>Ga0209913_1000015_pt1 | contig 244420 bp, 223 predicted proteins | sample PersoiDNA2013203_FD_185805 | JGI IMG/M metagenome (GOLD analysis project Ga0209913, IMG submission 185805) | Permafrost soil microbial communities from the Arctic, to analyse light accelerated degradation of dissolved organic matter (DOM) -... | ecosystem: Environmental > Terrestrial > Soil >... | reverse complement strand
TGGCTGTCATCCTCGCCCAAGATGATCTCGTCGTCGCTGACGGCAAAGATGCGGAAGATGCCGATGCGTTTGCCCGGCCTGGCTTCCATCTGCTTTGCCGTCCGGATGCCGAAGCGCGCCACGATGGCGTCGCGCAGCACCATCAGCTTGCGCGCCCAGCCCGGCTGGCTGCCCAGCAACTGGCGCGCCAGGCTTTCCATGTCCATCTGGCGCGCCTGCGCAGTCGGCAAGTCGACGGCATACGCATCGGCCAGGTTGCTGCCCGGGTACAAGGGGGCGATGCTGGCGCCGGGCGGCAAGGCCACGGCGCGGACGGCGATGTTCATCTCTTGCATGTGCTCTCCATGTGTTCAGTGATAACATGAGCATCATACACGACAATGTGAACAGCGATAACATAGAATGACAATAACGAGCACCTATCATCACGGCAACCTGCGCGACACCCTGGTCGCCACCGCCATCGCGCAACTGGCGCAGCAGCACGACGCCGCGCTGTCGCTACGCGAACTGGCGCGCACGGTGGGCGTATCGATCGCCGCCGTGTACCGCCACTTCCCCAGCAAGGAAGCCTTGCTGGCCGACGTGGCGGCGGCCGGCTTCGCCAGCCTGATCGCCAAATGGGAAACGGAATTGCCGCCGCCGGACAGCCTGCCCGCCGAGCAGCGTTTTCAACTGCTGGGTCAGCAATACATCGAATTCGCCCTGGCCGCACCGGCCCACTACCGGCTGATGTTCGAGCACCAGGACGTGCGCCAGTTCCCCGCCCTGCAGGAAGCGGCGCAAGCATGCTTCCAGTATGTGCTGCAGACGGCCGGCGCGGCCGTGCGCGAAGCGGGCCTCGATGCGCGCTGGGACAAGGCCGCCGCCAGCGCCGGCTGGTCGCTGGGCCACGGCTACGTGATGCTGCTGCTGAGCGGCCGCCTGGCCATGGCGGACAGCGGCGACGAGCTGTCGCCAACGATGGTGCCGAGGTTTTTTCAGTTGCCGGTGGCGGCGTTGCGGTAGGTAAAGAATAAGCAGGCTAAGTATCAAGAAATCATACAGAATCAGTTTAAGTGCAAAATCTACTTCCGTTTTTTGCCAGAAACAATCATGCTGCCGAATATTAATTTTCGTACATTTTCATATCCAGTACAATACATTATGCTGTTGTACTAGTCGCCCTATCACGATTTCTTAATAGATCAAATAAATACATGAACTGCAATTTAAATCCTGCAAACTCCAGCGCTGACATGTTTTGGGATGCTGTTACCGTTGTCCCACCTACCTCCAATGAAGCTGCAGTAGAATTAAAATTTGTGTTGCCGTTGCTATATGCACTGGGCTTCAGCATTGATGAAGTCGCAGCAAAGGTTCCGGTGAAACTTAAGGAAGGCACCAAACGTGGTAGACCATTCGAGGCTGATTTCGTCGCATATTCATCTGCGCAGCATGATCAAGATACGTCACTTTTGGTAATCGAAGCCAAGGCACCAGGTGGATCACTGGAAGATGCCCAGAAGCAAGGAGAGTCTTATGCGATGGCATTACGCGCACCAGCGCTGCTGCTCACAGACGGTATATGCCTTCAAATATGGCAACTTCAACCGACCCTCGAAAGCAAGCTTATTTTTGAATGTTCGCTTTTAGATATAAAAGTACAACGCGGGAACCTAGAGAAACTTATTGCAAAACCAGCGCTCGTTGCTCATGCAACTAATCTGGTGCACAAAAAAATAACTACTACCACAGACTTCAGGGCCTACGAATCGGCGGAGATTGTACGAACACAAGAAAACAGCAAAGCCATCGAACGCCAACTTCTTTCAGAGAGCGGAGATATCATTAGCTCTGAAGTCCTACTCGATAGATATACCGGAGGAGCGATCATCAGCGCACCATCTGGTTATGGCAAGACGACCTTGGCAGTCGGACTGCTCCGTCAAGGCATAGAGCGCCGCTGTAAGGGCAATGGAATTGCACTGCCGGTCGACGTACCCTTGGTAGACCTTGCTTTAAGCAATTCGTCATTTATCGATTTTGTACAGACTCGCATTGTTGCACATCTTCCGCAAATGACCGCAGCGGGAATACATGACATAGCGCGTTCTCATGGTCTGCTCCTAGTGTGCGATGGGTATGATCGCCTTGAACCAGCGACACGTCTTATCTTAGAAGTACAAATGCGCCAAATCGTCCGCGACTTTCCAAAATCGAAGCTCTTCGTGTTTTCTCGCGGTTCGGTAATGCCAAAATTATCTCTGCCACATGTACAACTAAAATCGCTCAGTCTTATTGAACGCAAGATGATGGCAACGAAAATTATTGGAACGGAGTTTTCATTATCAGCGATGCCCCGATTACTTATTGAACTTAGTGAAATTCCCCTGATTTTAGAACGCATCATCGCTTTCTGGTTAGGGAACCAACGGTTTCCAGTGCGACTAGAGGAATTATTCGAGCATTGGGTGCAGCAGTTTCTTGGGGACTTATCTATGTCCCCTACGTCCATCGTCCTCCGTAGAAAAGTTCTTTTTGCATTTGCGCGTGAGCTTGGTGTCAGACGTCTAACCCCAACAGATGCGTTAGAACTCACAGTTGCGAGTTGTGGCAGTTATGAAATTTTTGATGCATTAATTCAATGTGGCGCTTTGCTGATGTCAACTACATCTGTAGAGTTCGTTCATGAAGGACTGGCCGACCACCTCAGGGCGCATGCCTTAGCCGCACTGCCACAATATGAACTTCTCCCCGCACTGTCGACAATAAATTTTGATGAAGACTCACTATTGCCGGTGCTGCTCGTAGCTCAAATTAAAGACCCACTATCCCACGCTTATATCTGGGAGCGTCTCCGAGAAATGTCACTACCAAGATACATTGATGCAATACGTTTCTCAGAAGATACAGGCGAAACATTTACTGCTGCTTGCTTACCGTTAGCGGAGCAAAAGTTCACTGAAGATATGGCCAATAGCATAGAGGCGTTAGTCGATAGCTTTTTCCCATTGATTTCTGCAGAACTTAGAGGATGCCTTGCGCATCAACTTGATGCTGTTAATGCACTTTGTTTGATTGCAAAAATTACTCCAGAACCAAATGCAAGTCTAAATTACACTCTACAACCAAATATCACCAATACTGTACAGGTCGCGTATCCATCGCAGAGTATGTATAGTACATACTTAAATCTCGCAGCTGCTCAAATAGGCATCCGTGATGGCCGCTACATGGGGGCAATCGTGGTTCGTGACGCATTGAATTATCTGGTTGAACAACGCCGATTTTCCGGCGGGATCGCACTCGCTAACGAACGCACTATTGGCAGATTAAGATTCATGCACGAAGAATATGGTTTTCCCATCGATCCGCAAGAAAGTTTGTCTGATCTTGTACAGCGCCTACAGCCCATAAAACGCAAAGTTGTGACTCCAACACCATTTCATGGCCGCTCTCCAAGGTTTACGATTACGCACATAATTAATGATTTGGAACTACTTTTAACACAAGGGCATGAGCAATTGGATTGGTGGTGGCTTCAATATGGTGCTCCAGAAGAGCTTGCTTCAGATCAAAAAAAAATTGAAGGATTTTTGCGTGACCATTACAAACGGACTACAGCGCTTTACCTCGAGATAGTCAACGCCAGCTTCGGGAAAGTCTCCAATGAATTTTCCTTATTTCAAGTCGCTCCGGTACGCTGGGAACTTGCCATCGTGCCATCATCGCATTCACTCCTACCCATCCAGTATTGGCGTTGGTTACCTGTGGCTAGCGAAGCAGAAGCGGGACTGGATATCTCGTTCTATGACACTCCGCCTCAAGATTTCGTGTATGGCAATGCGCATGATAGTCGTTTGATAGAGGAGTTAGGTCGACTCGGACGCAATACGAACCGCTACTCAATAGGCGGGAGGCGGTCAATTCCAGACTCCGGCACAAAGAATTGGCGCGGCCAACTCACGGGGGAAACCTCAGCTATGCAAAACGCTCTGAGTTATCTTGAAGACGACGTAAAATACCTGTTCGGCGATCTCCCAGCTCGCAGCCTTACCCTTGGGGACATCCCGTTACACTAATAATGTTCTTAAGTGTCAATTTGATTGATTTAAGATCACGTATAAAACCGCTCTGAAGAAAATTCGTATATGACATTAGAGGACGCTCACCTCTTGACCTACCTGTCAATTACCATACACGGTACGCAATAAACTAACGGCGCTCTTCCTCGTGTCCCAGTTTAATCGTCGCCAGCACTAACCCGCACGCCCCAATAAAAAAGCCGCATCCGCCAGTCAGGCGGATGCGGCTTTGTTCCAGCGCAAAGAAAAGTCAATTCAGCTTACTTCTTGGCAGCTTTCACAGCTTTCGGATACTTGATCGTCATTTCCTTGAGCAAGTTATCCGCATGGTCCACTTCCTTCATCACCCACAGCATGTAGCGGATGTCGAGGTGGATGGCGCGCGTGATGGCCGTGTCGAAGTACCAGTCCTTGGTGATCGATTCATACGTGGAATCGAAGTTCAGGCCGATCAGCTCGCCACGCTTGTTCATCACGGCCGAGCCGGAATTGCCGCCCGTGGTGTCCGCGCTGGTCAAAAAGTTGACGGGCACCGTGCCCAGCACCGGGTCGCGGAACTGGCCATAGCGTTTTTCCTTGACGGCATCAATCAGGCCTTGCGGCGCTTCGAACGGGGCCTTGCCCGTGACTTTCTCGACGATGCCTTCCACGGTCGTAAACGGCCCCTTGGTGATGCCATCGCGCGGCGAGTACGGCGATACCGTGCCATAGGTGACGCGCAGGGTCGAGTTGGCGTCAGGATACACCGGCTTGCCTTGCGATTTTTTCCAGGCGATCACGGCTTGCATGTATTGCGGAATCACGCGTTCCAGGTTGCCGTCGATTTCCTTGCGGCGCTCTTCCAGCGCCAGTTCCACCGGTTGCAGCTTGATGGCCAGCTGCATGAAGGCGTCGTCGGAGCGGGCCACGGCAGCCTGGTCCTTTTCCAGCCAGGCCAGGCGCTTGGCCGTGTCAGCCAGTTGCGTCTGCTGGTACAGGGCCGCCACGGCCGCTGGCGCCGGCAGCAGCGCGTCCAGGCCTTGCGGATGGCTCTTCGCGGCCAGTTGCGCGTAACGCTTCAGGCCCGCGGCAAAACGCGCCTGGTCGACCTGGTTGACATACGACTGTTCCAGGCGCGCCAAACGGGCCTTGATGAAGGCCAGGTCGCGTTGCTGGAAGCCCGATTCGCGCTCGGCGTCCGCTTTCTGGCGCTCCAGCGACAAACGGTAGATGGTGCGCGCGCTTTTCAGCAAGTCGCTGTTGGTGGCCACGGACCAGGCGAACTCTTCTTCGCTGAGGGCCATGTCGCTGGCGATCGCCGCGTCCAGTTCGGCCAGCAGGGTAGCCGACACAGTCGGCTGCTTGGCGTACCAGGCGCGGAACTGCGCATCCTGCACGTCCTTGATGGCGGCGATGTCCTTGCGCGCGAAACCGTCGAGCAGGCCCTGGGTTTTCTTCAGCACGTTGTTGATGCTTTTCACCACGCTCGCATAGCGCACGGCAGCGGCCGCGTCGCCATGGGTCGCATCAGCCATCACGGCCAGGTCCGCTTGCAGTTCGGATACTTTCAGGGGGAAGGCCGTATCGCGCGCGAAGCGGATTTCCGCTGGCAGCTTGTAGCGGCTGGTGCGGCCCGGGTAGCCCGCCAGCAAGATGCCGTCGCCGGCTTTCAAGCCTTCGGCCGAGACCACCAGGAAGTCCTTCGATTGGTACGGCACGTTGTCGGGCGACGGGTCGGCCGGACGGCCATCCTTGCCCACGTAGGCGCGCAGGAACGAGTAGTCGCCCGTGTGGCGCGGCCATTCGTAGTTGTCGATGTCGCCGCCGAAGTTGCCGATCTTGTCCGATGGCGCGTACACCAGGCGCACGTCGCGTATCATCATCTGGCGGATGCGGTAGTACTCGAGGCCGCGGTGGAAGGCGGGCACGGAGCAGCGGTACATCTTGTCCGTTTCGCATTCGGCGATCAAGTCCTTGACGCGCTTTTCCACCGCTTCGTGGCGCGCGCGGCCCGTCATGTCGGCCGTCAAGCCTTTCAGCACGCGCTCGCTGACGTTCTCCACCTTGTCGGTCACATACACGAGGCTGTTCGGACCGCCCGGCAGCTCTGCGGCGCGCGTCTTGGCCAGGAAGCCGTTGGTGATGTAATTGTGTTCCGGGGTGGAATTGCGCTGCACGGCGCCATACGCACAATGGTGGTTCGTCACCACCAGGCCCGCGTCGGAGACGAAAGCGGCCGAGCAGCCACCGAGCGACACGATGGCGCTCATCGGATGCTTGCTCAGGTCGGCCAGTTTTTCTGCAGGAATGTCGATGCCGACCCGTTTCAGGTCAGCTTTCAGCTGTGGCAGTTGGTGTGGTTGCCACTGCCCTTCGTCGGCGTGTGCGCCGGCGAACGCGCCCAACAAGGCGACTGGTAAAACGATTGTTTTGAACAAGATATGCCCCTCCATAAATAGCAGGCGAAAGTATAGCCTGTCACAGGGGCCTGAGTCGGCAAAAATTAACGCATTGCAATTTCTGTATCAGGCGGCCGGCCGCTCCGCTCCCGGCAAGGGAATCTGCAGCGACAAACGGCAACCGGCGCCCGAGGCCGGCATGCCCACCTCGAAGTGGCCGCCCAGCGCCGTCACGCGTTCGGCAATGCCGATCAGGCCAAAGCACTGCTTCTTGCGCTGCTGCTGCGGCGTGATGCCGATGCCGTTGTCGCTGATGACCACATACACGGCGCAGGCATCCGAACTGAGCTCGATCTCGACTTGGCTGGCCTGCGCATGGCGGATGACGTTGCTGAGCGCTTCCTGCACGATGCGGAACAGCACGATCTCGACCTGGCTGCCGATGGCGGCAAACAGGGCCTCGTCGCGTATCAGCAGGCGGCAAGCGACGCCGCTGCGCTTGCGGAAGTCACCCACCTGCCATTCGATGGCGGCCTGCAAGCCCAGGTCCAGCGCCATCGGGCGCAGCTCGTTCATGATGCCGCGCACGCTCTTGATGGTGGTGTCGACATTGCTGAGCACGGCGCCGACGCGGCGGTGCAGGCGCGGATGGGAGCCCTCCGTGCGCGCGCTGAGCATGGAAATATCGATGCGCAGCGCCAGCAGGTTTTGCCCCAGTTCATCGTGGATATCGCGCGAAATACGCTTGCGCTCGTCTTCCTTGGCCGTTTCCAGGTGCAGCGCCAGCTGGCGCAGCTGCGCATGCGACTGGCGCAACGCGCCGTCCATCAGCTTGCGCTCGGTAATGTCCGTGTGCGCCACCACCACGCGCAGCGGCCCTTCGCCGAGGAAACGGCTGATCCTGGCCTGCGACCAGCGGGGGCCTGAGCGCGTGGTAAATTCATACTCGAGCGCAAACGTGTCGGCCGTGCCCGCAATGACGGCGCGGATGCCGGCGGACAGCTCGCGTCCGGCGCTGCGCTGCCAGCGCGGGTCCGTCTCACAGAATTCCAGGTACTGCAGCGGCCGTGGCGTGTGCCCTACGAAGGCCAGGCACGCCTGGTTGGCGTGCACCAGGCTGCCCGTCTGGTCCAGTACCAGCACCCGGTCCGTCAGCGAATCGATGGTGGCGTGAAAGAAGCGCTCGGCATCGCGCAAGGCTTCCTGTGCCCGCTCGCGCTGCTGCACTTCCAGCTGCAGATGCTGGTTGGCGCGCAGCAATTCGGCCGTGCGGTCGATGACGCGCTGGTCCAGTTCGCGGTGCAGTTCGCGCAAGTCCGCTTCAGCCAGCTTGCGCTCCGTGATATCGGAAAACACGCCGACAAAGTGGCTGATGCTGCCGTCCTGGCTGCGCATGGGCGTGATCGACAGCGATTCGACGAAGCGCTCGCCATTCTTGCGCCGGTTCACCAGTTCGCCATACCAGCTGCCGTCCTGGTGCAGGCTGCGCCACATGGCTTCATAAAAGTGTGGCAAATGCGTGCCGCCGCCGAGGAAAGACGGATCGCGCCCGATGGCTTCCTCCGCCTGGTAGCCGGTGATGGCGGTAAAGGCGGGGTTGACGGAAATGATGCGGTTGCCGCTGTCTGTCACCAGCACGCCTTCGCGGATGCTGTTGAGGATGACGAAGGCGCGCCGCAAGGCCGATTCGCGCGCATGCTCGTCGCCCAGGTCGGTCACCAGCATGCGCGCCGTGGCGCTGGCCGCATCGACATTGGCCTCGATGCGCACCATGCCGCCCATGCTGCCCGCTTCGCCTTCGAACAGTTGCGCTTCGAGCACCTGGCGCGCGCCGCTGCTGAAGACGGCATCGAGGAAGCGGCGGAAGCCGCCCTGCGCCTGCGGCGCGACAAATTGTTCGAAACGCCGTCCCAGCAACTGGTTCTTGTCGCGCTGCAACAAGCCGCAAGCCGCCACATTGACGCGCGTGATGATGCCCTCGCGCGCCAGCGAAAAATAGCTGACGGGCGCCTGTTCATACAGCTGCGCATAGTGGTCGCGGCTGCTTTCAAACTCATTCTTCAGCTGCTCCAGCTCGGCCAGGGCCGCACTCTGCATTTCCAGTTCGATCTGGCTGACCTGTAATTCATGCAGCTGGCGCATCACCTCTTCATTCGACTGCGGCGGCGCTATGGACTGGCGCTGCTGCGCCGCCAGTTGTTCGGCCTGCTCTCGCAACCTGGCCGGCACGCTCTCCTCGTCGAATGGTTCGCTCATGAGGCACTCTCTCCCGCTTTCCCGTCTGCCGCGGCGCCGGACTGGATCTGGCGCAACTGAGCTTCCAGCAGTTTCGATTCCGTAATGTTGATGAAGGTCACCACCACGCCATCGATCACATTTTCCACCGTGCGGTACGGCATGACGCGCACGTTGTACCAGCGCCCCGTCTTGGTTTCCACTTGCCGCTCGCAAAACACCAGGCTGCGGATCACTTCCAGCGCATCGTCTTCCAGGCCCGGATAATCGAGGTCGTTGACGATGTCGCTGAGCGGGCGGCGCAAGTCCGTCTGGATCAGCTTGTAGATTTGCGTGGCCGGCGCCGTGAAGCGGCGGATGCGCAGCTCGCTGTCGAGGAAAATGGTGGCAATATCGGTACTATTAAGCAGGTTTTTCATGTCGCTGTTGACCAGCGACAAATCATCGACCTTCGATTGCAGCTCGGCATTGACGGTGTACAACTCCTCATTGAGCGACTGCATTTCTTCCTTCGACGTGGTCAGCTCTTCGTTCGCCGATTGCAGTTCTTCATTAGTCGACTGCAATTCCTCGTTGGCCGATTTGAGCTCTTCGCGCGAGGTTTGCATTTCGTCGCGCACGGCCTGGATTTCATTGCGCGCCTGGATCAGCTGCTGCTCCAGCTCCAGCATCTTGGGGCTCGACGAGCGGCTGCGGCGCGGCGTAGCCGCCAGCGGCACGCTGGCAAACGTGACGAAGACCATGCCACAGAGCGCTTCGGGCTGGCGCAAGGCTTCCGCCGTCAAGTCCACGCCCTGCGCCTGTCCTGCGTGATCCTTGAACACCAGGCCTGTCAGGCGTACCAGGCTGTCGCTCTGCAGCGCCTGCGTGATCAGGCCCGCCAGCTCGTAGCGCAAGCCCTCGCGCGCCATCGCGTGAATATTCCAGTTGGCCTTGCCTGCCGCCGGTTCCAGGAAGGCGCCCGTGCGGCCGTTGATATACAGGATATCCCCCTCCTGGTTCAGCAGCACGGCCGCAGGCGAATATTTCTGGAGCAATAATTGCTCGACATGGGACTGAATTTTTCCGGGCATGCTGACGTCTCTCGTGTCGCTGGGTGTGGGAGGAGTGGCCGACGATACTTTCGTGGGAAAGTATGTCAGCAAGCGCTGGCGCGCCAGGTTGTCGAGGCGCCGGTACAGCCGGGTCGATGTGGTCAGCGGTGAAAACAGCTCGGAAAAATGACCGGGCGTGTCGGCGCTGCCCAACAGCAAAACGCCATCGCGGTTCAAGGCGTAATGAAACAGGGGAATCAAGCGCTGTTGCAGCTTGGCATTGAGGTAAATCAACAGGTTGCGGCAGCACAGGATATCGAGCTTGGTGAACGGGGGATCGGAAATGATGTTTTGCTGGGCAAAGATGATCATGTTGCGGATCTCTTTCCTGACCAGGTAGTCGGTCTTGTCCTGCAAGAAAAACCGTTCCAGGCGCTCGGTCGACACTTCGCTGCTGATCGTTGGCGGAAAACGGCCCTGGCGCGCGCGGTCGATGGCGTCGGCCGACAGGTCGGTGGCAAAAATCTGCAGGCTGTATTTCGACGGCGGGTTGCTGCCGGCCACCACTTCATGGAAGACCATGGCCAGCGAATAGGCTTCCTCGCCCGTGGAACAGGCAGGTATCCAGGCCTTGAAGGCACGCCCGTCCGGGTGGGCGGCCAGCATTTGCGGCAAGACCACCATCTTCAGGTACTCCCACACTTTCGGGTCGCGGAAAAAATTCGTCACGCCGATCAGCAATTCCTTGAACAGCAGGTCGATTTCCGCAGGATTGTTGCGCAGATAGGGAATGTACTCTTCCATCGACGTCATCTGGTACAAGCTCATGCGGCGCTCGATGCGGCGCAGCACCGTATTGATCTTGTAGTCCGAGAAGCTGTTGCCCGTATGTTCGGACAGCAGGGCGACAATTTCCTGCAAGGCATTGCGTCCGCTCGGCGCCTTGTCCGGCAACGCCAGGAAGCTGCTGCGAAACAGATAACTGACGATCTTTTCCGGCATCTTGTCGGGAAAATCGACGAGGTCCACTGCGTCGGCGGAAATTGCGCTTTGCGGCATCATGTCGAACTTGGCCGTATCGGGATGCTGGGCCAGGGTCAGGCCGCCCGCCTGCTTGATGGCTTGCATGCCGCGCGTGCCGTCGCTGCCCATGCCGGACAGAATCACGCCCACGGCCAGTTCGCCCAGCTCGGCCGCCAGGCGTTCGAAGAAAGCATTGATGGGCAGACGGTGTCCGCGCAGTTGCAACGGCTCGCTGAGCACAAAGTGTCCCTTGGACAGGCCCAGGTCGGCATTCGAGGGAATCACGTAGATATGGTTCGGCTGCAGTGCGGCGCGCTGCGTGATTTCCGTGACGGGAATGCTGGTGGCGCGCTGCAGCAGTTCCGGCAACATGGCTTTTTGCGTGGGATCGAGGTGCTGGATCACCACATAGGCAATGCCGCTATCCGGCGGGACATGCGTCAGGAAAGCGACAATCGGGTCGAGACCGCCGGCGGAAGCGCCGATGGCCACCACGGGAAAATCGATGGCGGCCACCTCATGCGCTGGAACTTTGCTGTGTTTGCTGCGTGTCATCGTCGGCAAGAATGCAGCCGCGGCACGTGCGCCTGGCTGGCGGATGGATAATCGTCCATTCTAGCACCCAAGGCGCACGGCAAAACGCGAATTTGGCGCAGGAGTTTTACCCTGCGCCAGCCTGCCCATTACTGCCCTTTACTGCCCTCTATTGCGCCTGCGGCACATGCCAGCCGCCGCCCAGCGACTGGATCAGGGCCACGGCCGTCGTCTGGCGGTCCGCCTGCGCCTGCACCAGCGAACGGCGCGCCGACAGGGCCGTCACTTGCGCCGTCACCACGTCCGTATAGCCGACCTGGCCCGCATTGTAGCGGTTCAGCATCTGCTGCTCCACCTGGTCGGCGGCGGACGACGCCTGCTGGCGCAAGGCCAGCTGCTCGGCCAGCGCGCGCGTGGCCGACAACTGGTCTTCCACGGCGCCAAAGGCACTCAATACCGTCTGGCGGTAGCGCGCCACGGCCGCCGCATGTCCCGCCCTGGCCGCGTCCACGCTGGCCGTGGTGGCGCCCGCATTGAACAGGGTTTGCGCAGCCGACACGCCCAGCGACCACAGGCTCGACGATGCATTGAACAGGTCACCGACACGGCTGGCGCCGGAACCGTAGGAACCCGTCAGGTTCAGGCTCGGGTAATAGGCCGAGCGGGCGATGCCGATCTGCTCGTTGGCCACCGCCACCCTGCGCTCGGCGGCCGCGATGTCGGGACGGCGCTGCAGCAGGGTCGACGGCACGCCCAGCGGCACCTCGGGCACGGTCAGGGTCCACGGCGCCACGGCCAGGCTGAAGTCGGACGGCGCCTTACCCAGCAGGATGGCGATCGCGTGTTCCAGCTGCGCGCGCGCGCGCGTCTGGCTCGACAGATCGATCTGCGCATTGGCCAGCTGCGTCTGCGCCTGCAGCAGGTCGGACCTGGCGGCGATGCCGGAATTGAAGCGGTTGCTGGTGATGTCGAGCACGCGCTGGTAGCCGGCTATCGTTGAATTGAGCAGCGCGATCTGCGCATCGCTCTGGCGCAGCGAAAAATAATTGATGGCCAGCTCGCCCTGCGCCGACAGGCGCGCCGCGGCCAGGTCGGCCGCGCTGGCCGCCGCACTGGCGTCCGCGCCCGATACGCCGGCGCGCAGGCGGCCCCAGATGTCCGGCTCCCACGAGGCGCCGATGGCGGCCTTGAAGTTGTTGTTCGTCTGCTGCTCGCCCCCGCCGCCGGAGCGGGCGCCGCTGCCCGTCAGGTTCACGGTCGGGAACAGCGAAGCGCGCTGTTCGCGCACCAGCGCGCGCGCCTGCTCATACGCGGCGATGGCGGCCGCCACGTTCTGGTTCGAGATGTCGATGCCTTCGGCCAGCTGGTTCAGCTGCGCGTCGCCGAACAGGGTCCACCAGGGACCGCGCTCCAGCGTGTCGGCCGGCACGGCAGGCTGCCAGCCGGCCGCCTCCTTGAACGTTTGCGGCGCGGCGGCCGTCGGCGTTTCATACGCGGGGCTGACGGCGCAGCCGGCCAGGAGAACTGCGGCCGCCGCCAGCGCCAGCAGGTGGCGCGCGGGGACGGTCGATACGATAGGTTTTACTTGCTTCATGATTGTGTGCTCGGGTTATCTGGCCCAGGAATGCGGCTCAATTGCTGCTCGTCGGCGCTGCGCGTACGCAGCTTGTCGAGCAGGATGTAGACCACCGGGGTGGTCAGCAATGTGAGTAACTGGCTGGCAATCAGGCCGCCGATGATGGCGACCCCCAAGGGCTGGCGTAGCTCCGACCCCTCGCCGAAACCGATCGCCAGCGGCAAGGCGCCAAGCGCCGCCGCCAGGGTGGTCATCAGAATGGGGCGGAAACGCAGCAAACATGCCTCGCGCACCGCTTCCACCGCTGTCAAGCCGCGCGAACGCTCGGCCTCCAGCGCGAAGTCGATGATCAATATAGCATTTTTCTTGACGATGCCGATCAACAGGAACACGCCGATCAGGGCGATGATGGAAAACTCCATGCGAAACAGCAGCAGCGCCAGCACGGCGCCCACCCCTGCCGACGGCAAGGTCGACAGCACGGTGACCGGGTGGATCAGGCTTTCGTACAGGATGCCCAGCACGATGTAGATCACCACGATGGCCGCCAGGATCAGCAGCGGCTGCTCCTTGTTGCTGTCCTGCGCGCTCTTGGCCGAACCCTGGAAGCTGCCGCGCACATTCACCGGCATGCCGATTTCCGACTCGGCCTGGGCCACGGCAGCCTGGCCGTCGCTGAGCGGATAGCCGTCGGCCAGGTTGAACGACACGGTGGTGGCCAGTTCGCCGCCCTGGTGGTTGATGGAGGTCGCCGTCGAGCTTTCGGCAAAGCTGCTGAACGAGGACAGCGGCACCATGTGCGCCAGGGTCGTGGACAGGGCCGAGCCGCTGGACGGATCGCGCGCCGCCGTCGTGTTGGACGCCGTCGCAGCAACGGCGCTGGTGGTTGCTGTCGTGGCGGTGGCGGTGGCGGCGACGGCGGCCGCGTTCGAGGCCGGCACATACACGGAGCGCAGCGCTTCCGGGCTTTGCGCATAGCGCGGCGCCACTTCCATGATCACGTGGTACTGGTTCAGCTCATCGTAGATGGTCGCCACCTGGCGCTGGCCGAAGCTGTTGTACAGCGCATTGTCGATGTCGCGCACCTGCACGCCCAGCTGCGTGGCGCGGTCCTTGTCGATGGACACATAGGTTTCCACGCCGTTTTCCGCCTGGTCCGTGTCGACATCGATCAGGGCCGGCTGCAGCTTCATCTGGTCGGCCAGTTTCGCCGCCCATTTCTTCAGGTCCGCCTGGTTGTCGCTGATCAGGGTGTACTGGTAGGTCGAGTTGCTGGAGCGCCCGCCCATGCGCAAGTCCTGCACCGGGTTGAGGAACAGGGAAATGCCCGTCACCTTGGCCAGTTGCGGGCGCAGGCGCGCGATCACGGCCTGACCCTTGTCGGTGCGCTGCGAGGCCGGTTTCAGATCGATGAACATGAAGCCGCCCCCTGCCCTGCCGCCGCCCGTAAAGCCGACGACGGTGGCGACGGCCGGATCGTCCTTGATGATGTCGACCAGCTGGCGCAATTTACTCTGCATGGCCTGGAACGAGATGCTCTGGTCGGCGCGCATGCCGCCATTGATCTGGCCCGTGTCCTGCTGCGGGAAGAAGCCCTTGGGCGCGGCCGCGAACAGGTACACGTTCAGGCCGACGACGAACACCAGGATGGCCATCACCAGCGCGGCGCTGGACAGGGCCCAGTCCAGGCAATGTTCATACACTGTCAGCATGCGCTCGAAACCGCGTTCGAACCAGCGCGCGATAGCACCCGGCGGCTTGTGCTGCTCGCCGCTTTTCAGCAGCCAGGCGCACATCATCGGCGTGGTGGTCAGTGAAATGACCAGCGAAATCATCACGGCGGCCGACAAGGTGACGGCAAATTCGCGGAACAGCCGCCCCACCTGGCCACCCATGAACAGCAGCGGGATGAAGACGGCCACCAGCGACAGGCTGATCGACAGCACCGTAAAACCCACTTCGCGCGCGCCCAGCAGGGCCGCCTTGAAGCGGTCCATGCCCGCCTCGATGTGGCGCTGCGTGTTTTCCAGCACCACGATGGCGTCGTCGACGACAAAGCCGGTGGCCACCGTGAGCGCCATCAGCGACAGGTTATTCAGGGAAAAACCCAGCATGTACATCACGCCGAAGGTGCCCAGCAGCGAGACGATGGTGGCCACGGCCGGAATGATGGTAGCGCGCACGCTGCGCAAAAAGGCGCTGACCACCAGCACGACGAGCACGATGGAGAGGATCAGCGTGAACTCGATCTCGTGCAGGGACGAGCGAATGGAGTTGGTGCTGTCGGACGCCACCTGCAGCTTGATGTCGCCGGGCAGCTGCGCCTGCAGTTGCGGCAGCAGCGCACGCACGCCATCGACCGTGGCGATGACGTTGGCGCCCGGCTGGCGCGTGATCAGCACGATGACGGCCGGATCGCCATTGAACAGGCCCAGGGTATTCGTGTTTTCCACGCCGTCGACCACTTCGGCCACGTCGTCGAGGCGGATGGCGGCGCCATCGCGCCAGGCCACCACCAGGCTGCGGTAGTCGGCCGCGCTGCGCCCGCCCGAGGCCGTGCTGGCGCCCGAATAGATCTGCAGGCTGCGCGCGTCGCCGGAAATCGCCCCCTTGGGCCGGTTGGCATTGGTGGCCTGGATGGCCGCGCGCACGTCTTCCATCGACACGGCATAGTGATTGAGCTGATACGGCAGCAATTCCACGCGCACGGCAGGCAGCGAGCCGCCGCCCAGTTCCACGTCGCCCACGCCTTTGACTTGCGCCACTTTCTGCTGCACCAGGTTCGACACGGCGTCGTAGATCTGGCCCGGCGTGCGCGTCTTTGACGTCAGCGCCAGGATGATCACGGGCGCGTCGGATGGATTGGCCTTGCGATACGTCGGATTGCTGCGCAGGGTGGCAGGCAAGTCCACGCGCGCGGCGGCAATGGCCGCCTGCACTTCGCGCGCGGCCGAATCGATCTTGCGGTTCAGGTCAAACTGCAGGTTGATGCGCGCCGACCCCGTGCCCGACGACGAGGTCATCTCGTTGACGCCCGAGATCACGCCCAGGCGCCGCTCCAGCGGCGTGGCCACCGAGGTCGCCATGGTCTCAGGACTGGCGCCGGGCAGGCTGGCGCTGACGGAAATGGTCGGATAGTCGACCTGCGGCAGCGGCGAGACGGGCAGCACGAAGAAGGCGCCGATGCCCGCCAGGGCGATGCCGATGGTCAGCAGCACGGTGGCGATGGGGCGCTTGACGAACGGTTCGGACAGGTTCACGCGGCGCTCCCCGGCTGAGGATGGTCCCCGGGTTTATCCAGGTTCACCGCGCCGCCCGTCTTGCTGCCGAAACGGCGGCCCAGGCGGTCGAAGCCCAGGTAGATGACGGGCGTGGTAAACAGCGTCAGCACCTGGCTGACGATCAGGCCGCCGAAGATGGCCAGGCCCAGCGGACGGCGCAGCTCGGCGCCCTCGCCCCAGCCCAGCATCAGCGGCACGGCCGCGAACAGGGCCGCCAGGGTGGTCATCAGGATCGGGCGGAAACGCAGCAGCGCCGCCTGGTGGATCGCTTCCTGCGGGCTTTTTCCTTCATCGCGCTCGGCCTCGATGGCAAAGTCGATCATCATGATGGCGTTCTTCTTGACGATGCCGATCAAGAGGATGATGCCGATGATGCCGATCACGCCCAGGTCCTGTCCGGAAATCATCAGCGCCAGCAAGGCGCCCACGCCGGCCGACGGCAGGGTCGACAGAATCGTCAGCGGGTGGATGTAGCTTTCATACAGCACGCCCAGCACAATGTAGACGCAGACGACGGCGGCCAGGATCAGCCACAGCTGGTTCGACAGCGAATTTTCATACGCGCCGGCCGCGCCGAGGAAGGTCAAGGTCACCGATGGCGGCAAGGCGATGTCTTTCGCCGACGCGCGGATGGCGTCGACGGCGCTGCCCAGCGCCACGCCTTGCGTCGTATCGAAGCCCAGCGTGGTAGCGGGGTATTGCGCCACGTGCGTGATCTGCAGCGGCGCCTGTTTTTCGCTGACGCTGGCAAAGGCGGACAGCGGCGTCGACTTGCCGGAACCCGTGCGCACCTGCAGTTCCGACAGGTCGGCCGGCGTGGTGATGATGCCGGGTTGCGCTTCGAGAATCACGCGGTACTGGTTGGTTTCCGTGAAAATGGTCGAGATAATGCGCTGGCCGAAGGCGTTGTACAAGGCGTCGTCGACGGTGGCCGTGGTGACCGACATGCGCGCGGCGCTGTCGCGGTCGATGGCCACCGTGACGGCGGCGCCCGTGGCGCCCGCGTCCGTGACGACGTTGCGCAGCTGCGATTGCTCGCGCATGCGCGCCGCCAGCTTGCCGGCCCACTCGGTGACGGTGGCCGTGTCGGCCCCTTCCAGCGAGACGCGGTACTGCGTCGGACCCGATTCCGCATCGATGGTCAGATCCTGCGTCGGCTGCAGATACAGGGTCACGCCGGCCACCTTGGCCACGCGGTTGCGCAGGCGCTCCATGATCTCGTCCTGATTGCCGCTGCGCGGACGCTTCAGATTGATCAGCATGCTCCCCGTGTGCAGCATGGTGTTGTTGGCCGCATCGACGCCCACCAGGGAACTGAGGGTATCGACAGCGGGGTCTTCCAGCAGTGCGCTGGCGGCAGCCTGCTGCAGGGTGGCCATGCGCTCATACGAGACGGCTTGCGAGGTTTCGATGCGCGCCTGCAGCTGGCCCGTGTCCTGCGTGGGGAACAGGCCTTTCGGGATGGTGATGTACAGGATGACGGTCAGCAGCAAGGTGGCCAGGGCTACCAGCAAGGTCAGGCCCTGGCGCTTCAGCACCCACACCAGCGCATGGTCGTACTGATGGATGACCTTGTCGAGGAAAGCCTGGATGCGCTGGCCCGTGGCGCTGACCTTTTCATCGGCACGGCTTTTCAGCCAGCGCGCCGACATCATCGGCACCAGGGTCAGCGACACGACGGCGGAAATCAGAATCGTGATGGCCAGGGTCATGGCAAATTCACGGAACAAGCGGCCCACCACGTCGCCCATGAACAGCAGGGGAATCAGCACGGCGATCAGCGAGACCGTCAGCGAAATGATGGTAAAGCCGATCTGCGACGCGCCCTTCAGGGCAGCGGCCATCGGCGTTTCGCCCTCTTCGATGTAGCGGGCGATGTTTTCGATCATGACGATGGCGTCATCGACGACAAAACCGGTGGCGATGGTCAAGGCCATCAGGGAGAGGTTGTTCAGGCTGTAGCCGAGCAAATACATGACGCCGCAGGCGCCGATCAGCGAAATCGGCACGGACAGGCTGGCGATCACGGTGGCGCGCATGCTGTGCAGGAAGGCGAAGATCACCAGCACCACCAGCAGCACGGACAATAACAGTTCCATTTCCACGTGTTCGACGGAAGCGCGGATGCCGGTGGTGCGGTCGCTCAGCACATCGAGCTTCATGGCCGCCGGCAGGCTGGCCTGCAAGTCCGGCAGCAGGGCCTTGATGGCGTCGACCGTCTTGATGACGTTGGCGCCGGGCTGGCGCTGCACGTTCAGGATGATGGCCGGCCGCTTGCCCGACCAGGCGCCCAGGCGCGTGTTTTCCGCGCTGTCGACGACATTGGCGACGTCGGACAGGCGCACGGGCGCGCCGTTCTTATAGGTGATGATCAGGCGCTTGTAGTCTTCCGCCGTCACCAACTGGTCGTTGGCGTTGATGGTAAACGAGCGCGTGGGACCATCGAAACTGCCCTTCGCGCTGTTGACGTTGGCCGCCGCGACGGCGGTGCGCAGGCTGTCGAGGCCCAGGCCATACGAGGCCAGCAATTTGGTATCGCCCTGGATGCGCACGGCGGGGCGCTGGCCGCCCGACAGCGACACCAGGCCCACGCCGTTGACCTGGCTGATCTTCAGCGCCAGACGCGTGTTGACGATGTTCTGCACCTGCGTCAGCGGCATCGTGTCCGAGGTAATCGCCAGCGTCAGCACGGGCGCGTCGGCCGGGTTGATCTTCGCGTACACGGGCGGCGCCGGCAAGTCGGTCGGCAGCAGCGAGCCGCCCGCGTTGATGGCGGCCTGCACTTCCTGCTCGGCCACGTCCAAGGTCTGGCCCAGGGTAAATTGCAGGGTGATGAGGGAGACGCCGGCCGCGCTGGTGGAACTCATGCGCTGCAGGCCCGACATTTGCCCGAACTGGCGTTCCAGCGGCGCCGTGACCGTCTGCCCCATGACTTCGGGACTGGCGCCCGGGTACAGGGTCTGCACCTGGATGGTGGGGAAGTCCACCTGCGGCAAGGCGGCCAGCGGCAGGAACTTGAAGCCGACCAGCCCCGCCAGCACGATGGCCAGCATCAGCAGCGCCGTGGCGACGGGGCGCTTGATGAAGGGAGTCGATGGACTCATTGCGCTGCGCCCTTCGCCGGCGCCGTGGCCGGCGCACTGGCCGGCGCGGAGGCGGAGGCCGATGCACTGGCCGCGCCGTCAGCCTGCTGGCGGCGGTGACGGCGTTCGCCGTTCGCGCCCGTTGCGCCGCCCGCGCCCGCACCGCGCGCGCCGGCAGGCTTGTCGCCCGCCAGGGTGACTTTCGCGCCTTCCTTCAGGCGGTCCGCGCCTTCCGTGATGACTTGTTCGCCCGCTTCCAGGCCGGCGCGGATTTCCACCATGTCGGTAGTGGCCTGGCCGCGCGTGACCATGCGCACGCTGACGGTTTTATCCGCTTTCAGCACATACACGAAGTCGCCATTATTGCTGTGGCGCAGGGCCGTGACGGGCACCAGCACGGCGCCCGTGATATTACCCAGTTCCAGGCGCACGTTGACGAACTGGCTGGGGAACAGGGCCATCTTGTCATTCGCGTAGCGGGCCTTGGCCCGCACGGTACCCGTCTGCACGTCGACCTGGTTGTCCAGCGCGCTCAAGCTGCCCTGGTCCAGCGTGTGCGTGCGCGTGCGGTCCAGCGCCAGCGCCGCCAGGGCCGAACCGGCATTCAGGCGCTCCTGGATGGTCTGCACTTTATCCTGTGGCACGGAAAACTGCACGTCGATGGGCGACAGCTGCGTCACCACCACCACGCCGCCCGCGTCGCTGGTGCTGACCAGATTGCCGATATCGACCACCTTCAAGCCTGCGCGGCCGCTGATCGGCGACACCACCTTGGTGTAGCCCAGGTTCAGCCTGGCCGTGCCTTCGGCGGCGCGGTCCGTCATGACGGTGCCTTCCAGCTGTTTCACCAGGGCGGCCTGCGTATCGACATCCTGGCGCGCGATGGAGTCCTGGCCCAGCAGGGTTTGATAGCGTTTCAGGGTCAGGCGTGCGTTTTCCAGCTGCGCTTCATCGCGCTGGCGCTGGCCCGTGGCCTGCATCAGCGCCATCTCGAACTGCGCCGGGTCGATCTGCGCCACCACCTGGCCCGCCTTGACCATGCCGCCTTCCTTGAATTTCAGCTCCTTCAAAATGCCCGACACTTGCGGGCGCACCGTCACGGTGGACGCCGCCGTCACCGTGCCCAGCGCATCGAGCACCACGGGCAAGTCGGATTTCACGGCCGTGGCCACGCCGACGGTGGTCGATGGGCCGCCACGGCGCCCGCCTGGGCCACCTGGCCCGCCAGGACCGCCAGCGCCGCCCTGAGCGCTGGCGCCGGAGTGGGTCAGGTACCAGGCACCGCCCCCCAGCGCCGCCATCACGGCCAGCGCGATGACCGTGCCGACGATTTTCGAACGGCGGCTGCGCCGCGCGGTGTTGGGTGTTGTCTGCGAATCCATCGCTTATCCTTGTATACGCCGCTGGCACGGCGAGTCTGTGGCGCCGGCCGAGGTGGAACACACTCAGGCCGGACGACCGTTTTTCGGGGTTGTTTCGGTACACAGCCGGGGGAGCCAAGAGCTGAAAATCAGCTAAAAAAACATCGCACCCCAGCATCAAACGACTCTAGCATAGTCATGTATCTGTTTCATTTCTACTTGAAACAATTACACACAGCCAGGCTGGCACGGGAGAATCAGGAAGATCGGCTGGCGTGCCTGCGCTGAGACGGAACGGTGGATAAATCAGGCTTGCGGGACCTCGCGCCCCGACGCCGGTGGTGCGCGGGTGGCTCGCAAGCAGATACAAACTCGCTACAAATCTCCCGCCATCGGCCTTGACCTGGCGCCACGCGGGTGCTCAGGCGGCAGAGATGCTTTACCTGGATTTACAAGGTCATGCCGAGGATGACATCCTGATAGTCGGTGCGGCCCACGCGGAAGGTGCGCCGGCCCACTTGCGCAAAGCCGCAACGCGCATAAAACGCCAGCGCATCGTGGTTTTCCGCATACACGCCCAGCAGCACCCTTCCCGCCCCGCTGGCGCGCGCCTGGCTCAGCGCCGCCTGCATCAGGCGCTGGCCCACGCGCTGGCCCTGGAAGCGGTGCAGCAGATAGATGCGCTTGATTTCCAGGTCGTCCGGGCGCGGTTCGGCCACCGGCAGGCTGGCGGGACTGAGCACCAGGTAACCGACGGGCGCGCCGCCGGGCGTGGCTTCGGCCAGCCACAGCCGCATGGCCGGCAGCGCCAGCCAGTCGCGATACAGCTGCGCGTCGTGCTGGCGCTGGCAATGGGCGATGATGTCGGCGCCATCGAGGATGCCGGCGAACGCCTCCAAAAAAGTCGCTTGCCCCACCAGCGCCAGCGCCTGTTCATCGCCCTTGGCGCAGGGGCGGATGGCGATCGCCGTGTCAGTGTGTGTGCTCATGTCGCTTGCCATGTCTTGCTCCTGATATGAAACAAGCCGGACGAAGCCGGCTTGGGTAGGTTGTTGAGTGGGTATTACTTGCCGCCCAAAGGCACCTCGCACAGGCAGTGCGTCAGCGCCATGAACGGCTTGTGTTCGCGCGTGATGCCCGACAGCCAGGAGAGATCCTGCGCCATGCCCAGCGCCGCGTCGGCCGGCAAGCCCGTCGTGGCCAGACCCAGCTTCACGTGCTCGCCCAGGCCCAGCGAGGCCATGGCCTTGGAGCCGAACATGCCGATCAGCCGGTCCACGTTCGACGTTTCCTGCTCCAGGTAGGTCACGCGGTAGTCGCTGCCCAGTTTGGCGCGCTTGGCGGCCGAGGCCAGCGCATCGCCATAGCTGCCGATGCGGTCGACCAGGTTGCGCTCTTTCGCCTGCAAGCCCGTCCAGACGCGGCCCTGCGCCACGTCATTGATCTTTTCCGGCGTCGTCTTGCGCGCCTTGGCGGCCAGGTTCAGGAAGTCGCCATACACGTGGTTGATCGAACCCTGGATCACTTGCGCGAAGCGGGGGTCGAGCGGACGCAAGGGGTTGCCCGCGTCGGCCAGCCAGGTGGTGGGCGAACCGGCCGTGTGGATGCCCAGCTTCTCCACCACCTTGTCGGCCGTCGGCAGAATCGCGAACACGCCGATGGAACCGGTGATGGTGGCAGCGTCGGCGATCACTTCATCGGACGAGGTGCTGATCCAGTAGCCGCCCGAAGCGGCCACGTTGCCCATCGAGACGACCACCGGTTTGCCGGCGGCGCGCGTCAGTTCCAGTTCGCGGCGGATCAATTCCGAGCCGAAGGCGCTGCCGCCCGGCGAATCGACGCGCAGCACGATGGCCTTGATCGATTTGTCTTCGCGTGCCTGGCGGATCAGACGCGAAGTAGACAGGCCGCCGATGGAGCCCGGTGGCGCAATGCCGTCGCCGATTTCACCGGAGGCGATGACCACGCCGACGGCGTCGCCGATATGCACGGGGCGCAGGCGCGCCAGGTAGTCCGTGTAATTGATCTGGCGGAAGTTCGTGCCTTCCGTATTTTTGGCGCCGCGCGCCATCATGAACTGGCGCAGTTCATCGCGCGTTTTCAAGCCGTCGACCAGCTTGCCATTGAGCGACAGCTTGCCCAGGTCGCCGCCAGCGGCCGTCATCATGGCGGGCAGGTTGTCGATCGTTTGCATGATGGCGCCGGCCGGCAGCTTGCGCGCCTTTTCCACGTCCGTCGTGTAGGTGGTCCACAGGCCGTTGTTCAGGTAGCGGTCCGCTTCGGCCGCCGCTTCGGACGGGCCGTTGGCGATGAACGGCTCGGCCGCGCTCTTGTACGTGCCCACTTTCAGCAGGTTCACCGTCACGCCCACTTTATCGAGCGCGTCGCGGTAGTAATTGCGGTAGCGGCCAAAGCCTTCCAGCATGACGCCGCCCATCGGGTGCAGGAATACCTCGTCGGCCTTGGCCGCCACCAGGTACTGGCGCTGGTTGTAGCTGGAACCCCAGGCCGTGACTTTCTTGCCCGTGGCGCGGAAACGCTCCACGCCGGCCGCCACTTCGCGCAGCGACGCCAGGCCGCCGCCCTGCAGCTCGTCGAGCAGGATCACCATGGAACCGATGTTCTTGTCCTTGGACGCCGTATCGAGCACCGCCAGCACGTCGCGCAACTGCACGTTTTTCTTGACTTCGCCGCTGACATTGGCCAGCACCGCCTCGCGCACGCCGCCCGGGGCTTCCTCGACCAGCGGGCCTTGCAAGTCGAGCACCAGCGTGGTCTTTTCCGCCAGGGGCTTGGCGCCGCCGCCAAAGATGGCGATCAGGATGGCGATGACGATCAACAGGAAAATCAGGTTGATGACCGCGCGGCGGGTGGCGTCCAGCGCGCGCCAGAAGGCGCCAAAGCCGCGGCGCAGCGGCGGGAAAGGGTTAAGTGACATTGATGCTCCGTGGGGTTATGTACCGAAAGGAAATCAATATAGCTGAAAATGGCCGCAGTCGTCTTGGGATTCGTCTTATTTTGACAAGTATTGCGTACCCTGGGCGCCCTGCCCGGCCGGCGTGGAAATAAGGAACAGGCCGCCCAGCACCAGGGCGCCATTCAGGATCAGCAATTCCAGGCCGATGCGGTAATGTTCGAACAGCCGCGCCTGCTCTCCTTCGATCAGTGCGCACAGCAAGGGCCCCGCCACGGCCACCAGCGGCACCCAGCGGTCGCGCACGCCGCGCTTGCAGAGCAGGCCGAAGGCGAACAGACCCAGCAGCGGACCATAGGTATAGCTGGCCAGCTTCAGGATCACGACGATCATGCTGGGGCTATCGATCCACTTGAAGGCCATGATCAGGATTAAAAACAGTGCGGCAAACCCCAGGTGCACACGGCGGCGCCAGCGCATCTGCGCTGCCGCGCTCAAATCCGGCCTGCGCTGCAGCCCCAGGATATCGATGCAGAAGGTGGACGTCAGGGCAGTGAGCGCCCCGTCCACGCTGGGAAACAGGGCGGAAATGAGGGCGATGAAAAAAATCAGCTGCACCACGACAGGGAAATGCCCGAGCACCACGGCGGGGAACAGTTTATCTCCCGTGGCCGTCACGCCGGCCAGCGGCGCATACAGGTGCAGCAAGCCGCCGAGGAAGAGGAACAGCAGCAGCACGCCCGTCAGTACCAAGGTCAGGCTGAGCATGTTCTTTTGCGAGTCGCGCAAGGTGCGCACGGAAATATTCTTTTGCATCATTTCCTGGTCCATGCCCGTCATGGCGATCGTGATGAACATGCCGGCGAGAATGTGCTTCCACATATAGGCGGGGCTGTCCGGGTCGACGGTGAAGATGCGCGTGAGGCCCTGCGCGCGCATGCGCTCGAGGCTGTCGATGAGCGACAGGTCCATTGCGCGCAGCAAAAACACACTGCAAATCACCAGTCCCGCCAGCATGCAGGCCGTTTGCAGGGTATCGGTCCAGACGATGGTTTTGACGCCGCCCTCGACCGTGTAGAGCAGGATCAGCAGCAGCACGACGCACGAGGTCAGCCAGAACGGCACGCCCAGGCTGTCGAGTATGGTGGCTTGCAGGATATTGACCACCAGATACAGCCGCGCCGTGGCGCCCAGCAGGCGCGAAAGAATAAAGAACGCCGCCCCGCTCTGGTAGGCACGCCGGCCCAGGCGCCATTCCAGATAGCGGTAAATCGACGTGAGCTGCAGCCGGTAGTACAGCGGCAGCAAAATAAACGTGATGGCCAGGTAGCCCAGGACATAGCCTATCATCAGCTGGATGTAGCCGAAACCGTTGCTGCCCACGGCGCCGGGCACGCTGATAAAGGTCACGCCCGTGAGCGTGGTGCCGACCATGCCGAAGGCCACCAGCATCCAGTTGCTGTCTTTGTTGCCGATGAAAAAACTGTCGTTGGTGGCATGACGCGAGGTGCGCCACGCCACGCCCAGCAGGATCAGGAAATACGCGAGGACGACGGCAAACAGGATGAGGGGCGACATGGGCGTTGCACGGCGGCAAAGAGGAACAGGGGCAGAAATATACAGCAAAGCCCCTGTTGACGCCGGTGTCAGCAGCCGGACGGTTTCACGCGCTCCACTTCCAGGCCGAACCACGGGCGCAAGCGCGTCCCGACGATGTTGCCGACGAAGGCGCACACCAGCCACAGCCAGCCGTGCAAGCTGCCAGAGATGATGCCGCTGAAATACGCGCCGATATTGCAGCCGTAGGCCAGACGCGCGCCGTAGCCCAGCAGCAAGCCGCCGACGATGGCGGCGATGACCGAGCGTCGCGGGATGCGCCACACGGGCGCGTAGCGGCCGGCCAGGGCCGCCGCCAGCATGGCGCCCAGCACGATGCCGATATCCATCACGGTTGTCTTGTCTTGCGTCAACGGCGCAGCCAGGGCGGCGGCGTTGGCCTTGGTGGACCAGTAAGCCCAGCTGGCCGTGTCGATGCCGACCACGGACGCGGCCTTGGCGCCCCACAGGGCAAATGCGGACGTCACGCCCCACGGCTTGCCCGACAGCGCCAGGGTGGCAAAATTCAGCACGACGAGGGCGACGGCGCCCGCCACCAGCGGCCAGGGGCCGTGCAGCCAGGGCGACGACTGCGCCGGGCGCAGCGGCGTGGCGACGAGCTTGCCGTGGCGGCGCTTTTCTACGAGCACCGTGATGCCGGCGATCAGCGCGAAGACGATCCAGTTCAGCGCCAGCGCGGGAACCAGGCCTAGGCTTGTGACGAGGGAAATGGGTTTCAATTGCGGCAGCGCCGTCCAGAATGGCATGTGCGCCGTGCCGATCACGGAGCCGACGATGAAGGCGGCCAGCGTGATGAGCATGCGCGTGCTACCGCCACCTACCGTGTACAGGGTGCCGGACGCGCAACCGCCGCCCAGCTGCATGCCGATGCCGAAGATGAAGGCGCCGAAGATGACGGAGGTGCCGGCGGGAGAAACCAGGCCCGCGACGGGCGTGCCGAACAGGGTGCCGGCCGACAGCGCGGGGAAAAACAGCGCCACGCCCACGGCCAGCATCAGCATTTGCGCGCGCAAGCCGTCGCCGCGGCCATCGGCAATGAAGACGCGCCAGGCGGACGTGAAGCCGAAGGCCGCGTGATACAGCGTAATGCCCAGCAAGGCGCCCACCACGTACAGCGCGGACTGGGTGGCGCCGGCGGTTTGCGCCAGGTACCACGCGCCGAGCACGATGAGCACAAGCGCAACGCCCAGCGGTGTCGGATTGATAGCGGTGCGCAGGCGTAGCGGTGAAATTGCTGTATCGGACATGGGGAATATGGGCCAAAGGAAGGTAATCCCTATTTTAAGCCATACTCTCGCCCGTTTTGCTGTTTTCTGCCGGTAACTTACTGGCAGAAAACGCCAGCCGGGACGCTGCGGTCCCGGCCCGTCTCAAGCCAGCTTAGGGCTTAATGCCCCACCGCATGGATCGACTTTTCGCCGCCAGCACGCACAGGGATCGGATTGAGGCGGTCCATCCGGCCGCTCAGGGCCGTCAGGCCGAATGCGCCCAGCACGACAATGGCGCCGATCCAGCCCGTATGCACCAGGCCCAGGTGTTCGACGATCAGGCCGCCGCCCCAGGCGCCGCCGGCGATGCCAAGATTAAAAGCGGCGATATTCAGGCCGGATGCCACGTCCACGGCGCGGGGCGTGAAGTGCTCCGCTTGCTGCACCACATACACTTGCAATCCAGCCACATTACCGAAGGCCACGGCGCCCCACAGCAGCACGGTGACGACGACCAGCACGGGATGCGGCGCCGTGAAGGTCAACAGCAGCAAAACAAACGCCAGCAGCAAGAAGATCAGTTTCAGGGCACTGACAGGCCCCTTCTTGTCGGCCAGCTTGCCGCCCCAGATATTGCCGAAGGCCACGGAGACGCCGTACACGAGCATCACCGCGCCCACGGCGCTGGCGCTGAAACCGGCCACTTGCCGCAGGATCGGCGCCAGGTAGGTAAACGCGATGAAGGAGCCGCCATAGCCGACGGCCGTCATGGCGTACACCAGCAGCAGGCGTGGCTGGGCCAGCACTTGCACTTGCTGCAGCAGGGACGCGGGCTTGCTGTGGGCGATCGTCGATGGCACGTACAGCAGACTGCCGACAAAGGCGACCAGTCCCAGCGCCGAAACGGCGAGGAAGGTTTCGCGCCAGCCGAAATGCTGGCCGATGAAGGTGCCCAGCGGCACGCCCGTCACCAGGGCCACGGTCAGGCCCGTAAACATGATGGCGATGGCGCTGGCCGCCTTGTCCTTCGGCACCAGCGAGGTGGCGATGGTCGAGCCGATGGAAAAGAACACGCCATGCGCCAGCCCCGTCAGGATGCGGGCGATGACGAGGGTTTCGTAGCCGGGTGACTTCCAGGCCAGCAAATTTCCCAGGGTGAACAGGACCATCAGCGACAATAACAAGGTTTTGCGCGGGATCTTGCCCGTCAGGGCGGTCAGTACGGGCGCGCCGACGGCGACGCCCAGCGCATACAGGCTGACCAGCAAGCCGGCCGACGGCAGGTTGACGCCCAGGTCGGCGGCGATGGTGGGCAACAGCCCGACAATGACAAACTCGGTGGTTCCGATGGCAAAGGCGCTGAGGGTCAGCGCGAGCAAGGCAATGGGCATGACAAACTCCGATAAATGATGGTGGCATGCAGTATCGGGGTTTTCTTTGTTTCTAAAAACACCTCATCAGGCAGAAGATAGTTGCTCACGAATCAACAATGTAATGGTCTGCTACACTGGCCGCATCAACACGGGGTCACCACCATGAATTCAGAAAAACTGGCGCTGCTGGTCACGCGCGAAATGCCATATGGAAAATATCAAGGACGCTTGCTGGCAGACTTGCCGGGACACTACCTGGGCTGGTTCGCGCGCGAGGGCTTCCCCTCGGGCGAACTGGGCAGTTTAATTGCGCTGATGTACGAGCTCGACCATAACGATTTGCGCGACTTGCTCGCCCCCTTGCGCACGCGCAAGTCGCCTTGGCGGCCGGGCGAATAAGGAGAGTAAGGCAGGTCTTAAAACTGGCGCACCTTCTTCGCCAGCATGGCACTGAACTCGCCATTTTCCACCAGCGTTTGCAGCTCACTGGCGCCACCGATGAGCACACCGTTGACAAAGACCATGGGGAACGTCGGCCAGCCCGTCCACATTTTCAGCGCATTGCGGCGATGCCACTGGTTCAGATAACTGCCATACTGCAGGTACTGGTAGGGCGTGCCCAGCACGTCGAGGATCTTGCGCGCCTTGCGGGGAAACGGATTGAGCGCCATGCCAACCACTACCACCTGCTGCGCGGCGATGGCCGCCTGCACTTCGCGCACGATGTCCTGGTGCTTGCTGCCGATCAAAGGGCGGGCGGCGGGATGGATCTGGGCTTCGTCGAGGATGGCGCGGGTCATGAAAGTCCTGGGATGAGTGGCATGCGGATCACGCATTGTGCCACGCATACAGGTCGGCGTGGGAGACACTGCGCCTCCCGTCTCTTCGCGCCTGTCCAGACCTTAAGCAATCGTTGCCGTCGAATACGGTGACTGAGTATGCCAGCCCTGGCTCAGATACAATTTCAAGCCATCCTCGGTTGCCACCAGCACCCGGCGCGCGCTGCCCGATCGCTGCCTGGCCGCCAGCGCGGCAATCAGTGCTCGCCCCAATCCCCGGCGCCGATGCGCGGCTTCGGTGACGATACGGTCAAAAACAAAGACGCCGGCATGTTCCACGGCATGGCCGCTGGCGGCAACAGCGCCATCGCCGGTGTAAATACGCGCCGTCGTGATAGCCTGCGACGTTGCCACGTCAAGCCGGTACCCGGCCGGCACGGCTGGCGCCTGCAGACTGCCTTCATGGGTCATGAAAAAACCGCCAGGGAGCAGTTGCCATCGAGGCGGCAAAAGCTTGAGCAATTGCTCCCCAGAACCACACATCTTGATGAAGATATGCGGACGGTGGATTGAGGCTGCCAACTCGCTGATGGCTGCAACAGGTCCCGAAAAAACGTAGCGCCGGATTTCGCCTGGCAAGCCCGTCTCGACGCGCCACCCGCCGTGATCGGGCACGGGCAGCGCCAATCCGCGTGCCATGGAACGGGCGGCCAGCCAGGCAGCAAGAAGGCCAGGCTCAGGCAGATGCGAATTTCCCTGCTCCCCCATCATTCGGCTCCCACATGTGTCCCCGCTGATTATCCCAGAGCGCAGGCGGCGGCTACCCGCTGGATCGGATTCAGAACAGCTCGTCGAGCAGCAAGTGCCATTGCAGCTTGCCTTGATCGGCATCAATCATCCCATATTGCGGCAACAACCTTTGCTGCATCACGATATTTTCCAGCGCGAAGTCGCCATGCGTGACGACGAGGTCTGCCACGCATGCGCACCGGAGCACGGCCGGCACGGGCAGGTATGGCGCCAGCCAGCGCAGGCGCGGCCATTCATAATCGGCCACTACGGCAGACAGGCTGGCGGGCATGGCTGCCGTCACGGCCGCTTGTCTCTGACTGGAGATCCTCATCTACCCGGTCCTATGCCAGCGGCACGTGCAAGCCCATCTTGAGGCAGGTCAGGGCCACCGAAGTGCGGTAGCGCCGGATATTGTCGTCGCCGCCGAACAGGCGTTCCGTCAGCGCCTCGTACTCGGCCATGCTGCTGGCCGTGATCACCAGCAGATAATCGGCTTCGCCCGTGATGCCGTAGCACTGCTGGATGGCAGGCTCGGCCACGATGCGCGCGCGCAGGCCGGCCGTGCGCAGCGGGTGCTCGTCGTGCAGATGCACTTCCACCGTGAGTATCAGGGGGCGGCCCAGGCGGCTGGCGTCGAGCACGGCCACTTCCTGACGGATCACGCCGCTTTCGCGCAGGCGGCGGATGCGCCGCTGCACGGCCGGCGCGGACAAATGCACGGCCTGGGCGATTTCGCGCTGCGAAGTCGTGTTATCGCGCTGCAAGATATCGAGGATCGCCAGGTCGAAGGCATCGAGGGGGATGGAAGGCGTGAGCGAAAGTTGCGTCATGAAGGTCAAAATGCAGTGCAAATATCGGAGCAGACACAATAAACTTTCACCATTCCGATATCAAGCCTTTTATCACCATGCCATTACGCCGCTATGCCTCGCTGATTCCCCTGCTCGCCATCCTCGGCTCCGTCACCTGCCTGGGACTGGGCACCTCGTGGGCCAAGCACAGCCTATTCCCGCTGGTCGGCGCGCAGGGCACGACGGCCGTGCGCGTGGGCTTTTCCGCCCTGCTGCTGTTGCTGTTCTGGCGCCCCTGGCGCTGGCAGCTGAGCCGCGCCGACTTGCGCACGGTGGCCCTGTACGGCGCCGCGCTGGGGTTGACGAACCTGTGTTTTTATATGGCGCTGCGCACGATTCCGTTCGGCATCGCCGTGGCGATCGAATTTTCCGGCCCGCTGGCCGTGGCCCTGCTGGCCTCGCGCCGTCCTGTCGACTTTGTCTGGGTGGCATTGGCCGTGGCGGGACTGGCGCTGCTGTTACCGTTGGGCCACGACGTCAGCAATCTCGATCCCACCGGCGTGCTGTTCGCCCTGGGCGCCGCCGTCTGCTGGGCCAGCTATATTGTCTTCGGCAAGCGCGCCAGCCATTTGCATGCGGGTCACTCCGTGTCGCTGGGCCTGGCCATGGCCGCGCTGGTGGTGGTACCCGTGGGCGTGATGCATAGCGGCGCCGCCCTGCTCTCGCCCGTCGTGCTGGGCGTGGGCCTGGGCGTGGCCCTGATTTCCAGCGCGATACCGATCTCGCTGGAAATGGTGGCCCTGAAACGGCTGACGCCGCAGGCGTTCGGCATCATGAGCAGCATGGAACCGGCCGTGGCCGCCATGCTGGCATTCATCCTGCTCGACGAGCGCCTGGGTGCCGGGCAATGGCTGGCCATCGCCATGATCATGGCCGCGTCGATGGGCAGCTCGTACATGGCGCAGCGCCAGAGACGCAATGCGCCGTGCGCCGCCGTGCATACCTGAACCTCAGTGGGCGGCCGCACCCGCCACATGGGCGACCAGGTTGCGGCGCGCCAGCCACGCCAGCGGCAACAAGGCGAGTAATGCGGCGGCCACACCGGCCCACGGTGACGACGCCATCAGCTGGCGCGACACCATCAGCGCGCCCAGCATGGAACCAAAGGAAATGCCCAGGTTAAACGCGGATATATTCAGGCCAGAAGCGAAATCGACGGCGTGCGGCGTGTAGCGCTCGGCCGTAGCCAGCATGCCGGCCTGCAGGGCGGGCGACAGGCCGAAGGCGAATACGCCCCAGACGAACAGCATCGCCGTCATCATCAAAGGTGACGCGATACTCAGCGCCACGCCCGCCTGCGTGACGGCCAGCAAGAGCAGCATCAGGCGCAAGGCCTTTTGCCAGCCCAGGTGGCTGGTCAGGTAGCCGCCCGCCAGGTTGCCGGCAAAAGTGGCGGCACCAAACACCATCAGCAAGGCGCTGGCCATGGTGGCGGAAAAGCCCGTCACCTCCGTCAGGATGGGCGTGATGAAGGTGAAGGCGGCAAAGCTGCTGCCAAAGCCGAACGTCGTCACGGCCATCATCGTCAAAATGGGACCGCTGCCCAGCGCCGCCAGCTGCGTCATGGCCTTGCCGCCCTTGCCCTGCTGCAAGCCGGCCGGCAGCCAGCGCGCCATGGCGCCCAATCCCACGGCAGCGAGCACGACGACAGCGAAGAAGGGCAAGCGCCAACCCATCAAGTTGCCGAGGAAACTGCCGAAGGGCACGCCGATCACCATGGCCAAGGTCAATCCCGCAAACATCACGGAAATCGCCCTGCCCGCCTGCGCCTTGGCGACCAGGCTGGCGGCCACGGTGGCGCCGATGGCAAAGAAGGTGCCGTGCGCCACGGCCGTGATGACCCGCCCCACCAGCAACCATTCAAACGTATGCGAGAAGGCAGCGAGAAGGTTGCCGGCCAGGAACACGCTCATCAGCCCCAGCAAGGCCGCCTTGCGCGGCAGGCGCGACATCAGCAGCACCAGCAGCGGCGTGCCGATGGCCAGCGCCAGCGCATACAGGCTGACCAGCGAGCCGGCCGATTCGATGGAAATATGCAAATCCTTCGCGATGGTGGGCAGGATGCCGACGACGATGAATTCGGTGACGCCGATGGCAAAGGCACCGACGGCCAGCGCCAGCACGCCGGGCGGCATCTTGCTGGCTTGAGGGGAAACAGGGCTTGCGGTGGTCATGATGGCTCCAACAATGGTTCAAGCCAGCCAGTGTATCGATGGAAGCACTTTTGATATAAACTCCAATAATGGAAACACCTGTGAAATGGATTCAATAATGGCGCGGCAAGACATCAACCGTTCCTTCGAGATGGGCGTCTTCGTGGCCGTGGTGGAGACGGGCGCCTTTTCCGCCGCCGCGCGCCGCCTCGCCCTGACGCCGTCGGCAGTCAGCAAGCTCATCAGCCGGCTGGAAGCGCGTCTCGGCGCGCGCCTGCTGCAGCGCAGCACGCGCCAGCTGCACACGACGCCCGAGGGCGACGCCTTCTTCGTGCAATGCAAGCGCATCCTCGACGACATCGACGGCGCCGAGCGCGAAGCATCGCAGGGCGCGGCGCCGCGCGGGCGCCTGCGCATCAACTGTTTCGTGCCGTTCGGCGTGCGCCATCTGTTGCCCATCCTGCCCGAGTTCGCGCAGCGCTACCCCGACATCATGCTCGACGTGGTCGTCAGCGACGCCGTCGTCGACTTGCTGGAAGACCGCACCGACATCGCCATCCGCACGGGCAAGCTGAAGGAAACGAATCTGGTGGCGCGTAAACTCGGCGAAGATGCGATGGTCGTGGTGGCGTCGCCGGCGTACGTGGCGCGCCACGGCCTGCCGCGCACGCCGCAGGAATTATCACAGCACAATCTGCTGGCATTCAACTTCCGCTGCCAGAACGAAACCTGGCCCTTCCTCGATGAAGCCGGTAACACCGTGCACGTGGCACCGCAGGGCAATACCTGCGTCAGCGATGGCGAAAGCATGCGCCAACTGGTGCTGGCGGGCATGGGGCTGGGACGCTTTTCGCGCCAGCACGTGCAGCGCGATATTGCGCAAGGTCAATTGGTAGAGGTGCTGCAGGACTACAATCCGGGCGACCGCGAACTCGTGCACGCCGTCTTCGTGGGACCGGGCCAGCAAGTGCCGGCCCGGGTGCGCGTGATGCTCGACTATCTGCTGGAAAAAGTGCAGCTGGGTAGCGGTTAAATCGCTACCGCTTCCAGCCGCAGCTGCCGCCCCTCGCCCAGCATCGCTTCAAATTCCGCTGCCGGCACGGCAGGACTGAACAGATAACCTTGCAGCTGGTCGCAACCGAGTTCGCGCAGGAAGCGCATTTGCTCGGCCGTCTCCACCCCTTCGGCGACGATTTCCTGGCGCAGCTGCTGCGCCATGGTGACGATGGCGCGGGCGATGGCGCAATCGTTTTCCTCGAACGGCAAGCCGATGACAAACGAGCGGTCGATTTTCAGGGTGCTGATGGGGAACTTCTTCAGGTAGGCCAGGCTGGAATAGCCGGTGCCGAAGTCGTCCAGCGCCAGCGCCAGGCCCATGGCCACCAGCTGGTTCATGATGTCGATCACCTTGTCGGCACCGCGCATCAGCAGGCTTTCCGTGATTTCCAGCATGATCTGGTCGGGCCGCACGCCATAGCGTTCCAGCACGGCCGCTATGCGCGCCGGCAACTGCTCATCGAACTGGCGCGCCGACAAATTCACGGCGATGGCCGGCATGTGCAGGCCACGGTCTTCCCAGTTGCGAATCTGACGGCAAGCCTCATCGAGCACCCAGGTGCCCAGTTCCAGAATCAAACTGGTTTCCTCGGCAACGGGAATGAAGAGGCCGGGCGAGACCATGCCGCGCATCGGATGCTTCCAGCGCAGCAAGGCTTCCGCGCCCACGATGCGCCCGCTGGCCAGGCTCACTTTGGGCTGGTAATGCAATTCCAGCTCCTTGTCGCCCAGCGCCAGCCGCATTTCGCTTTCCAGGCGCAAATGTTCCTTGGCGCGCCGGTTCATGTCTTCGCGGTAAAACAGGAAGGTCGATTCGATGGTCTGCCCCGCCTTGGCCACGGCCACGTCGGCAAAGCGGAACAGGGCCGGCGCTTCCAGGCCATCTTCCGGATACACGGTGATGCCGATGCTGGCGCCCACGTGCAGCGCGTGCGCATCGATATTGATCGGCGCCTCTAACAGGTTGAGCAGTTTTTGCGCCACGTTCGCCGCATGTTCGCGCTTTTCGATATGCAACAGCGCCACGACGAACTTGCTGTTGTCGACCCGCGCCAGGATGTCCGCGTCGCGCAGGGCGCCACGGAACAGCTGGCCGATGGCGATCACCAGCTGGTCGCCCACTTCGTGGCCCAAGGTGTCGCTGATGGAACCGATGCGGCTGATGTCGATGACCATCAGCGCGCCATGCGTGCCTTGCCGTTTCGCTTCGGCCAGGCCCTGGCCCACCAGCTGGTTCAGCAGGCAGCGGTTGGGCAAGCCCGTCAGGCTGTCGTAATTGGCCATGCGCTGCATGCGCGCTTCCGCATCCTTGTGCACCGAGATATCGGAAAACAGGGAAAACACATGGCTGATCTCGCCATACTCGTCGCGCACGACGCTGATGGTGACGTCTTGCGGGAACAGTTCGCCATTCTTGCGCTTGCCGATGATTTCGCCGCGCCAGGAGCCGTGCCCCCGCATGGCGGCGCGCACCTTGGCGCGGAAGTCGGGGTCGTGCACGCCCGAGCGCAACAAATCCGGCGTGCGGCCGATGGCTTCGGCCGGCGAATAGCCGGTGATGCGACTGAAAGAACTGTTGATCGAGACGATGCGCTCTTCCGCGTCCGTGATCAGCACGGCTTGCTCGCTGTCTTCGATGATGCGTGCGTGCAACCTTACCTTGTCGACGTCGGACAGCGGTTCGCTCATGGCCGACAGGCGCACGGCCATGCCGCACGCCCTGCCCGCCTGGTCGTGGATCTCGTGGCGGTGCATGCGCAGCCACGTCACCATGCCCGACTTCTTGCGCCGGCGCACATCGGTGGCCACGTCGCCCTGCTTGAAATGCAGTTCCAGCACGCTCGCTTCCGCGTCGTCTTCCGGATACAAAAACAGGATGTGCTGGCCCAGCGCTTCCAGTTCGGAATAGCCGAACATCTGTTCGGCGCCATGGTTCCAGCCGATCAAAAAGCCATCGGGATCGATTTCCAGCAAGGCGTCGGGGGGCGCCACGCGCACCACGGGCCGGCTGGCGCCGCGCAGCTGCTCCAGCTCTTCCTGCAGCCGCGCCAGGGTGGCGGCCTGCTGCGGCCCCGCCTGTTCGCGGGCGTCCTGGGCCAGGCGCAGGCACAGCGCGACCTTCGCCTCAAGCATGGCAACCCCGCGCGTGTGCCAGGTCAGGGGAACATATCAGGGGCGCTGCGGTGTGTGTAATCATCAGAATCCCACTATGGGGCATGCAAGTCAGAGCAGAAAGACGGTCGAAATACTATGAATATGGTAACTTAAAAATGTTGGCATATGTCAACATTTTAAGACCTACGCCGAATGGCCCGGCAGATGTTGCGCCAGGCGGGCAAACACCTCCGGTTCGCGCATGCGCGCCATCCACCAGCGCAGCGCGGCGCCATCCTCGCCCACGCGCCACGCCAGGTAAAACGTTTCCGACGGTTTCGGCTCTTCCACGGCCTTTTCCACCAGCTGGCCGCGCGCAATGGCGGCGCGCGCGCACGGTCCCGGCAGGAAGCCAAAGCCCAGTCCCAACACCTGGTAGTCGAACTTGACCTGCATGCTCGGCACGCTCAAGGCATCTTGCCCCAGCAGCAACCCCACGGTGCGCGGCGCCATCTGGCGCGCCGAGTCGGCCACCACCACGGCCCGGTACTGCTGCAAGTGGCCGCGCGACAAGGGTTCCGGCACCTGCGCCAGCGGATGCGTGGGCGCCACGGCAAACACGAAGTCGAGCATGCCGATCGGCTGCGCGATATAGCCGCCGCCCGCCGGCCCGTCGCCGGGCGCGCCCACCAGCAAATCGACCCGGCGGTCCAGCAACGCTTCCCAGGTGCCCGACAGGGTGTCTTGCGACAGGCGCAAGCGCGTCTGTTGCGCCACCGCATAGAAGGCGCGCACGTCGTCGGCCAGGGCCACGGCGGAAAACATGGAATCGATGCCGATGGATAACTCTGTTTCCCAGCCGGACGCCACCCGGCGCACGCGGTGCTCGAGGTCCTGCGCCGCCTTCAGCAGATAGCGGCCCTCTTTCAGCAATTCCTGGCCAGCCGCCGTCAGCATGATTTTCGGACCATTGCGCCGGAACACTTGCACGCCCAGGTCGTCTTCCAGCTTGGCCACCGTATAGGAAATGGTGGACGGCACTTTATGCAACTCCTTGCCGGCCGACGAGAACGATCCGCGGCGGTCGATGGCGTCGACGATTTGCAAGGCTTCCAGGCTCAGTCTTAACATTCGATTTTTTCGATCATAGTACGGTAGATTTTCCGTTTTTCTTTCCGGGCCGGCCGGCCTATACTTTCTCCATCGTACAGCGAAGGGCAGCATCGGCGCCAAGGCAACTGCCAGGCAACGGTCCTTCGAAATTATCGCACATTCATTGATAGAAACGGAGTCCACCATGTTACAGATTCGTCATAGCGAAGAACGCGGCGCCGCCAACCACGGCTGGCTCAATTCCCACCACAGCTTTTCCTTCGGCAGCTACCACGATCCGCTGCACATGGGCTTTGGCCCCTTGCTGGTGATCAATGAAGACCGGGTCACGCCAGGCCAGGGTTTCGGCACGCACGGCCACCGCGACATGGAAATCATTTCGTATGTGCTCGACGGCGCGCTCGAGCACAAGGACAGCATGGGCACCGGTTCCGTGCTGCACTATGGCGACGTGCAGCGCATGAGCGCCGGCAGCGGCGTGCGCCACAGCGAGTTCAACCATTCTGCCACGGATGGCTTGCACTTCCTGCAAATCTGGATCCAGCCAAACGTGACGGGCATTGCCCCCAGCTATGAAGAGAAACACTTCACCCCGGAAAGCAAACGGGGCAAGCTGCGCCTGATCGCCTCGTCCGATGGCCGCCAGGGTTCCGTGCTGATCCACCAGGACGCGGCCATCTACGCCAGCATCCTGCAGGAAGGCGAGCAAGCCGAGCATGCGCTGGACGAAGGCCGCATTGCCTATGTGCACCTGATCCGCGGCAGCCTGGTGGTCAACGGCACGCCCTTGAAAGCGGGCGATGCGCTGAAATTGACGCAAGAGGCCGCAGTGACGTTGACGCAGGCCGAGGATGCCGAAGTGCTGGTCTTCGACCTGCCTCAATAATGGCAACTGGCCAAACCCGCATGCTGTTGCTGGTGGAACAGCACTTCGGCAAGGTCAGCCGTCTTGAAAAAGGCTGATCCGACCGCAATTAGAGGGCTATCACCAGGCATTCCAGCCTTCAAATCTCAGCCAGGGGGAATGGTTTCCCCTGCTTTTTGGTATGATGACAGGGCGCGCCGGCACCGCAGTGGTGCGGCGCGCCTTTCTTTTGACAATTACCTATATGAGCACAACCATGCAAAGCGGCGCAGACCTCCTGGCGACAGGCGAATTGGATTACACGACTTCCTGCGCACTGCCAACGCCGTGGGCCCAGTTCACCCTGCACGCCTTTGTCGAACACGCCACGGGCAAGGAACATCTGGCCATGGTGCTGGGCGATGTCGGCAACGGCGAACCGGTACTGGCGCGCGTGCATTCCGAGTGCCTCACGGGCGACGTGCTGTTTTCGCAGCGCTGCGATTGCGGCGCCCAGCTCGAAGGCGCCTTGAAACGCATCGCCGAGGAAGGTCGCGGCATTTTGCTGTATCTGCGCCAGGAAGGACGCGGCATTGGCCTGATCAACAAGATCCGCGCCTACCGCCTGCAAGAAGCAGGCGCCGACACGGTGCAGGCGAATGAACAGCTGGGCTTCAAGGCCGATGCGCGCAACTACACCTTGTGCAAACCCATGTTTGCGCAATTCGGCATCAACAGCCTGCGTTTGATGACGAACAACCCGCGCAAGATCGCCGCCATGGAAGCGCTGGACATCACGGTGGCCGAACGGGTGCCGCTGCTGGTCAACCGCAACGCCTTCAACCAGCACTACCTGAACACCAAGCAAAGCAAGCTCGGTCACATGATGACGCCGGAAACGGCGCCGGCGCTGGAAGACGGCGCTCTGTAATTGCCGCTCCGGCTTGCCGCTCCGGCTTGCCGCACCGGCGCGCTCCGGCTCACGCACAAAGGATGCATGAAATTATCTAACTTCGCCTTCTTGCTGGCCAGCCTGTGCTCTGCCACAGGCGCACACGCAGCTCCCACCGCCTCGACGCCCCCCGCCAAGCCGCCACCGGCCACCGCCGCGCCCGCTACCACCGAACATGCCACCTTGCCGCCGCCCTCGTCCGCCGCGCAAAAACTGTACACGGCCGCGCGCGCCGACATCCTGCAAGTGCGCGTGCTGCTGAAAAACGGCCGCACGCAATCGTCGGTGGGCTCGGGCTTTTTGATCGGCACGGGCGACCTGGTGGTAAGCAACTATCACGTCGTGTCGCAATTCGCGCTCGACCCCGATACCTATGTGGGTGAATGGGTCGACACCAGCGGCCAGCGCGGCAATGTGGAATTGCTGGCCGTCGACGTGCTGCACGACCTGGCCGTGCTGCGCGTGAACCGCCACGGCACGGGCTTTTTCAAGATGCCGGAAGCGCTGGCGCCCCTGACTCAGGGCCAGTACCTGTATTCGATGGGCAATCCGCTGGACCTGGGCTTCGCCATTTCGGAAGGCTCGTACAACGGCGTCGTCACGCGCAGCTTCTACGACCAGCTGATGTTTACGGGACCGATCAATGCCGGCATGAGCGGCGGCCCCAGCGTCACGGCGAATGGCGACGTCGCCGGTATCAATGTCTCGAAACGCCTCGATGGCGAACTCGTCAGTTTTCTCGTGCCGGCCCGCTATGCCCAGCAATTGCTGGCCAAGGTGGCCCTGCAAGGCAAGGCGCCGAAAGACGTCAAGCCGCTGGTGACGGCGCAGCTGCTGGCGCACCAGGAAGTGATGCTGGCGCGCCTGCTGGACACGCCCTTGAGCCTGAAAGCCATGGGCCCGTACCGCGTGCCCGTGCGCGAGTCCGACCAAATGCGCTGCTGGGGCCGCTCAAACGTCAAGTCCGACAAGCCCTACATGCTCGACAACACCAGCTGCGCCATGGAATCGGCCATTTTCATTTCCGGCGCCCTGCAGACGGGGCAAGTGTCGATGCGCCACGAATTCCTGCGCAGCAGCGAACTAGGCCCGCTGCGCTTTGCCGAGCTGGCCAGCGCCTCGTTCAAGAATGAAAGTTTTGGCAGCTACAAGAGCACGAATCTGACCGGCCCGCAATGCACCGAACAGTTCGTCAAGAATGCCACCCTGCCCTTGCGCGCCGTCCTGTGCGTGCGCGCCTATCGCAAGTTTACCGGCCTGTACGACTTTGCCCTGCTGGCCGCCAGCGCCGATGAACCACTCATGAGCCTGCAAAGCCGCATCGACGCGCGCGGCGTGTCCTACGCCAACGGCATGCGCGTCACGCGCACCTTCCTCGAAGCGCTGTCGCGCGAAAGCAGCCGCAAGCCATGAAGCCTCCCTATTACATCGAAATCCTCGCCGAGAATGGCGAAGTGCAGCGGCGCCAGCGCATCGAGTCCCTGCCGATCTGCCTAGGCCGCGGCTACGACAACGACTTCATCCTCGACGACGCGCATACGGCCGCCCGCCACGCCATCGTCGAGGACGACGGCGCAGGCGGCCTGCTGCTGCGCGACCTGGGCAGCCAGAATGGCGTGATCCACCGGGGCCAACGGCAACTGCAAGTGCCCCTGAGCGGCAACAGCATCGTGCGCCTGGGCCACACGCGCCTGCGCGTGCGCGCCAGCGACCACCCGGTGGCGCCCGAACTGAGCGATACCACCAGGCACGACTGGGAAGGCTTGCGCCCCGCCGTCGCCGGCCTGACCATGATCGGCGCCTCGGCCGCCTTCAGCAACTGGTTAAGTGATGCGGACGCCTTCGAGCCGATTTCCTACCTGATGATCATCGCCTACGCGCTGGCCGGCGGCCTCGTGTGGGCGTCGATCTGGGCCGTGGCGAACCGCCTGTTTGGCCATGTGGCGCGCTTCGGCCGCCATCTGTTCATCATCGGCTGCGGCTTGCTGGCCATGGAAGTGTGGGAACTGGGCAGCAATGTGGCGGCGTATGCGCTGTCGCTGGAAGTGCTGACGCGCTACGGGCGGCATATGTTCATCGTCATCGTCTGCGCCATGATCTACTACCATTTGTGCACGATCAAACCGCAGCATCCGCGCCGTTTCGGCCTCGTCGCCGTCGTGCTGGCCATCCTCGGCTCGACCCTGATCCTGCTGAGCAACTTGCAGATCAGCGGCCGCCTGGCCGACGAGGCCTACATGTCCGCGATCTACCCGCCGGCCTTGCGCCTGAGCCCGAATCACACGACGGACGCCTTCTTCCGCGATGCTGCCAGCCTGCAGCGCGCCGTCGACGCCGAGCGGGGCAAGGCGGCAAAGGGCGAGGCGGACGACGACGGCGACGAGTAAGCGACGCAGACCGCGCATGCAAAAAGCCCGCCGTGTCCTTGCAGACGGGCGGGCTTTTTATCGCGCGCCCTCAGGCGCGGATGTCGGCGATAAAACTTAGAACTTGGCTTCCTGCTTGCGGCGCGCCGTAAAGCCCAGCAGGCCCAGGCCGATCAGCAGCATGGCGTAGGTAGTCGGTTCCGGCACGGCCGAGACCAGGCCATCGGTGCTGGCAAAGCTGGTGAAATTGCTGTTGCCCGCCTTGAACTGCGCTTGCTGGCCGCCATCGCAGCAGCCTTCCAGGCCATAGATGCTCAGGGTATGGTTGCCGGCCGCCAGCGAGCTCGAACCGCTGAGGAACTGGCTGCCATTGTTGTAGTTGCCTGCCCACCACATGTCGTTGCTCTTGAAGTCCAGCGCCACGCCGTCGAGGAACAGGGCGCCGCCCTTGCCGAAATCGACGCCGCTACGGAAGCTCCAGGCGCCCGCATCGGCAGCGCTGACGCCAAAATTGATCACCGACTTGAAGGCGATGTTCGAACCACTGCCGAACAGGCTGCTATTCGTGACGTTATTGTAGCTGGCAATCGTCGTCGTGCCATAACCGGCGCCCGGTGTAGCCACGGCGGCATTCACCACGGACTGGTAAGCGGCGGCGGAAGCTTGCGCGCCGGCGTTCGAGAAACCGGTGGACAAGGTGACGGTGCTGGCGTTCGCGTGGGCAAACACACCGACAGCGATCAGGGACAGGGCGATTTTAGGCAAGTTCTTCATGATGGTATCCAATAAGTAAATATTCAGTGGGTGCCGCAGGCGGGCGCTGGCGCCGAACGCACGCTGCATTGAGGCGTTACGGCACAGCACTAGGCATTGCAAGTAGAGCGGTCGGGAGCGTAACTTCCGCGTAACAGCGCGGACTTGCGGCGTGCCATGGCGGCACTGCAAGCGTCCTGGAAAGGGGGCGGGTTCCCGGGACAAAGCCAGACAGTTGACGGGTCAGGTAAGACGTTGAAGCTATTCTATCTTAAATTCCACACAAGCAAAGTATTTTTCTTTTAACCACGAACGATATTTTTCTAACAATTACTTTCCTGGCGAGTAAAAAGTGCCATGCGCCAAGCTGATGCCGGGGCTGCGCGCCCATGCGGGCGGTGCGTGGCATGTCGCGGCGGCACCACAGACGGGGCCGCCACTGTCGCATGGCGCGCATTTCTTTTCGCATGCCGCTGCACCACAGGGCGAAACAGCATGGCAAAATGCATACATGCAGCTATCTGTCCGATGAGGGGGAAAGAGGAAATGGTCGACCTGGAAGAACTACGCTATCTGGCACTGTCGTTTCCCGACACCACCGAGGAAGAACACCACGACCGTCCAGCCTTCCGCGTGGGCGGGAAGATCTTTGCCACCCTGCCCGACGACGAGCACATCAACGTGCTGCTCGATGCGGAAGCGGCGCATATCGCCACCGTCATCACGCCGTCCGGCTGTCAAAAGCTGTGGTGGGGCGAACGCCTGGCCGGCATCACGGTCCGCCTGGCGGATGCCGAACTGGACATGCTGGCCGCCGCCCTGACGGCCGCCTGGCGGCGCAAGGCGCCCAGCGACCTGGCCAAGACCATCGCCCCGACCGGCTAAGTAACCCCCAATAAATTATTGTGATTTCTGACTGCCATAACCGGCGCTCTGCGGCGTTGCTCACTGCTAGCAGTGCCCGCACTGCGTCGCAGTGAGCGCCTTGCATAGCATCCGGTTCTGTTCGTCATAAATTCACACTAATTTCCCGAGGATTACTTAGTTACATCGGCCAATTACGCAGCAGCAAGCCCACCATCTGCTGCAATTGCTCGCGCGATACGCCCGCCGCCGCCTGGATGGCCATGCCCTGCGACAAGGTCACGACAAAGCGCGCCTGCTGCTCGGGACAGGAATCGGGCGGCAAATCACCCTCCTCCCTGGCGCGCCGCAAGCGGTCGCGCAATTTGATTTCACCGCGCAGCCGGCGCGCGAACAATTCATCACGGATCGGCAAGGCATCGTCGCTGCAGGCGAGCGCTGCATTGACGCCCATGCAGCCGTGCGGGCCGTCCGGCATGGTTTGCGCATCGACATACTGCGTCAGCAGGGCTTCCACCACCTGGCGCGCCGTCGGCTGTTCCAGCGCCGCATCGAAAAACTGCATGCGCGTGTCGCTGTAGCGTTCGAGCGCCTTGTGGAACAGCTGCTCCTTGTTGCCGAAGACGGCATACAGGCTGGGCCGGTTCATGCCCATGGCTTTCGTCAATTCCGGCAGGGAACTGCCTTCATAGCCTTTTTCCCAGAACACTTTCATGGCGCAATCGAGCGCTTCATCCGCGTCGAAAGTGCGTGGCCGTCCCGTTTTCGCCTTGACCGCTGGCTCTTTTTTATCTTGTTTCATACCGTTCGGTAAAAAATTATTGACAACACTGTCTGCCTGCCCCGATTATATACCGACCGGTTAAAAACCTTCCGGCTTTTCAGGAACCTCACATGCACACACTTTCCAACGCTACTGGCGACGATACCACTGTGGCGCCGTGGCTGGCCGTTTTATCGGTCGGCATTGGCGCCTTCGCCCTCGTCACTTCCGAATTCCTGCCCGTCGGGTTGCTGCCGGCCATGGCCGCCGACCTGGCCATCAGCAAAGGTCAGGCGGGACTGATGATCACCACGCCCGGCATCGTCGCCGCGTTTGCCGCCATCTTCGTCACCGTCGGCTCGGGCCGCCTGGACCGCCGCATCGTGCTGCTGGCGCTCACCGCCCTGCTGGTCGTTTCGAACCTGCTGGTGGCGCTGGCCCCCTCGTATGCGTGGATACTGCTGGGCCGCGCCATGCTGGGCGTGGGCGTGGGCGGCTTCTGGGCCATCGGCAGCGCCATCGGCCCGCGCCTGGTGGCGCCGCAACATGCATCGCGCGCCATGTCCATCATCTTTGCCGGCGTCTCGCTGGGCACGGTGGCGGGCGTGCCGGCCGGCGCGCTGGTGGGCGAACTGGTGGGCTGGCGGGTCGCTTTCGGCGCTGCCAGCGCCATTGCCGTGCTGGTCTTCCTCGGCCAGCTGTTGCTGTTGCCCAAGCTGCCGCCGACGCAGGCCATCCACCTGCGCCAGTTGCCGATGATTTTCGGCATCCGCAAGGCCAGGCTGGGCTTGATCGCCACGGCCATGCTGTTCACGGGACAGTTCGCCGCCTACACGTATATCGCGCCCTTCCTCACGCAGATTTCGCACCTGGCCGCCGGCACAGTCAGCGCCATGCTGCTGGTATATGGCGCGACCGGCTTCATCGGCAATCTGCTGGGCGGTTGGGCCGCCGGCCGCTACGAACGGGCCGCGCTGATGCTGACGGGCGCCGTGCTGGGCCTGTCCACCCTGGCCCTGGCCGCGCTGGGTAGCCATTCGGTGACGGCGATGCTGCTGGTGGCCGTGTGGGGCTTCGGTTTCGGCGCCATGCCAATCGCCGTGCAAACGTGGATGTTCAAGGCGGCGCCACACTTGATGGAAGGCAGCAGCGCGCTGTTTGTCGCCATCGTGCAAGTGTCGCTGGCGTCCGGCGCCTTGCTCGGCGGCATGGCCGTCGACCGGCTGGGCGTGTCCAGCGCGATGGTGGTGGGCGGCGTGTTCGCCCTCGGCTGCGCGCTGACGATAGGGACATTCGGCAAGCAACAGCCGGTCAAACAGGCTGCTGCCTGCGGCGCCTGAGTGGCGCTCAAGCCGGCTGGCTTGCCGCTTTCACACGCAATGACTTGCCAGCATGCTGGCGGCGGGCCAGCAGCAGCACGCCCAGGCCAGCCAGCAGCAGATACACCGTAGTCGGCTCCGGCACGGGAGCGGCGAACGTGCGGAAGGCATAGTCGAAGTTGGCAAAGCTTTGATAGCCCGTGTTCGCATAGACCTGGCCCAGGCCGTAACCATTGTTCGTGTCGCCGGCGATGGACAAGGTGTTATTGCCGCCGAACACCAGGTAATACGTCGTATTGGCGGCGATGGCAACGGGCGACCAGAACACGTCCGCCCATTGGCCGGAGGTCCCGGCAACGGAAGCTTGCGCCAGCATGGTGCCGGCGGCGTTCGGCAAATTATTCCACAAGGAAATGGTCACGGTATCCGTGCTGCCCATGCCCGGCGCCAAAAAGATGCCTGCGCCCGCAATCGTCGTCGCCGATTGCTGGAACGACTGGGCCAGGTCTCGCTGCCAAAAATTAGCCATGTTCACCGCATGGACATTGGCTTCCTGATCGATGAGGGGCGCCGCGCCGGCCAGCGGCGCTGCGGCGAGCATGGCCATGCTGCAGAGCCAGAATTTCCAAGAATTTTTCATTTGCAGTCCCTTGTTGATGGCCGCCTATCGAGCAGGCCTGATTATTTTATTGTCACTATAAGTTACTATTTTAATAGTAACATATAGATATTTCCCAGTGTCAATGAAATAACAGCCATCATGAAGTGTATGCCGCGCGCCACACGGCCACGACGCACCGGCGCAAGGGTTCATGCAGGGGGGGGGAGAACAGCGGGCTTGCGGCAGACCCGGCGGTTCAGATGCGCCCGCGGCGAAATTCGCCGAGAAATTTCGTCACGTCGGCCGGCGTCATTGGCACATCCGCGTCGCCATGATATGCATACAGGAAGGGCGTGCCGCCCAAACGGTCCGTCAGCTTGGCAAAGAGTAAAAAGCGGCTGCCGAGCGGATAGCGCTGCAGGTCGACCAGGCGGCGCGAGCACTGCACGGCCAGTTCGGGCGAAAAGGCCTGGCCCGGCACGGGACGGATTTCCACGCGGCCATGAATCGCGCGCGATTCGACGGCGACGTGCCGGTATGCATAAGTATCACGGGCCATGCCGCCACCTTGAATGAAGTAAAGGCGCCATCTTAAGCGAAGTGGGCGCCGGCCGTGCTACTGCGCCACGATGCGCAGCAAGCGGCCGTTATCTTCATCCGTCAGCGCATACAGATAGCCATCCGGTCCCTGGCGCACGTCGCGCACGCGCGCGCCGATGGCCAGGCGGTCCTGCCCCGTCACCTTGCCGTTCGCATCGACGGCGATGCGGCGGATATCCCTGGCCGCCAGGCCGCCGCTGAAGATGCTGCCGCGCCAGGCGGCAATCTTGTCGCCCGTGTAGACGGCAAGCCCTGACGGCGCCGGCGACGGCACCCAGACCACGCTCGGATTGAGCATGCCCGCCACTTCATGCTTGCCGACCGGTTCATGCGTCGCATAATCGGCGCCATAGCTTTGCAGGGGCCAGCCGTAGTTGCCGCCCGCCACCACCAGGTTCAGCTCATCGCCGCCGTACGGACCGTGTTCCGTGGCCCATACGCGGCCGGAAACAGGATCGAGCGCCAGGCCCTGCACGTTGCGGTGGCCGTACGACCAGATTTCGGGCAAGGCGCCCTTGGCCACCAGCGGATTGCCGGGCGCGGGCTTGCCGTCTTCCGTCAGGCGCAGGATGGAGCCCTGGTGCGTGGCCAGGTTTTGCGCCTGCTCGCGCGCCAGGCGGTCACCGATGCGCAGCGGCGGATTGCCACCGTCGGCCACGCTCATCAGCAAAGTGCCGTCCGGCAGCCACAGCAAGCGTGAACCGAAGTGCTGGCCGCCGCTCTTGTCGTTGGCCACCTTGAACAGGGTCTGGATGCCCGTCACACGCTTGCCGTCGAACACGCCGCGCACCAGGGTCGTGCGATTCGCGTCATTCGTCCCCGTCGATACCGTCATGTAGACGCGCGGATTGGGCTTGCCCACATCCTGCGGATGCAGCACGATATCGAGCAAGCCGCCCTGCCCGCCCGTAAACACCTTGGGCATGCCTTCCAGCGCCACGTCGGTAAAAATCTTTCCATTCAGAAAATGCAAGGTACCCTGCTTGCTGGTCACCAGCGCGCGGCCCTCACCCAGCCAGGCGATGCCCCACGGCTGGCGCACGCCCTGCGCGACGGTCTCGGCCTTCCAGCCCTGTCTGGCGGCCGGCGGCTCGCCCGTGGCTTGCAGTTCGGCGTGGGTGGAGGAAAGCGTCAAGAAAAGGGCAGCGAACGCCAACGTAAAATGAGTGCGGCGATATGGTTGCAACATGACTTACTCCTGGCTAGATAATAGGGTTGCAGTCATGCCGGATCACACATAGGATCACCCGGCATGAGGACCAACTGCTACAAATACCATAAAAGCAGCGGCTACAGCGCAATCATCAACGATAGATCAGGTAGTACAGCACTCCAGGGGCGTTGCGCGTGGCCGAGCCGGTTTGTACCAGCGCAACATGGCTGCCGTTTGCGCTGTGGAAAACACTCAAGCCATAGCTGGCCTGTCCATTAATATCCGGCAGAGATACATCGTTTCCTGGTAAATACAACTCACCCGTAAAGCGTTTGTAGACAGTTTGCAGTACGCGCTCGTCATACGAATATCCGCTGACCTCCTGCGTCACGAGCATCTCGTTCATGGCAGCAGATTGACTCATTGACAGCAAGGTACCGGCAATAGGCAAATACCCTTCCAGATCAAGTGTATCGGTATTAAAATAAGCGCCAGAAGAACTAACTATGCGGTCCTCCTTGGCAGTCAGGAAGAGTGGCGGGGTCTTGCCCATAGAGTAGGTATATGGGGACCGAGAAGTGGACGCAACGGCTCCTGTGTCAGCATTCAATATCGCATAATTAATATAACCGCTGGAACCGTTGGTTATGCTTTCCACAAAGAAAATGCGATTTTTCACTGACGAATAGATTCCACGCATCGCAGGAAAGGATTCCCATTGTATCGCCGGAGTAAGGGACAATACCGTCCCCTTGCGCATATCCAGCGCAAGCACCGCCGTCTGGCCTTTCCATGAAATATTTTGCCCCGTCAGATAGGCCATGCCCCTGTTATCGACCAGCGCTTCCGTTTGCGCGCTCCCTGTTGCCATGGTGCGCACCAGTTGCGCAGACTCCAGATCCACCAAGCTGACATTCCCCTCATGCAAAACCACGGCCAGTTTGCCATCCGGACTGAGATTCAATGCGATTGCCGCTGCAGGCAAGATGACCGACTTGATCAGCCCATTTGACGGATTGACGATTTTCAAGGCGTCAGGAAGGGCCGAGGTCATCACCATGCGGTCCAGTCCGGTGCTATAGCGTACGCCAATCGGCGTGAACGGCAATGCCACGGTCTTTGCCTCAGAAGCAAGCGCATTGATTTTCAAATACGCCACATTTGAATGCTTGCCATCGCTGACAGTCAGCGACAAGACATACGCGCCGGCCACATCCGGCACGAACGATAGTTTGGCGGCTGAGGGCTGCATGATATTTACGGACGAGGCGCTCGGCCGGCTGTCGACAGCCCAAGCATAACTGAGGGGATCGCGATCTTCGTCATAGCTGAGCGCACCGGTGGCGAGCACGGGCGAACCGGCAATCACGGTTTGCTCGCTGCGATCGATCACCGCCACAGTGCCCAGGATGACGCCAAACGGCGACCGATTGGCGGCATTGAAGACATAGACGGTTTCGACATACGCCCCCTTGCCATCTGCGCCGCGCGCCCGGACTTTATAAATACCCAGCACATCGGCCCTGAAGCGGGCGCTCTGGCCGCTCACCACCAGCGCGGCCTGGCTGTCCGCGGGTCTTTCAATCAACTCCCACGTCGTGTTGACGGCATCGCCGTCAGAATCGGTGCTACCAGTAGCATCAAGCACGATGCCCGAGCCGGCAGATACGGCAACGCTGGGCTTGATAGTCGGCACCGCCGTATAGCTGGCATTGACCACCACCACCGCATTCGGCACCCGGTTATTCACCAGCACGGTAGCATTCTTTTCTGCAAAGCCACCCTTGCCATTCGTCACGCGCAGCTTGAAGATATAGGTGCCCAGGGCGTCGGGCTGGAAGTTCAGTTTGGGGTTAGCGACAGCGCCTATGTTCAAGCCGCTGCCGGCAGGTTTCGAGACCATATTCCAGGCAAAACTCAGCGTCCCGCCGTCGCTATCCTTGCTGTTGCCGGCATCGAGTTCAATCTGTCCACCCATGCTGCCAATGGCGTCGGCGCCTTCCGCCGCCGCTGACACGGCACCGGCAAACAGGATGGCAGGCTGCGGCACGGTCGCCACGGGCATCGGCGCCGCAGTTTCACTGCCACCGCCACCACCGCCACACCCGGCCAGCATGGCCATGGCCAACATACCCGCTCCCAACCAGCGCGCGGCTGATCCCTGCATACGACTGCGCATATGATTCCGTTCTCTCAATACTTCCCGTGGTTATAAAGTGACGTCTTGTCGTGTCCCAAAAAGCGGACAAATATTATCATGACAATAACGTTAAATTTTCACCAAATTTCACATTGGAAATATTAATTTTCAGGAATCATTAAAAAGGAGCTGCCGGGTACGCTCAGGCGCGCAGCAGCAAGGCCACGGCTTCGGCCGCGATGCCTTCTTCACGGCCCAGGTAGCCCAGCTTTTCATTCGTCTTGGCCTTGATGTTCACCTGTCCCACCGCGACGCCCAGGTCGTCGGCCACGTTGGCGCACATGGCGGCGATATGCGGCGCCATTTTCGGGCGCTGGGCGATGATGGTGGCGTCGATATTGCCGATGATATAACCGGTGGCTTGCACGCGGCGCACGGCTTCGCGCAGCAGGGTGCGTGAATCGGCGCCCTTGAATTGCGCATCCGTATCGGGGAAATGGCGGCCGATGTCGCCCAGGGCGGCGGCGCCGAAAATGGCGTCGGTAATCGCGTGCAGCAGCACGTCGGCGTCGGAGTGGCCGAGCAGGCCCAGGTGATGGGGAATTTTCACGCCGCCGATGATCAGGTCGCGGTGCTCCACCAGCGCGTGGCAGTCATAGCCCTGGCCGATGCGGAAAGGCAGTACGGGAGTCGTTGTGTGCATGCGGGTCTCTCTGGAATTCAAGGATGGGACAAATACAGCTCGGCCGTGTGTATGTCGCGCGGCAAGGTTACCTTCAGGTTGCGCGGGTGGCCTTCGACCAGCCGGGGCGCCAGGCCCAGCGCTTCGACGGCGCTGGCGTCGTCCGTGATGGCGTGCGGATCGGGCGCTTCGGATAAGGCCCGGTGCAGCAAGGCATAGCTGAACATTTGCGGCGTCTGCGCCAGCCACAGGCCGTCACGCGGCACCGTCTGCGCTGACACATTTGCCGGCCCCGCCCGCTTGACGGTATCGACCACGGGCAAGGCCAGCAAGCCGCCGGCCGGATGTTCAGCGACTTCGCCAATGAGCTTGGCGATCAGCGCCGGCGTCAGGCCGGGCCGCGCCGCATCGTGCACCAGCACCTGGTCGTGGGCGGCCAGGCTGCCGTGCAGCGCCTGCAGGGCATTCAAGATCGTTTCCATGCGCGTGGCGCCACCGCAGCGCAGCACCGATATGCCAAACCCTGCCCCTTGCTCGGGCACGACCGTGTCAATCAGGCCATCTTCGGCGCTGACGACGATGTACGTATGCGCGATCAGGGGACTGGCGAGAAAGGCGTCCACGGCGTGGCGCAGCATGGGTTTGCCCGCGATGGGCAGGTATTGCTTGGGGCTGCCCGCCTCCATGCGCGCGCCCACGCCGGCGGCGGGGATCAGCGCAAAATAGCGGGGGCAATGCGATGCTGCTGTCATGCTGTTCCTTGTCTTGTCACTGCTGGGCGGACTGTACCTTGCCCGCCAATATGTTCTGGATTTCGCCTTTGCACGCCTTGCCCAGGCGCGCATATTCCTGCGGCGAATCGATGGCGGCCTGCAAGACTTCCACCTTGCGCATCTCGGCCTTGATATACGGCAACCAGCCCTTATCGATCTCGCGCGCCAGCGCCGCCCTGGCCGTACCGCTGGGCGCGTACAGGGGGCGCGCCTCGAAACGCCTGGCCAGCGCGGCGCGCACGGTCTTTTCCACGCGCGGCAAATGTTCCATATAGGTCTTCATGTGCCGCAGTTCATGCGCGAGTATCTCATCATACGCGCAGCTGCCGGGGGCGAACTCGCGGCCGATATAAATCACCACGGGTGCATACGTGAGGGTCACGGTGATCTGCGGCGCCACGCATTCATAGCCGCTGGCCGGGTCCTGCAGCATGGGACCGGCCAGGGCGATGGCCACGCGCGACTCGGTCTTCGTCAGGCCCAGCACCCAGGTATTCGCGCGCGCCGTGCCCTTCATGACGGTCAGCGCCTTGTACGGCAGATGCGTATCGATGCTGTAGCCGTTCTGCTGCGCCGTCAGCACGGACACCGTCTTGCTGATCGTGTCTTCGCAGCGTACCTGGAACGGCGTGCGCGGCTGCGCCTGCGCGTTCACGCTGGCTAAGGCGAGCAGCAGGAAGATCGCGTTGTGCATGCGCAGGATCAAGCCGCTTGCCAGGCGCCGCTGGTGATCTTGTCGAGCCAGAAGATGCCGATGACGGTTTTCACATCGGTGATGGTGCCATCCTTGACCCAGTCGAGCAGCTGCGGCACGGTGGCCGTAAACGTTTCCAGGAACTCGCCCTCGTCGAGGCGGCGCTCGCCGGCTACCAGGCCGCGTGCCAAAAACAGTTCCAGGTGCTCGTCCGAATAGGCGATGGCGTTATGGATGGTGGAGACGAATTGCCAGTCGCTGGCCGTGTAGCCCGTTTCTTCCAGCAACTCGCGCTGGGCGCAGGCCAGGTGGGACTCCCCGGCGTCGATCTTGCCAGCCGGGAATTCAATAAAGACCCGATCCAGCGGATAGCGGTACTGGCGTTCCATCAGCACGCTGCCGTCGTCGAGCAGCGGCAGGATGACGACGGCGCCCGGGTGCAGGATGAATTCGCGCACCGTGATCTTGCCATCAGGCAGGGTCACGCGGTCGCGCTGCACGCGCAGGAAGCCGCCCTGGTAGACGAGCTCGCCGTCCACCTTGGTTTCAATCAGATTCGTATCCATGGGATTCCTTTATTCAATAAAAAACGGCGCCAGAGGCGCCGCTTTCGGAGGATGGTGCCTAGCGGCGTTTACGCAGATAACGAGTGACGAAACCTGGGAAAGCCAGCACCAGGAACAGACAGCCGGTGATGGCATAAAACTCCCACGTCTGCGGGAAGCTGTTGCCGATGCGCGCTTCGAGCGCAAACGCCACGGCGCCGACGATGAAGTACAGAATCACCATCTCCAGCAGGCGCAGCGCCAGCGGCTTGCGCCAGCCTTTGCCGTCCTCCGCTTGCGCCGCCCTTTTCAGGGGCACGGCGGCAAACAGTTTCTCGTTCAGGAATGGCAGGTTGGCGCCCAGGATACCCAGGGCGATCACCAGCCAGCTCGAGGCGGTGACATCCATCGGTCAGGACGCCAGGGTCTTGGTGATGGCGGTCGCGCAGGCAGCCAGGATGCTGTTAGGCATCACACCGAGGGCCAGGACGAACACGCCGTTCAGGGCCAGCACCACGCGCATGTCGCCATGCACGACCAGTGCGTTGCTGTCCGTTGGCTCATCGAACCACATCATTTTCACGACGCGCAGGTAATAGAAGGCGCCGATCAGCGAGAACAGCACGGCAGCGATGGTCAGCCACAGCTGGCCCGTAGCCAGCACGGAAGCGAGCACCGAATACTTGGCCATGAAGCCCATCAGCGGCGGCACGCCGGCCAGCGAGAACATGAACAGGGTCATCACCAGCGCGAAGATCGGGCTGCGTTTGCCCAGGCCCTTGAAATCGGCCAGTTCTTCTGCTTCGAAACCATTGCGTGCCAGCAACATGATCACGCCAAAGGTACCCAAGGTGGTGAACACGTAGGTGATGACGTAGTACATCGAGGCGCCGTAGGCGGTGGCTGCGCCAGCCGCGTTCAGGGTGTTGTTCGGTGCATCCACGGTGCCCGACAGCAGACCCAGCAGCACGAAGCCCATTTGCGCGATGGTCGAGTACGCCAACATGCGCTTCAAATTGGTTTGCGCGATGGCGGTGAAGTTACCGATGGCCAGCGACATCACGGCCAGTACCAGCAGCATCTGCTGCCAGTCATGCGCCATCGGCAGCAAGCCCTCGCCCAGCAGACGCAGGGTGATGGCGAACGCGGCCAGTTTCGGCGCGCCGCCCAGCAGCAAGGTCACGGCCGTTGGCGAACCTTGATACACGTCAGGCACCCACATGTGGAATGGCACGACGCCCAGTTTGAAGGCCAGGCCAGCTACCAGGAACACCAGGCCGAAGACCATGATGGTGCCGTTGGTCTTGCCGTTTTCCAGCGCCACGCGCAGTTCGCCCAGGTCCAAGGTGCCGGACGCGCCGTACAGCATCGAGATACCGTACAACATGAAACCGGAAGCCAGTGCGCCCAGGATGAAGTATTTCATGGCCGCTTCCGTGGCCTTGGCATTGTCACGGCGCAGAGCGATCAGTGCGTACAGCGACAGCGACATCAGTTCCAGACCCAGGTAGATGATCAGGAAGTTGTTGGCCGAGATCATGATCATCTGGCCCAGCAGTGCAAACAGGGCCAGCACGTAGAACTCGCCGCCCAGGTTACCCGACAGCATGTTGCGGTCGGTGGCATAGGCACGCGAGTAGATCAGGGTCAGCGCCACGGCGCCGTACGAGAACAGTTTCAGCAGCTGCGACATCGGGTCCGACACGAACATGTTATGGAACGTGTAGACGGTGGTGCCCGCGTTGAAGTCGCCCACGGTCAGCAAGGCGCAGCCGGCCAGGGTCAGCAAGGACAGCGCATAGGTGATCGAACGCTTCGCCGCAGGCAAGAACATATCGATCAGCAAGAGCGCCGACGTGGCGATCAGCAGAAAGATTTCCGCGTACAGCGGTACCAGATTAGGTGCATTAGTCATGTTATCGGTCTTCTATTTAAGGCAACTTGCTGGTGGCGACATGCTGCAGCAGGTCAGCAACCGAAGTTTGCATCGTGTCGGTGAACGGGGCTGGGTACAGACCCATCACGAGCACGGCGATGGCCAGCAAAGCAAGCATGAAGAATTCACGTTTGTTGATGTCGGTCAGTTCGGCCACGTGTTTGTTCTTGATCTTGCCGAACACCACGCGCTTGGCCATCCACAGCGAGTACGCCGCGCCCCAGATCAGTGCCGTTGCAGCCAGCAGACCGATCCAGAAGTTGTATTTCACCGCGCCCAGGATCACCATGAACTCGCCGACGAAGCCGGAAGTCGCTGGCAGACCGCAGTTGGCCATCGAGAACAGCACGAAGAAGGCGGCAAATTTCGGCATGCGGTTCACGACGCCGCCGTAGTCGGCGATGTTGCGGGTATGCATGCGGTCATACAGCACGCCGATGCACAGGAACATCGCGCCGGAGATAAAGCCGTGCGAGACCATCTGCACGATACCGCCCTGCACCGAAATGTCGTTGAACATGAAGAAGCCCAGGGTCACAAAACCCATGTGCGCGATCGACGAATAGGCGACCAGTTTTTTCATGTCGGTTTGCACCAGGGCAACCAGACCGATGTAGATGACGGCGATCAGCGACAAGGCGATCATGAAGCCCGACAGATAGTGGCTGGCATCCGGCGTGATCGGCAGCGAAAAACGCAGGAAACCATACGCGCCCAGTTTCAGCATGATGGCGGCCAGCACGGCGGAACCGCCCGTAGGCGCTTCCACGTGGACGTCCGGCAACCACGTGTGGACCGGGAACATCGGCACTTTCACGGCAAACGCCATCAGGAAGGCCAGGAAGATGAAGATCTGTTCGTTCATCGTCAGCTTGAACGCATGCCAGGCCAGGATGTCGAAGGTACCCGACACATTGCGCAGGTAGATGATGGCAACCAGGGTCAGCAAGGACCCAAAGAAGGTGTACAGGAAGAACTTGAACGACGCGTACACGCGGTTCGAGCCGCCCCAGATACCGATGATGATGAACATCGGGATCAGGGTTGCTTCAAAGAAGAAGTAGAACAGCAAGCCGTCCAGCGCGCAGAACACGCCGATCATCAGACCCGACAGGATCAAGAAGGCACCCATGTACTGGGCGATGCGCTTCTCGATCACTTGCCAGGCCGAAATGACGACGATGACCGTGATAAAGGCCGTCAGTGGAATGAACCACAGCGACAGGCCATCGATACCCAGCGAGTACCAGATATTGAAAGTTGCTATCCACGGTGCTTTTTCGACGAATTGCATGCCGTGTGCGGCGTTGTCGAAATGCTGGATCAGCGGCAAGGTGCACAGCATGCTGAGCACGGCGCCAGCCAGCGACAGCCAGCGGGTAAAGCCCGCTTTGCTGTCACGGCCGAGAGCCAGGACCAGGACGCCGCAAATGATCGGCACCCAGATCGACAGACTCAGGTAAGGAGGTAGTGTAGAAATCGTAGACTGCATCATGGTTCTCAGTATTCTTTTATCAGGTCAGCTTACTTAGCGGGCCAGAATGGCAGGAAATAGATCAGGAAGCCCAGCACGCCCAGGATCATCACGAATGCATAGTGATAGATGTAGCCGGTCTGCAAGCCTCGCGACAGCGAGGACAGCCAGGCGACGACCTTGGCGCTACCGTTGACCAGCAGGCCATCGATGAGCTTCTTGTCACCGAAGTTCCACAGGCCATTACCCAGCAAACGGGCACCGCCGGCGAACACGACTTCATTGAACTTGTCCAGGTAGTACTTGTTGTCGAGCAGGGTGTGGATCGCGTGGAACTTGGCAAAGAACCAGGCTGGTACACGCGGGTTGACCATGTAGCAGTAGTAGGCTGCCACCACGCCGGACAATGCCAGCCAGAACGGTGCCGTCGACAGGCCGTGGATTGCCATCGCCATCGCGCCGTGGAATTCATGCGACAACTCTTCCATTGCTGGATGGTTTTCGCCGACGAAGATCACGCCCTTGAAGAAATCGCCATGCAGCATCGGGCCGATCGTCAGGTAACCGATCAGCAGCGACGGGATCGCCAGCATCACCAGCGGGAACCAGACCACGAATGGCGATTCATGCGGCTTCTGGCCAGGTTCCAGACCGTGGTGCGCGTGGTCGTCTTCGTCTTCTTCATCATGCGCGTCCGAATCATGCTTGGCCGCAGGCGCGTGATGGTCGTCGTGACCGTGCGCATGCGCCTGACCGAAACGTTCCTTGCCATGGAAGACGAGGAAATACATGCGGAACGAGTAGAAGGCAGTAACGAACACGCCAGCCAGCACGGCGAACTGGGCAAAGCCAGCACCCCAGATGTGCGTCGCTTCGACGGCTTCGATGATGCTGTCTTTCGAGTAGAAACCGGAGAACAGCGGCGTGCCGATCAGGGCCAGCGAACCGACCAGGGAAGTGATCCAGGTGATCGGCATGTACTTGCGCAGGCCACCCATGTTGCGGATATCCTGGTCATGGTGCATGCCGATGATGACGGAACCGGCGCCCAGGAACAGCAGTGCCTTGAAGAAGGCGTGCGTCATCAGGTGGAACACGGCCACGGAGTACGCGGACGAACCGAGCGCCACGGTCATGTAGCCGAGCTGCGACAGGGTCGAGTAAGCGACGACGCGCTTGATGTCGTTCTGGATGATGCCCAGGAAACCCATGAACAGCGCCGTGATGGAACCGATCACCAGGATGAAGGACAGTGCCGTGTCGGACAGTTCGAACAGCGGCGACATGCGCGAGACCATGAAGATACCGGCCGTCACCATCGTCGCGGCGTGAATCAGTGCCGAGATCGGGGTAGGACCTTCCATCGAGTCAGGCAGCCACACGTGCAGCGGGAACTGCGCCGATTTGCCCATCGCGCCGATGAACAGGCAGATGCAGGCAACGGTCAGCAGGGCCCAGTCGGTGCCTGGCAGGGAGAGCAGCGCCAGTTCGTCTTTCTTGGCAAACACTTCCTGGTAGTTCATGGTGCCGGCGAATGCCAGCAGCAGGCCGATGCCCAGGATGAAGCCGAAGTCGCCCACGCGGTTGACCAGGAAGGCCTTCATGTTGGCCACGATGGCCGTCGGACGCTGGTACCAGAAACCGATCAAGAGGTAAGAGACCAGGCCCACGGCTTCCCAACCGAAGAACAGTTGCAGGAAGTTGTTGGCCATGACCAGCATCAGCATCGAGAACGTGAACAGCGAGATGTAGGAGAAGAAGCGGTTGTAGCCTTCGTCGTCCTTCATGTAGCCGATCGTGTAGATGTGCACCATCAGCGAGACGAAGGTGACCACGCACATCATCATCGCCGACAGCGAATCGATCTGGAAGCCCACTTCCATCTTCAGGGTGCCGATCGTCATCCAGTTATAGATCGTGCCATTGAATGTCGCGCCATCCATCACTGCCAGCAGTGTCTGCACGGACAGGATGAACGCTATCAGTACGCCCAGGATCGTCGCGGTATGCGACGTCTTGCGTCCGACCAAATTACCCAGGAACTGGGTGCCAAGCAAACCTGCAATCGCGGCACCGGCCAGCGGCGCCAGCGGTACGGCAAGAAGGAGGTTAGGGTTGAGGAGTTGCCCCGCCATGATGAACCTTAATCGTTATTATTCGAGAGATCGAGTCTGAAAAACATCAGCCTTTGAGGCTGTCCAGGTCTTCGACGTTGATGGTATCCAGATTACGGAACATCACCACCAGAATAGCCAGACCGATAGCCGACTCAGCGGCGGCAACCGTCAGGATGAAGAAAACGAAGATCTGACCGGCCGCGTCACCCATGAAATGGGAGAACGCGATGAAATTCATATTCACCGCCAGCAGCATCAATTCGATTGCCATCAGCAATACGATGATGTTCTTGCGGTTCAGGAAAATACCGACGATCGAGATTGCGAACAGGATCGCGCCCAGGACCAGAAAATGTGTGAGCGATAATGTCATGGTGCCTCCTTAACTTCCGGCTCAGCCGCAGGACGCTCGACCACCGCGTCCATCTTGATGATCTTCAGGCGGTCGTTGCGCTTGACGCGTACCGCATCGCCTGGAGCAAAATGCTTGGTGTCCTTGCGTTTGCGCAAAGTCAGTGCAACTGCGGCAACGATGGCCACCAGCAGCACGACGGCAGCGATCTCGAAGGCAAACACATATTTCGTGTAGATCAGCAGGCCCAGTTCCTTGGTGCCGCCCAGGTTGACGTTCACCGGAGCGATGCTAGGCGTAAAGTTGCGGAAACCGTGCCACAGGACGGCGGCCATTTCCAGCACGATGATCACGCCCACCGTCACGGACAGTGGCAGGTAGCCCCAGAAGCCTTCGCGCATGCGGTCGATATTGATATCGAGCATCATGACCACGAAGAGGAACAGCACCATCACGGCGCCGACATACACCAATACCAGCACGATGGCCAGGAATTCAGCTTGCAGCAGCATCCAGATGCCCGCTGCGGAAAAGAAGGACAGCACCAAAAACAGTACTGCGTGGACCGGATTACGGGCCGTGATGACGCGCGTCGCTGCCAGAATCAAGATCAGCGCGAAGGCGTAAAACAAAATTGTTTTAAAGTCCATAAAAAACCCAATAGACGTACAGATGAACGAGGGGCGCGCCGCAGCCAGGGGCTACGGCGCATCCATCAGCGATAAGGTGCGTCGGCGGCGCGCGCAGCGGCGATGTCATTTTCATAACGATCACCCACGGCCAGCAACATCTCTTTCGTGTAATACAAATCCCCGCGTTTCTCGCCGTGGTATTCCAGGATTTGCGTCTCGACGATCGAATCGACCGGGCAGGACTCTTCGCAGAAACCGCAGAAGATGCACTTGGTCAAGTCAATATCGTAACGCGTGGTGCGGCGCGAGCCGTCGTCACGCTGTTCCGATTCGATCGTGATGGCCATCGCCGGGCAAACCGCTTCGCACAGTTTGCAGGCGATGCAACGTTCCTCGCCGTTCGGGTAGCGGCGCAGCGCGTGCAAGCCACGGAAACGCGGCGAGATCGGTGTCTTCTCTTCCGGGAATTGCACCGTGATCTTGCGCGAAAACATGTACTTGCCTGTCAGCGCCATGCCCTTGATCAGCTCGCCTAACAACAGGCTGCTGAAGAAATCTTTTACCTTATCCATTCGTATGCACTCTCTTACTTCCAAATATTCCAGGATGTCTGCATCCAGGCAGCGACGAAGACCAGGTAGACCAGCGTCAACGGGATAAACACTTTCCAGCCGAGGCGCATGATCTGGTCATAACGGTAGCGTGGGAAAGTACCGCGTACCCAGATGAACACCGACACGATGAAGAAGGTCTTGGCGAACAGCCAGAAGAAGCCGCCGAAACCACCCCAGAACTCGAGGAAGGCAAATGGTGCAGACCAGCCACCGAGGAACATGATCGCAGCCAGCGTGCCGATCAGGATCATGTTGGCGTATTCGGCCAGCATGAACATGGCGTAGGCCATGCCCGAGTACTCGACCATGTGGCCGGCGACGATTTCCGACTCGCCTTCGACGACGTCGAACGGGTGACGGTTGGCTTCAGCCAGGCCCGACACCAGGTAGATGACGAACATCGGCAGCAGCGGCAGCCAGTTCCACGACATGAAGTTCACGCCCTTGTCGGCGAAGTAGCCGATTTGCTGGCCGCCAACGATGTCGATGAAGTTCAGGCTGCCCGAAACCATCAGCACGATGACCATCACGAAGCCCATCGGGATTTCATACGAAATCATCTGTGCCGAAGCGCGCATGGCGCCCATGAACGAGTACTTCGAGTTCGAAGCCCAGCCGGCGATGATGATGCCGTAGACTTCCATCGAGGTAATCGCCAGCAGCAGCAGCAAGCCCGCGTTGACGTTGGCCAGCACGGCTTCCGGGCCGAACGGCACGACCGACCAGGCGGCCAGGGCCGGCATGATGGTCATGATCGGGCCGATCACGAACAGGCCCTTGGCGGCCTTGGCCGGGATGATGATCTCTTTGAACAAGAGTTTCAGCGCATCGGCGATCGGCTGCAGCAAGCCCAAGGGACCGACGCGGTTCGGACCGACGCGGATCTGGATCCAGCCAATCAGCTTGCGCTCCCACAGCGTGGCGTAAGCAACCAGGCCCATCAGCGGCAACAGCACGCACAGGATCTTGATCAGGGTCCAGAAGAACGGCCAGGAGCCGCCCAGCAAATCCTGGCCGGTACTGTTGATGACGTTTACAAATTCAGGCAGAGCCATCAGATTTTCCCCTCTGCTGTTTCAACTGTGATGTCACCGAACATGCCGCCCAGGCTAGCCGTCGAGGCATGCGCCGCCGACACTTTGACCACATTGGCTGGCAGGCCGGCATGGATTGCCGCCACCAGGATGGCGCTGCCGGAGCCTTGCGCCACTTTGACCTTGTCGCCCGCCTTGATGCCCAGCTTGTCAGCCAGCGCCAGGGACAGGTGCGCTTGCGGCGTGGCGCCATCGACCGTGCGTTGCAACGGTTCGGAGCGGCGTACCAGCGCGTCGGCGAAGTAGATCGGCACGTCGGCGATGCGTTGCAGCGCTGGCGAAGCCGGTGCATAGCTTGCCGCTTCCGGCGCGTTCCTGGCGATGTTGTTCAGCTGTGCCGACAGATCGGTCACGCCGGCACCAAACGCTTCGTCGCGGATCGCTTCCGAGGTGTCGTAGTCGAAACCGGCCAGGCCCAGGATGTTGCCCAGGACGCGCAGCACTTTCCAGGCTGGACGGGTATCGGCCAGCGGTTTGACGGTGCCGTTGAAGCTTTGCGCGCGGCCTTCGCAGTTGACGAAGGTGCCCGAGGTTTCAGCGAACGGGGCGATTGGCAGCAAGACATCGGCGTAATCCATGCCGTGCTTGAAGGCCGACATGGCCACGACCATCTCGGCGCCATCCAGGGCGGCGCGCGCCGCTTGTGGATTGGCGGCATCGAGTTCCGGCTCGGCATGCAGCAGCACGTAAGCTTTTTTCGGTACGGCAAAGGCGGCTTGCACATTGGCGCGCGGTTTGGCGAGCAGGTGCGCGCCGACCGTGTTGGCCGCTTCCGTCAGGTAACCGAGCTTGGCGCCCGTCTGTTCGGCGATCCATTGCGCGGCAGCATGCAGTTGCGACGCTTGCGGGTGTTGCGTTGCCGCGTTACCCAGCAGCACGGCACCATGGTCGCCGGCCATCAGGCTGGCGGCAATCGCGACAGCCACGTCCGAAGCAACAATCGCTTCAAAACCGGCTGGCGCGGCGATTTCTTTGGCTTTGGCAACAGCGACGAGCACTTCCGACAAGGCCGCCAGCCAATCATTCGGCGCGACGATCATCTTGTTGGCGATATTGATCAGCTGATCATCGTCGGAGGCATGCAGGATCGACAGTTTGGCACCGCCCTTGACGGACGCGCGCAAACGCGTGGCCAGCAATGGGTGATCCTTGCGCAGGAACGAGCCGATGACGAAGGCGCGCTTGATCTGGCCAAATTCGCTGATCGGCATGCCCAGCCATGGCTTGACGCTGGCGTCGAGTGCGAAGTCGGTCTGGCGCAGGCGGAAGTCGACGTGCTCGGAACCGAGACCGTGGGCGACTTTTTGCAGCAATACCAGCTCTTCGACCGTCGAATGCGGGGTGGCCAGCGCGGCGATGGCGTCAGCGCCATGCTCGTGTTTGATGTTTTTCAGGCCGTGCGCCACGTATTCCAGCGCGGTCTGCCAATCGACTTCTTTCCACTCGTTGCCTTGTTTCAGCATCGGGGAAGTCAGGCGTTCGGCACTGTCCAGCGCTTCGTACGAGAAACGGTCCTTGTCCGAGATCCAGCACTCGTTGACGGCTTCGTTTTCCAGCGGCAGGACGCGCTTGACCTTGCCAGCTTTCACTTGCACGATCAGGTTGGTGCCCAGGCCGTCATGCGGGCTGACCGATTTGCGGCGCGACAGTTCCCACGTACGGGCGCTGTAGCGGAACGGCTTCGAGGTCAGTGCGCCGACCGGGCACAGGTCGATCATGTTGCCCGACAGTTCGGAGTCGACCGTCTGGCCCACGAACGACACGATTTCCGAGTGTTCGCCGCGGCCGATCATGCCCAGCTCCATCACGCCGGCCACTTCCTGGCCAAAGCGTACGCAGCGGGTGCACTGGATGCAGCGCGACATTTCTTGCATGGACACCAGCGGACCGGCTTCCTTCGGCGTGACAACGCGCTTGTCTTCCTTGTAGCGCGATTCGCTCTTGCCGTAACCGACTGCCAAGTCTTGCAACTGGCATTCGCCGCCCTGATCGCAGATAGGGCAATCGAGCGGGTGGTTAATCAGCAAGAATTCCATGACCGACTTTTGCGCCTGCACAGCTTTATCGCTGGCGGAACGCACGATCATGCCGGCACTGACCGGGGTCGCACAAGCGGGCAAAGGCTTCGGAGCCTTTTCCACTTCGACCAGGCACATGCGGCAGTTCGCTGCGATCGACAATTTCTTGTGATAGCAGAAGTGCGGAATGTAGGTTCCCAATTTGTTGGCGGCGTCCATCACCATGCTACCAGCAGGGACTTCGACTTTTTTGCCGTCTATTTCGATTTCAACCATGGTGATCGTTACCTGACGCAGCTTAGATATATGCGGGCACTAAGCAATGCTTGTGCTCGATATGATATTCAAATTCTTCACGGAAATTCTTAATGAAGGCCCGTACCGGCATGGCAGCCGCATCGCCCAGCGCGCAAATGGTGCGGCCCTGGATGTTGTCGGCGATCGAGTTGAGCATATCCAGGTCGTCTGGACGACCCTGCCCCTGCTCGATGCGGTGCACCATGCGGTACATCCAGCCTGTGCCTTCACGGCAAGGCGTACACTGGCCGCACGATTCTTCAAAGTAGAAGTAGGACAGGCGTTCCAGCGCCTTTACCATGCAGCGTGTTTCGTCCATCACGATGATGGCGCCCGAACCCAACATCGAACCGGCTTTCGCGATCGAGTCATAGTCCAGGTCGGTCTGCATCATGATGTCGCCGCGGATCACCGGCGCGGACGAGCCGCCAGGGATCACGGCCTTGATCTTTTTGCCACCGCGCATGCCGCCTGCCAGTTCCAGCAGTGTGGCGAACGGCGTGCCGAGCGGCACTTCGTAGTTGCCCGGCAATTCCACGTCGCCCGAGATCGAAAAGATCTTCGAACCGCCATTGTTCGGCTTGCCCATCGCCAGGTATTTCTCTGGGCCGATGTTCAGCACGAATGGCACGGCCGCGAAGGTTTCCGTGTTGTTGATCGTCGTCGGCTTGCCGTACAGGCCAAACGAGGCAGGGAAAGGCGGCTTGAAGCGCGGCTGGCCTTTCTTGCCTTCCAGCGATTCGAGCAAAGCCGTTTCTTCGCCGCAGATGTAGGCGCCATAACCATGGTGCGCATGCAACTGGAACGAGAACTCGCTGCCCATGATCTTGTCACCCAGGAAACCGGCGGCACGCGCCTCTTCCAGCGCTTCTTCGAAACGGGCGTACTCGGCCCAGATTTCGCCGTGGATATAGTTATAGCCGACGGTGATACCCATCGCATAAGCGCCAATGGCCATGCCTTCGATCAGCGCATGGGGATTGTAACGAATGATGTCGCGGTCCTTGAAAGTGCCCGGTTCGCCTTCATCTGTATTGCAGACGAGGTATTTTTGACCCGGGAACTGGCGCGGCATGAAGCTCCACTTCAAGCCGGTAGGAAAACCCGCGCCGCCACGGCCGCGCAAGGACGACGCCTTGAGGTCGGCGATGATCTGTTCCGGCGTGATTTTCTCTTCCAGGATACGCCGCAGGGCGCTATAGCCGCCGCGGTTCACATAATCTTGCAAATGCCAGTTCTTGCCATCCAGATCCTTCAGGATCAATGGATCGATATGGCGGTTGTGGAGTGACGTCATTTCTTGAGTTCCTCCAGCATGGCGTCGATTTTCTCGTTCGACATCCAGCTGCACATGGTTTTATTACTGACCAGCAAGACCGGCGCATCGCCGCAAGCACCCATGCACTCGCCTTCAACCAGGGTGAACTGGCCGTCTGCGGTGGTTTCGCGGAAATCGATGCCCAGTTTCTGCTTCAGGTACTCGGCAGCGCGCACGCCGCCCGACAGGGCGCATGGCAGGTTGGTGCACACGGTGATCTTGTGCTTGCCCACGGGTTTCACGTTGTACATATTGTAGAACGTGGCCACTTCCTGCACGGCAATCGCCGGCATGCCGATGTAATCGGCCAGTTCCTTCATGGTATCCGGCGCCAGCCAGCCCAGTTCATCCTGGGCATGGGCCAGCGCGGCCATGACGGCCGACTGACGCTGGTCGGCCGGGTACTTGGCCAGCTCGCGGTCAATTTTCTTATAGCATTGCTCTGATAACAACATACTTTTTGCCTCTTAGCGGTCAATACTGCCGAACACGATATCTTGCGTCCCGATGATGGTCACGGCGTCGGCAAGCATGTGCCCACGCGCCATCTCGTCGAGCGACTGCAAGTGAGCGTAGTCTGGCGCGCGCAGTTTCATGCGGTACGGCTTGTTGGCGCCATCGGACACCAGGTACACGCCGAACTCGCCCTTCGGATGTTCCACGGCGCTGTAGGCCTCGCCTGGCGGCACGTGGAAACCTTCCGTGAACAGCTTGAAGTGGTGAATCAAGGACTCCATGTTGGTCTTCATGTCGACGCGGCCCGGAGGCGCCACCTTGCGGTTGCTGGTCATGACAGGACCTTCATTGTTGCGCAGCCACTCCACGCATTGCTTGATGATGCGGTTCGACTGGCGCAACTCTTCCACGCGGACCAGGTAGCGGTCGTAGCAATCGCCGTTGGTGCCGATAGGAATGTCGAAATCCATCAGGTCGTACACTTCGTACGGCTGTTTCTTGCGCAAATCCCACTGCACGCCCGAGCCGCGCAGCATGGCACCCGTAAAGCCCATGGCCAGCGCATCTTCCGGCGAGACCACGCCGATGCCGACGGTCCGCTGTTTCCAGATACGGTTGTCGGTCAACAGCGTTTCGTACTCGTCCACGGAATTCGGGAAGCGGCGCGCGAAGTCTTCGATGAAGTCCAGCAGGGAACCCTGGCGGTTTTCATTCAGTCTGGAAATCGCCTTGGCGTTGCGGATGATCGACGCCTTGTGCTGCGGCATCGAATCGGGCAAGTCGCGGTACACGCCGCCCGGACGGTAGTAGGCCGCGTGCATGCGCGCGCCCGAGACTGCCTCGTAAGCGTCGAACAAGTCTTCGCGGTCACGGAAGCAATACAGGAACGGGCCCATGGCGCCAACGTCCAGCGCGTGGGTGCCGAGCCACATCAGGTGATTCAGGATGCGCGTCATCTCGTCGAACATGACGCGGATGTATTGCGCGCGCAGCGGCACTTCCAGGCCCAGCATCTTTTCGATGGCCATCACGTACGCATGCTCATTGCACATCATCGACACATAGTCGAGACGGTCCATGTACGGCACGGATTGCAGATAGGTCTTCTGTTCGGCCAGCTTTTCGGTGGCGCGGTGCAGCAGGCCGATATGCGGGTCGGCACGCTGGATGACTTCGCCATCCATCTCCAGCACCAGGCGCAGCACACCGTGCGCGGCCGGATGCTGTGGCCCAAAGTTCAGGGTGTAGTTCTTAATCTCAGCCATTATTTCATCCCGTAATGTTCTTCGCGGATCACGCGCGGCACGTTTTCCCGCGGCTCGATCGTCACGGGCTGGTAAATCACGCGCTTTTGTTCCGGATCGTAACGCATCTCGACATAGCCGGAGACGGGGAAATCCTTGCGGAACGGATGGCCGATGAAACCGTAGTCGGTCAACAGGCGGCGCAAGTCGTTGTGGCCTTCGAAGAGGATGCCCAGCAGGTCGAACGCTTCGCGCTCATACCAGTTGACGGCACGCCAGATGTTCACCACGGACGGCAGCAGCGGCATGTCGTCATCGGGCGCGAACACGCGCACGCGCACGCGCCAGTTGTGCTTGACCGACAGCAAGTGCGAGACGGCCGCGAAACGCAGGCCATCCCAGCTACCGTCGCCATAGGTCGAGTAGTCGACGCCGCACAGGTCGAGCATTTGCTCGAAATGCAGGGTCGGATCGTCGCGCAAGGTCTGCATCACGGCCAGGTAGTCCTCGGCCTTGACGACCAGGGTGACTTCGCCCAGTGCAACCGTGGTGCTAACGCGATCGCCCAGGGCAGTGCCGAGGGCGTTTTGCAATACTTCTAAATGTGTTGTCATAATCTGAAGCGGCCCGGTTAGCGTGCGATCGTGCTGGTACGCTTGATCTTGTTCTGCAACTGCATGATGCCGTACAGCAAGGCTTCAGCGGTCGGAGGACAGCCAGGCACATACACGTCGACGGGCACGATGCGGTCGCAACCGCGCACCACGGAATAGGAGTAATGGTAGTACCCGCCGCCATTGGCGCAGGAACCCATCGAGATGACCCAGCGTGGCTCTGCCATCTGGTCGTAGACCTTGCGCAAGGCCGGCGCCATCTTGTTGCACAGGGTGCCGGCAACGATCATGACGTCGGACTGACGCGGCGACGGACGAAACACGACGCCGAAACGGTCCATATCGTAGCGGGCTGCGCCCACATGCATCATTTCGACCGCACAGCAGGCCAGACCGAACGTCATCGGGAACATAGACCCGGTGCGCGCCCAGTTGATCAGCTTGTCGGCCGAGGTGGTGATGAAACCTTCGCTTAATACGCCTTCAATAGCCATGGCTTATTCCCAGTCAAGGGCACCTTTCTTCCAAATGTACCAAAATCCGACCACGAATTCAGCGATGAACACCATCATCGTGACGAAACCGGCCCAGCCCAGGTCGCGCATTGCAACGCCCCATGGGAAAAAGAATGCCGTTTCCAGATCGAACAAAATAAACAGGATTGCGACCAGATAGTAGCGCACATCGAATTTCATGCGCGCGTCTTCGAATGCTTCAAAGCCACATTCGTACGGGGAGAGTTTTGCTGCGTCAGGCTTGTTAGGACCTAACAGGCGCCCCAGGAGCTGGGGAGCGATACCGACACCAAGGCCGATAATAATAAACAGCAGGACGGGGAAGTAATTTTCGAGGTTCACGATTGATGAGCTTATATTGAACGATCGGTTAAATGAGGACGCTGCGATCATTTGCAGCGTATCTAACGCACGACCCCAATCAAAGCTAAGACCAGGATCGAACGACACATCCTCGTAAAAAAAGCCAGCAACTTTGTACGAGCCATGGCTCGTGCGCCGTTGCTGGCTTCTGATTTCTGGTGCCGACGACGAGACTCGAACTCGTACAGCTTGCGCCACTACCCCCTCAAGATAGCGTGTCTACCAATTTCACCACGTCGGCGGTAAGGCCCGTATTCTACTCTGCTTTGCCGCTAAAGTTAATGCACAAATGCATCAAAACACAGATAAAAACGATAAATTTTTACATCTTCCAGCGCGCCACGATTTTTTCCTGCCGCACTGCCAAAACATTGAGCAATAATCTGCTCGTAATGAGAATTACTCTCGATGAGGTATCGCTCGAGTACTCAGTGACTACTCAGTGACCACCAAATTACTTCGGAATCGCGCCTGCCGGGGTGCTGGCAACAGGGGCTGCTGCCGCTGGGGCGCTGGCCGCTGGAGCTGCAGCAGGTACCGTCGTCGGGATCGCACCCGCGCCGGTGACTGGCACTGGCTTGACGACTTTATCCATCACGCCGCCGCCGACCGTGGTGGCGCGCTGATTGGCCATCAGCGACAGGGCCAGGGTGGCGCCGAAGAAGATCGCGGCAGCAACGCCCGTCGATTTCGACATGAAGTTCGACGAACCCGTCGCACCGAACAGGCTGCCCGAGGCGCCCGAACCAAACGCGGCACCCATGTCGGCACCCTTGCCGTGCTGCAGCAACACCAGCGCGATAATCGACAATGCCGAAATAACCTGTACTACCACTACCAGATTGAACATCATGTTCATTGCAATTCCATTCTTAGTTTAAATTAATTCAATCAGCGGCGTGAATAATCGCCAGGAAATCCGCCGCCTTCAATGCCGCCCCACCGATCAGACCGCCATCGATATCCGGCATCGCCATCAATTCTTTTGCGTTCTCCGGCTTCATGCTGCCGCCGTACAGAATTTGCACGCCGGCCGCCGCTACCGCATTCTTTGCCGCCAGCTGGCCGCGCAATACCTGATGCACGTCCTGCGCCATTTGCGGCGTGGCCGTCTTGCCCGTGCCGATGGCCCAGACCGGCTCATAGGCCAGCACCAGTTTCGCCACGTCGTCGGCGGAAATCGCCGCCAGCACGGCACCCAGCTGCTGCGCCACGACCGCGTCGGTCTGGCCCGCTTCGCGCTGCGCCAGCGTCTCGCCGATGCAGACGATAGGCGTGATGCCTGCCGCCAGCGCGGCAACCGTCTTGGCCGCCACCTGCGCATCGCTCTCGCCGTGGTAGGCGCGGCGCTCGGAATGCCCGATCACCACATAGCCGCAGCCAAAATCCTGCAGCATGGCAACCGAGATTTCTCCCGTGTAGGCGCCACTGGCGTGCGCGGAAACATCTTGCGCCCCCCAGCCCAGAGCCGTGCCTGCCAATTGCGCCTGGCACTGCGCCAGATATGGCGCGGGCACACAGACGGCGCTGGCGGCGCCAGAAGCAGCCAGGCCAGCAACTATTTCAGACAATAACACCGCGTTCGAGGTGCGACTGCCGTTCATTTTCCAATTTCCGACGACGAGTTTGCGACGCATAGTAGCCTAAATTCTAATAACCCGTCATTCTAACCCCGGCACCGATGCCGGTCAAACTGGCAGCGCCCCGTTTCAGGCAACTTGCAACATGATCTTGCCCACGTGCGTGCTCGCTTCCATCAAGGCATGCGCCTCGCTGGCCTTCTCCAGCGGAAAAGTCTGATAGATGACGGGCTTGATCTTGCCCGCCTCGATCAGCGGCCAGACAGTCGCGCGCAAGTGCTGCGCAATGGCGGCCTTGAAGGCGACCGGGCGCGGACGCAGGGTCGAGCCGCTGACGCTCAGGCGGCGGCGCAGCACCTGCCCCAGATCCAGCGTGGCCTTGCTGCCGCCCTGTACGGCGATCAGGCCAATGCGCCCGTCGTCGGCCAGGCAATCGATTTCGCGCGGCAGGTAGTCGCCGCCCACCATATCGAGGATGACGTCGACGCCTTTGCCATCAGTCAATTCCTTGACGACGGCAACGAAATCTTCCGTGCGGTAATTGATGCCCCGTTCGGCGCCCAGCGCCTCGCAGGCGCGCGCCTTTTCATCGCTGCCGGCCGTGGCGAACACGCGATGGCCGAGCGCAGCGGCCAATTGAATGGCCGCCACGCCGATGCCGGACGTGCCGCCCTGCACCAGCAAGGTTTCACCATCGGCCAGCGCGCAGCGGTCGAAGACATTGCTCCAGACGGTAAAGAAATTTTCCGGCAGCGACGCGCCTTCGAGCGCCGTCAAGCCACGCGGCAAGGGCAGGCACTGGCCGCTTGGGGCGGCGCAGTATTCGGCATAGCCGCCGCCCTGCAACAGCGCACAGACCAGGTCGCCTTTTTTGAATTCAGTATTGCCAAAGTCGCCATCGACGACTTCGCCCGCCACTTCCAGGCCCGGCAAGTCGGACGCGCCGGCTGGCGGCGCATACTTGCCCAGGCGCTGCAGCACGTCAGGGCGGTTAATGCCGGCCGCATGCACCTTGATCAGCAGTTCGCCCGCCTTATATTGCGGCATGGGACGTTCGGCGATCTGCAAAACGTCGGCGGGACCTGGCTGGCTGATGGCAACTGCACGCATGGCGGGACTCTTTCAAGGGAAAACGGCGATTGTACGCCAAGCCGCCCTCCCCTGCAGACCACCGCCACTCTTAACCGCCGCCCGTCTTCGACTGGCGCGGCAACGGCGTGCCCGGCTTCCATTTGGCCGACAGGGCCTGGCCTTCCTCGACCTGCTCATGCGTCATCTTGCGCACCACGGCGGCGCGCTGGTCGGCCGCATTCACGTTGCCATTCGCCGCCGCCAAATTCCACAGCATGTAGGCGATGACGTTATCCTGCGGCACGCCACCCATGTGGTAGCGGTACATCAGGCCCAGCACCTGCTGCGCCTCCGCATGGTTCTGCTCGGCAGCCTTGCGGAACCAGCCCACGGCCTGCTTGTGATCCTGCAGCACGGCGTTGCCCGTGTAATACATGGCGCCCACCACGTACTGGGCATCGGCCTTGCCCTGCTCGGCCGCCTTGCGGTGCCAGAACATGGCTTGCTTGTAATCCTGCGGCAAGCCCCGCCCCATGTAATACATCAAGCCCAGCAAGTGCTGGGCATCGGCGCTGCCGGTCTTAGCCAGTGGCAATATTTCCTTGTAGGCCAGCGCGTAGTTCTTGTTGTTGTAGGCGCTGGCACCTTCGGCGAAGCCAGCCCGCGCGGGTAGCTGTATCGTCAACAGCATGAGTAATGCAATGATCAGTTTTTTCATCGGAATGGGATGTGGTCTGACTACTTATTCTTGTCCTGCCGAACGCATGCGGCAGGATGCTTTTACTTCCAGCTAACTTTGCCCAGGCCCTCGACGCTGACGTCGCGGTTGGTTGGCTTGCCGTACACCACCACCGAACCGAGCCCGCTCAGGTTCAGCTTGGCATTCGTATGGGCATTCACCGTGGCGTTGCCGAGGCCGCTCAATTCCAGGTTGACGGCGTCCGCTTCGAATTGCTGCGCATTCAGGCTGCCCAGGCCGCCCAGGCTGGCTTTCAGGATGCGCCCGCGTCCGCCCAGCACCACCGAGCCGGCGCCCTGCAAGTCCAGCTCGGCCCGCTCATTGTTGCCGATCCAGAGCTGCATGCTGCCCACCCCGCCCAGGCTGGCATTGAGCTTGCGGTAGTCGCCCACCAGCTTGATGCTGCCCGCCCCTTCCAGCGACAGGGTCAGCTCCTCGCCCTTGAAACCCGTGATATCCGTGCTGCCAAAGCCTTCCGAACTCAGTTCGCGCAAGTTCGGCAAGACCAGGTCGGCGCGTATCGACGAGGGGCCGAGCTTGAAGCCGCGCACTTCCGTTTCGATGTGCAGGGTGTCGCCGCTCTGCGCCGTAGTGACATCGGCGATGTAGCGCTTGTCGGCCGTGATGCTCAGCGAAGGCACGTTGCCCTGGCGAATGCGCACTTCCATCACGCCGTCGAGCTTGACGCGTATCACGCGGGCGTCGATGTTGCGCATTTCCAGCAAGCGGGTCTCGGCAGCCACGCCGCGCACCAGGCCAAAAGTCGCCAGGAACAGCAGCGCCAGTTGCAGTATCTTTTTCATGTAATGCATCCTCGGTATCTTGTTTTTATGTATTGCGGCGCCCGCGTTGGGCGAGCGGCATTGCATCGCGCCTTGCACTCTAGCAGCGTGGAAAATGACTGGCAATGACTTTGACGCCTGACAAAACCGTAGCGAGCGGCAGTGAGTTGTGGCCGAGAAGCGGAACTGTGCGAATGCACAGTGAGCATCGGAAGCCGCGACCCGCGACGCGCAGTAGGTTTTGATGGGCGTCTTATGCGAAACGGGCTTTTTCGGCGGTACTCAGGCGCTTGGCCTTGACCACCACCACGTGCATGGCAGCCTTGCCCGCTGGCGCGGCCACGGTGGCCGTGGAGCTGGCCACTTGCAGGGCCGGAGCGGCCGGGGCGATGGCGTAGCAGCTGGCGCCAAGCACGATGGCGGAGGCAACGGCAATGACTTCCATGTTTTTAGCGACGTTCATGTGAATCTCCTCGGGTGTCTGGCAGTGGGCTTGCGGTATGGTGTCACTATAGCCATACCGCCCCCGGCCGACACGCCGATTGCGACGAACTGCGCTTTTGGCAGGCTGGCCTGACAAAAACGCGGATAAACGCGCAGGTCGCTACGCTTGCAACTTAAAACTCTTCCCACTCGTCGGCGCCGGACTTGGCTGCCTTGACGGGCTTGGCCGCCGACAGCGCGCGGGCCGGCGCACGCGACGCCGGCGCCGCTGGCCTGGCCTTGAGGCGCGTCACGGGCGCGGGTACTGCGGCAGCGCCCGCATCGCCGAGGCGGAACATGCCGACCGCCTGCGCCAGGTCCACCGCCTGTTCCTGCAAGCTTTCCGCGGCAGCGGCGGCTTGCTCGACGAGGGCCGCGTTTTGCTGCGTCATGGTATCCATGTGCGTGACGGCCGTATTGATCTCGCCGATGCCGGCGCTCTGTTCGCGGCTGGCCACCGTGATCTCGCTCATGATGGTCGTCAATTGCTGCACCGAGGCCACCACCTGATCCATGGTCTGGCCCGCTTCATTGACGAGGCGTCCGCCCGCATCGACTTTTTCCACCGAGTCGCCGATCAATTCCTTGATTTCCTTCGCCGCACCGGCGGAGCGTTGTGCCAGGTTGCGCACTTCGGACGCCACCACGGCAAAGCCCCTGCCCTGCTCGCCCGCGCGCGCCGCCTCGACGGCCGCGTTCAAGGCCAGGATATTCGTCTGGAAAGCGATGCCGTCAATCACGCCGATGATGTCGACGATCTTGCGCGAGCTTTCCTGAATGCCCGCCATGGTGCCCACCACCTGCTGCACCACGCGGCCACCCTTGGCCGCCACTTCCGAGGCGGACATGGCCAGCTCGTTGGCAGCATGCGCGTTTTCCGCATTCTGCTTGACGGTCGAGGTCAGCTCATCCATCGAACTGGCCGTTTCTTCCAGCGCGCCCGCCTGCGCTTCCGTGCGCGAGGACAGGTCGGCGTTGCCGGCAGCAATATCGGCCGACTCGCTGCGCACCAGGGTGCTGATGCTGCGGATCTGCACCAGCACGGTGGCGATTTTTTCGACGAACAAGTTAAACGCCTTGGCGATCTGCGCCAGTTCGTCACTACCTTCCGCGTCGAGGCGGCTGGTCAGGTCGCCGTCGCCCGTGGCGATCGCTTCCATCGCATCGCGCACCAGGCCCAGGCGGCGCAGGGCGCGCGCCACCAGCACGCTCAATACCGTGGCGGCCAGGGCCAGCACCAGCAAGGCCGTCAGGACCGAGGCGCGCAGCATGGAGCTCAGGGCTTGCGTCGCTTCGGCGCGGTCGAGCACGGTCGCCAGCAGCCAGTCGCTGCCCGGCACTTTACTCACATGCAAGATACCGTTACGCTCGCCGAGGCGAATGGCGGCGCCATCGCCGCTCTTTTCAATATCGGCCAGCGCCTGCGCGCTCAGGCCCGGATCGAGCTCGGCCAGCGGCTTCAAGGTCAGCTTGCCATCGGGATGGGCGATGATCTTGCCGCCGCCATCGACGAGGAAAGCGTAGCTGGATGCCGTCGGCTTGATCGAGGCGACGTTTTGCACCACCGCATCCATCATCACATCGGCCGCCAGCACGCCCGTCACGCTGCCCTTGCCGCCCAGCGGCTCGGCAAACGTCACCACCAGCTTGCCCGTGCTGGCGCCGATATACGGCGCCGTAATGATGGGACCGCCCACTTCGGACGCCAGCTTGTACCAGGGCCGCGCCGTGGGATCGTAGTCGGCGGCGCGCTGGCGCTCCTGCGAAAAGACGGCGTGCTTGTCGGCAAAGCCGATGTACGCCATGTCGAACGTGCCCGCCTGCTCGGCCGCCTTCAGGGCCGGCAGCGGATCGGCCGCCGTAGCGCCCTGCTTGAGCGAAGCGACGACAGCCTGCTTGGAACGCAGCCATTCGGCGATGGCCGCCGCATGGCTGTGCGACAACTGCAGCATCTGCGTGTCGAGCGCGGCCAGGGTGCTGGAGCGCGTAGTGAAGAAATTGGCGATGGCCACAGCCAGCATGGCCAGCACGACGATGGAAACGGCGATGGCGATCAGCCGCGCCTTAAGGGAGGACAACATGGTGCATCCAATAAAAAAGAGAAAGTCGGGAGGGATGCACCATGGTCAGGGAATAAGATTTTGTCGTCAAGCAATACCGACTCTCAATTACCCAGAAACAACAATTGATACCATTTATTAATTACAGCTCGCCCCGCAGCTTGCGCAAGGCGGCCGATTCGCCACCCGTGGCTTCGATGCGGAAGCGGGCAAACGCCTGCTCCAGTTCGGGGTACTGGCGCAGGCCGCCTTCCGTAAAATAACGCCCGCCGGGGATGTCGCCCCATGGCAGGGGCGCGCTCAAGGCGCCGCTGTCAGCCAGGGCCAGCAGCGGCTCGAGCGCGCTGCGCAAGTCGGCCGCCTCCCCATCGCTGGGCGCCAGGCGCGCCAGCAACTGCTCCAGTTCGGTAGCAAGGGCTTGCAAGCGCTGTTGCTCCATCATCTCTCCTCAGTTTTTGATCGTGCCGATCAGCACGGGTGCCGACCACAAGTTGCGATTTGGCAATAAATACTGTTGCGCCCCGCCACGGCGCCGCACCAGCCCGCCCAGCTCTTCGGTCGGCGCCACCTGGCTGACGAAGACGTTCACCGTGCCCATGGGCAGGATCTGATACACATCATACAGCGGCGCTTCGCTCTTCAAGGGCAAGCCGAAACAGTCGGCCAGGCTGGCGCACTGGCCAGATGCCAGCTGCAATTGCGCGCTGGTGGTGAAATACGGCGAATAGGGCGACACATTCTGTCCATGCGGCACGATTTTTACCAATGCGGCCGACATGGCTTGCAAGTCGGGCAAGGTGCTGCCGGAAGCGAGCTGCTCGACCGCGCGCGCATAAACGGTCTCGGCCGGGGCGGCCGGGTCGGCGGCGCGCAGTTCGCGCAAAAACTGCTGCCCTGGCCCGCTATCGAGATAGGAGTCGATCGCTTCGCGCGGCAAGCCCGCCGTCCTGAAGGTGCTGAGGTCGTTGATTTCGCGCGCATGCACGGCGCGCAAGGCGTCGAGGTCTTGCGCCGGCATGGCCGTGGATGCGGCGGCAATGGGAATCGGTAGCGGCACCGGCGTGGGCGCGCTGTCCAGCTGGGCCCGGACGCCGGGCGCGACGGCAAGCAGAAAGGCGGCGGCCAGCCCGCAGAATGTGCGCATGCTGCATCTCCTTGGAAGACTCGTTCAGGGGAAGATCCCCTGCCGAATCTACAGAGAGCGGCGGCGGCCGATACGCGCTGGATCAAGACCGATGCGCAAAGCGGCATCTACCTTGATGCAGCACAAACGCGGCGCAAAAAAACCGCCAGGGCTTGCGCGCTGGCGGTTGTTGAGCATGCGGACCAGGCCGCAGTCAGACTAGATTAAGCGGCTGGCGCTTCGTTGCCTTCGGCAGCTTTCATCGACAGTTTCAAACGGCCGCGGTCGTCCGTTTCCAGCACTTTGACGCGGACCAGCTGGCCTTCTTTCAGGTAATCGGCAACGGCGTTGACGCGCTCGTTGGCGATCTGGCTGATGTGCAGCAAGCCGTCCTTGCCTGGCATGACTTGCACGATGGCGCCGAAGTCCAGCAGTTTCAGCACGGTGCCTTCGTAGGTCTTGCCCACTTCGACGGAAGCGGTCAGTTCTTCGATGCGGCGCTTGGCTTCCTGGCCGGCAGCAGCGTCAACGGAAGCGATGGTGACCACGCCTTCGTCGCTGATGTCGATCTGGGTGCCCGTCTCTTCGGTCAGCGCGCGAATCACGGCGCCGCCCTTGCCGATCACGTCACGGATTTTTTCCGGGTTGATCTTGATGGTGATCAGACGCGGTGCGAAATCGGACAGTTCGGTTTTGACGTGCGGCATGGCTTTTTGCATTTCGCCCAGGATGTGCTCGCGGCCTTCCTTGGCTTGCGCCAGTGCCACTTGCATGATTTCCTTGGTGATGCCCATGATCTTGATGTCCATCTGCAGCGCCGTGATACCGTTGCGGGTACCGGCTACCTTGAAGTCCATGTCGCCCAGGTGATCTTCGTCGCCCAGGATGTCGGACAGCACGGCAAACTTGCCGCCTTCCTTGATCAGGCCCATGGCGATACCGGCCACGTGTTCTTTCATCGGCACGCCGGCGTCCATCAGTGCCAGGCAGCCGCCGCAGACGGAAGCCATCGACGAGGAACCGTTCGATTCCGTGATTTCCGATACCAGGCGCACCGAGTAGCTGAACTCTTCAGCTGCTGGCAGGGCGGCGATCAGCGCGCGCTTGGCCAGGCGGCCATGGCCGATTTCGCGGCGTTTCGGCGTACCGACACGGCCCGTTTCGCCGGTGGCGAACGGAGGCATGTTGTAATGCAGCATGAACGAATCGGTGAATTCGCCCATCAGCGCATCGATCTTCTGGCTGTCGCGGGCGGTGCCCAGGGTAGCGACGACCAGCGCCTGCGTTTCGCCGCGCGTGAACAGGGCCGAACCGTGGGTGCGTGGCAGCACGCTGGTGCGGATCGAGATCGGACGCACGGTGCGCGTGTCGCGGCCGTCGATGCGTGGCTCGCCGTCCAGGATTTGCGTACGCACGATTTTCGCTTCGATGTCGAACAGGATGTTGTTCACTTCGGCGCTGTCGATGGACGCGCCACCGTTGGCGGCCGCTTCAGCCGACAGATCGGCGATCACTTCCGACGTCGCTGCTTTCAGCTTGGCCGTACGCTCTTGCTTGTCCTTGGTTTGATACGCGTCATTGATCTTGGCGTTGGCGAAATGCGCGACGCGGGCGATCAGAGCTTCGTTTTTCGGCGCAGGCGCCCATTCCACTTCCGGCTTGCCGCCGTCACGCACCAGGTCGTGAATCGCGTCGATGACGACTTTCATCTGGTCGTGGCCAAAGACCACGGCGCCCAGCATGATTTCTTCGGACAGCTGTTTCGCTTCCGATTCGACCATCAGCACGGCCGTTTCGGTACCGGCGACCACCAGGTCCATTTCCGACGTTTTCAGCTGCTGGACGGTCGGGTTCAGGATGTACTGGCCATTCGCGTAACCGACGCGCGCAGCGCCGATAGGACCGCTGAAAGGCACGCCCGAGACGCACAGGGCAGCCGAGGCGCCGATCATGGCGGCGATGTCCGGATCGATTTCAGGGTTGACCGACAACACGTGAATGATGACTTGCACTTCATTCAGGTAGCCTTCCGGGAACAGCGGACGGATAGGACGGTCGATCAAACGGGATGTCAGTGTTTCTTTTTCGGAAGGACGGCCTTCGCGCTTGAAAAAACCGCCCGGGATTTTACCGGCAGCATAGGTTTTTTCAACATAATCTACCGTCAAAGGGAAGAAATCCTGGCCTGGTTTGGCATCTTTGCGTGCCACTACCGTTGCCAGAACGACGGTATCTTCGATCGACACCAGCACTGCGCCGGATGCCTGACGTGCGATTTCGCCGGTTTCCAGGGTCACTTGGTGTTGACCGTACTGGAAGGTTTTCGTAACTTTGTTAAACATGGGGTATCCCTTTTCTAATTGCCGACAGATTTTCAGGGGCTGTCGTTCACCTCACCACAGGCGGTGGAAAAACCGTTGCCGCCTTTACTACTTTACTTTTAAAGCATGATATCGGTAGGAGCATACTGCACTTACCGATATAAATCCGGAATTCAAATGACAAAATGCCCGCGTCAGCGAACTGGCGCAGGCATTTCTGTATAAACCTTGTACGGCAAAAATTACTTGCGCAGACCAAGTTTAGCGATCAGGTCGCGATAACGGGTAGCGTCTTTCGACTTCAGGTACGACAACAGGCTCTTACGACGGTTGACCATCATGATCAGGCCGCGGCGGGAGTGGTGATCTTTCGAGTGGGCTTTGAAGTGGCCGTTCAGTTCATTGATGCGAGCTGTCAGCAGTGCAACTTGCACTTCAGGGGAGCCGGTGTCGTTTTGACCACGTGCGTTGTCCGCGATGATAGCGGCTTTGTTGATGTTTTCTACTGTCATGATAAACCTTTCACATGCGGTGCACAGAGTCTGAACCCTATCCACCGTGAACTACGATTATTAAAATACTGGCCTATGCTTTCAACCAGACGCGCAAGTATATCGGAAAAAAGCCCGCCTGTATCCTGCCGCGCGCGCTTTTCTCGGTGCATGATAGGATTTTCCCGCATTTCAGGAGGACAAACATGAAAAAGCTGCTCAAATTGGCAACGCCTGTGCTGTTTGCCGCGCTGGCCGGCTGCGCCAGCTGGAACGTTCCTCCGCCACAGGCGGGCGAGCCGCGCGCCGCCGTGGAAGCACGCCTGGGCCGGCCGACGACTATCTATCAACTGCCCACAGGCGCGGAACTGGAATACGCCACGGGACCGTACGGCCAGTACACGTATATGGCCCGCTTCGACCCCGACGACAAGCTCATTTCTTACGAGCAAGTGCTCGACACGCCAGGCTTTGCCCGCATCAAGGTGGGCGTGTCGACCCAGCAAGACGTGTTGCACATCCTGGGCCGCCCGACGGAAACATCGTATCTGGCGCTGCCGAAACTGCACGTCTGGTCCTACCGCTACAAGGAATCGGGCGTATGGGATTCCATGATGCACGTGCACTTCGACGAGGGCGGCATCGTGCGCATGATGATGAACGGCCCCGATCCGGACAAGGAAGAGCGGCGGTTTTTCCGGTGAAGACAGCCTTACGGCTGGGGGTCGATGCGCTCGTCCTTGGCGTGCAGTTTATTCAAGGCTGACAAATACGCCTTGGCCGACGCCACGATGATGTCCGGGTCCGCGCCCACGCCGTTGACGATGCGCCCGTCGCGCGACAAGCGCATCGTCACTTCGCCCTGCGACTGCGTGCCCGTGCTGATGGCATTGACTGAGAACAAGACCAGCTCCGCGCCGCTGGCGGCCGCGCTTTCGATGGCATTGACGGTCGCGTCGACGGGACCATCGCCCTGCCCTTCGCAGCTGCGCTGCACGCCGCCGACAAGGAATTCCACCCGCGCATGCGGCACGGCACCCGTCGTCGACTGCTGCGTCAACGCAATAAAACGGTAGTGCTCACTCTCCTGCGCCTGCTGTTCCTCGCTGACGAGGGCCATGATGTCTTCGTCGAAAATCTCGGATTTCCGGTCGGCCAGTTCCTTGAAGCGCAGGAAGGCGGCGTTGACTTCCGCCTCGGATTCCAGCGCAATGCCCAGTTCGTGCAGCCGCTGCTTGAAGGCGTTGCGGCCAGACAGTTTACCCAGCACGATCTTGTTGGCCGTCCAGCCCACGTCTTCGGCGCGCATGATTTCATACGTCTCGCGCGCCTTCAAAATGCCGTCCTGGTGGATGCCGGAGGCGTGCGCAAAGGCGTTCGCACCCACGACGGCCTTGTTCGGCTGCACGGCAAAACCCGTGATCTGCGACACCATTTTGGAGGCCGCCACGATTTGCGTCGTATCGATGCCCACCGTCAAGTTGTAATAGGCGGCGCGCGTGCGCAGCGCCATCACCACCTCTTCCAGCGCCGTGTTGCCAGCCCGCTCGCCGAGGCCATTGACGGTACACTCGATCTGCCGCGCGCCGCCGATCATGACGCCGGCCAGCGAATTGGCGACAGCCAGGCCCAGGTCGTTATGGCAATGCACGGACCAGATGGCTTTATCGGCATTCGGTATGCGCTCGCGCAAGCGCTTGATGGTATTGCCGAAGATTTCGGGCACGGCATAGCCCACCGTGTCGGGGAAATTGATGGTAGTGGCGCCTTCGGCGATCACCGCTTCCAGCACGCGGCAGAGAAAATCCTCGTCGGAGCGGCTGCCGTCTTCGGGGCTGAATTCAATATCGTCCGTGAACTGGCGCGCGTAGCGCACGGCGTTCTGCGCCTGCGTCAGCACTTGCTCGGGCGTCATGCGCAGCTTCATCTGCATGTGCAGGGGCGAGGTGGCAATGAAAGTGTGGATGCGCTTGCGTTCGGCAGGCGCCAGCGCTTCGGCGGCGCGCGCAATGTCGCGGTCGTTGGCGCGCGACAGCGAGCAGATGACGGACTCGCGCACGGCGCCGGCAATCGCCCGTATCGACTCGAAGTCGCCCTGCGAGGCGGCGGCGAAGCCTGCTTCGATCACATCGACCTTCATGCGTTCGAGCTGCTTGGCGATGCGCAGCTTTTCCTCGCGCGTCATGGAGGCGCCCGGCGATTGCTCGCCGTCGCGCAAGGTGGTGTCAAAAATGATGAGTCGGTTGCTGGTGTTCATGGCTGCTCCTGGCTGGCTGAAAACTGGCGACGCTACCGACTCAGCGCATTAATGCTCGGGGTCGGTCTGGATGATGCTGACGGGCTTGCCCTTCGCCATGCGCCAGAAAAACACGGCATAGCCGGACAGGCCATAGGCGACGAAAATCGGGAACAGCACTTTCGGCGGGTCAATGGAAATGAGCGCGAAGAACAATGCCAGCAGGAATACCACGATGAAGGGCACGGACTTGCGGAAATTCACATCCTTGAAACTGTAGAACGGCACATTCGTGACCATGGTCAGGCCGGCGAACAGGGCGATCGTCCACGAAACCCAGGCCAGCTGGTTGCCGGCAAATTCCAGGTCGTTCATCAGCAGGATGAAGCCGGCCACCATGGCTGCCGCTGCCGGGCTGGGCAAACCCTGGAAGAAGCGCTTGTCGACCACGGCGATGTTCGTGTTGAAGCGGGCCAGGCGCAAGGCGGCACCGGCGCAATACACGAAGGCGGCCAGCCAGCCGAGTTTACCCATGCCGCGCAGCGACCATTCATAGATCACCAGCGCCGGCGCGGCGCCGAACGACACCATGTCGGACAGGCTGTCGTACTGGGCGCCGAATTCGCTCTGCGTATTCGTCAGGCGGGCGATGCGGCCGTCGAGGCCGTCGAGGATCATGGCGATGAAGATGGCCCAGGCCGCGTGTTCAAATTTCTGATTCATGGCCATGACGATGGCGTAGAAGCCGCAAAACAGGGCTGCCGTCGTGAAGGCATTCGGCAACAGATAGATGCCGCGGCGGCGCAAGGTTTTCTTGCCAGTGCCATCGGCCACCGGCTGGCGCACGAATTTGCTGAAGCGGGACGCTTTGGAGACTGCGGGAGTACCGTTCTTGCCTCTACGACGGGGGAAGTTTGCCATGTTGTTCCATATCTTGTGTGCTGCGGGGGATTCGGTGCCAGATGGCAGGCGCATTCGTCTTGCGGCATGCGCCTGCCGATGTTGCCATTATAGAGGAGCCACCGCCAAAGAAAAGCGTGATGGAGCAAGCCTGGCAACATTGAAGGCCATTCACACGATTACTTGAACTTGATTTTCGCCACCAGGCCCATGTTCAGGGTCGTTTCGCCCGCTTCAAAGCTCGGTTCGGCCACCTGGTTGCCGCCATAGCCCATGGAGTCGGCGCTCATCGCGCGTGCACCGGCCATATTGGCGCGCTGCGCGTAGTTGCCCGAACCTTCAAAATCGATGGTGTCGATCACGGCCTCATTGACATTGCGGCCCATGGCGCCGGCGATGGCGGCCACGCGTTCATGGAGGTTGTTGTAGGCGGCGGCGATGCGCTGGTCGTCGAGCTTGCGGATGGTGGCGGGTGCCAGGCCGAAGTTCAGGCGGTTCAGGGTCAGCACGCTTTGCGCCGCAGAAACTGTTTTCGGCAAGGCGGCCAGATTCGTCGTCGTTACCTGCAGGTACTGGCCGACTCGCCAGCCCGTCGGTACGCGTGGCTTGGCGACGGTGCCTGGCGGCAAGGGCGCCGTTTCCGGATACACGGCGTACGTGTAGTAGCCCTGGGTTTTCAGCACGGCTTGCGGGTCGGCTTTCTTGACGATGGCCGCGCCCTGGTTCATCTTCTGGTTCACGCGCGAGGCGGCGGCGGCCTTGTCCTTGTCCTGCTCTTCGATGGCCAGGGTGACGGTCACCTGGTCGTTCGCATGCACCACTTCGCCGTTCGCGGGCACCACCACGAGGGTGCCGGAAGTGGGCAAGGTCTGGGCGTGTGCGCTCAGGGCAACGGTAGCGACGGCGGCAGCCAGCAGCGATTTCATGACGGTCATGGTGTTCTCCTGAAAAATAATGGGGCAAAAACAAGCATGGGGCCAGCAGCCCCATGATTGTTTTAAAACATGCTAATGCGGAAATATTTTCACGCTGGCGAACTTACTTGGATTTACTTGAACTTGACCTTGCCGACGACACGCATGTCGAGCGTCGTTTCGCCCGGCTCGAAGCTCGGTTCGGCAACGGTGCTGTCTTCGGCCATCTTGGCGCTGCGCATCATCATCGGTGCGGCGGCAGGACGGCTTTCGGTGGCGTAGTTGCCCGAACCTTCGAAGTCCACCGTATCGAGCACGGCGTCGGACACATTGCGGCCCATGGCCTTGGCGATGGCGGCCACGCGCTCATTGAGGTTTTTATACGTGGCGGCGATGCGCTGGTCGTCCAGCAAGCGGATGGTTTCCGGCTTCAGGCCGAAATTCAAGCCGTTCAGGGTCAGCACGCCTTGCGCCGCCGATACGGTTTTTGGCAGGGACGCCAGATTGGCCGTCGTCACTTCCAGGTACTGGCCGACTCTCCAGGCCGTTGGCAAACGTGGCTTGGCCACGGCACCGGCCGGCAATGGGCGCTCTTCCGGATACACGGGATAGGTGTAGTAGCCGTACGATTTCAGCGCTGCCGACGGGTCGGCCTGCTTGACGATGGCGATGCCCTTGTTCATCTTCTGGTTGACGCGCGACGCGGCGGCAGCCTTGTCCTTGTCCTGTTCTTCGATGGCCAAGGTAGCGACCACCTGGTCATTGACATGCTTGACTTCGCCAAATGCGGGGACGACCACCAGGGTGCCGGAAGTTGGCAAGGTTTGCGCTTGTGCGCTCAGGGCAATGGTGGCTGCGGCGGCAACAAGGACGGATTTCATCACGGTCATGGGGGTACTCCTAGCTAGTTAATGTGGCTGACAGCCCGCGAAAGAAGGGATTTACCCCGCATTTCGCCTGAGAAACTTGTCAAACTGTGTAGATTCTAACGCCTCGTTCATTCCCGTGGCGCAAATTAACAAATCGTCACAAAATGCGTCTGCCAGTCACATCTGCTCACATTTCAACACGCTGCCACTCAAAATAACACCGTTCTTAGTGTCCCGCCACCGCACCGCCGCTGCGCCGGCCCGGTTTGAAACTGTGGCGGTGGGCGCGCCAGGCGATGGTCAATGCCACCAGCAGCAAGCCCAGCATGGCCCACGGAAACGACGCCACGCCATAGCCGTCGAGCAGCATGCCGCCCGCCAAGCCGCCGCCCGCGATGGCCACGTTCCAGATGGTCGCCACCATCGCCTGCGCCACATCCATGCCGTCACCGGCCGCGTCCGCCGACGCCGTCTGCAGCAAGGTGCCGGCGCCGCCGAAGGTGATGCCCCAGATGGCCATGCTGACATAGATGACGATGGGGGAGTCCATCGCCAGCCCCAGCACCACCACCACCAGGGCAAAGGCGGCGATGCAGCCCAGCACGAGCGGGCGCAGCCAGCGGTCGATCAGCTGGCTGACCAGCCAGATGCCGGCCAGCGAGCCCACGCCATATACGAGCAGCACCAGATCGACGCGGGGGCGCAAGCCGGACGGCGCCAGGAACGGTGCGATATACGTATATAAAATATTGTGTGCCAGCATCCAGGCAACGATGACAAACAGAATCGGCCGCACGCCCGGCGTCACGAACACCTGGCGGATCGACAGGCGTTCGCCATTCTTTTGCCCCGGATAATCGGGCACGACCAGCAACACCCAGGCGACCAGCACCACGGCCAGGCCGGACATGATGCCGAAGATGCTGCGCCAGCCCAGCACGCCGCCCATCAGGGTGCCCAACGGCACGCCCAGCGACAAGGCCAGCGGCGTGCCGATCATGGCAATGGCCATCGCCCTGCCCTGCTGCTCGGGACGCACCATGCGGCGCGCATAGCCTGCCATCAAGCCCCAGGCCAGCCCGGCGGCCATGCCGGTGACGAAGCGCGCGACCAGGGCGACGGCATAGTTCGGTGCCAGGGCCGTCGCCGTATTGAAGATCAGGAAACCGATGATGGCCAGCAACAAGACATTGCGCCGGCGCCAGGTGCTGGTCAGCGCCGTCAGGGGAATCGCCGTCAGGATGGAACCGATGGCGTACACGGTCACCAGCTGGCCCGTCATGACTTCGGAAATGCCGAGGTCCAGGGCAATCTGCGGCAGCAAACCGGCCGGCAAGGTTTCCGACAGGAGGGCGAGGAACGCCGTCATGGCCAGGGCCAGCAAGGCCAGGATGGGAATGGAAGAGTCAACAGCAGCCTGCGAGGGCGCCGTGGCGGTGATACGGTCAGTCATGGGGGGTCCTTCTACTTGCGCAAGCGGCTAAAAAACTGGCGCCTGGCGTGCTACAAAAGCGGTGATGCGCGTTGCGGTCGGCAGATACCGAAACAGATGCAGTCCATAGGAAACTGCAAAGGAAGGGCGGGATTATATAGGAGACGGGCGAAAAACGTGCGTGCAAGAAAAAAGCCAGGTTCCTAGTGGAGACCTGGCTTGCAGTCTAGCCCATGGATAAGCGCAGGCGATGCTCAGGCATCGTTCGCCGCATTCAAGCTGCGGAAATAGGTATTGACGCTGGGACGAAAAAGGAAGAATGAAAAAATGGCAAACGCCGCCAAACCAGGCAGCAGCGCCGTTTTATCCGGCGCGGTGGCCAAACCGGCGACGCCAGCGGCCACATTCCAGCCCACGTACAGCAGCCGGCCCCAGTTGTGCCTCTTGAGCATGGCGACCGCTGCCACCACGTTGACGATCATGACGCCGCCGCACAATATCGTGTAATGCAGCGATGCCGGCGCCGCACCCTGCGCCAGCAACTCAAGCGCGCCAACCACGGCAGCCCACAGCATGAGGAAGGTAATAATGCCGAGGGACATGGGACGGCGACGCAAGACATGGACGGCATTCACGATACTGATCCTAAAAAAATTCCGGGAGGCAATAATAGCAAAAAGAAATATTTAAATATATGCATATTCCCGCCGCGATCGGCGCAGACGAAAAAAAAGCCGGCTTGCGCCGGCTTTTCTTGCGAATTGCTAAATACTGCTTAGTTCTTCGACTGGTCAACCATCTTGTTCTTGGCGATCCAAGGCATCATGGCGCGCAGTTTGGCGCCCACTTCTTCGATCGGGTGCTCGGACGTCAAACGGCGGCGCGAGATCAGGGTCGGTGCGCCTGCCTTGTTTTCCAGGATGAAGCTCTTCGCGTATTCGCCCGTTTGAATATCTTTCAGGCATTGACGCATCGCATCCTTGGTGGCCGAGGTCACGACTTTAGGACCGGTCACGTATTCACCGTATTCAGCGTTGTTCGAGATCGAGTAGTTCATGTTGGCGATGCCGCCTTCATAGATCAGGTCGACGATCAGTTTCAGTTCGTGCAAGCACTCGAAATACGCCATTTCAGGCGCGTAACCGGCTTCCGTCAGGGTTTCGAAACCGGCCTTGATCAGTTCCACGGCACCGCCGCACAGCACGGCCTGTTCGCCGAACAAGTCCGTTTCGGTTTCTTCGCGGAAGTTCGTTTCGATGATGCCGGCACGGCCGCCGCCGTTGGCCGAGGCGTACGACAGGGCGATATCGCGGGCGATGCCCGATTTGTCCTGGTACACGGCGATCAGGTGGGGCACGCCGCCACCCTGGGTGTAGGTGGCGCGCACGGTGTGGCCCGGGGCTTTCGGTGCGACCATGATCACGTCCAGGTCGGCGCGTGGCACGACTTGGCCGTAATGCACGTTGAAGCCGTGGGCGAAGGCCAGGACGGCGCCTTGCTTGGCGAACGGGGCGATGTTTTCGTTGTAGACCTGGGCGATGTTTTCATCTGGCAGCAAGATCATGATGACGTCGGCCGCTTTCACGGCGTCGTTGACTTCCGCTACTTTCAGGCCCGCTTGCTCGACCTTGGTCCACGAAGCGCCGCCCTTGCGCAGGCCGACGGTGACGTTGACGCCCGAATCGTTCAGGTTTTGCGCGTGCGCGTGGCCTTGCGAACCGTAGCCGATGATGGCAACGTTTTTGCCTTTGATCAAGGAGAGGTCAGCGTCTTTGTCGTAAAAAACTTTCATGGTATTTCCTATAATTTGATGATGCGTTGTTGTTTTAAATGCGGCCCGCAGGCCGCGTAGTGCTGCGTCTATGCTTTTATACTTTGAGGATGCGTTCGCCGCGGCCGATGCCGGAACCACCCGTGCGGACGGTTTCCAGGATGGAGGCGCGGTCGATCGAGTCGATGAACGCGTCGAGCTTGACCTTGTTGCCGGTCAGTTCGATCGTGTACGTCTTTTCGGTGACATCGATGATGCGGCCACGGAAGATATCGGCGGTGCGCTTCATTTCCTCGCGCTCCTTGCCCACGGCACGAACCTTGATCAGCATCAACTCGCGTTCGATATGCTGGCCTTCGGTCAGGTCCACCACCTTCACCACTTCAATCAGACGGTTCAGGTGCTTGGTGATCTGCTCGATGATGTCGTCCGAACCGCTGGTGACGATGGTCATGCGCGACAGGGTCGAGTCTTCCGTCGGCGCCACCGTCAAGGTTTCGATGTTGTAGCCGCGTGCCGAGAACAGGCCCACCACGCGCGACAGGGCGCCCGCTTCGTTTTCCAGCAAGACAGAAATAATATGGCGCATGATTAGAGATCCTCCGAACCGAGCATCATTTCGGACAGGCCTTTGCCGGCTTTCACCATGGGCCACACATTTTCGGACTGGTCGGTAATGAAATTCATGAATACCAGCCTGTCTTTCATGCCAAACGCCTCTTTCAGGGCGCCGTCGACATCGCACGGTTTTTCAATTTTCATGCCCACGTGGCCGTAGGCTTCGGCCAGCTTTTCGAAGTCGGGCAGCGAATCCATGTACGACTCGGAATAGCGCGAACCGTAATCGATTTCCTGCCACTGGCGCACCATGCCGAGGAAACGGTTGTTGAGCATGATGATCTTCGGCGTCAGGTGGTATTGCTTGCACGTGGCGAGTTCCTGGATGCACATCTGGATCGAACCTTCGCCCGTGATGCAGGCGACGGTGGCGTCCGGATTGGCCATCTGCACACCCATGGCGTACGGCAAGCCGACGCCCATGGTGCCCAGGCCACCGGAATTGATCCAGCGGCGCGGCTTGTCGAAGCCATAGTATTGCGCTGCCCACATCTGGTGCTGGCCCACGTCGGAAGTGATGAAAGCGTCGCCCTTGGTGAGCTGGAAGACTTTTTCCACCACCGATTGCGGCTTGATGACCAGGTCGGAAGTCGGATATTTCAGGCATTCGCGGCCACGCCATTCGGCGATCTGCTTCCACCAGTTGCTCAAGGCATTGACGTTCGGCTTGGCTTCGGCCGCGTCGAGTTGCGCGAGGAACTCGATCAGCACGTCCTTGACGTTGCCGACGATGGGAATATCGACCTTGACGCGCTTGGAAATCGACGATGGATCGATGTCCACGTGGATGATCTTGCGTGGATGCGAGGCGAAATGTTTCGGGTTGCCAATCACGCGGTCATCGAAACGGGCACCGATGGCGATCAGCACGTCGCAATTTTGCATCGCCATGTTCGCTTCGTAGGTGCCGTGCATGCCGGGCATGCCGACATACTGCTCGCTCGAAGCGCGGTAGCCGCCCAGGCCCATCAAGGTGTTGGTGCACGGGAAACCCAGGCGGTCGACCAGCTTGTTCAGCTCGGGAGCCGCATTCGCCAGGATCACGCCGCCGCCCGTGTAGATCATCGGGCGTTCGGCTTGCAGCAACAGCTGCACGGCCTTGCGGATCTGGCCCGAGTGGCCCTTGTCGACAGGACGGTAGGAACGCATTTCGACTTCCTTCGGATAGTCGAAATGGCATTTGTGCATGCTGATATCCTTGGGGATATCGACCAGCACGGGTCCCGGACGGCCGGTACGGGCGATGAAGAAGGCTTTCTTGATCGTCGCTGCCAGGTCCTTGACGTCCTTGACGAGGAAGTTGTGCTTGACCACGGGGCGCGTGATGCCGACCGTGTCGCATTCCTGGAACGCATCCTGCCCGATGGCGTGGCTCGGCACCTGGCCGGAGATCACCACCATGGGAATCGAGTCCATGTACGCGGTCGACAGGCCCGTGACGGCATTCGTGACGCCCGGACCGGACGTGACGATGGCGACACCGACTTTGTTCGAGCTGCGCGAATAGGCATCGGCGGCGTGGATCGCGGCCTGCTCGTGGCGTACCAGGATATGCTGGAATTTGTTTTGCTGGAAGATGGCGTCGTAGATGTAGAGTACGGCTCCGCCCGGGTATCCAAAGACGTGCTCGACGCCCTCTTCAGCCAGACAGCGCACGACAATTTCTGCGCCGGTAATTGGTCCTGCTGCTGCTTCGGTATTCATGAAACATTCCTTTCAAGGTCCATTGGAGATTGATCGGATGTTCTTTCCTGACGAAGTTCGCCGTGCGCGACAGTGCTCCTGCTTCCCTTTTCATGCGGTCACGCCATTTCTTTGGGCACCCATAGATACCTTACAAAACAACGCTTAACGCAACTCGTTTGGCCGGAGTTTCTGTGGCGCCTGTACGAACCGCTCGCGCTTGTGGCACGGGTTAGAACAAACTGCCTACAAATGAAAGCGCGTCTTGCCGCGGATGGCCTTGTGTGCCGGTCGCGACCTGACCATAGGGCTTTGGGGTGTTCAAAGCGTCCCATACGTTATCGCGTTGCACCATGATGGTCAAGGAAAATGTCAGCCTCGCGGCATTTTTGCTCGCACGACGTGCAAAAACCCTGCGGAAACGCACATTTTTTGCTAGCATGCACGGGGTTGCAAAAAGCATACCCGCCCCCATTTCACCCACCGCACCCGCAGCCCGCTAAGATCCCCATACCGCATGGCAACAGACAAAGAATTATCCGACTTTCTCGAAAATGTCGAGCGGCGCGCCTTCAAGCAGGCCGCCTACGCGGTCCGCAAGGAAGAATCGGCACTCGACATCGTGCAGGATGCCATGATCAAGCTGGCCGAGAAGTACGGCGACAAGCCGGCCGCCGAGCTGCCGATGCTGTTCCAGCGCATCTTGCAGAACACCATCCTTGATTATTTCCGCCGAGAAAAAGTTCGCAACACCTGGGTCAGCCTGTTTTCCGGCATGAAGCCCTCGGGCGACGAGCATGAAGATTTTGATATACTTGACACGTATGAATCGGAACAGGGCAGCAGCGCCGCCGAATCGTCGGCCGACCAGGTCGAACGCGCGCAAACGCTTGCTTTGATTGATGCAGAGGTACAAAAACTGCCGTCACGTCAACGCGAAGCCTTCCTCATGCGTTATTGGCAGGACATGGATGTGGCTGAAACAGCGGAAGCGATGGGTTGCTCCGAAGGTAGCGTGAAAACACATTGCTCCAGAGCTACCCACACGCTCGCCGAATCGCTGAAAGCCAAGGGAATAAAATTATGAACACCGACGATCTCAATTTCGCTTACAAAGTGCGCCATGCACTGAACGAAAAACTCGACGACCTGCCCGCATCGGCCACCGATCGCCTGGCAGCGGCACGCAAGCTGGCCCTGTCGCGCAAGAAGGCGGACGCGCCCGCCACCGTTGCCGTGCGCCAGAACGTGTTCGCCGGCGTTGCCAGCAGCCTGTTTATCGAGCCGCTGTCGTGGCTGGGCCGCATGAGCGTGATCATCCCCCTGCTGCTGCTGGTCGGCGGCCTGGTGGGCATCTATCAGTTTGAGCAGGAACAACATATTGCCGAACTGGCAGAAATCGACGCCGCCGTGCTGTCGGACGAATTGCCGCTCTCCGCCTATATGGACCATGGCTTCAACGCCTACCTGACGAAACGCGAGCAATAAATGGCACGCTTGAGCGTACGCAAAGGCTGGCTGGCTGGCGGTATCGGCCTGGGCGCCTGCGCCCTGGCTGGCGCTGCCTGGGTAGGCGCGCAGCAACATCCTGCGCCCGCGACCACTGCCGTGGCGGCAGCGTCCGTGGTGGCGCCGGCCCCGGCCGTCAAGCCCGGCTCGCCGCGCACGGCCGGCAAGGGCGGCACGCCGCCCAAGGCCAGCGACAACCCTTCCTGGAACAAGCTGTCGCACGCGCAGCAGGAAGCCCTGCAGCCGCTGGCGGGCGAATGGAACAAGCTGGAAGCGCTGCGCAAGCAAAAATGGCTCGATATCGCCAGCCGCTTTGCCTCCATGTCGCCCGACGAACAAACCCGCGTGCATGAACGCATGCGCGAATGGATCAAGCTGACGCCGGAACAGCGCCGCCTGGTGCGCGAAAACTATACGCGCACGAAGAAGATTGATCCTGGTAAAAAAACCGCGCAGTGGGAGCAATACCAGCAATTGCCGGAAGATCAAAAGAAAAAGCTGGCGACGGAACTGGTGCCGAAAAAACCGCTGGGCAAGGTGCCTGCAATCAATTCGAATACCAGCAAACCGCCCGTGATCGTGCCACCGGCCATGCCGGCAGCGCCTGCCGTCGCCGCGCCCGTCCTGCCGCCCGCTCCCGCAGCGGCCACCGTGCCGGCCAGCGATCCTGCCGCAGCCCCCGCCACCGTGCCCGTCACGCCACCTGCCACGCCTGCCCCACTGACTACCAATGCCAAATAGCACAAATAGCACGCCTGTCGCCAGCATCACTTCCCATCCCACGATCAAGCGCCGCCTGATTTCCATGGTGTACGAGTCGCTGCTGGCCCTGGCCGTGCTGTTTTTGCCCTTCCTGCTGTTTGAACTGGCCGTGCAGGGCGCGCATACGCCGTTGACGGAACACATGCGCCAGTGCCTGGCCTTCCTCATCATGGGGGCGTACTTCATCCACCAATGGAGCCGCGAAGGGCAAACACTGGCCATGAAGACCTGGCGCTTGCAACTGGTACTGCCGGGCCACGCCCACGTGCCGCTGCGCGTGGCCGCCTACCGTTACATCCTGTCATGGATGTGGCTGCTGCCGGCCCTGCTGGTGTCGTATGCATTCGATTTGCAGCACTGGACAGCCCTGGGCGCCATCGGCATCGGCATGCTGGCCTGGTCGGCCACGGCCCTGTTTACGGGCAATGGACAATTCCTGCACGACAAGCTGGCGGGCACGCAGATCGTGCAATTGCCCGCCCCCGCCAAGAAGTCGAAGAAAGTCGCCGCCTGAGTTTTTACGCGGCTTGACCTGGGTCATTGAAGCGCCACGGGGGCTCTGCGATCATGGCATGCCATGAATAATACCGCCCCCCTCCCCCACACACGCTTCGCGCCCTACCGCGAGGAAGTCTGCAGCGAAGACGACGTCAAGCACCTCGTCCACACCTTTTATGCGGCCGCGCGCGGTGACGCCATGCTGGGCCCCATCTTTGCCGCCGAGGTCAAGGATTGGGATGCCCATCTGGCCACACTGGTCGATTTCTGGTCAGGCTTGCTGCGCGGCACCATGCGCTACCACGGCAAGCCGCTGGCCCAGCACGCGCAAATGCAACACCTGACGCCATGCATGTTCCGCCGCTGGCTGACCCTGTTCTTCGCCACGACCGAGAGCATGGGCAACCCGGCCCTGCAAGAGAAGGCCGATACCATCGCCTTGAATATTGCCGAACGGCTCTGGAAAAGCTTTGCGGAAAGCCACGCCATCGTGGCGCCGCAGCTTTAGAAGCGCTCATAGCCCTGCAGATAGCGCCATTGCCCTACGGGCATGGCGCCCATCGGGATGCGCCCGATGCGCAAGCGCTTCATGGCGACGACGTCCAGTCCCACCATCTTGCACATGTGCGCGATCTGGCCTGGCTGCACGTTTTTCAGGGCGAAGCGCAAGCGCGTTTCGTTCTGCCAGCTGACCTTGATCGGCGGCAAAGGCTTGCCATTGAAAGGCAAGCCGTGATTCAGCAGCGCCAGGCCGTTCTCCATGATGGCGCCCGACACTTCCACGATAAATTCCTGCTCCACCGTTTTCGCTTCATCGACCAGCTTGCGGGCGACGCGGAAATCCTGCGTAAACACCAGCAGGCCGGAAGCCATGGTGTCGAGCGGATTGGTGATGGTCAGGCCGATCAGGTGGCGCTTGAGGAAGCGCGTGACGGCGCTAGGCAGCACGTTTTCCGGGGTGAACAGCTCTTCGGGACGCAGGCAGCTCAGGGCCGGCTTGCCTTCGCTGCCTACGCCGCCATTGATGCCGGCCGGCTTGTGCAGCAGGATCGTCACGGGCGGCATTTCTTCCAGAGTCGCGTTCGGCAGCAACACCACCACCTGATTGTCGGCCACGCGCGCGCCCGATTCCTCTACCAGCACGCCATCGACCGTGACCCAGCCGCCCTCGATATACAGCTCGGCCTCGCGGCGCGAGCAGGGTACGTCTTCAGACAGGCGCTTGGCCAGGCGGACGGTGGGCATTTCGTGTGGTGTGGTCATGGGGAGGCGCAAAAAGCAAGAGGAGGAGAAAGCCGGTATTGTAACCGACCCGCTCCTCCCCACTTGTTGACGTTGTTGCTGATTGCCCGGTGGTTGTCGGATTACGCGCTTGCGCGCTAATCCGACCTACGCGACCGTGACAGATTTTGTAGGTTCGATTAGCGGCTTGCCGCGTAATCCAACAATCAGGCCTGCGCCTTCGCCAATTCCTCGGCAAAAAAGCGGTGCCCCATCTCTTCCAGGCCCAAGGTCTGCAGCACTTCCTGCAGGCGCTCCGTCGGGCGCTGGCGCGGCAAGTTTTTATAACTGGCGATGATCAGTTCATTCTTCATCGAATGCTCCCAGCCCACCAGCTCCGTCACGCTGACCTGGTAGCCATGCGCTTCCAGCTGCAAGCAGCGCAGCACGTTGGTGATCTGGCTGCCGAACTCGCGCGTGTGCAGCGGGTGGCGCCACAGTTCTGTCAAGACACTCTTGCCCAGGCTCTTGCCCTTGTTCTTCTTCAATACGGTAGCCACTTCCGCCTGGCAACACGGCACCAGCACCATGAATTTCGCCTTCTTCTTCAGGGCGAAGTGAATCGCATCATCGGTGGCCGTGTTGCACGCATGCAAGGCCGTGACGATGTCGATCTGCTGGGGCAACAGGCTCGACTCCGTCGATTCGGCCACGGACAGCGGTAAAAATGACATGCCGGGGAACTTGAATTTTTTGGCCAGCTCTTGCGAGCGCTGCACCAGCTCTTCGCGCGTCTCGATGCCGTAGATGTGCGAACCGTCGTTGCCGTTCTTGAAGAACAGGTCGTACAAAATGAAACCAAGGTAGGACTTGCCGGCCCCATGGTCGACCAAGGAGACGCCAGGGTGGTCGAGCTGCACTTCGCGCAACAGCGGCTCGATGAACTGCGTCAAGTGGTACACCTGCTTGAGCTTGCGGCGGCTGTCCTGGTTCATCTTGCCGTCGCGCGTCAGGATGTGCAATTCCTGCAGCAAGGCGACCGATTGGCCATCCTTGATCTCGGGCATGTTGCTGGCGGCCGTGATGACGTCTTTCGGCGCAGCGACTGCGGTGGCGGCGGCTGCCGCGCCCTTAGCGCGCTTCATCGATCCACGCCATCTGTATCGCTTCGAGCACTTTTTCGCCGCCGCGCGTATGGTCGTCGTCGAAGCCGTCCAGTTCCACCACCCAGTTATGCAGGTCGGTGAAACGCACGGTCAGGGGATCGATGTCCGGATGCGCGTCGTACAGCGCTTCGGCGATCGCGTGAATATCGGACCATTTCATGTTAGTGACTGCCTTCGCTGACCTGGTTGATCGTGTATTTCGGGATTTCGACGACGAGGTCGGCGTCGGCCACGATGGACTGGCACGACAGGCGCGACACGGCTTCCAGGCCCCAGGCCTTGTCCAGCATGTCTTCTTCCAGTTCCGTCGCTTCGTTCAGCGATTCGATGCCTTCACGCACCAGCACGTGGCAAGTGGTGCAGGCGCACGATTTTTCGCAGGCGTGCTCGATGTCGATGTCGTTTTCCAGCAGGATGTCGCAGATGGACTTGCCGGCCGGGGCTTCGATGACGGCGCCGTCCGGGCAAAGCTTGGCGTGCGGCAGGATAACGATTTGTGGCATGGTTTCTTCTTTCAGTCTGTCATTCGGAGCGCTGCCGCAGCTTCGGCGGCGCGCTGTTCAATTAGTTTTATACGACTTGGTCCAGAGATTTGCCCTTCAAGGCCGTGCGCACGCTGCGGTCCATGCGGCGCGAGGCGAAATCCTCGGTACCGTCGGCCAGCGCTTCGATCGCCAGTTTTAATGCCTGGTGGTCGATGGCGCCGCTTTGCGATTGCGCAATGGCGTCGCGCACCTTGTTCATCAAGCCATCCACGGTGGTGCGCTCGGCGTCATCGAGCAAGCCGCCGTCTTCATCGAGCGCCGACTGCGTGGCCAGCAGAATGCGTTCCGCTTCCACCTGCTCTTCGCGCAGCGCGCGTGCCACCATGTCGACATCGGCCGAGGTGTACGACTCCTGCAGCATGCGCGCGATGTCGTCGTCGCCCAGGCCATAGGCCGGCTTGACGCTGATCGACGCTTCCACGCCCGAGCGCAGCTCGCGCGCCGAGACGGACAGCAAGCCATCCGCGTCGACCTGATACGTGATGCGGATGCGCGCCGCGCCCGCCACCATCGGCGGAATGCCGCGCAGCTCGAAGCGCGCCAGCGAGCGGCAATCGCTCACCAGTTCGCGCTCGCCCTGCAGCACGTGCACGGCCAGTGCCGTCTGGCCATCTTTAAATGTCGTGAATTCCTGCGCACGCGCACACGGTATGGTCGAGTTACGGGGAATGATCTTTTCCACCAGGCCGCCCATGGTTTCGATACCCAGCGACAGCGGGATCACGTCCAGCAGCAGCCAGTCGTCGCCGGCGGCGCGGTTACCGGCCAGCAAGTTCGCCTGGATGGCGGCGCCCAGCGCCACCACTTTGTCCGGGTCGATATTCGCGTGCGGCGTCGTGTGGAAGAATTCGCTGACGGCGCGCTGCACGTGCGGCATGCGCGTGGCGCCACCGACCATCACCACGCCGTCGACGTCGTCCGCATCCACGTTCGCGTCGCGTAAGGCTTTCTTGATGGCGTTCATGGTCTTGCCCACCAGGTGCTGCGTCATGGCGGCAAATTCCGTCGCCGTGATGCGCAAGTGGATTTCTTCGCCCGAGTTCAGGGCCGCGTCGATCATCGTTTCCGACTTGGTCGACAGCGTTTCCTTGATTTCGCGCGCTTTCACCATCAGGATGGCCGTGTCTTCGTCCGACAGCGGTGCCAGCTTGGCGTGCTCGCTGATCCAGCAGAACAGGCGGCGGTCGAAATCGTCGCCGCCCAGGGCCGAGTCGCCGCCCGTGGACAAGACTTCAAAGACACCCTTGCTCAGTTTCAGGATCGAGATGTCGAATGTGCCGCCACCCAAGTCATACACGGCGTACACGCCTTCGGAGGCGTTATCGAGGCCATACGCGATGGCGGCGGCGGTCGGTTCGCTCAGCAGACGCAAGACATTGATGCCGGCCAGTTGCGCCGCATCTTTCGTCGCCTGGCGCTGCGCATCGTCAAAGTAGGCAGGCACGGTAATCACGGCGCCGACCAGGTCATCGCCCAGGGAATCCTCCGCGCGCTGGCGCAGGGTGGCGAGGATTTGCGCCGACACTTCGACGGGGCTTTTCACGCCGGCCACGGTTTTCAGCTGCACCATGCCAGGCGTATCCTGGAAGTCGTAGGGCAGGTTTTCCGCGTAGGCGATATCGGCCAGGCCGCGGCCCATGAAGCGCTTGACGGACACGATGGTGTTCTTCGGGTCGGTGGTTTGCGCGGACAGGGCCTTGTAGCCGATGTTCGCATGACCGTTCGGCAGGTAGCGCACGACGGAGGGCAGCAGGGAGCGCCCGTCTTCGTCGTTGAGCACCTCGGGAATGCTGTTGCGCACGGTGGCGACCAGGGAATTGGTGGTGCCCAGATCGATGCCGACGGCCAGGCGGTGCTGGTGCGGCGCGGTCGACATGCCTGGTTCGGAAATTTGCAGAAGTGCCATTGTATTCGTGCCTCGATTAATTTTGTGCGTGGTGCTGCTGATGCCTGTCGCGCATTATAAGACGCGCGCCAGACTGGCGCTTGGTCAGTCAGGCTTCCATGGCCTCGTAGGCAAAACGGACTTCTTCGCCGAATTTGTCGAGGAACATCAGGGCGCGCACGCTTTGCGCGGCATTCACATAGTCGCCCGCGTCGAGCTGGGCCGCCACCTGGGCCAGCAAGGCCTTGCGTTCACCGCGCAACTGGCGGTCCAGGGCGTCGAGCGCGTCGGCATCCTTGCCGGCACGCGCGTCGCCCAGTTCCTCGCGCCATTCCATCTGCTGCATCAGGAAGCTGACGGGCATGGCCGTGTTCGATTCCGTCTGCAAATCGACGCCATTCAGTTCGCACAGGTATTGCGCGCGCTTTTGCGGGCTTTTCAGGGTTTGATAGGCTTCGTTGGCGCGCGTGGCCCATTGCATCGCCACGCGCTTTTCAGCGCTGCTGGCGTTGATGAAGCGGTCCGGATGGACCTTGCCCTGCACGTCGCGGTAGGCAGAGTCGAGCGCGCTCATGTCGAGCCCGAACTGCGCCGGCAACTGGAATAATTCGAAGTGATTTTGCATAATGGTCGGTGGTCGCTGTACCGCAATCGATGGGTACAGCGCACCGACCGGGGTCTTGCCAGCTGTTTAAATCCTGAAGGACTCGCCGCAGCCGCAGGCGTCTTTTTCGTTCGGATTGTGGAACTTGAAGCCTTCGTTCAAGCCTTCGCGCGCGAAATCGAGTTCCGTGCCGTCGATGTAAGGCAGGCTTTTCGGGTCGACGAAGACTTTCACGCCGTGCGACTCAAAAACGCTGTCTTCGGCCGCCACTTCATCGACATATTCGAGCTTGTAAGCCAGGCCCGAGCAGCCCGTGGTGCGCACGCCAAAGCGCAAGCCCATGCCCTTGCCGCGCCGTTCGATATAACGGTTGATGTGTTTCGCCGCTTTTTCGGTCAGTGTGATCATGTATTTCTCCGCAACTGCCCCGGCCTTGCGGCTGGGGCGGGCTGCCAACGTTTAAGCTGCTACTGGATGGCGGGTCTGGTAATCCAGCACTGCCGCCTTGATGGCGTCTTCTGCCAGGATGGAGCAGTGAATCTTCACTGGCGGCAGGGCCAGCTCTTCAGCGATCTGCGTGTTCTTGATGGCCAGCGCCTGGTCCAGGGTCTTGCCCTTGACCCATTCGGTCACCAGCGAGCTCGACGCGATAGCCGAACCGCAGCCGTAGGTCTTGAATTTCGCATCTTCGATCAGGCCATCGGCGCCGACCTTGATCTGCAGTTTCATCACGTCGCCGCAAGCAGGCGCGCCCACCATGCCGGTGCCGATGGTGTCATCACCCTTGTCGAAAGCGCCCACGTTGCGCGGGTTTTCGTAGTGATCGAGTACTTTGTCCGAGTAAGCCATTTTGATGCTCCTTTAATATTCTTGCCGGCCCCGTCAACAGAGGCCACGTGTTGGTTAATGCGCGGCCCATTGAATCGAATTGATATCAATGCCATCTTTAAACATATCCCACAGCGGCGACAATTCGCGCAGCTTGTGTACTTTCGATTTCAGCAGGTTCACGGCGAAGTCGATGTCTTCCTCGGTCGAGAAGCGGCCGATGGTGAAGCGGATCGAGCTGTGCGCCAGTTCGTCGCTGCGGCCCAGGGCGCGCAGCACGTACGATGGTTCCAGGCTGGCCGAGGTGCAGGCCGAACCGGACGACACGGCGATATCCTTGATCGCCATGATCAGCGACTCGCCTTCGACGTAGTTGAAGCTGACATTCAGGTTGTGCGGCACGCGGTGCTCCATGTCGCCGTTGATGTAGACTTCTTCGATCTCTTGCAAGCCCTTGGCCAGGCGGTCGCGCAAGGCCTTGATGCGGCCGATTTCGCTGTCCATTTCTTCCTTGGCGATGCGGAAGCTTTCGCCCATGCCGACGATCTGGTGCGTCGGCAGGGTGCCCGAGCGCAGACCGCGCTCATGGCCGCCACCGTGCATCTGCGCTTCCAGGCGCACGCGCGGCTTGCGGCAGACGTACAGGGCGCCCACGCCTTTCGGGCCGTAGGTTTTGTGCGCCGTGAAGGTCATCAGGTCGACCTTGGTCTTTTGCAGGTCGATGACGACCTTGCCCGTCGCTTGCGCGGCGTCGCAATGGAAGATGATGCCTTTCGAGCGGCAGAACACGCCGATTTCGTCGATAGGCTGGATCACGCCGATTTCGTTGTTCACCAGCATCACCGACACGAGGATGGTGTCCGGGCGCACGGCCGCGGCCAGCTGCTCGACGGTGATCAGGCCGTTGTCCTGCGGTTCCAGATACGTCGCTTCGAAGCCGATGCGTTCCAGTTCGCGCACCGTGTCGAGTACCGATTTGTGCTCGGTCTTGACGGTGATGATGTGCTTGCCCTTGGTCTTGTAGAACTGCGCCGCGCCCTTGATGGCCAGGTTGTTGCTTTCCGTCGCGCCGGAAGTCCAGATGATTTCGCGCGGATCGGCGTTCACCAGGGCCGCCACGTAGCCGCGTGCCTCTTCCACGGCTTTTTCCGCCGTCCAGCCATACATGTGGCTGCGCGATGCCGGATTGCCGAACTGCTCGCGCAGGTAAGGAATCATCTTGTCGGCGACGCGTGGATCGATCGGCGTGGTGGCCGAGTAATCCATGTAGATCGGGAAATGCGGTGCGGTTTCAAAGTGCACTTGGCCTACGTTTTTTTCAGGGGCGTTCATCAATAACTCCAATGCAATCAGCAACTTAGTATTTTGTATTTATCAACCGAGGGCGGCGTGGTTACGGTGCATCACCATCACGCTTTGCTCGGCAATCTTTTGTCTCTGCTGGTCGACCAGGTCCTGCAAGGACACAGAATCCAGATAATCGACCATTTTTTCGTTGAGTGTGGACCACAGCTCATGCGTCATGCAGCGCGCACCGGTGGCCGCGTCGGCGCCGTGGCAATGTTCCTTGCCGCCGCACTGCGTGGCGTCCAGCGGCTCATCGACGGCGATGATGATGTCGGCCACGGTCACCTTGTCGGCACGGCGCGCCAGGCTGTAGCCGCCGCCGGGGCCGCGGATCGATTCGACGATCTCATGCCGGCGCAGCTTGCCGAACAGCTGCTCCAGGTAGGACAGGGAAATCGACTGGCGCTGGCTGATACCGGACAAGGTGACCGGTCCCTTGCCCTGGCGCAGGGCAAGATCGATCATTGCTGTCACGGCAAAACGGCCTTTTGTAGTCAGACGCATACATCCTCGGTTCAACTAGTTTAAAATATTGCGGCTTTTCAACTTCTCAAACCCTGAGTAGTTGAATGATTTAGTCAAGTATAACAAATTCGGCGGGGTTTGTCAGAGCGCCCCTCGATGACCACAGGGCTGGCAGGGGCATAGCCGGCCGCGCCAGGCGCGGCGGCATCGGGAAAACAACAGTACTCGTCAAGCGCGCAGAGCGCTGCGCACTTTCATTAATTCAAACCCCAGCAGGTTCAAGCCGTCCCAGGTGGCGGGGTCGCCGATGCGCGGATTGTCCGAGGCCAGGCCCACGCCCCAGATGCGGTCGACGGGACTGGCTTCGACGATGACGCGTTCGCCCGTTCCCAGCAGAAACTTGCGCAGCGCGGCCTTTTGCGCGAACTTGGCAAAGTTGCCATCGAAGACGATGCCGGCGCGCGCCGCTTCCCACACTTTGGCATCAAAATTGGCCACTTCGCGCCCCAGCTTCTTCACTTCCGACGGCCGCCCGGCCGCTACGATGCGCGCCTGCACCGAGGTATCGCCAAACAGGGCCGCTTTTTGCGCCATCATGTAATGCTCGGCCGTCGCATACGTCACGCCAGCGAGGCTGAACGGCGACGGAAACCACTGGCTGAAGCAACTTTTGTCAGGCACCTGCGGCTGCGCCGGCGTGTGCCCCCAGAAATACAGATAGTCGGGCACGCCGCCCGCCGCTATCCACGCCTTCAATTCTTCCACATTACTGATTTGCATATTCCCCGCACTTCCGCCAGACAGGCGATGATTCAATCTCAAGCACGCAATAGTTGCATCGGGCCAAACAAGGCCTGCATGTCACGATTGCCGATAAAGGACAGATTATACGGATGTTCCGCCGTCACCTGCGGCAGCATTGCCGCCACCGGCAGGCGTTTGATGAGCTCGGCAATCTTGCCCCACAACACCAGTTGCGGCAAGGCTGCTCCGCCCTGCTGCGCCAGCGCTTCCAGCACCACTTGCAGGAAGGGCAGCCAGCCGCGCGCATCCTGCACGGGCGGCACGTGGGAACGGAACACCAGCGCCGCGTTGAGCAGCAAGAAACCCTGCTCCGTCATCTTGCGCTGCAAGTCGGGCAGGGTCTGGATCACGCCACTGCCGGGCAGCTGCGCGGCGGCGGCCACGGGCGCCATGGCCGCGCCGGAAGTGTCGCCACCCTGCAGCTGGCCATCGGCCACCAGCAGCATCTTCATGAAGTTGCGCAGCGACGTGGCGCGGTTGACGGGTTTCGACAGGCCCGTGGCCGACCACAGACTGCCGACGGCGCCATCCATGAAGCACACGCCCGTGGCGCTGTCGGCGCGCGGATACGGCCCCTCGCCCACCAGCACGTGGCGCACCTGCGCCAGCGGCAGGGCGAAGGCGGCGAACAGCCGGCCCTGCGTGGGCAGATACTCGTCGACGGCCAGCGCCGGCAGGTAGGCGGGATCGGCCGCCATCACGGCCTGCAAGCCGCGCAGCAGGATGGGACGCCAGGAGGCGTGCGCCAGGGACAGGGCATCGGTGATGCTGGCAGGAACGGTGGTTGCGGTCATGAGGCGTGAGGTATTTGGGCAAACGCAAATTGTAGCCTACCGGCAAGCTTGCATTGACTGCCCCAAATCAATCACGCATAAAAAACCCCGCCTGTTTCCAGACGGGGCTATCTGCCATGCGCCTTATGAAATCTATTCGGCGTCAGGCTGCTGCGATGGATGCGCAGCGGCAAAGGCCGGCAAGCCGGCACAATGCGCGTGGATGCGCGCCACGCGCGGGTACGGCGCCAGGTCGATGGCGAAACGCTGCGCATTGAACACTTGCGGCACCAGGCAGCAGTCGGCCAGCGTCGGGCTGTCGCCATGACAGAACAGACCCGTGCCGGCCGGGTCGCCCTGCGCCAGCAACGCCTCCACGGCGGCCAGTCCCTCGGCCATCCAGTGGCGGTACCACTCCTGTTTGACCTCGTCCGACAGGCCCAGGGTGTTTTTCAGGTATTTCAGGACGCGCAGATTCGTCAGCGGATGCGCATCGCAGGCGATCGCCAGCGCCAGCGCGCGCACGCGGGCGCGGCCCAGCGCATCGGCCGGCAGCAGCGGCACGGCTGGCCGCGTTTCGTCCAGGTATTCGAGCATCGCCAGCGACTGCGTCAGGATGGCGCCGTCGTCATCGAGCGCCGGCACCAGCGCCGAGGGATTCACGGCGCGGTAGGCCGGCAGCAACTGCTGGCCGCCATCCTGCAGCAGATGCACGGGGATGCTGTCGTAGGCGATGCCCTTTAAATTGAGGGCAATGCGCACGCGGTAGGCGGCCGAACTGCGGAAATAGGTGTACAGCTTCATGCTCATGGCGGGGCGTCCTTTCAGGCGCGGCCGGCGTACAGCGCGACCGTCTGCTCGATGCTGCCGAAGATGCTGGCGCCGGCCGCATCGCGCATCTCGATGCGCACCGTGTCGCCGAACTGCAGGTACGCCGTTTTTGGCGCGCCGTGTTCGATGGTTTCATACATGCGCACTTCAGCCAGGCAGCAATAGCCCACACCGCCGTTCTCGATGCTGGAACCGAACAGGTTGCCCTGCTTGTTCGACACGGTGCCCGAACCGACGATGCTGCCGGCGCCCAGTTCGCGCGTCCTGGCCGCATGCGCCACCAGCTGGGCAAAGTTGAAGGTCATGTCTTCGCCCGCGTTCGGTTTACCGAAGGGCTTGTCGTTCAGGTCCACCAGCAGCGGCAGGTGCAGCTTGCTGTCCGCCCAGTCGGCACCCAGTTCGTCGGGCGTGACGGCGACGGGCGAAAACGCGCTGGCCGCCTTCGACTGGAAGAAACCGAAGCCCTTGGCCAGTTCGCCCGGGATCAGGTTGCGCAGCGAGACGTCGTTGACCAGCATCACCAGGCGAATCGCCTTCGCCGCGTCCTCCACGCCGGCGCCCATGGCCACGTCACCCGTGACGACAGCCACTTCCGCTTCCAGGTCAATGCCCCACTCTTCCGACAGGGCAAAGATGGGGTCGCGCGGGCCGATGAAGCTGTCCGAGCCGCCCTGGTACATCAGCGGGTCGGTGTAGAACGAGGCCGGCACTTCCGCGTTGCGCGCCTTGCGCACCAGTTCCACATGGTTGATGTAGGCGGAACCGTCGGCCCACTGGTAGGCGCGCGGCAGCGGCGAGTGGCACAGATTGGCATCGAACGGCTGCGCGTCCGGCGCCTGGCCCGCATTCAGGTCGGCATACGCCTGTTCCAGTTTCGGCGCGACGGCGTCCCAGTTGTCGAGCGCCGCCTGCAGGGTGGGAGCGATGGCGGCCACGCGCTGGTACTGGCGCAGGTCGCGGCTGACGAGGATCAGGGCGCCGTCACGGCTGCCGTTTTTCAGGGTTGCGAGTTTCATGGTGTTCCTTGTTCGATGTATTTATCAGGGAGTGTCAGTCCGGGGCGCTCAGGCGTCGGCCGGCGCGTGCATCCAGGCGGCGTGCTTCGGCGCGCGGCGCGTCTGCGACCATTCTTCCAGCATTTCCCATTTGACGGCGTCCAGTTTGGCCATCATTTCGGGCGTGCCCACATTGGCCGCCAGTTCCAGACGGTGGCCGTTCGGGTCGAAGAAGTAAATCGACTGGAAGATGGCGTGGTTGACGGGGCCCAGCACCTCGATGCCGGCGGCCACCAGACGCTCCTTGGCGGCCAGCAGTTCTGCCATGCTGCCCACTTCCAGCGCCAGGTGCTGCACCCAGGCCGGGGTATTGCGGTCGCGGTCCATCGGCGGCTGCGTCGGCAGCTCGAAGAAGGCCAGCACATTGCCCTGGCCCGCGTCGAGGAAGACGTGCATGTACGGGTCCGGCGCCTTGGTCGACGGCACCAGGTCTTCGGCGATGGCGAGGACGAAATTCATGTTCAAATGCTTGACGTACCACTCGACGGTTTTCTTCGCGTCGATGCAGCGGTAGGCGACGTGGTGGATCTGCTTGATCTTCATGGTGTTTGTCTCCAATGGATGCGCCCTGGGCGCGATGGCTGGCCTGTTTTTCAGCTTTTCACCATTAGAATCGAGTTACAGCTATCATACAAACAATTTTTAACCATTGATTTATCGGATTATCTTATGAGTCCCAGCCTGCGACAGATGCGCGCCTTCGTGGCGCTGGCCAAGACTGGCAGTTTTACCCTGGCCGCCGAATACCTGCACGTGACGCAATCGGCCTTGAGCGGCTTGATCAAGGAACTGGAAAGCGTGCTGGGCGTGCGCGTGGTCGAGCGCAGCACGCGCAAGACGCAGCTGTCGGAAATCGGCCGCGAGCTGTATCCGCTGTTTGAAAAGATGATCGAGGACCTCGATGGCGCCATGGCCGGCATCGCCCAGCGCAAGGCCCTGAAAACGGGCATGGTGCGCATCGCCGCGCCGCAGATGATGGCGTGCACCCTGCTGCCGGAAGTGATCGCCGCCTACCGCCAGGCCCATCCGGAGGTGCAGTTGCGCCTGGTCGATTGCCCCGTGGAAAACGTGTCGGCGCGCGTCTTCAGCGGCGAAGTCGATTTCGGCATCGGCCCCGAGCGTGACCCGACGGCGGAAATCGCCGCGCAGGTACTGTTCGAGATGCCCTTCGTGCTGGTCTTCCCCGAGCAGCACCCGCTGCAGCAGAAAGAGCGCGTCACCTGGGCCGACGTGGGCGACTACCCCTTCATCTCGCTGCAGGGCCAGTTCACGGAACGCCTGCTGCGCGACATGCACGGCGCGTTTCGCGAGCTGTCGCTCAATCCCTACAATGAAGTGACCTTCATGACGACGGCGCTGGCCATGGTCAGCGCCAACCTGGGCATCACGGTCTGCCTGCCGTACGCGGAACCGATGGTCAAACTATACAAATTGCACATGCGCGCGCTGCACCAGCCGGAACTGACGCGGCGCTTTTTCGTCTACACCAAGACGGGGCGTTCGCTGTCGCCGGCCGCCGAGAGCTTCATGGCCTTCCTGTTCCGCTTTGTCGAGACGCACGAGTGGAACGTGGGAGCGGGCGGCCCGGCTGGCGCCGCTTTATAATCGAGCATCGCTCCCTCTCCGCCTATGCCATGACCCAGCCTGACCAGCACGCCCTGTCGCCCATCGACGCCGCCACCATCGCCATCAACCAGCGCATGAACAAATTCGACGGCCATGCACAGGTCTGGCTGTTCGGCTACGGCTCGCTGATCTACAAGGCCGATTTTCCCTATATTGAACGCCGCCCCGCCAGCATCGAAGGCTGGACGCGGCGCTTCTGGCAAGGCTCGCACGATCATCGGGGCACGCCGATGGCGCCGGGCCGCGTCGCCACCATCGTGCCGCAGGCGGGCGCCGTGTGCGACGGCATGGCTTATCTGATCACGCCCGAAGTCTTCGCCCACCTCGACCACCGCGAAAAGAACGGCTATTTGCGCCTGGCTACCGACATCACCTTCGACGATGGCGGCAAGGTCGAAGGCCTGGTGTACATCGCCAACGAGGAAAACGCCGCCTTCCTCGGTGCCGCCCCGGAACTCGACATCGCGCGCCAGATCGCCCGATCAAACGGCCCCAGCGGCCCGAACAGCGAATACCTGCTGCACCTGGCCAGCGCCCTGCGCGAGCTGGGCAAGAGCGATCCGCATGTCTTTGCCATCGAGCAACATCTGGCGCAATTGAAGGATGCGCCGCCTGCAGCGCAGTGAGTGGCCGAGGAGCGCCAGCTTGCATGATGCAGCGATGAATATCTTTTTATTGTGACAATTGGCGACTATCGCCGTTTTATTAGCGGCCATAATCGGAACGCGCGATTCCTTATGCATGAGTGGAGCAACGGTACGCGTCAGCAGGCAACGGGGCCGTATATCCATAAAAATCACTGCCCTGCACGATAGAAGCGCATTCATCGGAGCGAGACGACCATGTCCGAAAGGTCTATGCTGCAACAGCATGGCAGGCAGCCGCATTACCTGCTTCCCGGGACGGGCGCCATTGCCCCTGTGCATGCCTCCATGCACAGGGGGAGCGCCGAGGGTGGGATGAACATCATCGGCAGCTCCCCGATATTCCAGCGCCTGCTGCGCATGGTTGACGCGGTGGCACCGACCCGCTGCACGGTGCTCATCAGCGGTCCCACCGGTTCCGGCAAGGAAATCATCGCCCAGCTCGTGCACCGGCAAAGCGGCGATCCCGGCGCGCCCTTTGTCGATCTCAACTGTGGTGCCCTGCCGGAACACTTGATCGATGCGGAGCTGTTTGGCCATACCAGAGGGGCATTTACGGGCGCACTCAACAGCCGCGCCGGTTTTTTCGCCCAGGCGGGACAAGGCACGCTGTTTCTCGATGAAATAGGAGAACTGCCGTTGGGAGTGCAAAGCAAGCTGCTGCGCGTGCTCGAATCGCGCTGTTTCCGGCCGCTGGGCGGCGGCGATACCCAGCCATTCAACGGCCGCATCGTGGCCGCCACCCACTGCGATCTGGCCGCGATGGTACAAGCGGGCCGTTTCCGTGCAGACCTGTACTACCGCCTGGCGGTACTGAAACTCGACGTGCCGGGCCTGGACCAGCGCCGCGGTGACGTCGCCGCCCTCGCCGCGCACTTTGCCGGTCTGCAAAGGCGGCCCATCCGCTTCACCGCCACTGCCATGGAACGCCTGTGCCGGCAGGCCTGGCCCGGCCATATCCGCGAACTGCGCAACCTGATTGAACGGCTGTCGATACTGGCCGAATCGGCGCTGATCGATGCCCACAGCCTGGAAGCCTTTCTGTCGGCGGGCACACCGGCGGACGCCGATCACACGCTGCTGGCAGAAGCCCTCATGCGCCTGGACGGAGATGACAAGCTGGTTGCCGCGGAACAATTGCTGATCGACTATGCGATGCGCCTTGCCGATGGCAACAAGACGATCGCGGCCCGCCACTTGGGCATCAACCGCAAGGTCATCGAACGCCGCCAGCACGGCGACGAGGAACGCAGCAATTTCGCCCGCGTCTGCCTGCTGGAGGGGCGCGCGCTGATCGAGGCGGCCCGCTTCAAGGAAGCCATCGAAGTGTTGCGCCGCGGCCTCACGCTGCTGGCCGCCGATGCACACCCCTGCACGGCGCGCCGCCTGAGCTGCGACCTGCACCGCTGGCTGGCCATCTCGCACCGCGGCGTCAGCGGATGGCAAAGCACCGAAGCGCTGGCCTGCTATCAGCAGGCATTACAAGAGGCGGCGGCGCTGGGCGACGAGGTGGAAATTACTGCCCTGCGCTTCGGCATCTGGAGCACGCAGCTGATGGCGCTGGATCTGGTAGCGGCGCGGGCCACGGCACAAGACATGCTGCAACGGGCGCAGGCGATAGGCGATACGGACTTGCTGTCCCAGGCCCACCTGGCCCTGGCCAACACGCTGTTCTGGCTCGGCGACTACCGCGAGACGCTGGCCTGCCTGGAGCGCGGACACTTGCTCTGCGGCGCGGCATCGGCCGAAGCCGGGGGGCAGGGCCTGGATATCGCCGGGCTGTCCTCTACCTTCGAAGGCCTGTCCTGCTTCCAGAGTGGCGCCTTCCGGCGCGCGCGCGCGGTGATGGCCCACCTGGCATTGCGCGGCAGTGCCGACAACCCGCATCCCTTCCACCGCGTCATCGCGCTGCAGGGTGCCGCATGGCTGGCCTGCATGTTCGAAGACTGGACCCTGGTGGCAAACCTGGCGGCGGACCTGCAAACCGTCGCCAGCGAATATGGCTATCAATTCTACCTGGGAGTAGGCCAGATATTCCATGCCTGCGCATTGGCGCCGAGCAACGCCCATGCGCAAACCGAGCAGCGCATCGCCGACGGCTACCAGCACTACATGCTGTGTGAAGGCGGCATGCTCTTCCATTCATTCCAGGCCTGGAAACGGGGCGAACTGCTGCTGTCGGCAGGCCAGCCTTTGCAAGCCAGGCAGTTGCTGCACGGCGCCATCGAAATGGCGCTGGAACATGGCGAACGGGCCTATCTGGTCGAACTGCTCGACATGCACGCCCGGACGTGGATCGCGGTGGGCGACTTCGACAGCGCGGAACGCGAGCTGGGCAGCGCGCTGTCGACCGCCAAGGCGCTGGGCGCGGCGGCCGGCAGCCTGCTGGTGGCGACCCGCCTGGCGCAGCAGTTGCAGCAGCGCGGACGCCAGCCCGAAGCACTGGAACACCTCACGCGCGCCTTGCGCAGCGTGGAACCTGACACGGATTTCCCCCGGTTTGCCCAGGCGCTGCAGTTGCGGACTAGCCTGGCGCAGGCCATTTCCATGCCATGCCAACCTGAGGATACGCAACATGAGCTATCTGCTGAACCACGATGACCTTGAATCGCTGCTGCTGGGAGCTTGCTTCTTCGGCAGCGGTGGCGGCGGCACGCTCACGTCCGCGCGCAGCCTGCTGGCCCAGTTCCACGCCGGCGATTATTATCCGCGTGCCCAGGTGCGCGTGGTCAGCGTCGACGAAGCCACCGATGGCGATACGGTCATGGTGGCTTACCTGGGTTCGCCCGTGGCGATCAACGGCGCCCACTTTCCGCAGGGCCCCGTGGGTGCCGTGATCGCGGTCAGGGAGCGCCTGGCGCGGGAAAAACGCACGCTGTCCTACCTGGCGCCGCCCGAAAGTGGCGCGCTGGGCTTTCTCGTCGCCTGCCTGGTCGCCGCCCATCTGGGGCTGGCCGTGATTGACGCCGACGGCGCCGGCCGCGCCGTTCCCTCGCTGCCCCAGCTGACCTATGCGGCCGCGCAAATCAATCCGCGTCCGGCCTTCCTCGTCAGCCAGTCTGGACTGCGCGTGGAACTCGACGTCGAACCCGGCCAGGGCGAGAGCGGCGCCCAGTCCCAACGGCAGGACGTGTCCACCATCATCGACCAGATGATGCGCCCCATCGTCTCGCAAGCCGATTTCAAGCAGTTCGGCGGGCTGGCCATGTGGATCATGGCACCGGCAGAGCTGGCCCGGGCGCTGCCGGTGCGCGGCACCTTGGGGCGTGCCCTGCGGCTGGGCCGCGAACTGCAGGCAGGCCGCTTGCGCAGCGCTGACGAACTGGTCAACTATCTGGCGCTGCAATTCGACATGCGCGCCCGGCCCCTGTTTCCGCAGGGTACATTCGTCGCTGCCGAAGCCGAATCGCGCAACGGCTTCGACCTGGGCAAGATCACCATCCGCGCGGGCGACCGGCTCTGTTCGGTGCTGTACCAGAACGAATCGCTGCTGGTCTGGGACAGCAGCCGCAGCAGCCCCATCTGCATGGCGCCCGACACCATCAGCTACTTTGTCGAGGGCGATGGCCAGGCCGTGTATTCGAATGGCGACTTACTGCTGCCTGACGGCACGCTCAACCCGGCCCTCCTGCAGCGCAAGGTGACGCTGCTGGGCCTGGAAGCCAATCCAGTACTGCGCGAACGGGGCGGCCTGATACTGGACAGCTTCATGCAACTGCTCGGCACCATCGGCTACCTGGGGCCGTATGTACCGCTCACTGGCAATGCCAGTGCCGCGACAGGGAGCGCCGCATGAAGGCGCTGCGCATCTGCATCGTGGCGCCGGTGGCCACCGATGCCTACAACCAGCGCCTGCTAGCCGCCGTCCAGCCCGTGATGCCGCCCGATGTCGAAGTAACTGTGCGCAATATTGCCACCGGGCACGACTGCATAGAATACCGCGTCGACTGGCTGCAAAACGGCTATCCAGTGGTGCAGCTGGCCAGGGAAATCGAACGCGACGGCTACGACGGCATCTGGCTCAGCGACTTCGACATGTGCGGCGTGGAGGCAGCGCGCGAAGTGATCGACATCCCCATTCTCGGCGGCTTTCCGCCCGCCGCGTTTACCGCGCTGGCAATCAGCCAGCGCCTGTCGATCATGACGATACTGCCCAGCACGCTCGCCATGCAGCAGGGCCACATGCAAGCCTACGGCTTGCAGGACAGTTTCGCCTCCATCCGCTCCATCGACTGTCCCGTCGACGACCTCGACAAGCTGGACAAGGTGGTCGAAAAAACCTTCCAGGCCGCCATGCTGGCCGTACAGGAAGACGGTGCGCAGTCCATCCTGCTTGGCTGCACCGGCTTTGTTGGCGTCGCCGCGCGCGTCACCGCCCTGCTGGAAGACGCGCTGCACACCTATGTGCCGGTGATCGATCCGAACCAGGCAGGCTTCAGCTTCCTGGTTTCCCTCGTGCGCATGCGCCTGCGTCCGAGCCGCGCCTGCTACAGCAAGCATAGCTGATTCAGCGCACGCGCCCGGGGCACGCCATGCCGTGACCGGGCGCGCCCTCCCCCGCCCTTCCGTGCCTGCCGTTTTCGTCCATCCGCGTCAAAGATAGTGGACGATATGCGCCAGTATTGTTGCGTCACGACAATGCAAATTAACCGTTCCCCTTGCAAATCAAGAACTTGGCGTTCTGGCACATCCCTTGCTAAAGATCATGCTACCGGTGCCTGACCAGCAGGCGCCGCAGCAGGCAGGCGGCGCACCTCAAGCGGTGTGCCGCACGCCATCCCGGACCCAGCAAGGAGCCCCGCCGTGCCGACGACCATGGAAGAATCCACCACCTACGACAGCCTGGCCAATCATGGCTTGCTGCCCGGCCTGGCTGCCTTGCAAGAAGGCAACGCCGGCTGTGCCGATATCTGCATCGCCGTGCTCGACGGTCCCGTCGATACCAGCCACCCCTGTTTTGCCGGCGCCGACCTGCAACTGCTTGATACCCTCGCCACAGGCTCCAGCGGCAGTGGCCGGGCATCGCTGCACGGCACGCATGTCGCCAGCATCATCTTTGGCCAGCCAGGCAGCCCCGTCACGGGCCTGGCCCCCCGTTGCCGGGGTTTGATCCTGCCCATCTTTGCCGACCGCGCCGACGGCGCACTGACGCAATGTACGCAACTCGACCTGGCCCGCGCCATCACCCAAGCCGTCGAGCATGGCGCGCACATCATCAACGTCAGCGGCGGTGAACTGTCCGACAACGGCGCCGCCGATGGTCTGCTGCAAAAAGCCATACAACTGTGCCATGAACGCAACGTCCTGCTGGTCGCCGCGGCAGGTAATGACGGCTGCGATTGCCTGCATATCCCCGCCTCCATCAAGTACACCCTGGTGGTCGGCGCCCTGGACCGGCAAGGCGCTCCCATGCCCAACAGCAACTGGGGCGAGGCCTATCGCACGCGCGGCATCATGGCGCCCGGCACCGACATCCTCGGCGCCGCTCCCACAGGGCGCGTGCGCGTGAACAGCGGCACCAGCTTTGCCACCCCGATCGTCTCGGCCATCGCAGCCTTGCTGTTATGCCGACAACACCAACATGGGGATCGTCCTGACCCTCGTGGAGTTTGCAGCGCACTGCTGCAGAGCGCAACGCGTTGCAACACCAATGGCGAGCTGGACTGTCGCCGCCTCCTGACTGGGACATTGAATGTGCCGGGCGCCACTCAACTTATTTTATTAAAAGGGAAAATTGAAATGTCAGACGATACTGTGATTGAAGCGAGCCCAGCCAATGCCGACACTTCCGCGCAGGCGCATCCGCTCAGCATTCCCATGCGGGAAACCCCCTCCCTGGCCACCCTCGCGGCCCCTTCCGGCGCAACGCACCTAGGCATCAGCGCCTCCGGCATCGATGCCTCAGATTGCGGCTGCGGCGGCGGTGCGGCCAAGGGACCGACGCTGGTATATGCGCTGGGCAACCTGGGCATCGACTTCGGCAGCGAAGCGCGCCACGATTCCTTTGTCCAAGCCATGCCCCCGGGCAGGAACAACCCCGACGATCCGCAGCAATTGATCGAATTCCTGCGCGCAAAGCCATATTTCCGCCAATCACTGACCTGGACTGTCAACCTGGACGCCACGCCGATTTACGCGATCGTGCCCGTCGGTCCGTATGCCGACCTGACCTATGAACTGCTGTTCGAGGCCTTTGTCGGCACGATCGATGGCAAGGTCGTCATGAATTCGTTTCCCGGCGTAATCTCGGGCGCCGCCAGGCTGATGTCAGGCCAGGTCGTGCCCGTGATTCAGCCAGCCATACGGGGCATGTTCAGCTGGAATGTCCCGGAACTGATCAGCAGCCTGATGGCGGCACAGGACAACCAGGAACTGAACAACGGCAACACGGGCGCGCGTCTGGAAAACTTCCTGAACCGTATCTATTACGACTTCCGCAACCTGGGCGTCACGGGCATGGACCGCGCCCTCAACTTCTCGGCCACGAATGCCCTGCAAGCTGCGGAAATGCTAGCCAAGACCACCGGCATGCAGCTCGATACCATCGTGGTGCAACAGAGTCCCGTGTGCCGTCCGGGCTCCGAATGCTACGACATCATCATGACCTTCTTCAACCCGGAAAATCTGCAGGTAGCCAATATGGTCGCCCGCTTCGCCGTCGACGTCAGCGATGTGATACCGGTCAGCGTCGGCCCCGTGCGCTACTGGTCGCAGCGCTAACTGCCATGCCATTTGAATTGTCGGGGCACGTGGGTGCAGTCATGCACGCACGCGCTTCAGCAAACGGTCGTTGGCGGGAAACGATCAGCACCGTACCTCGGTACACACATCCATTGTCGTTACCCGCGGCGGCGCCACCACAAGGAGTTTTGAAATGAACAATCTGCCATTGCAAGCCAAAGCCGTTCAACGTAGCCCCAGCATCTCCGCCGTCAGCCAGGGTGTCGCCCCTTCCGGCATTGCCTGCACCCTGTGCCAAATGGGTTGCAGCGCCTTGAGCGGCACCGCACAGCAAGTCTGCCTGGCCGCTTGCGCCGCCACCGTTTGCTGATCAAGCCAGCAGGATCGAGCCATTCCGGCTAAACCCGGCATGCCTGCGGGCGATGAGTTTCTCGTCGCCCGTTCAGCCCGCCGACATCACCCACGATTGAGGAAGGACAGCGATGCGACTCCCACTACAAAGCCCGCCTGTTTCGCGCAGCGCGCGTGGCCCTATCAACGCACAAGCCAACGTACAAGCCAGCGGCATGCAGCCGTCCGCCTGCGGACCGACCAACACGGGCCAAGGCCAGTGCTTCGATACGCACGGGCCGATAGGCGGACCGACGGCCCACAATTGCAGCGCCTGCTGCGCCCGGCGCGGCGCGATTCACTGGCAAGGCGTGAATGGCACCTTTGCCATCTGCCACTGAGCACCGATTCCGCTCGCCAGATTCCCGCCTCCTGGCCTCCGCCGGAAGCGGGAACTGCATTGACCGCAGTCCGGTCACGCCATGCGCTAAAACAAATCCAGCTGCCCCGCATTGCCCCCTTTTGCCGAGTTCCCCAACGGCGGCACCACCAGTGGCCGGTGGAACTGCGTGCAATCGAGCTGCTTGAAGCGGCCGCCCTTGCCGTGCAAGCCCAGCCGATGCACAGCCTTTTCAAAGCGCTGGCGGATGAGGTCGGCCCACACGCCTTCGCCCCGCATGCGCGCGCCGAACGCGCTGTCGTAATCCTTGCCGCCGCGCATTTCGCGCACGCGGTTCATCACGCGCTGGGCCCGTTCCGGGAAGTGCGCTTCCAGCCATTGCTGGAACAAAGGACTCACTTCCCACGGCAGGCGCAGCACCACGTAATGGGCGTGGATCGCACCCGCGTCGCGCACGGCTTCGAGCAGCTGCTCGATTTCCGGCTCCGTCACAAAGGGAATGATGGGCGCGATGCTCACGCCCACGGGAATGCCCGCCTCCGCCAGGGTGCGGATGGTGCGCAGGCGCCGCGCCGGGGCGGCTGCGCGCGGTTCCAGAGTGCGCGCGATGGCGGGGTCGAGCGTAGTGACAGTGACGGCCACGACCGCCAGGTGCCTGGCCGCCATGGGCGCCAAAATGTCGATATCGCGTTCGATCAGCGACGATTTCGTGATCAGCGCCACGGGATGATTACACTCGTGCAGCACTTCCAGCACACGCCGCGTCAGCTGCCGTTCACGTTCGCACGGCTGATACGCATCGGTGTTCACGCCCAGGGCGATCGGTTCGGGCACATACGACGGCTTGGCCAGTTCGCGCCGCAACAGTTCGGGGGCGTTCACCTTGGCATAGATGCGGCTTTCGAAGTCCAGGCCCGGCGACAGGCCCAGATAGCTGTGCGTGGGACGGGCAAAGCAGTAAATGCAGCCGTGTTCGCAGCCCCGGTACGGGTTCAGCGACACATTGAAGGGCAAATCGGGCGAAGCGTTGCGCGTGAGGATGGTGCGCGCCTGCTCGTCGCTGACCTGCGTTTTCCAGCCCGGCGCCGTTTCCGCCTCCGTCGCATGCAGGCCGCCCACGCTCCAGCCGTCATCGAAACCGGCGCGCGCGTGCGCCTCGTAGCGCCCTTGCAGGTTCGACACGGCACCGCGCCCCTTGTGGGCTTTCAGCGATTGCGGCGGCAACATGGCTTGCCCGGCGAAGCTGTCATCGTGCTCTGGAATGATTGCTTTCATGAACGGCCCCATTAACTGTATATACGTACAGTATACTATGCCGCTGTGCGGGCAAGATCAAGGGCTGGCGTGCAGTCGTTTCACGCTTTTTCGCCATGCGGCATGACATAACTCAACTGCTGTGCGACAAAGCCATCAAATGCCGTGATCAGGGGAACGAAGCGGGACGCGTCCTGCTCCAACTGCATCAGGGCATAGCAGGTCGCTTCCAGGGTCGATAACTGGTCTGGCGCGTGCGCCTTGCGGATCAAATAATGGGAAGCGGGCGTGTCGCGCAGGGGCAGGCGCGGCAGCTGTTGCAACTGGGGATTCAGGTACAGCATCTTGCGGCTCTTGCGCCAGGTGGCGTCCAGCACCACCAGCCGCAATTGGCTCAAAAATCGGGCCGGATCGAGCAAGATGGCGGGGTCGAGCGCGGGCGGCGGCGCGATGCCCAGCGAACGGTCGCCTGGCGTATCCGGGTACAGCAGCACGTTGTGCTTGTCGGCCAGCACTGCGGCGAGCGTATCGGGGGCGAACTGCTCGCCCGTCAGCATGCGGCTGTTGGCCAGGCTCAGGTGCAGCAAGCGGGCACTGCCCTTGGCGTTGTGGACTTCCAGTGGATGCTGCAGGATCAGCACTTCCACCGCATGGGCAACGGGGGCGATCCAGCGGCAGATGCAGCTGGATGCGGCGCGCAGGCAAGCTGGGCAGCGTGCGCGTTTGGCGGGTTCAGCCAGGGAGGACGATGCAGCGGTATGGCTGGAGGGATGGCTGGAGGTACGGCGGGTGGTCATGGCGGAGCGCGTGCGCGGCTGTCTTCAAGCGGCGATTGTAGCGCCCGCGCCATGCCAAGGGGCATCTGCGCTTAAAACTCTTCCCATTCGTCGGCGCCAGACGCCACCGGCGCCTTCGGCGTGCGTGCGCGCACAGCTTCCGCTGGCGCCGCCTTGCCCGGCGAGGCTGCGGGCTGTGCTGGCGAGCGCCGTACGGCCGCATGCGCGACAGGCCGCACGGCAGTTCTGACCGGCGCAGACGCTTTCACAGACGGGGCCCCACTGGTGGAAACATAGTGCTGCGTGGCATCGAGCTTGAACACGCCCACCACGTCGGCCAGCTTGGCCGCCTGTTCCTGCATGGATTCGGCAGCCGCAGCGGCCTGCTCCACCAGGGCCGCGTTTTGCTGCGTCACCTGGTCCATCTGGCCGATGGCCTGGTTGACTTGTTCGATGCCTGCGCGCTGCTCATCGCTGGCATCGGTGATCTGGTTCATGATCTGCGTCACGTGGCTGATGCTTTGCACGATTTCGTCCATGGTGCGACCCGCCTTGTCCACCAGTTGCGAACCGGCCTCGACCTTTTGCACGGAATCGTCAATCAAGCCCTTGATTTCCTTGGCCGCCGCGCTGGAGCGCTGCGCCAGGTTGCGTACCTCGGAGGCCACCACGGCAAAACCGCGGCCCTGCTCGCCGGCCCTGGCCGCTTCCACGGCCGCGTTCAGGGCAAGGATATTCGTCTGGAAGGCGATGGCGTCGATGACGCTGATGATGTCGACGATCTTGCGCGAGGAATCGTTGATCGAGCCCATGGTGCTGACCACTTCCGACACCACCGCGCCGCCCTTGCTGGCGATCTGCGAAGCGTCGATGGCCAGTTGATTCGCGCTGCGCGCATTGTCGGCATTGCGTTTCACGGTCGAGGTCAGATCTTCCATCGAAGACGCTGTCTCTTCCAGCGAGCTGGCCTGCTCTTCCGTGCGCGATGACAAGTCCAGGTTGCCGGCGGCAATTTCGCTCGACGCCGTGCTGATCGATTCGGTGCCGACGCGCACCTGGCCAACGATACTGACCAGTTTATCGTTCATGTTTTTCAGCGCATGCATCAGCTGCCCCGTTTCATCGCGGCTGTCCACCACGATATGGCTGGTCAGGTCGCCTGCGGAAACGGCTTCCGCCACTTCGACGGCGCGCGTGATGGGACGCGTGATCGAGCGCGTGATCCAGTAGGCGCAGGCGATGCCCAACAAAATGGCGACCGCGCCCAGCGAGATTTGCAGCAAACGGCCGTTTTCATAGCGCGAGCGGATGTGCGTGGCCGCTTCATCGAGCAATCTGGCCTCCAGCACGGCCAGCTTGTTCAGCGACGCCAGGTAAATGTCGCGCTTGGTGGTCATGTCGCCTTCATACAGGCGCTTGCCCAGTTCCAGGTCACCCGCATTCTTGGCCTTGAATACATCCTTTCGCACGTCCGTGTAGGCCTTGCGCGTGCTCAGCACTTCCTGGTACAGCGCCTGCTCTTCTGCGCTCAGCTCGCTCTTGCCGATAGCGTTCTGGATTTCCGTGGCGCGCGCCGACGAGACCGCCATTTCCTGTTCAAACTGCTTCTGGTGTTCGGGATCGCCCACTTTCCAGGCGGCCGCCGTGCGCGCCGCATTCACCTCGATGACCTTGGTCCATTCGCCGATCAGGCGCTCATTGCGCACCTTGACGTTGACCAGCGCATCGGTCTCCTTGCTGGCGCTTTGCATCTGCACGATGCCCACCACGGTCAGGCTCGTCAACAACAGCAGGACGGCGGCAAAAGCGCCACCGAGGCGTACGCCGATTTTGAGGTTTTTCATTGCGTGATTCCTATCTGAAAAAAACAATGCACAGACGCCACGAAACCGACTTGCTGCTACGTACCAATATAGCAGGCATCTGCCGTGCGGCAATCACGAGCGGCGACGCAGCGCTACCCAGGTCGCCAGAATGGCAGCGCGCCGCAGCGCACCACTTTGGAGCAGATTGTGAGTGAATCAGGATGGTATTGCAAGAAATAACATGCAGAAAAGCAACAATTTCAAGGCACGATGCCGCCACGCACGGGCGGCAGGCAAGCAAGGTCAGTGTTGCTTCACATAGATCAATTTTGACGTATCGAAACCCAGCCCCCGCGCTTTCTCGACCAGGCGCTGCTGCAAGGCAGGGTCCATGGTGGGCGTGCGCGACAGCAACCACAAGTATGACTTGTCAGGGCCGCTGATCATGGAGTAGCTGTAATCTTGCTGGTCCAAGTCAAACACAATGTAGGAACCATAGAAGGGGCCGAAAAACGACACTTTCAGGTAGGCCACGTCTTTCTTGTCGACGAAATACGCCTTGCCTTCCGCTTCCTTCCACTTCGCGTCCGCATCCTTGTAGCCGCGATTGAGCACTTTCAGGCCGCCATCCTGACGCAGACTATAGTCGGCCGTCACATGGCTCAGGCCCCGTTCGAACGAGTGGTCGAGGCGCGCGATCTCATACCACTTCCCCAGATAGCGGGCCGTGTCGAAGTTGCTAACAGGCACAATATTCTCGGGCCGGCCCACACAGCCGGCCAGCACGAGCACACTCAGGAACAACAGTTTTTTCATGGTCTTCTCCAGATGGTGGAATCAGGGTAACAATGCGTGGTCGACGATGCGGCGGATCGCGCCACTATGTTGCATGCGCACGATGGCGGCATTGAATTGCGCGATAAAGTCGTCGCGATAGGGGTAGGTGGCCGGCCGGCGAGCCGTAAAACCCAGGTGGCCCTGCTGGCTGGCCAGCTGCGCCGTTTCCTCGATTGCCTGCATCGGCGTGCCCGGCGGACTCTCGCGCCGGATGCGCTGCAATTCCCACTGCGCCGACAGGCGGTCGCTGACATAGCAATCGATGCGCCCGCGCATCAGCTTGAGCAGATTCGTGCGCGTACCCTTGGCCGGGTCGAGCACGATTTTTTCGGCGCGCAAGGACGCCGTCAGCGTCGCATCGCCAAGCAGGAAACCCGCGTTCACGCCGATGTGCAGGCCGCCGTAATCGGCGGGCCACTGCCGCAGCGTGCGCCTGGCCAGCACGTCCTGATTGCACAGCAGCACCAGCTGCTCCATCAGCAGCGGCACGGAATAGCGCACATACGGCCGTTCGCTGCGCCACGAATACGGCGGATACAGGGCGAACGCCTCGCCCGTCTGCAGCATCAGCAGCCCGCGCTTCCAGGGCACGGGACGCAGCTGCACCGCATACTGCGGCATCGCTTGCAGCGCTTCGCGCACGATCTGCGTGTAGATGCCTTTCAGCTGGCCATTCTCGACGTAGGAGTACGGTGGATAATCGTCGTCGCCGTAGATCACCAGCGGCGTCGCCGTCCCGGCCTGCGCGCTGGCAGCGATGAACAGGCATAGCGCGGCAGGCAACATGGGCATTCTGAGCATGCCCAAAGATTAGCATGGAAGCGCGACAAGCGATCATCCGTTCGCGCTGTTCGTTCCCAGCATCTCGTCGAGCTGCGCCAGCGTGCCCGAGTCCTTCACGACGGCGCGCAGCCACAGGTGCAGCGGCAGCTCGCCCCAGCTGGCGGCCTTCTCGGCCAGGTAGGCAACGGGGCTGTGCGGCTCCGTGCGGCGGAAGAAATCGGCCACCTGGCGCAGCTGGGCCAGCGCCTGCTGGCGCTGCGCGATGACGCCCCCACCGTCGTCGGCGCCCTGGCCGGCGGCGGCCGGCGCATCAGCGAAGTCCGCGCCGGGCGACAGCGGCGCGATGAAATGAATGACGTTTTCCAGCGCTTCGCGCGCGGCGCGAAAACTCGGGCCATCGGCGCCGAAACGCGCATCGACGCTGCGTTCGAACGCCAGCAGCGACTGCATGCAGTATTGCGCATCGGCCAGCAAGCCGTCGGAAAAGGTGCGCGTATTCCTTTGCCGCGCCGCTTCCATCTGCGCCAGGGTCGCAGCGTCGTCGTGGCGCGCATCGCCCCAGCCCTGCTCCGCTGCGCCCTGCGCCAGGCCGGCCGCCGCGCGCTGGCGCGCCGCATCGAAATCCTGCAGTGAAAACACGCCATCGGCGCCCTCGGTCAGCGGGATCTCGCGCAGCAATTGCGGCGTGCGCGACAGCAACCAGAAGACATTGCCGATGCGCTGTTCCTGGTCGCCCTCTTCGGCCGGCGGGTACAGTCCTTCCCAATAACGCTCACACAGGCCGGCCAGCAGCGTGTAGCCATCACCCAGGCCACGCAAGTGGCGCGTCTTCGCGTGCGCCTCGGCCAGCCACACGGCCACGCGCAAATCCTTGCTGCGCGCTGCGATCAGCTGTTCGCAGCGTGTCGCCACGAAGGGCCAGTCGGCTTCCTTCAGCGCCGTCACCCACTCGCCCTGGTCCAGGCTCGGGTCGTCGTGCTGGCGCGCGCGCGCGATGGCGTCGAGCTCCTGGCTGAAGGTGATGTCTTCGCCACATGGACTGACGGCGCTGACGGGATGCAGCAACTGCTCCAGGTTGAACATGGCGCTCTCCGCAAGGTGGATTATCGGATCGTGTACTTGAACTGCCCCTGCTTGCCGGCGCTGACGCGTATCGACGCGATCGGCTCGCCTTCTGCGATGCGCGCCAGCACCGCTTCGGCGATCGCCGGCAGCAGGCTGCCGTTGAGAATTTGATCGACATTGCGCGCGCCCGAGTCGACCTCGGTGCAGCGCGCCAGCACGGCATCGACCAGGCCCGCGTCATGGCTGAACTGTGCCTGGTGGTTGCGTGCAATGCGCGCGCCGATATGCGCCAGTTTCAGGGCAATGATCTCGGCCAGCACCGCGTCACTCAGGGGATAGAATGGCAGCACCTTCAGGCGTCCCAGCAAGGCCGGCTTGAAATGCGCCACCAGTTGCGGGCGCACCAGTTCTTCCAGCGCGGCGGGCGTGGGCAAGTCTTGCGCTGCCCGGTTCAGGCAGGCGGCCATCATGGCGCCCGAACCCAGGTTCGAGGTGGCGATGATGACGGTGTTGCGAAAATCGACTTCGCGCCCTTCCGCATCATCGAGCACGCCCTTGTCGAAGACCTGGAAGAACAGCTCCAGCACGTCGGGATGCGCTTTTTCCGCTTCGTCGAGCAGCACCACGCTGTAGGGCTGGCGCCGCACGGCTTCCGTCAGCACGCCGCCCTCGCCATAGCCGACATAGCCGGGCGGCGAGCCTTTCAGGCCGGCCACGCTGTGCGCCTCCTGGTATTCGCTCATGTTGATGGTAATGAGCTTGCGCTCGCCGCCATACAGCAGGTCGGCCAGCGCCAGCGCCGTTTCCGTCTTGCCCGTGCCGGAAGGCCCCGTGAACAAAAACACGGCTTGCGGCTTGTTCGGATCGTCCAGGCTGGCGCGCGCCGTGCGCACGCGCTGCGCCACCGCCGCGATGACGTGGTCCTGTCCCAGCACCCTTGCGCGCAACGCGCCGTCCAGGGTCAGCACCGTGCGGATCTCGTCCTTGAGCATTTTCCCCAGCGGGATGCCGGTCCAGCCGGCGACGATGCCGGCCACCACCTGCGCATCGACTTCCAGCGGCGACAGCGGCGCTTCTCCCTGCAGCGCAGCCAGTTCTTCCTTCAGCGCCAGCAGGCGGGCCGCGCCCACTTCGCCCGGCCGCTCGCCGCGCAACTGCCCACGCAAGTCGCCGATCTGCGCCACCAGCGCCTTTTCACGCTCCCAGCGCTGCGCCAGCGCCGCAATCGCCGCCTGTCCTTCCTCATGTTCGCACCGCAGCTGCGCCAGGCGGGCGGCAGCGGCTTTGTCGGGCGCTTCGCCATCGGCCGCCTCGCGGGTCAGGGCGGCGATTTCCGCACCGATGCGTTCCTGCCGCCGGTTCGCGTTTTCCAGCTGCGCCGGCGTGGCGCGCTGGCCCAGCGCCACCTTGGCGCACGCCGTATCGAGCACGCTGATGGCCTTGTCGGGCAGCTGGCGCCCGCTGATGTAGCGGTGCGACAGGCGCACCGCCTCGACGATGGCGGCGTCGCGCACGCGGATGCCGAAATGGCGCTCCATCAGCGGCGCCATGGCGCGCAGCATGGCGCAGGCGATGTCTTCGCCCGGTTCTTCCACCTTCACCACCTGGAAGCGCCGCGCCAGCGCCGCATCCTTTTCAAAGTATTTTTTGTACTCGCTCCAGGTGGTGGCGGCAATGGTGCGCAGGGCGCCGCGCGCCAGCGCCGGTTTCAGCAAATTGGCCGCGTCGTTTTGCCCCGCCTGGCCACCGGCGCCGATCATGGTGTGTGCCTCGTCGATGAAGAGGATGACGGGGTGCGGGCTTTTCGCCACCTCGTCGATAACGTTCTTCAAGCGGCTTTCGAATTCTCCCTTCACGCTGGCACCAGCCTGCAGCAAGCCCATGTCGAGCGCGTGGATGTGCGCGCCCTGCAGCACCTCGGGCACGTCGCCGGCGGCGATGCGCAAGGCCAGGCCCTCTACCACGGCCGTCTTGCCCACGCCCGCCTCGCCGGTGAGTATCGGATTGTTCTGGCGCCGGCGCAGCAGGATATCGACGGCCTGGCGTATCTCGCCTTCGCGGCCGATCACGGGATCGAGCTTGCCGTCGCGCGCCAGCTGCGTCAGGTCGGTGGTGAACTGGTCCAGCGCCGGGGTTTTGCTGGCCAAAGTCGCCACCGGATCGTCGGGCGTCTCGGAAAACTGCGGCACGGCTGCGCTTTCCTCCCCGGAGCCGGCCGTCAGCTTGTCCGGATGATGCTTCAATTGCTCCACGCTGAAGCGGGCAAACAGCTTCGAGCCGCGGTACGCCAGCTGCGACAGTTCCGGTTCCGTCAGCAGCGCCAATAACAGATGGCGGCTGCGGATGGGTCCCGGCTGCGCCGTATCGAGCGAAGCGACCAGCCAGGCGTGCTCGAACAGCAGCGGCAAATGGCGAGAGAAGACGGGCGTGCGCGCGCTGCCCGTGCGGAAGCCGCCGATCTCTCGGCGCAAGTCCGCCTCCAGCGCCGTCAGGCTGATTTCGCTGCGCCGCGCGATGGTGACGAAATCGCTGCGTTCCTGTTCCAGCAAGGCCAGGAACAGGTGTTCGATATCGACTTCATACTGCCCCAGTCCCACGCAGATGCCGGCGGCACGGGTGGCGGCCGTGCGCGACGTGTCATTCAGTTTGGCGATCAGGGTTTTCAAATGATTGCTCATGCGGTGGCTCCCTTGCGGTTGATCGAATAGCGCAGCGACGACGGCTGCAGCACGGCGTCGAAATTGACCGTCTCGCCACCGGACATCACGGCCAGGGTGCCGCTGATGACGAAGCCCACGCGGTTGATGCTGCCCGCTTCCCGCTCCAGGCGGGCGCGCACATTGCGCAGGCGCGGTTCGTGGAGTTCGATGGCCGCCTTCAGCGCGGCGCAGATGCGGGCGCGGTCTTCGCTGCTGGACAAACACATGCCGGCAAAATCGATCAAGCCATAGTTGACGATGGACGCCGCGCATTCCGGATAGGCGTCCAGCGCGCCGGGCGGCAGGGCCACGCGCGTGTTGAGCAGCTCTTCCAGGTCGCGCGCCACCGCATCCTTCAATTGTTCCAGCGACAGGCGCGCCGCCACGCCGCCCGCCGCAGCGCCGTCGCCCATCAGGCGGTCGAACAGGCCGGGTACATAACTGTCCATGCGCTCTCCTGAAAAGTCGGCGCGGCGCGCGCAGGAGGATGTCCGCCGCGCGCCGCGCAAGGATGGATCAAGCCACGCGGTTCGCGGCCAGGTCCCAGCCGCCCGAGGTATTGCCGCCAGCGCCGCCCGTCACTTTTTGCTGCGTGTATTTCCACTTCACTTTCGAGAACTTGAAGCCGACGTGTTCACCGAGGATGTCGCCTTCTTCCACGTTCGGCGTAACGGCGCCGATCAATACATTCTCGATTTCGATTTCAAAGTACTTGACGCGCTCGCCCTGGCCGTCGGCGCGCATGAATTCGAAGCGCGCCTTGGGAATGGTCTTGCCGGCCGAGCAGGTCTGCAGCAGCACCGGAGAGGCCAGGTCGGCCAGCTTGGAGATGACGATGTCCTTGTGCTCGCAGCGTTCGGCCGTGTGGCCGCCGCCCGTCGAGGCGGTGGCGGACTTCGGCTGCTCGACGCTCCAGCTGACCGATTTGCACTCGATCCAGTCCTTGTGCTTGTCATCGGTGGACTCGCCCTTGATGCCGTCTATCTGCAGATATACATCGATTGCCATGGTGTGCTCCTCTGGTTGAAAGATGGGTAAATCATGAATTGGTCGACTTCGGCAACTCCGCGACCAGTCGGAGCGAAACAGATAATTCATCGAGCTGAAAGTGCGGCCGCAGGAACGACACGGCGCGGTACACGCCGGGCCGGCCCGGCACTTCATGCACCTGCACGGACGCCTCGCGCAGCGGGAACTGCGCCTTCTGCTCCTGGCTGGCGTTATCGTCAAGCAGCACGTACTGCATCAGCCAGCGGTTCAAAAAATCTTCCACGTTGGAGGCGGCGGCAAAGCTGCCGATCTTGTCGCGCATCATGGCCTTCATGTAGTGGGCGATGCGCGACACGGCAAAGATGTACTGCAGCTGCGACGACAGCACCGCATTCGCATTGGCCGCGTCGCTGTTGTACTTGCGGCTCTTCTGCGCCGACTGCGCGCCGAAAAACGCCGCATACGCCGTGTTCTTGCAGTGCACCAGCGAGATGAAACCGAGGTCCGACAATTCCTTTTCGCGGCGGTCGGTGATCGCCACTTCGGCCGGGCATTTCAGAGCCACGTCGCCCTCGTCCGTCTTGAAGGTGTGGGTCGGCAGGTCGTCCACCAGGCCGCCGCCCTCCACGCCGCGGATGGCGGCGCACCAGCCGTAATCGGCAAACGCGCGCGTCAGCTTGCTGCCGAACGCATACGCGGCGTTACACCACAGGTATTTGTGATGATCGCTGCCGTCGACTTCCTCGACGAAGTTAAAACCTTCAACGGTGGTGCCGTCGACGGGATTGAACGGCAGCCGGCCCAGGAAGCGGGGCAAGGTCAGGCCCACGTAGCGCGCATCCTCGGATTCGCGGAAGGCTTTCCATTTCGCGTACTCGATGGTGTCGAACACCTTGGCCAGGTCGCGCGGCTTGCCCAGGTCGCCGTAGCTTTCCAGGCCAAACAGTTCCGGCGCGGCCGAGGCGATGAAGGGCGCGTGCGCGGCGGCGGCAACGTGCGACATCTGCTCGACGAAATACATGTCTTCCGGCTGGCGTGAAATGGCGAAGTCGCCCAGCAGGGCGGCGAACGGCGCGCCGCCGAAGGTGCCGAATTCCTCTTCATACACCTTCTTGAACATGCTGCTCTGGTCGAACTCCAGCGCGGCCTGGAAGTCCTTCACCAGTTCGCGCTTGGTGGCGTTGAACATGCGGATCTGCAGGCGCGTGCCCGTATCGGAATTGCCGACCAGATAGCGCAGCCCCGTCCAGCTTTGTTCGAGCTGCTGGAACGGCGCCGCGTGCATGATTTCGCTGAGCTGGGCAGAGATCAAACGGTCGATTTCCGCCACGCGCGCGTCCAGCGTCGCCGACAGGCTGGTTGACATCAGCACCGTGCCGTCGAGCACCTGCGCCACCAGTTCCGAAATGAGATCGCGCGCGCGCGCATGCTCGGCGCCGGACTTGGCGACGCGACTCTGCTCGACGATCTGGTCCAGCAAGTCGGTCGCGGCCGGCGCATCGGATGCGGATACAGCGAGGGCTTCTGGGGCTTCTGCCTGGGCGCTCATCTCAATCCTCCTGTGCAGGGAACTGCGGTTTCAGGCTGGCCAGACTGTCCGTGTTGTTCAGCACTTCCGTCAGCAAGTCTTCCAGCTTGTCATTGCCGGCCAGCTTGTTGCGCAAGTCGGCCAGCTTGGTGCGCGCCTCAAGCAGCTTGCGCAAGGGATCGACCTGGCGCACCACCGATTCCGGGCGGAAGTCATCCATCGAGCGGAAGTGCAGGTCGACGGCGAACGTACCGCCCGCCTCGCTGATGCGGTTCGGCACGGCGAAACGGGCCACCGGCTCCACGCCGGCCAGCACTTCGTCGAAGTTGTCGCGGTCGATGGCGACGAACTTGCGGTCCTTCAGGCGTTTTTTCTCGCTGTCCGGATTGCCGCCAAAGTCCCCCAGCACGCCGACCACGAAGGGCAGCTCCTTGTTTTCAATCGCGTCGCCAATCTCGACGTCATAGGTCATTTGCACGCGCGGTGCGCGTATCTTTTGCAGGCGTTTTTGCACGCTGTCGGACTTGGGCATGTCGCTTCCTTTGCAAAGGGATGGTGGGGATGCTGGCTTATTTCAAGCCGCTGAACGGGTCGGCCGCGCTACCTGGCGCTGCCGCGCCCTTCGCCGCCGGCGTGCCGACGCTGGAGCTGGAGCTGGCGGCACGCTTGCCGGCTGCCGGCGGGCGCCTGGCCGGCGGCACCAGCACGTCTTCACCGATGCTGGCGCGCAGCAGCTTGGCCAGCTCCTGCGCTTTCGAGCGCAGCGAACCATTCAGATTATTTTGCCGCGACAGGTCGGCCAGCGCCTTGCCGGACAGGCGCAAACCGCTGACGGCGACGATGCTGTTGGCGACCTTGTCGTCCGGATCGCGTTCCAGCGCTTCGAGCGCATGGCCGATGGCGTCGCCGTATTGGCCGCGGTCGAACTTCATCTGCGCCATTTGCAGCCACGGCGCCTTGTCGGCCGGGTAGCTGCTGCCACCGCCCTTGAGCAGGGTCATGGCACGTTCGTACTGGCCGGCGCGCGCGGCCGCATCGGCGTCGCTCATCACTTGCGCCAGGGTCGGCGCGGCAGGTTTGTTGGGCGCCGGCTGGTCTGGCGTGGCGCAGGCAGCCAGCAGCAAGGCGCTGGCGAGGCAGGCAATACGGGGCAACATGGTGGCTGGCTTCATCGGGCATTCCTTCACGTGGAGGACGCTACCGCTGGGAAGGATGGGCGGCGCCTTGGTGGAGGCCATTATTGATCGCCAATTTTTTTGCCAGATTGAGATTAATCAGCAAAGAAGAAGTTCCACGCCACAGCGGCGTGCGGCGACATGAATCCTGATCTGGCGCAGGAACTGCGTTGATCGCAGGCGGACTTTGCGCCAACGCAAGCAGGTCGCCCGTGCATGGGATTAAATGGCAGCAACACTTTTATTTCCGCCTCCCTTTGTAAAGCAAAGCCATGCCATCTGACGCCTCTTCCCGCCTGGCCCGCGCCACCGCGCTAGTGCTGCTGACGTTGCTGCAAGCCGGCTGCGCGGGCGGCGCCATCGGCACCCTGGCCAACGCGGCGCTGCAAATGGCCGGCGTGGCCAAGCCGCCGCCCGAACTGCCGGACGCGCAAAAACCGCCGCGCAACGTCAGCATCCGCCTGCACGCGGCGCAGCGCCTCAACACCGATGCCGAAGGCCGGCCGCTGGCGCTGGTGGCGCGCATCTACAAACTGCGCCAGAGCGCCGCCTTCGAGCAGGCCCCATACGACAGCTTCCTCGACGCGCAGCGCGAAAAGGCCGCACTGGGCGCTGACCTGATGGAAGTCAAGGAAGTGCTGCTGGTGCCGGGCCAGCGCTACGAAGTGCAGGAAAAAGTCAGCAAGGAAGCGTATTTCATCGGCGTGGTAGCCCTGTTCCGCGCGCCAGCGGCACAGCGCTGGCGCGCCACCTTTGGCGCCGCCGACGCGGAACGCGGCGGCATCACCGTCGGCCTGCACGCCTGCGCGCTGAGCATCAGCGGCACATCCACGCTGTCGGCCCCGCGCTGCCAGTAGCGCAAGTGAATGAAGCACACCCGCACGCCACACATACGAGGAGAAACGAGATGGGCATGGCAGCGAAAGTCTTGTGGGGAGAGGGCCTGTTCCTGCGGCCGCAGCATTTCCAGCGCCAGGATCAGTATCACGAAGCGCGCCTGCATCACACGGCCAGCGCGCTGCATCCCTACCTGTGGGGCGTGGCGCACATGGAATGGGACCTGGCGGCGCTGCAGACGGGCACCCTGCGCCTGCACGCGCTGTCGGCGATCTTCCGCGACGGCGAAGTGTTCGAGGCGCTGGGCGACGGCGCACCCGGCAGCGATACCCTGCCCCCGCCGGTGGACCTGGAAGCGCTGCCGCCGGCGGTGCAGGAAGTGACGTACTACGCGGCGCTGCCCATCCTCAACCGCGAAGGCATGAATTACACGGCGCATGCGTCAAAGGCAGGCACGCCTGCAGCCACGCGCTTTGCGCACGCCATGCGCGCCACGCCCGACCTGTTTACGGAGTCCGCCGTGGCCGAGGTGGCGTACCTGAAGAAAACCGTACGCCTGATTCCCGACAGCGAGGCGCGCGGCTCCTACGACTGCCTGCCGCTGATCGCCCTGCGGCGCACGGTGTCGGGCGGCTTCGAGCCCGTGCCCTCGTTCATGGCGCCCAGCCTGGCGATCGCCGGCGCGCCGCGCCTGCAAGGCGTGCTGGAACACCTGCTCGACGCGCTGCAGGCGAAAGTGAGCGCGCTGCACGGCCACCACCGCGAGCCGAGCCGCAACGTGATCGAATTCCGCTCGGGTGACGTGTCCTCGTTCTGGCTGCTGCACACGGTCAGCACGGCCGCCGCCGCGCTGATGCACTATGTGCGCCATCCGGCCCTGCATCCGGAGCGCCTGTACGAGGCGCTGCTAGGCCTGGCAGGTGGCTTGCTCAGCTACTCCAAGCACTACACCCTGGCCAGCCTGCCCGCCTACGACCACGCGCAGCCGGGCATCTGCTTCGATGCCATCGATGGCATCATCCGCGAACTGCTCGACACCGTCATCTCGTCAAAATATTTTTCCATCGCCCTGCTGGAAGACAAGCCGTCGTACTACCTGGGCAAGCTCGATTCGGGCAAGATCGACCAGCACACCACCTTGTACCTGGCGATACGCGCCGCCATGCCCGCCATCGAACTGGTGGATGTGGTGCCGCTGCGGGTAAAAGTGGGCGCGCCCGACGACGTGGAAAAATGCGTGCTCACGGCCATGCCCGGCCTCAAATTGTCGCATGCGCCGCAAGTGCCGGCCGCCATTCCCGTGCGCCCCGACACCTATTATTTTGCGATTGAAAACCGCGGCGCGCTGTATGAACAGATGCTCAAGGCGCAGTCTATTTCCGTCTACGTGCCGGCCGGCATACGCGACCTGCAGCTGGAACTGATCGCGGTGACGGCATGAGCCAGCTCATCGAACGGCGCGCGGCGCCCTCCCTGCTGGGACCACGCGGCTCCGCCCCTGCAGGCAACAGCCGGCAGGCCGGCAGCGCCCTGCTGGACCTGATGCACCAAGGCTTTTACATGCTGTTCATGCTGAAGCACGGTTCGGCGCCCGGCGACGAGCAAAGCTTCATGGAGCGCATCACGGCCTTTCTCGGCGACTTCGAACGCGAAGCGAAAAAGATCCGCGCCGATGGTGACGATATCGAGGCGGCCAAGTATGCATTCTGCGCGGCGGTCGATGAAATCATCCTCGCCTCGCCTTTCACCCTGCGCAAGCAGTGGGAGCGGCGCCCGCTGCAGCTGCTGATCTTTGGCGACCAGCTGGCAGGCGAACACTTTTTCGACCGCCTCGACGCCTTGCGCGGCAAGGGCGCCATGCGCGTGCAGGCGCTGCAGGTTTTCCACATGTGTTTATTACTGGGATTCCAGGGCAAGTATGCAATCGACGGCGGCGAAAAACTCAGCTACCTGACGGCGCGCCTGGGCGACGAGATCGCCCACATCAAGGGCAAGAGCCGTGGCTTCGCGCCGCGCGCGGAACGCCCCGACCAGGTGGTCAACAAACGCGGCAGCGACGTGCCGCTGTGGGCGATGTCGAGCTTTTTCGCCCTGCTGGCCATCTGCGCCTACCTGGGTTTGAAAACACATCTGACACGCGGCACGCAAACGACGCTGGCCGCGTATGCGGACCTGGTCAAACTGGCGCCACGCCCGGCGAATTTGACGATCACCTTGCCCTGATCATTACGCGTGGTTCATTGAGCAATGCGGAACTCGATGCGCCGGTTTCTCGCCCGGCCATCGGCCGTGGCGTTGCTGGCCACGGGACGGTCCGGTCCCTGGCCCGACACCAGCACGGACTCGGCCACGATGCCCTTGCTGGCCAGGTAGGCGCGCACTGCTTCGGCACGCGCCTGGCTCAGGGCCACATTGCTGGCGCGCAGGCCTGTGTCGTCGGTATGGCCGATCACCTCCACCTTGCGGCCCCGCAGCCTGAGCATGACGGCCGCCATCTCGTCGAGGATGGCCAGGCCGGCCGGCGTGATGGACGCCTTGCCGCTGTCGAATTCGATGATGCGCTTGTCCAGCGCAGCATCGAGCAGACCCTGCTCGGCCTCGGCCGCCTTGACGCGCAAGCCATTGTTGACGACATACGTGGGATTGAGGCTGGTGGCGATGTCGCTGGCGATCTGCTGGCGCTGCGCCTCGTTCGCCACTTCGCCGCGCACGCTGACGTTGTTGCCGGCGATGCTGATCTGTCCCCGTGAAATGAGCTTCAGGTTCGGCGCGATCAGTTTTTGCACGTAGGCGTTCCAGTTGGCCGGCACGGCCACGTTGCCGATGGCGATCTGGTCGACCACGCGCTCGGCGCCATACAGTTCGCGCAGGCGGGCCAGCACGGCCGCCTTGCCCGCCTCGTCGGCCAGGGTGCCCGTGACGAGGATCTGTCCCGGCATCGGCGTCTGGGGCGCTTGTGCCAGCGTCTGGGCGTGACAGGGAACGGCTGCAGCAAGCAGCAGGAAAAAAACGGTCGGCTTCATCGCAATCCTTCAGGCAAAGGTGTCGGCAAACATGGCGCAGGCCGAGCGCAGCGACAGCTGCTCCTGCTGCAGGCAAGCGGACAACTGGCGCAGCGCCGCATCGTCTCCCAGCTGCTCCTCGACCCAGTCGAGCTGGTCGAATACAATCAGCCGTTCGCTGCCAGCCTGCGGATCAATCAGCGCGTGCAAGCCGTGCGGGTCGGCGCCACAAAAACCGATCACCAGCACGGGCGCCTCGTCAAGGTGGGAAAAGAACAGCGCCAGTTCGAAATCGGCCTGGCGCAGGAAAGGCGCGATCAAATGCAGCCAGAAGCTGGCCACCAGTTCGCGCAGTTGCACCTCCTGCGGCAGCGGCAGCACCAGGCTTTTCTCCAGGCGCGGCAAGCCGCTCTGGCGCACCGGCAGCAGCAGCAGGCCCAGACCCAGCAGCAATTCACGCACCGTCACGGGAAACGCGGGCGAAGCGAGCATCGCCTGCAGGCCATGCAGCGTCTGCGCCTGCAGGAAGGCGGCCAGCCGCGCCGCGTGGCACGCTGCGGCCGGTTCGACTTCGACCACGTTGCCGGCCAGCGCCAGCAGCGCCGGCCCCGGTTCGGCGCTGCTCACGATGCCTTGCGAGAGCTGCTCCACGCGTTGCCATAGCGGCGCCAGCGCCAGCGGGCTGCAAGCGACAAAGGCTTCGGCGTCATCGACTTCCAGCGCGCCCATGGCCATGAAGGGAAAGCGCCGCAGCGACTGGTCGTTGCTCGCTTCCAGGCGTCCGGCGATGGCGCGCCGGCTGCGCGTGCCGACGAAGGCAAAGCGCAGCGGCGGCAAGGCGTCGTAATTAAGCTTCCAGCGCGGCTCCACCGTCAGCGCGTTCATGACCTGCGCCAGCCAGTCGTCGAGCAGCTGCACCAGCGCGTGATTGTCGCAAGCCTTGATGAAATCGCCGCGCGCGGGGATCTTGCCGAAGTAGCCCAGGCGCACCTGCTGTTGCGCACGCATCATGGCGACACTCCCGCCGCCGCTGCAATGGCCGGCACGGGTACTGGAACGCCGACGATGGTCTCGGGCAGCTGCATGCCGCGAAAACCCTGCTCCTGCAGCGCCGCAGTCCCGCCCGCACCGGCGCCCGTCGTTTCCGCGCTGCTGGTAATTTTCAGGTCGACCGCCACGGCCACTTCGCCGCGCGCCCAGCGCAGTTCGAACACGCCGCCGTCCTTGCGCTTTTTGGTGGCCGCATCGATCATGCGCTTCAGGCCGAATTGTCCCGGCTCGTTGAACAGTTCCACCGTGCGCCCGTCGAAGGTGACGGCCGTGATGCGCGCCCCTTGCATGCCGGATGCGCCTTGCGGGCCGGGATGGAGCATGTTCGTCCACTGCGCCGGGGTGTTGCGGTAGCGCAGCTGCTGGCCGTCGATCTCCACCGTGTATTCCAGGGTACCGGGTGCGGGCGACGGCTGGATCTGGAACACGGTTTGCGCCGCCGTCGAGGTGGCCGCCACGCCGCCCGCGCCCAGCGGCGCGATCCAGCCTGGAAAGCGCGCCACCACCTGCGGCGACAGGCTGATGCCCATGTCGGCCCAGGTGCGCGGCGCCAGCACGTCGCCGCGCCGCACCACCAGCGGCCCCATCGAGGTGGTGACGAATTTCGCCACCAGGCCTTCCGGGCCGAAGAACTGGCCGATTTCCAGGTTGCTCGCCTCGATGCGCGCCGTAGGCGCGAACGGATACTTGTTGGCCAGCGATTTCTGGAACGGTTCATAGACCTGCGCCACCCAGGTCTTGTTGATATCGAGTTCGGCCGGTGCGACGATGACGGCAAAGGTCTGCATCAGCGGGCGCACGAGGATGGGGCGTATCGCCTGCTTTTGCGCGTCGCTCATCCCCGTGAGCATCTGCTCGTCGACCAGCTTCAGGGCGTCGGCCAGCTCGGAACCACTGCCCTCCAGCGTCTGCTGCATGAACTGGCGCGCACCCGGCCCCGCGTCGCCCTGGTTCTTCAGCAAGTTCAAACGGCTGCGCAGTTTCGACAGCGCTTCCAGGTAGGCGCGCATCAGCGAGGCATTGTTGTCCCTGGCCGCCACCAGCTTGCCCACGCCGGCAAATTCGCGCCCCACGGGGCCCATGGGTTTGTCCAGGCGGGCCGGGTCGATCTGCGCATTGATGCCCGGATTGGCCGTCAGCTGCGACGGCGCGCGGCGCAGCACGGTTTCCTTGAACCAGGCGATGATGCCCCGCTCGGCCTTGCGCAATTGCGCATTCTGCAGCGCCGGATTGTCCCACGACGTTTCCTCGTAGATGGTCGTGAGCAGCTTGGCGATCGGCGACGCCTGCGGATCGCCCAGGCGGTTCATCGCCTGCACGGCGCCGTCAAAGCCTTTCAGGTCGGCGACAGCGACGCCCTGCACGAATTTTTTCCACTCGCGCGCATAGTCGGCCTTGTACATGGCCACCAGGTTTTTCTCGATCTGCTCCGGGCTGCCTTCCAGGGTCAGGTCGTCGGTAGAGGCGCTTTTCAGCACCCAGTCGGCGCTTTGCAGCTCGCGGTTGGCGGCGTCGCGAAACGCTCCCTCGACGAACTTTTCCCACGCTTGGCGCGTAAAGGCGCCGGAGACGGCGTAACTGCCCGCCAGCAGCGCCTGATCCTGTTCGCCGACGATGCGCGCCACCGTCATGCCGGGAAAACGCGTCGAAGCGCGCGCACGAATGTCGGCATACACGCGCTCGCGCGCCAGCATGCCACGCACCACGCGGCGCAGGTTTTCGCGCGCCTGGTCGACCAGCGCCAATTTCTGCTCGATGCGCGGCCAGGACGGATCGCCGATCTGCGCCAGGTAAAACGTCAGCAGCCGTTCGGCGCTGCGTATCATCTGCTCGCGCGGCATGGCGCCCCGGTTGCCTTCCAGCCAGCCGCGCCAGAAGCGCGTCAGCTGGTCGTTCAGGTGGCTGCTTTCCGCATGCGTCTTGTCGGCCAGCATCAGATAGGTTTTCAGCGCGTTGTAGGCGTCTTCCACATTCGTCGCGCTGGCAGCCTGGTACTGCACGCTGCGCGGCACGACAGGTGATGCCGCGCCTGGTGTCTGCGGCGTGCGCGCCGTGGGCTGCAACTGCTCGGCGCTGGCGTTCATTTCGAACAGCAAGGCTTCCAGCGCGCCCGCCACGGGGTCCAGCATGACCTGGCGCGCGCCGGCAAAATACTCTTCGCGCAGCTTGCGTTCAAGCAGTTCACCTTGATACAGGCCCAGGCGCAAGGACCACGGCCGTTGCGTGCGGTACGCTTCCAACTGCTCGATGCGGTCCTGCAAGATCTCGAGAGCTTCCAGGCGCGACTGCAAGTCCAGGCGCCGCTCCTGCAGCTTCACCACTTTGTTTAAATCGGCCTCGACATTGGCCACCAGTTGCCGGTTGCCCAGATAGGACCAGCTCCAGCCGCCCAGGCAAACGCCCAGCGACACGGTGGCGGCAAAGAACACGGCATATTTGAAGCGCAGCTTGGCGCGGTTGGCATAGTTGGCCACCAGGTGCTTGTCGGCAAAAATCACCTTGCGGAACAGTTCCAGCAGGAAATAGCCATGCTGGCGCGCGCCAGAAGGTGCGGCGGCCGGGGCCGGCGCGAAGGCCAGATCGAAGCGGCGTGCCACCTGCTGCGAGGAGGCACTGACGGGCTCGCCCTCCTGCAGCGCGCTGGTAAAGTAAAAGCCGCGGAACACGGGCTGGAACTGGAACGGGTTTTCCTCGAACAGGGTGGCGATGAAGGCGCGCAGGGCCGGCTTGATGGCGGCAAATTCCAGCGGGAAAGTAAATACACCGGGCGCCATCGTCTTGCGTTGCCGGTGCGCCATGTTGGCCAGGCTCAGCTCCGTCAAGCCATCGTGTAATTCATCGAAACTCTGGTCGAAAAATGCCAGCAAGTCGGCCGTGGGCAGCTTGCGCTGGTAGGGCATGGTGGCGCCCCAGACGCGCTCGCGCTCGCTACGTTCGGCATCGGAAAAAAACTCCGTGAAGCCGGCGATCAGGTCGGCCTTGGTAAACACGATGTACAGGGGCGCGAACACTTCCAGGCGTTCGATGACGTCCTGCACGCGCTTGCGCAGGCTGCGCGCCAGTTGCATGCCCACGTCGGGGTTGCCTCCCAGTTCGGCGATGCTGACGGCGATGAGGATGCCGTTGATGGGCGCCTTGCGCCGGTATTTTTTCAGCAGGTCGAGAAAGCCGAACCACTCGCCGCGATGCTCGTCGACGACGCAATAACGTCCCGCCGTGTCGAGCACGATGCCATCCGTGGTGAAAAACCAGTCGCAGTTGCGCGTGCCGCCCACGCCTTGCACGACCTTGCCGTCGGCGAAAGGGAATTGCAGGCCAGAATGCAGGATGGCGCTGCTCTTGCCGGCGGCCGGATTGCCGATGATCATGTACCACGGCAATTCGTACAGGGCGGCGGCGCCCGATTTGAGGCCCAGCTTGGACGTCTTGATGGTCTCGATGGCGGCCAGCATGCCCGTGCGCACCGCGTCGAGTTCACCCTGCTGGGTGCTGTTGGCCGTCGAGGCCGAGGCCGCTTGCGCGGCGGCGATCTCGGCCTCGTTGAGGATGGCTTGCCCCAGCGCCTGGGCATTGCGCCGCGCGCGGCGCCGGCGCCACAGCCACAGGCCCAGCCAGGTGACAAAGGCCAGCAACAGCAAGGCCAGCGCCCAGATCAGCGCCACTTCCAGCACCTCGGCGCCCAGGTACAGGAACACGGCCAGCGCCACGAAGCCGAGGATGGTCAGATTGCGGCTGTCGGAAAGGAAATGCCAGAGTCGTCGCAGCATGATGAGCCCAGGGTGAGGTCGCAAAGCAAGGCGGATTCGAGCCATGCTGACAGCAAGTCGGCGTGCCTTTGTTGACATATGACAAGTACCAGGCGCCAGCGCACGGCAGGCGCTGGCGTGCCATTGACGCTGCGCAAGCAAGCTTGCAGCTGTGAAAATGATGGCGCAGCGCGGCGCTAGAATGGCTGGCGCGGCTTACTTGCCCAGCACGCGCGGTTGCGGCAATTCCGTGTGGCCAAAATCCATCATGGCCCAGCGCCCGCCCCAGCGCAGTCCCACCGATTCGGCCGTCACGCCATATAAACGGTAGCCGCGCATGGCCCAGGCATTTTTTTCAGAAATGATGAGCTTTCCTTCATGCATGAATGCGCAATCGGCCGCCAGGCCATACTGGTGATAGCTTTGAAACGCCCTGGCGTTGGTCACGTTCGGGCCGGCCGCCGCCAGCTGGTCCTGGCGCGCGGGGCTGCGATAGCCTTCCAGCAAGACCATATCGTAGCCATGCACGTCCTTCATGATCTTGAAGACCAGCAGCAGGCGCTGCGCGTAGTCGTGGTCAAGCAATTGCCAGTTGCGGCTGGCGCCGCCCAGCAGCGGGCGCAACTGCGTCACTTCCGCAGTGGAAAACAGCAGCGGCGGCAAGGTGGGCGGCGGCACCAGCTGCTCGCCTTTCAGCAAGTCGCTGACCTGGTCGTTGGTGACGTGTTGCCGATCGGCATAGCCACGCAGGGCGATGCGGTCGCTGGACAACCACGCCAGCAGCGGTGGCACGATGACCAGCACGCTGCCTGCCAGGCTCAGCCAACGATGCCGCCACAGCAGTTGCCAGGCGCGCGCCATGCCCGAGCCCGAGTGCTGCCGCATGCGCTGCCACTGCGCGCCGCTGTCGCCCTTCAGGTGCTGCGCGCGCCGCTGCATGCGCCAACCCAGGTTGACGAGCGTATGCAGCACGATGGCGCGACCGCCGGGAAACAGCAGCAGCCAGCAGGCAAAACAGGCAAGCAGGAAATACATCAGGACCAGGGCGACGAACATGGGGCGCTCCGTGACAGGGGTAGTCTGGGCCGGACAGCAATTTCCCGGCGGTATCGCTAGATCGTAGGCGTCCGCGGCCCGCATGAGCGCGGTTTACATCAAGGTCAGTCGAGTTTGATCCACTGCGGAGGTGATATTTTGTCTCTATTGAAAACCGGGGATGGCCAGGCGCACGGTCCTGACCTGCTGAGCAAGGCCGGCACGGCTGGCGCGCACATCGACGGCAAGGGTATCCTGTCGCAGCTCGAACACGGCGTCGCCGCGCCTGCGGCCAGGCCGGCCCTGCGCTGGCACCCCGGCTGGCGGCACTGGGCCGCTGGCGCGCTGTGTCTGGCGGTGCTGATCACGGCCGTGCTCGCTTATGACACGCGCCTCATGCCGCTGCCGCCGGCGCCTGCCACGGCCGTGACTGTGGCGCCGCCCGCACTGGCGGCGCCATCCGCAGCAATTGTGCCCCCGCACGCGGCGCAGGCGGCCACCATCGTCAATACGGCGGCCCCGCCCTTGCCTGCGGTCGCTGCCACAACGGCAAGCGCGCGCGCCAGTGCGCCACGCAAGGCAGCACCGCCCGCGCGTCCGCAGGGGCCGAGGCCGGCTGCAGCGCCCGGCGACAGCGATGTCGCCTTGCTGACGGCAATGGTGGCCCATGCGCACCGGCAGGAAGGCACGGCTAAGCCCGTGCGCGACGTGGTGCAGCGCAGGCAGGAAGACGAAACGGCGGAACTCTTGCAGCGCTGCAAGCAGCTGGGCCTGATCGAAGGCATGCTGTGCCGCTCGCGCATCTGCTCGGGCCGCTGGGACAGCGATCCCGCCTGCCATTGAGGCCGATGCGCCCGATGGGAGCTCAGGCCCGCTTGTCGCGGGTGCTCAATACCTGGTGACCGAGGTGGTCTAGCACAGGATGCTCGGGTGTGTGGCCGCGTCCATGCGGCCTTGCAAAAAGCCCTCCATCAGCGCCAGCAATGCCTGCGGCTGCTCCTGGTGCGGTGCATGCCCGCATTGTTCGACCATGGCAGGCACGGCGTTGAGGGCCTGCGCGACGATCGTGTCGACCTGGGCCGCGCTGCCGTACTGGTCCTCGCTGCCCTGCAGCACCAGCGCCGGGCATTCGACGGAAGGCAGCAGGTATTCGATGTTCCAGAACTGGAAGCCGTAGCTGAGCCAGGTATCCGACCAGGCCTTGAAGATGGATTCCGTCTTGTCGCCGTGGTATTTCGCCAGCGCGCGCAGCTTGCCCGCGCCAAACGCCGCGTCCGCCACGCGGATGCCATCGAGCGTGACGCCCTCGACAAACACGTGCGCCGCTTCGGTGATGATGCCACGCAAGCGCAGTGGCTGCTGCGCCGCATAAATGAGGGCGATGCTGCCGCCATCGGAGTGGCCGATGAGAAAATGGTCCTGCCCCGGCAGCAGTACGGCAAGCACTTGCGGCAGCTCGTACAGCGCGTAGTCGTGCAGATAATGGAGCTGGCGGCGCGCCGCCAGCGGCGACGATTGCCCATAGCCGTGGCGGTCGTACAGCAAGCCGCGGCAGCCCGTCGCCTGGCATAGCTGCGCGGGAAAATCTTTCCACATCGCACAGCAGCCGAGCCCCTCGTGCAGGAATACCAGGCAAGGTTTGGCGGGATCGCCCTCGATCAATTCGTAATAGATATCGGTTTCGGCACTCAGGTTCAGTATCGGCATGGGCTAGGCTCGCAACGGGTTGCGTATCGACAGGTCGGCTGTGCCTATTGTGCCATTGTCCTGCGCGGCATGCGTGGCGCCACCATAAAAATAGCCTACGGGAAAAGATTTTGCGATTTGCCTGCAAGGTGTTTGCGCCAGCACAAGTTAGCGCCGTTTTTCCGGTGGCCTTGCGCGCTTTTTGCCCGCGCGTTTGCCTAGAATGGCTTACTCCAACAGCATGGAGCAGGCGGCTACCTTATCAGCCAGGACGTGACACTGGCCGTCACGGCAACAGATAGGGCGTCTTGCCGCACGACGTCAGGCGCGGCGTCCAAACTATCGATCAGGAGTACATCATGGAAATGAAAGTAGAACATCGCACCGGCAGCAACCTGGCCCTGGAAACCACGGATCTGCCGATGGAACAGGAAGGCAAAAGCGCAAAAGGCGCTGCCGCACAGGACTTGAACCTGAGCGCCGCCGCCTTCACCACCTATTACATCTGGACCGCCAATGGCGTGAATCCTTCGGTCAACTTCGCCAATGCCAACGTGAAAGCCAATTCGCGCGTATTGCTCAACATCAGCGAATATGGCGCGACGCCCCAGGACCGTTTCATCGGTGCCGCCCGCATGGCCGTGTACAACATCGCGCCATATAACGGCGGCTTCCGTGCCTGGGTGGATATCTCCTGGGGCAGCCCGCTCAAGGTGCGTTTCGACGTGTTTGTGGATCCCTGATCCGGGAAACACCGAGCATGCCCCTGCCACCAGCAGGCCGGCACTGCGCATGTCGTTAAGACACTGAAGGGAGGACAAGCGTGAACGGGAAACCGTGCGCGCAAAACAAAAGGGCCACGTGTTGCCACGTGGCCCTTTGCTACTGCTTGTTCTGGCTCCCCGACCTGGACTCGAACCAGGGACCTGCGGATTAACAGTCCGTCGCTCTACCAACTGAGCTATCAGGGAAAGGAGGCCGAATTATATACGTCAAAATTTCGCATGTCCAGTTTCAATCTGCATGGCCAGAAAAATACGCCGCCAGGGAACCAGCCTTGCCATGTGGCTGGGTCCGTCTGCGCGGCGCCACGCAAGATAGTAGAATAGCCAGGCCTTGCCGACACGCAAGGCGCTAACGGCATGCCGGCAGCGGGGCGTCGACCACCGCGCTGCCAGCATGCGCTTGCAAGGCTCATCCTTGCCCCTGGCTGACTGCTCTCACTCGACATGACAGAATCAAGCGCATCCCTGGTGGACAAGCCCGGCAGCGGCGACAGCTCGGCGGAAATTGCCGAGCATATCGCGGCCGCCATTGTGGCGCGCCAATTACCGCCCGGTACGCGGCTGCGCGAAGAGGCGCTGTGCCGGCTGTATGGCGTCAGCCGCACCAAGATCCGCGCCGCCCTGCTGATTCTCTCGAAAGACAAACTGATCCGCATGGTGCCCGACAAGGGCGCCTTCGTCAGCCAGCCCACCGAAGCGGAAGCGCGCGACATCTTCGCCGCGCGGCGCATCATCGAAGCGGCCCTGGCGCGCGAATTCGTCGCGCGGGCCAAACCCGCCGACTACCGGATGCTGGAGCGGCACCTGAAAGCGGAACGCCTGGCGTTGACACAGGCGACGCCGCTGCGCTCGCAACTGCTGGGCGACTTCCACGTCTTGCTGGCCGACATCGCCGGCAACGCCGTGCTGCGCGATATCGTGCGCGAACTGGTGGGGCGCAGCTCGCTGATCACCATGCTGTACCAGTCCGGCCATGCTGCCGCCTGCTCGTACGACGAACATGGCCGTTTTCTTGAGGCGGCGCGCAGCGGTGATGCGGACCTGGCGGCACGCCTGATGGTCGAGCACCTGGCGCATGTGGAAGCGGCCTTGTGCTTCGACGGCAGCGCCGGCGACGCCAGAAAGGACCTGGTGGCGGCGCTGCTGATGTAAGCGACGCCATCATCAAAAAAGGCCGCCCCTGCGGATTGCACGGGCGGCCTTGTTACATGTCATTGCGCCGGCAATTGCTTGCCAGCAAGCGGGCTATTCGCCCAGGTAGATAAACTTGAACAGGAAGATGGCGGCGATGATGTAAGCCACCACGGACACTTGCTTGCCCTTGCCCGTCAACAGTTTCAATACCGCGTAGGTGATGAAGCCGAACGCCACGCCGCTGGCCACCGAATAGGTAAACGGCATCATCAGCGCCGTGATGGCGGCCGGGATGCTTTCCGTGCTGTCATCCCAGTCGATATACGTCAGTTCGCGCAGCATCAGGCACGCCACGTACAGCAGTGCTGGCGCCGTCGCGTACGGTGGCACCGTGTGCGCCAGCGGGGCGAAGAAGAGGCTGCCCAGGAACAGCAGCGCGACGGCGACGGCCGTCAAGCCCGTGCGGCCACCCGCTTGCACGCCGGCCGCGCTTTCCACGAAAGCCGTGGTGCTCGATGTCCCCAGGCAGGCGCCGGCGGCAATCGCCGTGCTGTCGGCCAGCAAGGCCTTGTTCATGCGTTCCATCTTGCCGTCTTTCAACAAGCCGGCACGGTTGGCCACGCCCATCAGGGTGCCCGTCGCATCGAACAATTCCACCAGGAAAAATACCAGCACCACGTTGACGATGCCGATCGACAGCGCGCCCATGATGTCGAGCTTGAACAGGGTCGGTTCGATGGCGGGCGGCGCCGAGACGATGCCGTTGAACTGGTTGCCGCCAAAGAAGAAGCTGGCAATCGTGATGGTGAGGATGCCGATCAGGATGGCGCCCGGCACTTTCAGGCGGTCCAGCGCGACGATGATGAAGAAACCGAGGATGGCCAGGATGGGCGCCGCCTGGTGCAAATCGCCCAGCGCGATGATGGTGGCGGGGTTCGATACCACGATACCGGCGCTTTTCAGGGAAATGATGGCAAGGAACAGGCCGATACCCACCGTGATCGCCGTGCGCAGCGCGGGCGGGATGCTGTTGATGATCATCTCGCGCACCTTGAACAGGCTGACCAGGATGAACAGGCAGCCGGAAATGAAGACGGCGCCCAGCGCCACTTCCCAGCTCATGCCCATGCCCTTGACCACCGTGTACGAGAAATACGCATTCAAGCCCATGCCCGGCGCCAGCGCGATCGGGTAGTTCGCGTACAAACCCATGATCAGGGTGCCGATGGCGGCCGCCAGGCAGGTGGCCACAAAAACGGAGTCTTTCGGCATGCCCGCGTCACCCAGGATGGACGGGTTGACGAAGATGATGTAGGCCATCGTCAGGAATGTGGTCAGGCCGGCCAGCAGCTCCGTGCGCACATTGGTTCCGTTGTCCTTCAGTTTGAAATAGCGTTCCAGGAACTGCATGATTAACCCCTTGTTTTGGTAAAACCGCGCGCCAAGTCTTGGACTATGCGCATCTTTTTTTCTTGCAATAAGTAGTTACTTGGTCGGCGCGCTGGCCGGCTTGAAGGCCCACCAGCGGCTGCCCGCAAAATTCCAGACCAGCCCGATGCCCGTCGCCAGCACCTGCGCCAGCCAGTAATACCAGCCCAGCTGGTGTACCAGCAGCCACATCAGGCCCGTATTGATGCACCAGCCGATGCCCAGCAAGGTGAAATACTTGGACGCCGCCTCGCCATGGCCCTTGTCGCTTTTAAACGTGAAAAAGTAATTGAGGAGGTAGTTGACGACGGAACCCAGGATGTAGCCGATGCCGGATGCAAAGGCGGCGCTGATGCCGGCCCATTCCACGCCGCCCCACAGCACGCTGTATTGCACGGCCGTGCCGGAAGCGCCGACGGCGGCGAAACGCAGAAATTGGTGATGCAGGGAATGAGACATTGTCAATTTTCAAATGAGCGAAAGCAGGATAGTGCCAGAATAAAAAATGGCTACGATTGCTCGTAACCATTTTTCAGCCTGCATTTTACTGCAAGTTGCGCCCAACGTTCATATTCGCCGCCGATTCTCCACGGCTCCGATGCTTATTCCTTGCCTTGGCGGCGCCGGCGCAGCCACGCCAACAGCGCGATCAGCAGCAAGATGCCCGCGATGCCGCCCGGCAGCATGAACGGTTGCACCCGCGCCAGCACGGGCTTCTCGCCACCGCTGCGCGCCTGCGCCACGTACGCGGGCGTGACGGACACATCCGGGTTGCCGTACTGCTTCAGCACGTAGTTGGCGATAGCGGCGATCTGCTCGTCCGTCAAGGGCTGCACATAGGAACGCCGGTCAAAACGGGGCATGAACGCTTCATGCTCCTCCCCTTCGATCTTGCGCTCGACGCCAAACAAGATGGCCGAGACCAGGTTGGCCGGCGTGCTGCCGCCCGTCGCCGTGTTGTGGAACAGGGCCGGATAGGCCTGGCCCGTGCTGCCGGCGCCGCTGGCCGAATGGCAACTGGCGCAGTAGCCGGAAAACAGCACCGCGCCGGTGTTCAGCGAGTGATGCTCGGTGGAGCCGGCCATGCCGCGCAGCGCAGCTTCCTCGCTGGCGGCGCTGCCGTAACTGAAGGCGGCCTTGGTCTGCCCCGGCGCGCGCACGGCCGGCACCGTGCGCAAGTACGCCACGATGGCGGCCACGTCGTCGTCGCGCAAAAATTGCAGGCTGTTCTGGATGGCTTCGGCCATGCCGCCCGCCGCCTGCCCCTTGCCTTCCACGTGACCTGTTTTGAGGTAGGCGGCGATTTCCCCGTCCGTCCAGGCGCCGATGCCGCTGACCTTGTCGGACGTGATATTCGGCGCATGCCAGGAACCAAGCGACGCGCCCGCCAGGGTCTGGCTGCCGATTTCCGCCATCAGTGCGTTGCGCGGCGTGTGGCAAGCGCTGCAGTGCGCCAGGCCTTCGGCCAGGTAGGCGCCGCGGTTGATCTGCGCGCTCTTCGCCGCATCGGGCACGAAGCGTTTATTGTCGAGGAATAAGGTATTCCAGCCCAGCATGGACAGGCGCACATTGAACGGGAATGGCAGGGCCGTCTGGCGCGCCGGTTCATCAACGGGCTGGACGGCCTGCATGAAGTAGTAATACAGGTCGCCCACGTCCGCATCCGTCAGCATCGCATAGCTGGTGTAGGGCATGGCCGGGTACAGATGACTGCCATCGGCGCGCACGCCGGCGCGCAGCGCGCGCGCAAAATCCGCTTCCGTGTAGTGGCCGATGCCGCCTTTTTTCGACGGCGTGATATTCGTCGCATAAATCGTGCCCAGCGGCGAGTCGATGGCGTAGCCACCCGCATACGGCTTGCCGCCCGCTGCAGTATGGCAGGCCATGCAGTCGGCCGCGATGGCCAGGTAGCGGCCCCGCTCCAGGCGCGCATCGGGCTTGGCGGCCACGGGGGCGGCCGGGCGGTCCGGCGTCAGGGTGACGGGCGGCGCCGGTGGCACAGGTGGTAAAGCACGCGCGGCCAGCGGCAAGCCAGCCGCCAGCGTCAGGCTCAGTAATAAACGGCGCATCATGCTGCCTCCCTTGCCAGGGTGCGGGCGATGTCGTCGGCCGCGCGCAAACCGAGCGCAGCCATGCTGAGGGTGGTGTTGACGACGCTGGCCGATGGCATGGCGCCGCCGCCAGGCAGCCACAGGTTGGCGTGATCGTGCGCGCGGCAATTGCCGTCGACGACGGAGTCAAGACGGTTCGAGCCCATGATGACGCCGCCCATGATGTGGTTGTTGGCGTTCAGGCTGTCGGTGATATGGAATTCCACGGCGCCGAACAGCTTGCCGATGTGTTCGAGCTGCGCATGCGCGGCCTTCGCGCCATGGCGCACGTAGTCGCCCACGTCGTAATAAATGTCGGGACAGGCCAGGCCCAGCGGGTCCTTGCGCGTCTTGCTCAAGGTCAAGCGGTTGTGCGCCTCGGGCAGCGGTTCCAGGCTGATCGACAGGTCCACGCCAAACGCGGCGCGGCGGCGGATTTCATCGTCGAGATCCTTGCCCACCAGGCCCAGTTTCAACGATTGCTGCGTCGCCGGTCCCACCCTGGTGATGTTGTTCAGGATCATCTTGTTGGCCGAATACTGCGCGCGGAAGGCGCCGTCGCGCGGTCCCACCAGGCAACTGCTCTGCGCGGGGCCGCGGCCCGTCCAGATCGGCTCATTGGCCAGGAAGGTACAGTGAAAACCCGAGTGGTCCATCATGTTGCGGCCGACCTGGTCCGAACTGTTGGCGATACCGTTCGGATTGTTTTGGTTGGCCGCCAAGAGCAGCAAACGCGGTGTTTCGATACCGTTGCAGGCAATCACGAAAGCCTTGCCGGTCGCCATGTGCGACTGTTTTTTCGCGTCATACCAGTGCACGGCCGTCACGCGGTTGTTCTGGTCCGTATCGATGCGGTAGACGACGGCCTCGGCCAGCACTCCCGCGCCTTTCAGCTCGGCTCGCTCGACATGGTGGATGCCGTTGTACATGGCGCCGATGGGGCAGATCGGCTGGCAGTTATTATTGCCGCAGCAGGTGGGACGGCCCTGCCATGGGCGCGTCGAACGGCCTTGCGGAATCGGCACGGAGCGGTAGCCGTGCGGGTTGACGACTTCGGCGAAGCGCTTGTCGCCATAACCCCAGGGCACCATGTCCATCGGGTACGGTTTGCTGCGCTCGCTGGGCGACTGCTGCGCCGGATCGTTGGGGCCGGCCACGCCCATTTCCTGCTCGGCGCGGCAATAGTACGGTTCCAGCTCATCATAGGAAATGGCCCAGTCGCGCCCTACCCCGTAATCGCTCTTCATGCGCATGTCGGTCGGCAAATGGCGCCAGCACGACGCGGCCCAGTGCCAGGTGGTGCCGCCCACCGTGCGCAGATAGCCCTGCTGGAAACTGCTGCCGCTGGGGCCGGACAATTCCACATAGTTGTTCTTTGGAAAATACAGGGGCGCGGGCGCGTTATCCGCCTGCGGGTACAGGCCCTGGAAGTCGGAGCCGACGCGGTTCTCGAACGGCATGTTGCGCCAGTTTTCCACGGCTTGCCCCCGCTCGATGCGCAAGCCCGCTTCCAGCATGATCACGGAATGGCCTTGGGCGGCCAGCTGGTCGGCCATCATGGCGCCCACGACGCCCGTACCAACAATGACGACATCGGCGACGACGTCGCCATTACTCTTGAATTGGGGTGATTTCATTTTGCTTGCTTGCCTTTAGTTTCGGGGGTACCGGTGGTGGCCGGGGCCGGTACGGGTTTCGGCGCCACGGGCGCGGAGACGCGCACGGCCGGCGGTGCCTTCAGCCACCACAGGGGGCCGTAGTTGCAATAGGTGGGCACGACCTGGCCATCGGCCACCGTGCGGTACATCAAGGCTTCCGCATACGCAACGACGATGGACTTCGTGCCCTGCGCCGCGTTGCCGGCGACAGTGCCCGTGTACCAGGCGGCGACGATGGCCAGCGCCAGCTCGCGCAAGCCGGCGTCCGCAGCGGTGGCGGCCGCCAGCAGCGCCTTCGCTTCCTGGCCCGTGACGAGCAGCGCACCCAGCTGCGGCAAGCGGTCGGCAAAGCCGGGCACGTTGCTGCGCATGGCTTGCTCGATGCGCGCCGCCGTCGCGGCAGACAGGTCGCGGTGGCCCGTGATCGTTTGCGACAAGGTGTAGAACAGCATAGTGGCGGGCACCGGGCCGGGCGCCGCAGCGCTGGCCGGCGCCTGCATGGCGGCGGACAGGGGATTGCTCCAGAAACCTGCCTGTGCCAGCAAGGCGGCCAGGCCGATCAGGGCGTGGCGGCGGCTGATGCGGGGAAGGGATGAAACGGATGTTGCAGATGGTTCGCTGCCTGGATGGTTCATGAGACTCCCGCAAGACTTGTTGTTTTGTTGACTTGGATGATTGCGTTACATTGCATTTGCGCATAAATGGAACCGGTTCCACATTATCCTACATAACTAAATTGTTTGCCAATGGAGTATGACAACCGCAACAGTCGTGGACAATTGACCTCGCGCGGGCGCGGGCGCGGGGCGCCGCGCCACACGCTGCCACGCGCGATGACCTGCGGCAGATGCCGGCCGAGGCGCAGCAGTGGCGGAGCCACCTTGGCGTCAAGCGCAATAACACGGCCGCGCGCAAGCAGTATCGGCAGCTGGGATTTCAGGTACAGGAGAAAGAGCAGGTGCAGGAACAGCTGGCGTGGAGTGCGGCGCCATGCCGCTGCCCTTCGATGTGACCCGCATGCAGCACGGCGTGCATGCGAAATATGGCACGGCCCTCCACGGCAATCCGCCGGTGACCAGGACGGCCGCCAACCTGACCAGGGCAGGCCTGTTTCACTCGCCAGCAATGCCGACAGCGGCCTTGCGAATCAGCGACGCCACCGCATGGGCTTGCGAAATGTAAATGGCATGGCTGCCGGCAACTTCGACCACCTTCGCGCCCGCTCGTTGGGCCATCTGGCGCTGCATCGCCGGTGCAATCATCTTGTCCTCGGCAGCGACCAGGTACCAGCTGGGCTTGTTCCTCCAGGCCGGCGTTTCCACCACGCCAGTCAGGGCGGCCAGGCCCCGGGGCACTTGCGATGCCGCCATGAAGCTGGCCTGCCCCCGGGGAACATCGGCCGCAAAGGCAGCCGCAAACTTTTTCTGGTCGAGCAACAGGAAGCCATCGTGTGGCGGCAAGATTGGCGGCAGCGGCGCGCCAGGCGGGGCATGCTTCAGCAAGGAGTCGACAGACTCGCCCTGGTCCGGCACGAACGCCGCGATGCAAACCAATGCCTGGACCCTGGGGTCGTTCCCCGCTTGCGTAACCACGGCGCCGCCATGCCAGACTATCAAGAGCAGGCGACACGGGCGCCTACGTTGCCCCTGAAACGCAAAAAGCCCAACCGTTCAAGGCTGGGCTTTCTGCTACTGCATGTTCTGGCTCCCCGACCTGGACTCGAACCAGGGACCTGCGGATTAACAGTCCGTCGCTCTACCAACTGAGCTATCAGGGAAAAGAGGCCGCATTTTATAGGGTAAATTTTGCGATGTCCAGATTTCCCCGGAAAAAGATGTCTTTTCCTGCCTTACCTTGCCCGGCGGTCAGCCAGGATGCTCTTGCGGATAGTAGTCAACTACCAGCACGCGGCCCAGCCATGGCTTGAGCTGCTCGACAAAGGCCAGGTGGGCCGGATGGCTCAGATACACGTCGCGCGCGCCGGCGTCATCGAAGGTCAGGGTAAAGCAATCGGTAAAGCCATCATCGAGGCCTTCCGGGCTGACGTTCGGCCCCCACTCAAATTGCCGCACGCCGGGAATGCGGTGTTTCAGTTGGGAAAACTCATAGACGAGCTCGGCGTGCTTGGCGGAGGTGATGCCATCGAGGAAGTCGCACAGGACGATATGGCGCAAGGCGGAGGTACAAGTCATGGGAAGGGGCTCCTGAAGTGATGCATTCAGGATAGCGCAAAACGCGATCATGCACAGGCCAGCCCTGCGGACGGCCCCGGAAAACAAAAAAGGCCATGTTTTTCAACATGGCCTTCCGAATTCTGGCTCCCCGACCTGGACTCGAACCAGGGACCTGCGGATTAACAGTCCGTCGCTCTACCAACTGAGCTATCAGGGAAAAGAGGCCGTATTATATAGGGCAAGTATTCAGATGTCCAGATTCCCATAGGGAAATTCTACTTTTGCCACTACTCGCGCCTGTAGCGAAAAACAAAAAAGGCCACGTTTTTCAACGTGGCCTTTCGAATTCTGGCTCCCCGACCTGGACTCGAACCAGGGACCTGCGGATTAACAGTCCGTCGCTCTACCAACTGAGCTATCAGGGAAAAGAGGCAATATTATATGTCGGTTGTTTCGTATTTGCAAGACGCGTACTGCATCTCGACAAACACGGCCATCGCCGACTTTCCACTGCCATCAGCGCCACACTTGCATGCAGCGCCGAAGAAGCAAGATCTTAAAGCACTTTGGCGATCGCGTCAATGACGATGTCGATATTGCGCGAATTCAACGCTGCCACGCAGATACGGCCCGTGTCGACGGCGTAGATCGATTGCTCGCGCAGGGTCGCCACCTGCTCCTTGCTGAGACCGGAGTACGAGAACATGCCGATTTGCTGGCGCACGAATTCGAAATCGTGGCCTGGCGCCTTGACCTTCAGTTTTTCCACGAAGGCATTGCGCATTTCGCGGATGCGCACACGCATGCCGGCCAGTTCCTCTTCCCACAGCTGGCGCAGTTCCGGCGTGGCCAGGACGGTGGCGACTACCTTGCCGCCGTGCACTGGCGGGTTCGAGTAGTTGGTGCGCACGACGCGTTTCAATTGCGACAACAGACGGGAGGCTTCGTCGGCGCTCGATGCGACGACGCTCAGCGCGCCCACGCGCTCGCCGTACAGCGAGAACGATTTCGAGAACGAGTTCGACACCAGCAGCGGGCCGCCCGCGTCGGCAAAGCGGCGCACCACGGCGCCGTCTTCGGCGATGCCGTTGGCAAAGCCCTGATAGGCCATGTCCAGGAACGGCACCAGGCCGCGCGACGTCACGACGGCGATGATCTGGTCCCACTCGGCCACGCTCAGGTCGGCGCCGGTCGGGTTGTGGCAGCAGGCGTGCAGCACGACGATGGAGCCGGCTGGCATGGCGTTCAGGCTGGCCAGCATGCCGTCGAAGTTCACGCCATGGGTGACGGCATCGTAGTAGGTGTAGTTATTCACGACGAAACCGGCGCTTTCGAACAGCGCGCGGTGGTTTTCCCAGCTTGGATCGCTGATGTAGACTTGCGCACCCGGCGCAAAGCGCTGCAGGAAGTCGGCACCGATCTTGAGTGCGCCCGTGCCGCCGATGGCTTGCACGGTCACGGCGCGGCGCTCTTGAATAACGGCGCTATCGGCGCCAAATACGAGTTCTTGCACCGCCTTGTCGTAGGCAGCCAGGCCTTCGATCGGCAGATAGGTGCGTGGCGAGGCCTGTTCGATCAGGATGGCTTCCGCCTTGCGTACGCAAGCTAACAGAGGCACTTTTCCGTTGTCGTCATAATAGACGCCAACGCCCAGATTGATTTTGGCGGGATTCTGGTCCGCGTTAAATGCTTCGGTGATGCCCAGGATCGGGTCGCGTGGGGCCATCTCGATGGCGCTAAACAGACTGGCAGAAACAGTTGGGTTCGTCATGATAAGATTGGATTCGATTGGAAGCAGGTTCACAGCGGAGTTGTAGACAGCGCCCCAAAATACAACGCCAGGGCCGCCAGCAGAGCACTATTCTAACAAAGGTCTGATTCACATGCCCGAATTATCTACCGCCAGCGAGGCGGAAAGCGCAATTATCTCTTTCCCGGATTCCCCCTTCAAGCTGCACCAGCCCTTCTCTCCGGCCGGTGATCAGCCGGCGGCGATCACCCAGTTATCCGAGGGCATTGCCGATGGCCTGGCCTTCCAGACCCTGCTGGGCGTGACCGGTTCCGGCAAGACCTACACCATGGCCAACGTCATCGCGCGCATGGGCCGGCCCGCCATCGTCTTCGCCCCCAACAAGACGCTGGCGGCGCAGCTGTACAGCGAGTTCCGCGACTTTTTCCCGCAAAATGCGGTCGAGTACTTCGTCAGTTACTACGATTACTACCAGCCCGAAGCCTACGTGCCGCAGCGCGACCTGTTCATCGAAAAGGACTCGTCGATCAACGAGCATATCGAACAGATGCGTTTGTCGTGCACCAAGTCGCTGATGGAGCGGCGCGACGTCATCATCGTCGCCACCGTCTCGGCCATCTACGGTATCGGCAACCCCAACGAATACCACCAGATGATCCTGACGTTGCGCGTAAAAGACAGGGTCAGCCAGCGCGACGTCATCGCGCGCCTGATCCAGATGCAGTACACGCGCAACGAGGTCGATTTCGGCCGCGGCACCTTCCGCGTGCGCGGCGACACCATCGACATCTTCCCCGCCGAGCATGCGGAACTGGCCGTGCGCCTGGAAATGTTCGACGACGAGATCGAATCGATCCAGCTGTTCGACCCGCTGACGGGCCGCGTGCGGCAAAAAATCCCCCGCTTCACCGTGTACCCGGGTTCGCACTATGTGACGCCCCGCTCCACCGTGCTGCGCGCCGTGGAAACCATCAAAGACGAGCTGCGCGAACGCCTCGATTTCTTCCGCAAGGAAAACAAGCTGATCGAAGAGCAGCGGCTGGAACAGCGCACGCGCTTCGACCTGGAAATGATGGCCGAAATCGGTTTTACCAAGGGCATCGAGAACTACTCGCGCCATTTGAGCGGCGCGCTGCCGGGCGAACCGCCGCCGACCCTGGTCGACTATCTGCCGCCCGACGCGCTGATGTTCCTCGACGAGTCGCACGTGCTGACGGGCCAGCTGAGCGCCATGTACAACGGCGACCGTTCGCGCAAGACCAACCTGGTCGACTACGGCTTCCGCCTGCCGTCGGCGCTCGACAACCGGCCCTTGAAATTCGAGGAATTCGAACAGAAGATGCGCCAGACGGTGTTCGTCTCGGCCACGCCGGGCGACTACGAAAAAAATCATTCCGACCAGGTGGTCGAGCAGGTGGTGCGCCCCACGGGTCTGGTCGACCCGCAGATCATCGTGCGCCCCGCCAGCACGCAGGTGGACGACCTGATGTCGGAAATCGTCGAGCGCATCAAGAAGGACGAGCGCGTGCTGGTCACCACGCTCACCAAGCGCATGTCGGAGCAATTGACGGAATACCTGGGCGACCATGGCATCAAGGTGCGCTACCTGCACAGCGATATCGAAACGGTGGAGCGCGTGGAAATCCTGCGCGACCTGCGCCTGGGCACTTTCGACGTGCTGGTGGGGATCAACCTGCTGCGCGAGGGCCTGGACTTGCCGGAAGTGTCCCTGGTCGCCATCCTCGACGCGGACAAGGAAGGCTTCTTGCGCTCCGAGCGCAGCCTGATCCAGACCATCGGGCGCGCCGCGCGTAACCTGAACGGCACGGCGATTTTGTACGGCGACCGCATCACGGACTCCATGCGCCGCGCCATCGACGAGACGGAACGCCGCCGCGCCAAGCAGATCGCTTTCAATACGGCCAACAACATCATCCCGATCGGCGTGAAAAAATCGATCCGCGAAATGATCGACGGCGTCTACAGCCCGCAGGAAGCGCGCGACAACCTGCAAGTGGCACAGGAAGCGGCGAAGTTCGAATCCATGAGCGAAAAGCAGGTCAGCAAGGAAATCAAGCGCCTGGAAAAACTGATGCTCGACCACGCCAAGAACCTGGAGTTCGAAAAGGCGGCGCAGGTGCGCGACCAGTTGCACATCCTCAAGCAGCAGCTGTTCGGCGCACCGGGCACGGACAATGTGGCGTCGATACTGGGCAAATGAATACCACGCCATGCGTAGGTCGGATTAGGCCCTGCGGGCCGTAATCCGACAACATTGTTGGCGCTGGTGGTGGTGTCGGATTACGCGGCCTTGCCGCTAATCCGACCTACTTGAAAAGCTGCTCGGCACGAATTCCTGGGCTGTGGCTTGACCGTACCAGCGAGTACAGAATCGCTGCCCATGGGTTTGCCCTACTCCGGCAGCGAGTAATCGATGTCGTAGAAATGCTGGCCGTTTTCAATGCGGATGGCCAGCGTGCCGCTGATGCCCGTCAGTTGCCCCGTGCCGGAATGCGGCACGATGACGATAGTCAACTCCTGCTTGCCGTCGGCCATGGTGCCGAAATGCTGGGCCACGAAGCTGCCCTCTTTTCCCTGCAGCATGCCCGTGATGGCTTCCATCGCGACATAGCCGGCCGCGCCCTGGGTGTCGGTCACGCCGTTGAGCATTTCGCCCTTGGCCGTGGCGACCAGGTCGCCCGCATACACCTTGTCAAGCAGCACCCTTCCCAAGGTCGTGCGCCCCGCGCGTTGCGGTGCCGTGGCCGGCGTCATGGTGATACTAAAACTTCCCGTAGCGTGCACGTGCATGCGATGATCTCCCTCTGTAGACGAGGTGGCGCCGGCTGGCGCCACCGATAATAGACAACATGCGGCCAGCATCAGGCCCGACCAACTGTGTGATTTCATGATTCCCTTCCGATCAATGCGAGAGGGCCAGCTTAAGGCCGCGCAGGAGACAAATATTGGATAAAACCGACAGTACGATGAATCTGCTCGCCGTGCGCGGCCAGGCGCCGAAAGGCATCGTCGACCCGCAGGCAGCGGCGCGCCGCATTCGCCTGGCAACCTATCCACCAGCTGCCGCGCTGGCGCCGTTTGTCGACTACTTCTGGGTGGTCGAATGGGACAGGCGGGGCTGCGCGCCGGAGACGCAGCGCGTGCTGCCGTATCCGAACGCCCACCTGGTATTCGAGCTTGGGCGCAGCGCCATTCATGGCGTGGTGCGCGGCGCCTTTGACCAGCCGTTGTCCGGTGCGGGCAAAGTATTGGGCGTGCGTTTCGCGCCGGGCGGCCTGCGCCCGTTCATCACGCAGCCACTGTCAACCTTCACCGACACGACCATCGCGGCCGATGCGCTGCTGGGCATGCCTGCAGGCGAAGCCGAGGCGCAGGTGTTAGGCGAGTCCGACGATCTGGCCATGCTGGCGCAGGCACAGGCACTGCTGCTGGCAAGATTGCCGCAGGTCGATGACGCCGCCCTGCTGGCCGCCAGGCTGACCGCGGCGGCGGCGGCCCACAACGGCCCGGCAAGCGTGGCGCAGCTGTGCGAAACCATGGCCATTGGCGAACGCAGGCTGCAGCGCCTGTTCGCCAACTACGTGGGCGTGCCGCCGAAATGGGTGATCCAGCGCTACCGCCTGCAGGAGGCGATCTGGCGCCTGGCGCAGCCCGATGCGCCCGACCTGGCCAGCCTGGCGCATGCGCTGGGCTTTTTTGACCAGGCCCATTTCAGCCGCCGTTTTGCGGAACTGGTGGGCAGCACGCCGCTCGACTATCGCCGCTCGCAGCTGGCGACAGTCGCCTAGCCCAGGCTTCGGCGCACTCATCGCACCGCACTGCGCTCATGCCCGCCGCCCCTGCTTGCCGATGCTCTCGCTCATCATGTCGAACAGGGTGCGCGACGCGGGCGGCATCGCGTGCTGATGCCGGCTGATCAAGCCCAGTGTCCGCTTCACGGCGGGATTGACGAGCGGCACGCCGACCACCGTGCCTTGCCGCTCCGGCAGAATGGACAGCCCCGGCACCGCTGCCACGCCCAGGCCCGACTCCACCAGCGCCAATATGCCTGAAACGTGGTTGATCTCGCACGAGATCCACGGGTGCTTTTCCACGCCAGCCAGCGCCGCATCGAGCACGCTGCGGTTGCCGCTCGACTTGGCCACCGAGATATAGCGTTCGTCGACGGTATCCTTCCAGCTCAGCTTCTTGCGCTTGGCCAGCCGGTGATCTTTGCGCATCGCCAGTACGTAGGTCTCGACGTAGATGGGCTGGAAATGGATCTCCGGATTTTCCGCGCCCGTAAAGCTGATGCCGAAGTCCGCCTCGCCCGACAGCACGAGGTTGAGCACGTCCTGCGCGCTTTCGTCATGCACGCGCACGCGGATCTTCGGGAACTGCGCACTGAAGCGCTTGAGCACATCCGGCAGGAAATGCCACACGGCCGAAGGCACGCAGGCAAACGTCACCGTCCCGGTACGGTGCGCGGCAAGGTCGGCGACCCCCAGCACGGCATCCTCGAGGCCGTTGAGCGCATCGCGTACGTTCACCAGAAACACCTGCCCCACATTGGTCAGCTGCACGCGCCGGGTGGTGCGCTCGAACAGCTTGACCCCCAGCGCATCCTCGAGTTTTTCAATGCGGCGGCTGAGCGCCGGCTGCGACAGAAACAGGTCGGCCGCGGCCTGGCGAAAGCTGTTGCGCTCCGCCACAGCCACGAAGGCCTGCAAATCATGAAGTTCGTAATTGATGCGCTGCATGCATTAATCTCCAGAAAAATTGCAATTATCAAATTATGCCATTTCAACGATGATGGGGTCTTAATGCTGAGCCTCGCCAAGAAGGCATCACCCTAAAAAGATGGAGACACCATGCGACATTGTTGTACGTTCGCGCTGTTGTTGGCGGCCAGCGGCACCTGCCCGGCCCAGAGTAGCGCGGTTTTGTATGGCATAGCGGATACCGGCATCCGTTATGCAACGGGTTTGAACGGCGCCAACGCGCCCACCGCCGGCGGCACCATGCCCGCCGTCAGCAGCGGCATCAACAACACAAGCCGCTGGGGCTTGCGCGGCCAGGAAGACCTGGGCGGCGGCTGGCAGGCGCTGTACCGCCTGGAAGGCGGGCTGAACCTGGACACGGGCGGCGCAGCCAAATCCGACAAGCTGTTCGACCGGCAGGCCTGGGTGGGCCTCAAGTCGCCGCTGGGATCAGTGACCCTGGGGCGCCAGGCGACCTTGCTGGCCGACGCCATCGCACCGGTCGATCCACTGGGCATCCGCTACGCCTCATTCAATCCGAACGTCAACATCACCGGCTTGAGCAACACCGCTTTTGGCCGGCATGCATTCGGCCAGCAATACGGCAGCAGCGGCTATGCCGACAACTTCTACCGCCTCGACAACATGGTGAAAACCAGCGCCAGCCTCGGGCCGGTGGTGGCGCGCGCCGCCTATTCCTTCGGCGAGGTGGCGGGCGCCACGTCGCCATTGTCGACCTGGGGCGGCGCCCTGACGTACCAGCAGGCGGGACTGGCCGTCTCCGGGGCGGCGATGCGCTTTCGCAATCGCGACAACCTCAACCTCGACGCCGCCACCGTGGGTGCCGCCTACAAGATGGACGCCTGGCAGTTCAAGGCCAATCTGGGCGTCAATCGCGCCGACGTGGGCGCCGGCAAGTCCGTCCGGCAGGGTGTGCTGTCCGCCGGCGTGAGCCGACAAATGGCGCAGGACCTGCTGCTCACGACCGCCTACTACAAGGTACGGCGCAGCGCCACGGGCCACGTCGACGACGGCTTCCAGCGCGCTTTCGCCTACCTGGAAAAAACGCTCTCGCCGCGCTCGACCCTGTACCTCGAATCGGACTACACCTTGTGGCAAGGCGATGCCGCCGGCGTCACGGGAACGCGGGCAAACGACCGCAAAGGCATGGGCTTGACGCTTGGCCTCATGCACAAATTTTAACGACAGGAGAAACGACGATGCTTCAACATATCCTGGTGCGGCGGTCCGCACCCATACTGGCCGGCTTCATGCTGCTCGCCGCCGGCGCGGCCCATGCCGCCGATATCCGCGTGGTCAGCTCGGGCGGTTTCGCCCAGGCCTACAAAAACCTGGCGCCCGCCTACGAACGCGCCAGCGGCGACCATCTGCTGTCCGAATGGGGACCGTCGATGGGCACCACCAGGAATGCGATCCCGGCACGCCTGGCACGCGGCGAACCGATCGACGTCGTCATCATGGTGGGCGACGCGCTCGACAAGCTGATGCAGGAGGGCCGACTGGTCGCCGGCAGCAAGGTGGTCCTGGCCAATTCGCCGATTGCCTGCGCCGTGCGGCGCGGCGCGCCAAAGCCCGACATCAGCACCACCGAGGGCTTGCGCAGCGCTTTCCTGCAGGCGAACAAGGTGGCCTATTCGGACAGCGCCAGCGGCGAATACATCGAGAAGCAACTGATGAAGACACTGCACATCGCGGAACAGATGCAGGGCAAGGCCGCAAAAATTCCCGCCACCCCCGTCGGTGAAATCATCGCGCACGGCGAGGCCGATTTTGGCTGCCAGCAGCGCAGCGAACTGCTGCCGGTCGAGGGCATCGACATCGTCGGCCTGCTGCCGCCGGAAGTGCAGCTGATGACGCAGTTTTCGGCGGCGCTGGTCCCGGGCGGCAAGGAACCGGAAGCCGGTCGCGCCCTGCTGCGCTTCCTCGCCGCCCCTGCCAACGCCGGCGCGATCGAAGCGACCGGGCTGGAACGGGCAGCGGCGCCGGTGCCAGCGTCAGCAATGCACTAGGCGTGCGTCACTCAACTTTCATCAATAGGTAAATCATGGCCATTCCCTCCACCGCCACGCCCGTCGCCGAGGCCGCATCGCCGCGCGCACAGATACGCGTGCCCTCGCGCATCGCCACCGTCATCCGGGTGACGAGCGGGAACTTCATCGAAATGTACGATTTTTTCCTGTTCGGCTTTTACGCGACGTATATTGCCAAGGCCTTCTTCCCCGCCACCAGCGAATATGCGGCCTTGATGATGACGTTCGCCACCTTCGGCGCGGGGTTTTTCATGCGGCCGCTGGGCGCCATCATCCTCGGCAGCTATATCGACCGCATCGGCCGCCGCAAGGGCCTCGTGCTGACCCTGGCCATCATGGCTTCCGGCACGGCGCTGATCGCCTTCGTACCCGGCTATGCCACCATCGGGCTGCTGGCGCCATTCCTCGTGCTGATCGGGCGTTTGCTGCAAGGCTTCTCCGCCGGCGTGGAGCTGGGCGGCGTGTCGGTCTACCTGTCCGAGATGGCGACACCTGGCAACAAGGGCTATTACGTCAGCTGGCAATCGGCCAGCCAGCAAGTCGCCATTATCTTTTCCGCCGCGCTCGGCTACTATCTGAATGAAACCTTGAGCAAGGAATTCATCGCGGACTGGGGCTGGCGCATTCCGTTCTTCATCGGTTGCTCCATCATCCCGGTGGTGTTCTACATCCGCCGTTCGCTGCAGGAGACCGAGGCCTATCTGACGCGCAAGTCGCATCCGACGTTCCGCCAGATGCTCAAGACTATCACCCTCAACTGGCCGCTGGTGGTTGCCGGCGCGATGCTGATCGTGCTGACGACGGTGGCGTTCTACCTGATCACCGTGTATACGCCGACCTTCGGCAAGAGCGTGCTCAAACTGAGCACCGAAGACAGCCTGCTCGTCACCTTCTGCATCGGCTTGTCGAACTTCCTCTGGCTGCCCGTCATGGGCGCACTGTCCGACCGCATCGGGCGCTGGCCGATCATGGCTGCGTGCGCGGCGCTGACGATGCTGACCGCGTACCCGGCCTTGTCCTGGCTGGTCGCCCATCCCAGTTTCGAGCACATGCTCATGGTGGAGTTGTGGCTGTCTTTCCTGTACGGCAGCTACAACGGGGCCACCATCGTCGCGCTGACGGAAATCATCCCGGCCAGCGTCAGGACCACGGGGTTTTCGCTGGCCTACAGCCTGGCCACCGCGCTGTTCGGCGGCATGACACCGCTGGTATCGACCTTGCTGATCGAGAGCACCGGCGACAAGGCAGCGCCAGGCTACTGGATGGCAGGCGCCGGCGCCATCAGCCTGCTGGCGACGTGGCTGATCTATCGCGGCATCGTCAAGGAGCGTCATCCGCTCCCGGCGTGATGTTACGGCCAGGCGGGCCTGCGCATGCGGAACAGCTTGTCCGAGCCGATCTCGAAATAGTCGGCCGGACCGCCACCGCGCAAGATCGGCGCGGCGGCGGCCGTGTCGTACACGCCATCGGTCAACAGATGGCGCGCGATATGCACGCCCACCACTTCCCCCAGCACCAGCCAGCTGCCGACGCCGTCCCCATTCAATCCTTGCAGCTCGATGATCTGCGTGCGCCGGCATTCGAAGGACACGGGACTCTCTGCCACGCGCGGCACCTTGACAATGCGCGAGGCGGCAGGCGTCAGGCCGGCCAGCGCAAATTCGTCGACCTCGGGCGGCGCCGGCGCACAGCTGGCATTCATCGCCTCGGCCAGCGGACGCGTCGCCAGGTTCCACACGAATTCGCCCGTCTGTTCGATATTGCGCAAGGTATCCTTGCGGCCGATGCTGGAAAAACCGATCAGCGGCGGCGTGTAATTGAAGGCGTTGAAAAAGCTGTACGGCGCCAGATTGAGCACGCCCTCGCTGCTGCGCGTGGCGATCCAGCCGATCGGACGCGGCCCCACGATGGCGTTGAACGGGTCATGCGGCAGGCCGTGGCCCCGCGCAGGTTCATAAAAGTGAATAGGGTCAAGCACGCGCGTTCCTGAAGTCAAAAGAAGTCAAAGGCACCCGGGGATGGAATGCCTGGAACGACAGCTTACTGGAATTGCCGCCACCGCGCTGCCGGCCCGCCCGCGCCAGGCGTGCTCGCGCACAAACTACCAAGGCGCCAATTGTATGCCACGCGGCACGCGGCCTCGCTTATGATGAGACAACTCAACCCTTATCATTGCGCTACCGCCCATGTCTACCCTCACGCTGCACCAGAAAGTGTTCTTGCTCCTCCTGAGCATCGTCACCATCGGCTTCGGCGCGATACTGGCGCCGTATGCGGGCGCCATCTTCTGGGGCGTCATCCTGGCGATCCTGTTCGCGCCCGTGTACCGCTGGCTGTTGCTGAAAACCAGGGGCCGCGCCGGCCTGGCGTCGCTGCTGACCTTGCTGCTCATCATCGTCATCGTGATCTTGCCGCTGTCGCTCGTTTCCGTGTCGCTGGTGAACCAGGTCGCCAGCGTCGTGGCGATGGTACGGTCGGGCGAAATCACGGTCGCCATGTTCTTCAATAAAATCATGGCGGTACTGCCGCAATGGTCGATCAACTTGCTCGAACGCTTCCACCTGACCAGCCTGGCCAGCCTGCAGGACAAGCTGGCCGAAGGCGCCACGCAGCTGAGCCAGGAGGTGGCGCTGAAAGCCATCAATGTGGGCCTGTACACCTTCGAATTCCTCACCAGCCTGTGCATCATGCTATACCTGCTGTTTTTCCTCATGCGCGATGGCTCCACCCTGTCGGCCCGCATCAAGGGCGCCGTGCCGCTGAGCCGCAAGTACAAGCAGCGCCTGTTCACCAATTTCACGACGGTGATCCGCGCCACGGTGAAGGGCAACATCCTCGTGGCGATCGCCCAGGGCGCCCTCGGCGGCCTGGCGTTCTGGTTCCTCGACGTGCCCGCGCCCCTGCTGTGGGCCGTGCTGATGGCCTTCCTGTCGCTGCTGCCGGCTGTCGGCGCCGCCCTCGTCTGGGCGCCCGTAGCCGTCTACTTCCTGGCCACGGGCGCCGTCTGGCAAGGTGCAGGCCTGGCCGCCTTCGGCGTGTTCGTCATCGGCCTGGTCGACAACGTGCTGCGTCCCATCCTGGTCGGCAAGGACACCAAGATGCCCGACTACGTGGTACTGCTGTCGACCGTGGGTGGCATGGCCCTGTTTGGCCTGAACGGCTTCGTCATCGGCCCCGTGGTGGCGGCCCTGTTCATCGCCTCGTGGGATCTGTTCGTCTCGGCCAGCGAATTCCAGGCCGAGGATTGAGGCGTGGCGACCTGGCCAAGCGGGAAACAGATGCGCATCGACCTTTCACGACAGGAGCATGATTTTTCTCTCGGCCAGCGTCCCCATGGCCGCTACATCGCCGCGATTATCCTGCTGCACCTGGCGCTGTTCTGGGCCGCCACGCAGCCCGCACACACCAGAATCGAGCACGATGACCGGGTCTGGCTGCAGCTGGTGCCGCCACTGCCGCCAACAAGAGGGTTCATTCCACCCGCCAAGCCCAATCCGGCGCCGGCACGTCCGCCAGTCCTGCCATCGCGCACGGCAAGCGTGTCGCCACCGAAGGAGGCGACGGCATCGGTGCAAGACCAGCCGCAAGACGATGCCCTGCCGGCAGAACCGGTGCCTGCCGCCCCCAAGGCCGCCCCCCTGACCCTGGCGCAACAGGCGCTGCAGGCAGCCGGCGCCATCGACCGCCAGCTGCGCGCAGAGCATCCGCAGGAATTCGTGGCGCCGCCCGAGACGGCGCACACGCGCCTGGCGAAAGGCTTCGCGCAAGCGCATGCGGCGGTCAAGCCGAAGTGGTTCGAAGCAGCACGTATCGAACTGTGGAGCGCACCAAACGATCCCAAACGCATCTACCGCGTCATCACGGCGACCGGTGAATACTGCATCTATTTGCCGGACAAAGGCAACATGACGCTGAACCTCAGCGCGCGCTCCGGCTACGCCGGTTTCGGCGAAGGAACTGCGGCGCCTTGTCCCATCCGGTTTTAATAGCGGTAGACAGAGGGAAAGCACGCCGTTTCAGCCAAACACGGGGCGGAAAAAACTGCGCTCGTAGCTGACGATGCAGCGCGTCTCTTCGGCGTAGCGGAAGGCGGCCTGGCACTCGGCGTCCTGCATCGAGTCGCTGCGGTACTGCTCGTACAAGGCCAGGCTGGGAAACGAGAACATGGCCAGCGCCACGTTGCTGGCGCCCTCCGACGGCAAAAAGTAGCCGTGGTGCTGGCCGCCGAAACGTTCGACCAGCGGTATCCACAGCTTGCCGTAGGCTTCGAATTCCCGCAATTTATACGGGTCGATGATGTAGCGCAAATAACAGGTGATCATGCGGTTTCCTTGTGAACATTCAACTCCATCAGCATGCCCGCTTCCCAGGAGCCGATGGCGGCCAGTGGCGAGCCAGGCAAAAAGTCCAGCGCGCAGGGATATATAAAATCTTCTTGTGCCAAGACGTTGAGCCCGGGCCAGCCGTAAAACAGCAGCTTGCCCTTGCCGATGCGCCCCAGCGCGCTGCCGTCGGGCAGCCAGCGCAAGCCGTTGCCCGTACCGCCGCCCGCCTCCACGGGCACCTTGGCCAGACAGCTGCCGTCGGCCAGCGCGTACACGGACAGGAACTGCGCGCCGCCGGCGTGATGCAGCACGGCCAGGTGCGCGCCGTCCGGCGACGGCGCGCACGACATCATGCCTGGCAGCGACAGCACCACCGTCCCGCCTCCCGCCCGCAGGGGCCAGTCCCACACACTGCAGTAGTCGGGCGGCTGCACCTGCCCCTCGTCCACCGATTTGACGCCATGCTGGACCAGCAAGCGCCGCCCGCCATCGATGGCGTCGAGCGTGTGTATGGCGCGCAGCATCTCGCCCGGATGCACCTGCGTGAGTGTCTCGCCCGTCTGCGCGTTGCGCATCCGCAGGCTGCCATCCCAGCCGCCGTCGGCCAGATACTGCCCGCACGGCGACCACGCGGGGCCGCAGCCCTCGCCATCCTTCTTGTTCTGCAAGTTCAGCAGCAACTGGCCCGCCTGTGCATCCACAACGGCCATCTGGCCCGTCGTGCTCTTGATGGCCAGCCGGCCGCCATCGGGCGAGAAGGCCATGCCCGACATGTGCGCGATGAATTTGCCGCGCCACAGCTTGGCCCGCGCCGCCACGTCCCACAGGACCAGGTCGCGGCCCAGCACGGCCAGGCGCGTGCCATCGGGCGAAAACCGTACGCCGTAGCTGCAGCCCAGCTTCAGGGGCTTGTGCGCAGCCGTCATGGGCGCGCCAGGCGGTACACGACGCTGTCGAGGTCGTAATGGCGCTCCATGCCCACGTATTGCATGCCCAGGCGCGTCATGACCTTGATCGAGGCGGCGTTGTCCGGGTGCGCCACGGCCACCACCTCGGGCGCGCCGACGACGTCAAACGCATGCGCGACGATGGCTTGCGCCGCCTCGCTGGCATAACCCTTGCCCCAGCCAGAGCGCGCCAGGCGCCAGCCGATTTCGTGCGGCTTGGCCTTGTCGCCGCCGATATGCTGCAGGCAGGCCAGCCCCACCAGCACCTCATCTTCGGTACGGATCAAGGCCCACCACGAATAGCCCCACTCGACCCAGCGCCCCATGATGCGGGCAACGGCGGCGCGCGTATCGTCTTCCGTCTCCGGCTGGCCCGCATTCAGGTAGGTCATCACTTCGGTATCCGAGTTCATGGCATGCATGGCCTCGTAATGCTTGTCGGTGACGGGTTCGAGGCGCAGCCGCGCCGTGTGCAAAATGGTCATGCCAGATTCCTTCAGATGAAAAAAAAGACGATACATGATCGTCTTTTTTTTGCAAGAGCGCACGCAATTACTTGCCTGCTTCGCCCTTCTTGATCCACGCCGCCAGCTGGTGCGGACGCAGGCCGTCGTAGTCTTCGAACGGCTGATGGATCCACGGGTTGTGCGGCAGTTCGTCGAGGAAGTAGTCAGGACGCACGACGGAGCAGCCTTTGAGCCAGATGACGGCCGATTTGACTTCGGTCACGTCAGGGAAGTTTTCCTTCAGGTGACGCGTGACCTTGTCCAGCGTGACGCCGGAATCGGCCAGGTCGTCGACCAGCAGGATGCGGCCGGCCAGCGGGCCCTTGGTCATGGTCATGTACTTGGCGATATCGAGGTCGCCGCGCACGGTGCCCGCGTCTTCGCGGTAGGAGCTGGTCGACAGGATGGCCAGCGGCAAATCAAAAATGCGCGAGAACACGTCACCGGGACGCACGCCGCCGCGCGCCAGGCACAATACCTGGTCAAATTTCCAGCCCGATTCGTAGACCTTGAGCGCCAGGCGCTCGATCAGGCGGTGGTACTCTTCCCAGTTGACCCAGAGATGTTGATCGTTCGATTGTGGGGTAGTCATGATAGTGAAATCTTATTATTAGCGTGATTAAAAAAATCCGCCTTGCGGCGGATTGTGTCCAGCAGCTTACTCGAATGGGTGGCGCAGCACGATCGTTTCTTCACGATCCGGACCGGTCGAAACCATGTCCACTGGTACGCCGACCAGTTCTTCGATGCGCTTGATGTAAGCGCGCGCCGTCGCTGGCAAGGCTGCCAGCGATTTCGCGCCGACGGTGCTTTCCGTCCAGCCTGGCATTTCTTCGTAGATCGGCTCGCAGCGGGCTGCGTCTTCGGCGCCAACCGGGAAGATGTCGACGAGCTTGCCATCGAGCTTGTAGCCGGTGCACAGCTTCAAGGTTTCCAGGCCGTCCAGCACGTCCAGCTTGGTCAGGCACATGCCCGATACGCCGTTGATCTGCACGGAGCGGCGCAGCAAAGCGGCGTCGAACCAGCCGCAGCGGCGGGCGCGGCCCGTCACGGTGCCGAATTCATGGCCGACCTTGGCCAGGTGCAGGCCAACGCCCGCATCCGTTGGCAGTTCCGACGGGAACGGGCCGGAGCCGACGCGCGTCGTGTACGCCTTGGTGATGCCCAGGATGTAGTGCAGCATGCCAGGACCGACACCCGAACCGGCGGAGGCATTGCCTGCCACGCAGTTCGACGAGGTGACGAACGGATAGGTGCCATGGTCGACGTCGAGCAGGGAACCCTGCGCGCCTTCGAACAGCAGGTTCGCGCCGGCCTTGTGCGCTGCGTACAGCGCGCTCGATACGTCGGTGACCATCGGACGCAGGCGCGGCACATAGGCCAGCGCATCGTCGAGGGTCTTCTGATAGTCGACTTTTGGCGCCTTCAGGTAGTTTTCCAGCACGAAGTTGTGGTAATCGAGGTTTTCCGCCAGCTTTTCAGCGAAGCGCGTCTCGTTCAACAGGTCGGCGATACGGATCGCGCGGCGTGCCACTTTATCTTCGTAGGCCGGGCCGATGCCCTTGCCCGTCGTGCCGATCTTGGCCGCGCCGCGTGCCGCTTCGCGGGCTGCGTCGAGTGCCGAGTGGTAAGGCAGGATGACGGGCGAGGCTTCGGAGATTTTCAGGCGCGATGCGACTTCGACGCCGACAGCTTCGAGCTTGTCGATTTCGCGCAGCACGTCCGGTACCGAAACGACCACACCGTTACCGATGTAGCAGGCGACGCCGGCGCGCATGATGCCCGAAGGGATCAGTTGCAGCGCGGTCTTGACGCCGCCGATGACCAGCGTGTGGCCTGCATTGTGGCCGCCCTGGAAGCGCACCACACCCTGGGCGTGATCGGTCAACCAATCGACGATCTTGCCTTTACCCTCATCGCCCCATTGGGTGCCGATGACAACGACGTTCTTTGCCATAATTTTCTTTGACATCACTCAACCTAAGTTTTTAAGAATCCAGCTACTACCATTATCGGCAAGTACCAGCACGCGATCGCACTCGAACTCGTCTTGTTCATTACTGTGACCCGGCATACTCTGGATCACGACCTCGCCCGCCTTGCGCAACTCGGCGATTTTTTCCTTCAATTCTGGCGCGCTGCCCCACGGCGCGCGGATCGAATGCTTGCGTTCCGCGGTCGGCAACAGGCGCGCCAGTTCGCGCAAATCGAGCGAGAAGCCGGTCGCGGGACGAGCCCGGCCGAACGCTTCGCCGACGTGGTCATAACGGCCGCCGCGCGCAACCGCGTTCGGCAAGCCAGGTACATACAGCGCAAACATCGCGCCGCTTTCATATTGGTAGCCACGCAGGTCGGCCAGGTCGATCGCCACTTCGGCGCGGCCTAAAGCGGAACCGGCCAGCGCGGCCAGCTCGGCCAGCGCCTTCAGCACGCCCGGCAGCGGCGGCAGCACTTCGCGCGCACGCGCCAGCACGTCGATGTCGCCGTACAGGTTCGGCAAGGCCAAAAGCGCATCGCGCGTGACGGGATCGTAGGCGGCAGTCAGCGCACGCAGGCCCGGCGCATCTTTCGCGCGCAGCAAGGTATACAGCGCAGCCTCGTCGCGCACGGCAGCGGCGTCTTGCGCAATGATAGCGCGCAACAGGCCGACGTGCGACAAATCCAGGCGCACGCTGTCAAAACCGGCCAGTGCCAGCGAAGCGAGCGCCAGTTCCTGGATCTCGGCATCGGCTTCCAGGCCGGCGTGGCCATAGATTTCGGCGCCGATCTGCAGCGGTTCGCGGGTGGCGTGCAGACCCGACGGACGGGTATGCAGCACGCTGCCGGCGTAGCACAGGCGCGTCACGGTGGCACGGTTCAGCAGATGGGCGTCGATGCGCGCCACCTGCGTGGTCATGTCGGCACGCAGGCCGAGCATGCGGCCCGACAGCTGGTCGACCAGTTTAAAGGTGCGCAGGTCGGTATCCTTGCCAGCGCCGGTCATCAGCGATTCCAGATACTCGAGCAGCGGCGGCATCACCAGTTCATATCCGTACAGACGGAAATTATCCAGCATGAGGCGGCGCAGCTCTTCGATCTTGCGCGCTTCCGACGGCAGAACATCGGCAATATTTTCGGGCAAAAGCCAATTCGGCATGAGGGAGCGAGATACGGAAGAAAGTTGAAAAAATGCATCATGCGAGGCAGCGGCGAGCGCGCCAGGCAAGAGGCCGAACCTGATATTTTACGCGAAAACACGGGCCTTTAGGGACAAGTTCTCCGAATCGCTGCCACACAGCCCTAAAAACACCGCATTTTACGCCTTCCCGCAACAGCTAGACGGGCACAAAAAAACGGGGCCGGCGTCGCTGCCGGCCCCGCTGCTGCTGCCACCTGTCCTTGCGGCCAGGTGCAGTCTCGATGCTGCCTTACTTCTTGGACGGAGCGGCCGTGCCGTTACCCTTGAAGTACTTGAAGAATTCCGAACTCGGATCGACCACCATCACGTCGCCCTTGTCCTTGAAGGTGGCGCGGTAAGCTTCCAGGCTACGGTAAAACTTGTAGAACTCCGGATTCTTGCCAAACGCTTCCGCATACACCTGCGACGCCTTGGCATCGCCTTCGCCGCGGATCTTCTCGGCTTCGCGATACGCTTCGGCCAGGATCACCGTGCGCTGCTTGTCGGCGTCGGCGCGGATCTTCTCGGAGTCGGCCGAACCGGTCGAACGCAACTCGTTGGCCACGCGCACGCGCTCGGACTTCATGCGCTCATACACGGAGTTGTTGATCTGCTCGACGTAGTCGACGCGTTTCAGGCGCACATCGACGATGCCCACGCCGATGGCCTCGGCCTCGGCCGCCACCTTGGCCTTGATCGCCTGCATCACCTTACCGCGCTCGCCCGAGATCACTTCGCGCACCGTGCGCTTGGTGATTTCATCGTTCAGCGCTGCCTTGACGATTTGCGACATGCGGTTGCGGGCGCGGCTTTCATCGCCGCCGAAGCTGCGGAAATAGGTCTTCGGATTGACGATGCGCCATTTCACATACGCGTCAACGAGGATATTCTTCTTCTCGGCCGTGATGAAGCGCTCCGGCTCCGGCGTATCGAGCGTCAGGATGCGTTTGTCCAGGTAGATGACGTTCTGGAACGGCGGCGGCAGCTTGAAGTACAAGCCTGGCTTGCTGATCTCGTCCTTGACTTCACCGAGGGCGAAGACGATTGCATACTTGCGCGCGTCGACCACGAACACGGTCGAGGACAAGAGCATGATCGCGATAAAGCCCGCGATCAGGGCGGCAACGATACGGTTCATTAGCGGCTCTCCCGTTCACGCGAAGAGCGGCTGTCGCGACGCTGATTGACTTCTACTGTCTGCATGGCTTCCTGTGGCATTACGGTATTGGCTGCGGGTGCGGCCGCTGCGGCGCGCGCTGCCGCGGCCGAGGCGTCCGACGCCGCCTGCTGGGCGATCAACTTGTCGAGCGGCAGATACAGCAGATTGCTGCCCGTCTTGGCGTCAACCATGACCTTGCTGGCACTGCTGAACACTTGCTGCATGGTTTCCAGGTACATGCGGTCACGCGTGACGGCCGGCTCCTTCTGGTACTCGACCAGCACCTGCTTGAAGCGCGACGCATTACCTTCGGAGTTCTCGGTCACCATCGAGCGGTACGCTTCGGCTTCCTGCATCAGACGGAATGCTGCGCCGCGCGCTTTTGGAATGACGTCGTTGGCGTAGGCCTGGCCTTCATTCTTCTGGCGCTCGCGGTCCTGGCCCGCTTTCACCGCATCGTCGAACGCCGCTTGCACTTGCTCGGGCGGCTGCACGGCCTGCATCGTCACGTTATTGATCAACACACCGGCCTTGTAGTCGTCCAGGATCTGCTGCATCAATTTCTGCGTGTCAAAGGCCACTTTTTCGCGGCCTTCGTACAGCACGAAGTCCATCTTGCTGCGGCCGACCACTTCGCGGATCGCCGTTTCGGCGACCTGGCGCAAGGTGTCTTCCTGGTCGCGCAGGCTGAACAGCCATTCGACAGGATCTTTCAAGGTGTACTGCACCGCGAACTGGATGTCGATGATGTTTTCATCGTCGGTCAGCATCAGCGACTCGCCAGTCTGCTTGTTGCGCAGCGACTGGCGGTAGCCCACTTCCACCGTGCGCACCTGCGACACATTGACGGTTTCATCGGTCTGGAACGGATACGGCCAGCGCCAGTTGAGACCGGCCGGCGCCGTGCGCGTGTATTGGCCAAACGTCAGCACCACGCCGCTCTGGCCCTCTTGCACGATGAAGGCGCCGCTGGCGAGCCAGATGAAGACGGCGATCACGCCGACCACGCCGGCGGTGATGCCGGCGCCCTTCATGTCGGGACGCGGGCCGCTGCCGCCACCGTTATTGCCGCCGTTGTCGGGACGGTTCTTCTGTCCGAAAAAGGCGTTCAGGCGCTGATTGAAATCGCGCCACAACTGATCGAGGTCCGGTGGACCTTCGCCGGGCTTTTTGCCTTCTTGGGCTTTCTTGCCGTCGTCCTTGCGATTGCCCCAGCGGGGATCGTTCAGGGACAACTTCAAGCCTGTTTTTTTGAGTAGGGAGACAAGCATAACTATCGTGTTCCGACTTGGGAGTGGGTGGAAATCCTATCGTCCTCGCCAGGCTCTTCGTCCTGGTCCGGGGCGGCGCCATCGTGCTGGTCGTACTGACCGTCCAACTGATCTTCCTGCGGTGCTGCGTCGTTCTGATACAGGTGCGCCGAACCAGGCGCTTTCCTGGCCATTTCAACTATCGCATCGCGCAGCAGGTCGAGCCCGCTGCCCTTCTGCGCACTGACGAACACGCGACTGATCGTAGCATATTCGTCGCGCTCCACCGAAGGCTCCAGCCCGGCCGCGTCGATCTTGTTCCACACGAGGATTTGCGGAATGTGATCGGCGCCGATCTCTTTCAAGACCAGGTTGACCTGCTCGATCTGCTCCATGCGTACCGGCGACGCAGCGTCGACGACATGCAGCAGCAAATCGGCATGGATGGTTTCTTCGAGCGTGGCGCGGAAAGCGGCCACCAGCTGATGCGGCAACTCGCGCACGAAGCCGACCGTGTCGGAGATCACCACGTTGCCCACTTCCTGGCCCAGGTAAACCCGGCGCGAGGTGGTGTCGAGGGTGGCGAACAACTGGTCGGCAACATACACGCCGGCCTTGGTCACGGCATTGAACAGGGTTGACTTGCCGGCATTGGTATAGCCGACCAGGGACACCGAGAATGTGTGATTGCGGCCGCGCGCGCGGCGCTGCGTTTCGCGCTGTTTGTGCAGCTTTTCCAGGCGCGCGCGCAAGGCCTTGACACGGTCGCCGATCAGCCGGCGGTCGGTCTCGAGCTGCGTCTCGCCGGGACCGCGCAAGCCGATACCGCCCTTTTGCCGCTCAAGGTGGGTCCAGCCGCGGATCAGGCGCGTGGCCAGATGCTGCAACTGGGCCAGCTCGACTTGCAGCTTGCCCTCGTGGCTCTTGGCGCGCTGCGCGAAGATGTCGAGGATCAGGCTGGTACGGTCAAGCACCCGCACATTCAGCCGTTTTTCCAGATTGCGCTGCTGTGCAGGCGACAAGGCATGGTTGAAGATGACGATTTCCAGGCCATCGTTGACGACGATGTCGCCAATTTCATCGGCCTTGCCGCTGCCGACGAAATACGCGGAATCGGGACTGGAACGCTTGGCCGTGATGGTGGAAATCGGGTCCGCGCCAGCCGAACGCGACAACAGCATGAGTTCTTCCATGCTGGCGGCGAAGTCGCTGTGACCGAAGTCAACCCCGACTAGTACGGCGCGCATGATGGCATCAGACAAGTTGCGGCGGACGCCGACGCCGATGCAAACGCATCAGCGCCGCCGGCGTGGACGGGGGCGATGGAGGGTGAAAGGCGCTGGGCCTTCAAGCTCAACGCTTTACTCCGCTTCAGATTCAATATTGAGATTGACGGCACGGGCCGGCACCACTGTCGAGATGGCATGCTTGTACACCATCTGTGTCACCGTATTGCGCAGCAATACGACATATTGATCGAACGATTCGATATGGCCCTGCAATTTAATGCCATTGACCAGGTAGATCGAGACAGGAACATGCTCTTTGCGTAATGCATTGAGGAATGGGTCTTGTAACAGTTGCCCTTTGTTGCTCATAACAGCTCCGTTTGTTTATGTTGTTGTGTAAGAATTGGAGGCGACTCGCTTGATTTCAAGTGCTCTCACACCTTTCAAAGAAAGAAAGATGCGTCGTAGCTACTGTAACCTGTTTTCGCGATCGCTGTCGCGCATGGCGCATTAACACTTTATTATTTCCGTGCAAACAGCCATTAATGGATGCCGGCGCCGCATTATCTCTGCGGCGCCTTAATATGCACTTAATTTTACTTGCTTGGCGTGCGTGCAAACGGGTTTTTACCCGTGCGCAGTTCGATGCGCAGCGGCGTGCCGACCAAGGCAAACGTATCGCGGAAATGCTTTTCCAGATAGCGCTTGTAGGGATCGCCAACGGCGTCGAGCGCATTGCCGTGAATAACGATCACAGGCGGGTTCATGCCGCCCTGGTGGGCATAGCGCAGCTTCGGACGAATCGAACCCTTGCGGCGCGGCTCCTGCTTCTCCACGGCCTCGATCAGGGCACGCGTCAGCTTCGGCGTCGACAAATCGCACATGGCGGCTGCATACGCGGCGTTGAGCGATTTCATCAGTGGGGCGATGTTGGTGCCCTTCAGCGCCGAAATGAAATGCATCTGCGCGAACGACAGGAAATCGAGCTTGCGGTCGATATCGATCTTGATCTCGTCGCGTTCGTGCGATTGCAGGCCATCCCATTTGTTCACGGCCACCACCAGCGCGCGGCCCGATTCCAGAATGAAGCCGGCGATATGCGCGTCTTGTTCGGAAATATCCTGCTGCGCGTCGAGCATCAGCACCACCACGTTGGCTTCGGAAATCGACTGCAGGGTTTTCACCACCGAGAATTTCTCGATCGCTTCAAACACCTTGCCGCGGCGGCGAATACCGGCCGTGTCGATCAGCGTGTATTGCTGTCCATCGCGCTCGAACGGAATTTCGATCGAGTCGCGCGTCGTGCCCGGCATGTCGAAGGCGATCACGCGCTCTTCGCCCAGCAAGGTGTTGATCAAGGTCGACTTGCCCACGTTCGGACGGCCGACGAGGGCGATCTTGATGCCGCGGTCGGTCTTTTCCAGTTCTTCAGGCTCATCCGGACGCTGCGCGAACGCCAGGTCCAGCATCACTTCGACGAGGTCGTTGACGCCGTCGCCGTGCGCCGACGAGATCGCATACGGATCACCCATGCCCAATTCATAGAATTCGGACACGACGGCCGTATAGCGCATGCCTTCGCTTTTGTTGACCACCAACAAGACCGGGCGACCGCTCTTGCGCAGGAAGTCGACGATGGTCTTGTCATGCGGGGTCAGGCCCTGACGGCCGTCCACGATGAACACCACCACGTCGGCCTCGGCCACGGCCTGCTTGGTCTGCAGTGCCATCTGGTGCATGATGCCTTCCTTGGCGACGGGTTCGAAACCACCCGTATCGATGACCAGGAAGGGACGTTCGCCGACACGGCCTTCGCCATAGTGACGATCGCGCGTCAACCCAGGCAAATCCGCCACCAGCGCATCGCGCGAGCGGGTCAGACGATTGAATAAAGTCGATTTCCCAACATTGGGTCGACCTACTAGTGCAATTACCGGCTTCATTGTATTACTCGACCGCGAGAGCGGTCACTGTCCCTGATTGGGTTTGAAAAATCAAATTCGAACCGGCAACAACGGGAGCCGAAACAATCGGGCTACCATCGGTGCTGACACGACCTATTAATGCGCCATCTTCCCGTGACAGGAAGTGGATATAACCTTGATAGTCACCGACGGCGACGCTGCGGCCGAAAGAGGCCGGCGTCGACAGGCGGCGGCGCGCCAGCGCCTCATTTTTCCAGGCGCTCTGGCCGCCTTCGCGGCTGAACGCCACCACGGCGCCCTGGGCGTCGGCGGCAAACACGAAACGCTGGTCGACGGCCACGCCCACATCGGACGAGATCGGCTTGGTCCAGCGCGGCACGCCCGTGGCGGCATCGAAGCAGCCCGCCTTGCCCTGATACGTGACGGCGCACACTTCACCCTCGAATACCACCGGCGTGCCGGCGATGTCGGAGACGCGCTCCAGTTCGGTAGCGCCGCGCGGTTCGCTGACGACAATCTCCCAGCGTACCACACCGGTGGCCGCCGTCAGTGCCAGCAGCTTGCCGCCCGGCTGGGCCACATACACATTCGCGCCGCCCAGCACCATGCCCGGCGCATTGCGCAGGGTCAATGCCGGCGTGGCGCGCTGCACCGTCCACTTGCGCTCGCCCGTCTTGGCATCGAAGCCGACGATGCGGTTGTCCACGCTGCGCACCACGACCACGCCCTGTCCGACGACAGGCGGGGTCAGCACTTCGCTGGACGCCTGCGCCTTCCACAGCTGTTTGCCATCGGCATCAAACGCCAGCACGGCGCCCTTGGCGGCGCCCACGGCCACCAGGGTGCCATCGCTGCCGGCGCTCGACGTGATGTCGCTGCCGGCCTTGATGCGCCAGGTTTCGCGACCGCTGGCCGCATCCAGGCGCGCCAGCGCGCCATCGGCATTGACCACGTACAGGCTGTTGCCGGCCAGCGCAGGCGTAAACGCGTACACGCCGGCCTTGCCGATCGAATACTTCCAGGCGTCGCGCACGGCGATGCTCGATTTTAACTCGACCAGCTTGGCCGGTTCGACTTTCGGGTCTTTCGAGGCGAACGGGTTCCAGGACGAGCAACCGGCCATCAGGGCCAACAGACTTGCAGCTACCAGCTTTTCAGTGACACGCATAAGTGTTATCCAACCTTTTTCTTGTACTTGTAAGGGCAAGGCCGGCGGCGGGTACGCCGCGCAGCAAAACCATCAGTGTTCCTGTCAGGCGGCGGCCTTGTCAGCCTTGGCCTTGTCTTCCGGCACCGTACCGCCAATCGCTTCCAGTTTGACCTGAATCAGTTGACGGCCTGGATTGTTCTTGTCCGTCGCGGCTATCGCGGCCAGGTAGGCCGTGCGGGCGTCGGCCAGCTTGTTTTGCGCCACCAGGATATCGCCCTTGCGGTCGGCCACGGCGCCGGCAAATTGCGCCACGCTGGCCGTCGCCAGCACTTTCAACGCTTCATCGTAGGCTTTTTCGTCCAGCAGGACACCGGCCAGGCGCAGCTTGGCGATGGCCTTGTACTCTTCCGTGCCATGCTCGGCCACCCATTGCAGCTGGGTCTTGGCCGTTTTCAGGTCGTTCGCGTCGAACGCCACCTTGGCCGCGGCCAGTGCGCTCATCTGCGCATACGCCGTGCCGCCGAAACGCGATTGCATGTCGCCAGCGGCGCGCATCACTTTGGCCGTGTCCTTGGCGGCGATGGCGTTTTGCAATTCGTCGTACAGCTGGCCCGCTTGCGCAGCCTGCGTGCGCTGGTAGTACTGCCAGCCAGCCCAGCCGCTATAGCCTGCCAGCGCCACGATCAGGACCCAGGAGGTCAGATTGCCATTGCGCTGCCACCAGGCCTTCAGGGTTGCCAGTTGTTCTTGTTCTTCGTGATCGTATGCCATGGGTCGTCAGTTTTAATGAGTAGTTGATCGAGGGTAGTACGGTCTTACTTCAAATCAATGGTGGTGATGCACATGGCCGCCAGGACCGTGGTCGTGGCCGCAATCGTGGTCGCCGATGATCTGGTCCACCACGTAATCGACGACATCGTCGAACGGCACCGTGCTCTGCTGCGCGCCTGCATCGGCTTCGCGCATGGCTTTTACCGTGGCAACATTGTTGGCGATTTCATCGTCGCCCATGATCACGGCAAACGCCGCGCCGCTCGCATCGGCCTTTTTCATTTGCGTCTTGAAGCTGCCGCCACCGTTGCTCGCTGCGCAATGTAGCACAACGTCGAGGCCCGCATCGCGAATCCGCTCGGCCAGCACGAAGGCCTGCAAGCCTGCCTGCTCGCCCTGGTGCACCAGATACACGTCGCACTGGGCCGGCGCTTCCGGCTCGGCCGCATCCTTCATCAGCAGCACCAGGCGTTCGACGCCCATGCCGAAACCGACGGCGGGCGTCGATTTGCCACCGAACATTTCCACCATGCCGTCATAGCGGCCACCGGCGCACACCGTGCCTTGCGCGCCCAGCTTGTCGCTGACCCACTCGAACACCGTGCGGTTGTAGTAATCGAGGCCGCGCACCAGGCGTGGATTGATGGTGAACGGAATATTATTGTGGTTGAGGATCTTCTGCACGCCGTGGAAGTGGGCCAGCGATTCCTCGCCCAGGTAGTCCAGCAATTTCGGCGCGCCATTGACCAGGTCCTGCATGGCAGGATTCTTGGTGTCGAGGATGCGCAGCGGATTGCTGTGCAGGCGGCGCTTGGCTTCTTCGTCGAGCAGCTCGCTGTGGCTTTCCAGGTAGGCGATCAGGTCGGCGCGGTGGCGCAGGCGCTCGTCCGCGTCGCCGATCGAGTTCAGTTCCAGGCGGATGCCTTCCAGGCCCAGGTCATCCCACAGGCGGCGCGACAGCATGATGATCTCGGCGTCGATATCCGGACCCGTAAAACCGATGGCTTCCACGCCGAACTGGTGGAACTGGCGGTAGCGGCCTTTTTGCGGGCGCTCGTGACGGAACATCTGGCCCTTGTACCACAGGCGTTTCGGGCCTTCGTAGACGAGGTTGTGCTCGACCACGGCGCGTACCACGCCGGCAGTGCCTTCAGGACGCAGGGTCAGGTTGTCGCCGTTCATCGAATCGGTAAACGAGTACATTTCCTTTTCCACGATATCGGTCACGGCGCCGATGGCGCGCGCGAACAATTTCGTTTCTTCCACGATCGGCGTGCGAATTTGCTGGAAACCGTAGCTTTGCAGCACGGATTGGGCCGTATTTTCAAACAATTCCCACAGCGGGGCGTCGGCGGGCAGCACGTCGTTCATGCCTTTCACGCCGGTGATTTTCTCTGCTTTTTTATTTTCGGACATAGTGTTCTCTTTAACTTGATTGTCGGATTACGCGCGTAGCGCTAATCCGACCTACGCTGCTGCGCCGTAATGGCTTTTAACATAATTGAGGACGATGTCCTGGAATTCCTCGACGATGCGTTCGCCGCGCAGGGTGATGACTTTTTCGCCATCGACAAACACGGGCGCGGCCGGCGACTCGCCCGTGCCGGGCAGGCTGATGCCGATGTTCGCATGCTTCGATTCGCCGGGGCCGTTGACGATGCAGCCCATGACGGCCACGTTCATCGCTTCCACGCCCGGATACGACTTTTTCCATTCCGGCATCTGCTCGCGCAGGTAGGTCTGGATGTTGTCGGCCAGCTCCTGGAAAGTGGTCGACGTCGTGCGGCCACAGCCCGGACAGGCGATCACCATGGGCGCGAACTTGCGCAAGCCCATGGTTTGCAAAATTTCCTGGCCGACGATGACTTCGCGCGTGCGGTCGCCGCCCGGTTCCGGGGTGAGCGAGATGCGGATGGTGTCGCCGATACCCTCTTGCAGCAGCACGGACAGCGCCGCCGTCGAGGCGACGATGCCCTTGCTGCCCATGCCCGCTTCTGTCAGACCCAGGTGCAGCGGATAATCGCAGCGCTGCGCCAGTTCGCGGTACACGGCGATCAAGTCTTGCACGCCCGAGACCTTGCACGACAGGATGATCTTGTCGCGGCCCAGGCCCAGCTCTTCGGCGCGCACGGCGTTTTCAATCGCCGACGTCACCAGCGCTTCGTACATGACGGCTTGCGCCGGCCATGGGTCGCTGCGGCCCGCGTTTTCGTCCATGATGCGCGCCAACAAGGCTTGATCCAGGCTGCCCCAGTTCACGCCGATGCGCACCGGCTTGTCGTACTTGCAAGCCGCTTCGATCATTTGCGCAAATTGCGTGTCGCGCTTGGCGCCCTTGCCCACGTTACCCGGATTGATGCGGTACTTCGACAGCGCGCGCGCGCAATCGGGGTAATCGTTGAGCAGGGTATGGCCGTTATAGTGAAAATCGCCGACCAGCGGCACGTCGATATCCATCTTGTCGAGCTGCTCGCGGATGTAAGGGACGGCGGCGGCCGCTTCCGGACGGTCCACCGTCAGGCGCACCAGTTCCGAACCGGCACGCGCCAGTTCCTTGATCTGGATCGCCGTGCCTATAGCGTCGGCCGTATCCGTGTTCGTCATCGACTGCACCACCACGGGGGCGTCACCGCCCACCCAGATCTGGCGCTGGCCGTGCGCGATCAGCACCTTGCGGCTGTCGCGGCGGCCGGAAGGACCGGAGCCGATCGCTGTTTTCGAGGTAGCCATAAATAGTATCTTCTGAGTTTGCTTGAACGATTAGTGCAATTATTTGATGCTGACACGGGAAATCGTGCCACCCGCAACGGTCGGCAGATCCAGCTTGGCACCGCGCAAGGTTGCCTGCACGGCAGCCGGCTTGCCCACCACCAAGGTGGCCGGTCCCGCGATATCGAACGTTTCCGTGCTACCCGCCTTGACCATGCGCGAAATCAGCGGCGCGCTGCCCGGGCGGCGGATTTCCACCCAGGAATCCTGCTCCACCTTCAACACCAGCGTATTCGCGCCCACGGCAGCGGCGGCAGCGGCCGGCGCAACGGCCGCCGTCGTTTCCGGAGCAGGCGCGGCGGCAGGCGCCGAAGCGACGTTGGAGACAGGCGCGCCCGTCTGCGTATCGTTGCCTGGCGGCGGCGGCACGGAAATCAGCGGCACGGACGGCGTCTGCACGGGCGTCAAGTCCTGGCCCGGCTTGATCAGGGTCGTTTCCACAGGACCCACATCCGCATGCGCGGTTTCTTTCTCGGCGTGCGAGGACAGCAGGCTGGCGGGTACATAGCCGAACTTGTAAGCGCCAAATGCGGCCGCCACGACGACGGCCACGGCGCCGGCGATCCAGAGGGGAGTCTGGTTCGACGAACGCTGCGTCATCGACGGGAAGCGCGATTCGGAAAATGTGGCGGAAATCTCGCGCCGCACGGGCGCGGCCGGGTCTTGCGCCGGCGCCGGATGGACTTCGATCATGGCCACCAGCGGCGCCGCGTCGAGCTTGACCACCTTGGCATAGGCGCGCACGAAACCGCGCACCACAGCCAGGTTCGGCAAGGCTGCCATGTCGCCCGCTTCCAGCGCGATCACCTGGCGTGGTGCCAGCTTGAGCTGGTCGGCCACCTGTTCCACCGGCCAGCCCAGCGCTTCGCGCTGCGCCTTCAACTGTGCGCCTGCCAACGCAAGATTGCCCTGGGGCTGCTGCTGAGGCGTTTCTGCCCACTCTGAATTCATTGGTATCCCTGTCTCACTCATCAAACGCCCCATTTTGATAAGCAGCATATTCGGGGGAGCCGGAATGGTGGTTGCGCAAATGCGCCCCCAGGCCAGCTTCCGCACCCGCATCCCCGAGCTTATGCTGCACCTTGATCCCGAGCCACAGCACATCGGCCGCCTGGCTCTCCATTGTCGCTACTTTACCGAGCCGCTCAAGGTAATGAGCCGCTTGCCGGTAGTCTTGCTGTTGGTAATACACGCGCACCAGGCCGGCATACGTGATTGCCGCGCCAGGTGCGATGCGCTCCGCCTTGAGCCAGTAGCTGGCGGCGCGCGGGTAATCTTGCATGACCAGGCTGCACGCTGCCGCATTATGCAGCGCCAGTTCAGGCGTGCCATAGGCGACATCTTGCAATGCGGCATCAAAATATGCCAACGACTGCGCCGCGCGCCCGGTCTGGCACAGAAACTGGCCATAATTATTGCTCAACTCGGGATTGTGGGGCGCAAGGCGCAATGCGTAAAGAAAATCTTTTTCGGCAGCCACAGGTTGGCGCAGGGCAGCAAAAATCAGGGCGCGCATGCCGCGCACCTGGGCATTGTCCGGCACCAGCTGCACCGCCTGCTCTGCTTCGGTCAACGCCACCGCAAACTGGTCTTGCATATAATAGGCGCTGGCCAGCTGCAAACGCAAGGCGGCGCGCTGCTCGACAGATGCGGATTGCTCCTTGTTCGCGGTGGAAGCACAGCCGGCCAGCAGCACGCCCAGGCTGACAACAGCCGCGGCAAGTGCGCCAGGATAAGCCATGCTTCCCCGCATCAGGAGCGGATCTCCACGATCTTGCCGAAATTGGCGCCGAATTTTTGCTGATACTCGGTCATCTTTTCCATGCGTTCCTGCACCCGCGTGCGGTCCTTGACTTCGCCCGCCAGCTGGCCGCAGGCCGCATCGATATCGTCGCCGCGCGTCTTGCGCACGGTGGTGATGATGCCGCCATCCATCAGCACCTGGGCAAACGCCTTGATGCGCGGGTTTTTCGAGCGGAACAGGCCCGACTCGGGGAAGGGGTTGAACGGAATCAGGTTGAACTTGCAGTTCACGCCGAACTCGCGGTCTTGCACCAGCGCCAGCAGTTCGTGCGCGTGCTCGTCGCTGTCGTTGACGCCATCGAGCATGCAGTATTCAAACGTGATGAAGTCGCGCGGGGCGAATTCCAGGTAGCGCTTGCAGGCCGCCATCAATTCCTTCAGCGGGTATTTCTTGTTCAGTGGAATCAAACCATCGCGCAAGGCATCGTTCGAGGCGTGCAGCGAGACGGCCAGGGCCACCGGCACTTCCTGCGCCAGCTTGTCCATCATCGGCACGACGCCCGAGGTCGAGAGGGTCACGCGGCGGCGCGACAGGCCGTAGGCGTTGTCATCGAGCATCAATTTCAGGGCCGTCACGGTCGGCTCAAAGTTCAGCAGGGGCTCGCCCATGCCCATCATCACCACGTTGGTGATCTGGCGCTCGCCTTTCGGGCCCGGCTCGATGCCCTTGGTGCGGCGCAATTCAAATTCCGCCATCCACAGCTGGCCGATGATTTCGCCCACGGACAGGTTGCGGTTGAAGCCTTGCTTGCCCGTCGAGCAGAAACGGCAGTTCACGGCGCAGCCGGCCTGCGTCGAGATACACAGGGTGCCGCGATTTTCTTCCGGAATGAACACGGTTTCCACGGCATTGCCATTACCCACATCAACCAGCCACTTGCGCGTGCCGTCCGTCGACGTGTGGTCGCTGATGATGGCCGGGGCGCGCACTTCGGCGCGCGTGGCCAGCTTGTCGCGCAGCGACTTGGCCAGGTCCGTCATGGCGTCGAAATCGGAAGCGCCGAACTGGTGTATCCAACGTTGCAACTGTTTCGCACGAAACGGTTTCTCTCCCAACTCGGCGCAGTAGGCGATGAGTTGCGCGGGATCGAGGTCCAGCAAGTTGGTGAGGGTCGTCGTATTCATGATCATGTCTATTCTAAAAATCCGTCCCCGCGCGCATCAGGAGCAAAAACTCCACAGCGCAGCGGGAACAGGGGGTGATAAGTTATTTCACAGATAACGCCAGGAAATAACGTTATCTAAGGCAATTAAGCCTTCAGTTCTGGGAAGAAGTAAGCGATTTCCACTTTAGCAGCTTCGACAGCGTCGGAACCGTGTACGGCGTTGGCGTCGATCGAATCGGCGAAATCGGCGCGGATCGTGCCTTTTTCTGCTTTCTTCGGATCGGTCGCGCCCATCAGGTCACGGTGGGCCAGAACGGCGTTTTCGCCTTCCAGAGCCTGGATCATGACGGGACCGGAAACCATGAAGTCGACCAGATCTTTGAAGAAGCCGCGTTCTTTGTGCGCTGCGTAGAAGCCTTCAGCTTGTTCGCGCGACAGTTGGGTCATGCGTGCTGCAACGATTTTCAGGCCAGCGTTTTCAAAACGGGTATAGATTTGACCGATGACGTTTTTTGCAACTGCGTCTGGTTTGATGATCGACAGGGTGCGTTCGATTGCCATGTGTGAAAACTCCAATAAAAAGTAAGGTTTAAAACGGTAAATTGATAACTCAATCAACCTTTGATTTTACCATACTCCACCCCATATCACCCAGACAGGCAGGTGGGCATCTTCTGCCCCTGCCTGAGTTTAATTAAATCTTAAGCTGGTTTTTTTGTAAAAACCGGGGTCCATGCTATCCTTGGACAAAGTAGTAATTTGAATTGACAACACGGAGGCACTATGAATCAGAACATGCAACGCACCTTTGACCTGTCGGGGGGCATGCAGCAAGTCCGTCATCAGGTCTTGCGCAACACTTACTGGCTGCTGGCACTGTCCATGATACCGACCGTGCTGGGCGCCTTCATCGGCGTGCAGATGCACTTGCCGATGCTGACCGGCGGCATGGGTTTCATCATCTTCATGGCCGTCGCATTCGGCTTCATGTACGCGATTGAAAAAACCAAGAACTCGGGCCTCGGCGTTGCCGTCCTGCTGGGCTTTACCTTCTTCATGGGCCTGATGCTCACGCCTATCCTGACGCGCACGCTCGGCTACTCGAACGGCGGCATGCTGATCATGACCGCATTCGGCGGCACGGCCACCATCCTGGCCGTGATGGCGACGATCGCCACGGTATCGAAGCGCGACTTCTCGGCCATGGGCAAATGGCTGTTCGCCGGCGTGATCGTGCTGATCCTGGCATCGGTGGCGAACATTTTCCTGGGCCTGTCGGCACTGTCGATCGTGATCTCCATGGTCGCCATCGCCATCTTCTCGGCCTACATCCTGTATGACGTGCAGCAAATCATCAACGGCGGCGAGACCAACTACATCTCGGCCACCCTGCGCATCTACCTGGACGTGTACAACATCTTCACCAGCCTGCTCTCCCTGCTGGGCTTCGCCGGCGGCAGCCGCGACTAAGCGCTAGCGCAAAAACGCCCAGGGCGGCGTTGCAGTGCCTCGCCCTGAACGTTTTATGCGCTGCGCTTATGCGCATGAGCAGGACAAAAAAAGCCGACCCTCGGGTCGGCTTTTTTACGTCTGCTGCACCTACTTGATCTTCTCCGCCACCTCGCGCAGGCAGGCGCGGGCGCGGTCCAGGGTCGGGTTGTCGCGCTGGGCCGCATACACGGCGTAGGCGGAATGCGAGAATTCGGGCGCGTCGCGCACGCGGTGCAAGAGGCCCGCATCGAGGTAGGGTTGCGCGCTGCCGATGCGAAAGTAACTGGCGCCGCCCACTTCCAGCAGGTACACGAGCGCCAGCGGCCCCAGCGAAATCGAGACGGGCGGACTGCTCAGCTCCGGATACGTCGCCTGGTGGTTGGCCGCGAAGCTGGGACCCCAGTCCACATACACATACGTATCGGCATGCATCTGCCCGCCCGCGCGCGTGGTCACCATCACCAGTTTTTCCTCGGCCAGCAATTCGCTGGCCAGGCCCGGGCGCTGCGGCGGGTTGTACAGCACGGCCAGGTCGAGCGAGCCGTCGTGCACGGCGTCGAGCAGGCGCGCGGGACTGTCGACTTCCGCGCGCAAGGCGATCTCGGGGCAATCGCGGCTCATGCGTATCAACCAGTCACCGAGCAGCGGCTGCCACAGGCTCAGTTCGCAGCCGATGCTGACGGCATCGTCGCGCCCCGGCGGCAAGGCCACCTGGTGGCGCGCCCGCTCCCACACCTGCACCAGGGTGGCCGCATGGCGCATGAAGCGCTCGCCGGCCGAGGTCAGGCGCGCCCCCGCCTTGTTGCGCACGAACAGCTGGCGTCCCAGTTGCTGCTCCAGGGTGCGGATGCGGGCGCTGACGGCCGTTTGCGTCACGTGCATGCGCTCGGCCGCCATGATGAAACTGCCGCAGGAAGCCACTTCCAGGAAGGTACGCGCTTGATTGATATCCATCAAGCCATGATATCAGCTGACGCGCTCATAGCCACCCAATACGCCCTGCTTCGACAAGACCCATTGCCACAGCTGCAAATCGCGCGCGCGGAAGGCACCGGCGCAGGACAGCAAATAATATGACCACATGCGGTGGAAGCGCTCGCCCAGCTGGGCGGAAAAGCGCGGCCACGCCTGCTCAAAATTGGCGTGCCAGGCCATCAGGGTCCGGTCGTAGTCGGCGCCGAAGTTGTGCAGATCTTCGGCCACAAACAGATCGTCCATGGCGTCGCCGATTTGCCCGAGCGACGGCAAGTCGCCGTTCGGGAAGATGTATTTGTCGATCCACGGGTCGCACGCGGATTGGCGCTTGTTCTTGCCGATCGTGTGCAGCAGGAACAGGCCGTCGTCTTCCAGGCAGCGGTGCGCCACTTCCATGAAGGTGCGGTGATTCTTGTGTCCCACGTGCTCGAACATGCCGATGCTGACGATGCGGTCGAATTTTTCATCCGTGTCGCGGTAATCCTGCAGGCGAAAGTCCAGCTTGTCTCCGCCCGGCATGGCGCGCGCATACGCGACCTGCTCTTGCGAGATGGTCACACCCACGCACTGCACCTGGTATTTTTCCGCCGCATAACGCATGAAACTGCCCCAGCCGCAGCCGATGTCGAGCACGCGCATGCCCGGCTCCAGCCTGAGCTTGCGGCAGATCAGATCGAGCTTGGCTTCCTGCGCCTCGGCAAGATTGGCCGCATCCTTCCAGTAACCGCAGGTATAGGTCATGCGCGCATCGAGCATGGCCGCATAGAAGGCATTGCCCAGGTCATAGTGCTCCTTGCCCACCATCCACGCGCGGCGCTCCGTCTGCAGGTTGAACAGGCGCGCAGTCAGGGCGTGGAAGACCAGGCGCATGGGGCGCACGTCGTCGGCCAGCCTGGCGCGCAGCAGATGGCAAAAAAATTCGTCGAGCTGGCTCGCATCCCAGTCGCCGTCCATGTACGCTTCGCCCAGGCCCAGGTTGCCGCTGGCGAAAGCCCGTTCCGGCACGCCCGGTTTGCGCAGCTGCATGTCCCAGGCGGCGCGGCCATTCAGGTGGATGTCGGCCCTGGCCAGCAATTCGGCCGCTTCGCGGGTCAGCCGCGTGTCGAGCTGGAGTTCAGTACTACCTGCTGGTGCTTGCTGTAACTGTGTCATTTGCTGCGTGTTCATGCCTGCCGCCTCCAGATGGTTGTCGGTGCTGGCGCGCCAACACGTCCACTCAAAGGCCCGGCGGCGCACCAGCCATAAAATTATCTACCCCTCGTCCGCATCTGGATAATGAAACATCATGGCCATTCATATCAAAATAATTGCCGCAAAACGATTTGAATAAATTATTTTATGGAAATATCTTATACAAGATACCTGCCGTAGAATGAAAAAAGCCGCCTGTTCGGCGGCTGTTCGCGGCAAGTAAGCCCTACAATCAAAAGTCGTGATTCGACGGATACTTGCTGTAAAAATCGTTATCCCATTTGAAGTTGGTAAACGCCACGGTGAGGGAAATATCGAGCGCTTCGACAAAATGCCAGCAGCCGACGGGCAAAAACAGGATTTCGCCCGGCGCCAGCACGCATTCGCGCACCTGCACGTCGGCCATCAGCGGATAGCGCTGCAGGTCGATATCGCGCCCGTCGACGGGGGTAAAACAGTGGCGCTGGTTGTACACGCGCGCCACCTCGCAGGCGGCCATGATGCGCAGCCGCTTGCGCCCTTTGACCTGCGCCATGAAGTTGTTCGTCAGGTCGTGGTGGAATGGCGTCACGGTGCCGGCCGGGCCAAACCATAAAAAGCCCGTGCGGCCGCCATCCTGTTTCAGGTATGCGGGCAGCTGGCCGATATCGTCCCACAGCTCGCGCAGCGCCTGCCGGTTTTGCGAATCGTTGTTCGCCGTCATATAGAAATCGTTGCTCGTGCCGCTGCTCTCGACCAGGCTGGCATACTCGCCAAAGGCCATCTTGCGCTTGTGCGCCACGCTGTTCATCTCGTATTGCGCGTCCGCTTCGCGGCCGAACTGCACTTCCACCTCGCGCTGCCCAAAATGGGCGCGAAAATAGGCCGGACTCCATTTTCGGAGCGCCGGCCAGTCACCCATCATGCCGGTGATGATCACGGGCTGGTTGGTGGAGTAGTACTCGTCGAGGAATTCCTGCGCGGACAGCTTGTCGCGACGGGGAATCTCGGGCGAACGCAACTGGTTCAGCTTGCGCTGGATATCGATCACCCAGTCGCGCTTGGCCAGGCGGTTCGACAGGCGCACGGCGCCCGCCAGATACGGGCTGTGCAACGCAAGCTCGATTTCGCGGCGCGCCAGGGGCTCCGCGATGCCGGCCTGTTGCAGCACCGGCATCAGCGCCGACGGATGACTGCCCAGCATGAGGTTTTCCGCGATCCAGCTGCGCCACTCGCGGCTCAGCTCCTGCTCCAGCTTCTGCTCCTGCTGCTTGACTCCGAATGTCGATACCGCCGCCATCGCCCGTCTCCTGTTTTTATGTGAACAAGCGGCCGGGCAGCGTGTGTCGCCCGGCCGCCTCCTGCTCTAGCGCAGTATTACCGCACCTTCCACACCTCGGTCGCCAGCACGCCATTCGCGTCGCCATCGAGTTCCCACGAGAACGCGCCGCGCAAGCCCTGCTCCTTGACATATTTCACCTTGGTGCCGATGACGGTCGGATCGTCATAGCTCCACCACTGGCCGCCCGCGCCCGTGTACAGGTACAGCTGCCTGGTCACGGGATGGTAGTAGCGCGTGCCGGTCTTGGCGACGAGGATTTTATAGTCCTCGATACCCGACTCGTAGGTGCCTGGCGCCGTACCCGTGGCCGCCTGGTACAGGCCATCGCCGTTCGGTCCCGGCGCCACGCCCGTCCAGCCGCGGCCATAGAACGGTATGCCCAGCAGCAGCTTGTCGCGCGGCACGCCGGCGGCAATCATGTATTGCACCGCCTTGTCGCCCACGTATTCACGCGCCATGCCCGTCGACGGATCGGCAGGATCGGCAAACAGCTGGGCGTTGAAGTTGGTGCTGGTTTCCCAGCCGCCATGGAAGTCGTAGGTCATCAGGTTGATCCAATCCATGTACTGCGCGTACAGGGCCGGTTCCGTGTTGTCGATCTTGTCCTTGCCGGCACCGACGGCCGCCGTCAACAGGTAGCGCTTGCCGTTGGCGGCACCGAGCGCATCGAGCTGACTGCGGAATTCCGCCATCAGCAAGGTGAAGTTGCGCTTGTCGTTGGGGCTGACCGTGTTGTACAGCTGGCCGCCGCCCACCGGATATTCCCAGTCGATGTCGATGCCGTCAAAAATATTCGCCGCCGCACCCGCGCCACCGCGACCGCCCTGCACCGGCAAGTTGCCCTTGATGTAGATATCGATACAGGAACGCACCATCTGCTTGCGCAGTGGATCGGTGGCCGAACCGACGGAGAAGTTCTTCGACCAGCTCCAGCCGCCCAGCGAGATGAACAATTTCAGGTTCGGGTGCGCCGCCTTCAGCTTTCTCAGCTGCAGGAAGTTGCCCGACAGGGGAGCGTCCCATGGAATCGCCTGGCCATCGACGGTGCGCTTCGGCGTGCGGATGTAGTCGGCCTCGGCATCGCCACCCGTGCCTGCGTCCGGCGAATTCGGATTCGTCGCGCCCGGCTCCGTCTTGGTAATCATGGCGCATTCATAGCCGCCATTTTTCGGATAGATATTGCCGAAAGCGTAGTTGATGAAGGTCAGCTTGTCGGCCACGCCGCTGGAATGCACGTTCGCCACTTCATAGTCGCGGCCATACACGCCCCACTGCGCGAAGTAGGATCCCACTTCGCGGCCAGTTGGCGTTGGCGTTGGCGTTGGTGTCGGGGTAGGGGTAGGGGTAGGAGTTGGTGTCGGCGTCGGGGTGGGTGTTGGAGTCGGCGTTGGGGTCGGTGTCGGCGTGATGCTGCAGACCTCCTGGCTGGTCCACGGCTTGCCCGTGCCGGCGGCGCCGCTGCTGGTCGATGGGTTGTCGCCTTGCGTCCAGTAGTTGGCGCGGTAATTCGTGCCCGCATGGCTGACGGTGGCGCCCGCGCTGTAAGCCGTGCCGGCCACCCATGCCAGCGCGCACGTGCCGCCGGTTGGGGTCGGCGTCGGGGTGGGCGTCGGGTTCGGCGTTGGCGCCGGTGTCGGGGTGGGCGTCGGGGTGGGCGTTGGCGTGGTGCCGCCATCGCAAGTGCCGCCCGCGCTCCACAGGCTCGGCGTGGAAACGGGGTTCCAACCGGAGCCCACGTGATCGGTCTGCGTCACCAGAGCCGTATAGTTGGTACCCAGGTAAGTGACCACCGTGCCCGCGTTATACGTGCCGCCCTCCTGCCATGGCACGCAGGCGACCACCGTGCTGGCCGCCAGCAATTGCGAGCCAGCCGGCGTCCCGGCGTCGCCGCCACCGCCGCATGCCGCCAGCACGCCACCGCTGGCCAGACATACCATCATGTTCCTGATCGTTTTTTTGAGTATTAAATTTTCCACGCTGTCTCCTGTTCAGGTTTGCGGAAATACCACTCTGCTTCAATAAAAAGCTACCCTGTGATTTTGTTTTTTTGCAGCTGCAAGGACAGCATGCTGCTGAAAAAATAGGCGGTCAAGTGGTTTTGAAGTGGCATCAAAGTGGGCAATACCACTTCGCACAGAAAGCACGGCGGCATAGGCGAACGGCGTGTTGTCCTACTGGACAATGAAAAAACGGCAGAGGGAGGATGAAAAAAGACGCTGGATCGGGAAAAGACAGACCAGTTTTATAACACGCTATAACTGGTATTGGGGGAGCTTGCTGCGCCATTGAATACAGCGGCGGCGGGTGCCTGCCTGGCCACCCGCCGTGTTTTCAATGCTTATTGCGCCAGATCAAACACCGCCATGGATTCCACGTGGGAAGTGTGTGGAAACATGTTCACCACGCCCGCCTTGCTCAGCACATAGCCCGCTTCCAGCGCCAGGATGCCGGCGTCGCGCGCCAGGGTCGACGGGCTGCACGAGACGTACACGATGCGTTTCGGCAGCAGGTCGGGACGCACTTGCGCCAGGCCGACCAATGCCTGGCACAGCGCCATGGCGCCATCGCGCGGCGGGTCGACGAGGATGCGATCAAAACGGCCCAAGGCGATCAGGTCGTCGGTGGTGACTTCGAACAGGTTGCGCGTCGAGAACGAGGTTTTTTCCGCCAGGCCATTGGCCAGTGCGTTTTCCAGCGCCCGTTCCGTCAGCGTGGTGCTGCCTTCGATGCCCACCACTGCGCTGCATTGCGTGGCCAGCGGCAAGGTGAAATTGCCCAGGCCGCAGAACAGGTCGGCCACGCGGTCGGTCGGCTGCACTTCCAGCAAACGCAGGGCTTTCGATACCAGCACGCGGTTGATGTGGTGGTTCACCTGCGTGAAATCGACAGGCTTGAACGGCATCTTGACGCCGAATTCCGGCAACAGGTAGTGCAACTGCTTGTCCAGCGGATAGAACGGCACGGCCGTTTCCGGCCCCTTCACCTGCAACCACCATTGCACGCCGTATTCGTCGGCAAAGGCCTTCAATTTCGTTTCGTCGTCCGCCGTCAATGGCGCCATGATGCGCAGCACCATCGCGGTCACGTCTTCACCCACGGCCAGCTCGATCTGTGGCATCTGGTCGAAGATCGACAGCGAAGCAATCAATCCGCGCAGCGGCAGCAGCATGGCGGAGATGTGCGGTGGCAAGATTTCACAGCTATCCATGTCGGCAACGAAGGCCGATTTCTTTTCATGGAAGCCCACCAGCACGGCGTCCTTCTTCTTGACGTGGCGCACGGACAGGCGCGCGCGGTATCGGTAGCCCCAGGTCGGGCCATACATGGGGCGCATGATGCTTTGCGGGCGCACCTTGCCGATATGCCACAAGTTGTCTTCCAGCACGCGCTGCTTGATCGCCACCTGCGCCGACGGTTCCAGATGCTGCATGGAGCAGCCGCCGCAATTGTCGAAATGCTTGCACTTGGGTGTCACGCGCATGGACGATTCGCGGTGCAGCACCGTCATGCGGGCCATTTCCCAGTTTTTCTTTTTCTTGAACGTCACAAAGCTGACGCGCTCGCCCGGTAGGGCGCCTTCGACAAACACGACCTTGCCCGGCGAGCCGTCTTCGTTTTCAATATGGCCAACGCCACGGGCGTCCATGTCGAGCGATTTGATTCCGATGATATTTTCTTGCATAGCGATCAATAGGTAAGAGTGGGCCAGGACGCAGGGCCGCGCTGGAACTTGAAAGAATGGGGGAAAGGTCAGGCGCCGCGAGCGGGGCGTATGATAGCAGATGCCGTCCCCGAAGTACCGGGACCGGTTGCCTTACAGCAGAGAGTCGCGCACCACGCCGCGCGCCGCCATGGCGCGCTTCAACTTAATCAAGGCTTCCTGCTGGATCTGGCGCACGCGCTCGCGCGTCACGCCCATTTCCTCGGCCAGGGTTTCCAGCGTGGCCGGATCGTCGTTGTCCAGACCGAAACGGCGCATGATGACCACGCGCTGCTTGTCGGGCAGCTTGGTCAGCCAGTCGCGCACCAGCACCGTCATTTCATGGTGTTCCGCGCGCGCGTCGGGACTGTCTTCGCTGGCGCCGGGCAACATGTCCATCAAGGACGACTGCGGGTCGTTGTCGAGCGGCGCATCGAGCGAAGTCGCATGCTCGGACAGGGCCAGGATATCCTGTACCTCTTCCACGGGACGGCCCACCAGGTGGGCGATGTCTTCCGCGGTGGCATCCTTGCCGTCGTGATGCTGGGCTTCCAGGTGGTACTTGCCGCGCAAAATCTGGTTCAGTTCGCGCACCATGTGCACGGGCAGGCGCACCGTGCGCGCCTGATTCATGATGGCCCGCTCGATGCTCTGGCGTATCCACCAGGTGGCATAGGTGGAAAAACGGAAACCCCGTTCGGGCTCGAACTTGTCGATGGCCCGCATCAGGCCGATGTTGCCCTCCTCGATCATGTCGAGCAAGACCACGCCGCGGTTGATGTAATGCTTGGCGATCGACACGACCAGGCGCAGGTTGTGCTCGATCATGGTTTGCCGGGCTTCGAAATTGCCCTGCTTGGCCAGGGTGGCGTAATGCACCTCTTGCGGCGCCGTCAGCAGAGGCCGCGTGCCGATCTGGTTCAGATAGTGCTGCGTGGTATCGGTCGACAGCTCGGCCGCCAACACTTTTTTCAGTTCATCGACACTTTCGACCAGCACGCTGACGCTGGCCACCGCGCCGCCCTCGCCCGCGTCGACGGCATCAATGCCGTCGAGTTCGCCGGCATCGTCCGTCACGACTTCGTCTGCCCCTTCTTCCGGCAGTTCCGGCTCATCGTCCAGTTGATCGTGCGGCGCGTGTGTCATTGCTTTACCTAACGGTTAGGCAGGAATTTCGAAGGGTCGACAGGCTTGCCCTGCTGGCGGATTTCAAAGTGCAGCTTCACGCGGTCGGCATCGGAATCGCCCATTTCGGCGATGGCCTGGCCTTTGTTGACGTTCTGCCCTTCCTTCACCAGGATGCTGCGGTTATGCGCATAAGCCGACAACAAGCTATTACTGTGCTTCACGATGACAAGATTACCATAACCACGGATTCCGCTCCCGGCATACATGACTTTTCCCGCGCCGGCCGCCACCACTTGCTGGCCCGCCTTGCCGGCGATATCGACGCCCTTGTTCTTGCCTTCGTCGAAAGTGCCGATGACCTTGCCTTCGGAAGGCCACATCCAGCTGATCTTCTCGTCGCCTGGCGCCGATGCCGCAGGGGCTGCCGCGGCGGCGGCGGCGGCCGGTGCAGCAGCGACAGTTGCTGCCGGCGCTGGCGCCGGCTTGGCGTCGGCACTGCCGCCATCGGCGCGCAATTCGGCCAGGGTGGCGTCGGAATACGCGCGCTTCTCGCCGCGCGGGCCGGTTTTCTTCGGCACGACGGGTGCGGCCGGCTTGGTTTCCGTCACCGGCGGCATGACGATGGCCGATGTTTGCGCGCCGCCCGTGTCGCCATTCGGCGGCAGCACGCGCAATACCTGGTCAACCTTGATATCGTTCGGGTTGCTCAAGTCATTCCAGGCCACCAGGTCGCGGTAATTCTGACCGTGTTCCAGGGCGATGCGCAAGAGGGTGTCGCCGCGCCTGACCGTGTAGTAAGCCGGGTCGCGGTCGCGCGGATCGCTGGCTGCGGCGCTGCTGTTCGATGGATGGCGCTCCACCACGGGTGCCTGGACACCCGTGGTGCCGCAACCGCTCAACAGCGCGGCCAAGGAGATGCCACATAGAAGTATGTTACTTTTCTTAATCATTCGCATGTAATTGTATGTCCTGCTTGCTAGCTGATCCGGGGATCATATGGTGCCCGGGCGCAAAGGTACGAAATGGCAGTCTTCCAGGGTTTGGCTAGTCCATTCCATTTTCCCCACCCGGGTAATGAGTTGTAAGTGTTGCAATTTATCCCCCACCGGCGCAACCAGACGCCCGCCGGGCGCCAGCTGTTCCAGCAAGGCTTGCGGGACTTCCAGGCCGGCTGCGGCAAGGATGATCCCGTCGAAGGGCGCCGCCTGCGGCAGGCCAAGCATACCATCTCCGTACTGCAAGCGCAGATTTGACACGCGCAGCGGGCGCAGATTGGCCTTCGCCAGCTCGTGCAGGGGCCGGATGCGCTCGATCGAATACACCTCTTTCGCCACCAGCGACAGCACCGTCGCCTGGTAACCGCAGCCCGTACCGATCTCCAGCACGCGCTGCAAGTTGCCGCCCTGGCGCATCACTTCGATCATGCGCGCCACGATATACGGCTGCGAAATGGTCTGGTGATGGCCGATGGGCAAGGAGGCGTCGATATACGCCTGCGACGCCAGCGCCTCGTCCATGAACAGATGGCGCGGCACGGCTTGCATGGCGTCGAGCACCACCTGGTCCTTGACGCCCTGTTTCGCGATGCGCGCCACCATGGCCCGGCGTACGGCCTCCGACACCAACGGATTTTGCCGTGGCGGCGACAGCACCGCCGGCTGCGCCCGCTCATTGGCGATGGCCTGGGCCCGCGACGGCGCGATGGGCAGCGTGGCAGCGTGGTACGGCGCGCCGCCCCTGGCCGCATTTTGCGCCGCATTCTGCGTCGCCGTCTGCGGCGTGGCAATGCGCGACTGCGCCAGCGACTGCCCCCCGCCCTGCCTGGCGGGCTTGCCGGCCAGCGAATCGAGGGTAAGGGGGAAGGTACGCGGCTTGTCAGTCATAGTGAGCGGTCATGCCAGGCCTTTTTCCAGTGCATCGAGTTCGGTGGTATGGGTCAGGTCGATCTGCAGCGGCGTGATCGAGACTTGTCCATGTTCAACGGCGTAAAAGTCCGTGCCCGGCCCGCCTTCCTTGGCGGCGCCGGCGGGGCCGATCCAGAAGATTTCACGGCCACGGGGATCGAGGGCGCGGATCACGGGCTCGGCCGAATGGCGCTTGCCCAGGCGCGTGGCCGCCATGCCTTGCAATTGTGCGTAAGGGATGGCGGGGATGTTCACATTCAGCAAATACGGTTTCTGCAGGGCGTCAAACTGGCGCTCGACGATTTCCCTGGCCACGCGGGCGGCCGCGTCCAGGTTGGCCCAGCCAAACTGCGACTGCGAAAAGGCGATGGCGGGAATACCGAACAGATAGCCTTCCGTGGCGGCTGCCACGGTGCCCGAATACAGGGTGTCGTCGCCCATGTTGGGACCGTTGTTGATGCCGGAGACCACCAGGTCGGGGCGCTCGATGAGCATGCCCGTCAGCGCCACGTGCACGCAGTCGGTGGGCGTGCCGTTGACAAAATAAAAGCCGTTGGCTGCCTTGTGCACGGACAGGGGCCGGTCCAGGGACAGCGAATTGGATGCGCCCGAACGATTGCTGTCGGGCGCCACCACGACGATTTCCGCAATGGGCGCGAGCGCGTCGGCCAGGGCCGCCAGGCCTGGCGCCAGGTAACCGTCGTCGTTACTGATAAGAATTCTCATAACGAGATTTTACCTGAAGCAATGCCAACACTGCGCATGCCACACGCCGAATGGCAGCATTATTTATGCCGCCGCGCTGACATGGCGCAAGGCGTCAGCGCTGCTCGATGCGCGCTTCCGATAGCGCCCCTTCCAGCGCCTGCACTTCATCCTCCTGCAAGGCCAGCAAGGCATTCAGGTCACCTTGCAATTTATACATTCTTTTCAGCTGCGCCATGCCGCGCCTGCGCAGCTTGCCCGGCACGCCAGGGCGCAGCAGGCCGGACTTCAAATGTTCGGCCAGTTCGCCCGCCTGCGCATACTGTTCGCGCTCTATCATGCCTTGCAACATCGAGATCATGCTGGCCAGAGCGTCCGGCTCGGCCACGTCCTGCCCGCTGGCGCGGCCGGCCAGGATGGTTTCCTGCAAATGCCGGGCGCCGTCCAGCACGCTGTCCGCATGCCCCGTGACGGGCGCATTCAACAGCCGGTCACTGCCGCTGAGCACCGCGTCTTCCAGCAGGCGCGCCGCCTCGCTGTCGCCCTGCTGCTGCAGGGTGCCGGCCAATTGCTTCTTGCTGTGCAAGGTATCAAGGTGGTCTTCGCCCAGCAGGCGCGCATGCACTTCCAGCACCTGCTCCTGCACGCTGCGCGCCGCATCGAGTTCGCCACGCCGCAGCAGCGCCTCGGCCAGCTTGCGCTGGCTCATCAGGGTTTCAGGATGGTCGAGCCCGTGCGTGCGCTCGCGCGCCGCCACCTGGTCTTCGTGCAGCTGGCGCGCGCCGGCCCAGTCGCCCTGCCCGGCCACGATATCGGCCAGCAAGTCGCGCGTGGCCAGGGTGGCCGCATGGTCGCTGCCCAGGCGCCGCTCCTGCACCTGCAGCACGGCAGCGAGCAGGTGCCGCGCGCCTTCCAGCTCGCCTGCGCGCCCCAGGGCCTGCGCCAGGGCCAGCTTGCTGCGCAAGGTATCGCCATGCTCGGCGCCAAACAGGCGCTCGCGCGCCGCCACCACCGTGCCCAGCACTTGCTGCGCCTGCGCCAGCCGCCCCATGCGCAGCAAGGTCGCGGCGCGGCGATCCATCGCTTCCAGGGTCAGCGGATGCTCGCCGCCCAGCTGGCGCACATAGCTTGCCAGCACGGTATCTTGCAGCAGCAGCGCCGCCGCCAGTTCTCCCTGCAGCAACAGGGTTTGCGCCAGGCAGGCCCGCGCGGCCAGGGTGTCGGGATGCTCGCTGCCCAGCACGCGCTCGCGCACGTCGAGCACGTCCTCTTCCAGGAAGCGCGCTTCATCGAACTTGCCCAGCTGGCGCAGCAGGCGCGCCATGCCGCTCTTGCACGCCAGGCTGTCGGGATGCTCCTCGCCCAGCAGGCGTACGCGGATCTCGACGCTCTGGCGAAAGGCATCGAGCGCCTGCGCGCTGCGCCCCTCCTTGCGGTACAGCTCGCCCAAGCGCGCCAGGTCGCGCGCCAGCGGCAGAGCCACGGCGCGGCCCGGTTCGAGCAACAAGGCCTGGCGCGCTTCGCAGATAGCGCCCAGCAAGGCGATTTCACGGCTCGATTGCCAGGGAAAATAACCGCCCGTCAGCCAGTGCAAAAAGGCTTCGAAAGTACGCGTGAGGGAAAAGCGGTCGCCGCCCTGGTCGATGCGCACGGCCAGCTGCTCGCCATAGGCAAAGGTTTTCGTCTGCTGCAGCTGGACTTCGTCGAAATAGCTGTCAAGGGCAATCTGCGGCAAACCGTAGGAAGTGCGCAGCAGGCGCTCGAACATGGGCTGGAAGCCGGCGATGCCCTTGTGCGCGTCGCCGCGCCGCCACTCGGCGCGCTGCGCCCCGTCGCCCATTTCTATGCGCGAGGGCAAGGGGTAGACGAGTAGCGGACGCTGTTCATCCTCATGACTGCGGCGGTATTCGATGGCCCGCGTGACGAGCGCGTCGACGCCTTCCAGGCTTTGCCGGTTCGGCGTGAAGACCACCACCAGCTTTTTCGGCAGCAAGGTGGTACAGATGCCGGCACTGTCCGTGCGGCCCGTGCGCGAATCGACCAGCACGTAGCGGAAATGCTGCGCCAGGGTATCGGCGAAGCAGCGGAACAGGGCTGGGCAGGTGTCGAACAGCTGGTCCCAGCGCATCTGCGCCAGGCGTTCGCTGTAGCTGGCGTCGAAACGTCCCGCGCGCATCAGGTACAGCGGGCTGCCCTGGTCGACGCGCACCACATATTGCTGCCAGTCGATGGCGTCGAGCACGCGCTGCGCCAGCGCCGCGTCCTCGCGGCCTGTACCCGGCCCACCGGCGCGCGCGCCCGCCATTTCCAGGCTGATGCGCTCGATCTGCTGGCGGCACGCCTCGAAGAACTCGAGCACGCCCGGCCGTTCCTCGTGCTGCTCGAAATAATGGTGCAGGCCAGGCGCTTCCATGTCCCAGTCCAGCATCAGCACGGGCACGCTGGCGTTTTCACGGCGCGCCAGCAGGACGGCGATGTTCGACAGGGCCATGGTGCGGCCGGTACCGCCCTTGTAGGAATAGAAGGTGACGACTTCGCCAGGGGCGCTCAAAGGCGGCAGGGAGAGGCGTTGGCATTCCATGACAGGACCTTTTACGTGATTAACGCGGAAAGTGGGGAGGCGGAATGGCGCGCCATTCCGGTGGAATATCGGGCAACACGAAACGGCTGCAATCGTGGCCGGGCGGTGTCGACCGCTTGAGCAAGTGGTAATGCGTGGCGATGCGCTGCACGATGCGGTCGATGTCGGGCAGGTATTGCGGATTCGACTTCAGGTCGCCGCTGGCCAGCGTATAGCCGGAGAAATCGACGTACAGCCCCGACTCCGTGATTTGCGGCGGCAAGCCGTCCGGATGGCGCGTCATGATGATGGGGATGATCAGGTGGCTGGGCAGCGCATACCAGGCGCGCCGCTCCTGTTCGATTAGTTGCATGGCAGCAAATTCACGCCGCGTGTAGCCGTGTGCTTCATATTTGGGGGTGTACAGCACGATCATGCAGACGCTCTGGCACATGGCGCGCGCCACGCGCAGGTCGATATCGTCGCCACCGCCGAGTTGCTCGCTGTCGATGAACAGCACTTCTTCACGGTCGAGGTGCGGTTCCAGATAGCAAGCCAGCGCCTCGATGAGATCATTCTTGAACTTGTTCATGAACGCATATTGGCCGTGTGCATAGCTCAAGAAACAGCCGTAGCGGATCTCCATGGCATCCCCCTGTTCCCCGTGCGGCCCTGCCAACGCCGCGCCTTCACCCTGCAAGGCATGAACTCACTGTAGACCGCCCGGCAACCGCTCAGTTTGCGCTGGCGCAAAGATGTGTCTGGCGTCCTGGACATGGAGAAAAAGCCAGAAACTGGCACGATCACGCCCATTTCTGGCATGCCAGGCACGCAGGCAAACGCCGCACAGGAAGCGCTAGTGGCTTGATAACAAAGGGAAATATGCCGGCGCGCCGATGGCGCCGGCAAGCAGGACTTAAGCGCCCTTGGCGGGCAGGTTGCGGAAGAACTCCACCACTTCGTTTGTGTCGCGCGTGCGCTTGAACGGTGGCAGGCTTTGCCAGATGCGCTTGCCATACGGCTTGGAAATGAGGCGCGGATCGCAGATCATCAGCACGCCGCGGTCGCCCTCGTCACGGATCAGGCGGCCTGCGCCCTGCTTCAGGTTGATGATGGCTTCCGGCAGCGAATGATGCATGAAACCATTCTTGCCCTGCTTTTCCATCACTTCGATGCGCGCGGCCAGCACGGGATCGTCGGGTGGCGCGAACGGCAGCTTGTCGATGATCACCAGCGAGAGCGCATCGCCGCGCACGTCGACGCCTTCCCAGAAGCTCTGGCTGCCGATCAGCACGCCATTCCCGGCGGCGCGGAACTGGTCCAGCAATTCCGTGCGGCCCTTGTCGCCCTGTACGAACAGGGGGTAGTTCAAGCCCCGCTGCTTGAATTCGTCGGCCAGGCGTTCGGCCGCGCGCTTGACGGCGCGCAAGGTGGTGCACAGGAAGAAGGTACGCCCGCCCGCCGCCTCGATGATGGGCAAGGCGCAGTCGATGACGGCATCCGTGTAGCCCAGCGAGTTCGGTTGCGGCAGGTTTTGCGGCACGAACAGCAAGCCCTGCTGGCCATAGTCGAAGGGACTCGGCCAGGTGTGCGACGGTTCGCCCGTCAAGCCCATCTGTTCCGAAAAATGCTTGAAATCGTTCTTCACGGCCAGGGTGGCGGACGTAAAAATCCAGCTGCGCGGCGTGCCTTCGCGCTGGTTATTGAAGATCGGCGCGATCGACAATGGTGTTTTATGCAACTGCAAGGAGCTGGAAAACGCCTCCACCCAGAACACGGCTTCTTCGCCGGCCGCTACCTTGGCCTTCGGATCGAACTTCCAGCCGCTCAGCTGCTGCGCCAGCTCGACGCCGCGCACTCTGCACTGTTCCAGCGTTTCCGCCCGTTCCGCCTGGGTTTCCAGCACGGCCACCATACCGTCGAACTCATCTTTGAGGGTATCGAGCGCGGGGAAAAAGTCGCTCGACGGGGCGATTTGCGGCAGGGACAGGCGCACGATATCCTGCGAGAAGGTCAGACGCAGGTCGCGCGCCGCCTTTTCCACCACCGTCACCGTCTTGGCCCAGTCGATGCCGCGCGCATGCGCCAGGCCCTCGGCCAGCACGTCGCGGCACAGTTCCAGGATTTGCGAGGTCGACACCGTGTTACCGAAGAACAAAGTGGCCGTATCGGGCAACTGGTGCGCCTCATCGAAGATGATGGTATTGGCCGACGGCAGCAATTCCGCCACGCCCGTGTCCTTCAGGGCCACGTCGGCAAAGAACAGATGGTGGTTGACCACCACCACGTCGGCCTGCTGGGCTTCCTTGCGGGCCTTCATGACGAAGCAATCCTGGTAATACTGGCACTCGGCGCCCATGCAGGTGTCGCGCGTGGACGTCACCAGGTTCCAGATCATGGCGTTTTCCGGCACCTTGGCCAGTTCCGCCTTGTCGCCGGAGCTGGTCATTTTGATGAAGCGCGAGATTTCGCGCAAATGCCCCACGTCGTCGCGCGAGGTCATGCGCCCGTTCTGCAGGGTGCGTTCCAGGTGATAGTGGCAGACGTAATTCGAGCGGCCCTTCAGCAGGGCGACGGAGACGGGTGCCTGCAGCGCGGCGCGCACGGTGGGGATATCGCGCAGGAACAACTGGTCCTGCAAGTTCTTCGTGCCGGTGGAGACGATGGTCTTGCCGCCCCACATCAGGGCCGGCACCAGGTAGGCAAAGGTTTTACCCGTGCCCGTGCCCGCCTCGGCAATCAGGGTGGTCTGGCTGTCGATGGCGTGGGCGATGGCCTTGGCCATTTCCGTTTGCGAACGGCGCGGCTTGTAGCTGCCCACGGCGGGACCGAGCGGGCCGCCCGCGCCGAACAGGCGCTCGATGTCGGCATCGTGCTTGCCAGGGGCCGCCTGGGGTTCGGCTGGCAGACTGGCGTGCAGATCGGCAGGCTGGCCATCTGGGTTTACAGGCAATAAATTGTGGTCGGTCAAAATATACTTAAGTGAAGGCTGGACTGGACGCTACTGGCGCCCCTCAGGCGGGAACGTCGGGCACCAACTGCATTTTCAGCAAGGTGATGTGATCCTTCAATTGCAATTTGCGCTTTTTCAGGCGGCGCAGCTGCAGCTCGTCATGGTGGCCATCGAGTATCAGCAACTCGATGACGGCATCGAGGTCACGGTGCTCTACGTTGAGTTCAATCAGGCGCCGCTGTATATGCTGTGCATCGCTCATGTGTTGCGTTCCAGGCAGTGTTGGTAACAGGCGTGCGCAACGTACGCAGGCAGCCATTGACGCCGGCATCCCCGGCAAGTGCATAGTTTAACCCGCCGCGCGCGTTAGGGCACGCCATTTCCGGCATGCCCCGCGCACGGCGGTCTTAATTGACCGGCGGCACAGGCCCAGCAGCTGCTGGCGTGCTGGCAGCCGCCGCGGCCGCCTTGGCAGCCTTGGCCTGCGCTTCGGCCTGGCGCTCGGCCAGGCGTTGCGCCACACGTTTCTGGCGCGCCACGGCGTCAGCCTGCTTGCGCGCATAGTCTGCCTCGCGGGCTGCGCGGCGCGGCGCTTCGGCAGCGGCAGCAGCGGCCTGCTTCGCCACCTTCGCCGCTTGCGCCGCCTCGCGCTCGGCAACGCTCCTGCCTTCCGGCTTGGGCGGCGCCGGCTCGGGCGTGACCACTTTCACGGGCTTGGGCACGGCGGCGGTACGCTGCTCGGCGTCCAGGCGCGCATCTTCCTGTGTCCGGGCCAGGTCGATATCGCGCAGGCGCACGGATTCCGCCCGCTTGAAGTAATTCGCTTCCGCGTCGACGGCGCGCAGGCGCACGAGGATCAGGCGGCGCTTTTCCTTGGCCTGGTCGAGGCAGTTATTCACGAAAAACTTGTTGTAGCACTCCAGTTCGCGCGCGGCAAACTCATTTTCCGCCGCCTCGCGCTCGCTGGCTGACTGCTTCAGCTTGGCGTCCGCTTCCTCCACCGACAAGGTCGCGGGCACCTGCGGTGCGCCAACCTCATCCAATGCCGCGGCACCCTGGTGCGCGCAGGCGGACAATGCCAGCGCCAGGCCCAGCGCGGCGCCCAGCTTGTATAGTGTATTTGCCATCATGTTCATTATCCCTGCCTCAAACGATCGCGTCGGCCGCGCCGCGCTGTTCTTTTTCCATGTATTCGCGCGATTGCATCTCGATGATACGCGAAACGGTGCGGTGAAACTCGTTGGCCAGCATGCCGTTCGTGTACAGCTGCTCGGGCGCCACTTCGGCCGACATGATCAGCTTGACCTTTTGATCATAAAACACGTCGATCAGCCAGGTAAAGCGACGCGCTTCGGACGACTGCGCCGCCGACATGGCCGGTATGCCGGACAATACCACCGTATGGAAGCGGCTGGCGATTTCCAGGTAATCATTTTGCGAGCGGGGACCGCCGCACAGGGTGGCGAAATCGAACCAGATGATGCCACCGGCGCGGCGCAGGCAATGGATTTCGCGGCTCTCGATGCGGATGCGCGCGTCTTCATCGGCCGTCTCGGCGATGCGCGTGTAGGCGTCGCGCAAGGCCTTGTCGGTGGCGGCGCCCAGCGGCGTGTAGTAACTTTCCACCTGTTCCAGCGCGCGGCCGCGGTAATCGACGCCGGCGTCGACGTTCATCACGTCGAGCTTGTCCTTGAGCAGCGCGATGGTCGGCAGCATGCGGTCGCGGTGCAAGCCGTCCGGATACAGCAGGTCGGGGTCGTAATTCGAGGTCATGATGAAGGACACGCCATTGGCGAACAGGGCCGACAGCAAGTTGTACAGGATCATCGCATCGGCGATGTCGGAGACGTGGAATTCATCGAAACAGATGAGGCGGTATTTCTTGGCGATGCGCTTGGCTACGTCGTCGAGCGGATCGGCCACGCCCTTCAATTCGTCGAGCTGCTGGTGCACGCCGCGCATGAATTCATGGAAGTGCAAGCGCGTCTTGCGCACTACCGGCACGACCGAATAGAAACTATCCATCAAGAACGACTTGCCGCGCCCTACCCCGCCCCACATGTACACGCCTTTCGGCACGGCAGGACGGTTCAGCAGGCGCTTGAAGGTACACGAGCGCTGACCCTTGTAGGCCACCCACTCGTCATAGCACAGTTGCAGGCGATCGACCGCGCGCCGCTGGGCGGCATCGGCCTTGAAATCACGCTTCTGCAACGCGTGCTGGTAAAACTCTTCTACGTTCATGGGATTCGCTTTAACGCACAAGGGCGCCGGCGGAAAAAATCCGCGAGCGCCCCTGTAGGACTAACTACAATTAAAAGTTCAACGTGCGCTTGTCAACCGCCAGTGCCGCTTCCTTGGTCGCTTCCGACAAGGATGGATGCGCGTGGCAGATGCGCGCGATGTCTTCTGCCGAAGCCTTGAATTCCATCGCCACGACGGCTTCGGAAATCAGTTCGGAGGCCATCGGGCCGACGATATGCACGCCGAGGATTTCATCGGTGGTTGCATCGGCCAGGAATTTCACCATGCCCGAAGTGTCGCCCAGCGCGCGCGCACGGCCGTTGGCCATGAACGGGAAGGTGCCGGCCTTGTAAGCGATGCCTTCGGCCTTCAGGGTTTGCTCGGTCTTGCCGACCCACGCGATTTCCGGCGAGGTGTAGATCACCCAGGGAATCGTGTTGAAGTTGGTGTGACCGTGCTGGCCGGCGATGCGTTCGGCCACGGCAACGCCTTCTTCTTCCGCCTTGTGCGCCAGCATCGGGCCGCGCACGACGTCGCCCACTGCCCACACGTTCGGCAGGTTGGTCTTGCAGTCGCCGTCGACGGCGATGAAGCCGCGTTCGTCGAGCTGCAGGCCGACCTTGTCGGCACCCAGGCCATTCGTGTTCGGCGTGCGGCCGATCGAGATGATCAGTTTGTCGAACACGGCTTTTTGCGCTTCGCCCTTGGCGTCCACGAATTCCACGGTGACGTCTTTCTTGCCTGGCGTGATCGCACCGATCTTGCAACCGAGGTTGATCTTCAAGCCTTGCTTGATGAACAGCTTCGACGCTTCCTTGGCGATCTGCTCGTCGACGGCGCCCAGGAAGACCGGCAGGCCTTCGAGCACGGTGACGTCGGAACCCAGGCGGCGCCAGACGCTGCCCATTTCCAGGCCGATCACGCCGGCGCCGATGACGCCCAGCTTGGCTGGTACGGCGTCGATGGCCAGTGCGCCCGTGTTCGACAGGATCAGTTTCTCGTCGAATGGTGCGCCCGGCAATTCGCGTGCGTTCGAACCCGTGGCGATGACCACGTGCTTGGCCGTCAAGGTTTCGTTGGCTGCGCCCGTCACGCTGATCTCATACGCGCCAGCGGCGGCGGCAGCGAAGGCGGCGCGGCCGTGGAAGAAGGCGATCTTGTTCTTCTTGAACAGGTACAGGATGCCGTCGTTATTTTGCTTGACGACGGTGTCTTTGCGCTTGAGCATCTGGCCCAGGTTCAGCTTCAGGCCGGCGACGTCGATGCCATGCTCGGCGAAGCTGTGGCCCGCGTGTTCGAAATGCTCGGACGATTGCAGCAGCGCTTTCGACGGGATGCAGCCGACGTTGGTGCAAGTACCGCCAGGCGCGGCGCCGCCCTTGGCGTTCGACCACTCGTCGACGCAAGCGACGGAAAAGCCCAGTTGCGCTGCGCGGATGGCGGCGATGTAGCCGCCAGGGCCCGCACCGATGACCACTACGTCAAATTGTTTAGTACTCATGTTTTGTTATTCCAATCTCTTCGTCTGGTACGAAAATCCACAATAGAAGGTAAATCACCACGCCGAAGCCGAAGGTCAATGTAAACAGGACGAAGACCAGGCGCCAGATCCACGCTTCCATGCCGGAAGCGCGTCCCAGGCCGCCACAGACGCCACCGAGCCAGCGGTCGTTGCGCGAACGGCGCAGGCGGTTGAATTCCTGCACCAGGTCGTTCGACGGGCCGGAGTCGGAGGGACTGTCCGATTTGTCCAGGTTGATATTGCTCAGGAGCTTGGCTTTCGCTTGCGCGAATTCCGCGTCGCTCAGGGCGCCCGCCAGGTGCAACTCGTGCAGACGCTTGATTTCTTCAGAGACGTTCATGAGAATCCTCTTTCATTGAGATCAGCCAGCTGCGTCTTCTGGCAAGGGGTATCAGCTACATTGCCCCGGCGGCGACGCCGGGGGACTACGGTGCTTACAGGTCCAGCAACAGGCGTGCAGGATCTTCCAGCGCTTCTTTCATCGCCACCAGGCCCAGGACGGCTTCGCGGCCGTCGATGATGCGGTGGTCGTAGGACATGGCCAGGTAGTTCATCGGACGTACCACGATCTGGCCGTTTTCGACCACGGCGCGGTCCTTGGTCGCGTGCACGCCCAGGATAGCCGATTGTGGCGGGTTGATGATCGGGGTCGACAGCATGGAGCCGAAAGTGCCGCCGTTCGAGATCGAGAACGTACCGCCCGTCAGGTCGTCCAGGGTCAGCTTGCCTTCCTTGGCTTTCGCGCCGAATTCACCGATTTTTTTCTCGATGTCGGCGATCGACAGCTGGTCCGCATTGCGGATGATAGGCACGACCAGGCCGCGTGGCGAACCGACCGCGATGCCGATGTCGAAGTAGCCGTGGTAGACGATGTCATTGCCGTCAACGGAGGCATTGATGATCGGGTACTTTTTCAGCGCGGCGACGGCGGCCTTGACGAAGAAGGACATGAAGCCCAGTTTGACGCCGTGCTCTTTCTCGAACTTGTCCTTGTACTTGTTGCGCAGGTCGATGACCGGCTGCATGTTCACTTCATTGAACGTGGTCAGGATGGCGTTCGTCGATTGCGATTGCAGCAGACGCTCGGCGATACGCGCGCGCAGGCGGCTCATCGGCACACGCTCTTCCGGACGGTCGCCCAGGCGGGCGGCCAACGGCGTGGCAACTTGCTGCAGCGCTGGCTTGGCAGCGGCTGGCGCCAGTGGCGCGACAGCTGGCTTGGCGGAAGCGGCCAGGGCATCGCCCTTGGTCACGCGGCCATCTTTGCCGGAACCGGCGACGTCGCCAGCGGACAGGCCTTTTTCGGACAGGATCTTGGCAGCGGCAGGCATGGCGACATCGCCTTTGGTCGCTGCGGCTGGTGCCGACGCGTTAGCGGTATCCTGGGCTGCAGCAGCCAGGGCTGGCGCAGGAACAGCGGACACTTCCATCGGGCTGACCTTCGCCGAGCCGTCGGTGTCGATGATGGCGATGACTTCGCCGGCGACGACGGTGGCGCCGTCAGCCTTGATGATCTGCACGATCACGCCAGCGACGGGCGCAGGCAGTTCCAGCACGACTTTATCGGTTTCGATATCGATCATGTTTTCGTCGCGCGCGACTGGCTCGCCGACTTTCTTGTGCCATGCCAGCAGGGTCGCTTCTGCAACCGATTCCGACAACTGGGGAACTTTGACTTCGATTTGTGCCATGTAAAACTCCGTTTATTTTGTTATTGCGGCGCCGCCCCTGCGTAGCAAGGGCGGTGCTCCGTCATGATGTATGCGAGCAGGCGCCATGCATACACATGGCGCCCCTTACCCTGCCACTTACTTGGTCAGGATAAAACCCTTCAGCTTCGAGAATGCCGTTTCCAGCAGATCTTTTTGCTGGGCGTAGTGCTTGTCGTAGTAACCGACAGCAGGCGACGCCGAAGCAGGACGACCGGCGTAAGCCAGGCGCTGACCCGATTCCAGGCCTTCGAAGATGTTGTGCTGGATCTGGAACCAGGCGCCCTGGTTTTGCGGCTCGTCCTGGGCCCATACGACTTCGACCAGGTTCGGGAACTTCTTCAGTTCAGCAGCGAACGACTTGTGCGGGAACGGATACAGCTGTTCCAGGCGCACGATGGCCGTGTCGGTCTGGCCGCGTGTCTTGCGTGCGTTGACCAGGTCGTAGTAGACCTTGCCCGAGCAGGCGACGACGCGCTTGACTTTCTTGGCATCGATTTTGTCGTCGACTTCGCCGATGACGGTCTGGAAACCACCCTTGGACAGGTCGGTCAGCGGCGAACCGGCATCCTTGTTGCGCAACAGCGACTTCGGCGTCAGGATGACCAGCGGCTTGCGGAACTGGCGCACCATCTGGCGGCGCAGCAAATGGAAGATCTGCGCAGCCGTCGTCGGCTGCACCACTTGCATGTTGTTGTCTGCGCACAGCTGCAGGAAACGCTCCGGACGCGCGGACGAGTGCTCAGGACCCTGGCCTTCGTAACCGTGCGGCAGCATCATGACCAGGCCCGAAGCGCGGCCCCACTTCACTTCGCCGGAGCTGATGAATTGGTCGATGACCACTTGCGCGCCGTTGGCGAAGTCGCCGAACTGGGCTTCCCAGATCGTCAGGGTATTCGGTTCAGCGGTCGAGTAGCCGTATTCGAAGGCCAGTACGGCTTCTTCGGACAGCACCGAGTCGATGACGGTGAACGGCGCCTGGTTATCCGAGACGTTTTGCAGCGGAATGTAAGTACCGGCATCCCAGCGCTCGCGGTTCTGATCATGCAAGACGGCGTGGCGGTGCACGAAGGTGCCGCGGCCGGCATCCTGGCCCGTCAGGCGGATGGCGTAGCCGGACGATACCAGCGAAGCGTAGGCCAGGTGTTCGCCCATGCCCCAGTCCAGGTTCATTTCGCCACGGCCCATGGTGCCACGGTCGCCCAGTACTTTTTCAACCAGCGAGTGGACCTTGAAGTCTTCCGGCACGGTGGTGATGCGGGTGGCCAGACGTTTCAGTTCCGTCATCGGCACGGCGGTGTCGGCCGAGTCGGTCCATTTCTTGTTCAGGAACGGCAGCCAGTCGACGGCGTACTTGTTCTTGAAGTTCGAGATGACCGGATCGACGGTGTGCTTGCCGGCGTCCATGGCGTCGCGGAAAGCGGCCACCATCTTGTCGCCGCCATCGGCAGGGATCACGCCTTGCGCTGCCAGCTTGTCCGCATACAGCTTGCGCGTGCCTGGATGCTGGCCGATCTTCTTGTACATCAGCGGCTGCGTCAGTGCCGGCGTATCTTGCTCGTTGTGGCCAAGTTTACGGTAGCAGATGATGTCGAGGACGATGTCCTTCTTGAATTCCATGCGGTAGTCGAGCGCGATTTGCGTCGCCAGCACCACGGCTTCAGGATCATCGGCATTGATGTGCAGGACCGGTGCTTCGATCATCTTGACGACGTCCGAGCAGTACAGGGTCGAGCGTGCATCGCGCGGGTCCGAGGTGGTGAAACCGATCTGGTTGTTGATCACGATATGCACCGTGCCGCCCGTATGGTAGCCACGGGTTTGCGCCAGATTCAGCGTTTCCATGACCACGCCCTGGCCGGCGAAAGCGGCATCGCCGTGCACCAGGATAGGCAGCACTTGCGCGCCCTGCGCGTCGCCGCGGCGATCCATGCGGGCCTTGACGGAACCTTCGACCACAGGGTTGACGATTTCCAGGTGCGACGGGTTGAACGCCAGCGACAGGTGGACCGGGCCGCCTGCGGTGGAGATGTCCGACGAGAAGCCTTGATGGTACTTCACGTCGCCGGCAGGCAGGTCGTCGCCATGCTTGCCTTCGAATTCTTCGAACAGTTCCTGTGGCGCCTTGCCCAGGGTGTTGACCAGTACGTTCAGGCGGCCGCGGTGGGCCATGCCGATGACGATTTCCTGCACGCCTTTTTCGCCGGCGCGCTGAATGGTTTCATCCATCGAGGCGATGAACGTTTCGCCGCCTTCCAGGGAGAAGCGCTTCTGGCCCACGTAACGGGTGTGCAGATAGCGTTCCAGGCCTTCAGCCGCGGTCAGGCGGTCGAGGATGTGGATTTTTTTCTCTGGGGTGAAATTCGGGGTGGAGCGGATCGATTCCAGCTTCTCTTGCAACCAGCGCTTTTCGGCCGGATCAGAGATGTACATGAATTCGGCACCGATCGAACGCGTGTAGGTGTCGCGCAGATAGTTCAGCAGATCGCGCAGGGTGGCGGTCTCGGGGCCAAAATAGGTATTGCTGATGTTGAACACGGTGTCCATGTCCGCGTCGGTGAAACCGTAGAAGCTCGGTTCGAGCTCAGGGATCATCGGACGTTCCTGGCGTTGCAGTGGATCCAGATTGGCCCAGTGCGAACCGAGGTAGCGGTAAGCGGCGATCAGTTGCGTCGCAGCAACACGCTTGCGGCCCATTTCAGCATCGAAGGAAGCGGTCACTGTACGGATCGGACCTGCTTTTGCGCGCTCGGCGAACGAGGCGACGACGGAGGCATGCGCCACGTCAGGCTTGTTGCTGCCATCGACTGCAGGCACATGCTGCATGGCGTCGAAATAGGCGCGCCAGTTGTCCGGTACCGAACCTGGGTTATTGAGATACGCTTCGTACAGATCTTCCACGTACGGAGCATTCCCACCGAACAGGTAGGAGTTGGACGTAAATTGTTGCATCATATTGCTCACCTTTCTTCGCGCTTCGCGAGATTAGCGGGTTAATCTAACCTTCCGCGACACGGCCTGACCGGTTAGCGGATTGCACATCAAGTTGTGGGGAAGGGCTTTTTTATTGCGCCAGCATTCTGCATACCGTCATTTAGAATAGCACGCGGTATTGTAACGCAACAACTGCAAGTTGAATTTATTTGGCAAGCAAATGTAAGCCGGGTGCGTGATTTTCCCGGGCTTGCCAGCCTGTTACTGTTGCGCTTACGGCACTTTCACGCCCGCGCTGGCGTGCCGCTTGCGCCCGACTGGTCTGCCAGATGATGGCGCCGGCGCGATGGCCGCCAGCCAATCGGCATCGCCGGCAAACCAGTCCACCAGGAAGTCGAGCATGGTGCGCAGCAGGGGCGACATGTGCTGGCGCGAGGTATAGATGCCGTAGATGCCCATGTCCTGCGGCTGATACGCGGGCAACAGTTCCACCAGTTGCCCGCTGGCGATCAGCGGCGCGGCCGAATAGCGCGGCTGCATGGCGATGCCCGCCCCCGCCACCGTCGCCACCAGCAGCACCAGCGATTCATTCGCCGACAGGCGGCCGCTGACGGGGACAGTGAGCGCTTCCCCGTCGTGCGTGAACTGCCACAGGCTCTTGCCGAAATACGTATAGGTCAGGCAGTTATGCAGGGCCAGGTCTTGCGCCCGGCGCGGCGTGCCGTGCGCCGCCAGATACGATGGTGCAGCGCACACCACCGAGGCGCAACTGGCCAGCTGGCGTGCGATCAGGTTCGGTTCGAGCGCGTTCGTGATGCGGATCGCCAGGTCGATGCGCTGCTCCACCAAGTTGACGGCGCGGTTCTCCATCTGCAGGTCGACGGCGGCGCGCGGGTAGCGCCGCAGGTAAGCGGTCACTGCGCCAGCAAGCGCCGTCTGCGCCAGCGATTGCGAGCAGGTAATGCGCAGCAAGCCGTGCGGCGTATCGATCCCCCCGGGCGAGGCAACGGCCATGGCGCTGGCCACTTCCAGCATCTGCCGGCAGCGCGCCAGGGTCGCTTCGCCCGCATCCGTCAGGCTCAAACGACGCGTGGTGCGATGCAGCAGGCGCGCCCCCGCCCACTGCTCCATCTCGGCCAGGTAGCGCGTCACCATGGCACGCGACATATCGAGCGACTCGCTGGCGGCCACCATGCTGCCACGCTCGGCGATGGCGACAAATACTTGTGCGGCGGTGATGCGGTCCATGCGCTACTCCCTTGATTCATCCGATCCATGCAACTAAGTATTGCAATCTACCCTATTTGTCGCCTTTGGTCGAAAGGATAATATGTGGCAGAGTATCCAATGCAGAAAGAACAATATGCTGGCACGCGCCGCCCGCCCCTCCGGCACCCTTGACGCCTTCCGCCTGGATGTACTGGGCTGCGCACCCTCCACCTCATTACTGTTGAGCGGAGTGGCGGACGCCATCCTGATCAACGCGCAGTTCCTGCGCGACGATGCGGCGCAGTTAGCGCACACCATCGCCGCCAGCGGCAAGCGCCTGACCACCATCTACATCAGCGCTGCCGAACCGCAAGCCTATTTCGGCCTGGGGGTATTGCAGCAAGCTTTTCCGCAAGCCCGCATCCTCGCCAGCGGCGCCACCGTCGAAGCGATACGCCGCCAGGCCGGCGCCAGGGTCGCCCACTGGGGCGGCATCCTCAAGCATAATGCGCCGCGCTGCATCGTCATGCCCCAGCCCTATGAGGGCGGGAGCCTGCAACTGGAGGGGCGGCACGTCGAACTGCATCACCTGGAAGCGGCTTTGAACTGAGGCCGTACGAACTGTCTTACAAGGCGGCCAGGAAGCGCTCATACGCTTGCGCGCTGCGCGCCAGCCGCCCGGCATAGCCCGCCTCCTTCGGCCCGTCTTCCGCGCCATAAAAGGCAAAGAAGCGGCGGTTGTCGGCGCCGATATACGCCAGGGTGACATCGAACGGCGCCAGCAACTGCGCCAGGGTGACTTGCCACTTGCCTTGCGGCGTGAAATCTTCCTCGCGGATGCCGGCCGTCACGGCCAGCGCCACCTTGCGGCCCTGGAAGGCGTCGCCACCCGTGCCGTAGGCCCAGCCATACGCCAGCACCTCGTCGAGCCAGCGCTTGAGCAAGGGCGGGCAGTTGAACCAGTACACGGGGAACTGCAAGACCACATTGGCGTGCGCCTCCACCAGCGCCTGCTCGCGCGCCACGTCGATATTTCCATCAGGATAAGCCTGCTGTACATTGTGGATGGTGTAGCGGTCGGGATACTGCGCCAGCTCCTGCAGCCAGCGCTTGTTGGCGACCGAGGTGTCGATGCAGGGATGGAAGACGATTACGAGGGTTTTCATCATGCTGCTTTCCTGAAAGTGGGATGGACGCACCGGCCCGCCCTCTCAAAAAAGCAGGCAAGCCGATACCCTGCCCCGAGGCGCGTGGTCGCGCCTCCGGAGGCAGAGCCAGCATAGTCACTGTGAGTATTTTTCACAAGTACGCACATTGACTGCTCATACAGGAAAAAAAGTAAGTATAAGGCCGCAAAACGTCGCTCGAGCATGCGCATCCGGATCAGACTGGCTGGTGCCGCTCACCCCAATCGCACAAGGTATGCAGCACGGGGATCAGCGAGGCGCCCTTGCCTGAGAGCGAATACTCCACCTTGGGCGGCACTTGCGGATATTCCTTGCGGACGATCAGCGCGTTGGCCTCCAGCTCCTTCAGCACGACGCTGAGGGTCTTGAAGGCGATGCCACCGAGATGGCGCTTGAGTTCGTTATGCCGCAGCACCGTGTTTTCCGCCAGCGCGTAGAGGATCAGCATCTTGTATTTGCCGCCGATCAGCGACAAGGTATAGCCAAAGCCCGTATCACCAAGGGCCACGCCGCCGGGGGCGCAGGTTTCTTCATTCATCGCGTTGCACTTCCTGTTGATCCAGGGGCTGAGCATAACAGCCCGGCATAAAAAAACGGGCCGAAGCCCGTTTTTTGTTTGCTCGATACCGCTCTGGATTAACGCTTGTCCAGTGGCAGTACTTCGCGCGTGGTCGAACCGACGAACAGCTGGCGCGGACGGCCGATTTTTTGCTCTGGGTCGGCGATCATTTCGTTCCACTGGGCGATCCAGCCGATCGTACGGGCCATGGCGAAGATACCGGTGAACAGCGATACCGGGATGCCCAGCGCCGATTGCACGATGCCCGAGTAGAAGTCGACGTTCGGGTACAGTTTGCGCGACACGAAGTAGTCGTCGTTCAGTGCAATCTTTTCCAGTTCCATCGCCAGCTTGAACAGCGGGTCGTCTTGCAGACCCAGTTCTTGCAGCACTTCGTAGCAGGTTTCACGCATCAGCTTGGCGCGTGGATCGAAGTTCTTGTACACGCGGTGGCCAAAGCCCATCAGCTTGACGCCGGAGTTCTTGTCCTTGACTTGCTCGATGAAGGCAGGGATGTTCTCGACGGTGCCGATTTCTTTCAGCATGTTGAGTGCCGCTTCATTGGCGCCGCCGTGGGCAGGGCCCCACAGGCAGGCGATACCGGCAGCGATACAGGCGAACGGGTTGGCGCCCGACGAACCGGCCAGACGGACGGTCGAGGTCGATGCGTTTTGCTCGTGGTCCGCATGCAGGATCAGGATGCGGTCCAGGGCGCGCACCAGCACGTCGTTGACCTTGTACTCTTCGCACGGATTGGCGAACATCATGTGCATGAAGTTGGCGCTGTACGACAGGTCGTTGCGTGGGTACACGAACGGCTGGCCGACCGAGTACTTGTAGGTCATGGCGACCAGGGTTGGCATCTTGGCGATCAGGCGGATGGCCGACACTTCGCGGTGACGCGGGTCGTTGATGTCCAGCGAATCATGGTAGAACGATGCCAGCGCGCCGACGGTGCCCACCAGGACCGACATCGGATGCGCGTCGCGGCGGAAGCCACGGAAGAAGAATTGCATCTGTTCGTGCACCATCGTGTGCTTGGTGACGGTGTCGACGAATTTGGCTTTCTGTGCCGCGTTCGGCAGTTCGCCGTTCAGCAGCAGGTAGCACGATTCCATGAAGTCGGCGTTGACGGCCAACTGTTCGATCGGGTAACCGCGGTACAGCAGCTCGCCCTTGTCGCCGTCGATGTAGGTGATCGACGAGTTGCAGGCGGCCGTCGACATAAAGCCTGGGTCGTAGGTGAACTTGCCGCTACCGGCGTACAGTTTGCGGATGTCGATGACGTCCGGGCCAACCGTGCCTTTGTAGATTGGAAATTCAAGCGATGGGCTGCCATCGGAGAACGACAGGGTAGCTTTTGTGTCAGAGATATTCATGGGCTCTTCCTTCTCGGGAGTGAGTCGAAATAAAAAATCAAAAATTCTGGCTGCAATTCGCACCGCACTCGGCAGTGCTACAGCGCGCCACTCGCACCGTTTGCAATATATCGCCCAGGCGTCTAGGCAATGCGCAGTCGTTGCAGCAGTGCGCGCACATGCGGCAGATCGACTTCGCCTTCCGGCTCTTTACGGGCCAGTACCAGATCCATTAACGCATTGTCCGACAAATCCAGCAAACGCGTCAGCGCGTCAACTTCTTCATCGGTCAATTCGGTTTCATACGCATCGAGAAAACGGGTCAGGATAATGTCGTTTTCCAGCAGGCCACGGCGTGAACGCCAGCGCAGGCGGGCGCGGTTGGCCGGGTCGGCCTGATGCGAGGACAAAATTGATTCTGTCATTTGGTTTACCACTTTACGGGTGCCTTGCGGCACGGTACTGCTTTGCAGGCGCCGCCTGCAGGCAAGAGAGGATACCCTCTTCCCGCAAACGGCGCCCGGCGGACGCGATCAGACGAATCAGATCGCGCGGCGGACCATCAATTCCTTGATCTTGCCGATCGCCTTGTTCGGGTTCAAGCCTTTCGGGCAAACGTCGACGCAGTTCATGATCGAATGGCAGCGGAACAGGCGGTACGGGTCTTCCAGGTTGTCCAGACGCGCGCCGGTAGCTTCGTCGCGCGAATCGGCGATGAAGCGGTAGGCTTGCAGCAGGCCGGCCGGGCCGACGAATTTGTCCGGATTCCACCAGAACGACGGGCACGACGTGGAGCAGCATGCGCACAGGATGCACTCGTACAGGCCATCGAGTTCTTCGCGCTGTTCCGGCGACTGCAGGCGCTCTTTTTCAGGCGGGATCGAATCGTTGATCAGGAAAGGCTTGATCGAATCGTACTGCTTGAAAAATTGCGTCATGTCGACGATCAAATCGCGGATGACTGGCAAACCTGGCAACGGACGCAGCACGATAGGCTCCGACAGTTCGTTCAGGTTGGTGGTGCATGCCAGGCCGTTCTTGCCGTTGATGTTCATCGCGTCCGAACCGCACACGCCTTCGCGGCACGAGCGGCGCAGGGCCAGCGAGTCATCGACGTCCGCCTTGATGCGCTGCAATGCATCGAGCAGCATCTTGTCGGTGTCTTTCAGTTCGACCGTCAGGTCTTGCATGTACGGCTTGGCATCCTGGTCAGGATCGTAGCGGTAGATTTTGAATTTGAGAGTGCGTGCCATGGTATAGCCTTAGAAAGTACGTGGTTTCGGTTTGAAGGTATCAACCGTCAGCGGCTTGGTCACGACTGGCTTGTATGCCAGTCGGTTGCCTTCCGAATACCACAGAGTGTGCTTCATCCAGTTGTCGTCGTCACGCTGTGGATAGTCGTCCTGGGCGTGGGCGCCGCGCGATTCCTTGCGCGCCGCTGCCGAAACGATGGTCGCTTTCGCCGTTTCGATCAGGTTATCCAGCTCCAGCGCTTCCACGCGGGCCGTGTTGAAGACCATCGATTTATCCTTGAAGGAGACGTGCTTGCGGCGCTCGTCGAGCTTCATGATTTCTTCGACGCCCTTGTTCAGCATCTCGTCGGTACGGAACACGCCGCAGTACTTCTGCATCGTTGCGCGGATGTCGTTCGCCACGCCCTGCACGGTTTCCGTGCCGGTCGAGTTTTCCAGGCGCGCCAGGCGGCCCATGGCAAATTCGGCGGCATCGGCTGGCAAAGGCTTGTTTTCCTTGGCTTTCAGACCGCTGTTGACGATGTGATTGCCGGCCGCGCGGCCGAAGACCACCAGGTCGAGCAGCGAGTTCGTGCCCAGGCGGTTGGCGCCGTGCACCGAGACGCAGGCGCATTCGCCGATCGCGTACAGGCCGTTGACGACTTTCGCCGAATTATCCGGACCGGTCGGGGTGACGACCTGGCCGTGGATGTTCGTCGGGATGCCGCCCATCTGGTAGTGAATCGTCGGCACGACAGGAATCGGTTCCTTGGTGGCGTCGACGTTGGCGAACTTGTGGCCGATTTCCAGGATCGACGGCAGGCGCTTGGCGATGGTGTCGGCGCCGATATGGCGCAGGTCCAGCATCACGTGGTCCTTGTTCGGACCGCAGCCGCGGCCTTCCTTGATTTCCTGGTCCATCGAACGCGAGACGAAGTCGCGCGGCGCCAGATCCTTCAGGGTCGGCGCATAGCGCTCCATGAAGCGTTCGCCTTCGCTATTGATCAGGATGCCGCCTTCGCCGCGCACGCCTTCGGTGATCAAGACGCCCGCGCCGGCCACGCCGGTCGGGTGGAACTGCCAGAATTCCATGTCTTGCAGCGGCAGGCCGGCGCGTGCCGCCATGCCCATGCCGTCGCCGGTGTTGATGAAGGCATTCGTCGAGGCGGCGAAGATGCGGCCTGCGCCGCCCGTTGCCATCACCGTCGTCTTTGCTTCCAGGATCATGCATTCGCCGGTTTCCATTTCCAGCGCGACAACACCGATCACGTCGCCTTCGGCGTCACGGATCAGGTCGATGGCCATCCATTCGACGAAGAAGTGCGTACGCGCGCGCACGTTGCGCTGGTACAGCGTGTGCAACAGGGCGTGACCGGTACGGTCGGCTGCCGCGCAAGCGCGCTGCACCGGCTTTTCGCCGAAGTGGGCCGTGTGGCCGCCGAAGGGACGCTGATAGATGGTGCCGTCAGGGTTGCGGTCGAATGGCATGCCGAAGTGTTCCAGCTCGTACACGACCTTCGGTGCTTCGCGGCACATGAATTCGATGGCATCCTGGTCGCCCAGATAGTCGCCACCCTTGACGGTGTCGAACATGTGCCAGAACCAGTTGTCTTCGGCCATGTTGCCGAGCGACGCGCCAATACCGCCCTGCGCTGCCACGGTGTGCGAGCGGGTCGGGAAAACTTTCGACAGGACTGCGACGTTCAGTCCGGCTTCAGCCAGTTGCAACGACGCGCGCATGCCGGAACCGCCGGCGCCAACGATGACCGCATCAAAGCGGCGGGTAGGAATTGCAGATTTATATGCTGCCACGATTACACACTCCAGAGTATCTGCACCGTCCAAGCGGCACAAGCGATCAACCACAGCATGGTGGCAATTTGCAGCGTCAGACGGAGGCCAGCGCTTTTCACGTAGTCCATCCAGATGTCGCGTACGCCAACCCATGCGTGGTAAAACAGGGCGACGAAAGTCACCAGGCTGAACAATTTAAACCACTGCTGTGCGAACAGACCAGCCCAGCCTTCATAGCTGAAGTTGCTGCCAGTCAAGAAAGAAATCAGCAGGATGGCCACATAAGCCACCATGACGATGGCGGTGACGCGTTGCGCCAGCCAGTCGCGCAAGCCGTAATGGGCACCGACGACGAGGCGTTTCGGTCCGATGTTATTGTCTGCCATTAAAATACTCCAAACAGTTTCAAAGCGACCAATGCCGTCAACACCACGCTCACGACCAATACGGACGTTGCGGTCTTGCGTGCCGAATCTTTTTCGATGGCAACGTGCACATCCATGAACAGGTGGCGGATGCCGGCGCAGAAGTGGTGCAGGAAGGCCCAGACCAGCGCCAGGGTGATCAGCTTGACGAACCAGTGCGAGGCGATGCCCTGGAAGTAAGCGTAGGACATTTCGGAACGCAAGCTCAGTTCCAGCATGTACAGGATGCAGGGCAGCAGGGCGAACATGATGAAACCGCTGATGCGATGCAGGATCGAGACGATGGCGCCGACGGCCATGCGGTAGTTCGACAATTCGGTAACATGAATGTTACGGAATTCCGGCCGTTCTTTTTTTGGTACTTCTCTTACGGCTTCAGACATAACAAAAACCTCCCCTTGATAACTAAATATTGAAGCGAAGCCGCGATTTTCGCCGATTTTCGCAACCCACACCAATATCTATTGTTGCATATAACCAAAATGGTTTTTTACTACAAAATATCGCGCTACTTTCCGTAGTTCACGTAATTTAATTACAGAATCGCCGGCAAAGCACGGCCCGCCGGAGCGGGCCATGCTTTAGCTGCGCTTTCTGCTGTCTCCGCTGCCCGCCTTGCGGCAGGCATCTTGCAAGCGATGCACTTCAGCCTTGCTGCTTGTCCGGGCACCCGCAGGCGCCCCGCCGCTTCAGCTGAGTTCATTCTGATAATGATGGCGACTGGTCAGATACAAGCCGCGGCGCAGTTCGACCGGCTTGTCACCGTAGGTAAACGACACGCGCTCGGAACTGAGCAAGGGCGTGCCGAGGTCAATAGTTAACAATTGCGCGGCGCCCGCGTCGGCGCACACGGCGCGGATCTGCTCGGACGCACGGATCATGCGCGTGCCGAATTCCGTTTCGAACAGGCCGTACATGGGCCCCTTGTATTCCACCAGGCGCTCGGCCGTCAGGCCCTTGAAGATCAGGCCGGGCAGCCACAGTTCCTCGACGATGGTCGGCACGCCGTCGAAATACTGCACGCGCTTGATGAAGATGACGGCGTCGCCGGACTTCAGGTCCATCAGGCGCGCCACGTCGGCCGGCGCGCGCACGCGCTTGACTTCGATAAATTTACTTTCGGGATAATGCGGCACGCCTTCGTCCGGCACCAGGCGCAGGAAGCGGAAATGCGCGCGCGCCTCATGGTGGGTGGAAACGAAGGTGCCCTTGCCCTGGCGGCGCATGACGAGGTTCTCGGCGGCCAGCTCATCGATAGCCTTGCGCACCGTGCCCTGGCTGACCTTGAAGCGCCCTGCCAGCTCGACTTCGCTGGGAATGAGCTCGCCCGGCTTCCACTCGCCCGATTGCAGGCTTTGCGTAATGAGCGCCTTGATCTGCTGGTACAGGGGACTGAAGGTAGGCGAAGCGCTGGCGACGGGCATCGCCGCAGTGGTATTGGCGCTGGCCACCGCGGTGACGGGCGTGCTGGCCGCTGCGGCGACGGGCGTGGCCGGGGTGCCCGCGGTCGGACTGACCGCCCCGCTTGCAGCAGTGGCATTGTTGGTCAGATTGGACGAGGCGGAATTCATAGTCCGACATTTCAACACAAATCACTGCCCGCGTCCAGTAAAACACTCGTAGTTATCTGTCTTATATAAGACATAAGATATGATTGACAGATACAGATCGGAGGCCTAAACTGCCTTCGATAAAACTTGTGAGCCAGCGTTTTATGTTGTCGGCCAGCCACTCTGGCCTCGTGCAGCACAAGCGTGACGGCAGCGTACACCCGCAATTCGGTGGTGCGTGCCGGTTTTGGTATCATTATAGTTTTCCGGATAAGCGTAAGCCCAGCTTCAAGCCCGTTTTCTTTCCCACTTTGGAGATTCATCATGGCTAAAACCCCAATGCGTGTTGCAGTGACCGGCGCCGCCGGCCAGATCGGCTACGCCCTGTTGTTCCGCATCGCCAATGGCGACATGCTCGGCAAAGACCAGCCTGTCATCTTGCAACTGCTTGAAATCCCGGACGAAAAAGCCCAGAAGGCGCTCAAGGGCGTGATGATGGAAATCGACGACTGCGCCTTCCCGCTGCTGACGGAAATGACCGCCCATTCCGATCCGCTGACCGCCTTCAAGGATGTCGACGTGGCCGTACTGGTTGGCGCGCGTCCACGCGGCCCAGGCATGGAACGCAAGGACTTGCTGGAAGCGAACGCGCAGATCTTCACGGTACAAGGCAAGGCGCTCGACGCCGTCGCTTCGCGCAATGTCAAAGTCCTGGTGGTCGGCAACCCTGCCAATACCAACGCTTACATCGCCATGAAATCGGCACCGTCGCTGCCGGCGAAAAACTTCACCGCCATGCTGCGCCTGGACCACAACCGCGCGCTGTCGCAAGTCGCTGCCAAGACCGGCACCGCCGTCAAGGATATCGAGAAGCTGACCGTCTGGGGCAACCACTCGCCAACCATGTACGCCGACTACCGTTTCGCCACCGTCAACGGCAAGGCTGTGAAAGACCTGATCAACGACCAGGAATGGAATGCCAACACCTTCCTGCCAACCGTCGGCAAGCGCGGCGCGGCCATCATCGAAGCGCGCGGCCTGTCGTCGGCAGCGTCGGCAGCGAACGCCGCCATCGACCACATCCATGACTGGATGCTGGGCACGGCTGGCAAGTGGACCACCATGGGCGTACCTTCCGATGGCTCGTATGGCATCCCTGAAGGCACCGTGTTCGGCTTCCCGGTCACCACCGACAACGGCGAGTACACCATCGTTCAAGGTCTGGAAATCGATGCATTCTCGCAAGAGCGCATCAACCTGACCCTGAAAGAACTGACCGAAGAGCGCGAAGGCGTGAAACACCTGCTGGCATAAATCCAGTATTGGCGGCGCGGCCTGAGCGCCGCCCGCCAAGAAGGCCGCCCCGCGAGATTCGCGGCGCGGCTGTTTTATCAAGTAGTTTTTACCTGCAGAAATGCCTTAAGCATGCACCCTTCCGAGGTTTTATTCCAAGGCAAACGCCAGCCGCTGTTGCTCGCCGCTTGCGACCACTACGCCGGCTCTGAAAAGCTGATGCGTAAATCGATTGCTTTGCAACAAGAGCTTGGGCCCCTGTTCGACATCACGTTCGACTGCGAAGACGGCGCCAGCGCCGGCAATGAAGAGTCGCACGCCCACATGATCGCCGGCCTGCTGGCCAGCGACGAAAACCAGTTCAACCGCATCGGCGTGCGCGTGCACGACGTCGACAGCCCGTTTTTCGCGCGCGACGTGGAAATCATCTGCACCGCCGCGTCCCGCCTGGCCTACATCGCCGTACCCAAGGTGGGCGGCGTGCAAGACGCCATGCTGGCCATCGACCTGATCAACCTGCACGCGCGCCGCGCCGGCCGCGACAACCTGCCCGTGCACATCCTGATCGAAACGCATGGCGCGCTGCGCGACGCCTACGCCATCGCCGCCCTGCCCCAGGTCGAATGCCTGTCCTTCGGCATCATGGATTTCGTTTCAGCCCATTACGGCGCCATTCCCGCCGCCGCCATGCGCACGCCGGGCCAGTTTACGCACCCGCTGGTGGTGCGCGCCAAGCTCGAAGTGGCGGCCGCCTGCCACGCGCACGGCAAGGTGCCGTCGCATAACGTGACGACGGACGTGCGCGATTCGGCCGTGGTGGCAAATGACGCCCAGCGCGCAACGGCCGAGTTCGGCTACACGCGCATGTGGAGCATCCACCCGGACCAGATCAAACCCATCATCAAGGCCTTTACGCCGCGCCTGTCCGAAGTCAACGAGGCCAGCAACATCCTGAATGAAGCGCAGCGCGCCAACTGGGGACCGATTGCGCAAAATGGCCGCTTGCATGACCGCGCCAGCTACCGATATTATTGGACCGTTTTACAACGCGCCAAACTGGCGGGCCTCGGCCTGCCCGAGGCGGCCGCTGCATTACTCAACGCCCCCTCTTCCAGCACCACTGAAAACTGACAGGAATTACACGATGTCCCTCTCCAAATTAGCCATTGCCTGCAGCGTCGCGCTGGGCGCCATGACCCTCACGCTGGCGCCAGCCAGTTTTGCCGCCACGGCAGAGGCAAATCCCAAGGCAGTCAAGGCCAAGCCAAAGGCCAAGACCACCAAGGCCAAGGCGGCCGTCAAGGAAGCCCATCCGCTCGCCATGTCGGTCGCCGACAAGGAAGAAGCCGATGAACCGAACACCACAGGCTCGGCCTCCACCGATTTCAATTGTGAACTTGGTAATAAAATTACCATCTACACCAATGCTACTGACGACAAACACATCGCCCTGCGCTGGAAGAAGCGCCTGCACCGCCTGAGCCGCGTTGGCACCACCACCGGCGCCAACCGCTTCGAAAACCGCTTGTACGGCCTGGTCTGGATCGGCATCCCGGCCAAAGGCATGCTGCTCGATTCCAAGCAGGGCCGCCAGTTGGCCAATGAATGCAAGGATGCGGAGCAAGCCAAGCCGGCGGCAGTGCTGGAAGCGGCGCCATCGCTGGGCGTCTTGCCAGTCACCGGCGGCTGATGTGCGTAGCAAGGGCCTCTTCGGGGGCTCAGTCATGTTTTGTAATTTGAATCATCAATAAATAGACGATACCCAACAAGGAGAGGTCATGTCCCGCAACACTCTGAACACGCTCAAGGACTTTAATATTTCGGATAGCAAGAAGGGCAAGCTGTATTCCCTGCCGGCACTGGAAAAAAGCCTGGGCATCAATGTCTCCCGCCTGCCAGTGTCGATTCGTATCGTGCTCGAATCGGTATTGCGCAACTGCGACGGCAAAAAAGTCACCGAAGAACACGTCAAGCAATTGGCGAGCTGGGGCCCGACCGCCGAGCGCACCGACGAGATCCCGTTCGTAGTGGCGCGCGTCGTGCTGCAAGATTTCACCGGCGTTCCCCTGCTGGCCGACCTGGCAGCGATGCGCAACGTGGCCGCCAAGATGGGTATCGACGCCAAGAAAATCGAACCGCTGGTGCCGGTCGACCTGGTCGTCGACCACTCGGTGACCATCGATCACTACCGCGAAAAGAAAGCGCTGGACCTGAACATGAAACTGGAATTCTCGCGTAACAACGAGCGTTACCAGTTCATGAAATGGGGCATGCAGGCATTCGACACCTTCGGCGTCGTGCCACCAGGCTTCGGCATCGTCCACCAGGTCAACCTGGAATACCTGGCACGCGGCGTGCACCACGCAGGCAAGAAAGCCGGCGACGTGTACTACCCTGACACCCTGGTCGGCACCGACTCGCACACCACCATGATCAACGGCATCGGCGTGGTCGGCTGGGGCGTGGGCGGCATCGAGGCGGAAGCGGGCATGCTGGGCCAACCAGTGTACTTCCTGACGCCTGACGTGATCGGCGTGAACCTGACCGGCGCGCTGCGCGAAGGCTGCACCGCCACCGATCTGGTGCTGACCATCACCGAATTGCTGCGCAAAGAGAAAGTCGTCGGCAAGTTCGTCGAATTCTTCGGTGTAGGCACCGAATCGCTGACCCTGACGGACCGCGCGACGATCGCCAACATGGCACCGGAATACGGCGCGACCATGGGCTTCTTCCCGGTCGACGACGCGACCATCGATTATTTCAAGGGCACCGGCCGCAGCAAGGCTGAAATCGCCGCGTTCGAAAGCTACTTCAAGGCGCAAAACCTGTACGGTATTCCAAAAGCCGGCGACATCGACTACACCCGCGTGGTGGAACTGAACCTGGCCACGGTCGCACCGTCGCTGGCCGGCCCGAAACGCCCGCAAGACCGTATCGAAATCGGCAACGTCAAGGCGAACTTCGCCGAACTGTTCGCCAAGCCAACGAGCGAAAATGGTTTCAACAAGAATCCGGCCGACCTGAACGCCGTGTACGAAACCACCAATAACGTCAAAGTGTCGAACGGCGACGTGCTGATCGCCGCGATCACTTCGTGCACCAACACCTCGAACCCGAGCGTGATGCTGGCTGCCGGCCTGCTGGCCAAGAAAGCCGTCGAAGCCGGCCTGAAAGTCGCACCGCACATCAAGACCTCGCTGGCCCCTGGCTCGCGCGTCGTCACCGAGTACCTGACCGCTGCCGGCCTGCTGCCGTACCTGGAAAAACTGGGCTTCGGCGTGACCGCCTACGGCTGCACCACCTGTATCGGCAATGCCGGCGATCTGACGCCTGAGCTGAACGCAGCGATTGCCACGCACGACATCGTCGCGTCGGCCGTGCTGTCGGGCAACCGCAACTTCGAAGCACGTATTCACCCGAACATCCGCTCGAACTTCCTCGCTTCGCCACCGCTGGTCGTCGCCTACGCCATCGCCGGCAACATGACGCGCGATCTGATGACGGAACCTGTCGGCAAAGGCAAGGGCGGCAAGGACGTCTACCTGGGCGACATCTGGCCGACCTCGGCTGAAGTGTCGGCCATGATGAAGTTCGCCATGAACGCCAAGGTGTTCAAGGACAACTACGCGGACGTCAAGGGCGCACCAGGCAAGCTGTGGGAAAAAGTCACCACCGTCTCCGGTCAAGTCTACAACTGGCCGAAATCGACCTACATCGCGGAACCACCGTTCTTCGACAACTTCTCGATGACGCCAGCGGCAGTGGCCACCGGCATCGAAGGCGCGCGCGCACTGGGCGTGTTCGGCGATTCCATCACCACCGACCACATCTCGCCAGCCGGCTCGATCCAGGAAAACGGTCCTGCAGGCAAATGGCTGAAGGAAAACGGCGTCCTGAAAGCGGACTTCAACTCCTACGGCTCGCGTCGCGGCAACCATGAAATCATGATGCGCGGCACGTTCGCCAACGTGCGTATCAAAAACCGCATGATCCCTGCCAAAGCAGACGGTTCGGCGGTCGAAGGCGGCATCACGATCCACCAGCCTTCCGGCGAAGAAATGTCGATCTACGACGCAGCGATGAAATATGTTGCTGAAGGTACGCCAACCATGGTCTTCGGCGGCGAAGAGTACGGTACGGGCTCGTCGCGCGACTGGGCTGCCAAAGGTACGCAACTGCTGGGCGTGAAAGCCGTGATCACCCGTTCGTTCGAGCGCATTCACCGCTCGAACCTGGTGGGCATGGGCGTGCTGCCGCTGCAATTCATCGGCGACGACAGCGTGCAAACCCTGGGCATCACCGGCAATGAAACCTTCGACCTGAAAGGCCTCGAAGGCGACATCAAGCCACAGCAACTGGCTACCCTGGTGATCCACCGCGCCGACGGCAGCAGCGTCGACGTGAAAGTGCTGCTGCGCATCGATACGCCGATCGAAGTCGATTACTACAAGCATGGCGGTATCCTGCCATTCGTATTGCGTCAGCTGCTGGCCGAGTAATCAGCCCAGCTGTGAGGCAAGATAAAGCGCCGGTTCCGACCGGCGCTTTTTTTTCGTCCTGCTGCCCCGTTTTTACTTGAATTTTCGACTATTGGCATGATCTAGGAACAGCTTACGTATTGCGTGCGGCCGAATCCTCTACAATACGGTTATAAGGGTTTATCATTGTTTGACTGATCCATTTTTTTCACTTTCCGAGACTCTTATCCCGCTATGCGTCGTCCTTCCAAAGATTCATCCCATAAACTGACTGCCGACAGCCAGCGCCTGGTCACCTTTGCCCAGGCGATCGTACAGGCAGCCAGCCGTCTCGAAGAGCGGTCCTGGGAACACAGCCTGGATACGCAGCTCCAGAAATTACTCAAAACCGGCCACCAGGACACCATCGACAACACCCTGGGCAGCCTGTTCAAGGAAGACTTGAACGCCTACGACGTGCTGATGGACTGCGTTGAAGCCGTCAGCGAATCGACCGTCATCGTGCACGAAGACGTGCGCTACGACGCCCTGCTGGTGGCCGTGCCCATCCTCGCGTGGACGCGCTTTTCCATCGCTTCGGGCCCGATGGCCGGCGACGCGCACGGTGTGCTGTCGGCGCATTTCGCCGCCCACCTGCTGGCCGACGGCACGAAGATGGCCATGGCGCCGACCCTGTACTCGATCGACCAGCTGCCGCGCAGCCACGTCGAGACGTATGTCAAGACGCAGAAGCTGGCACTGGCCGCGCTGAAAGGCACGGCCGTCAAGCCCTCCGGCAAAGAGGCGGAAACGGCGCCTTTCCTGGCCGACACGCGCTACCTGCTGGTGGCCGTGGTGGCCCCAAGCGGTGCACCGCTGTTCCGCTGGCAGACACCGGCCAGCCAGCTCGACTTCATCGCCGAGCGCAGCGCCGCCCTGGAACAATGGCGCACGCAGGCGACGCCGACCATCGCCCGCCTGCTGCCCGGCTGCGGCCTGGAACTGCTGCTACCGGAAGCGTACTACGTGGCCTGCCGCGAAGCGGACAAGCTGATACGCCCCGTCTCCGTGCGCGCCGCCGTGCACTACCTGACGCACACGCTGGCCGTCGAGCCGTCGGAACTGCGCGCCGTCATCGCCGGCTTCGGCGAAGAAGCGGCCGATAGCCAGGTCGACGAGTACCGCATCGCCTTCACCCTGCGCCAGGCGCCGGACGTCATCTACGGCATCGTCTGGCCCCTGTATGGCCAGGAAGACGAGGATGGCACGCCGATCGAAGGCCTGATCCAGGTCGGCATCGCCGCGCTGGACAAGCAAAAGACGCCCGTCGATGAAATCATCGAGCACCTGAACGCCGCCGGCGTGACGCAGATCAAGCGCCACGCGGAACGTTTTGTCGGCGAATACTGCGACGATTGCGGCGCGCCTTTGTTTGCCGACCCGGTCGGTGAGCTGGCGCATGCGGAAATGCCGGAAGATACGCCGCAAGGGACCGAGCACTTCCATTAATGCAGGCTCGTCGGATTACGCGCTGCGCGCTAATCCGACCTACGATGCTGGCATAGGCTGTAGGTCGGATTAGCCGGAACGGCGTAATCCGACAACACCACCAGCGCATGCAAAAAAAAGGCGGAACCCTGGTTCCGCCTTTTTTGCATTTCACGCTACGCTTAACGCACCATCACCACTGTGAAAACGGGTGGCGGATCAGGTTTGCGTTGTAGTAGCGCGCATCGCCCGACACTTCCACGCCGATCCAGTCGGGTTTCTCGAAAGGCTGGTCTTCCGAGGCCAGTTCGATCTCGGCCACCACCAGGCCGGCATTGGCGCCGAGGAACTCGTCGACTTCCCACACCATGCCCGCGTGCTCGATGCGGTGGCGGACCTTTTCGATCAGCGGCTGTTCGCACAGGCCGTCGAGCAATTCGATGGCGTCGGCCAGCGGAATCGGGTACTCCCACTCGCCGCGCGTCGCGCCCACGTTCGCGCCCTTGATGGTCAGCATCGCCTGTTCGCCCTCGATGCGCACGCGCACCACGCGCTCGCGCGCGGACGACAGATAGCCCTGGCGCAGCAGCACTGCCTGGCCCAGGCCGCGCCAGGCCTCGCCGGCCAGCAAAAATTTACGCTCGATCTCGACGCCCATGATCAACGCCGTTCAATCCAGCGACAGCAGGATAGGCTGCAGCATGGCTGCGCCCAGGGCCGCGCTGCGCGCGCCGTTCCAGCCCACGGCCGGATCGGGCAAGTCGGCGTTTTCCTTGAACGGCATTTCCAGGGTCAGCGCCAGGCAGCCGAAGTGGTGGCCGATGTATTTCGACGCCAGGGTCAGCATGTCCGACTTGTACTTGCTGGCCGCGTAGCCGAACTTGTCCTGGAAGTCAGGGCTGGCCTGCTTGTAGCGCTCGATGAAGGCTTTCTGGTGCGCCGCCTGGGCCGGCGTGAAGTTTTCCAGCATTTCGTTGCCGGCCACAAAGTTGTACGGCAACGCTTCATCGCCGTGGATGTCGAAGAACATGTCGACGCCCGTTTCGTGGATCTTGTTTTTCACGCACAACACTTCCGGGCTGGACGCCAGCGATGGCGTCATCCATTCGCGGTTCAGGTTGGCGCCGGCCGCATTCGTGCGCAGGTTGCCGCGGATGGAACCGTCCGGGTTCATGTTCGGCACGATGTGGAACACGGCGCGCTGCAAGAGCTTGCGCGCGATCGGATTGGCGTCGTCGAGCAGCGAGTCGATCAAGCCTTCGACGAACCATTCGGCCATCGATTCGCCCGGATGCTGGCGCGCGATGACCCAGATTTTCTTTTCCGCCTGCGGGTTGCCGATGGTGACCATATTCATGTCGCGGCCGTCGACCGTGCTGCCCAGGTCGGACACGCGCGCCAGCGGATGCTCGGCCACTTCGCCCAGCAGGCGCAGATGGCGTTCCCACGAATACGGTTCGAAATACGCGTAGTACACGCTGTCGAGTTCCGGCGTGTGCGAAATCGTCATCACCTGGCCGTCGAATGCGGTCGGCACGCGGAACCAGTTTTCGCTGTCGTAGCTGGCCACGGCCTGGTAGTCTTCATAGCCGGCCGGATACGTGGCCTGGCCCGCGTTCAGGATGCGCAGCGTGCATGCCTGATCCCGCGCGCCCTGCAGGCGGAAGTGGAACCACTGATGGATGTCGGCGTGGCTATCCTTGCGCAAGTTCAGGTCGATGGCACCGGCGCTGGTGGCGCTTACCACCTCGATGGCGCCCGAGTCGAAGTTCTGGCTGATTTTAATGGTCATGTAATGATCCCGTCCAAGTGTAAGAGTTCCGGCGTCGCCTCGTGGGCCGGCGCCGTTGCGCTAAACGCAGTGTAAGCTATCCCGCTATTTTCCGCCCTTTGGCCCCGTTAGCAAAGCCTGGGCGGGCGATTTATGCACCAATCCGGGGCATCCATGGCAAAGCGCCGGGCAAAAAGGCGAAAAATCGGTGCTCTGTCGCCTCGACCGGACAAAAAACTGAATTGTAACAATGCCAGACACATTGGCAGCCCATCGCCATCCTATAATTCTTGCTTTCATTGAGTCGCCAGGAAAGAGTCGTGGACAAGAAGTTGACCAATATTCAGGAAAGAAAGTTACGCGAGGCCCAGGCGCGGCGCGAGCACATCATCGACGTCGTCAAAGACCTCATCAAAAAGGGCGGCGCGCGCGCAGTCTCCATCCGCAAGGTGGCCGAGGCGGCCGGCTTTTCCACCACCGTCGTGTACGCCCTGTTCCGCGACAAGGCTACCCTGATCGCCCAGGCCATGGACAAGGACTTGCTGGAACTGGTGCGCGCCATGCGTAGCGCCTGCGCCAACAGCATTGACCCATGGGAACGCATCAGCCTGGTCGGCCGCGCCTACATCGAGTACGGCTTCCAGCATCCCGACGAATATTCGCTGATCTTCATGGAATTGCGCCCGCATGCGGAAATCGACGCCGTCGACGTGGAGCACGGCAATATCGAGCAAGACCCGTACGCGTATGCGCTGCACCTGTTCGGCGAACTGGCACAGGCGGGCCAGGTGCGCCAGGACGAGCCGGCGCTGCATGCGATGACGCAAATCTTCTGGCAATCGCTGCACGGCCTCGTGTCGCTGCGCATCGTCATGGATGCGGGCGACCCATGGACGCCGCACCCGGAAATGCATGCGCATATCGACGACTTGCTGGCCGTCGTCACGGCAGGCATCCGCCTGCGCTTTGCACCGGGCACCTGACAACGCCATTCGAAACCGACGTAAAAAAGGCAGGCGCGGTGCTGCACCGGCCTGCCCTGTCTTGCTGTTAACGAAGCTTACTGCGCTTCGAGCATGCTCTGCGTTTCCTGGTAGCGCGTATGCCACGACAGCGCCTGCTCCAGGAGGTGCGGCGTATGGCCGCCGCGCTGGCATGCTGCGTCAAAATGCGCGCGCAATTGATCACGGTAATCAGGGTGTGTGCAGCGCTCGATGATCAGCGGCGCCCGTTCGCGCGGCGCCAGGCCACGCAAGTCCGCATAGCCCCACTCCGTCACCAGCACGTCGACGTCATGTTCCGTATGGTCCACATGCGAGACCATCGGCACGACGCTGGAAATGCGCCCGCCCTTGGCCGCCGATTTTGACACGAACATCGATACTTGCCCGTTGCGCGCGAAGTCGCCCGAGCCGCCGATGCCGTTCATCATGTGCGTGCCGCACACATGCGTGGAATTGACGTTGCCATAGATATCGAATTCCAGCGCCGTGTTGAGCGCAATGATGCCCAGGCGGCGCACGATTTCCGGATGGTTGCTGATCTCTTGCGGGCGCAGCACGATTTTTGAGCGGTAATGGTCGATATTGTCCATCAGCTTCTGGTGCACGGCGGCCGACAGGGTGATCGACGAGGCCGAGGCAAACGCCAGCTGGCCCGAGTCGAGCAGCTCGATGGCGCTGTCCTGCAGCACTTCCGAATACATCGTCATGTTCTGGAAGGGCGAACCGATCAGCCCGTGCAGCACGGCGTTGGCGATGGTGCCGATGCCCGCCTGCAGCGGCAGCAATTCCGGGCCCATGCGCCCGGCCGCCACTTCGCCTTCGAGGAAGGCGATCACGTGGCCGGCAATCGCCTGCGTTTCCGCGTCGGGCGGCAAGGCGTTCGACGGGCTGTCGGGGCTGTCCGTGATGACGATGGCGGCGATGCGGGCCGGATCGATGGCGATGGCCGTGCTGCCCAGGCGCTGGTCGACGCGCGTGAGCGGAATCGGCTCGCGCCCCGGCAAGGCCTGGGGCACATAGATGTCGTGCAAGCCTTCCAGCGCCAGAGGCGTGGACAGGTTGATTTCGATGATGACCTGCTTTGCCTGCTGGGCGAAGGCGGCGGAATTGCCCACCGACATGGTCGGGATGATGGCACCGGCGGCCGTGATGGCCGTCGCTTCGATGACGGCGATGTCGACGGCGGCCAGGTTACCCGAACGCAACTGCTCGGCCGTTTCCGACAGATGCTGGTCGATGAACATGACTTCGCCCTTGTTGATCTTGCCGCGCAAGACCGGGTCGACCTGGAACGGCATGCGCCGTGCCAGCACGCCCGCCTCGGCCATCAGGCCGTCGCTGCCATTGCCCAGCGAAGCGCCCGTGATCAGGGTCAGGCTCAAGGGATCTTGCAGGGCGCGCTCGGCCAGCGCGCGCGGCAGGGCCTTGGCGTCGCCGGCACGGGTGAACCCGCTCATGCCGACACGCATGCCGTTGTGGAACAATTTGGCTGCCTCATCGGCGCTCATGATTTTGCTGAGCAAGCCTGGGTGGCGGATACGGTCCTCGTACATCGTGATGCTCCTGATATTCTTAATATTCTCAAACTGGATGGCTGTCATACACCAACCCCATAAGTGGATTCAGTATAAAATCCCGCTTACATGCATGGCATGAATTAATTTCGCCAAACCCAGTCGATATTTTCATGCTTCGCCGAGGCGAGCCCCATCTTGGATATCCGTTCCCTGCGCTATTTTGTCGAAACCGTGCGCCTGTCGAGCTTTACGCAGGCGGCAGAATCGCTGCACCTGACCCAGTCGACCATCAGCAAGATGGTGCGCCAACTGGAAGAGGAAGTGGGCGCCCAGCTGCTGGTGCGCGACGGGCGCAAGCTGACGCTCACCGACACGGGCCGCATCGTCTACCAGCACGGCCAGGAAATGCTGGCGAACATGCGCCAGCTGACCCTGGAAGTGCGCGACACGCAGGCCTTGCAGCGCGGCAGCCTGACAGTCGGCATCCCGCCAATGATCAATGTGCTGTTCACGCCCGTATTGAAGGCCTTCCGCGCGCGCCACCCGCACATCAGCCTGACCCTGCAGGAAGACACGGGCCAGCAGATCGAGCGCAAGGTGGCGGCCGGCGAGCTGGAAATCGGCATGACGGTGCTGCCGGCCGACCCGGAACTCGACCTCGTGGCCGTGGAAGTGGCCAGCTACCCGATCTGGGCCCTGGCCGAACCGGGCACGTTCCAGAAAAACCGCACGAGCTTGCCCTTCAAGGCGCTGGCCGACTTGCCGCTGGTACTGCTAAAGGATGATTTCGCCCTCACGCGCAGCCTGCGCCAGCATTTCGCGCAGGCGGGCTTCACGCCGAGCGTCGCGGCGCAGAGCGGCCAGTGGGACTGGCTGGTGGCGATGGCCTCGGCCGGCCTGGGCGTGGCCCTGCTGCCCGAGCCGTTCATCCACCGCCTGGCTGGCGAACCTCTGGAGGCGGTGCGCCTCGTCGAACCGGAAGTGGCGTGGCAGGTGGCGCATGTCTGGAGCGGGCGCTATCTGTCGCACGCTGCGCGCGCCTGGCTCGATGTATGCCAGGACGTGCTGGGCACGCAGTTCGCCCACTGACGTAAAAAAGGGTGGCCGAGGCCACCCTTTATATTGATAACGCTACCTTGCTTACTTGGCGTCGTCGTTGTACATGCTGGCGTATTTCCAGCCGAAGTACAAAATAAACGTGTAGCACACGGCCGGCACGAGGAAGGACAGCTGCAGGCTGATATGGTCGGCCAGGAAGCCCTGGATGAACGGCACGATGGCGCCGCCGACGATGGCCATGCACAGGATGCCCGAACCTTGTCCCGTTTGCGCGCCCAGCTTGTTCAAGGCCATGCTGAAGATGGTCGGGAACATGATGGAATTGAACAGGCCGACGGCGATCAAGGCCCACATGGCCGTGTGACCACTGGAGAACACGGCGACGAGGATCAGCGCAATGACGATGGCGGCATTGAAGGCCAGCGTCTTGCCCGGGCTGACATAGCGCATCACGGCAAAGCCGACGAAGCGGCCCAGCATGGCGCCACCCCAGTAATAGCTGACGAAATAGGCGGCGTCGGCGTGGCTCAGGCCTGCGATATGGCTCTCGCCCAGGAAGTTGATCAGGAAGCTGCCGATGCTGACTTCACCGCCCACGTACAGGAAGATGGCCAGCGCGCCCAGCACCAGGTGGCGGTGCGACCAGATCGAGACCTGGTGGCCATCCTGCGCCAGGGCGGCCGCATCGTCGGCATGCGAAATCTTCGGCAATTTTGCCAGCGCGAACAGCACGGCCAGGATCACCAACGTGGCGGCCAGCACCAGGTACGGGCCTTGCACGGAAGCGGCTTCCTTGGCGCGGTAGGCCAGCTGCTCGGCGGCAGGCAGCAAGTCGAACTGCTGCACCGTCAGCACGGTGCCCGACAAAATCAGCATGCCGCCCAGCGCCGGCGCCACGGTCGTGCCCAGCGCGTTGAACGCCTGCGTCAGTGTCAGACGGCTCGACGCCGTCTGCGGGTCGCCCAGTTCCGTCACGTACGGGTTGGCCGCCACCTGCAGCACAGTGATGCCGGCCGCCAGGATGAAGAAGGACAAGAGGAACAGCGCATAGCTGCCGGTGGAGGCCGGGTAGAACATGGCGCAGCCGGCGGCCGCGATCAGCAAGCCGGCGACGACGCCGCGCTGGTAGCCGATTTTCTTGATCAGCATGCCGGCTGGCAGCGAGACGATGGCGTAGGCGCCAAAGAAGCAGAACTGCACCAGCATCGCCTGGACATAGGTCAGGGTGTAGATCGAGCGCAGATGGGGAATCAGCACATCATTGAGCGAGGTCAGCAGTCCCCACATGAAAAACAGCACCGTGACAATGATCAGGGCGCCTGTATTGTTTTGCGTGCCGGCCTGCGCGCGCGGTGCGCCCAGTCCCTGCTTTACGTGTTCCATACTTTCTCCATTGTTCTATCCAAGATGGTCGGGCCCTGCCCTGGCCCATCGCTTGCGTGGGAACCGCCAGGCAGCGGCAGCGTTCGTGTTTGAAAGCAACATCTTCGCAAGGCCGAGCGCGTAGTAAAACTACCTTGCTGCGGCCGCATTATGCCCGAAAGGCCCCGGATTGCGCAGGTTTCCCATCAATTATTCGATAATTGAATAACTGACATTCGAAATCAAAAGTAGCCTTATAACTTGAAATCGCTATACTTATATTGCAGTGCAGCACAACGCGGCACGCCACTCAAAGGAGTCTGCCATGTCTACCGCATTTACTTACCACACCACGCAAAACAGCAATATCGTCGCCACCCTGGTGCATGCCGCCAAGCGCGTCGGCGCCTGGCTGAACCAAAGCAGCGACCGCCGCGAACGCGCTTACGAAGAAGCCTACCTGGCCGAATCGACCGACCGCTACGACCTGGAATACCGCATGCGCGAACTGGCCCGCGCCAACCCGCAGCCAAGCTGGATGAGCGGCCTGAGCCGTTAAGAGGAGCGCCGTCCCCGGCCACGCATTGCAGCCCATTCTGGGCTGTTGCAATATCGATAGCGCCATCCTGCTCGCCTTGCGCTTGAGCACAGGATGGGCTATACAGGCGCAATGAAAACGCCCATTACCATCCTCGCCATCGCCGGCAGCCTGCGTGCCGCCTCCCTGAACACCGCCCTGCTGCGCGCCATCGCCCGGCTTGCCCCGGCGGAATATGCCATCCGCATCTATCCGGGACTGGGAGAGTTACCCCTGTTCAATCCCGACCTCGATGCCGACAGCCTGCCGGCCGTGACGGGCCTGCGCGACGCCATCCTGGCGGCCGACGTGCTGCTGCTGGCCAGCCCCGAATACGCGCATGGCGTGAGCGGCCCCATGAAAAACGCGCTGGACTGGATGGTGGGAAATGAATCATTCATCGACAAGCCGCTGGTGCTGCTGAACGCCTCGCCGCGCGCCACGCATGCGCAGGCGGCCCTGCGCGAAACGGTGCGCACCATGTCGGCGCGCCTGATCGACGAGGCCTGCATCAGCCTGCCTTTACTGGGTTCGGGTCTCGATGCCGACGGCATCGCTGCGGACCCGGCATTGCGCCGGGCCATCCTCGATATGCTGCAGTGCATCAGGTCATTTTCATGACCCTCTGCACGTTTCGCTATCAATTCATCTAGTTTTACTACGTACTTCTACGGAACGCTCAGTGCGGGATCATGCCGGTGAAAACGTAGGCCTGCAGCATGGTAATGATGCCGATGATCACGGCAAACAACAGGCTGTGCTTCAAGGTAAAGCGGAACAGGTCCGATTCCTTGCCCACCAGGCCCGTTGCGGCGCAGGCGACGGCGATCGATTGGGGCGAGATCATCTTCGCCGTCACGCCGCCCGTCGTATTGGCCGCCACCAGCAAGGTGTCGGACACGCCGATCTGGTGCGCCGTGGTATTTTGCAAGGAGCAGAACAAGGCGTTCGACGAGGTGTCGGAACCCGTCAGGAAGACGCCCAGCCAGCCCAGGAATGGCGAGAAGAACGGGAAAGCGGCGCCGCTGCCGGCCAGCAGCAGGGCCAGGGTAGACGACATGCCCGAGTAATTGGCAACGAAGGCAAACGCCAGCACCAGGCCGATCGACAGCACGGGACGGCGCAATTCCACCACCGTTTCCACGAAGGCCTTGAGGCCATCGCGCGGCTTCATGCGCAGCATCAGCATCGACAGCACGGCCGTCAGCAAGATCGCCGTGCCCACGGCCGACAGCAGGTCCAGCTTGAACACGGCGTCATACGCCTTCGGTACGGTCACGATGGGCATGCTCTTGATCACCAGCTGATCCAGGTAGGGCACGTGGATCTTGATGACCAGGCTCGATAGCGCGCCGCCGGCGGCAAACAGGGCCTTGAAGCCGGGCAGGCTCCACACGGTGACGATGGCCGTCAACAGGCCGAACGGCGCCCAGGCGCGCATGGTCTGCGCCATCGTATAGGGTGAGGCGGCGCGGTTGCCGCTGCCGCGCACGTCCGCCTTGCCTGCGCCGCCGCCAAAACCGGACAGCGCGGCCGTGCCGCCGCCGACGGCATGGGCCACTTTCGCATTCTTCGGCTGCCACACTTTCAGGAACAAGGTCAGCGACACCAGGCTGACGAGGGCCGAGGTGATGTCCGGCAGTTCAGGGCCGATATGGTTGGACGTGAAGTACTGGGTGACGGCAAAGCTCAAACCCGTCACCAGCGCGGCCGGCCATACTTCGCGCACGCCGCGCACGCCATCCATCATGAACACCAGCCAGAACGGCACCAGCAGCGACAGCAGCGGCAACTGGCGGCCCGCCATGGCGCCGATCAGGAACGGGTCAATGCCTGTCACCTGGCCCGCCACGATGATGGGGATGCCCATGGCGCCAAAGGCCACGGGGGCCGTGTTGGCGATCAGGCACAGGCCCGCCGCGTACAGCGGGTTGAAGCCCAGGCCCACCAGCAGCGCCGAGGTGATCGCCACGGGCGCGCCGAAACCGGCCGCCCCTTCCAGGAAGGCGCCGAAGGCAAAGCCGATCAGCAGCACCTGCAGGCGCTGGTCGTCCGTGACCGACAGCACGGAGGCGCGGATGATGTCGATCTGTCCCGTCTTGACGACAATTTTATACAGGAAGACGGCCGTGACGATGATCCAGGCGATGGGCCACAAGCCGTACGCGAAGCCATAGCCGGCCGCCGCCAGCGCCTGCGGCACGGGCATGCCGTAGGCGAAAATCGCCACGGCCAGCGCCAGCGCCAGGGTGACGGCGGCCGCCACGTGCCCCTTGATGCGCAACGCCGCCAGGGCGATGAAGAAGAAGATGATGGGAACGGCTGCCGCCAGTGACGACAGCCACAAGCTGCCGAGCGGGGTGTAAATTTGGGTCCAGGTTTGCATGTCGGGTCTCCTCCGGTGGATGCGGGTTGAGTGAAAAAACGGCTTTTGATGTAATTGTGTGTAGCGTGTTTTTTGCGATATGGCGGAGCGGCGCTATTCTTCCTGCCCCCGCGCATTGAGCAGGTCGGCCAGGCTGCGCGGCGCCGGTTTTAAAGGCTTGCGGTGCTGCGTCCAGCCCAGTTGCGCGCGCGGCGTCAGCAGCCGCAGCCGCGTGGCGGCCCAGCGGAACAGCCGGTAGCTGGCCGGGCGCGCAAAGGCGCCGCTCCAGAAACGCCAGATCAGGCTTTCGCCGCGGCTGAACTTGGCGCCCTGGCCGCGCAACGGATGCGTCACTTCCTCATGCGGATTGCGGTTCGCCTCCGTGCGCAGGCGCACCAGCAGCTGCGGAATCGGGATGCGCACGGGGCACACCTCGCCGCAGGCGCCGCACAGGCTCGACGCCGTGGCCAGGTCGGCCGTCGCGTCCAGCCCCAGCAAGTGGGGCGAGATGATCTTGCCGATCGGCCCCGGATACGTGGTGCCGTAGGCGTGGCCGCCGATGCGCGTGTAGACGGGACAGTGGTTCATGCAGGCGCCGCAGCGGATGCATTGCAGGGTGGCGCGCAGCTGCTCGTCCGCATACGCCTGGCTGCGGCCGTTATCGAGCAAGACCAGGTGCACTTCGCGCGGCCCATCCTGTTCACCTTCGCGGCGCGGGCCGGAAATCAGGTTGAAATAGGTGGTGATCGCTTGCCCCGTCGCCGAGCGCGTCAGGAGGCTGGCCAGCGGCACGATATGTTCGAGCTTGGCCACCACCTTTTCCATGCCCATGATGGCGATGTGCACCTCGGGCACGGACGTGGTCAGGCGGCCATTGCCCTCGTTTTCCACCAGCCACAGGGTGCCCGTGTCGGCCGCCGCGAAGTTCACGCCCGACAGGCCGATGTCGGCCTCGACGAAAGCCTGGCGCAGGGCGCGCCGGCCCGTCTGGATCAGACTGTCGACATCTTCCGTGTAAGGCGCGTCGGGAATGTGCTCGGCGAACAGGCCTGCGATATCGGCGCGGGTCTTGTGAATGGCCGGCATGACGATGTGCGACGGCTTTTCGCCGGCCAGCTGCACGATGTACTCGCCCATGTCCGACTCCAGGCAGGTCATGCCGCGCGCTTCCAGGTAGTGATTGAGCTCGATTTCCTCGCTGGCCATCGACTTGCCCTTGATGAAGCGCGTCGCCTGGTTGCGCTGCGCGATGGCGTGGATGATGGCGTTGGCCTGCTCGCCATCCTCGGCCCAGTGCACCTGCACGCCGGCCGCCGTCAGCTTGTCTTCCAGCTGCACCAGCAGGTCGGGCAGGCGCGCCAGCGCGTGCTGGCGCACGGCTTCGCCGATGTCGCGCAGGCGTTCCAGCTCGTCGCCGTCGGGGAACTGGGCACTGCGCTTGTCCTGTAAAAAATCCATGGCGCCGCGAAAGCTCTGGCGCAGCTTCGGGTCGTCCAGCGCGGCGCGGGCGCGCGCGTGGAAGTCTGCCGGTTTGACGAATTGCAAGGGCTTGGCGTTCATGGCTGGCCTCCTTCATGGGCTGACAGATCATCGATGATCAGCACCCACAGCCAGCGCGGACCGTGCGCGCCATAGGCCAGCGTTTGCTGGATATCGGAGGTTTTCGAGGGACCCGACACCAGCACCAGGTTCGCTGGCATGCCGTCCGCCCAGCGCTCGGCGCGCGCCGCTGCATGCAGGTCCGCATGCAGCGTGCTGGTATAGACAAGGCAAACGTGCAGCGGTGGCGCCAGCGACACCGTGCGCGGCGTGGCCGCGTCGGGGGCGATGACCAGGGTGCCCGTGGCGGCGATGCCGGAACGGGCGACGGTGAATCCCGCGTCGACGCTGTCGAACAACTCACCCTTCCATTGCGCCAGCGGACGGTCAAAAGACAGCGTTTCCACGCTAGCGGGCAAGGCGGCGCGTAAGGCCTGCCCTTCGGCGCTGGCGCTATCGAGCAGCAAACGGCGCACGCCGTGTTCACCGAGGCGCTGCGCCAGCAGGGCCGGCCAGGCATCGCTACGCACACAGTCGACTTGCGCGTGCGCGGCGCGCAGGGCTGCCTGCATGGCGTCGAGCTGCTGGCGCGGCGACTGTGGCGCGGCGGCGCGTCGCGCCTGGTAATGGCTGTCGATGGCCGTATCGATGGCCTCCACCGCTGCGGGCGCGGAAGGCGCGGCGGCGCGCAGGCGCCCCAGCATGCGTTCGCGCGCAGTCAATGCCGTACTCATGCCGCACCTCCCGTGCGGCGCCACAAAAAGCTGGCCAGGTGTTCGACGGGCAGCGGCGCACCCTGGTGCTGCGCGGCGTGGCCGATATTGAGCAGGCAGCCGCAGTCGGCCGAGACGAGCCGGTCGCAGCCCGTGGCGCAGGCCGAGGCGATCTTGTCGCTGACCATGGCACCGGAAATGTCCGGGTGTTTCAGTGAAAACGTGCCGCCAAAACCGCAGCATTCCGATTCGCGCTGGTGCTCGATGCGCGTCACGCCGGGCAAGGCGTCGACCAGCGCCACGCCGTGCAGCCGGGTGCCCATTTCGCGGCGTGCGCCGCACGAGGTATGCAGCACCACGTTTTCCTGCGCCTGCCCGGGGGCGGCCAGGGCCAGGCCGGCCAGGTCGAGTTTCAGTACGCAGACGAGAAATTCGCTCAGTTCATACACGCGTTCAGCAAGTTCGGCCGCCTTGGGACCGGCCACGGGGTCATCCTGGAACAGCTGCGGCCAGTGGTGGCGCATCATGCCGGCACAGGAGCCGGACGGCACGATCACGGGCCACGGTTGCGCAAACAGGTCGAGCTGGGCACGCGCCACGGCACGCGCCTGCTCCGGGTTGCCGCTGCTGTAGGCAGGCTGGCCGCAGCAGCTCTGGCCACGCGGGTAATGCACCAACAAGCCTTCCCGCTCCAGCAGGCGCACCGCGTCGAGCCCCGCCTGCGGCACGAACAGGTCGACCAGGCAGGTGGCGAACAGGTACACCTGGAGCGGTGCGGGTGGGTAGTGGCGTGGCTGGCGCGGGTCTGGCTGCATGAGTGTGTCTCCCCGGCGCTCTGTGTGTTGCTGCGGCGCCGCTGTGTGTTGTTAAGAATGACTGCTTCACGCATAATTCCAGCTTCTTCGAGCCACTTCAAATTGCTCGGACCACTTGAAAACAACACACGAGACAACAGCGATGGCGACAGGCATGCAAACGCGGGGCAGGGTCGAGACGGTGATGCGCAGGCTGGAGACGGCCCTGCTGGACGGCAGCTTGCCGGCGGGCGCACAGCTGCCGGCCGAGCGCTTGCTGGCGCTGCAATATGGGGTCTCGCGCAATACCGTGCGCGAAGCGGTGCAGCGGCTGGCGGCGCGGGGGCTGGTGCGCAGCCGGCGCGGCGCAGGTGTCTTTGTGACGGATCAATTACGCACCGGCATGGCTTCGCCGTGGAGCCAGCTGGTGGCCGACCACCCCGCCCTGCGCGACGACATCCTGGAATTTCGCCGCGTACTGGAAGGGGCAACGGCCTATTTTGCGGCGCAACGGGCCAGCACGGACGAGCGCACGCAGATCATGGCGCTGCTGGCCGAGCTGGAACAGGCGCGCGCCAGCGACGACAAGCACGGCGAGGCGCAGGCCGATGCACGGCTGCACGAAGTCATCGCGCAGGCATCGCACAACACCATGTTTTTGCACTTGCACACCAGCATCATCGGCATGCTGCGCGAACATATCACCCTCAATGGCACGGGCTTGCGCCAGCAGGACGACGCCACCTCGCTGCAACTGCTGTCACAGCACCGCACTCTGTGCGAGGCCATCTGCGCCAGCCAGCCCGAGGAAGCGCGCACGGCCATGCAAAGCCACATCGATTTCGTCCGCACGCGCGTCACCAGCGACGAATAGGGCGACTGGTAGGACCAGTGCAGCAGCACAACGCGGCAAAAACTGCTAATATCGCGCGCCGCCACCTGATCTGTCCCGCCATGACCGTCCTCGCCCACACCCATCCGCTGGTGCTCCAGCTGGAAAACGACTTGCTGCCCCTGTTCCGCGCCGCCCTGCCGCCACTCGCGGCCGCCGCGCCGCAGGTACTCGCCTCCGTCTTCGCCTTTTCCAGCGGTACGGCCAGCGCTTTCGAGGATTATCATTTCGGCATTTCCTGCCTGCTCGCAGACGTGTCCGAAGTGCCCGAGGATGCCCCGGAAGAAGTCGCCCTGCTGGTCAGCGTCACGGGACTCGACGCCGGCGCCCGGCTGAGCGCGCAGGTCGTCTGGGGCCAGCCATCGGGCCGCGTGGAAGCGCAAGCCGAGTTACCGGCTGGCGACCTGCCGGCCCTGCATGCGGCCCTGCCCGGCCTGCTGGCCAGTTTGCAACAGGCAGCCAGCCGCGGCGCACCCGCAATATGACAGGCGCATGAAAAAGTGCCAGGAAACAACAACTTACGATTTCCGCAGCGCAACTTTATTGACTTCCACTAGCCCTAGCCCCTATCCTTTCAGTTACGTTTGGTGAGCATGTGTGCATGTTCCTGCGAACATGCAGACGGCGTCGCCTTGCTTGCGCAAAGTCCCCCGCATTTATTTATCGCAACCATCAGGGCAACGTGCCTGGACGGCCGCTGCCAGCAAATACGGAGCCGACTGCCATGCCATCGAACCGCAACTTCCCGGGAAAAACCCTGCTGGGCTGTGTCTTCCTGCTCGCCACCCTGCCCGTGCAGGCACAGACCACGGACAGCACTGCCGCCACCGTCAGCGCCAATGCCAGCCTCACCTCGCAATACATTTCACGCGGCTTTCGCCAGACCTGGGGCAAACCCGCGCTGCAAGCGGGTGCCGACTACGCGCACCCGAGCGGCTGGTCACTGGGGACATGGGCGTCCACCGTCAGCGACCGCTATATCCAGGACGCGACCGTCGAATGGGACCTGTACGGCGGCTACAGCGGCACGGTGGGCGAGCTGGGCTACAGCGTACTGGCGTACTACTACAAGTATCCGGGCGCCGTCTACCGCGCCACAGGCGTCAAGTACGACTATGGCGAACTGTCGCTGGGCCTGAGCTACAAGATGCTGTACGCCAAGTACAACCATACCGTCACGCGGGACTTTTTCGGCATCACGAATGCGCGCGGCACGGGCTACCTGGACGTGGGCGCGAATGTCGACCTGGGCAATGCCTGGACCTTGAATCTGCACGCCGGCAATGGCCGGGTGGCGGGCAGCGGCAATGCGATATGGAACTGGCGCGACGCCAAGGCCGGCGTCACCAGGACCTTCGATGGCGGCTGGAGCCTGAGTGGCGCCGTGACGCGCGCCTGGGGAGCCACCGACGCCTACGATCATTACACGCTGGGCATCGCGAATGCGGCGGGCCAGTTCGACACCTCGAACCCCGCCGCGACGACCTTCGTGCTGGCCATCAGCAAGACTTTCTAGGCGCGCCACGCGCGACGCGCGAGATACCGATACCTCTCTCCATCAAGGAACAGCATCATGCAACTATCACTGAACAGCAAAATCTGCGTCGCCGCCACCGCGCTCGCCGTCCTCAGCCTCGGCGTCACGGCGGCGGTGATCGGCTACAAGAGCAGCGCCAGCGCCGAGGCCGCCGCACTGGAACTGGCGCGCACGTCGGCGCGCGAAGTGGCGGGCGCCCTGCAGGCGCGCATCGCCAGCAACCTGGCCAGCGTCAGCAGCCTGGCCGGCGCCATGCGCGGCACCAAAAGCGCGAACCTGCCCCTGCAGCGCGAGCAGATCAATGAACTGACCAAGTCCACCCTGAGCAGTTCGGATGACTTGCTGGGCGCTGCCGTCACGTGGGAGCCTAACGCGCTCGACGGCAAGGATGCGGAATTTGCCAACCAGAAACCGAACTACGACGCCAGCGGCCGCTTCATGCCCTACTGGACGCGGGGCGCCGGCGGCAAGCTGCAAGTCGAACCCATCGTCTTCGATCCGAAACCGGGCGCCAATGACTGGTACGACGTGCCCAAGCGCACCGGCAAAACCTTCTTTACGGAACCGTATATCTACCCCGTCGATGGCAAGGATGTGCTGATGGCCTCGCTGGTCGCCCCCATCATGATCGACGGCAGCTTCAAGGGCACGGCCAGCGCCGACTTCATGCTCACGCGCCTGGCAAAAATCCTGGCCGACCTGAAAGTGATCGAGGGCGGCAAGCTGGCCCTGATCTCGAACGGCGGCCTGTACGCCAGCCATCCCGTGCCTGAGCGGCTGGGCAAGAAGGCCGACGACGTGCCGGCTGCCGGCCTGGAAAAGGTACGCCAGGGCCAGCCGTATGAATACGAGGATGGCCAGGGCTACATCCATTTGCTGCAGCCGCTGCAGATCGCCCCCGATATCGCGCCATGGAGCGTGGAACTGAACTTCCCGAAAAGCGTGGCCACGGCTTCGGCACGCGACCTGATGATCTACACGCTGATCGTCGCCCTGCTGTGCGCGGCCGCCACGGCCGGCATTTTGATCCTCGTCGTCAACCAGCTGACGCGACCGCTGCGCACCCTGGGCCGCACCATGACGGACCTGTCCAGCGGCGACGCCGACCTGCGCGTGAAGCTGGAAGTCAAGGGCACCGACGAGCTGGCCGTGATCGGCAAGGGTTTCAACGCCTTCGTGGAAAAGATCCACGCCGTGCTGCTGCAAGTGCAGGCCAGCGCCGACAATGTGGCCCGTGCCAGCGCGGAAATTGCGCAAGGCAATAATGACCTGTCGGCGCGCACGGAACAGCAAGCCAGCTCGCTGGAAGAGACGGCCGCCTCGGTGGAAGAGCTGACGGGCACGGTGAAGGAAAACGCCGACCATGCACGCCAGGCCAATCAACTGGCCGCTTCCGCATCGAGCGTGGCACAGAAGAGCGGCGAAGTGGTCGGCAAGGTGATCGCGACCATGACCTCGATCAATGACTCGTCGAACAAGATCGTCGACATCATCAGCGTCATCGATGGCATCGCCTTCCAGACGAATATCCTGGCCCTGAACGCGGCCGTGGAAGCGGCGCGCGCGGGTGAACAGGGGCGCGGCTTCGCCGTCGTCGCCACGGAAGTGCGCAACCTGGCGCAACGCTCGGCGGCAGCGGCCAAGGAAATCAAGCTGCTGATCGACGATTCCGTGGGCAAGGTGGCGGCCGGCAGCAAACTCGTCGATGAAGCGGGCGCCACCATGGAGCAGGTGGTCGACAGCGTGCGCAAGGTCACCGCCATCATGGCCGACATCAGCGTCGCCACCACCGAGCAAAGCGACGGCATCGCCCAGGTCAACCAGGCGCTGGCGCAGATGGATGGCGTGACGCAACAGAACGCGGCCCTGGTCGAGGAAGCGGCAGCCGCCGCCGAAAGCCTGCAAGACCAGGCCAGCCATCTGGCCCAGGTGGTCAGCGTGTTCAAGCTGGGCGAGCAGGTGCGCCAGGCAGCGCCAGCTGCAAGCGTGGCCACACCGCGCGCCGCACCGGCAACAACACCGGCGCCCGCCAAGCGCCTGAGCGTCACCAAGCCGCAAGCAACGCCGCGCGCGGCCGCCAAGGCACCGGCCGGCGATGACTGGGAAGAGTTTTAAGCGCAATGAGGCGGCGCTAACCCGCAAAGATACCCCTCTTTGCGGGTGGCGATGCACCGTGGTGAGTTTTCGTGAGTTTCCATAGAGAAATATTTCGTATAATCTGGCGCGCACACGGCGCGCCATTTTGCCGATTATTGGAAACACATGAAAAAAACCCTTGCAGTACTTACCTCTTCCACACTGCTGGCCGCTTGCGGCGGCGGCTCTTCCACTCCTGCCGAACCAGCCGCAGCGCCTCTGGCCGTGTATGCGGGCAGCTGGCAGACACCCTGCCAGGACAAGGCACTCGAGACGATGACCATCACCAGCAAAGCCGACGGCAGCCTGGAAATCGCCGACAAGATCGAGCACTTCGAGACCGCAAACTGCTCCGGCACGCCATTTGCCACCCAAAGCCCCTCTGTCACCTCCACCGTTAGCTATGGCGGCACGGCCGAGATGCAGGTCCAGCTCAACCCTGCTGGCGCCACGAATGCCACCCGCATCGACAAAATCACGCTCAGCAATCCCGCCTATACGAGCGTCTTCACCGGCAAGGACCTGATCTATTCCGTCGAACTGGGGGAGCCGGCCTGGTGCGTCAATCACCAGGACAAGCCGCGCTCCTGCGCCATTGACGGGGGAAAGGAGCCCGCCAGCACGCAAACGGGTGGCTTGTACCTGCAAGGCGACAAGCTGTATCTGCTCTTGCCGGATGCGGCCGTCTACAAGACAAACTTTGTCTTGACCCGCAAGTAGGCAAACTGCGCCAGATGCGGCCGGCGCGGCGCATCTGGCATAACCGTCCAGCTGAGACAGTATCGTCCTTCCGGGAAAGATATTGATCCAAATCAAGTCACCAATAGTTTCGGTGAGAATTGAACCCCATTCGTCCTCCTATAATCAGGCCGCGTTGACGGCACGCGCCGCTGCCGGATAAAAAGGACTCTGCATGAAAAAACTATTGGCAGTATTGGCCGGCTCGACCACGGCATTCTTGACCGGCTGTGGCGGCGGTGGCGGCACGACACAGCTTGCTGGCGATTCCGGCAGCGCCTCGCCGCTGGCCGCGTATGTCGGCACCTGGCAGTCGGCCTGCGACCACCATGACCGTCAATCGCTCACCATCGCGTTCAAGAGCGACGGCAGCGGTTCGCTGGAACTGACGCCGACCGGCGAGACCTACTTCAAGGCCGATTGCTCCGGCCCCGTGGTCGCGACAGACAGCATGAGCGCAAAGATCACCGGCAAGCCGGACGGCACCGCCGACATGCTGATCAAGCTGACGGACAACGCCGCCGCAACGAGCTTGCGCGTCGACAAGATCACCTCGTCGGTCCCGGCCTATGCCTTCCAGCGGACCGGCACCACCGTGCAATATGTACTGAGGGATGGCAAGAACAACTGGTGCGTCAACGTGGACAATGGCGAGGCCTGCATGCAGGACGACGGCATGCAAGCTGCACAAAGCATCCCCGGCGGCCTGTCCTTGCGCGGCAACGACCTGTACACGGTGATGCTGGACAAGGGCGTGTATGTGCTGGACATGCACTACATGAAAAAATAAGCGCTGGATCGGCTGCAGGGCCATAGACTTGAGGCCGTTAGCGAGTGTATGTGCAGAATCGAACATACATTGCGAAAACAGAAAGCTATGCTGTTGAAAAACAGGAGCTTGCCATGTCGCCTAACACCTTTCCCCTGCCGTCCAACACTGCGCTGGCCGCCTTGCTGCAGCCACAGCACAGCGCGTTCCACCCGATCGACGGCTTGCGGCGTTTGCGCGACGCGGGGCTGGACCAATTACCCCTGCCCGGTCACGGCGCCACCCTGCAGCGCTGGCAAATGCTGGCCGCCATCGCCGCCATCGACCTTTCCCTGCTCAAGCTGTACGAGGGCCATACCGATGCACTGGCCATCCTGGCGGAAATCGACGGCCCCGGCGTTCCGGCCGGCAGCAGCTGGGGCGTATGGTGCGCGGAAATGCCGGGCGCGCGCGTGCAGTTGCGGCAAGCGGCCGATGGCCGCCATGTGCTCGAGGGCCGCAAGGCCTGGTGCTCCGGGGCGAATGGACTCAGCCATGCCTTGATCAGCTGCTGGAATGAGGACGGCCAGGCTTGCCTGGCCAGCGTGGCGCTGTCGCAGCCGGGCGTGCATGTCACCGATGAAGGCTGGCAAGCCGTCGGCATGCTCGCCTGCGCCAGCGTCGACGTGACCTTTTCCGGCGCGCGGGCCTTTCCCGTGGGCGCTCCGGGCGCCTACCTGGAGCGCCCCGGCTTCTGGCATGGCGGCGCCGGCATCGCGGCCGCCTGGTATGGCGCGGCCTGCGCCGTCGCCAGCCACCTGCATGCGCGCGCGCAGCACGCCGCGCCCGATCCCGTGCGCCTGGCGCAACTGGGGCAGATCGACTGCGCGCTGCGCGCCGCCGGCGCCCTGCTGCGCGAAAGCGCCGCCGACATCGACCGGCACCCGCAAAGCGATGCGATGGCCCTGGCGCTGCGCCTGCGCCTGACGGTGGAAGACGCCGCCACCCTGGTCCTGCACCTGGCCACGCGTGCGCTGGGCGCCGGCCCCCTGTGCCGCGATGCCCGCTTCGCGCGCCTGGCGGCCGACCTGCCCGTCTTCCTGCGCCAGAGCCATGCCGAACGCGATCAGGCCCTGCTGGGCGGTATCGTCGCCGGCGCCGAAGAGCATCCGTGGGCGCTTTGACATGCCCGGCCATCTCCACACCCACGCACGCGCCATCGAAGGCAGCGGCACGCCGGACCAGGCGTGGCTATCCTGGCCGGGGCTGAACGATATCCCCGCCATCAGCGCGCACGCACTGGTGCCGCCAGGGACGCGCGCCGTCATCGTCGCGCCCCATCCCGACGATGAAATCCTCGCCTGCGGCGGCTTGCTGCAACTGCTGGCGGCGCAAGGCAGCCAATTGCTGTTCATCGCCGTCACCGATGGCGACGCCAGCCACCCGGACTCGCCCCTCTGGCCACCGGAACGCCTGCGCCAGGTGCGTCCGCAGGAATCCGCGCAGGCGCTGCAGGCGCTGGGTCTGACGATGGCCGCATGGCTGCGCCTGCACCTGCCCGATGGCGGCGTGGCCGGCATGTCGCAGCAGCTGAGCACTACCCTGGCCGCGCAGCTGCATCCCGGCGACACGGTCTTCACCACCTGGCGTCTGGACGGCCACCCGGACCATGAAGCGTGCGGCCTGGCCTGCGCTTCGGCCTGCGCGGCCAGCGGCGCCACCCTGGTAGAAATGCCCGTCTGGGCCTGGCACTGGGCCACGCCGGGCGACATGCGCGTGCCGTGGCACCGCGCGCGCCGCCTGCCCCTGCCGGTCCCTGTCTTGCAGCGCAAGCGTGCGGCCCTGCGCTGCTTCGCCAGCCAGATGCAGGACGACCCGTCGACGGGCCGCCCCGCCATCGTCGCCGGCGATGCCTTGCAACGCCTGCTACATGCCTGGGAGGTCTATTTTCTATGAACCCATTGCCCACGCCGGACGACCGGCACGACAGCTATTTCGAACAGCTATACCGCCAGGATACCGACCCGTGGCGGGTGCGCCAACGCTGGTACGAGCAGAGAAAGCGCGCCCTGCTGCTGGCCAGCCTGCCGCAGCGGCGCTATCGCCACGCCTATGAACCGGGCTGCGGCAATGGCGAGCTGACGGCCGAACTGGCGCGGCGCTGCGAGCGCGTGCTGGCGGCCGACCTCTCGGCCGAAGCGCTGCGGCTGGCGCAGCAGCGCCTGCTGGACGCGGGCTGCGGCGCCAACGTCAGCCTGGCGCAGCACCGGCTGCCGCAGGACTGGCCGCGCATCGTACCTGGCGCCGACAAGTTCGACCTGATCGTGCTGAGCGAGATCGCCTATTACCTGTCGGCGCAAGCGCTGGCGCGCGTGGTCGAACACAGCATCGCCAGCCTGGCGCAGGGCGGCAGCATCGTCCTGTGCCACTGGCGCGCGCCGTTCGCGCAGCGCATCGTCTCGACCGTGCGCGTACATGCGGCCTTCCAGGACGCGCCCGGCCTGCACCGCGTGCTGCGGCACGAAGAAAGCGACTTCCTGCTGGGGATCTGGTCGAACGATGCGCGCTCGGTGGCGCAGTGCGAGGGCTTCGCATGATCGGCGTGGTGGTGCCCGTGCATAACGAGGAAGCGTGCCTGGGCGCCTGCCTGGACGCGCTGCGCCTTGCCGCCACCTGTCCCTTGCTGCATGGCGAGGCGGTGTGCATCGTCATCGTGCTCGATGCCTGCAGCGACCAGTCGCAGCGCATCGTGCTGGCGCATGCCATGCAGGCGGATCTGCGCTGGCGTCTCGACTGCCTCGCCATCCATGCACAGAACGTGGGCACCGCGCGCGCCGCCGGCGCGCGGCAACTGCTGCAGCGCGGCGCCCGCTGGCTGGCCTTTACGGATGCCGATACGCGCGTGTCGCCCTCCTGGCTGAGCACCCAGCTGGGCCTGGACGCCGACGCCGTCTGCGGCACGGTGGCGGTGGACGACTGGTCGCCGCACGGACCCAGAGCCGCTGCGCTGCGCCAGCACTTCGCGCAGACCTACACCGATGCCGACGGCCACCGCCACATCCATGGCGCCAACTTCGGCGTGCGCGCCAGCGCCTACCTGCGCGCCGGCGGCTTTGCCCCATTGGCCTGCAGCGAGGATGTGGCCATGGTCGCCGCGCTGCAAGAATGCGGTGCGCACATCGCCTGGAGCGCCGCACCGCGCGTCACCACCAGCGCCCGCCGCCATGCCAGGGCACGGGGCGGCTTTGGCGATACCTTGTTGCAGGTAGTAGCGGCGCTGGAAGCGTCACCACACCTGACGCTTTCTTAGCCTCAAAAAAATGGCTATGTCACCGTCAGATGTGGAAATGCTCCCAGCGTTGCTTTCAATAACGTTTCTGGTGAACGGATGCGCCGGGCGTCAAGGATCCAGCGCCATCCCAGGTAGTTCGGCAGGTAACGCGTCGCCACGCCGTGAAACGGCCTCAGCCAGTCCCGCAGGCGGCTGTGATACGCATTGACGTTCTGCACATGCGCGGCGCCCCGCACGCGGATGCCGGCGCGCAAGTTGACCGCCTGATGGCTGATACCCGCCTCCCTGGCGAAGGCCCGGTAGGCGGCATGGCCATCGGTCACCAGCAAAACATCCTTGTCGATGACGGGCAACAAACAATGGTGTAGCTGCGCCTTCGTCAACGCCCCGTTGCCCGTGACAAAATCGAGGGTTTGCCCGGTGCGGTCGCGCGCCACCAGGATACAGACCTGTTCATTGGAAATGCCACGTCGGCGCGCATGGCCGCCCCGGCGGCGGGCCGGACGCGTCATCTTTCTGGATCCCTTTTTCGATTCCAGCAGATATAACTCGTCGGCCTCGGCGATGCCATGCAGGCCATGCGGCCGGTCCGTCCTGGCGATCGTTAAAAAACGGTGGCGCCAACGAAAGGTGGTGTTGCGGTGCACACCCAGCTGCTGAGCGGCCTGGCGCACTGAGGCGGAGTCGAGCAGACAAGCCGCATACTCGATCCATAGCGATTTGTGGCGCAAACGGGCCAGCGGCGTGCCCGTCAAGGCATTAAAGGTACGCCCGCACGGCACGCAGCGGTAGCGCTGCAAGCCGTGCGCATGGCCATGCCGGTGCAGCTGAGGCGAGTGGCAGGAGGGACAGGCCAAGCGCGGCTGGGCCACACTTTCCAGCAGCGCGACGGTCGCGTTGTGTGGAGCATTGCCACGCAGCAGGGCTATTCCAGCCTGCCGCTGGCGTCGGTTCAACTGCGCAAACTGGGCGATAAAGCTGATCCATTCGGCTGCCTGCATGATCTGCTCCTGATTCAGTGAGTATGCAGAGTCAGACAGCACTGTCAAAGGAAGATTCCCGCATTTGCCCTACTTGCCGATGACAGAGCCAAAAAAATCGCCGAACCGGTTTATTTTCCGGGCCGGCGATCAGGTATTGCCTGCTGCTTGACTGATTACTTGAGCGGCATGGCGATACCGAACATCACTGACTGGGTACGCCCGCTATCGATACTCAGATTGCTGTTGTAGTCCAGCGTAATGGTCATGCCATTCGACAGCAGCAGCTTCACGCCCAGGCCCGCCGTCCAGTTGCCAGTCTGTTGCGGCAAGGTACGGATCACGTACACGGGGCCATCGGCAGCCAGATCGGCATATGCCAGGCGCGCATCATCGGCGCCCTGGAACTGGTGGCGGTACTCGAGTCGCGCACGCGGGAACCACGTGCCCAGGCCACCCACGTACAAGCCCTCGGCCCGCACGCCCAGCGCGCCGATGCGCGAACGCACGGTTTGCTTGAAGTAGCTCAAGGCATTGATGCCTGCCGCCTTCTCCGTGTACGGATCGAGCTTGGCCGACATCAGTTCCACTCGGCCGTATGGCGACCACATCCAGGTTTCCTGGCGCATCTCAATACCGCCGACGACCGCACCGAACACTTGCTTGCCGTCGCGTTCGCCCGTGGCAAAGCCGCTGCCATCGGTCAGGTAACGTGAAGCGTCGTATTGCAAGGTGCCATAGCCGAGCACGCCGTCGAGGAAGACGCCCTTGCTTGGACGCAAGCTGCCATACACGGCCGCCACGGCGCTGTCGGCCGTGCTGCGGCTGCCGTTCTGGCCCACATCGCTGCGGTCATGGCTGAAACCGGCGCCCACGCCCAGGGTCGCCAGGTCACTGAGGCGGTAATCGCCACCCACGCTGACACCATTGGTGCGGAAACGGAAGCCCGTCTCGCGGCCATTCACATAATGCTGGCCGAAATCGACCGCGCCACCGAGCCACAGCGACAACGCCTGCTTCTGCGTGTCCGGCTTCTGCGGCATGTCCGGCAAGCCATTCGTGGCCTGACTGACATCCGCACCGGCCTGTTGGCGGTCGCTGCTGAAACCAGTGTCAGGCTGGCGCAGGGCCGCCTTGCGCATGTAAGGCTTGACTGCCGTGCCGAACACGCGGTCCGCTTCCTGCTCCTGCCAGCGCGCCAGCGCCGCCGTCGGATTGCCGCTGTCGTTCGGCGGCGTCAGGCTCAGGCCAAAGTTCGATCGTCCCCAGCCATCGCCATGCAGGCTTTCCAGGCGCTGCGTGAAGTTCGACAGCTGCGCGCTGGCGAAACGCCGCGCCGCATCGGCTTGCGCTGCCTGCAGGCCGATCACTTCAGGATCGACCGACGGATCGCGGCGCGCCGTCACGGTAACGTTGACCACGCCCGGTTTCGAGGTGGCAAAGGCATTGCTCAGGGTGTAGCTGACGACAGCCGCGCCGGCAAACCTGCCCGACGCCGCAAAGCTCAGCTGGTACGACGGCTTGCCGGCTGTGCCCACATCGCGCACCACTGCCTTGCCGGCCTCCGCCGGCGTGACGCTGAGCACATTCGCCGCCGTGAACGGACCGCCCGTGGCGCCCGACGTCAGGTCGACCGTCACCGTCAGGCCGGCCACCACCGTAGCGCTCTGGCTGACCACTTGCGGCATAGGATTGACGCTGATCGTCGATTTCACCGGCGCCGAGGTGCCGAACACGTTCGACAGGGTGTAGCCGATGCTGATGTCGCCGCTGGTATTGATACCTGGCGTGTAGATGATATCCATGCCACTGACCGCAGCCGTACCGCTGGCTGGCTGCGTGGTGATGGCCACTGCCGTGAACGGGCCGCCGGTGGCGCCTTCCGTCACATGCAGGGTGACCGGCGTGCCGGCCAATACCGTCGCCGTCTTGGCGACAGGCACGGGCACGGGCTGCGGCGCCACCGTCAGGCTGACCGTGGCCGGCGCGGAAGTGCCACCCGGACCCGTGACGGTGTAGCTGAAGGCGTCAGGGCCAAAGTAGTTGGCATTCGGCACATACGACACTTTGAAACTCGCGCCCACAGAGCGCGCCATGCGCGCCGAAGCGCCGCTCGACACTACCGTGACGCGTCCATGCTGCGGTGGTGTGACGATGGTGACGTCGGTGATCGGGCTGCCATCGGTCGAAGCGATGGTCAAGCTCACGTCCTGATTGGCCGAGGTGGTCGCCGTTTCATTGGCCACCGGTGGTGGCGCCTGATTCACCTGCAAGGTCAGTGCTTGCTGCACCGTGAACAGGTGCGCATCTGCCGCACGTATCGTGAAAGCGAAGCTGCCGAACGCGGTAGGTGTACCGCTCAGCACGCCGCTGGCAGCATTGAGCACCAGACCGGCAGGCAAGGCGCCACTACTCACCGAATACGCGTATGGCGCGACGCCACCGGCGGCCGTGAACTGCTGGCTGTACGCATCACCGGCGCGTATCGCCGCCAAGCTGCCAGGCGTCAGGCTCAGGGCCGGTGCCGCAATCGTCACGGTATAGCTGTTGGTCGCGCTGAACGGCGCGCCCGTCCCCGTGCTGCTGTCGCTGGCACGCAGGCTGAAGGTAAAGCTGCCCGCCACGTTCGTGGTGCCGGACAATACCCCCG
>Ga0209913_1000014_pt1 | contig 276060 bp, 250 predicted proteins | sample PersoiDNA2013203_FD_185805 | JGI IMG/M metagenome (GOLD analysis project Ga0209913, IMG submission 185805) | Permafrost soil microbial communities from the Arctic, to analyse light accelerated degradation of dissolved organic matter (DOM) -... | ecosystem: Environmental > Terrestrial > Soil >... | reverse complement strand
GCATGGCGGCTATCAACACCGATGAAGCGTGCAGCGGTGACGAGGGCGGAGATTTCTCGTGTACCCGCACCGATGTGACCAGCACTACCACCGGGGAGACCAGGGATAAAAGAACCCATGCCTTCAAGTTCGATCGTGCAGGTGATTTCTTTGCCGATGACGCTATCGAGGTCAAGATCAGCACCAACGCCAACGCCAGTACCAGCACGATCCGATGTTTGCAGCGTCAGACGATAGTCGAATAGCTGGTTGATACCATCGGTGCCGACTAGGCGCAAAGGTGTCAAAGGCTTGCTGATATCAGACAAGGCAGGACCGCTGACACTTAAGGCACGCGGGTGGGTGAATAGGCCGTTCACGATGTGATTCCTTGATCTATCTTAATTGAATAGGAATAAATGGTTGGTGATGCCGATGATGAAATGGAAGCAGCTAAAATCGTAACTAAAGATAAACTTTTTTAGGTGATTCTTTACTTAAAGAAGCATCTATTACAAGTTGACATTGTTGATGCACCTAAGGCAAATCGCTATTTCCGTTACCGTGAAAGAAGACAATTTAGCTAATTGATATTGCTTTATTTATAATAATTAGAATTGAGCTAACTTATGTGTTTGTTGTGGCACGCAGATCAATCCTGTCAATTAAATGATTGTTATGCGTCAATATATTTAGGAAGCCTGTAACAAATTTGCACACAGGTTTGTCTGCCAACCGATAATGATGGATACTGCTCACCATTGCCGCAATGATCTTGCTTCGCTTTTTTCGTGTCTTCCCACCCATAGGAGAACGTATGACCACTTCGCATTTCGCAGAGCTGCTCGCTTATGCGCAAGCCCACCCTGGCCCAGCTGCTGACCGACAAGGTCCCTTTATTGCAGCCTATTTTGAAAACACCGATCCTGACGAAATCACTGCGCGTGGTCCGGCGACGTTATTTGCGCAGGCGAATGCGCACTGGCGCTTACTTGATGCGCCCAGAGCGGCGCACACGCCTAAAATTCGGGTTTTTAATCCGACGTTGGCTGAAGACGGGTTTGTCAGCGAACACACGATAGTACAAATCGTCAATGACAACATGCCGTTCTTGGTTGATTCGGTCACGATGGCGATTAACCGCACAGGACGCACGGCGCACTGGATTGTGCATCCATTGATGAGCGTGACCCGTAATGCGAAAGATGGCATTGAATCGGTTAGCACGGTTGCCGCGGCCAAAGTGGCTGGCAGAAATGATCCAGTCGAATCGCTGATCATGGTCGAATGTGATCGGATTGTCAGCCTTGCAGAACAACAAGCGTTAGCAGAAGAATTAAAACAAGTGTTGGCCGACGTGCTCAGTGCAGTGGTTGACTGGCAGGCGATGCTCGACCGTGTTCATGCGGTATGCAGCGCTTGCGAAAAACATGCTCCAGACCAAACTGGCAATGAAGGCGTGGCCTTCTTGCGCTGGCTGGAAGATCGCCACTTTACGTTCTTGGGTGCCCGCGATTACGATCTGAAGCGCGATGGCGACAAATATAGTCTGGTGGCGATTCCGGAATCCGGACTAGGTATTTTACGTGGCAAGGTGCAGACTTCCCTCGCGTATTTGCCACCAGAAGTGTTGGCGATCATGGAGTCCAATGAAACGGTGCTGGTGACAAAAGCCATGACCCGTTCGACAGTACACCGTCCTGCATGGCTCGATTATGTCGCGATCAAGCGCTATGACGATGCAGGTAACGTGATTGGCGAATCCCGTTTTATGGGGCTGTACACGTCGTCGGCTTATTCAGCGCCGGTCGATGAAATTCCACAGGTCCGTCAGCGTGTGGCGTCGGTAATGGCCGCGTCAGGTGTCGTTCCACAGAGTCATGCCGCCAAAGCACTGCAGGCGATTCTGGATGATTATCCACGTGATGAGCTGTTCCAGATTGATACGCCGACACTGACCGAACACGCCATTGGTATTCTGCGTTTGCAAGAACGTCAGCGCACGCGTTTGTTTCTGCGTCGTGATCCGTTTGGCCGTTTTACATCGGCACAAATTTTCGTGCCACGTGATCGTTACAACACCGAACTACGCGTCAAAATTGGCAATGAGCTGATGTTTGCCTTAGATGGTGAATCCATTGAGTTCACGCCAATGCTGACCGATAGTCCATTGGCACGGATTCATTATCAGGTACGAGCAAAAAATCGTGCGCCAGTCAATGTGAATCTGGGTGCGTTAGAAGGCCGTATCGCCAAGCTCGCCCAACGCTGGGAAGACGATTGCACATCTGAATTACTACGTACCCACGGTGAAGGGAATGGTTTAGCGTTAGCAAATCGTTTTTCTTCTGCATTCCCGACTGCGTATCGCGAAGATTTCTCAGCGTTGGTTGGTGCCGAAGATGCGGAGATGCTCGCCAGCCTGAATCCATTGCAGGCGATGGTCGTTAAACTGTACCGTCCGCTCGATGCTGACCATGGCATGCTGCGTTTTAAGATCTACAACACCACCAAAGTAGCGTTGTCAGATTCCTTGCCTGTGCTGGAGCACATGGGTGCGCGCGTACTGGATGAACATCCGTACCAGATCGTCAATGGCAGCGACAACTTATGGATTCATGATCTGGGCTTGCAATTGCCGCCAGACACCGATCTGTCCGCGGTCAAAGCCCGTTTTGAAACACTATTCTCGTACGCCTGGAAAGGTGACGTCGAGAGCGACGACCTCAATCGTCTAGTGCTTAATACAGCGCTGGATGCGCGTTCTATTGCGGTATTGCGTGCGTGCTCACGTTATTTCAAACAATTGGGTTTCGCTTACAGCCAGACGTATATTGAATCAGCTTTAAACAAAAATGCCGCGATCACGCAGTTGATTGCTGAGTTGTTTGGCGCCCGCTTTAAGCCTGATTTTGCGGGTGACCGTGACGTCGCTCAACAACACATCAAAGAGCAACTCGAAGCAGAGTTAGCCAATGTCGCTAGCCTCGATGAAGATCGAATCTTGCGCCAGTTCTTCGCCACGATTATGGCAACGCTGCGTACCAATTTATGGCAAACCACCGCCGATGGCAGCTTTAAACCGTATATGAGTTTTAAACTCAATCCGCGTGAAGTACCAGGCGTGCCAGAACCTAAACCGCTGTTTGAAATCTGGGTCTATTCTCCACGTGTAGAAGGCGTGCATTTACGTGGCGGTAAAGTTGCACGTGGTGGCTTACGCTGGTCTGATCGTCGTGAAGATTTCCGTACAGAGATTTTAGGACTGGTCAAAGCGCAGCAAGTCAAAAATACGGTGATTGTTCCGGTCGGTTCTAAAGGTGGTTTTGTGCTTAAAAATGCACCACCGATGAGTGACCGCGAAGCGTATCAGGCTGAGGGTGTTGCTTGCTACAAAATCTTCTTGTCGGGTTTACTCGACATTACGGACAACATCGTTAAAGGTACGGTTGTTCCGCCGACAAAAGTGATTCGTCATGACGTCGATGATCCGTATCTGGTCGTTGCTGCGGACAAAGGCACAGCAACCTTCTCAGATATCGCCAATGGCGTGTCTGCTGATTATGGCTTCTGGCTGGGGGATGCCTTCGCGTCCGGTGGTTCTGTTGGCTATGACCATAAAAAAATGGGCATCACTGCGCGCGGTGCTTGGGAGTCGGTTAAACGTCATTTCCGTTCGCTGGGTGTGAACACGCAAGACACAGCGTTCACGGTGGCGGGTATCGGTGACATGTCGGGTGACGTGTTCGGTAACGGTATGCTCTTGTCTGAACATATCAAACTGGTTGCCGCCTTTGATCACCGCCATATTTTTATTGATCCTTCACCGGATGTTGCTCTCTCGTTTGCCGAACGTCAGCGCTTGTTTAATCTGCCGCGCTCAAGCTGGGATGATTACGATAAATCGCTGATCTCAGCGGGTGGTGGTGTTTATCCACGTGGTGCTAAATCGATCAAGCTCAGTCCAGAAGCACGTGCTGTGTTGGGCATTGAAGCGGAAGAATTAACACCCGTTGAATTGCTGCGAGTCATTCTGCAAGCACCGGTTGATTTGCTCTATAACGGTGGTATCGGTACGTACGTCAAAGCGACCTTTGAAACTCATGCCCAAGTCGGTGATAAAGCCGGTGATGCGTTCCGCGTTAATGGTAACGATCTGCGTTGCAAAGTCTTGGCCGAAGGCGGCAATCTGGGTTGTACCCAAAACGGCCGGATTGAATTCGCACAAAAAGGTGGTCGTATCTACACCGATGCGATTGATAATTCTGCTGGTGTGGATTGCTCCGATCACGAAGTTAACATCAAGATTCTCGTTGGTGCGATTGTGGAGGCAGGCGATCTGACACTTAAACAACGTAATGACTTGTTAGCGTCGATGACCGATGAAGTGGGGCATTTGGTCCTGACCGATAACTACTATCAGTCGCAGGCACTAGATATTGCTGCACATCGTCCCTTATACGTACTCGATGGTCAGCAACGTCTGATGCAGTCATTAGAGAAACAAGGTCGCTTGAATCGCGCCATTGAATACCTGCCAAGCGATGATGAAATTCTGCACCGCAAAGCCCGCAAACAAGGCTTAACGGCACCAGAAGGCGCGGTCGTACTGGCGTATGCCAAGATGTCGGTGTTTGATGATCTGGTGGCAAGTAACCTGCCGGATGATCCTTTCTTTAGCCGCGCACTCAAGGCGTACTTCCCGCAAGTCTTGTCTGAGCGTTTTTCTGATGCGATTGCGCAGCACCCATTGAAGCGTGAAATCATCGCTACCTACATTACCAACACGGTCGTCAATCGTGTCGGTGCCACGTTCGTGAATTTCATCGCGTCTGAAGCTGGCGCCAATGCGGCTGATGTGATTCGGGCGTTCACTCTGGCGCGTGAGATTTTTGATCTGGAAGCCTTGTGGGACCAAATTGATATTCTCGATTACAAAGTGGCGTCTACCCTGCAACTCGATTTGTTATCGAAATTGATTGCGATCACCCAACGTGCATCGCGCTGGATCTTGCGTCTGCGTTCACAAAGCACCGACATGCCAACGCTGATACATCGTTATCAACCTGCAGCGCGTGAGTTGCGTGGCCAGCTCAATGACTGGTTACCAGCTAACGCTCGCGCCGCATGGCAACGTGAAGCCGATGTGCTGGTCAAAGCGGGCGTGGAAGCAACGCTGGCGCAGGATTTGAGTGCGCTGGAATACATCTTCCCAGCACTTGATTTGGTTGATCTGGCCGGGAGTTCGGATGCAACACTGGAACAAGTGGCACGCGCTTACTTTGGTGTTGATGATCAACTAGGCCTGAGCGGCTGGCGCACACAGATCAATCGCTTACCAACCGACACGTTGTGGCAAACACAGGCACGTGGCAGTGCCCGTGACGACGTGTACTCGATCGCAAGTCAGATTACGCGCGGTCTATTATCACGTCAGGAAGCACTGACCGACTGGCGCGCTCGCAATGCCGCGGCGATTGACCGTCTCACCGGTCTGCTGACGCTGATCAGCGCGCAAAGCGCTGACCTCGCACCGGTGTCCGTTGCATTGCGTGAGTTGCGTCATCTGGCATAAAGCTGCTAGGTTTTTACTCTGAAGCAGAAGTTAAAAATCCCTGTTCATGTCGATGAACAGGGATTTTTATTTGCGTTGGTTTTTTTAACGCTTGAATGAACCGTCGGTGTCATCGTTATCATCATGGGTGGCACGACTTCACGCAAGTTGTAATTCCCAATAGCCGACATCTATCCAACGATCAAATTTAAAACCAACTTCTTTAAAGTGCGCCACTTTTTTCATGCCGAGCTTTTCATGTAACGTAACGCTGGCTGGATTCGGTTGGGCAATACCGGCGATCACGCTATGGATTCCGCGCTGTCGTAGTGCATCAAACAGATGGTGGTAGAGGAGAGTGCCCAATCCCTTTCCCACGTATTTTTGATTCAGGTAAACAGAGGTTTCAACGGAGTAGCGATAGGCATGGCGTACACGCCACGGTGTTGCATACGCGTAGCCTGCAATCTCTCCTTCATTGTCTATAACAAACCAAGGCAGATTGCTACTGACTACTTTATTGATACGCTCAGCCATTTCCTCACTACTGACAGCGGATTCTTCAAAGCTGATGGTCGTGTCTCTGACGTACAGATTGTAAATGGCACAAATAGCGTCAGCATCGTGTCTTGTTGCAAGGCGAAGCATCGATGAGTCTCTTATTAAAAAAATGAGATATGAATTCACCATCCTACCTCAAATTGCTGAGGTGTTCCTTTCGTCACTTTTGCTGGTTGGTGGTTGTTAATTTGGGTGCGTGAATCGTCGAATTAAGATTGTATGCCACAAGCCTCGTTCCGGTTTAGTCTTGCAGACTATGCAATGCAGTGAACCGCCGAGCAACAAACTGCATTAATCGCTATTTCTCTGATACCGTTTGTACGCTTCGAACAAGAGGAGTCCGGCGAGGATAAATGAAAAGAGGATTGCCCATACAAATATAACCGGATGCTCTGAAAAATGGATGATTGCGGCAGTACCTGATTTTCTCAGTTTGATCGAGTCAGTGGCGATGTTATAGAACGACGCAATGAGGATGATGACGCCTAACGTCGCCAACACAATCGGTGACTGTATGCGCGATCCGCCATCAGGATTATTGAAGAGTTTTTCGAAAACTGTCATAGACGCTTTGATCATCCGTTGTAAAGATCAGTCAGTTTTTTCGTTTGATTTCATCAGTATTTTAAATGCCTCTGACAGCAGAGGCATTGTTATTTTACTACACAATCACGAGGCTCAAAATTCTTCCCATTGGTCGCCATTCGCGTCTTTATTATTGGTGGGGCGATGGCTGATCTGTTGTGCCGGACGTCGGGCTGTTGTCTGGCGCGGTGCTGGCCGTGGTGTAGGCTTGACGGCGGCGGGAGCCGAGGAAGGGGGCTGTTGTAACGTGGTTCCCTCGCCAAGGTCAAAGATACTCACCGCAGCCATTAAATGACGCGCCTGCTCTTCCATGGCAGCGGCCGCAGCAGCGGCTTGTTCTACTAACGCAGCATTTTGTTGTGTAGCGTTGTCCATTTCAATGATCGCCCGATTGACCTGCTCAATGCCCGTGCTTTGCTCGCCCGTTGCCGCAGTAATTTCAGAGATAACGTCGTTCACTTTTTTGACGCTCGCTAAAATATCCTCCATCGTTTTACCGGCGGCGTCTACCAGAAGCGTTCCGTGGCCGACGTTTTCAACAGAATCATTGATCAGGGTTTTGATTTCTTTTGCTGCCAGTGCCGAACGCTGTGCCAGATTTCTGACTTCGGAAGCGACCACTGCAAAGCCTCGCCCTTGCTCACCTGCGCGTGCTGCTTCAACGGCAGCATTCAAGGCGAGAATATTGGTTTGAAAGGCGATACCATCGATGACGGAAATGATATCGACAATCTTTTGCGATGAGGCGTTAATGACTTCCATCGTTGCTACTACTTCTGCTACCACGCTGCTACCTTTGACAGCGACCTCAGAGGCGGAGCTGGCGAGTTGTCGTGCCTGTTTGGCATTATCTGCATTTTGACGAACAGTGCTTGTGAGCTCTTCCATGGTCGATGCTGTTTCTTCGAGTGAGCCAGCCTGACTTTCAGTCCGCGCAGAGAGATCTAAATTGCCCGATGCTATCTCTTTAGAGGCATCGCTGATAGTCTCTGCGCCGGTTTTAATTTGCTTAATTAGTGCGGCGATTTCGTCGCGCATTAATTTGATCGATGCTAATAGGCTGGTATCGTCATTGTCTTTGATATCGATCTTGCTGGTTAATTTGCCAGCAGCGATTTCTCTGGTCACCGCAGATGCATAGCCAAGTTCACCGCCAAGTTGAACGATCAGGCTGCGCGCAATCAGGATGGAGACGACAATCAACATGGCCGTCAGCACCAAGGTGTAAGCAGAGGCGGTCAGCATGCGTGAATGGAAGGCGGCATCAACACTATCAATATAAACACCTGACGCAATGATCCATCCCCACGGAGCGAAGCCTTTGGCATACGAGACTTTAGGCACTGGTGCAGTACTACCAGGTTTAGTAAATGCATAAAATACGAAGCCCGCGCCTTTTGTTTTGACGACATTGAGCATTTCCATATACAACAGCGTGCCATTGGGGTCTTTAATGTCAGCCAGATTTTTTCCATCCAATTCTGGCTTAATTGGATGCATCAACATGACGGGTTGCATGTCATTGATCCAGAAATAGCCATTGTCCCCATAGCGTAAGGCTTTTACCGTCTCCATTGCTGCCCGTTTAGCATCCGCTTCGCTCATTTGATGTTGACTGGCAAGGTCATAGTAATGTGCAATGATTTTTTCGGCGGTTTCGACGGTTTGTTGTACGTTGGCCTGGCGCTCTTCCAGAATCATGTTTTTTTCTGATGCTAGAAACAATCCAGTAAGTAAGAGTATGCCAATGACTGCGTTGGCAATGAGCAATTGCAGCCGCCGGGAAATACTCAATTGTTGTAGTTTTTCAGAAATAGACATGTGATCCCCTGTTATAAAATCTTTTTAATTATTTGATAGTACAGAACCAAAATAACCGAACATTGACACGACGCAAGGCCCAACCCTGCCTCTGATAAGAATAGAGTGCTTTTCACAACAGTTTTGTATGATTGTGAAGATGGTCGCTGCATTTATGATTGAAAAATCATGATCAATATGTTTGTCCGAATAAAATTCTGCGAATAGCTGATGGAACTATTTTTATATTCGTATTATCAGCTTTTTTTACCTGTGAACAGACGCAAAAACTTGCGTCGCGAATGGCGTTGTGATGAAAAGTTTTCATCACATTTCCTACGATGCTTGATGTTGAAATCAACGACGTATTAAAGACGCATCAAGGACGTATCAACGATGCAAAGTCAAGCGACTATCCTGCCAGTTCAATGCGTTGTTCAGGGGAATTGATACAATGGCGATAAATATATCGCTCACGATGTCGTTCTGAGACGGAGAAAAACCAGATCAATTGATATCTTGTCATCATTAAAAAACTGGACGTTGACTATGAATAAATTGAAATACGCGAAATTAAAACCAGTGGCCCGTTTGTGCCTGCAGATGATGTTGGCATTGCCGCTGACAACACCGCTTGCGTTTGCAGGCAATCTCACGCCGGAAGAGATCGCGGCAGTGAAAGGAAGCGGTATCGATCTTGCTGTGAAACCGGGCCAGGACTTTAACAAGTACGCTAATGGTGCATGGGAAAAAAAAGCGATTATTCCTGAAAGTAAGTCGAGCGTTGGTCTCGATGAGATGCTGGTAGAAGAATCTGATGATGCCGTTGCGCGCGTGATCGAAAAGGCGTTACAGGCAGAAGCCGGTACACCAGCAAAGAAAATTGCTGATTTTTATCAGGCATTCTTAAATACGGACGTGATTAACGAGCGTGGATTGACGCCGTTACAACCCCGATTGGATGCCATTAGTGCGATGAGTGACAAAGCAGCACTAGCCCGTTATCTGGGACAGAATTTACGTGCCGATGTCGATCCGATTAATGCCACAAAGGTATTTACAGAGAATTTATTCGGATTATGGATCGCGCAAGGATTCCATGACCATACCACCTATCAGGGGTATCTGATGCAGGGCGGTCTCGGTTTGCCAGACCGTGAATACTATCTGTCTAAAAAACCCGATATGGCGAAGCTACGCGGTCAGTATCAGCAATACGTCGCGACTGTATTAACGCTGGCCCATGTCGTCAATGCGGCCGATGCTCATCGTGAAGCAAAACGGATTGTCGAACTTGAAATAAACATTGCGAAGGGCCACGCGTCACGTGCAGATACATCCGACGTGTTAAAGGCAGATCATACGTGGCGCACAGCCGATTTTAATAAAAAAGCCCCCGGTCTTGATTGGCAAACGTATTTCGCGGCCGCCGGTCTGGATCAGCAAACTGCATTCTTGATTTGGCATCCAACAGCACTCAAAGCATCGGCAAGTCTGGTTGCTTCGACGCCGCTGGAGATCTGGAAAAACTATTTACGCTTCCATGTGATTAATCAGCGCGCAGACGTGCTGCCGACGGTATTTTTCAACGAGAAGTTCAAATTTTATAGCGCTTTAGCAGGCACGTCTGTTCCTGAGCCCCGCGCGAAGTATGCGATTGGTGCAACCAATGATGCACTCGGTGAAGAGATCGGTAAGCTCTACGTTGCAGATAATTTTTCATCCGAAGCGAAAGACAGAATCCGTTCTATGGTGACTAATTTGCTGGCGGCCATGAGCGATCGGATTGAGCGCAATACTTGGCTGGCAGCAAGCACCAAGCAAGAGGCGTTACTGAAAATTAAAAATACCTATGTTGGTGTTGGCTATCCCGAGAAATGGCGTGATTACTCGGCCCTGGAAGTGAAAGCGGATGATGCTTATGGCAATGCGGAGCGCTCCAGCCTGGTTGAATATCACCGCGCATTGGCTAAATTTGGCCAGTCTGTCGATGAAACTGAATGGTGCATGAATCCACAATTAGTCAATGCCGTTAACATGCCGATGCAAAACGCCATCGACTTTCCAGCGGCTTATTTGCAATCGCCAAACTTTGATCTCAATGCCAGTGATGCCACAAACTACGGCGCGCTTGGTGCCACAATCGGGCATGAAATCAGTCATAGTTTCGATAACACGGGGGCGATGTTTGATGCCAAAGGGGAATTACGTAACTGGTGGACCAAAGCCGACATGCTACGCTTCAACGCCTCTGCAAAGGCGCTCGTGTCACAGTTTAATCAGTACCGCCCATTCCCTGATCTCGCAATCAAAGGTCAGCAAACCTTGGGTGAAAATATTGCGGATCTGGTCGGCCTGATGGCGGCGTTTGATGCCTATCATGCAGCGATGAAGCAAAAAGGCCAAGCGCCAACTGTCGATACCGACAAGGAATTTTTCATGGCGTTTGCGAAGTCTTTCCGTAGCAAAATGCGCGATGAAGTCTTGCGTACCGTCATCATTACCAACGAGCATGCCCCATCGTCATATCGTGTACAAACTGTGCGCAATCTGGACGCGTGGTACAAGGCGTTCGATGTCAAACCTGGCGATGCGCTGTATCTGGACTTAAAAAACCGCGTCAAGATCTGGTAAATCTATTCTCTCTATTCTCGGCCTTTGCGGGCGATTGAAACTCAACCTACTCCTGTTATTTGGTCACAAAAAACATCGCCGGACAAGATAGCTCATAATAGGGGCTATCTTGTCCGGCTTTATTTTTTTGGAGGGCCGGCATTCTTCACCGGAGGTGATTGCACCATGACACGACTTTCTATTCTTGACCTTGCCCCAATCCCGCAAGGAAGCACCGCTGCCCAATCGTTTAAAAATTCATTACAGTTGGCACAACATGCTGAAGCCCTCGGCTACCATCGTTTCTGGCTCGCGGAGCATCACGGCATGCCGGGCATCGCCAGCGCCGCGACATCCGTATTGGTCGGGCATGTCGCTGGCGGTACGAAGACCATTCGTGTAGGTTCTGGAGGCATAATGTTGCCAAATCATTCCCCGTTAGTGATAGCCGAGCAATTTGGTACCCTAGAATCACTTTTTCCGGGACGGATTGATTTAGGTCTGGGACGTGCACCTGGCTCTGACCAGCGCACGGCGCGCGCGTTGCGCCGCAATCTACATTCGGATGCCGATGAATTTCCGCGTGATGTGCAGGAGCTTTTGGATTATTTTTCTGACGAACCACAATCGCCAGTCCGTGCTGTTCCTGGTACCGGATTGCATGTGCCTGTCTGGATTCTGGGTTCTAGTTTATATGGTGCGCAGTTAGCCGCGGCATTTGGCTTGCCGTATGCGTTTGCATCGCATTTTGCACCACAAGAGCTGATGCAGGCAATTGAGATTTATCGCAATACATTCCGTCCTTCAGCGTATCTGGACAAACCGTATGTCATGCTGGGGTTTAATGTTTTTGCTGCCGAGACGGACGAGCGTGCGTTTTTTTTGGCGAGTTCAGCACAGCAAGCCTTCATTAATTTGCGTAGTGGCAGACCCGCAAAAATCCCGCCACCGATCGAAAATTTTTTGCAGCAGATCAGTGAAGGCGAACGCTTCATGTTAAATCAGATTCTTGCCTGTTCGGCGATCGGTGCACCTGAAACGGTGGCCGAGCAGCTACACGCGTTTATTGCCAAAACCGGTGCTGACGAATTAATGATTGCTTCCAATATTTTTGATCACGATGCGCGTTTGCAATCGTATCAGATCGCGATGAATGTCTTTCAGCCACGACCTAGCCAACTGATCTGAATCGCCGCGTTCCGAAAAAAAACCCGCAAATTTTCATTTGCGGGTATCAAATACCAGAGAGCGTGGTTGGGTAGGTCTCTCCGGCGGGAGGGCTTGTGACGATTAAATTACTTCTGAATTAGCTGCATTGAGATTCACTTTCTGTGCTTTGCGCCCACGACCTGTGACCAACGCCACCAACTGCAACATAGAGCGGTAGATAAAGCGCAGCATCAGCAAGGTGCACACCACTTCGAGCATCGTCATGGCAAAGCCAACGACCGCGTTATAGCGGATGATACGGTCGCGTATTTTCTGCATCATGTTTTCACGGGCAATTTCAATACTGTCATAGAACGTTGGTACGACGAGCAACGTCAGCAACGTTGAAGTGATCGTACCGCCAATAATCGCAATTGCTAATGGACGGTAGAATTCACCACCTTCACCCAGACCCAATGCGACCGGCATCATCCCCGCGATCAGTGCAAAGGTCGTCATCAAAATCGGGCGCAAACGGACGCGACCTGCTTGCATCAACGCATCCTCACGTTCCATGCCTTCAGCTTCATTTTTACGGGCAGCATCGAGCAACAGAATCGCATTTTTCGCCACCAGACCCATCAACATAATCACCCCGATCAGACTCATCAGATTGATTGTGCTGCCAGTAACTAATAATGCTAGTACCACACCGATTAGGGACAAAGGTAAGGACAGCATCACACCGATAGGTGCTGTGAATGAGCCAAACTGCATGACCAGGATCAGGTACATCAGACCGATACCCGATAACAAGGCAATCGCCATTGCCCCAAATACTTCTTCCTGATCTTGTCCCGATCCTGCAATCGCCAGACCATAGCCGGGCGGATAATCAAACGATTCCGCCAGTTTTTTGGCTTCAGCAATCACTTCGCCGTTCGAACGACCCTGAACGTTGGCAGAGACGGTAATCGTACGCTTGCCTTTGTTGTGCTCGATACCGGATGGGCCTTTACCCATACTGATCGTCGCAATCTGATCCAGCGGTACCATTTGATTGGTGCCACTGATGGCGATTGGCAAGCGTTCAATATTCTCTTTGCTCACGCGGTCGTCCGGATGTAAGCGTACTGCGACGTCGCGTGTCTCGCCTGTTGGATCAACCCAGTCACCGACTTCGATACCAGCAAAGGCGACACGTAAGGCTTGTGCTGCATCGTTAGAAGAAATCCCCATCGAATTAGCTAAACCACGATTGAGTTCAATCTTCAGTTCTTTTTTCGGATCTTGTTGCGACAGACCAATATCAACGGCGCCGGGTACGTTATGGAGTTTTTCCATAAAGGCAGCGGTAATTTCTAGCAATTTGCGCGAGTCAGGGCCAGTAAATTCAATCTGTACTGGCTTTTGTGCGCCGTTGTTCAGATCGTCTAACACGACGTATTCAGCGCCCACCAACGACTTAATTTTGTCGCGTAACTCGACGGCAATTTCTTTAGCGCCGCGCTTACGTTCAGTGCGTTTGCCGATATCCACATATATACGGCCACCGGCTGGGTTGATATTGCTATTGGTTTCTTTGACTTCTTTGATGCTACGGGCAATCTCAGCAGCGCGTTCCATTTTCAGCTTCGCATATTCCAGCGAAGAAGAAGCAGGGGTGCGGACTTCGATCATCAGGTTGCCAGAATCGGTTGGTGGCAAGAAGCTGGTGCCCCCCCACTTTGCCTGTAAGCCCAATGCAGTGACCAAACTGATGACGGCAATCGCCCCCATCCAGCGACGATGATGCAAGGCCCAGGCAATCACGCGGCCATAACGGTCTGCTTGATGATCAAACCAGTCATTAAAACGCGCCAATACTTTACTGATACCTGTTTTTGGTGCGTGGTGATGGTCTACCGGATCACCCCAATATGCCGATAACATAGGATCGAGCGTAAATGAGATACCAAGACTGACCAGCACGGAACAAGTGACTGTCAACGCAAACGGACGGAACCATTCACCTGGCATGCCTGGCATGAACGCCACTGGAATAAATACCGCAATGATGGAGAAGGTGGTGGCTGCCACGGCCATCCCGATTTCAGCCGTACCTTCTAGTGCTGCTTTGCGACGGTCGGAACCCATTTGCATGTGACGGACAATATTCTCCCGCACCACAATCGCGTCATCAATCAACACGCCAATTGCCAGCGACAAGCCGAGTAGTGTCATGAAGTTCAGCGTGAAGCCGCACAACCAGACTGCAATAAAGGCTGCGATGACAGAGGTCGGCAGACTGAGTGCGGTAATCAACGTAGAACGCCAGGAATTCAGAAATGCATACACCACAAAAATGGTCAGGCAGGCACCGAGCACTAGAGAGTCGACGACATTATTGAGACTATTTTGTGCTTCTTTACCCCCATCCCGGGTGACCTCAAGTTTTGTACCCGGGTGATTTTTGTCAAAATCTTTATTAATCTCATCGACGAGCTTATGCACTTCTTTTGCCACAGATACCGTACTTGCATCGCGCGATTGGGTGACCTGAATACCGACGTTTGGTTTGCCGCTTCGGATTGATAAACCGTTGATGTCAGCAAAACTATCGTCAATTGTCGCTACTTGCGCGAGTCTGACGATCTGGTTGCCATTGCGCTTGACTACAATCTGTTGGAACTCTTCCGGGGATTCGATACGACCAACCAAACGGATGCTCTCTTCTTCCAGATCACCTCTGAGTTTACCCACTGGCGCATTGCTGTTTTGATTGCGCAAGGCGTTGACAACGTCACTGATGGAGACGTTATATTCACGCAGTTTTTCTGCCCGCACCAACACCGACAACTCGCGTTTCAATGAGCCATTAACAATCACGGTCGAGACACCAGGAACACCCCGTAATTTGTCGGCCAGTGTGTCTTCTGCCAGCCGTGAGATTTCAGCATGGGTCAGCTTACTTGAGGAGAGCGCCATATTCAGAATCGGTTGCGCAGAAGGATCCCAGCGCTGAATCACGGGTTCGCGCATCTCCGTCGGCATCTTATAGCGTACGCTGGAAATGACATTACGCACTTCATCTGATGCTTCAATCATGTTCTTCTTGAAGTTGAACATGATATCGAATCGAGCGACACCTTCATTGGCTGACGCATTGAGCTCCGTGACACCTTGGACGCTCATTAAGGATTTTTCCAGTCGATTGATGACATCGCGTTCTACGGTATCGGGAGAGGCACCCGGATAAGTGATAATGACCGATAGGCCGGGTACTGACACATCCGGATTTTGGTTCACCCGTAATTTACTCAACGCCAGCAAGCCCATCGCCATGAGCGCGATGATCATGACAATCGTCGCGATAGGCCGTTTAATACTGAAATCGGATAAAAACATAATTAGTTTCCTTCAGTACGGTTAGTAGAAGAGGCCGCGACTTTCGTGGCTGCCATTTCTACTTCCTGCTCGTCTTTTAAGTTTGAACTTGGGCTACGCATGACCAGGTCGCCTGACGCCAGACCATGACGGATTTCAACATTGCCCGTACGTTGATCGCGTTTCCCAAGGACCAAGTCGACTTTTTTCAGGTTTTTGCCAACGATTTGCCATGCGTAAGATTTATCGCCAGCTTTTACGATCGCGCCTTCTGGCAGTGTCAGTGCATCGACGGTCGTCGATTCGATATTGCCTTCTGCATAGAGGCCAGCCACTTTGGGTTGATTGCTATCGGCAAAGCTGACTAGTACCTCGACTTGTCGTGTCACATCATTTGCTGCTGGATCAACGCGTGTCACTTTGCCGTGGAAATTTTGATTAGCGTAGCCGTTGACACGAAAAACTACCGCCTGCCCAACTTTCACTTGAGAAATTCTGTCTGCAGACACATTGCCGATAAAACGCATGCTGCTTGGGTCAATGACTTTGACTAATTCTTTGCCTAGGGACGCCGTATCACCGGCAGATACTTTGCGCTCGCTGACGACGCCATCGAATGGTGCTCGCACTACCGTGCGTTGCAATTGCTGGCGGGCCGTTGTCGCACGGGCTTTGGACGCTGATAATTCACTCCGTGCCGCATCGACTTTGACTTCAGCATCGTCTAACGCCTGCAGAGAGGCCATTCCGGAGGCGCGCAGGGTTTTCAAGCGTTGTTGGGCGCGGTCTGCTTGCTCGAGTGACAGCGTCGCGCTGCGCACGTTGTCTTCAGCAGAATTGAGGTTGTCGCGGATCGCAGTTTCATCGAGTCGGACGAGAATGTCGCCGCGTTTGACGACGTCACCATTCTCCTTTAATACCTGCAAAACGATGGCCTGAACTTCTGATCTCAGGTCGGCTTTGCGTTCTGGTTGGATCGAGCCCGTGACGACGGGGCCAGAAACCATGGCGTTTACCCCAATTTTGATAGTGTCTTCGGGCGCGATCAATAACTTGATTGCTTTTTCTTTTTTATCAGCACTATTTTTTTCCGCAGCACTCGTGGTGCTGGAAGCTGCCGTCTTTTCTGGTTCTTTATTATTGTTACAAGCAGCCAAGGTCGAGGCAATGGCGATGGCTATCAATGTTTTACGTAACATGGCGGGTCTCTTACGCTATAGAAATAATCGGGACTTCAGGGATGGTGCAGTATTCCGCACTGTGGCATCTAAGACAAGTGTCAAAGACTTAAGTTGCGTTTATTGATGGATGAAACGTATTTATTTGAGGATGAACTGCAGAACCGATGCGACCTGTGCCATGGCTAAGGATTGGGTGACCAGTTTTTTGAGGGCGTTACTTCAGATCTTTAGACGCTGACGATACAGGGCGTGGGAATAAACCGCGGGAAGGGTGTTCCTGACGGTTATCAGTGGCTTGCAATTTAGTCAACAGGCCATCAGTGGCGTCGTCGATATAGTCCAGCACAAGATCAAAACTGTCGCCGTCTTCGTAGTAAGGGTCTGGTATTTCGGTCGCGTTCGTGTGCTGGGCATAGTCCATGAGCAACCCTAGTTTATGCCGGTACGCTTCTGGACAGGCGGCTTCCAGCAAAGCAAGGTTGTGTCTGTCCATGGCCAGGATGAGATCAAATTTCTCAAAATCATTCGCTTTGACCTGACGAGCACGTTGCTTGCTCAGATCGTAGCCGCGCTTTAACGCATGTGACTGCGCCCGCGGATCGGGTGCTTCGCCAACATGATTGAGGTACATGCCAGCCGAATCAATGATCACATTATCTGCTAAACCGCGCGCGTGTACCTTCGCCTGAAAGACGCCTTCAGCGGTAGGTGAGCGGCATATATTGCCCATACATACAAACAGAATAGAAGTCACTTTGGGAGATGTCATCAGTGTAATTGATGGGAAGAATAGCAGGGTGATGCAATAAGAAGAAGCCACATGGTACGCGGATTTTTTGTAAAAAAATGCTGATTTCTCCCTGACAAATGTGAACAATTTATAAATCGCAGCGTACTATCATCTTTCTCGCTTTGTACGGCCGGACTACGTGCACCATGCTGGTTCATTTTTTCCAATTTGGATTACCTATGACAATTATTTCTCCTCAGCAGCACGCTAAATATTCTTCGTGTTATGTCGACGTTGATCAATCATCGTCACTGAGTTATCGCCCTGCGGTGGCAAGTGATGCTGTATTCCTGACGCAGTTGGTCAATAGCGCTTACCGTGGTGATACGAGTCGACAAGGGTGGACCACAGAAGCGGGTTTACTCGATGGGCCGCGTATTGAAACCAAGGAAGTACTTGAACTGATTTCAGCAGATGATTCGGTGATTTTTTTATGCGTACAACAGCAGCAAATCATTGGCTGCGTGCATTTACAGAAAGATGGCTACGCTGCTTATCTGGGTATGTTCGTCGTCAACCCTCTCCTGCAAGGTCACGGAATAGGGAAACAATTTATGCAAGCCGCTGAGTTACACGCTCAGGCGCAGTGGGGCATCAATAAAATGTGGATGACGGTGATCAGTGTGCGAGAAGAGTTGATTGCATATTACCAACGCCGTGGCTATGTGCGTACTGGCAGGTTTAAGCCGTTTCCGAAAAACAATGGTAAAGAAAAACTGCTAGTTGAAGATCTGCAATTTGAGGAAATGGAAAAAACGCTGCACGTCTAATTCCAATGAGCCTGCTCTATTCGTGCCGATAGAAGTAGATCGCTACACATAAGATAATCCCGACGGCATATAGCAGCCGGGTATCGCTGCCTGTCACATAGGGATACAGCATCATCACCACACCCAGCCATTTGGTTTTGTTTCGTTCCGTTTTTTTACCGAAGCGATACGCGACAAAACCAATGATCCCAAACAGAATCGCTCCAAAGAGGTACGTGGGCGTTGGTAAAACGCTCATTAACATCCCTTGTAGTTCCTGGTCATTCATGGTGATGGTCTTCTCTATCGTTGATTGAAACAGCGTGTCCTTGATATTTATGCCATCAACAGGATGGCAATACTGGTACCGATACCCGCGGCCCAAATCAGGCTACGGAGCGGCCCTATATTCATCAGGTAGACGATGACATACGCAATACGGATACCAATAAAAGACATCGCGAGTAAATCAATCCGTCCTTGATCAGCATGAGCCTGCTGTGCCAGAACAACCGCAGCAATAAAGAGTGGCAATGCTTCCCAACCATTGTTTTGCGCAGCCAATGCGCGTTGCTGCCAGCCAGTGAGGCGGGTCGCCCATTCGCGGGGATTATTATTGTCGTAGCGTTCGGCGCGAGTTGCCGATGTGGCTGAACCCGCTTTCGCCAGACCGACTGTGATGATTGGTAATAAACAGGCAGTTAATACGCACCAATTGGCAATGGTCATGCTTGTCTCCTCAGGTGTTGAGTTGTATCAGGGATTATTTTAATTGCCTCGACATACTAAGGTAAAAGCAGCCCTTTGGCACGATTAACCAGCGTTCTGAATTGATTTTTCATTTTGGTTGACACCCAATTGTTAAAAAAATTGAGTTTAGAACGACTCTACCAATTTAAGTAGTTTTTAAAAATTGCTGTCAACAGCTTGTCGTCCGACCGCGTTCTTGGCATACGTAGACACACTACGCTAAGTAAGAAAAGCAGTAAAAACAGTTAAGCACTCATAGTTTCACTTTATATAGAACAGGACTCATCATGAAAACGATTATCGCCGCCATCATCGCTACAACGTTCGCAATGGGTACAGCGTTCGCCCAGACACCAGCAGCGAGCGCACCAGCGAAAGCCAGTGTTACTCCAGCAGCAGTAACTGCACCAGCATCAGCGACGACGGCAAGCAAAGCAGATGCAAAAGTTGCCTCACCAGTTGCAAAAGTAGCGCATAAAAAACACGCAAAAAAAGTCGCTGAAAAAGAAACGAAAAATGACAAAAATGCAGATCAAAAAACCGAAGCGAAAGTAGTAACGACAAAAGCAGAAGCACCTAAAAAATAAAGTAAAGAAGCAGTTGTATAAAAACGCAAAAATAACTTCATCACATTAACGAATAAAGAATAGGAATTATCATGAAAACGATCATCGCCGCTATCATCGCTACAACATTCGCAATGGGCACAGCCTTCGCTCAGACGCCAGCAGCAAGCACTCCTGTTAAGGCGGTGACGACTGCGGCAACTACAGCAACTACAGCAGTCGCCGCACCAGTTGCAAGTGCAAAGAGTGATGTAAAAGCAGAAGCTAAAGCGGAAACTAAAGTAGATGCAAAAGCAGCTACCAAAGCAGATACCAAAGTAACAGCACCTGTAGTAAAGCATGCACACAAAAAACATGTAAAAAAAGAGGCAGGTACTGAAGCAAAAGTGGATGGTAAGTCTGACGCTAAAGCAGCAAATATGACAGCGGCATCTGCATCATCGACACCTGCTGCAACACCAGCAGTAAAGAAATAAAACTGGTTAATTAACGTACATAAGCAAGTAACAGCATCACTCATTTAACGAATAAAGAACAGGAATTATCATGAAAACGATCATCGCCGCTATCATCGCTACCACCTTTGCAATGGGTACAGCTTTCGCACAATCTCCGGTGGATATGGCACAGGCAAAAGTAGCAACCACAGTTGCTTCAGCAAAAACTGCAGCCACGACCGCCGCGACGACAGCAGCGACGACTGCAACAACGGCGGTAGCTCCTGCTACACCGTCAGCACCTGCCACCGCTGCAATAGCTGCACCTGCTTCTCAAGCCAAGGCCACTGTGCCAGGTGAAAAAAGCAGAATGAAACATCACATGGGCACGAAAAAAATGGCAGCCGCAAAAACGGAAGAGAAAATGGAAGCAAAACCTGCGGCCAACGTAGATGCAAAGGTAGCGACAAAAATAGCACCTAAGCCACAAGCTGATAAAGCTGCTGCTTCTAAATAATCACTTGCACTCCTCTTGTTAAAGATGCGTCAGGGAAGAAGTAAAAAGTAAAAAGTAAATTCAAGTTCACAAAAGTGACGCCAGTTGAGTGATTGACTGGCGTTTCTTTTTATCGCTTCTGCATACAATGTAATGTCGCTTCATCAATCACTGCATCAACAGAACAATCTTTGACAGTACGCTGCATTTTTGATTTTGCCGGTATCGCCTGACCTGGTGTTAGCCAACTGCGATAACGCGGTATGACGACACTGTTTTCAGTAGTCCAAAACTTAATCGGCAGCGATACGATAGTGCCGTTCTCATTTTTCTGTAGCACGAAATGTAAATGCGGTTCCGAAGAAAATCCGCTATTTCCTGATAAGGCAATCGGCATGCCTGCAGTAACTTTCTGACCAACAGATACCCGTGATGAAAACTGTTTCAGGTGCAAGTACTGTGCCCATGTGCCATCGTCATGCAGAATGCTAATCGAGTTTGCTTTCGTCAAAAACGCTGTTGTTGCCTGCCCATTGTCGCTGAACTGGTTGATATTCTGAATCACCGTTCCACTGCGCGTTGCAATCACCGGTGTGCCGATAGGCATAGGAATATCAATCGCATTTTTACTGCCGACATCATGATGAGAAAAAATGGGACCGTCTGACGCCTGAGAAATTTGCAATGCCCTGTCAAACACAAATGGAACAAGGTATTTTGCCCCGGGAGTTGCCTGGACATTGGGCTGACCGATCATATATTCGTATTGATAGGCAAACGCATACCGTTGTTGCTTGTTGTCCGGGGTTACCCTGACTAATTCCGCCGTTTCCCCCCCTCGTAACAGACGTATTATTGGCCAATTTACGCTGGAGGCAATATTGGTAGCACTAGTGAGCGTGACAGTGACCGTTATCGGAATCTGACTCAGATTATTGGCAATGACGATGTTGGTCTCGCCATCTTTAATGGTCTCGACGTTAATTAAACTGGCTTCGGCTATAGCGCTACCTGGTAGCAACGAGAGCGATAACAGCAGACATAGAGCACGTGGTATTGTGTGTAATGAACGTAATCGGCGTAACAGCATAAATAGTATCAATGGCATAGCGATAGATAAGTTAATGTTCCGCCATGTAAATCACACGCGGACAGGTTGGGTCTTGCTTTGTTTGTGGACACCAGAATGAGACCGTGATCGACCATCGATGGCAGGAAATTTCAATCAGATCAGGGCGGTTCCCCATGCCCATATTGCATGTCGATTGCAATGCATGGTCGATGCTCATTCCTTGAAAATAGCCATAACCGCTGATTTTTTTTAGTGTGGTGATGGCCCGTTGTGGTTCGACTGATCCAGGCCGCACTAGTAATTTGCGGTCTGAATGTTGGACAGATAAAGGCAGGATCGTTTCTAATTCTGCCTCGCCACAACTCCACTGATTTGCATCGCGTCCACAAAGGGCGACATAGTACAGAGGCTGCCCCATTAATTGTGTGTGGGGTCGGCATTTCACCTCGGCAAAGTTAGCACGTCCATTGGCTTCCAGCGAGCGTGCATCTATCTCCGCGATAGCTAATCCGAATTTTTCACCGCATACCGTTTGCTCCAATTGCAGTCTTTCCTGACGCGATACCTTCGCGGGAAAACTGTCATCGCTTGCCTGAGTGGCATAACAGGCGGTAACGCCGATGAATGCGACGAGATAATGTCGTAAAACAAGCTTTTTCATACGCAACGGAAGTAGTCAAGTAGTGAAGGGATGAAGCGGATCTGTGCTCATGACGGACATGAAATCGTAACATGTTTAGAACGAATTCTTTTACTTCAAAGACACCAATATGGCACTGTATTCCCGCGCAGGCGCGAGTCCAGTTGCGTGTGAGTACCTTCTTCCCCGAGCGGGCAGACAAGATGAATTACAGATTGACGGTACTGCTTGCCCTGATGTTTTCCAATCGCTGATGCAATTCATCATCCCAGCTGACTTTAATTTGTTGTTTTGCGCGCAGATAATGGTCACTGAAGACATCCAGATAGGCATCCAGTGTTTGCGCTGCCAGTGTTTCACCCGCCATACCAAGACATACGGCAGCGACTTCTGCCGTACATAAATGATCGTCCCGTTTGGAGCGCCGCAGACGATAGCGTGATAATTGTTCCGGAGCGAGACTCAGCACCGGAAAAGGTAGCAAATACGGACTCTTTTTAAAAATTTTTCGCGCTTCTGACCAAGTGGCATCAAGCAAAATGAAGAGCGGGCGTCGACCTGTGGACTCTGGTGCTGCGTTGTTTGCACCAGAGTCGTTCATTAATTGGCTGACAACGCGCTCCGGTGCCACAAATTCACCCGGAAACACCACATACGGTTGCCATTGCGGATCCGTCAGCAGTGCCAACAATGCGGGGTCAGTTTCGGTACGCGCCCAACCAAATGCCATGGTGTCCGGCACCACATCGGCGATCAACCAGCCGGTGTTGCTGGGTTTGAGTGTTTCATGCTCTGCCATCAACAGACACACCCCAGCTCGGGTAGGTACGATGGGACGCAAATGGCATAAGCAGTGACTCAGAATCAGACGGCATCCACTACAACGTTCACCATGTGGGCCGCCCCGCGCCAGAAATGGTCGCGTACTCCGCAGCAAACGTGCCGCGCGTAATCGGGAGACGGCATGGGGTGGAAAAGGGGAGAGAGCAGTGGTCATGATGGCAGCTTTGCGACGCTGTGTGCTAAAGAGGCATGCATTTTAGTGCAAGCGTCACAAAAACGCCTGAAATTCCTGAGGCCGCCGATGATCAAGCCCGTTTGCTGATCAACTTTTCACCCAAACCCTTATCCGTTGTTCCTTTACTCGTCCATCAGCACAAAGTCACTTTTAGGCGCGGAGCAATCAGGGCAGGTCCAGTCGTCCGGAATAGCTTCCCACCGTGTCCCCGGCGGAAATCCTTCCTCAGGCAAACCGAATGCTTCATCGTACATCATGCCGCAAGTGACGCAGCAGTATTGGCGGAACGCGGGTGTCGCGATGTTTGCGCTCATACGGTGTTCCTTGTCGTCGCGTTATCGTTTTTGTTGCTTTTGTCACTTTCGGCAGTGTTTTGGACGATAAAATCTGGTTTTTCTCTTACAAAACACTGCGGGCACGGAAAATCCTCCGGAATTGCTTGCCAGGTTGTCCCCGGCACATAGCCTTCATGTTCACAGCCTACCTGTTCGTCGTAGAGGTAACCACAATCAGGGCATTGATAGCAGGTCATGCGTATCTCCTTGCGGCTATTGGTTGGCAGATTGAGTGGGCTGGTGATAGCGCTGCATGAGCGTTTCTCGTTGTGCCGGATCCAGATTGACGAGCGCCATGTCTCCCTGCGCCCATGCCACGACCCGATGATTCATGATGGCAAACCAGAGCGGTGGAATCATCGCAACCAAAAACATCCCAAAATAACCTTGCGGTAATTGCGGTACATCGTGATAGTCACGCAATACCTGATAAGGCCTGGTCGGATGGGCGTGGTGATCGGAATGCCGTTGCAGATGTACCAGTAATAGGTTCGATAGCTTGAAATTACTATTCCACGAATGCTTTGGTTCGCAGCGCTGATAACGTCCAGTAGTGTCTTTCTGGCGCAAAAGACCGTAGTGCTCAACGTAGTTTGCTAAGGTCAGTTGCCACCAGCCAAAACCAGCCGCCAAGAATAAAAATGGCACTAAGACGATGCCCCAAAAATACAGCATCAGGCCATACGCCAATAGCGTGAAGCTCCATTGTTGCAAAATCTCATTCTGCGGTGACCACCAGCGTTTATCCTGTCTCTGCAAACGCTGTGTTTCCAGATGCCACGCACGCACCAAGGCCCCCGGCAATTCGCGGCACGCAAAACGATACAACGACTCGCCAAAGCGTGCAGATGCCGGATCTTCTGGCGTCGCCACGTCTTTGTGATGCCCTTTATTGTGTTCGACAATAAAATGCCCGTAGCCACAGCATGCCAACACCAGCTTTCCGGCAAGTGTTTGCTCTTGGTCGGTCGCTTTGTGACCCAGCTCATGCCCGATCGCAAGACCGACACCGTTAATTAATCCGGCACTCAATCCAGCACCGAGCATTGCTACCCATGACCAGTGCCAATGCGAGACCACATACGCCATACCGACCATTGCTGCCCAATGCATCGCGGTTGCTCCATACAACACGTGGGCAAAATAGCGGTCATTTTTGAGCTGATCAACCTGCTCATCCGATGGATTGGCGTGATCTTTGCCAACGATGCTATCGAGCAGCGGAACAAGAACATAGCCCACCGGTACCACTAGCCATAACCACGCCCCTTGTTCAAAATGCACCGCTAAAAAGGCAGACAGCAAAGGTAAGGTGGGTAAGAGTAACGAAGTGAGATACCAATAGCGTTTATTGTTGAGCCATTTCTGCTCCAGCGCAGTAACCCAATTGTGATGCACGGTCGTTGTCATACTTGTCTCCGTTATTATTTTCAATCGCATGATGTTTGTTTACCAGCACCCACATTCTCTGCCTTCTGGCATCGTCAAAGTACGATAAACTGAGCCTGTTTTTATCAAAAAACGATCATTAGCGGTCAACACGGGAGACCCCAGCATGAAAGTATGGGACGAAGTCAGCAAGCTGCTTGGCGTGAAACCCATCGTGAGTGGTGATATTGGCAATCGCGTTGATACCAACATGACGCTACGTGCCGAACGGTATCTGTTTCGCATGACACAGCGGCAGTTTCCTGCATTGCCAGCCATGGTGTTACTGTCCCATCTCGGTGGTGGACGCGTACATGAGGCGCATCAGGCGGATATGGTTTCTGAGTCGATTCCAAGTTTTTCTGGTGCGATGCCAGCAAATTGCCCATCGCAGTGGATATTTGGTGGCGCTATTGATGTGGCTGTCTTTTATTTTTTAGAGCCGCTGCGCGGCGATGTGTTGCGATTACATAATCTGATCAGCAACACGAACACCCTTTGTCTGTTTAATGATCCGCTAGTGAACGCGCTGGCCCGCCAGGTTGTAGAGGAACTTGCTAAAGGGCTGGGTGCTGATGGGGAGTATATGACACGTCTGAGCACACTGATGGTAGAGCAAAGTTGTCGCACGATCGAAGGCATGACCCGCAGAGGGATGCGACCAGATACCTTACAAATAGGGCGCTTGGAGCTCGTGCTTGGCTGGATACAAAACAATCTGTCAGGAGAACTCCCTATTGAAGACTTAGCTCGCCGCGTTGGTGTCAGCACGGCTCATTTCCGACGTTTGTTTATAGAGGCCATGGGCACCGCCCCGCACCGATATATTTTGCAACTGCGCCTGCAACGTGCCAGTGAGTTGTTGACCAGAACTGATCTGTCGATAGAGCGGATCGCACAAGATTGTGGTTTCAGTAGCCAAAGTCATTTAACGTCCGCATTTAAAACGGCATATGGTGTAACACCAGCAAAAATGAAACAGAAAGCGAAGTCGTCACAGTTTTCGGTATGAAATACGGTGACGATCATGTGCTTATTTGATTCTGCATTTATCGACTTCTGCGGCCACACTTATTTGCGTTGATTTGCTGATTTGGTCGGTCACTGCGACGGCCGCGTCAGTACAGGTGACCGTGGCCCCTTTCAATCCGCGCTGCGCAGGAATGCTACCAGTGCTTACGCCGACCTCAGCAACACCAAATATTCTTTTACGATTTTCTGATTCTTGCAGACTTTTTTCAAATTCATCATGGGTCGTAGAGCTGGAATTGGTCAGAATCGCTGGTTTGTTATCTACCCCATTGAGTTCCTTACTGATCTCTTTTACCACTTGACGCGATTCCGGATTGAGCGGCTGTGCCAGCAATGGTGGTGCCTGTTCTGTCACAGGGGGTGTTTGAGCAGCCACATTTTCATACAAGAGTACCGTGCCTAAAAACACATAAAGGAAAGTGCGACATACTGGAACCATACGTCTCAATTTCAGCACCACTATTTTCATGATAAAACTTCCTCGCAACGTTGTTAATTTAGGGTACTAGGCAGTCGTCATCACGACGGAGCAAGACAGTTGATTTGGTATTAAATTCTTGCATCACACGCCATAGCATCTTATCGACTAATAATGTGTATTTATTTTTAGAAACAAAGATCGATATTTTTTTTGATACTATCACCTGCGTTTGCTGCATCTGCTGTAAGCCAATAAAGACAACACGAGACCAATGGCATGACAATAAAATTAAAAAAATATACCGAATGGACAGTTGGATCAAAACTGACACTCATAGTTTCAACTGTTTTTAGTCTTATTTTATTTACCTTCACTTCCGTGGTTAACTATAACCTGAAGCAACAGGCAGAAGCGCAAGCCGTCACCGATGTCACGGAAAGAACGCAATTTGTTGTCGATATGCTCAATATCTTTGATGCCGATCTACGCAATCAGGCCAACGACGCCCTCAAAGTATTCAAGGGAAATTTTAAAGAAGGGTTTGAGCTTGATGCTTCGCGCACCATCGACGTCGCAGGTGCAAACACGCCTGTACTCACATCTGGCGGCAAGGACCTCAATGGCGAGCTCTCCTATACCGACCGCCTGACCAGTGAAATCGGCGCGGTGGCGACGATTTTTGTTAAGAATGGTGATGATTTTATCCGCATATCAACATCGCTTAAAAACGATAAGGGCGAGCGCGCTATCGGTACGCCACTCAACCACGCCAGCCCCGCATTCAAAACCTTAATGGAAGGCAAGGGCTACGTTGGTCTGACCGAGCTGTTCAACAAACAGTATATGACCCAGTACGATCCTATCGTTGATACCCGCGGTAAAGTGGTCGGCGCGCTGTTTGTCGGCAAAGACTTTACGGTAGCGATCAATGAGGTCAAAGATAAAATCCGTTCTATCAAACTCGGCAAGTCAGGCTATTTTTACGCCCTTGATGCGCGAGAAGGTAAAACCTACGGCAATCTATTCCTGCATCCGACCAAAGAAGGAAAAAACATCCTTGATTCCAAGGACGATAACGGTCACGAATTTATCAAAGAAATACTCCAACGTCAGCAAGGCGTGATTCGCTATCCGTGGGTCAACAGCGAACTCGGTGAAACGGATGTGAGAGAAAAAGTCGTCGCATTCTATCCGATTAAGGGTTGGAACTGGGTCGTTGCTGGAGGCATGTATTCAGACGAATATGCGGCGCAATCTCATCGTACTAACAAGGGTTACCAAATCATCAGTCTAGTGATCGTGTTCATGTTGGGTGTGTTCATGTTTAAAGTCATGCGCATTCGTTTAAGTACGCCGCTGCAACAAGTGATTATGGCAGCCAACAAAATGGCGAATGGTGATCTGACAACCTCAGTGAAAGTCACCCGCGTTGACGAGATCGGCCAACTCATGCACGCCATTAACGGCATCGGTCAGGGACTACGTTCGCTGATTAACGAAGTCCAGCAAAGTGCCAGCATGATCGCGTATTCATCACAAGAACTCGCTGACGGGAATGTCGACTTGTCAGCCAGGACCGAATCGCAAGCCAGCTCTCTTGAGCAAACAGCGGCCTCCATGCACGAGATCACCGGCACCGTTAAGCAAAATTCAGAAGGTGCAAAACATGCAAACGAATTGGTCCTCGCCGCTGCCGAAGTCGCCTCCAGAGGTGGCAAGGTCGTCAGCGAGGTCATCGGCACCATGTCATCGATCAAAGAGAGCTCCAGAAAAATCGTCGACATCATTGGTGTGATCGATGGCATCGCCTTCCAGACCAATATCCTAGCGCTGAACGCCGCCGTCGAAGCCGCCCGTGCCGGCGAACAAGGCCGCGGCTTTGCCGTCGTCGCCAGCGAAGTCCGCAACCTCGCCCAACGCTCCGCCAGCGCCGCCAAAGAAATCGCCGTATTGATTAAAGACTCTGTCGCCAAGGTCGAATCCGGCAACCTGTTAGCAGAACAAACCGGTAAAACCATGGAAGACATGTTACGTTCCGTCGACCAAATCACGCAGATCACCGCCGAAATCTCCCACGCTAGCCAGGAACAAAGCGACGGCATCGAACAGATTAACCAGGCCGTCTCACAAATGGACGACATGACCCAACAAAACTCCGCCCTGGTAGAGCAAGCCACCGCCGCCACCGAAACCATGCGCGAACAAGTGGACCATCTGGTGAGATTGGTTAGTGCGTTTAAGTTGAACTAAGCGAGCGTTTTTCAACATAGAGCCACACTGTTGATTGGGTTAGCCAATCAACAGTGTGTTTTTTTTTGTGGATTTTGATTTGAACAAACTAACTCAGATCGATGATGAAATTCAATTCGCAGCGTCGTAAATCATGTTTGGATAGTAATGAGGCAATTTTTCAAAAATTTCCCCTTGCCGGAGTGCATCTGCAGACGTGTGGAAGATCATAAATCGACCATTATCATCAAATCTAACAGGATGACTGATTGGTGTTACCTGACCCAGTTTAAGGAGCCAATAGTCACCGTCAGCCGCCAATTCTTTCCCTGTTTGCTTAAGGTTAAGTGCTGAACGTGTACAGATTTTAATTTCAAGCACTTCATACAAATAAGCAATTTCACGAAGATGCTTTCCATCACTGTCGACGATTTGAACAGCGATTGCACAATAACGTGTTTCTTTCATTACCCGATGCGAAATTGATTTCAGTAATGTTGTTGAAACTGGCACGTGGTACCAATCGGCAGTTCCCGTCTTATAAGCATTCGTATATTCCTCAGTCCTACCTTCGAGATGGCCAAGATTGGCACATAAAGTCAGATCACGATATTGACCCAGATAAGTTCCTGTCACCGGAATACTGACGGAATCTTCAATCAAGTAACGGTCTGAACGCGATACTTGAAGCGAATCCGGATAAGGTATTACGGCGGCTTTTGTTCCGAATTGTTTTTCAAGAAACGCCCTCAGCCAGTGATTTGAATGACCGGGTAATAAAGGGAAAGCGCCGATACCAACTTCCTCGATTGAATCATGGTAAGGGTTGGTCTTAATATCTTTTTCAAACCAGCCAGGATATAAAACAAAGGCACCAAGGACGGGACGACTTTTAGCGTTTTGTCCATAAAGTTTTTTATCAATATGGATGATGGCATCGCGATAACGGTGCATCTGATTGATTGCATCATCGGGTGCCCTATCCTCGCCAGTTTTTTCATCGATACGATATTTCGCATCAAAAATCCAACGCAATGTAGGGCCATCACCAAATCTCGCCTCAAGAAAAATATCAGGCTTTTGTTCTGTCGTCCATGAGTAAATGTCACCTGTTTTATCTTTTTTAAAATTACCGAACTTAGGTTCGTGACACAAGCTGACATGCAACTGATCAATTTCACGATAGAGGTGAAATGCAGAATTTTTTCCATTCTCCATTTTCATCTCCAGAGTGTGCTTTGATAAGCCACTCATGGTTGAACTTTGCTCTTGTAGTCCAAGAGATTCTAATATTTCCTTTATCGCCAGAAAGCACCAGACTTCATACAAGTCTGCAACAGATTTCATCGAAATCGCGGCGCCATTACCAAACAAATCAAGGTACATCTTTAGTTGTTGCCAGATGCGGTATACCTGAGAATATCCAGCGCGTTGGTGCAACACTAACGACTCACGTTCCATTCCTTCATAGCGTCCGATGTCGGAGAAAAACGATTGGTTTAGCAACTGCTCTAAGGGTTTCTTCCAATTTTCTAATTCTTCAAAAAAGCTATCAGACAAGCGTCCTTCATCAGGCGCTGGTTGATTCTTTTTTGCGATGTCGATGATATGACCGATCTCTTTCTGACAATGCGACAACGCCATTTTGATAAAGCGGTTTTCTGGCGTATCAGTAGAAAGGTGTCGCGAGCGAATCAGATAGCGATGATGATCTTCCTTATTATCAATATGTTCTTTGACCCGCTCTTCGAGTTTTGACGGAAGCCGCCCACGCAGTTGATGCAAATGAACTCTGCGGGAATTGGCAAGCAAACGAGTATGCGGCGCACGCAAGATAATCTTCGCATTCGCCGAAAGCGCCTCGCGCAGTTTTGCAAAATGCGCGAGCCACAGCAAAGGAAAGTGGTCATATTCTTGCTTGCTACGCGCCAATTCCTGATCAGTTTGCTTTGCGAACGAAAATCTCCACAGCGGATACTTGCTGTCTATCGTTTTGTGAATCTTTGCAAGGTCCTGCTCCATCGCCATTTTGACAGGCAAGACCTCGAACGATACATATTGAATTTTTTCAATACCATCTTTGCGGTATCCGAAGCCTAAGCGGAACCACCCCACATTGTTCGAAAAATCAATGCTGCCGCTTAATATGCGCGAGTCTTCATCGAAAAAGAAAGCTTCTTCAATATTGCGCAATCGATGCTTAACGATAGGTGCGGTGTCTGATTTAAATTTTGAAGAAAATGTAATCGTAAATTGATATTGCTTGTTTTCAAAAAAAACCGGCTCTGGTAATCGTAATTGTGATTGGGGAAATTCGGGCGTTCCCGCTTCCTCATTCAATAAAATAGTCACCGGCGGTGAAAACAAAATCTGACTTCCAGGCAGATGAAGTTCTCTGGCCGCCAGTGTTTTTTTGAGCGTTTCTAGTCTGTTCTCATTTTTGTTCGCGCGGACGCGCAACGTCCATTCAGCAGTTTTAAGCTCAAGGATGATAGACACAGATCGTTCCTGACAGTTCAACAGCCTTAAGGCCAGAAAGAGGTGAAGCTGTTCTTCGCCAATCGATCGCTCATCCACGCAATTTTTTTCTTAGAATGGCAATCAATATTGAGCGGCGTATCATCAACATTCTCGCGTAGCAAGTCGGGGCGTTGGCTGTCCCAGATTTCTGACAAATACGTTTTAGCTATCTTGCTCAGATCATCAAGCAAATTCGCTGCACCTGTTTTTCCGCGTAGTTTCTCGGTATCACCATCTATCCGTGGCAATACTTTCGTCATCAGAAAATCATCCCATACAGCTTGCAATTCTTTGTCGTTTGTTGGGTTAAAGCAAACAACAGAAATCAATAATTCACTTAGCGCGCGGAATGCTAACTCAAACGGCGTATCTTTCAACACTTTATTAATTTCATTTAAGAAGTGGATACTTTTTTGACCATCACTATCAGCAACGACCTCTTTTAACTCCTCTTTGCTGACAGACGAATGTAAAGGGAAGCTGAGAGCTTTATTGCGCGTTTTAGCATCAAAATAATGGTCAAAATCATTTGGAAAGAAGCAACCAAAATCGATCGTCAATGCGCGATCAATGACCTTGCGCGAAAAGCCATGCGTCGTTTCATCCATATTGACCGTACCGGCGACGATCAGGTTTGGGGGGAGGGATATACCGTACTTGTAGAAATGGTCGAACAACGCTTTATCGCCTTCATCTACAAGCCCCAGATCTTCACGAAGTTTTTCTTTGTCAGCTACTTTTTTTAATACTTCAGATTTTAAAATAGCCTCTGTACTGTATCCGTCATTAGTCCATTGACGTGTTTCAAGTACAGATAAAAAATCCGCAAAATACTGTTCTACAGGTGCGAGATTCATCTCGTCGAGACACAACCAAAATGGCACAATCTCTTTTAAATCTTTCAGTTTGATGCCTGAAGCATCAACAGACAATGCGGAATTTTTCCAGGCACTAACGATGAAAAATAGCAGATCCGTTACAACGTATTTACTGCCGTTAATATGGGAGAGATATCCGAGTAAATCTGAGGGTTCATGCCAGTCAGGTCGAACCGGAATGAGGCAAAAAGATTTTATGTTTTTTCTAATTTTATGTGATTCCGCTTGTTGTCTGACGAAGCGACTTTTTCCTGTACCTGAAATTCCTGCGAGGAGTATGAAGGATTTTGGAAGCGTAGTAGTGCTTATCTGAACTAGCTTTTCACTATCGGATTCTCTTTGCTCATTAGACTCTAAATTGTCGGTCAAGAGACTTCGGTCTTTTATGTCGTTTCGCCATATTTGACGTATTTGTTCATATATTTCTAGCAGCGATAGCAAATCTCGCGTTAGCTCTTCATCAGATGGCAAATTGTCAGCTGGATAATATTTGGCGGCTATATTGGGTAGCTCATATGATTTCCCTAATGCCGTATTTGCTCGTAGGTTGATGCTTTCTTTTCCCCACTCATGAAGCGCGGGTATTTTCTCTATGAGGATTTTTCCGATTTCTTGTGCTCGGACCTCAGATGCTTTCTTCCCATATATTTCTTTAGGACTTGTTGTCCCTTGATTCAGCGACAAATAAAAGCCTGAGCCATCGCTACAAAACAAGTACACAGGATAAATACCATCTTGCGTCGTTTTAGTAATGTTTGGATCTAAAATTGATAGCCAAGGAATATCGGCCCAATTTCCTGCCCCAGCACTCGCTTTGATCTCAAACGTAGGATATTTATTTGAAATTACTCTTTGAACAGAGTCCTTAAGATCTTGACGAATCCATTGAGCAACTTCGTTATCTGAAAACGGTTCGCGTTTAGCAGCAACCCAACCGTTAAGAATTTTTTGAGTGACTTCTCTTATCATTTGATGGCCAGCGGAATGAGTAAAAATGCTAATGGATTATCAGCTCTATACAATCTGTACTAACGAATAAAATGTCTATTTAGTAATGACTATAATAAGCCAAGAAGCAGGTGTAATGAGCTATTTAGTTTCGAGACCGTAATGTAGTGTATTGATCTATTGAAGTAATATTCTGCTGTTGACAAAAAAACCGTTCACTTGATTCGAAACGGCTTCTTACTAAACTATGTTTTTTGAGCAATTTGACGCATAAAAAACGTTACCAAATTCGTCTTTTATGCTTTTCTATCAAACGACGAAAATCCTCACTCATCGCCGCCCAATCCGCAATGTCCACTTTAAATGGCAAATCGGATTCCGAAAAATCATGCTCTAACGCGGCGATGAGGCTCAAAGATAAACCTGTGTTGCTTTCGATCGCCAGATCAAGATCGGAGTAGGGCTTGGCTGTGTGCTTTGCGCGTGAGCCAAATGCCCACACCGTGTTGTTGGGAACATGGCGTTGCAATATCGCTGCGATAATTGCCCATTGCTCTGCCGTTACATCAATGTCCGGTTGTTGGCTCATGTTTTGGGTGTGCCGCGTTTTTCCAGTTCCTGTAGCAAAGCTTGTCCTTCTGAGAGAAAATCTGGCACGATTTGCATGACTTCGATTGCTTTGCTCTCGTCGTAAGTGTGGCTGGTGATACTCCGCGCCTTGCGGTAATCTTTCCAACGATCCCAGCCGCTGCGCAGCAAACCTTGTTCGCTACCAGTTCTGATCAAGTCCGCAAAAGGTAGTTCGTCGATTTCAGCGGGATTAGCCGCTGCGAGTTCTAAATAGCGTTTGAGCATTTTGTGTGACAGCTCATAGCAGAATTCAAAGCGCTGAATGCTGGCGTCGCGGTAGAGGGAGTTGCCATTGTCCGCCTTATACGCCTGCAAGGCTTCGACAAGTCGCTGCAGCGCATTTTCTAAAGAGCTCAGATCGAGTTGAATTGCCATGTCGGCTCCCTGATTACTGTCGATAAAAAAGGCCTACCGGAAACGGAAGGCCTTTTCATTGTGCCGTTAATTGATATTAAACGTCAATATTCCCCGCCCGCAATGCATTGGACTCAATAAACGCGCGGCGTGGTTCTACGTCGTCGCCCATCAAAGTCGTGAAGATCTGGTCGGCGGCGATGGCGTCTTCGATCTGGACTTTGAGCAGGCGGCGGACGGTTGGGTCCATGGTGGTTTCCCACAGTTGGCTTGGGTTCATTTCGCCCAGACCTTTGTAGCGTTGCTTGCTGACGCCGCGTTCGGCTTCGTCGCGCAGCCACAGCATGGCGTGGTGGAAGTCTTGTACGGCGATTTCTTTTGCGCGTTCGCCTTCGCCGCGGCGCATGAAGGCGCCTTCGCCTAAGAGGCCTTTAAACGTTGCTGCGGCGCTTTCCAAGACTTTGTAGTCGGTGGCTTCAACGAAGTCTGCATCGATGCTGGTGACCTTGATGTTGCCGTGGTGCATGCGTTCGATGCGCAGGCTGAAGGCGCCGGACAATTCATCTGACCGTACCACTGCTTTGACGGCAGGATCGTTGATGGCTTTGGTCATGTTGATGGCGGACTGCTCGGCGTTTTCTGCGGTGTCCATTTTCAGGGTCACGCCGGTCATGATCGCTGTGAGTGCTGCGCGGTCGATGACGCGGGTTAAGCGCATCATGATGGCGTTAGCGAGGTTGTACTGACGTACCAGTTCTGCCAGTGCTTCGCCAGTGATCGGGTCAGCGCCTGTGCTTGGGATCAGGGATGCGCCGGTCAGGGCGACGGTCATCATGTAAGTCGCTTCTTCGGCGTCATCTTTGAGGTAACGTTCATCGCGGCCGGCTTTGACTTTGTACAGTGGTGGCTGGGCGATGTAGATGTGACCGCGTTCCACCAGTTGTGGCATTTGACGGTAGAACAGCGTTAAGAGCAGCGTACGGATGTGGGCACCGTCGACGTCCGCATCGGTCATGATGATGATGCGGTGGTAGCGCAGTTTGTCGGCGTTGAATTCATCTGGGCCGATGCTTGTACCCAGCGTGGCGATCAACGTGGTGATCTGTTCGCTGGAGAGCATTTTTTCAAAGCGTGCTTTTTCGACGTTGAGCACTTTACCGCGCAGTGGCAAAATCGCCTGGAACTTACGGTCACGACCTTGTTTGGCAGAACCGCCCGCGGAGTCACCCTCGACGATGTACAGTTCGCACAGGGCGGGATCTTTTTCTTGGCAATCAGCGAGCTTGGACGACAAGCCTAAACCATCCATCACGCCTTTACGACGGGTCAGTTCACGGGCTTTACGTGCGGCTTCGCGGGCGCGGGAGGCTTCAACGATTTTGCCGCAAATGATTTTGGCGTCGTTTGGTTTTTCAGCTAAGAAATCAGTCAATGTTTTGGCAACGATTTCTTCGACCGGACCACGCACTTCGGAAGAAACGAGTTTGTCTTTGGTTTGTGAGCTGAATTTTGGTTCAGGTACTTTGACGGACAAGACGCAGGTTAAGCCTTCGCGCATATCGTCGCCAGTGACTTCAACTTTGGCTTTTTTAGCGTATTCGTGTTCTTCGATATATTTGTTAATGACGCGGGTCATCGCAGCGCGCAAGCCAGTTAAGTGGGTACCGCCGTCGCGCTGTGGAATATTATTGGTAAAGCACAGCACTTGTTCATTGTAGGCATCGTTCCATTGCATAGAAACGTCGACAGTGATGTTGGTACCTTGATCCGAAACGCGTTCGCCTGTTGCCTGGAAAATCGTTGGATGCAAGACGCTCTTGGCTTTGTTGATATATTCGACAAAACCACGGGTGCCGCCTTCAAACGCAAACAACTCTTCTTTACCAGTGCGGTGGTCGTTGAGTTTGATGCGCACGCCATTGTTTAAGAAGGACAGTTCGCGGATACGTTTTGCCAGAATTTCGTAATGGAATTCAACGTGGGTGAAGATTTCTTCATCAGCCCAGAAATGGACTTCAGTACCGCGTTTGTCAGTGTCACCAACAACTTTGATTGGTGATGTAACGATGCCGTCGACGGTTTCGAGTTCACGGTTTTGCGGTACGCCACGCACAAATTCCATGGTGTGAACTTTGCCGTCGCGACGAATGGTCAGCTTAAGTAATTTGGATAAGCCATTCACGCAAGAAACACCAACGCCGTGCAAACCACCGGAGACTTTGTAGGAGTTCTGATCGAACTTACCGCCGGCGTGCAATTCGGTCATAACGATTTCAGCGGCGCTACGCTTAGGTTCGTGCTTGTCGTCCCATTTGATGCCAGTAGGAATACCACGACCATTATCGGTAATCGAAATGGAATTGTCGGTATGAATCGCAACGTTAATTTCGGTACAGTGACCAGCTAAGGATTCATCGATGGAGTTATCCAGAACCTCAAAGACCAGATGATGTAAGCCAGTGCCGTCCGATGTGTCGCCAATGTACATGCCGGGGCGCTTACGCACGGCTTCCAGACCTTCCAGAATCTGGATGGAGGATGCACCGTATTGATTGGAACTGGCGGCTGAAACTGGTTGGTTCTCTTGGTTTTGATCGGACATGGCTACCTTCTTTGTGTTTACTGCGTGTTCATGGGTATTCAATCCCTTCCCTGATCACATGGATGAAGAGGGAAGGGTGGGGTGGCAGAGTTTGTCCTCTGCGGAAAAGACATCAAAGATCAGAAGGGACAACATGCTGCATTTTGTGCAGTTGGCTGTCGCTACCTGAGATCAACGCCCCTCACCCCTGCCCCTCTTCCGCTTGCGGTAGAGGGGTGTGTCAGGCTTAAATTCTCATTGGCATGACGACGTATTTGAAGTCAGTGTTTTCTGGAACGGTGATCAATGCCGAAGAATTGGAGTCGCCCAGAGAAACGCAAACTTGATCGCATTTCAGGTTGTTCAATACGTCCAACAAGTAGCTGACGTTGAAGCCGATATCGACGCTATCGCCACCGTAATCGATCTCGATTTCTTCCATCGCTTCTTCTTGATCGGCATTGGTCGACAAGATTTGCATGCTGCCTGGTGTAATCACGCAACGGACACCTTTGAATTTGTCCGAGGTCATGATCGCTGCACGTTGCAAAGAGCGCAATAACTGTTCGCGACCCAACGTAAAGCTGTTTTTGTAGCCTTTAGGAATCACGCGGTTAAAGTCTGGGAACTTGCCTTCAACCAGTTTGGACACCAGTTCGATATCGGCAAATGTCAGTTTGACCTGATTGTTGGCGATGTCGATTTGTACTGGGTCTTCTTTGTCTTCCAGCAAGCGCTGTAATTCGATGATTGTTTTGCGCGGAATGATGACTTCGTGACGTGGGAACTCTTGTTCCACTTCGACTTGGCAAAACGCCAGACGATGGCCGTCTGTGGCGACGGCAATCACGTTTTTACCATCCACTACCAACAGCAAGCCGTTGAGGTAATAACGGATGTCTTGTTGCGCCATGGAGAAATGCACCATGTTGAACAGATGCTTCAATGTTTTTTGCGGCAAATTGACGCTGGCATTGAAATGTTCTGCTTGTGCAACCGTCGGAAACTCTTCTGCTGCTAAGGTTTGCAAAGAGAAGCGTGACTTGCCGGATTGAACGCTCATGCGTTTGTTATCGAGCTTGAGCACGACGTCCTGATCGTCAGGCAAGGCGCGCAAAATATCGAGCAATTTGCGTGCTGCGACGGTGGTAGCGACAACCTCGCCACCAGAACCGATTTCTGCTTTGGTCGTGATCTGTACTTCGATGTCCGTCGATAAGAAGGACACTTGTTCACCGTCTTTGCGAATGAGGATATTGGCCAAAATCGGCAATGTGTGCCGACGCTCGACAATACCACTCACAATTTGCAAAGGCCGGAGCAGTGTGTCCCGGTGGGTTTTTACCAATTGCATTTGAAATCCTCGCTAATCGTGGTTGTTATGATTGATACTGCATAAATACTGCTGTTGAACTGCCGCTTTCTGTCCGGCATGGAATGCATGTTTCATGCCCGGACGTCTTGGACTTACTTTGCACTTGCTCTGCACTTACTTATTATTTAGCTTGCTACTTCTTTGTCCTTCTTAACCCTCTCGGCCTGCTTCGCCTTCTTAGCCTTTCAGGGTCTGCTCCAGCACATGCAATTCATGGTTGCATTCTGGATTTTTGCTGCGATCAGCGGTGATTTTGCGAACGGCATGCAACACCGTGGTGTGATCGCGACCGCCAAATAATTCGCCAATTTCTGGCAAACTTTTTTGCGTTAGTTCTTTTGCCAGATACATAGCAATCTGACGTGGTCTGGCAATATTTGCCGGACGCTTTTTAGAATACATATCGGCAACTTTGATATTGAAAAAGTCAGCGACCGTTTTCTGGATGTTTTCAACAGAAATCTGGCGGTTTTGGACCGACAACAAATCTTTGAGCGCTTCTTTGACGACATCAATGGTGATCTCTTTACCATGGAAGCGAGAGTACGCCAGAATCTTGCGCAACGCGCCTTCGAGCTCACGCACGTTAGAGCGCAGATGCTTGGCCACAAAGAACGCAACGTCATCTGAAAAATGCACGCCTTCGGAGTGCGCTTTTTTGAGCAGAATGGCGACACGCATTTCTAATTCTGGTGGTTCAATCGCCACCGTCAGACCCGAGTCAAAACGCGAGATCAAACGGTCATCCATACCCGTGATTTCTTTTGGATACGTATCACTGGTGATGATGATTTGTTTCTTGGCTGCAATCAGTGCTTCAAACGCATAGAAGAATTCTTCTTGCGTGCGGCTCTTGCCACCAAAGAATTGAATATCATCGATCAGCAACAGATCGAGCGAATGGTAATAACGCTTGAATTCATCAAAGCCTTTGCGCTGATACGCTGTCACCACGTCACGCACATATTGCTCAGCGTGGATGTAGCGGATTTTGGCGTTAGGATTGTCAACCAGAATCTGATTGCCGATCGCGTGAATCAAGTGTGTCTTACCCAGACCAACACCGCCGTACAGGAACAGTGGGTTATATGAAACGCCAGGATTGTTGGCGACCTGAATCGCGGCGGCACGCGCCAATTGGTTGGCCTTACCGGTCACGAAACTATCAAAGGTTAATTCGACGTTGATGCGGCTCAGGTCGCGACGTGGAGAAGCTTCTGGCGCGGCAGCTTCTGGCTGCGATTCTTGAGCGTTACTCACAGGCTCACCATCTACACCTTGACGCGAAGGCATCGGCGCCGCTGCAGGTTTCTTGCCACCGCGCGGATCGAGCACGAAGACGACTTCAACGTCTTCATCCCAATACTGATTCGCCAGCTCAGAGATACGGTTGGCAAACTGTGCTTTCACCCAGTCAAGTTTAAAACGATTGGGCGCAGCGATACTCAGCTTGCCTTCTTCGAAGGAGAGCGGTACGAGCGATTTAATCCATGCACTGTATTGTTGCGGTGGAAGCTCTTGCTCAAGTTGGGACGAACAGGCTTGCCAGAAATTTTCCATGTATGACTTTAAATTATTAAATGCAAATGCGCGGTGCCGAATTAATCTTTCAGGGTGTATGTAAAACAGCTTCGGCAAACTCTCATGTACTTCAAGCACTCATACCAAGTGCGAAGTAAAAAATAAATAACAAGCACGCGTTTTTCTACAGCCTTGCTTGCTATGTCATGCCGGAACACTTTTTCATCAACCCCGATACTTTCGAATTTTAAGAATGAAATGGTCAAATAAACAATTTGTTCTTTTCATTCAGTTTTTTGAAAGTTGCCATTAAGGCATAAACCGGTGCCGCGCTAATCCTCTATTTTAACCGCGACTGAGCGAGTTATCCACAGCCTTAGATTAAATTTATTCCTTGCACTGCGTCAGAGGCGGTAAACGGCTTTTGATTAATTTTTACGCTAAGTGATTGACACGTAAGGTAAAAATGGTGTCTAATTCAGGGTTCCCTACCCTCTTTTATTGGATGGTGCATTGTTTATGTTGGGTTTTTACTAATTCAGCATAGATGCAGTACATTAATGCAGCAAGCCATGAGCAGCGGTTTTGGGGCAGTAAAGGTGAAAAGCCTGACGTAAACAACGCAAGCCTTTACCCGTAATTCCGATTTTTTTTATTGCTCAAATAGCGAGACCAACATGAAACGTACTTACCAACCTTCCGTCGTTCGCCGCAAGCGCACTCACGGTTTCCGCGCACGTATGGCAACCCGCGGTGGCCGCGCTGTACTGAATGCACGCCGTGCTAAAGGCCGTAAACGCCTGGCAGCTTGATTTTAAATTTTTGGTCTGCGGCAGCTTTCGCTGACATCGCATGATCAATCTTTTAGCTGACCCAGTTCAGGCCGATGCAGGCGGTGCAGATTTTGCGCGTGCCCGACGCATCATTAAAACGGATGAGTTTTCATCCGTTTTTCGTTTGCGCCCCGTGCAAAAAACGCCCCATTTCGTGCTCTACACCAGAGCGAATGAATTGGCGCATGCCCGTTTAGGTGTGGTTGCTGCCAAGCGCTTTGCGCCGCGTGCAGTGACCCGCAATACGATCAAGCGTGTAACGCGCGAGATCTTCCGATGTGCTGCTTTACAAAACGTCGATTGCATCGTGCGCCTGTCGCGACCCGTCAACAGCAAAGACGGTCCAGCTACCACTGCCCAGCTCAAACGCGAGCTGCGGGCGGAGATTCTGCGCCTGTTTGCTGCACCTGCCTGTAAAAAAGTGGGCTGACATGAAAACATTACTGCTCCTGTTGCTACGCTTTTATAAGTACGCAATTAGTCCTATGCTGGGGCAGAATTGTCGTTTTTATCCCAGCTGCTCTGAGTATGCGGCACAGGCGATTGCATTGCATGGTGCGACCAAGGGAAGTTATTTAGCAGGCAAGCGCTTGTGTAAATGTCATCCTTGGCATCCTGGCGGTGTGGATCATGTCCCGCCCGCTAGTGAAAAACACATGATTGCCCCCACATCCGACTCATGCTGCCATGATCAACCTGGCAGCACTGGTCATTCCTCACACTTTTCCTGACATATACCAAATGGATAAAATGGATATCAAACGTACCGTCCTGTGGGTTATTTTTTCCATGTCGCTCTTGCTTCTGTGGGACAACTGGATGCGCCATAACGGCAAGTCGTCTATGTTTTTTCCTGCTGCGGCAACGCAACAAGTAAAAGATGCCAAGTCAACGACAGCGACGACGGCAACGAATGCGGCAGTCCCTGCAGCGGGCACTGCCAACGGTGCAGTAACTACGTCTGTGAACGGCGATGCGGCGGCCGTTGCGGTCAAGACGGAGCGCATTACGATCACCACTGACGTGATCAAAGCAGATATTGATACCCTGGGCGGTGAAGTTAAGCGTCTGGAATTGCTGCAATACAAAGATCATCCTAAGCCAGAGCATTTCTACGAGCCATTCTTAGAAGCAGTCGGCTTACGCGCAAAACAGCAAAGCGATAAAAATGTCGTACTGTTTGATGAAAGCAATGCACGTACCTACCTCGCGCAAACTGGTTTAGCCAATGCTGCTTATCCAAATCATAAGTCTACTTTCGTAGCGCAACCTGGTAAGCGTAGTTTAGACGGTAGCGATAGCGTGCAGTTGGTGCTGGTTTCTGAACAAGGCGGCGTCAAACTGACAAAAACCTTCACCTTCAAAAAAGGTGATTACGCCATTGACGTTAAACATACAGTGACGAACAACACTGGCGCAGCGATTACACCAGCGTTGTACCTGCAACTGATTCATGACGGCACGAAACCTGAAGGCGGTTCGATGTTTACTGGCCCATCCGAGTTCTACGCACCAGCGGTGTATACAGAATCGGAACACTTCCAGAAGCTGGAATTTGAAAAAATCCGCAAAGCTGAAGAAGAGCAACCAGGTAGTAGCAACAACGCCCACGCTAAGTCGGCAGACAATGGATGGGTCGCTGTTATTCAACATTTCTTTGTGTCTGCATTTGTTCCGCAAGACAAAGGGATGCGCGAATTCCGTACCGAAAAAGTGCGTGACAACATTTATGCAGTCAGCACCGTATTGCAGTTAGGTAGCATTGCTCCTGGTGCAAGTAAAGATGCTGATGCCAAGCTGTACACAGGTCCACAATCGACCGCTGTTTTGGAAAAAATCGCTCCAGGTCTCGAATTGGTCAAAGACTACGGCATTCTGGCGATCATTGCTAAACCATTGTTTGGTCTGATGAGCTTTATCCATGGTCTGATCGGCAACTGGGGTTGGACGATTGTTGTCTTCACGATTTCGATCAAACTGGCATTGTTCCCATTGTCTGCTGCTGGTTATCGCAGTATGGCAAAAATGAAGGTCGTGACACCGAAGATGCAAGCGGTACGTGAACGTTACAAAAACGATCCGCAAAAAATGAATCAAGCGATGATGGAGTTATACAAAACCGAGAAGATCAATCCACTCGGTGGCTGCTTCCCTATCCTGATTCAGATGCCGGTGTTCTTGTCCTTGTACTGGGTATTGCAAGCCAGCGTTGAAATGCGTGGTGCACCATGGATGGGTTGGATCACTGATTTGACTTCGCCAGATCCACTGTTCATTTTGCCTGTAATTTACGCGATTTCGATGTTCATTACGACTAAATTGAATCCTGCGCCTGCAGATCCAATGCAAGCCAAGATGATGATGTTTATGCCATTGGCATTCTCAGTGATGTTCTTCTTCTTCCCATCCGGTCTGGTACTCTACTGGGTAGTGAACAACATTCTGTCGATTGGCCAGCAATGGGTGATCAATAACAAATTGATCCCGCCAGAGCACAAAGTAAAGGCTTAAGCTTGAAATTCGGGAGCAGCGATGCTCCCGAAAAGACAACGCCCGAGCCTAAGCTCGAGCCTAAGCCCGCAGCGTGCGGGCTTTTTTTATACATAAAGCGTGCCACGACGAAGTTGTTTTGTCGTATTTTCGTCACAAGCACGCCTAGATATCCGCACGTTGATCGTGCAAGCAAAGTTAAAATTTCAACATGATCTACGACCCTATCCCCATCGCAGCGATTGCCACCGCCCCCGGACGCGGAGGTATCGGTGTCGTCCGCATTTCCGGTAAAAATCTCGCGCCTGTGATTGTCGCGTTATTTGGTGATATGCAGTTCAAGCCACGCCATGCCAGCTATCTCCCATTTACTCAACAAGATGGGACAATGATTGATCAGGGCATTGCGATTTACTTTAAGGCGCCGCATTCGTATACCGGTGAAGACGTGCTGGAGTTACAAGGGCACGGTGGTCCAGTGGTCATGCAAATGCTCTTAAGCCGCTGCCTTGAAGCAGGTAAAGCATCGGGTTTGCGTTTGGCCGAACCGGGCGAATTTACCCAGCGCGCATTTTTGAACGATAAGCTCGACCTTGCACAGGCCGAAGCGGTGTCTGATCTGATCGAAGCCTCTACCGAAGCTGCGGCAAAATCGGCGTCGCAATCGTTATCTGGTGCTTTCTCCAGAGTTATTCATGATCTGGTCGATAAGGTCGTGAATCTGCGAATGCTAGTTGAGGCGACGTTAGATTTTCCTGAAGAAGAAATTGACTTCCTGGAAAAATCCAACGCACGCGGGCAGTTGACGGTGATCCAAACCGCGCTGCAAAAGGTATTTGAGCAAGCCTCGCAAGGCGCGTTGTTACGGGCTGGTTTGAACGTCGTCTTGGCTGGTCAGCCGAACGTCGGTAAATCGTCTTTGCTTAATGCACTAGCAGGTGATGACGTCGCAATTGTCACGCCGATCGCTGGGACCACCCGCGATAAAGTCACTGAGACAATTCATATTGAAGGTATTCCACTCAACATCATCGACACTGCTGGCATCCGTCACGAGCACGACGATGTGGAACCGGGTGGCATCGTCAATGTGATCGATACGGTAGAACGCATTGGTATCGAGCGAACCTGGGCCGAAGTGGAAAAAGCCGATGTGATTCTGCACCTGCTCGACGCCAGCCGCGGCCCGACGCGCGCCGATGAGGCGATCGTTGCGCGCTTTCCGGGAGGGGTTCCTGTTATTCGTGTCTGGAATAAGATCGATTTGTCCGGTCATCATGCCAGCGTCGATCAGATGGCAGATGCAACGCATATCTATCTGTCTGCACAAGATCATGTTGGTATTGATTTGCTGCGCCAGGAATTATTGCGCATCGCAGGATGGGAACAAACCGGTGAGTCGCTTTACCTCGCGCGTGAGCGTCATCTGATTGCCCTCAAACACGCGCACGAACATCTGCAAAGTGCTGCTGAGTATGCTGCACAAAATGATCAGTTGCTGGATCTATTTGCAGAAGAATTACGGCTGACGCAGGACCGACTTAATAGTATTACGGGTGAATTTACGTCTGATGATTTGCTTGGGGTTATTTTTTCTCGGTTTTGTATCGGAAAGTAGAACCAAGTTCCTATACTCATAGCGAGGTCGTGGCCTCGCTATTTTTGATTGAGTAAGTCGGTTCGCGATATAACCATGTTGTTGTCGGCGAATTGGATGAATTCTTTTCCAATTCAGGCCTGTCTGCCGCTGGGCATCTTGAAGGCTGAATCTGTGTGTTGAAATTTTCACGCCGCTGGATTTATCTTCATCATCAAGAAACTAAGAGCAAAACCGTTGCCGCCTATGTTAAGGTATGAGCACTTATTTTTACGTTTTGCATCATGTGTCAATTACTTGGAATGAATTGCAATATCCCGACGGACATCGTGTTCAGTTTTACGGGATTTTCTACGCGCGGCGGTCTCACTGACGAGCATAAAGATGGCTGGGGCATTGCCTTTTTTGAAGGCAGTGGCGTACGCTTATTTGTTGATCATCAGCCAGCGGTCAGTTCACCTGTTGCCGATCTGATCAAACGTTATCCGATTAAATCGAAAAACGTCATTGCCCATATCCGTAAAGCCACACAAGGTGAGGTGATGTTGGAAAACTGTCATCCGTTTGTGCGTGAATGCTGGGGGCGTTACTGGGTATTTGCTCACAATGGTGATCTGAAAAATTTTGCGCCGGCATTAAACGGTAGTTTTTTACCGGTTGGCACCACGGATAGTGAGTTGGCCTTTTGTTATGTATTGCAACAGATGCGTGGTCGATTTGGCGAGGCGCTGCCAGCGATGTCTGAACTTGCTGAATTTATGCGCAACATTACAGCTGAGATTGCCGCATTTGGTACTTTCAATATGATGTTGTCGAATGGTGAGGCGTTATTTGCGCATTGTTCAACAAAATTGCATTACATCGTCAGGCAGCATCCTTTTCCGGTCGCGAATTTATCGGATGAGCAGGTCACCGTCGACTTTTCGACGGTGACAACACCGAATGATAAAGTGGCGGTGATTGTGACCGAACCGCTGACGAATAATGAAATCTGGACGCAGTTCGCTCCAAGGCAGTTGATGGTCTTTGTCGATGGCGATGTGGTGACATTTGACGCCTGTACGGAGGCGCCATGAGTACACGTCAGATTGACCAGCTCGATACCAATTTATTACGTGTATTGCATACGTTGCTGACTGAGCGCAGCGTGACGCGTACTGCCATGAAGTTAGGGCAGTCGCAACCGGCAATCAGTAATATGCTCAAACGCTTACGCGATATTACCGGCGATGCCATTTTGGTTCGTGGTAAGAACGGGATGACGGCTACTGCGCGTGGTCAGGAACTCCTGTTGCTAGCCAGTCAGGGCTTGAGCGTCATGGAAAGCATCGCTAGTCCAGCACCAGCTTTTGTCCCAGCTACCACGCAACGCGTTTTTCATCTGGGTGCCCCTGATTACCTCAGTGTGTTGCTCATTCCGATGGTGATGGAAAAAGTACGTGAGCTGGCACCCAATGCAGGGTTAGTGATCCATGCATTAAATGCGGGGTTTGATTATGCAGCCGCTCTCGAAACGGGTGAGCTCGATTGCGTGATTGGCAATTGGCCTGATTTGCCTAACCATTTGCATATTGCACAATTGTTTGAAGACGAAGTCGTCTGTATGGTGAACCGCAAACATCCGGTGGTTGGTAAGGGTTTGTCGTTGAAATATTATCTTGAGATGTCTCACCTAGCGCCAACGCCCTACATGATGGGCCATCGCAGCATTATCGACGGCACGCTGGCAGAACAGGGACTCAAGCGTAAAATTCAGATGACGATACCATACCTTGGGATGGTGCCCTACGTGCTGTCGAAAACGGATCTCGTGTTTACCACGAGCCGTAGTTTTGCTGTGCAGTGTGCGAAAGACTGGCCAATTGAAATTTTACCGATGCCAATGACAATGCCCAAAATGCGCTTTTTTATGCTGTGGCATGAGCGCGTCCATGCGGCGGCAGAAGTTCAGTGGTTACGTAGAATTGTTGCCGAGGCTGCTGGCGAAGTACTTGCCTAAAAAAGGTTCCAACTCAAAAAAAACCTCGCGACTTCGTGACAGAAGCGCGAGGTTTTTTGATGGCAACTGACGACAATTAGCCTGGTACTTTGCCCTCTACGCCTTCAACGTAGAATTTGATTTCATGCAAGAATTTGTCATCAGCGACGACATCTTTGCCCAATACTTCTTTACCTGTATTGTCTTTCAAAGGACCTTTCCAGATTGGTGCCGTACCGTCGATGACACCTTGACGACGTTCAGCGATGAGTTTTTTGACATCATCTGATACGTTCGCATTGAAGTACTTCAGATCAATCATGTTTTCTTTCAGGCCCCACCAGGTGAAGCCGGATTTCCATTTACCTTCCATGACATCAGTCACGCGTTGGATGTAGTAGCCACTCCAGTCAATCGTTGATGCGGCGACGTGTGCTTTTGGACCAAATTTGGTCATGTCGCTATCCCAGCCGAAAGCCAGTACATTTTTTTCTTCCGCAGTTTGTACGACCGCTGCTGAGTCGGTATTTTGCATCAGCACATCAACGCCCTGACCAACCAGTGTCGTTGCTGCCTCACGTTCCTTGCCGGGATCAAACCATTTGTTTACCCAGACGACTTTGGTCGTTGCCTTTGGATTAACGCTGCGTGCACCGAGTTCAAAGGAGTTGATGTTACGCAGTACTTCTGGAATAGGTACGGAAGCAACGATACCTAGTTTGCCAGATTTGCTCAGTTTGCCAGCCGCCACACCTGCAAGGTAAGCACCTTCGTAGGTACGGACGTCATATTGCGCGACGTTGTCCGCTGTTTTGTAGCCGGTAGCATGTTCAAATTTTACATCTGGAAAATCTTTAGCCACTTTCAGAATGGCTTCCATATAACCGAAAGTAGTACCGAAGATGATCTTATTGCCTTGACTTGCTAAGTCACGGATCACACGTTCTGCATCGGCAGCGCTTTCTGGGACGTTTTCAACAAAGGTTGTTTTTACTTTATCACCAAACTTTGCTTCGACTTGTTTGCGTGCAGCATCGTGCGCAAACGTCCAGCCTGCATCACCGACAGGACCGACATAAATAAAGCCTACCTTTAATGGCTCGGCAGTACTTGCCGGCGCTGCCGCAGCACTTGCAGGTGCTGCGCCAACTTCTGGTTTGGCTTCTTCTTTTTTACCACATGCGGCCAGACCGAGGACTGCCAGGGAGATGGCTGCTACCAGGGTTTTTCTACGGGAAATTTTCATTATCAGTTTCCTTCGGTGAACAAAAAAATGGTTTTTTAAACTTAACTTACGTTGAATCTGTCAGATCTGAAGCTAGTGAAGCGGATGTTGACAACAAACAATGCGTTTGCCTGATCGCTCACGGGCGGAACGGCTTACCTAGTGACGCTGGCATATTGAGTCGTATCCAGTCTGGATTGCGCGAAATGAGCACCAAGACAACAATGGTCGCCACATAAGGCAGCATCGACAAAATTTGAGATGGAATCGCAATGCCGATCGACTGGAAATAGAATTGCAATATCGTCACACTCCCAAACAACAATGCACCCAGCAAGACCCGTGCCGGACGCCAGGTAGCGAAGGTCGTCAGAGCCAGCGCAATCCAGCCACGCCCCGCCACCAAACCTTCAACCCACATGGGCGTATAGACAATGGATAAGTAGGCACCAGCAATACCGCAGCAAGCGCCGCTGAAGAGCAGCGCAAGATAACGGATTTTACGTACAGGATAACCCAATGCATGGGCTGATTCCGGCGACTCACCAATGGCACGCAAAACTAGACCAGCGCGGGTACGATACAGAAACCAGACGATTCCAGCGCATAATGTCAGACTGAAATAGACCACCCAGTGTTGATCAAAAATAGCTTTGCCTAAAAAAGGAATGTCGACTAGACCAGGAATGCCATGGCTGCCAGGCGCTAATGATTGCCCGACAAAAGATTGCCCGATGAAGGCGGATAATCCAGCACCAAAAATCGATAGCGCGAGACCCGTGGCAACCTGATTTGTTGCTAAGACTAATGCCAGCCATGCGAATAGACTTGCCATCAGCATCCCTGCTACCGCACCAGCCAGAAAGCCAAGCGCTGGCACATTCGTCTGATGGGCAACGGCGAAACCGACGATCGCGGCGACTAACATCATGCCTTCCGCACCAAGATTGAGCACGCCTGCGCGCTCATTGATCAACAGACCGAGGGCGGCGATCAGTAATGGTGTACCAGAATTGATGGAGGCGGCGATAAGAGCTGCAAAATTTTCCATGATACTTATTTCTTCCAACGGAGGCGGTAATTAATCAGCGTGTCGCAAGCCAGCAGCAGGAACAGCAACATACCTTGAAACAGGCCAGTGATGGCGGACGGTAAGCCCAGACGGGATTGCGCCAGTTCGCCACCGAGGTAAAACAGCGATAACACCAGACCACCAAAAATACTGCCGATCGGGTTGAGGCGGCCGATAAAGGCGACGATAATCGCAGCAAACCCATAGCCTGGCGAAATCGATGGCAATACCTGACCGATCGGCCCCGCCACTTCGAATGCCCCCGCTATGCCAGCAAAACCACCGGAAATCAGCAATGACGTCCACAAGGCCTTGCGGCTAGAGAATCCCGCATAGCGCGCAGCCAGTGGTGCAAGGCCACCAACGGTTAAACGGTATCCAGCAAAACTCCGGTACACAAACACGGCCATGATCAGACTGGCAACGAGCATGACCACAAAACCAATATGCAAGCGGCTACCCGTCATCAAATGCGGCAGCAAATACTCGTTCGAGAACATTTTTGATTGCGGAAAATTCATGCCGTTCGGATCTTTCAACGGACCATTGACCGCATACATCAGCAACAACTGGGCGATATAGGTCAGCATCAGCGACACCAGAATCTCATTGGCGTGAAATCTATCTTTTAACAAAGCGGTGATGGATGCCCATACGCTGCCACCAATCACACCAGCCAGTGTTGCCAGTACCAATACAATGCCTGGAGACAACGTGGAAGCGCCATTATCAAAAAATAAGATCGTAGAACCCGCTGCCAACCCACCGGCGATCAGTTGACCTTCCGCACCGATGTTCCAGACATTGGCGCGGTAACAAACAGATAAACCGAGTGCGCAAAGGACGAGGGGCGTGGTTTTCATGAGCAGTTCGGCAACGGCAGACGCACTTCGTATCGGCTCGATCAAAAAGACTTCTAGGCCAACCAACGGATTTTTTCCCAGCGCCAGAAACACCAGGCCACCAAAGAAAATCGTCAGTAGTAATGCTAATGCCGGCGATAAATACGCCATGGTGCGGGACGATGCCGGACGTAATTCAAGTTTAAACATGCACAACCTCGACCTGGTTGCTTGCATTGACGTTCCATAAACCACTCATCCACAATCCTATCTGTTCTCTGCTGGCCAGTTCGGTCGCGATCGATGGCGACAAACGGCCTTTGGCGATCACATGCATGCGATCACATAATTCAAATAATTCATCGAGCTCTTCAGAAATCACCAGCACCGCGCATCCCGCTTGTTTCAACTTGTGGATCTCCGCATGAATTTGCGCTGCCGCACCGACGTCCACCCCCCAAGTTGGTTGCGCCACGATGAACACGTCTGGCTCACGCATGATCTCGCGTCCGACAATGAATTTTTGCAAATTCCCGCCAGATAGGCTGCGTGCCAGTGCTGCTGGTCCTGATGCTTTGACGCGGAAACGGCTGATGATCTCGCTCGCTGCCTGAATCGTGTGTTTAAAATTTATCATGCCATGACGCACAAACGGCGCTTTTTGCTCAGACAGCAGCATGTTGTCAGTCAGACTGAGTTCTGGCACCGCACCACGCCCCAGGCGTTCTTCCGGCACCAGACTCTGACCCAAGTCGCGTCGGGCGTTCGGGCCACGATTGCCTACTGGCTGACCTTTTAAAGTGATCATCTGTGCTTCAGGACGGCGGTCTTCACCAGATAGGGCAGCTAATAATTCTTGTTGTCCATTGCCTGAGACGCCAGCGATACCCACGATTTCACCGGCAAACAATTCTAGATTGATATTTTCTAATGCGGTGGCGAAAGCATGGGCTTTCGGCAGAGAGAGTTTTTCTATGCGTAAGCGTGATGCGCCAGGTTGCGTCTGCTTGTCTGGTGTGTGTTGTGGAATTGTGTCACCAATCATCAGACGTGATAGGCTGGCCGCCGTTTCTTGCGCTGGATCGCAATGGCCGGTCACTTTACCCATCCGCATGACGGTCGCTGAATGGCACAATTCGCGGATTTCATCGAGCTTGTGGCTGATGTATAAAATGCTACATCCTTCAGCGGCAATTTTGCGTAAGGTGACAAAAAGTTTTTGTACTGCCTGGGGAGTCAGAACCGATGTTGGTTCATCAAGAATCAATAATTGTGGATGGGTAAGAAGCGCGCGGACGATTTCAACCCGCTGTCGTTCACCTACGGACAACGTATGCACATGGCGATGCGGTTCTAGCTCTAAGCCGTAATTGGCACCCGTTTGGCGAATTTGCTCGGCCAGTTCAGTCATATCCACGTTGGCATCTAGACCTAGCGCAATATTTTCAGCTACGGTGAGGGTGTCAAACAGAGAAAAATGTTGAAACACCATAGAGATGCCAAGCTTACGCGCATCTTGTGGGTTAGCAATACTGATCTCCTGACCATTCCAATAGACGTGACCAGCATCTGGCTTGACCGCGCCAAAGATGATTTTCATTAACGTGGATTTGCCGGCGCCATTTTCACCCAACACCGCATGGATTTCACCAGGAGCGACGCTGAGATTAATATGGTCGTTTGCCACTACCGACGGGTAGCTTTTACAAATATCAGCAAGCGCTAATCTGGGCAATATCGGTGAAGCAGTAGAAGTCACGTGTACCTTTCCAACATGAATATAAGCGCTCAATGCAGCATGAACGCTTAAAATAAGCCTGAGGGCAGCAGAAAAAACCTGATCCCTTAGGGTGTGTTGACATAGACTTTTTTTAGTTTCTAAAAAATATGTCAACAATCCCTGGCAAGATGACCAGCACAAAAACAGCGACCACAACTCAGGTTAGGGAGATTGCAGCGCCGACATCATCATGAAATATGCATGTTGAGTATTCGGGCAGCATTATAAATCCCTCAGGGGTAGATTCACAAAATCAAAATTGCTCTGAAATCATTCACGTTGGTGCGAGTTGGTCCGCTGACAATCAAATTGTCCAAGTTTGAGAAAAAACCGTAGCCATCGTTGTTTTCCAACATCAGTTTTGGATATAAATGATTTTCTGCTGCGCGTTGGAGTGAGTCGGGTTCACAAATGGCACCAGCATTATCTTCTGAGCCATCAATGCCATCCGTATCGCAGGCCAGCGCATAGATACCAGGCTGTCCATCCAATGCAATGGTCAGGCTGAGTAAAAATTCAGCATTACGTCCGCCGCGGCCTTTTCCGCGCACGGTCACGGTCGTTTCACCACCCGATAACATCACGCACGGTCGTTGGAATGGTTGTCCTTTTTGGGCGATTTGTCGAGCAATCGCTGCATGCATTACACCAATATCTTTTGCTTCACCTTCAATACCATCCGACAAGATATGTGCCTTGATGCCAGCGACCCCTGCTGCATAAGCGGCCGCATCCAGCGCATGTTGGGCGGTGGCGATAATGTGATGCGTATGACGGGCAAAGCGCGGATCGCTTGAATCGGGAGTTTCTCCACGGCCACTTTGTAAATGGTCGATCACATTCGGTGGCACTGCAATCGCATATTTTTGCAAAATAGCTAAAGCATCAGCGCAGGTACTGTCATCTGGCAGGGTTGGACCGCTGGCGATGATATTGGCATCATCACCAGGTACATCAGAAATCAGCAAAGTGACGACGCGTGCTGGTGCGCAGGCAAGGCCGAGGCGTCCACCTTTGATTGCAGATAAATGTTTGCGGACGCAATTCATTTCATCAATGGCTGCGCCACTCTTGAGCAGCGCTTTGTTGATGGCTTGTTTTTGTTCCAGCGTGATGCCTTCCGCTGGCAAGGCAAGCAAGGCAGAGCCACCGCCAGAAATCAGGCATAACACTAGATCATCGGCGCTTAAACCTTGTACCATGTGCAAGATACGCTGCGCTGCTAGTTGCCCAGCCGCATCTGGCACAGGATGAGCAGCCTCGATGACTTCGATGTTGTCGCACGGTGCGCCGTGTCCGTAACGGGTGACGACCAGCCCTGACAGTTCTCCTTGCCAATGTTGTTCGACGGTACGCGCCATGGCGGCCGCTGCTTTACCAGCGCCAATCACAATCGTTCGCCCATTGGTCGGTGGTGTTGGTAAAAAAGCCGGGAGACACTTGTCAGCACTCACCGCATCAACGGCTGTCTGGTACAACGAAAGCAAAAAATCACGCGGGCTTGAGATGGTCATAGTGGCACAGTAGTAAGATGGTGGTTGTAAGATGGTGATAACAAGGCTGACGCAATACTGCTCCCGTGGAAGGACCACGACTGCATCGCGTCGTGGAGCAATTTACATTTTAAAACGATCATAAACGATATGACTTACGATTTCAGTGAAGTAAATTCATCAATGCAAAAATACGTTGACCGCGAGGTTTTGGCGGGCGTATCAACAGCAATCTTGGTCGGACAGGACGTGGTTCATCAGCATTGTGTTGGATGGGCTGATAAAGAAAACAATATTCTGTTACGCGATGATCATGTATTCCGGATATTTTCCAATACCAAACTCATTACTTCGCTCGCGATTCTGATGTTGATGGATGACGGTAAGCTGGCCCTCGACGATGCCGTTGAACACTATCTGCCGCAACTTGGTCACCGCCGTGTGTTGAAAGTCAATGCGACGAGTCTGGATGATACTGAACCAGCGCGCTCTTCGATCACTCTCCGACAATTGCTTAACCATACATCGGGTCTCAGCTATGGTCTGCTGGATCATGGCAGCATGATGTACAAAGCCTATAACGAGCGCAGGGTGTTGAATGCGTTCCAGACGCTGGAAGAAATGATCACGGTGTTAGAACCCTTACCGCTGAGTTTTCATCCGGGGACGGCATGGCAATATTCGATTGCGACCGATGTGCTGTCTCGCGTAGTGGAAGTCGTGAGTGGTAGAAATTTTGAGCAATTTATTCGCTTACGTATTCTCAATCCTCTTGGTATGGACGATACCAGTTTCTTTGTGCCGCAAGACAAGCTCGATCGCCTGACTGCTTATTATGGCGGCGCTGATCCTGATAATATTCTCAAACGTGGCTTACGCCGTTTAGAGAAATCACCTTATCCGGGGGCGTTTGTGACCCCCGTCCCACGTTTGTCGGGCGGTGGTGGGCTTGTGTCGAGTATGCACGACATGCTCGCCTTAATGCGCAGCCTGATGGTTGGTGGTGATTCATTATTGAAACCAGAAACCCAGCATCTGATGATGCAAAATCACTTGCCGCAAGGAACCGGCATCAGCTTTCCAGGCATTGGTGATGTGCCAGGAAAAGGATTTGGTTACGGTGGTGCTGTCACACTGGCCCCATCATCCATCGATCCGCCTGGTTCAACGGGGGAATTTGAATGGGGTGGTATTGCTGGAACGCATTGGTGGATTTCGCCGCGCCACAATATCGCTGGTGTGCTCATGACGCAGAGACTCATGAGCTTCTGGCATCCGTTTTCATTTGATTTCAAACGTGCCGCTTATCGGGCTGTTGGGATTAGCTAACGTTATCATACGGCAGTTTTAAGCGCGGTTTCATATTGCTGCCATTTTTGTCGCATACCATGGCAGCCTCGACTTCATTGTCATGTCAGGAGAATTAAATTGAATTTATGTCGGATACGTCGCGCAGGCATCATGACCTGCGTGCTGGCGCTTGCTGCCTGCAGCAACCTCTCGCCGCAAAAAATGCCCGCGGTCAGTCAAGACATCAGTACGAATGGATTGCAGGCGTCATGGGTTGTCATGGGAGATCAAGGGCAGGCGACCGCTCGGGCGATTACGACCGGTACCGTTTGCCCAGCGTTAGTGCAAGATGGCGTGGCGCAGACGATGACTGTACGTGCAGTGGCGGCCACCGTCGCACAACGAAAAACAGCCAGCAAATCAGAAGCGTCTAAGCCTTCGGCATTTCCCGTCTTAACGTGCGAAGCCACACTGGCGAAATCAACAAGCGTAGCAAGCATCGCGGGACATGCGTTACCTTTACCTAAAGCTACGGTGCAAAAGATTGTTGTGGTTGGTGACAGTGGCTGTCGATTAAAGGCATCGGACAACTATTTTCAGCCCTGTAACGATGGTGAAAAATGGGCATTTCGTTCGATGATTGACACTGCTGCGACATTTAAACCAGACCTCGTTTTACACGTTGGCGATTATCAATACCGTGAAAATCCCTGCCCAGACGGACACCCTGAATGTGCTGGCAGCCCATGGGGCTATGGCTGGGATACGTGGCAAGCAGATTTTTTTAGCCCTGCTCAGGCATTATTAAACGCGGCACCATGGGTAATGGTCAGGGGCAATCATGAAAGTTGTACCCGCGCCGGACAGGGCTGGTGGCGCTTTTTAGATCCCCGTCCTTTACAGTCAGGGCGTGATTGCAATCTTGATCAGAATGATATGACTGGCGACTACAGTGCGCCGTATGCCGTGCCTTTGGGGACAGTGGGAGGTCAGTCAGCACAGTTTATTGTCTTTGACTCGTCAAAAGTACCTAACAAAGTCCTGTCTAAGCAAGATCCTGCGCGGCAGATCTATGTCGACCAAATGACGATGGTGAATCAACTAGCAACACAGGTCGACTTTAATCTGTTTACTAACCATCACCCGATTCTGGGCGTGTCGGTAGAGAAAAAAGTGAGCGGTGGATTGGACGTCAAGCCTGGTAATGTCGCATTGCAGGACGTCATGAAAGAGATGAATCCAGCGCGGTTGTTCTCGCCAAAGATTCAGGTAGCGATCTCTGGGCACGTCCATTTGTTTGAGGCGTTGACGTTCTCGAACGATTACCCAACACAGTTTGTCTCGGGAAACGGTGGGTCGTCGCTCGACACCCCACTGAAAACACCCGTTGACCCTAGTTTGACACCATATCCGGCGGCACAGTTGGCGTATTTTAGTAATTCAAATGATGTTGGTTTTATGACGCTCGAACGTGAACAGAACTACTGGAATGTGCGGGCATGGAACAAACATGGACAACTGATTACCGAATGCCAGATGCAAGAGAAAAGTACGCAATGTCATACCGTTGGGAGCTGATGTGATCGACAGGACTCGCTAGTATTGGTGTTATTTAAAAAAACAGAGCCCTTTGTGCTCTGTTTTTTGTTTTCAACGTTAATTTCGCATAAATACCGCGTTAATCGTACCAATAAATGGCGATTTGACGCTGAAAGCTGAATGGTAGAAAATGGTGTTTCCCACAGAGGAGTATTTTCATTTTGGCAATAATTAAATTGTTGCCCATTTCTGATGTGTGCCATATGAAAGCGGTAATTAGGTTGTATAGTTACGCATGATGTTCGGTTTCTGTAGCATTTTTTGATATCTGGATCTCTCTGGGGCATGTCATGAAATTGTTTTACGACCTACGAATTGCATCAAAACTCCTATTTGGCTTTATCGTTTTATTGGTATTGACCACCGTCCTCGGTTTTTTCTCCGTCTATCAGCTCTCTCACGTTAATCAGACCACCGTCGACCTCGGGGCGAACTGGATGCCGAGCGTGAATGCTGCTTTGCACATCAAAGAACGCATGTCTCGTCTACGGACACAAGAAATGCAAATCGTGTTATCCACTGGCGACTCTGCCAATATCGACAACTACGTAAAACGGTTTGATGACTACGTTCTCGAGCTAAAGCGGTATGAACAGGAATATTTGAAACTCATCTCAACTGATGGTGAAAAAAAATATTTTGCCAATTACCAGACCTTGCGGGAACAGTATTTGGCAGAATCAAAAAAAATGCGTGAACAAGCGCGTGCCGGCGATAAAGAGGCCGCAATTGCGACACTACGTGGTGCTTCGTCCAAGTTAAACCGCCAGATTCTTGAGGTTACTGATGAGATCGTTAAGGTCAATGTCGAAGGGGGAAAGGCGTCGTTTCAAACTAGTAGCGACATTTATAAATCGTCCAGAGTATTGATCCTATTGCTTTGGCTCGTCAGTGTCAGTCTAGGATTGATTCTGGCATTATGGATTGCGCGGGTGATCTCTAGGCCATTACAAGCGGCAGTACGTATTGCCAAAACCGTTGCTGGGGGTGACTTAAGTGTCGATATCCGTGTTGATACGAAAGACGAAACAGGACAATTGCTACAAGCGCTAAAAGAAATGAACGGCAATTTATTATCGGTAGTCCGCCAAGTACGACAAGGGACAGATGAGATTGCTACTGCATCGACGCAGATTGCTAGCGGTAATATGGACTTATCTGTACGTACTGAAAGTCAGGCTGGGTCACTTGAGGAAACAGCGTCGTCGATGGAAGAGCTGACGTCAACTGTAAAACATAATAGTGATAATGCTCGCCAGGCGAATCAGTTAGCACAGTCCGCCAGCACCATTGCGCTCAAAGGCGGGGATGTTGTCTCGCGCGTGGTTGATACAATGAACTCGATTAATGCGTCGTCTAAGAAGATTGTCGATATTATTTCCGTGATCGATGGCATCGCTTTCCAGACGAATATTCTCGCGTTAAATGCAGCGGTTGAAGCGGCGCGAGCCGGTGAACAAGGACGGGGTTTTGCGGTCGTCGCGTCTGAAGTCCGAAACCTGGCACAACGATCGGCAGGTGCCGCGAAAGAAATTAAAGTGCTGATTGATCATTCAGTCATGCAGGTCACAGAGGGAACGCAACTGGTCGCTGAGGCTGGTAGAACAATGACCGAAGTCGTCACGAGTGTACAGCGTGTGAATGATGTGATCAGTGACATTACCTCGGCGTCGACAGAGCAAAATGCTGGGATAGACCAAGTCAATGATGCCATTATTCATATCGACGAGATTACGCAAAAAAATGCAGCGCTGGTAGAGGAAGCCGCCGCAGCAGCAACGTCGTTGCAAGAACAAGCGGCCCATTTAAGTCATGTAGTGAGTATCTTTAAGCTTGATCACAAATTGCATGAATCGCACTACCTAGTTACCCCTCAGCTTCGTCTTGCGGAGTGACGCAGGTCCTGAGCAGCATCCGTTTTATGTCTCAATTGCTGTTACTTTCATTACCTCACTACCAATGATGGAGTTAAAAATGATGTTTTTTAAAAACCTCAAAATTTCTGCTAAGTTATTAGTCGGCTTCGTTCTACTCTTGGTATTGACAGCGTTCATTGGTATTTTTTCGATCTATGTATTAGCCAGCGTCAATCAATCTGCGACGGAACTCGGCACCAATTGGATGCCGAGTGTGAAAGCGGCGATGGGAGTGAAGGAAAGGCTCTCGCGAATCCGCTCCCAAGAGGCACAGCTGGTGTTCGCGGAAAATCCAGAAGAAATTACTAAATATGAAAATCGCGTGAAAGAGGCTGTGACCGGCCTAAAAGAAAGTAAGACAGCATATTCAGCGTTAATTTCCGAACCCGAAGAGCGAAAACTATACGAGGAATATGTCCAGGCTGAAACCGCGTATCTGCAAATTACTGACAAAATGATCGCGTTAAAAAAGGCCAATAACTCTGCGGAAGCGATTGCGTTGATGCGCGGAGAATCCTCTAAGCTCAATACCAATATGCGAGAACTCGTCGATAAGCTCGTCACTGTTAATTCCGATGGCGGAATAAAAGCATATCAATCGGGTATCGTTATCTACGAACATTCACGTAATTTGATTTTGATTTTAATCGTCGTGAGTCTTGTCATCGGTTTCATGCTTGCGTTCTGGATTGCAGGGATTGTCTCCCGTCCGTTGCAGTACGCAGTCAAGGTGGCACAAACGGTGGCCGCGGGCGACTTAACCATTCATATTGACGTTGATAGCAATGATGAAACAGGAATGCTATTGCAGGCGCTTAAAGAGATGAACGATAGTCTGATGAAGGTCGTGACTCAGGTGCGTAAAGGGACAGACGAAATTACCTATGCGTCAGCAGACATTGCCAAGGGCAATATGGACTTATCGAATCGTACCGAAAATCAGGCGAGTTCACTGGAAGAAACTGCATCGTCGATGGAAGAAATTACCTCAACGATTCAACACAATGCAGATAATGCCCGTCAGGCGAATCAGTTATCACATTCAGCGTCAGAAGTAGCGCAACGCGGGGGGCATGTTGTTTCACAAGTGGTCTCGACGATGGGTTCTATTAATGAATCCTCGAAAAAAATTGTAGATATTATTGCCGTCATTGACGGCATCGCGTTTCAAACCAATATTCTGGCCTTGAATGCAGCGGTGGAAGCGGCGCGTGCGGGTGAGCAGGGGCGTGGTTTTGCTGTTGTTGCCTCTGAAGTGCGTAACCTAGCGCAGCGTTCCGCTGGTGCAGCGAAAGAAATCAAAGAGCTGATCAATGACTCAGTGAGTAAAGTATCTGAAGGTTCGCGCTTGGTCGATCAGGCGGGTAGCACGATGAGTGAAGTAGTAGAGAGCGTTAAACGCGTCAGCGACATTATCAGCGAAATCACCGCGGCAGGCCTGCAACAAAGTGCAGGTATCTCACAAATTAACGATGCCGTGACAGAAATGGACACGCTCACGCAGCAAAACGCCGCGTTGGTGGAACAAGCCGCTGCCGCTGCGACATCCCTGCAGGAGCAGGCACAAAATTTATCGGAAGTAGTGAGTGTGTTTAAACTTGACGCAGCGCATAGTACTGAAAGTCGTCAAGCGCCGTCAAGACCTCTCGTCAAGCCTGCCGCGAAGACCGGTACTGTAGCAAAGAGTACTCAATCGGTGACTAAAGCATTACCGAAACCAGCCTCAAAAAGCAAGTCTTCAAAAGCAGGTCATGGAGCTTCAACGGCAAATACTGCTGACGACTGGGAAGAGTTTTGATTTGATCTCACGTCGTTATTGGTGAGCATAAAAAAAGCAGCGGGAGAAGGTGTTCTTCCGCTGCTTTTTTGTCACTGCGACATGCGTACTGCGTGTTCTCATATCGCACAATAGGCGACGATGGGGGTGTAATCAGCTTAATTCGCTTTGTTTGACGATGGTGTGCGAGATCAGACCATATTCTTTGGCTTCTTCGGCGCTCATCCAATAGTCACGATCGATATCATTCGTGACACGTTCGAGGGTCTGGCCAGATTCACGTGCGATCAGGGCGGAGATGCGTTCACGCACTTTGACGATTTCACGTGCTTGAATCGCGATATCGGTCGCTTGACCGCCGCAGCCACCGCTAGGTTGATGGATCAGGAAGCGGGTATTTGGCAAGCAAACACGTCGTTCTTTTGGAACGGACAAGAAAACGCTCACAGCGGCACTACCAACCCAACCAGTGCCGACCATATTGACTGGAATATCGATGAATTTGATCATGTCATGGATCACATCGCCAGACTCGACATGGCCGCCAGGGGACGATACCAAGATAGTGATAGGGTCCTTGGATTCGGCAGCCAGTGCGATTAGGCGCTTGCTGACGTCAGCCGCGAGTTTGTCGTTGATCGTGCCAAACACCAATACCGTGCGGGATTTGAATGCCTTCTCTTCCAAGAAAGGGCTACGCGCTGCGTCGATGTTGTCGTTGTCTTTTTCGTCGGCCATAGAGTTTGCTTTTTGTATGAAGTTGTTGTGGTTAAAGAATCGAGGTACTGTGCACTTTAGATGGCTACCGTATCGGCTTTTTTCAAGTAAGTTTCTGCCAGCCGCACCCAATAGGTGGCGCCGATGGGTAACAAATCGTCGTTAAAGTCATAGCTGGGGTTATGCAGGTTACAGGGACCAAGGCCATGACCGATGTCGCGATGTTCGCCGTCACCGTTACCAATAAAGACATAGCACCCCGGTTTTTCTTGCAGCATAAACGCAAAATCTTCAGCGCCCATGGTTGGTTCAACTTGTGCATCGACCTTGTCCGCGCCCACGACAGAGCGCATGACTTCCGTTGCAAATGCGGTTTCTTTGGCGTGGTTAATCAGCGGCGGATAGTTGCGTTTAAACGTAAAATCTACCTCGGCATCAAAGGCTGCTGCCGTGTGCTCTGCGATCTTGCGCATGCGCTGCTCTATCATGTCAAGCATCCCTGTACTGAAAGTGCGTACGGTACCGATTAACTGGGCCTCGTCAGGAATGACGTTGGTGGCGCTGCCAGCATGAATTTGTGTGACGGATAACACGGCCGATTCCAACGGGCTGGCGTTACGACTGACAATGGTTTGCCAGCTTTGTGCAATCTGAATCGCTGCCATCACAGGGTCAATGCCTTTATGCGGTTGAGCGGCATGGGCACCTTTGCCTTTGACGGTGACATAAAACTCATTTGATGAGGCCATCATCGGGCCCGGTGTGACACCAAAGCTGCCGACGGCGGCGCCGGGCCAGTTGTGCATTCCAAACACAGCTTCCATGGGATATTTTTCAAATAATCCATCCTTGATCATGGCTCTCGCGCCACCACCACCTTCTTCAGCCGGTTGAAAAATGACGTAGACGGTGCCATCGAAAATTTTATGCTGGGATAAATAGTGCGCCGCACCGAGAAGCATCGCAGTATGACCATCATGGCCACAAGCATGCATTTTTCCGGCATGACGGGAGGTATGGGCAAAGCTGTTAATCTCTTGCATCGGTAACGCATCCATATCGGCGCGTAAGCCGATGGCTCGCTCGCTGGTGCCATTTTTGATGATGCCCACTACGCCTGTAACACCCAGTCCTTTGACGACAGTGATGCCCCATTCTTGCAGTTTATTGGCAACGACTTCCGATGTGCGGTGTTCTTCATAACAAAGTTCTGGATGTGCGTGAATATCACGGCGAATTTGTTGAATTTCATGTTGAAATTCGATAATAGGGTCAATCAGTTGCATTGCAGTCTCCGCATTGTGCTGTTGTAAATAGCCAATTTTTTAGAAATCGCGACAACATTGCACAACATTTTATTTTGTTAGCCATCACGGTACATCACCAGCTTGTGCGATGGAAGTGTCAATAAGAACCATATCAAGAACGATACCAGATTCTGTGTCTTACTGTGTAGTGCCTCGTCAGGCTTTGTCCAATGATGATGACTAGAACATGAGCCGAGCGTAAATTTTGCCTAAAATACAGTTATACATGGCGGTGATGAGCGGTATACGAATAATAAAGCAGACAGCTATGTTGCGCTGCACTATAGTTACACCTGTCTCCTCCAACACCTCCTAAGGTTTGGATTTAACCCGCAGCCGTTAGGTAGCGGGTTTTTTTTGCCTACGGCGATCGCGTGACATGCTGATTATCCACAGACCTGTTATTTTGTTTCTGTTAATAAAAAATATGCAAGTCAGTCAAATGACAAAAAATGTCCCAGCCCCAATACTCATCAGGGTGTCTGATTAATTTTTTAAGTTTATGTGCAGAATGGGATCGTGAATTTGATGTCGATGGCGCACTTGATCATGTGATGCAAACATTTCTGCGTGGAAATGAATGTGCAAATTAGATATTCGTTTTGTGAATGATTGATATGCAAAAATAGTGGTTGGTGTATTTGTTGCGCTGCGATATAGTTACACCTGTCTCCTCCAATACCTCCTAAGGGTTTGGATTTAAGCCCGCCTCAAGCGGGCTATTTTTTTATCTGTACATCCTTTTACTTCCCGCCGTTTCCCTGCTAGCCAACGACCCAGCTTCCATCGAGCGTTACTTCGTCGCAATTGAATCCTTCGCCCATTCTGTCCATAACAACAAAATCACTCACCTGATGCAACGCAATTAGCGGATGGTGCCAGACGCCTCGGGCGTAATTGATTCCTTGGAAACCCTTGCAAATAAAGGCTTGCATCAATCTCGGATCAAACTCTCCGGGTGGGGCGACGACGACCAGATAGTCATTTTCAGCGTTGGTGGTGATGGGAACAAACGCCTGACTGCCCAACGGATGCCGTTCCATGACCGTGATGGCCAATGGCAAGTATCGTGGTTGCCCGCGAAACAGGCTGAGGATAGTTTTGCCATCCTGAGCGTGAGTATCGGCGGTTGCCAATGCATGAAAGCGCTCGGTCGTTCCCTGATTGATGGAGTAACGACGCGCGCCTTCAAGCATGATGACTTCACCAAAAGGGGCGAAGGCTTCTCGGGTCAGGGGTTGGATAGTCAGGGTAGGCATGATGCGCTTTCTGGGGATGAATTTATACCAGTCTGCTGTGCAAACGCAAACGCGATACACCGCCGTCAGGGAAGATGTTCACTCGGATATGTGTGATCGCGCCGAGTGATTGGATTTCTTGCTGATAATAATGCTGATAATCCATTTGCAGTTTTTGCTGCGGCAGCAACACCGGCCAGAACATCGATTGCGTGATCAGAGAGGTGTCAGTGCCACCTGCCATGGAAGCCGCTTGAATGGAGCAGCTGTCTGGGAAGTTGCCCTTAAAGTGGCAGGTATCGACTTCAATTTTTTCGACGATGCCAGGATGAGCCAGCGCGATAATGCACCAATCGTTTCCTGGTTCGCGTCGACGACGGGTTTCCCAACCATCGCCCATATTCACGCCGCGACCTGGCATAAGCAGGTTGGATGCCAGCCCGAAGTGTTGGTTGTTCGTGGCAACAACATAGCCACCGTTTTCCATGGCAATTAAATCGTACAAGCTGGTGCGGTCTGCTGCGGCCCAGTCGTTTTCTGGTTGCGCGTAGGCCCGCAAACGTGCCACGCCACCGTCTGGATAGATGTTTAGGCGTAAGTGCGTGAACGCGCCAGGATGCGTGATCTCATGATAATGATGGCTGTTACCCTGCAAATTGACCGATGGCAGCACTTCCTGCCAGACCGTGTTCGCATCTGGTTCGCCGTTGGCGATAAAGGCGCCTTCTAGTGATGCGGCAGGTGGGTAATTCCCTGTGAAATGGCTGGTATCAATATCAACGCCTTTCAACACGCCAGCACGCGCGAGTTTGAGTGTGCACCAGTCATAGCCATTGACGCGCTTGCGACGGGACTCCCAGCCATCCATCCATTTACCGTTGGTATCGTATTTTCCGGGAATAAATACGGCTGGTTCCGGATTGAGCATCCGCGCCATTCCAGCAAAAAAATCATCGCTGCAAGCCATGGTTGTTGCACCTAAACGCGGGTCAGCAAGGTTAGGGTAGCGACGGGTAAATTCAGGTGCATTGGGGTCGAGAGTAATCGTTGCCATGAGCTGCTTTCAATAGAGGAGTCGGTATATTTTTGACAGATTTACGGTTGAACGGGAGCTGGTGCTGCACCGCCTTCTACCCAGTGCGCAATGACTGCGCGTTCTTCGTCTGTGATATTCGTCAGATTGCCCAAGGGCATCATTTTTTGTTGTACCACTTGCTGATAAATCAGCTGCGATTTTGCTTCAATCATGCCGGGCTGATCAAACATCAATCCTTTCGCTGGGCTATCGATCAAGCTGGGATGCGATGAATGGCATTGGATACAGCGTGCTTGCACAATGTGCTGTACCTCAGCGAACTGGTTGATGGTACTCGTCGTCGCTGATGTAGCGACAGGTTTCGGGGCAATCCATGCCGCCACGCCAGCCAGAATGGTAAGCGCCAGTACTGGGTAAATAGGCTGTGTCTTCCCTTTATGGCGCAGAATAAAAAACTGTCTGACTAGCACCCCAGCGACCATCATTAACACCAGGACGACCCAATTGTTGCTGGCGCTGTAGGTCATACTGTAATGGTTAGAGAGCATCGCAAACAAGACTGGTAACGTGAAGTAGGTGTTGTGTACGCTACGCTGTTTGCCACGTTGTCCATGTACAGGATCAACTGGTTGTCCTGCTTTCATTGCGGCGACCACTTTGCGTTGTCCCGGAATGATCCAGAAAAACACGTTTGCACTCATGATCGTGGCGATCATGGCGCCGATGATCAGAAATGCAGCGCGTCCAGAGAATAAATGACAAGCACCCCACGCAGCGGCAATCACATAACCGATAATCAACGTAGAGAGCAATCGTTCATTCTTGCCGAACAAACGACACATCAAGTCATAGACAACCCAGCCCAGGGCCAGAAAACCTAAAGCAGCTGCCACGGCAATTGTCGGCGTCAACGATGCAACGGAGGGATCGATCAGGTAAGTGCGGGCATTGAACAGATAGACTAAGGTGAACAAGCTAAAGCCTGACAACCAGGTACTATAGGATTCCCAATAAAACCAATGCAAATGTTCTGGTAACCGCGGCGGTGCTCCGAGATATTTTTGCGGATTATAAAATCCACCGCCATGTACCGCCCATAATTCTCCGCCAACTCCTTGCTGGCGCAGTTGTTCATCGGTAGGTGGCGTTAAATGGTTGTCGAGCCAGACAAAATAAAATGACGAGCCTATCCACGCAATCGCCACAATCACGTGCAGCCAACGTAATAATAGATTGGCCCAATCGAATAAATACGCTTCCATGAATCTTCCTAACTACCGCGATAGGTTGAGTAGCTCCAAGGCGTTGTGACCAGGGGCACGTGATAATGTTGGGTGGCATCCGCGACGCCAAATCGTAAAGTGACGATATTCAGAAACGCAGGTTCAGTCAGACGGATGCCGAGTGCCTGAAAATAGCTGCCCACATCAAAATCTAATTCATAAATGCCGCTAGTGAAGGCGTCTCCCTCCAATAAAGGCTGATCACAGCGACCATCTGCATTGGTCAGGCGTTCACAGACCAATTGCCGTTGGCCGCCATCCGTACGGTACAGACGTACCTGTATCCCTTGTCCTGGTTTGCCGTGGGCTGTGTCGAGTACATGCGTCGTCAGACGTCCCATACTACTCCTCTGTTTTTGTTTAAATAATTAAGCAATATTGTCGACAATCTTAAGTCGTTTAAAAACAGCGTGTCAAACAAAAATTCTATAACTCATTGTTAAAAAAGAGTTTTAAGACTATTTTCGCAACAGAAATTTAAATTTCAGTCATTTATTATTTATAGATTGTCGACAATTATGATTAAATACGAGATAAATAAAACGCGTCACTCCGTTATCCTGACGTGCTTACCTCGCAGTACAACAGTGAATAAATCGACAATTACCATTGTGAATAGCAGCAACTCTAACGACCTCGACACCGCCGACAACGCTGAAAAAGAACAGCGCATGTACCGCGACATCTACGATGCCATCATGGACCATCGTTTGCCTGCACGCACAAAATTAACTGAGCAATCTTTGAGCCAGATATACAGCATGGCGCGCCACGGGGTACGCAAGGTGTTAAATCAATTATGCGCCGATGGATTAGTCGACTTGGAGCCCAATCGTGGTGCATTTATTGCCAGCCCGGGTGAAAAAGAGGCGCGGGATATGTTTGAGCTGCGCCAGAACCTCGAAGAGCTGGCATTAGAAAAAGTGCTAGTGCAAGCCGATGTTGATGCCTTGGCTGGACTGCGTCAGATGGTTGAGCGCGAACGTGACGCGTATCAGCAAGGTGACCGTGCACAATGGATCCGGCTTTCGGCAGATTTTCATATCGAGTTGGCAAGAATGAGCGGTAATGATTTATTGGTCGAGATGCTGCGCCGGTTAGTGTCTCGCACGACCTTAATGATCTCCAGTAACGAGGTGCCAGGTACACGTCCTTGCTCGTTTGATGAACACTTCAAAGTACTGGAAGCATTAGAGCGCCGCGATAAAAAATCGGCGCTGCATGAAATGGCACAACATTTGCATCAATGCGCTTGTCGTACCCCAAAAAATGTTGGAAAAAGTTTTGATTTAAAAGCGGTACTCGGACAACGTGGCTGATCGGTAGCGGCTTATGCCGACGGTATCAGCAACGACGTTCTGACATTGATGGAGAATAAAGACGAATGACAATCATCTCAGCTTATCCGCGCGATCTGATTGGATATGGCCACCACGTGCCACACGCACAATGGCCACAGCAGGCACGGATTGCCGTGCAATTTGTATTGAACTATGAAGAGGGCGGTGAAAACTGTGTTCTGCATGGCGACAAAGCATCGGAGCAGTTTTTATCCGAAATCGTTGGCGCTGCAGCGTATGAAGCGCGGCATATGTCGATGGAATCGATTTATGAATACGGCTCCCGCGCTGGGGTGTGGCGGATTTTGCGTGAATTTGAAAAGCGCGACTTACCATTAACGATTTTTGGTGTCGCGATGGCCTTGCAGCGTCATCCTGAACTGACAAACGCGTTTTCAGAACTTGGTCATGAGATCGCTTGCCACGGCCTGCGCTGGATTCATTACCAGAATCTGGATCAGGCAATCGAGCGCGAGCATATGCAACAAGCCGTACAGATCATGCGTGAGCTGACGGGGAGTGCGCCCTTAGGCTGGTACACCGGACGTGATTCACCGAATACGCGCCGACTGGTGGTAGAGCATGGGGGCTTTGCGTATGACGCCGATTATTATGGCGATGATTTGCCATTCTGGACCGAGGTCAGTACGCAATCAGGTGAGGTGAAACCACATCTGGTAGTGCCGTACACCTTGGATAGTAATGATATGCGTTTTGCTACCCCACAGGGTTTCAATACGGGTGAGCAGTTTTTTACGTATTTAAAAGATAGTTTTGATGTGCTGTATGCCGAGGGTGATCCTGACGGCGACAATGCCCCCAAGATGTTATCGGTAGGGATGCATTGCCGTTTGCTAGGAAGACCAGGCCGTTTCAGAGCTTTGCAGCGCTTTCTGGATTACGTGCAATCGCATGACAAGGTCTGGATCTGTCGTCGTATCGATATTGCGCAGCACTGGATGGCAACACATCCGTATTCTGCTGTGAAAAAGACAGGAGAATCAGTATGAGTATGACCTACCGGTTAGCGACATTAAACCTTGTGCCGGAAGCAGAGTTTGTCGAGGTGTTGGGCGGTATTTTTGAGCATTCTCCATGGGTGGCGCAGGCAGTTGTCGGACAACGGCCGTTTTTGAGTATCCATGACTTGCATTCGGCGATGGCACGAGCCGTGCGTGAGGCGGATGAAGAAGCGCGCGTAACGCTCATTCGCGCCCATCCGGAACTGGCAGGTAAAGCAGCAGTCCGAGGAGAGTTAACAGCAGAGTCAACGCGTGAACAACGTGGTGCGGGATTGAATCAGTGTAGTCCCGAAGAATTCGCGGAATTACAACGTTTAAATGATCAATATAATAAGAAATTTGGCTTTCCTTTCATCATTGCTGTACGAGGACATGACAGACAAAGTATTATCCGGCACTTCACGCAGCGGCTCCATGCAGACCGCATCACTGAAATGCAGGAATGCATAGAACAAATTGTACGGATTGGCGGCTTTCGACTTGCTGACTTAATCAAATCCTGAGGCTGAGCCTGGGTCTGATCCTAGTCTGGCTTCCGGAACGATGCTGACTCAGAATAAATTTCGCCATTCCAGAGAGAAAACCAGATTTTCCAAGCGCATTGCGCGCTGCTGCGACAGAATTTTTTTACCACCTAGATAAAGGAAGAATGATGAAAATGAAATTCAATAGTCTGGTCGTCGCAGTCGCGGCAACGCTGGCGGCAGGGAGCGCGCTGGCGCAGTCTACCGTCTCTGTTCAAGGTTTGGTTGATGTGTCCGCTGGTTCCATCAAATACAGTGGCGACACAGGCAGCAAACTTTCCGTCAATAGTGGTGGTATGACGACATCATGGCTGGGTTTTAAAGGCGTAGAAGATATTGGTAACGGCTTAAAAGTGGATTTTGCTTTGACGAGCTTTTTGCAAGTGGACAATGGTCAGTCTGGTCGTTTTTATGGCGATACGCTGTTTTCCCGCGATGCTAACGTTGGCATTTCTGGTGATTTCGGTAAGGTTTCCCTGGGCCGCAATTTGTCGCCAAACTTCTTGCCAGTGGTGATTTTTAACCCGTTTGGTGATTCGTTTAATTTCTCCCCATTGGTCTTGCATACATGGGTTTCAAGCGGTAACTTTGGTGCGCGTACCTGGGCGAACTCTTCTGCTGGTGACTCTGGCTGGAGCAACGAAATCATCTACACCACGCCAAATTTCAATGGTCTGACAGCGAACATCCATTACCAGGCAGGTGAGCAAGCTGGTAAAACTGGCGTCAATAACGTTGGCGCTAACGTGCTGTACTTCAATGGTCCTCTGGCATTGACTGCTTACTACCATCAGGTACAAGTAGCGAACCCAACACCGGGCGCGATCGTTGATGCAACCAGCACACCAATTAACTACGCTTCCATCAACTACCAAAAATCTTACTTTGTTGGTGGCAGCTATGATCTGAGCGTTGCTAAGTTGTTTGCGACGTATTCATCCAGCAAAAACGATAGCAGCACTGGTGCCGCAATGACAGACAAAACCTACAGCTTGGGCGCGAAAGTGCCAGCGGCTGGTGGTAACGTGTTGTTGGCGTTTGCGGATACAAAACGTTCAGGCAGCCTAGTTGGTGCAGATCTGAGCCGTGACACATTCTCCGCTGGTTACGACTATGATTTGTCCAAACGTACTGACGTGTATGCTGTTGCGATGAGCGACAAAATCAACACTGCCGATCGTGCAAGCAGCGTCGCTGTTGGTATCCGTCACAAGTTCTGATTGACATCCCCATCAGTTTGCCATCGAGCCTGATGGGGATTTTATTTTGCTTACTAAGAGTTAGCCGCGGCTTTGGTAAATGACGCGTTCCAGTTCCGGAACACCGTAGACATCGGCATTGCTCAGAAAGTCATCAAACGGGCCGAGCTTGTTAATAGTCTGGCCATTTTTAAATACGATTTGCAGACCTTCCAGTTCATTCCAGTCGCAATCGCATTCCAGTAACACATACACACCCTGATCGCCACTCTGACGGCGGCACACCAGAACCTCATCACCAAACTGGATATGCTTCCAGACCTGATCCGCGGCCTCTATGGAAATTAGTTCATTGCCTTCGCTTTTGGCGAACTGTACACAGTCCTTGTAATAAGCAAAAATCTCATCTTCAACGCCAAGCAAAATTTCGTGATCGAGTTCCAGAAAATGTGTGATGGCGTCACTGAACTCCTGTTGACGAGGGTCGTCAGGGTAGCCTTCGATCAAAAACTCACACTGATGACCGTTCAGTGCCGGGATCGCAACCGGTGCGCTGATCAGCCAGTCGTTTTCTGTCTCTTCTGTAAGTGGTCCGAGCGGAGCGATGTGCATAGCAGTCCTAATAAATAAGTGAAATGAATAAATGATGGATCGCTAGCGATGACACGAAGCCATTGCTTTGGGTGAGATCAGTAACAGCAGAAAAATGACCAATAAGCCAAACAACAAAAAGACGTGCAAGCCTGGCAAATGCGACAAACTATAGTGGCTGACCATACGGTTGACCAGACGATATAACTGAAACACGCACACTGCCATTCCCAGCCACCACGCCCACGCATACCTGCCCAACAGGCCAAAGGCGATCAGCAGACCAAGGAGGGCGATCAGCCAGAGAGTCGGTTGGTTGAAATTGATGTTGATACTCAGGTGGTTTGCGTTACCTGCAAGATTGAGCAGGGAGTTGCCGACCACAGCAGCAACATACACAACTGCTGTCACGGCGGCAAGGATAATCCGGGTTCGAGGCACAAGTAACCTTTTTTTAATGAAGTTGAGTTGCCTTTGGTGGGGCTTTGGGTTGGCGGGGTGGAATCTGTTACTACGCGAAATGCGTTGTATTTTATCAATTTTTTGAGGGGGATTTTTGGTTTCTGTATGAGCTTATTGCTCGGTAAAGTCGTAGGGCGGGTGCAACCTGCCAATGCGTTGTCTCAAGCGAACAACGCATTGGAAACAGCAAAACCGATGCTAAAGCTGCCACACAACTACTCAGGTGTTTTTTAGATAGAGATCGAGTTCATCGAACCAGACTTGCTTTTGCTCGTCGGATACAAATGCTGCTTCAAAGCTGTTGCGTGCGAGTTGTACCAGTTCTTCTTTACTCAGGTCCAATGCATCGGCTGTGGCGATGAAATTGGTGTTCATGTAGCCACCAAAATACGCCGGATCATCCGAATTAATGGTGACGCAGAGACCGTCGCGTAACATGCGAGCGATGTTGTGTTCGCGTAAATCTTTAACGACACATAACTTCAGATTCGATAAGGGGCAGACAGTCAGCGGCATGCGTGTTTGCTGTAAACGCTCCATCAAGGCTGCGTCTTCTTCGGCGCGGACACCGTGATCTATTCGCTCGACTTGTAAGACGTCGAGTGCGCCGTGGATGTAGGCGGGCGGTCCTTCTTCGCCTGCGTGCGCCACCAGATGGAAACCCATTGCTTGCGCCAGCGTAAATACATGAGCGAATTTTTCAGGCGGGTTACCAACTTCAGACGAGTCGAGACCAACGCCAATCCATACGTCTGCATAGTCATCACGCAAAGGTAAGGCGGCTTCGAGGGTGGCGATGGCATCTTCTTCGCTCAGATGGCGCAGGAAGCACAAGATCATGCTGGCAGAAAAACCATGTTCCGCCTTGGCTTCACGCAACGCGCGGGCGATACCGGCAAAGACGGTTTCAATAGCAATGCCGCGGGTTGTATGGGTTTGTGGATCGAAAAATAATTCGACGTGACGCACCTGATCGGCTAGCGCGCGTTGGATGTAGGCATGCGTCAGATCAAAAAAATCCTGTTCCGTTTGCAGTACTGCTGCCCCCGCATAATACAGATCCAGAAATGACTGTAAGTCGGCAAAGTCGTAAGCGACACGGACTTCTTCGACGTTGGCATACGGAAGCTTGACCTGATTTTTTTTAGCGAGGGCAAACATCAGTTCTGGTTCTAAAGAACCTTCGATATGCAAATGCAGCTCAGCTTTGGGTAAATGGCGGATGAAATCGTGTAATGAGGTGCTCATAGGGTGGCGTCACTTATTCTTGTTAGCGTTGCGATGGGCGAGAGTGTAGGGCGCTTCGCCCAGAGTTGCAATAATTGTGCGGCGACAGCGACGGCAATCACGCCCGGTTCTTTGCCACTAATACCAGAAACACCGATGGGGCAGACCATGTTTGGTCGCTGATGTTGGCCTATTCCACGTTCCTGCAAGCGGTTCTCAAAGCGGGCCCGTTTGGTTTTTGATCCAATCAGGCCAAACCACGCCACGTCCGGTTGTCGCAAAATATGTTCGCTCAGGATCAGATCGAGGCCGTGATGGTGGGTCATAACTAGAAAGTAGGCGTCTTTATCTGCGCTGGAGATGACTGCTTCTGGGGTGTCGGTGGCCTCGGTGATGATGTTGTCCGGTAATTCTGTCGGGAAAAGATGATCACGTTCATCGACCCAAGTAATACGGCACGGAACATATTGCAAAATATTAACCAGCGCAGTGCCAACATGGCCTGCGCCAAACAAGTACAAATGCGGTAGTCTTGCCTGTTCTTGTTGGTAATCATGGAGTTTGTGTTGCAGATCTTGATAGCTCCAGCAATCAACACGTTCTAAGCACAGACTTAACGCACCGCCACAGCACTGACCGAGGCTAGGTCCCAGTGAGAGATCAATATGGCGTGGTGTGGCGTCAGCGCTCGTTTCTGCCAGCCACAAACGGGCACTGGCGATCGCTTTCCATTCTAGATGGCCACCCCCGATGGTGTCATACTGAGTGTTCGCAGTCACCAGCATCCGTGTCCCTGCGCCACGCGGCGTAGACCCTTTGACTGCCGTGACGGTAATCAATACCGCTTTATCAGCAGGCGTCAGGCGGCGTAAGCTTTCCAGCCAATTGGTGCTTGTCGTTTGCATATCATGGACTCCGTAACGGCAAATAAGGCGAATAAGTCCACGATAGCAGTTTGCTTTGTGGAGAACATATACGCGCGCTGATGCTGCTTATTTCGTTAGCAGTATCTGACCGTTTAGCCGCCTTGCCAAAAGACAAGGCGTGCTGTTTGGCTGATCCAGAAGATAGTGAAACGTCGTGCTTTTGTATGGATTAATGGAAATAAACGGGTTGCGCCATCGATGCATCATATTGCCCAAGAAATTCATCAATTTCCTCGACAGTTGGCTCGCTGGCGATCAATTGGGTGACGTCATTACGGAAATCAATCGCTCTTGATCCTGCAATGAACCATTCACGATGCACGGCTTTATCAGTAATTTCATAGCCGCCAAAACGTAGCGCTTCGTGGTCAGCGTCTGCTCCGTATTCGACGACGCTGTAATGCTCGCTGTTATAGATGAGATTCATTTTGTGCATCCTTTCTGGCAAGAGGAAAAAAATCCTCGGTTTAACCGGACATGGTGCTTATGGCAGCGGATTTCAAGTGAGATAAGATGATCGGTACTGATGCAAAGAGGCAAATAGCGACAGACCCTCTCACGAAGTGCATGTTTATTTACAGTAACGACAGAATTCGCTACAGGTTTAGTCTACAAGTAAATGATCGATTCTTCCAGTAACAACTGATCATAGGGTGCTTGTTGCAGTGTTTCCCGGAGATTTTGCAGATGTTCAGCGCTGGCGACGCCAAGATACAGGTGTTGTATTTTCTGTCGCAGGAGGCGATTTAAGGTGACGCGCATGGTCAGATTGCCAATACAACAAAAACAACCGGGAGCAATTCTTTGAATGTTAATTTGTGCGGATGGAAGAAAGAGGAAATTTCCGGAAGGTAAACCTTCGAGGATAACGGCAATGCGGGAATCACTACCATGCCTATCCAGAAAACAAGCACCCGCCTGCCAGATCGTAGCTTCTCTTTGGGCATAGTCAGCACCGCTGACGATCGTCAGCGGTATGCGTTCAGACATGAATAGCTGGACAAGAAGCGGTTATTCGCCGCGCTTGGCGTATTTCACAGACTCAACACCTAACTGTTTCAATTTACGATACAGATGCGTGCGCTCTAGGCCAGTTTTTTCTGCGACCCGTGTCATGCTGCCGCTCTCACGGTTCAAGTGATATTCGAAATAAATCCGCTCGAATGCGTCTCTCGCTTCGCGTAATGGCAGGTCAAATGACAGGCTGGCAAATTGATTGACGGGTGCCACTGTCGCTGTAGCTGGTACGTTAAACGATCTGCTTTCGTAGCCAGTAGTTAACGCTTGCTGGTGATGCGAATGACTCTGACTACTGTTGTGATCGCCACTGATCACACGTAAAGGTGGCACGGCAGGACGGGTCGGTTCTGGTGTCCGAGTCAGACCCTGTTGTACTGCTTTTAATAACTTTTGCAAAGCAATTGGTTTTTCCAGGAAGTTGAGTGCACCAATCCGTGTTGCTTCAACTGCGGTATCAATTGTTGCATGACCAGACATCATAATGACTGGCATCGTCAATAGACCATCCCGTTGCCATTCTTTGAGCAGCGTTACACCATCTGTATCGGGCATCCAGATATCCAACAACACCAGATCAGGTTTTGCTTCCTGACGGGCGAGGCGCGCCTGATGTGCATTTTCAGCTAGTTGTACGACATGCCCTTCATCTCCGAGAATTTCCGAAAGTAATTCTCGGATACCCATTTCATCATCTACGACCAGAATATTTGCCATAAAATTACCCTATTACCGCCCCTATGATTTTTTCCTTGTTGATGCCTGCACCTTTCTGTGAAGATGTCAGGTGACTACCTGCAGACTCAACTTGCTTTTGATTCCGGTGCTAACTTTAACAGTAAAATCGCTACTTTTGCACCGTTTGTATCAGTACGATTTTGAATATCAATTCTACCGCCGTGCTCGTCGATGATTTTTTTGACCATTGCAAGACCTAAACCGGTGCCGCGTGGCTTGGATGTTGCATATGGTTCAAAAGCTCTGGCCAGAATTTTTTTAGAAAAACCAGGGCCATTATCAATGATTGACAGACGGACTGCCGATTGAACGTCAGTTCCTTTCGTGTTGTATCTTACAACTTCAGTGATCACATCGATGCGTGGCGAGATGTCTGAATGTGGGCTATCCGCCACGGCATCCTGTGCATTTTGTAACAAATTATGAATGACCTGACGTAATTGTGTTGCATCGCCCATGATTTTAGGTAAATCCGGGGCCATGCTCAGCTGAATAATATCGCGGTCGTCCCCTGCCAAGTATAAGTGTAAGACTTCATCAATCAGTTCACCCAGATTGAGCTGAGATAAAACAGCGGGTGGCGTCTTTGCATAGTCACGAAAATCATCGACCATGCGTTTCATTGATGCAACCTGATTGACGATTGTCGTTGTGCTTTTATTCAAAATCGCCACATCGACTTCATTGAGTTTATCTTGCAACTTCATTTGTAGGCGTTCAGCCGATAATTGGATTGGCGTCAACGGGTTTTTAATTTCATGGGCTAGTCGCCGCGCTACTTCACCCCAGGCAATAGAACGCTGTGCGGAAATAATATTGCTGATATCGTCAAACACAATCACGTAGCCATTGCCTGATCCAACCGGTAAGTGGGAACCGCGTGCCAGCAAGGTAATGCTGGCATTCTCGTCATTGGGCATGGCATCTGCTGCGGGCGGTTGCTGGTTAATCGTGTCAGGACGGGGTACTTCGATTTGTTGTTGCCAGTGCTGTTCTTGACCGTCTTTACCACCAGCCGCCGATTGTGCTTGCTGCGCTGAAAATGCTTTATCAATTTCTGTTGCAAACTCACTCATACCGAGAATGGAGCTCAGAGATTTGCCAATTTCTGCCTCAAGAGGACGTTGTAAAATCCGTTCTACCGACTCATTACAGGTGACTAGATGTCCTGCCTGATCGAGTACCATCACGCCCGCCGACATGTTTGCCAGGACGGACTCGAGATAGGCTTTGGCATTTTCTAGTTCGTTACGATTTTTTTCAACTGCTGCCCGGGCATCAAATAATTGCCTTGTCATGGTGTTAAATGACTGCGTCAGGCTACCCAGTTCATCTGAGCTTGCGACGATAGGACGCGGCGAAAAGTTACCTTCAGTAACAGCTTTAGTACCCTCTGCGAGCAGTAGTAAGGGGCGAGCAAGTTGTCCCGAAATCAGGAATGCACTCGTGATCGCTGCAAAAATAGCCAGCAGCAAGGTTAATGTCAGGGTAAAGATATACATGGTTTTCAGGCTGCCACGACCTAATGACCGGACCTGATACTCACTCGATGCGTTACGTAGGGCCTCGGCGTGCATGGCAATGCTGGCAGGAACGGGTTGAATTAATTGCAGATAATACGTGTCGTTTTGAAAAGAGAGTCCACTGTCACTATTTTCAAGTTTAATAACAACCCGTGAGCGCAGGATTTTTTTTGGTTCCTGGGCAAGAACCGGCCGTTTGGCACCGTTGGTTGCAGCGTCATTTTCTGGATGATGGTCTTCTTCGCCGATAATTTTTTCATCCGTCGCTGCATAAATCCGCGAACTACGTGCTGAACGTATCATGTCAGCGGTAGGAAGTTCCGGTACCAAATGATCAAAGTTCTGGTTGGCTGCAGTAATCAGCCGACCTCGGCTATTGACGATACACGCTTCTTGGACACCAGCTCGTTCACGTAAGCGCGAGAGGGTTAGTGCAGAGGAGCTCGACGGGGATGTTAATTCGCCTGCCATATCACGCGCTTTGGTTTTTAGGTCCGCAAGCAGGAAATCGAGAGCGCTGAGTCCGAGATTTTTACCTGAATCGAGCGCAGACTCCACTTTGACATCAAACCACGATTCAATCGATTTCGATACAAACGTCACCGATACCATATAAATCACGGTCCCCGGCAAAATGCCAACCAGTGCAAATAATAGGACCAGGCGTGTCATCAGTCGTGAGCCAAACTCACGGCTGCGGAAACGACTAAATAGGCGTAACAGGAGGGTAGCGATTAAGACCAGCAAGGCTAATGCGACCAGCGCATTGGCTCCGAGTAGCCAGCCATAGTAATGCTCAAAGCGTGCTGAATTATCCGCTGCGGTGGTGAGTAAAAACAGCAGGATACTCATGAGAGCTCCGCCGATAATTAAGGCATACCGCAAAAATTTCGTCACTTTTCTTCGGCCTTGAAAGTAAAGCGTTTCCAATCTGAAGAGAAGCGCCAGTCACTATCATTGAGTGAGGTGATAAGGAAGGTTTTTGGCAGATAACTCAGATCAAGCTTGAGTTTGACGCCCACATTGTAAATGGCGCCGGGTGTCAGACTACTTTTGTCAGCAACGATCCATCGGCGCGGGCGTAGCACGAGTGCTAACGCATCTTCAAGCGTCGCAAAATTTTGCTGTAAACCGTTATTGATGGTGCCAGTGTAATTTCTGGTCCAAGGATTGTAAGCAATCCTGACGGTTTGTATGGAACGTATTGTTTTTTCATCCAACCAGTACCAGCGTGGACGTGTCAGTTCGACTTCGGTGGTAAAGGATAAGGGGATCTCTTTGGCAATAGCATCAACCAGACCGCGACTAAGTTCAAACGAAAAACTCGCAGAAATCCGGTAGCCTTCATCTGTCGCTTCCAGTTTTGCTGAAGTGACTTCCGCTTCTGTTGCATGGGCTGCCGGAACGACGAGCACGGCCAATACCGCTAACATCATTGTCAGCATGAATTGGCGTAACGGTGCTGTTAGTCGAAAGCGCATGCAATAAGAAAATAAAATCGGGAGTCATAATGACAGGACTGGCGTCGATTTGTTCCGCACACACGATCACTTGCGCTCATGGTTGGCGGTAAAACCGACGTCAGACTAAATGATAACGTGAAGCTCTCGATTTAGTTAGCTTTGGACAGGTTTTTGGAACAAGGCGTAGAACAAACCGTCATGTTCGTTGTTTGCATCGGACGAATTGGCCATCGTTGGTAATAATTGACCGGGTGCATCAAGGCGAATGGCACCATTTCTTTCAACGAAGGTTTGCGCTTGTTTTTCTGATTCCTGTGGCCAGATCGAGCATGTCACCATTAGCATCTTGCCGCCTGGTGCCAGCATGCGCCACAAATTATCTAGAATCCGTGAAGACAGGGCGGCGAGTTGCGCGGTATCTGTTTTACGTCTGAGCCAGCGACTATCCGGATGCCGACGTACGACCCCCGATGCCGTGCAGGGCACATCGGCCAGAATGCGGTCAAACGGTTTGTTATCCCACCAGCCGGAACGGGTGGCATCGCCTTGTTTGACCATTGCCGATAATTGCAGACGATCGAGGTTTTCATTAATTCTCTGAATCCGCGCCGTATCGATTTCGAGTGCGACTAACTCCAGATCGGCCAATTCCAGCAAGTGGCAGGTTTTACCACCAGGAGCGGCGCAGGCATCGAGCACGCGCATACCAGGCTCGACATCAAGTAAGGGCGCAGCCAATTGTGCAGCGGCGTCCTGTACTGAAACCAAACCAGTTTCAAAGCCAGGAATCTGTGTGACCGGAATCGGTTTGGTCAGACGGATGGCGTAGGGACCAATTTGACTGGCGGCGATTTGTTCGTTGGTCAGTAGTTCGAGATAGGCGGCCGTCGTCGTTTTGCGTTGATTGACGCGCAAAGTCAGCGGTGGCGCATGATTACCCGTAGTCAGAATCGCTTGCCATTCGTGCGGATAGGCTGCTTTGGTCTGGTCCACCCACCATTGTGGATAATTCCATACCGCTGCCGGTTGTTTCATGACCAATTTTAATAATTCGTCTTTTTCGCGCAGGAAGCGTCGTAAAACGGCATTCACCATGCCCTTTGCAAACACCATGTGCGGACTGGAGGTCGCTGCCGTCACTGCTTGGTCTACGACGACAAATTCTTCATAAGGCGCAGCCTCACCCTCGTTACTGACCAGTAAAGTCAGTGAGCAGCAAAGCAAACCGTATAACAACGCCGGCTCCGGCGTTTTATTAGTCATTGCTTTGAGTAAAGCATCGACACGGCCGACTTGGCGCATTGTCCGGTAAGAAATATCCTGAATCGCGCCACGTGCTTGGGGTAATGCATTCGTTTGCGAAAATACCTTCAGTAAAGCCTGTGGCAAGGCAGTCCCTTCAAGCACATACGCTACCGTTTGGGCGGCGCCAATCAAACTAAAAGCGAGTGAATCAGGCTTGAGATCTATTGCTTGTAGTTCTGGCACAACGAGTGGAGAGGGTGTGACAGGTTTGTGCGCTGGTTTATTGGCGGGCTTACCGAGGATTTTTCTTGGACGTTCTTGCATAGGAGTATTTTATTGTTACCAATGTAATGCGGTGCGCGACCTACGCGCTGCTGACGACGTATTCCAGTCACCACTGGTGGTGTTATTTTGTGACCAGTACAACGCTAGTGTACCAGCCAACATGCCTATACTGCTAATTCATCCGACGTTCACGCTACATCGTTCGCACGCTGGATGAGAAAAATACGCTGTTAAAAATAGGAATTGCGTAACGAAATGAACGAAAAGAAAAAAACGAAGTAAAAAAGAGCAGCAATAGTGCAAATAAATGATCGATTCAGCGCTGTAATGGTCAGACCGTCGGCGACTCGCTTCTGATGGGAGATAAGTGCCTCACTTCCAACCAGGTGCGGATGTCGTCAAACACTTTTGTTGCTTCTAGTTCATTAAAAATTTCATGATAAAACCCAGGATACAGATGGGCTGTCATCCATTGTGGCGAGCAGACGCCCGAAAATAGTTTGCTTCCTTCTGGATTGACTAGGTGATCATCGAGTGCTGCTAGCAACAATATTGGCACTTTCAGTCCGGAGGCATGCTGCAGACTGAAATCCATGGCGTTAAGCATACTGTTGAGAAGACGTGCACTGATTTTTCCATGCACTAGCTTGTCATTTTTGTATGCATAGACCACTTCGGCGTCGTGCGACAGAAAATGCGCCTTTAAGCCATTCGGAATCGCAAGACCAGGAAAGACCGCACTGGCAAAACGTAAAAAACCATGTTGCAATCCAGACATATCAATGGCAAGTGCCGGTGACGATAAGATGAGTGCTTTGATCGGCGCAATAGCGCCAGTCGCAAAGCGGGCAGCAAACAAACCACCCATACTATGCCCGAGCAATATCGGTGGACCGTCTAACTGCCGACGAAAATCATTGATCACCAATTCGGCATCACGTAAAAGCGCTGCATCGTCAGGAACATCACCGGACCGACCGCCAGATTGGCCGTGGCCGCGGTGATCATAGGTACGGACAATGAAGCCAAGGGCATTGAAGAAGCGCGCAACGTGAGCATACCGGCCGCAATGCTCACCAAGTCCATGCATGATCAGCACACCTTCTGCAGGCCCTGTTTGGCCCGGGGTGTCGCTTCTTGCTAATGGCCAGTCGCGCACAAAAATTGCGGTTTCGTCGTCCGCACAAAGCGAAAACTCTAGGGTGTTTTCAATATGCGCGGTCATGGGTTATATGCCCCACATGACTTCTCTTTGCATTTTATTGGCTGCGTGAAGCATTTCCAGTACGGGGAATACCCGCGTTGCAAAGCTGACACGCTGTGGTTGTTCATGTTCGTTGTCATCACCGTTTTCATTATGGTGGGCACTAACATCGCGGCTAACTTCATCAGAAATCGGGTGCGCTTTACTATCGGCGACGGCCGCTTCAATTTTTTCGATTGCCTGTGGCAGTTCTGCGGCTGTGATAATGCCGCGCTCAACGTCTTTTTCCAGAATATCCAGAATACGGCGAGCGTGTTCTTTGTACATCGTTACTTCAGTTGCTGCTTTAGATTTAAACGTAATGAGCATAATCTGTTTCCTTTGACGAGTAATGTTGCTAGGCGCACCGCAAGCCAGCGCCAGCGAATATCGCTCCGTGCGCTGGGATACATACAGCCTATGATAATCCCAAATCAGATGACGTGGTGTTTCAGTTTGCGACGAAGGAATTCATAAATGTGTCAACGATTTCAGGCGTCATTTTTTTGGGTGGACCAATGACAATCAGTTGGTAGGCCCAATTCCCACGCGAGACAAAGCGCGCTGCCATGGTAACTTCGGCATTTCCTTGATGACCCTGCACCCGCATGACGGTCCTAGGGGGCGCTGCTTGATCGATGATTTTTCCCTCAATATTCCGTATCATGCCATTTTGCATGGCTGCGAGAATATCACTGGCATTACCGAGATCGGTCAGCTTGGTACTGCCAACAGCAAAACTCAGTTGATCGACTTCACAAGCGGTCATTGTCATACTGAGTTTGCTTCCCGCGAGCAGAATAGGTTGTGTAAAACTATCGGGTTTGGCGGGCATCAAAATCGTAAATGGCGCATCGTTTGAATGGATATCGCGCCAGTTAAATTGAGGATTGCACGCCGACATCAGGCTAAGCCAGATGAGCGCGCACGACGTTAATAGTGTCTTTTTTATTATCATATAACTTCCTGAGCCAATTATTGGACGTCATCGCTTGCTATCGCTTGCTATTGCTTACTAATTTATCACTATTGATAATTGTTATTAATAATCAACTCCACTCAGTTGAACCACACCAAGTTGATCACCACTAAGGTATCATAAGTGATCATCCATAAATGCTGTCACCGCGCAACGAGCGCAGGTGAGATTCATTTTTTATAAAATCAAACTGGTACGACGATGCTGCCACGTTATTCTGCATTAATTTCGGTATCTTTTTTGGTCATGTTGAGTGCTTGTGACCGTTTAGGGATTGCTGATCCAGCCAAAGAAGCCGCGCAAAAAGAGTCGGATGCGCGGGCGACTGGTAGCGCATGCCGGCATGCCGGACGCGCGATTGAAGATTGCTATGCCTTAAATCCCGATGCCGCTAGAGCCTCGATTTTTGCTGGCTGGAAAGAAATGAACGACTATATGCGTGAAAACAAAATAGAAGTCGTCAAACCTGAATTGCCGCCCCGTACGGAGTCGGAGGCTGACGATGCCAGTGCGTCAGCATCAGCTTCGGCATCGGAGTCAGCTTCGGCTTCTGCCTCGGCTAAATCAAAAAAATAAACCCAGATGCCATTCCATGTACGCACCATGCGAGAAGCCGATCTGGCAGCGGTTTACGCCGTTCAGGTCCTTGCCTATGATGATATGGTGGAAAGTCTCGACGTCCTGCGTTCGCGCTTGCTGACGGCACCGGATACGGCATGGGTCGCGGAGAACAGAGACGGCATCGGCGCTTACTTGGTCGCTTATCCTTCGCAGCGAGGTAAAATTTCGCCCTTAGGTAGCGATTTTGAGTTAGCTCCCGTGGCCAACGCGTTATACATTCATGATTTGGCAGTCGCGCCAAGAATGGCCGGACGAGGTGTGGCTGGCGCTCTAGTACAACAAGCGTTGTCCTATGCGTTCAGCCAGCAGCTTGCGTATGTTTGTCTGGTTTCCGTTCAGGATAGCCTTGTATTCTGGAATAAGCTGGGTTTTGCGGAGGACCAAGAACTCAGTTCGGAACAGGCGTCCATGCTACTGACCTATTCCGGACCGGCTTACTATTGCACGAAAAACTTATAAACCGTCAGGAAAATTTTTTGGCGTTATTCAGCGCTCTTAGACTTATCAGAATTCGCTGATTGCTCATCTTGATCAGCCTTCTTGCCAGCATGGTGTATTTTTTTATAAATCACTTTTTTGCTGCCGCCTTCGCAAACCCCCACGACCCGTAAGCTGCTTTTAGTGTCTTTGGAAACGACGTTGAGTGAATAGTCCGTTACTTCTTTATGTTCCAGTTTGGTGTTGATTTTATTCATGATGTTGTCACAAGAGGTGACTGCGGCCCAACCCGAAGTCGCGCTTAACATCAAACTTAATCCCATGTTCGTTATTAATACTCGCTTATACATGTTGTCTTCTCCTTTTCAGTGGATGGTTTGCTGCTGTTCAAACTGACTGACATCGGCGTTTAAGCCTTTTGAACTGAACATCGTTGGCAACCGGAGCATGTCGCAAATTGAATGGGCTGCTCCCGCATCGTCGACAATCAGCTTTTTTGGTGTTACCGCGATGTGCTGTGAGTGATGCTGCAGGGCGTACCCTGCTGGTACTAGAAATAGACGAAAAAAAATGCTTATTAGAAAGAAAAAAAGTGTCTGATCATGGTACTTTCTCATTTGTTGGTGATCAACATGAACCGAACAACCTCTTTGATGCGAGGATATTGTTTAAAAGCTTGTACGATCTCAATCTTTGAGTAATATTTTCTTAGCAGTGTTTTCATGTCCCGTTTTTATTGCGGCGAATAAATAAAGAGATTGCTTGTAAACATACTGGTATTTCTATTAATTGACAATTTATCTAATAAAATAAATTTCTTTATGGGAATATGTGTTGTGTATTTTACTTCGTTTGATGGAAATAAATAGTAATGATGAGATTTGCTGCATCACATGCCAGTCGCATTGCCAAGACGCTAGTGATTTGTCTTATTGCTGCAATATTGCTGGCAGCAGGTGCTTTTATCTGGACTCTCAGGGTCCAGGAAATTCACAAATGGGAAAAACAAACCGAGACCTTTAGTATTGTGCTGGCAGAAAATACCAGCCAGCAAATGGATTTTGGTTACACAGCGTTGTCCAATATTGCCGACCGCATTGAGGACCACTGGAGTGTCAGTGCTGACTATTTGTCAAAGCAGCTCGGTACCAACGATTTTCATCAGTTTCTGAAAGAAAAGGTCGCCCTATTCCCTGCGATTGAAGTGATTTCCGTTCTGGATGTGGAAGGTAATGTGATCAGCACGTCGCGCGATTTTCCAGCGCCGACGTACAACCTCGGAGAGCGCGATTATTTTCAGGTTCAACGTAATAACGTCACACAAAAAGTGTATTTGAGCAACCCAGTGCGTAGCAAAACAACAGGGCACTGGCTCTTTTTTCTTAGCCACCGTTTGACCGGTAGTGATGGCGAATTTATTGGCGCGGTCATTCTTGGTATTTCTCCGGATTTTTATTCACGGTTTTATAAAAAACTGAGTTCAGATGGTCATGCTGCGATCAGTCTGATGCGTGATGACTTTACATATCTTGCGCAGTGGTCTGAACGAAAAGAAGAAATCGGACATGCAGATTTGACCGGCAGTGCTTATCGTCTTGTGAAAGAGATGAATCAACGATCTGGGGTATTAATTACCAACGGTGCTGCGTCGTCCGGACAATATGATGCGCCCAAACGTATGGAGGCGATACAAACGCTCGACAAATATCCATTGATTCTTAATTTTTCGATTGACGAGGACCTATACCTCGCTGACTGGTGGAAAATGAGTACCGCGGTTGTCATTGTTGCACTCTCCGCCACGGCGGTTCTGGCGGCTTCCTTTCGCATCCTGATTCGCTTATTTTTACTACGCGAGAGGGATATGCGAGTGATGACGGAACTCAAACGCGAAGCGGACCTGATTAACCGCAATCAAGCAGGTTTGTTGAATAGTTTGACGGAGCAACAAAGTGCATTGAAAGAGTCTTCTGATCGGTTACAAGCGATTTTTCAAAATGCAGTGGATGGCATTGTCATGATTGATGAAAGCGGGACGATCGAGGCGTTGAATCCAGCGGCGGCCTTAATTTACCGCTACTCAGAAGCAGAAGTGATCGGCAAAAATAACCAGTTATTATCACCACAAGGGCAGCCAGGACTAATGGAGCTGGTGATGACCAGACGCGAGTTTTTAAAGACAGGTCGTTTGCGTTTGGAAATAGAACGCGTCCGTAAAGGTGGGGATTTGTTTCCTGCAGAATTAGCAATCAGCGAATATTTCCTCGCCGGTAAACGCAAACTTATCGTCTTTGTCAGAGATATTTCAGAGCGCCGGAAAATTGAACGGATGAAGAATGAATTTATTTCGACGGTTAGCCATGAATTACGCACACCGCTGACCGCCATCCGTGGTGCGCTGGGGCTATTAATCGGAGGTGCGATGGGGGTGTTGCCCGAGAAGATATTGCCCTTGATGTCGATGGCACATAAAAATAGTATTAGTCTGACGCGCCTTATTAATGATTTACTCGATATTCAAAAAATCGAAGCCGGAAAAATGGACTTTATGATAGAGCGACTTAATCTCTATCATTTACTGCAATCGGCGGTGCAAAGTAATCAAGGGTTAGCAACAGAGTTAGCAGTGACGGTCAGTGTGATTGATGAAAATCACATTGCCAAGTCGCATGCAATTCAGGTCGATCAGGGACGTTTTCAGCAAGTGATGGCGAATTTGATTTCGAATGCATGTAAATATTCACCCGAGGGTGGTGCCGTTACTTTGTCTACCAGTTTGTTACCGAATGATCAAATCAGAGTGGCAGTCGCCGATCAGGGAATTGGTGTGCCGGATAACTTCAAGGACCGCATTTTCCAGAAATTTTCTCAGGCTGACTCCTCAGATACGCGAGCTAAAGGAGGAACCGGGCTGGGGCTGGCGATTTCTAAAGTGATTATTCAGCAAATGCAAGGTGAAATCGGCTTTTATAACCGTTCTGCTGAAGAGGGGAGTGGCGCGGTTTTTTATCTGGATTTACCGCTGGCGGTGACTAAAGATCTTGCTTAACTCTACATATCAAACATCTGCGAAAATCTTTGCCTACGATGCAAACATGCCGGCGCAACATGGAGATGGGTTTGCTGCGGTGTCGCCACTGTTGGGTTAGATTAATCCTAGATCTCGTGATTTGACGCCGCTAAATACGGTATTGATTTGTTGGTTATTGAGGCCGTAAATACGACTGAACAAACCGCCAAGCACCGCGCGATACTCATTTAACACCGGAAAATCGCGGTTTTGAAACAACTGCCCAGCATTAACTTTTGTTTGCTCGCCAACGATTTGCCCACCTTTCGTACCACCGCCGAGCACCCAGTAAACGCTGCCGTGACCGTGGTCAGTGCCTCGCTTGCCGTTTTCTCGGAAAGTACGACCAAACTCACTGATGACCACCACAGTCGTGTTTTGCCAGGCGTCACCCATTTCATTTTTATAGGTAGCAAGTCCGCGTCCGAGTTCTTCAAACTTGCCTGCCAGTGCACCTTTGGCACCGCCTTGGTCGACGTGCGTATCCCAGCCCCCGACGTCAATAAAGCCAAGGCTGTATTTTTCACGCATCATTTTGGCAATGCGCTTGGCTTCAAGGGTAAAGCCTTTGGTGGTAATGGCGTCGCGATTGGCCGCATTCATTTCGTCCTGCATTTCCATTGCAATATCCTGCCGCACCGCAAACCCTTCGCTCACCTGCTGCGCTAGACCTGTTTTGCCATACATTTTTTGAATGATATCGCTCTGGCGTGTATCCACGCTGGATTTGGATAGGCTGCGTAAAGAGGTGTTGCCAACGCTGGCCGTACCTTGCATTGAAATAGGTAACTGATCGGTGAATGCCATTGCTGGAACGCCTTTGCCATCGTTGATGACAGTTGCCAGACGATTCATAAAACCCGAATGATAGTTCCGTGAGGTATTGAGTGGTTGTCCAAGTTCTATCGTATCCTGCGTCTCAAAATGGCTGCGCGTAAGATCATCTGTGCCAGCAAATGGGATGAACGCGACCTCGCCATTTTTATACATCGGATAAATCGACTCTCTCAATGCAGGATGCAGGCCCCAGTCGGCATTGAGCTCGAGCGCTGATTGTGGATTGTCGCTGGGGCGAGCAATCGCAATGTTCGGTCGTGACTCGTAATAAAAACTACTAGATGTCGGTATCAATAGGTTGCACGCATCATAGCCACCGCGCAAAAACACCAGCAAGAGGCGATTCTGCGTTGCTGGTGCCGCCAGTGCATTGCTGCAATAGCCTGTCGCAGGCAAAACGCTCATCGCCAATAGAGATTTGAGTAGGTCACGGCGGTGCATGATGTTTCCTTCTGGCGGGCAAAATGAGTGATTAACGTCGCATCATTTCAGGTGAGGCGAGGAAGAAAATATTCCATTCGTTGGGCGATTTGGCTTGTTTTAAGGCATTGCGAGTTTCTGGACTGAATGTCCCGCTCATGGTCTTTGCATACATTGAGCTTGCCAACGCGGGTGCCGGTGGTTTATCCGTCAACGTCATATTGTCGACTTTGAACAAACCTGGTGTTCCAAACGCCATAGCGCGGGCAATATCAAAGCGTACATTCATTTGCCCAGGGCTGGCCCAGGCACTTTCGTCCATCGCATAGCCATCCGGTGTCGGATGACCGTTGAATGGTTGTCCCATCATATTGAGCCAATTGAGCATTGGGCCAGTATTTACAATATAGCTGCCATCGTAGGCGAGTCGGACGACACTGACGGCGTAATGCAAGGGGTCTTTGAACTTATGACCAAGCGAGGCAATAAATTCCGGTGAGTCAAACATGGTTCTCAGCGTTACTGGGATGTTTCCATCGCTTTGTAGAAAGCTGTTGGCCATGCTTTGTATCAGTGCATCGGATGGATTATCAGACACAAAATAGGTCGCCAGTTTTTTGCTGATGTAATGCGCCGTCGCTGGTTGGCGGGTTAGCATGGTCAATACATCTTCCATTTCATTCAGACCACGTCCATGAATAGTGTTTCCTAGAAACTGTTTGTCACCAAAATCATGACGTTGCGGGTTAAATTCAAACAGCCCCCGACGTAAATACAAGTGGCTGAGTTCGGGTTTGATTTTTGGAGGCGTGCCCAACAGGTTGACGCCGATACCGGTCAGTACACGCGCAAGTTCCTGTACATCTTTCTGAGAGTAGCCACTGTTGACACCCATGGTGTGCAATTCCATGATTTCGCGCGCATAGTTCTCATTGATATGGCCAAAGGCGTTATATTCGTTGTCGAGATAGCGCTGCATAGCGGGGTGATAGGCCGTCGCGCGCAGTAAATCGCGGAAGTTGCCAAGCGCATTCGGACGAATCGCATTTTCTTCAAAATCACCCAACATCGCCCGGATATTGTGTTTGCCGCTATGAATATTGAAGTGATTCATCCAGAACCAGGTCATTTGCTCTTGTAACTGGTTCGGTGAATAAATATCGCGTAACAAGGAGCGGGTCGCGGACTCGCGGTAGAGGCGGTTTAATTCCTGCTGATATGCTTTTCGCAGACTGTCATCAACACCTTTTTGCTGGTCTGCCTCGATCCGTTGTGCCTCCAATTTATGGATTAATTCTTCCATCGACAATTGGGTAATCGTCATGCTGTTGATCTGCGCCTGAATGACGTTGGGTACCACGCTACCGCGCGCGCGCAGTTGCTGATCCAGATAGCGGTCCATATTCACCGATTGCAATTGTTGATCGGATGTGAAATTGCTACCAAAAGTCAGGCGGTTTAATAACTGGCTTGGATTGACATTGGCTTTAGACAGCGTGTTGCCGATTGGAGGCAATGTCTTAACGTAATCATTCCTAGAATCTGGCCGTGTAGAAGACGAGCCGCACGCACTCAGTAGGCAAATCAGCGCGGCACCAGCAAGCCGTTGTATTGATAGAGAGCTAAACATGGACAGTCTGTACTCCGGTCACATTCAAAGCATATGAGGATACAACGAATCACCCTGAAAAGAGATGACCGCGACAGACCGTGGCTATGTATTTTTTTGTATATGAGCTCAACATGAGCAGAAAATTCAGATGTCGTTACTATCGTCGCTCTGACTATCATCCAGTGCAGAGGTCTGATCTTGGGCCTGATCAAAGTAACCAGAGATCAACCCGCTATCGCCTTGGCCACTGGCAGCAGTATTCAAATTGTCACCCGATAAGTTGTTATTCAAATTTGAATTAAACCGCTGATGTTCGTTACCGCCCATCATATGGCTGATTCCTTCGTACAAGAACGCACCCGCTGCAACGCCAGCTGCTGTCGAGGCAACGGTACCCAGAACGCTGCCGGTATTGCCACCAAAAAATCCTGACGAAGCAGGTTGCGCATATTGCACCGGTTGCATTGGTGCGCTCGCAACCGTAGGGTAAGCTGCTAAAGGTACACCCGTGACCGAGGTCGCACCGGACGGGTAGTCGCTCGTGTTACGGGCTGGTGGCACATTGAGTGCTCTGCTCGGCGCGCTATTACCCCAGCCGCTGACGGCAGGGTCAAGGAAATTGGAGGATGTGCCAGATTGATTTGCAGTCAGTGCGGCATTTAATGCTTTTTGTTCACGTAAATCAGCCTGCAAACTAGCAATCTGGCTATTCGCATTTGCCATTGCTTGATCCAGCAGTAGCGCGCGCTGCACTAACAAGTAACTTGCGTCGGCTTGCTTGCTGATGGCCGCATTGATCATTTGCAAGGCCAGCGGATCTTTATTAACGCCTTGAACCTGCACCAGTTGATCTAGAAAATTTTGCAATATCTGGATTTCTTGCGGTGACATCATTTTCTCCTGAGGTAAACATGACGGTTCCTATCTGGTCACGCTCTATCAAATTTCAATGCTTGTCCCGACAACATATTGAGTCAACATCTGTTCAGTGCTCTCTAAGTGCCGGTCTGTACTGAATGGCTTGAGCAACGTTGGGGGAAATGATTGGGACTGTTGGGGGCATTTTGTCGAACTGGTCTAGTTAATGTCTCAATATTGTTAACACAGGACAGGAAAGGAACGGTATTGCATGCGCATATTCAAACTGAACCAGTATCGGAAACTTTACTTCAGCGATGCGTTGTTGAATAAATTGGGAAACTGGCGAGGCAGCGACCAATCTGGCATCATCCGGTACGATTTACTAATCAGACAAGCCAATGCCGTACAAGCAAAACGAAAGTCGCCGTCATAAAATCACCAAGGCCAAATATAAAGTGACGAATTGGCGTGACTATCACAACGCCTTGCGGCGCCGTGGTGATATCACGATCTGGTTTACGGAGGATGCGATAGCGAGGTGGCATCCAGAGAAAACTGGAGGGCGTGGTCGTCCGAAGGAATATTCTGACATCGCGATGGAAACGGCGGGATTGATCCGTCAAGTATTTGATCTTCCGTTACGTCAAACTGAAGGTCTCATGATTTCGCTTGCTCGAGTGATGAGTGCAGCTATTGGAATTCCTGACTACAGTACCATTTCCAAGCGCAGCATTGATTCGCCGAAGCATGTTCTGAGCAAGGCTATGGAGCCAGGTAGCATCATCATCGTCGACAGCACCGGACTCAAGGTCTACGGAAAAGATGAATGGCACCAGGAAAAACATGACGTTGCGGCGCGGCGCACGTGGCGCAAACTGCATCTTGCCGTCGACGAGAAACATCAGGTAGTAGCGTGCGAACTGACCACGCCGGAAGTTGGCGACCCCACCGCCGTGCCGGATCTCCTCAATCAGATCGAGACGCCATTTGAAACTTTCATGGCTGACGGTGCCTATGACGGCGAACCGGTTTCTCAAGCTGTCCGAAGCAAACAACCCGATGCGAAACTGGTTGTGCCGCCGCACAAGACAGCCGTGGTTTCCGCAAAAGGCGATACGCAGCGAGACCAGCATATTCAAACTATTACGCAATTGGGGCGCATCACTTGGCAGAATAATACGGACTATAACCTGCGCAACTATGCGGAGCTCGCGGTGCAACGATACAAGCGCATTTTCGGCAACTCGATGAAAGCGCGCGCATTGCCTCAACAAAAAGCTGAGGTGTGTATCAGTGCGTCCGCGCTAAACAGAATGACAAATCTTGGCATGCCGGTGTCGGTGAAAATCTGAAAAATAGCTTCCAACCCGGGCTATTTGGCTAAATTTTGATATATTCAACAATGCCGAGTGGAGCAACGTCTTTGGCGATGCAAAGCTGACGACTGCATTACTGGATCGGCTGACGCACCATTGCCATATTATTGAAACAGGTAATGATTCCTATCGTTTCAAACATAGCAGTGCTACTGCAAAAATGCGGATTAAATCGAGAGAAAGAAGCCGAGAATTAAGCAAGTCTGAGACGGAGATATCTACAGAACCTGGTGATGTGACTGAACAAGAGTTTTAGTGCTTAAGCAGATTAATTCAGTTCAACAAATGGAGAAAACAATGCACACATAATTGATCGACAAACCTGAAACAAACTTGTATGCTCAACAACTAAGCGCCTGGTCAATATTCAATGCGCGCAGCGGGGGTGCGGATAAAAACTTGGACTACTTGGAGGTAGTTCATGTATTCATACGAAGATCGCATTAGAGCAGTAAAGCTCTACATCAAATTTGGGAAGCGCACTGCGCCGACCATCTTACAGCTGGGTTACCCTACAAAGAATGCTCTCAAGAGCTGGCATCGGGAATTCGAAGAATGTCGTGATTTGCCGGAAAGCTACGCGCGCAGGAAACCGACGTATTCTGAGCAGCAGAAGAAAGACGTCGTTGAACATTACTTTAACCACGGTTGCTGCATTGCTGCCACGGTCAAGGCATTGGGTTATCCCGGGCGAAAGACACTGAGCGACTGGATCAATGAACTGCACCCCGAAACAGAGAAGCGGATTCTTGGCAAAGTCTCGGGACTATTACATCCCCAAGAGTTCAAGCAGGCGGCGGTCATTGAACTTTGCACACGACAAGAAAGCGCGCAAGTAGTTGCACAAAAGCTGGACGTGGACAGGACGACGCTATATAAATGGACAAATCAACTACTTGGCCGTGAGGCCCTAGCATCCATGAAATGCCACAAAGACTCACCGCCAGAACCTGAACGTGCGGAACTGGAGCGACAAATCGAATCGCTTCGACGCGACATCCGACATCTGCAACTAGAACATGATCTCTTAAAGAAGGCCAACGAAATAATAAAAAAAGGCCAGGGCATCGACCTGCACCTTCTGCGCAATCAGGAGAAGACGATGTTAGTTGATGCCCTGAGAGAGACTTATGCACTGCCAGAACTTCTTACTAAGCTGGGTCTGGCGCGCAGCTCCTACTTTTATCATCGGGTTCGATTGCAGCTTGCTGACAAATATGGGGGTGTGCGTAGCAGCATCACTGAGATCTTTGAACTCAATCACCGTTGCTACGGCTATCGTCGGATACAGGCATCACTGGGCAAGCAGCAGGTCTTCCTCTCGGAAAAGGTCGTGCAGCGTTTGATGAAGCAAGAACGCTTGATCGTCGCCAAGGTCAAGCGACGCCGTTATAGTTCCTACCTGGGAGAAATCTGCCCTGCACCAGAGAATGTAATCAATCGCGATTTCCGTGCCGCAGTCCCCAATGAGAAGTGGCTCACCGACATCACGGAATTTCAAATCCCGGCCGGCAAGGTATATCTATCGCCGATGATTGATTGCTTCGATGGCATGGTCATCAGTTGGTCAATCGGCACGAGTCCAGACGCAAAGCTTGTCAACACGATGTTGGATGCCGCCATCGAGACGGTGGTCAATAGCAACGACCGGCCCATCGTTCACTCTGATCGTGGGGCTCATTATCGCTGGCCTGGGTGGCTATCGCGGATCAGTGATGCAAAGTTGATTCGTTCGATGTCGCGCAAAGCGTGCTCGCCTGATAATGCGGCATGCGAAGGATTCTTCGGGCGGCTGAAAACAGAAATGTTCTATCTTAGGGAATGGCAAGCGACTACCATTGAGCAGTTTATTCAGGCACTTGACTCATACATTCGTTGGTACAACGAAAAACGGATTAAAATTTCCCTTGGCTCTCGCAGTCCACTAGAATATCGCGAGAGTCTCGGGTTAACGACATAAATCAGTCCAAGTTTTTATCCGCACCCCCAGCTGGTCAAAATTGAGTGCGCGCCAACAATCCATCACTAAAAGTCATGGTTTTTATTTAAATTTAATCTTTTACAGGTAATTACTTGAATAACCTGGAATTTACGACTGTCTACATTCTCTGTAGATCATTTTTTTTTAACTAAAATGCTTAATAAACTAAGGCGTCTGTGTTTAATAGCGTTGATTTGCATCGTTCATTTAGTTGCTTTTTATTTTTTAAATAAAAATAAAATTTTTCTTAAATACCAACAGCCAAAACTCATGTTGGTAGTAAATTTAACTAAAGACGTGAATAAAGAATCAATTTTATTTAATAGCCACAAAGAGAAAAATAGTGTATCGCCTTCGTTTAAGCCACAGAAGATTTATACACCAAAGAATTTTGATTTAAGTGAGAAAATTTCAGAAAATTATCAAAATAACATTCAAGAGCCGAATATTAATGTAACTCCTAATTCTGTGCCGCTTGACTTAGATAGTTTGCGTCGTCAAGCCTTGAAAAATGATAAAGATCGTATAAGAGATCCCGTTGAGGAACTTCATAGAAAAGAGGCTTTAGATAAGACAGTTGAGTCTGAAATTACAAATGCAATAAAGCGAAGTGAGAAGAAAGATTGCCAAACTAAATATGCTGACAATGCTAGTTTTAAGCACTTAGCTGCCCTTGCTCCTTTGTTGTACGACACTATTACGGATCGTTGCAAATGGCGGTAAAAAAGTTGTTATTTTAATAATTAAGTCGCTTAAAAATTTTAACTGATTTTTAGATCATAAGAGGTTGTTAGTAATAGTTGTAGTAAATTTTCAATATAAATTATTGTTAATTTTTATATTAAAAAAATAAATATTTATTTTTTTATAAACAATTGCTATTATTTTTTTGCGAGCGAATGAAACTCGCGAATTGAAATCAATCTTAATCGATAGGGAAAGAAATGATTAATACTAAACAAAGTCGTTTTGTGGTTAGCGTCAAAGAATTGGAAAATCGTGTAGAGGAACAGAGTATTTTGACAGTTGTTCTTGCCATCGCAGGGGTGGTTACTACTAGTACCGCGAGTGCTTCAAATAGTTGTGGCCCTTTTAATAATGAGCCTTGCCAAACACCAGCAAGCTGTCATTTTTAATATCTGAATTACATTCATATTTTAAGCCTCAATTTCTTGATCTAGTGAGATGCCATGCTCATAAATACCAGCCTTTATGGCTGGTATTTCATTTATTTTAAATGATGAAAAAAATCCTTCCAAGTATTCTGATCACAAAAAAAACTGAAGGCGATACCGTTATTAATGCAGCAGGGACGTACTTTTCTGTATCAAATGAGACTGCATTGTTAGTAGATTTTATGATATCGAATGAGAATATTAGTGCTCAGGATTTAGCTGATAAGCTGTCTAGCTTCTTAGATTATTCAATTACAGCTGAGGATGTTCGTGACGCGATAGAGCAACTCCCAAGTGCTTTTTTTAACGAAGCACCAAATAAAAACAAATTTACTTTATCTATATCAATTTTAAAAGGTAAAGCACTGAATAATCTGGCACGAGTATTTTCAATTTTTTTTACCTTGCCCATGATATTTTTTGTTACAGCACTTACTTTATCGATATTTTTATATGTAAAACCTTTTGGTTCTGTTGTATATGGTAGTTCCTTGTTAACTCCATTATTAGTTTTCTTGAGCATTCTATTTCATGAAATAGGACATGCTGCGGCATGCTATGCCATGGGAGCAAAGCCAGGACGAATTGGGTTCGGTATAAACGGGGTATTTCCAACTTTTTTTACTGACGTTTCTGACATTTGGACTCGTGGTCGTAAAGAAAGAATGATTGTGGATGCTGGCGGAGTTTATTTTCAAATCATTTTTTCTGCTTTTTTAACTTTATTCATTCCACTAGATTCAACAATTGCTGCTTCGGTTAAATTAATTATTGTCTTAGCTGCTTTTTCGTGCTTACCCTATTTCAAATTTGATGGTTATTGGTTGTTAGGAGATTTTCTTGGAAAAGATAGCTTGGAAACTTGGATTGGAAATAATGTCCGCCAGTTATATAGCAAACTAACAAAAGGAAGTTTTTCTGCCATTGATTTGAAACTTTTATTGTGGCTTAGTGTTTATTATCTAGGCTTTTTGTGTTTACAAATTTGGTTACTATTTGCCGTGGTAAACTTGGCGGATATAAATAGTGATGATCTAATATTCCCTAACCTTAAAAATTGGCATCAGGTATTTAATTGGTTTGCTTCTCTAGGTACGCTTTCCTCGATCTTTGTTTTATTAATAGTATATTTATTTCTGATAGGTACAATAAAAATTTTGAATTTTGTAATCGGAAATTATTTTAGTGAATTAATAAAAGATGTTTGCATTTTATTTTCAGCCTTCTTTACTCTAATAATTGTGTATGTTTTTTTTCCATTACATGTGATATTCCCAAGTATAAAAAATAATATCTATAAAATTCATTCTGCGTTAAAAAAAATACATCCACCTATACCAAGTTCTTACCGTGTTGCAATCCGCAGCGAAATTACGAGATATAAAAAGATCATATGGTATTTAGTTTTAAGTAAAGTTAGTGTCCGAACAGGATTGTGGATAATACAGAAAACACATCGAGTAAATTCATCAGTTAACTTTAAAAGTATTAGAGAAATATCTGCACCTGTTGTTCTTGCCGCACCACATTTTGGCTCTTTCCTTAGCGGCGCGATGCTATTACTTTCTGAAATTGGAACATCAAAAAAGATAAATATTTTTTATGCAGATCCAAAAACTGATCCAGACAATGAAAGATATGAATTTTTCTATAGAAGATATTTCCCTGATGTATCAGTGCTCTTGAATAACAAGCGCGGCATAGTACAAGCAGTAAAAGCATTACGTAATAATGAAGTGCTCATCATCATGCCAGATGTATTTTATGGAAAAGATCTTGTGCAAATTCAGTTAATGAACAGAACTGTTGGTGTAATGACTGGGATCGCATATTTCCATAGAAAATTCCAAGCCAAGGTATTCCCTATATTGTCCAGTTTTAGTGGCTTATGCGGTGTTAACATCCATATAGAAAGTGAACTTTGCTTTAACAAGAGCTCAGATGATTACCAGTCTGATTACGTTCAAATTATGTCTGATATATTTATCTACTTCGAGAAGTGGTTCTTAGCGAAGCCACATGAATGGCATTGCTGGGAAAAATTTATAAATTTTTCATTTCCCAACTCAAACTAACCATTTATAGGTGTTTGTAGAAAATTTTATCAATTCTTTTTTAATATTAGGTATTTATAAAGCCGGATATTGAGCGTTATGCCTAATGAACTAGTATTTTTCTTTCAACTTGCTTCCCACACTTCTCATCATCGCTTAGGTGTTAATGCCATGTTGAAAGAAGGCCATCAATAATGACAGCAAGAGAGAGGTCAGCCTTCATGCGTTCGCTTGTAGCGGATATCGGTTATCTAGGTTGTATCCGGCTGGTCGATATCATCTTACATAGTCAAATTAGACATGCTTCATGTCGACCGCCGTAATGGCAGATGCTACATAGTTACCGTACCAGATCCAGGAAGGGCAGGTCATCCCCAAATTTGTTTCAACGTGATGAAACGTCTACTCAACTTGGGGAGGTTTAGGTGACGACACCCGCCATGAAGGTGGCTTAATGCTCCCTCAGTGCCCGTCTGTACTGGATGGCTTCCGCGACATGGGGTGTGCTAATGGTCTCTGCAGCGGCGAGGTCGGCGATGGTTCTCGCTACTTTTAATACCCGGTGATATGCGCGTGCAGACCAGGCAAACTTGGTGATGGCTTGGGTGAGAAGCTGTTGTGCGGCGGAATCCGGTTGGCATAAAGCATCAATTTCGCTGGTGCTGAGTAAGTTGTTGGCTTTTCCTTGTCGTTTCTGCTGGCGCTCAAATGCCGCTTCAACCCGTGCGTGGATGCTGGCGCTGGTTTCGCCGTCGGCTTGCCTGAGCAAGTCGGCATGCGGCAGGGCGGCAACCTGAATTTGCAGATCGATACGATCCAGTAAGGGGCCGGAAATTTTGTCCTGATAGCGATTGATGGTCTCAGGCGTGCAACGACATTTGCCATTACTGTGGCCGACATAGCCACAAGGACAAGGATTCATCGCGGCAACGAGCTGAAATCGTGCCGGAAAGTCGGCCTGACGTGCCGCGCGCGAAATCGTAATGTGACCCGATTCCAGCGGTTCGCGTAAGACTTCTAAGACTTTACGGTCAAATTCTGGGAGTTCATCTAAAAATAGCACCCCCCGATGCGCGAGAGAGATTTCTCCGGGGCGTGGGTTACCGCCCCCACCCACCAGCGCGACTGCAGAGGCTGTGTGATGGGGGGCGCGGTACGGCCGTATCTTCCACTTGTCAATCGAGAAGCCTGCTGTCAGTGATTGCACGGCAGCTGATTCCAACGCTTCCTGATCGGTCATGGTGGGCAAAATACCCGCAAAGCGCGCTGCCAGCATGGATTTACCTGTGCCGGGTGGACCGACCATTAATACGGAATGAGACCCAGCAGCGGCAACTTCGAGTGCCCGCTTGGCTTGTAACTGTCCCTTCACCTCGCTGAAGTCGGGGTAGATTGCTGCCTGCTTAGTCTCAACGGGGCGATGACGGGATAGCTTATCGTCACCGGAGATTGCGGCAAAGTGAGTGCAAACTTGGAGCAATGAATCCGCTGGGTAAATCGTCGCATCGCTGACTAATGCCGCTTCGTGCGCATTGGCGCTCGGTAAGATAAAGGCACGTTTGCGTTCCGGCCTTGTATCGCGCTGACTCTGGCAAATTGCAAAGGTCATTGCCAGGGCACCGCGAATCGGCCGTAACTCACCTGATAACGAGAGTTCACCTGCGAATTCATAGTGTTCCAGCATTTCGCCGGGGATTTGGCCTGAAGCAGCGAGGATGCCGAGGGCAATCGGCAAGTCGAATCTGCCTGATTCTTTGGGTAGATCTGCCGGCGCCAGATTGACCGTAATTCGCTTAGCCGGGAACTCAAAACGCGCGTTTTGTATGGCTGCGCGGACCCGGTCTTTGGATTCTTTGACTTCAGTTTCCGGCAAACCAACGATGGCAAAAGCTGGTAGACCATTCGCCAGATGCACTTCAACAGTCACTTGTGGCGCATGCATGCCGGCCAATGCACGGCTTTTTAAGACGGCAAGACTCACATTTTTCCTTTATGCTAAAAAGCTCTCACGCCCATACGGAATTAACCCCAGCAGAACGGAGGGGCGACGCATCAAATACCACTTTGTCTTTTAAATCAGTCCAGTCGCCGTGAATAATTTGATGAATACGACTGTAACCCGTCACCAAACGGGTAAGGATGACGTACTGGTGTGCATCCAGCAGATCGGATGCACCAAGGTTAAGAAAAAGAGAAAAAACTGAGGATGTCCCGCTTACTTTGGTGGGATCTGTGTTTCTAATGCTGCCACACGCGCTTCTAGTGCTTCCAGCTTGGCACGGGTCTTGGCTAACACTTGTGCCTGAATATCAAACTCTTCACGTGTGACCAGATCCAGTTTAGAGAATCCCTGGGTCATCATTGCTTTGACATTTTTTTCTATGTCTTTTGCTGGTGAGTTTTCCAGTGCCTGGCTAATTTTTGCCTGCATGTCGTCGAAAAAATTTTGCTTGTTCATGGTGTGTTGTCCTGGTTATTGACGGCTACGCACATTTATGGTGCGATTTTTTTACTATCAGATTACATTAAAACGTTTGCTGCAAATTGGTGCAAATCGACTGTTCGTTCAGACCAGTTGGGTAGTGCAGTTTTGACTAAAAGGAAATCATAACCTAAAGCTAGAGAGCTGCCCATGGTCTTAGCGCCTCTCTTCACAACAGAGATATGACAAGGCGTAACAAAGCGGTCACCGCAGGGCGATAGGATCATAATTAGAGACAAAAAATTAAGAAAAATTCAGTTGTGTATTGTTCCCAAGACACCTGGCACAACTCCTGCTTATACAAAAGCGAAGAGCTCTATCAAGTTCAATGAGTTCATTTCCCGCAAGGTCACGGATGATCTTCTGGCTTTGTGTATCAGCGGTTGACGAAGTGAGTTCAAGGCAGTTTCTTAATTATTAATAATGTTCAAACCTTTAAGGGGAAGCAAAATGAAGAAAGCTTTACTTGCTGTTGCAGTGGCCTCAACGTTCATGACTGGATTTGTACATGCTGAAGACGCAAAACCAGACAATGAAGTTAGTTTTAATGTTGGTGTTGCGAGCGACTATCGCTATCGTGGCATTTCTCAGACTCGTCTGGATCCAGCATTGCAAGGCGGTGCGGACTACACAAATAATCCAACAGGCTTTTACGCTGGTACCTGGTTGTCTTCCATTAAATGGACAAAAGATGCAGGCGGCGGTGGCGATGTTGAGTGGGATTTGTACGCAGGTAAGCGCGGCGAAATCACTAAAGACGTGACGTATGACGTTGGTGTTCTGAGCTATGTTTATCCTTCCAATGGTCTGGGTAATGTCGCTGGTTTAGTTAACGCAAACACCACTGAGATCTACGGTCAGGTCGGTACAGGTCCTTTCTATGCAAAATACTCCAGTTCTGTGACAAACCTGTTCGGTAATGCAAACAGTAAAAACAGCGGTTACCTTGATTTGGGCGCGAATGTCGAGTTGCCAGAAGCGTACACATTGGTGTTGCATGCTGGTCGTCAGATGGTTAAAAATAACTCTGCGTACTCGTACACTGACTGGAAAGTTGGCGTAACTAAAGAATTTGTTGGCGTTGCTTTCACTTTAGCGGCGATCGGTACGAATGCTAATAGTTCTCTGTATGTAACACCAGCGGGTAAATTCACTGGCAAGACAAGTCTGGTCTTGACGGCCGTTAAAACTTTCTGAAGACCGAGGATAGTATGAAACTCATTACAGCGATTATCAAACCTTTCAAACTCGATGAAGTGCGTGAAGCCTTATCGGAAATGGGAGTACAGGGCATCACCGTGACCGAAGTCAAAGGTTTTGGCCGCCAAAAAGGTCATACCGAGTTGTATCGCGGTGCTGAATATGTCGTTGATTTCTTGCCAAAAACTAAAATCGAAGCCGCTGTGGATGATGCGATTGTTGATCGTGCTATTGAAGCGATCGAAAATGCAGCCCGTACCGGCAAAATTGGTGATGGAAAGATTTTTGTCTATGACTTGCAACAGGTTGTGCGTATCCGTACCGGCGAAACCGGCAACGACGCACTCTGACGCACTCTGATTGATTCATTAGGGAATTCATATGAAAAATATATTTAAAAATATGCTGGTAGCAGGTGCCTTGCTTGCTTCAGTAGGTTTTACGTCCGTCGCATTGGCGGACGATGCACCAGCAAAAGCTGACGCCACTGCGGCATCCGCAGTCACCGCTTCAGCACCAGCAGCAACTGCTACCCCAGCGCCAGTCGTTGCACCTGCTGCGGCTTCTGATGCAGCAACTGCTTCCGCACCTGCCGCCGCTGCAGACGCGTCAGCAGCATCTGCACCAGCGGTCGTTGCTAACAAGGGTGATACTGCATGGATGCTGGTTTCCACGCTGTTAGTGATCCTGATGACGATTCCAGGTCTGGCATTGTTCTACGGTGGTTTGGTCCGCTCCAAAAACATGCTGTCCATCCTGATGCAAGTGTTCATGATCTTTGCTGTGATCATTGTTCTGTGGTGCCTCTATGGCTACTCCTTGGCATTCACTGAAGGTAACTCTTTCATTGGTGGTTTTGATCGTGTGTTCCTCAAAGGTATCTGGGATCCAGTTAAAGGTACATTCGCGACCGCTGCAACATTCAGCAAAGGTGTTGTGATTCCTGAGTTTGTTTATGTCGCTTTCCAGGCAACGTTTGCAGCGATTACTTGCGGTCTGATCATCGGCGCGTTTGCTGAACGTGCAAAATTCAGCGCAGTACTGGCATTCGTCGTGTTGTGGTTCACATTCAGCTACCTGCCGATTGCACACATGGTCTGGTTCTGGACTGGTCCTGACGCCATTAAAGATGCAGCAACTGCGGCAGCTGAGTTGGTTAAAGGTGGTTTCCTGCAACAAAAAGGTGCACTTGATTTCGCTGGTGGTACTGTTGTGCATATCAATGCAGCGGTTGCCGGTCTAGTTGGCGCGATCATGATTGGTAAGCGTGTTGGCTACGGTAAAGAATCCATGGCACCACACTCTCTGACAATGACAATGATTGGTGCTTCGTTGTTGTGGGTGGGCTGGTTTGGTTTCAATGCTGGTTCAGCATTAGAAGCAGGCGATATCGCAGCACTGGCATTCGTCAATACGTTGTTGGCAACAGCTGCAGCAACGGTATCCTGGGTGTTCGGTGAATGGATGTCTAAAGGCAAACCATCCATGTTAGGTGGCGCTTCTGGTGCTGTTGCTGGTTTGGTTGCGATTACGCCAGCATGTGGTTTCGTGGGTCCAATGGGTGCATTAGTCATCGGCTTGCTGGTAGGTGTGATCTGCTTGTGGGGTGTCAATGGTCTGAAACGCCTCATCGGTGCGGATGATTCTCTGGACGTCTTCGGCGTACACGGCGTTGGTGGTATCTTCGGTGCGTTGGCAACCGGTGTGTTCGCTGCACCAGCGTTGGGTGGCCAAGGCATCATGGACTATGTTGCTAACAAAATGTCTGCTGATCCATATGTGATCTTTGATCAAGTCAAAGTACAGGCGATTGCCGTTGGTACAACAGTCCTCTGGTCCGCAGTGGTATCCGTTATCGCCTTCAAACTGGTTGATATCGTCATCGGCTTGCGTGTACCAGAAGATGAAGAACGTGAAGGCTTAGACATCACCAGCCATGGTGAATCTGCATACCACTCTTAATTGAGCGGGAGGTTGCAGAAAGGTTTGATGTAGCAAAGCTAGTATCCTCAGTACGTGTATAGAGCGCACGGTGCTGATTTTATGAGCGGTTTAGCGTCATTGCTAAACCGCTCTTTTTTTGTCCCTGCCAACAACATCACGACAAAGCCAGTCTTTAAGATGAAGTAACATTTAAGGCACACTAGCGCAAGCAATCAGTTGTGGATTGCTTGAGAATGCAGAGCGCAAAAAAAGCGTGGCAGAAAATATCCTGGCACGCTTTTCAGACTTCAGATAGAAGAACTTATTTTGCTACTGGCGCTTCCAGTGGCTTGAACTTCAACCACAGCGAGGCGATATCCGCGGCGCCATCCGTGCCTTGAATCGTACCGAATGCTTCCGCTGCTTTATCACGATTACCCGCTTTGAGATAGGCGAGGCCTAAATGCAGTTTTGCTTCGTCAGCAGATTTCAGTCCGCCTTTAGCGATACCTTGATCGATCAGCGCGATACCTTTTTCAAATTGACTGTTAACAACGTAGTTATAACCAATATTGACCAAGCCAACGCCTGTTTTTGCATTTTTTGCGGCGGTTTCGCCAGCGTCCAATGATTTAACGTCGTCAGCCGCTTGTTTATTAACACGGTCACGTAATTGTTTATGTTTCGCAGCTTCTTTGCCTGCACCCAGCACGTTAGCGGCATAGCCAGCATCAACCACTGCTTTTGCTTCTGTCGGTAAGCCAGCCAACAACGCCAGTTCTGCCATTTCTACATATTGTCCTGGATCGTCCATATTGTTCGTTGTGAGCATCAAACGATACAGGTCCAGACGCAGGCGATCGGAGAACCCTGGTTTATGCTCAACGCGGTAGAGTAGATCACCCCAGTATTCTTTGCTTGGGTGGTAGGTGATCATCAATGTCAATAGCGAGGTGTAACCCGCGGTATCTTTGATCTGTTGATAGCTGCTTCCCAGCAAACGCAAGGTTTCTTCGGTTGGCGCGCGTTTTGCTGCCTGATCTTCGGCCACAATACCTTTGAGTTCCGTAATCGCATTCGGGAAATCGTTTTTAAGGTAATACGCTCGGGATAACAAATTATGCATCGAGGCGTTGGCGCTGTCTTTTTCTAAAAAGCGCTTAGCCCAGATAATAGCGGAGTCATATTTTTTTTCATTGAAATAGGTACCAGCTAAACCTTCGATCAAACGCTGTTTCTCATTGTCTTTGAGGAACTCAGATTTAATCATCCCTTCGAAAGCAATTGCTAACTGATCGGTATTACTCGTTCCAGATGCTACAACAGCGTACATACGATCAATCACGAAGAGTTCGTAAGGTGTTTTATTTTCAAAGGCCTTCAGAGCATTAATTTTTTCTGATGCTTGCGGATATTGTTTTTTATCAAGCAGATCTTGAATTTCTGATAATGGTTTGCCCATTTCCGCACGGACAGTGGTTTGTTTCGCTTTGTCGGCAGCTTCATCCGCGTGAGCGATACCTGAGGTCACAGGAGCAATACCTGAGCCGATTGCTGCAAACATCATCGCAGCGAACAAATAGGAAATTTTTTTCATGGATTATCCGGTAAAAAATAAGGAAGACCGCACGAGCACGGTTCTGATAGTAACGCTCAGCTGATTAAGTCTGTTGACTGTGTGGATGTGCGAAGCGGGCATTATAACTGAGGTAGCCACAGGTTCACCACTTACAAACCTTATCGCTGATGGCACTGGCTGCCAATGGAATCAGTGCCAACAAACCTAACCCAGAATAGGCTTGTCGGCAATCTTTGGCCTGCGCTTTTTTAACGCCTTCACCCAGACGCGTTTCAATACGCTCATCGCGTCTCAGTTCATTCTGCATTTTTTCAATTTCACCTGGGCGTCGCTGTTTATCCATTGCCAGCGCTGAGGCGCGCAATGCATCAAGATCAAGATGTATTGCTGGTTCAGGTTCGCTGCTGGTGATCGGCGTATTCGCGTTATTTGGAATCGCGATGGTCGGTGCGTTTGACGTGACGGTGATCGTCTTGGTTGTGGGGGAGGCAACATTTGCTTGTTTGCGCGACACCACAGGATGCGTGTTTGGTTTATCTTGTTGCGTTGGACTTTTTTCTAGCTTCGGGTGCGGCGGCTCGGGCTCTTGTCGAGGTAATTGTAGCAATTGCAGATACGTTGTCGGTGTTTCGCGCAACAACCCGAATTTGATCTGCGACTGCCACGCAAACCACAGCAAAGCATGTACCGACAACATGAGTAAAATGACAAATAACCGTTGCGATATCGGCGGTACAGGACTGACTGTCATTGCTGTCATCGTTAAACTCCCTGAGTGATATGTCACTGTGACAGATGAAACTTATTAAAAGTTCATTATCATGGAAGCGATGCCGCTGTGGTGCAATCCGTTGCGGTATCAGCCTTGGGTGCCATAAGGAGTCAAAAACTGAGGAAAAAACGAAGAAAGAACCTGAGAAAGAACCTAAGTTACTTCGTCACGGTCATCAATTATTGTTCTACCCGATGTTGAACAAGGATCCACGGTTTGATAACGACGGTCCATACCATGAGATTTTGCTCCAGCCAGGAGAGGGCCTGTTCGTCGGTGACCTTGGCAATTTTTCCAGCGATGACGAATGGCTGAATCACCGCCGTATTATCAGTTGCCATTGCTTCGGCAATCTCGACCAGATCAAGCTCGCCATCGACGGCGATCACATTGCCGCTGGCAAATTGTTTGAGTAATTCACTCCAAGGGAAAATCGCAGTTTCTTGGTTAATTTTTTCGCGTAAGGATTGTTCAGACGACATAGTAGTTTCTTGTAGGGGTAATAAAATAATAACTCACAAGGAGGCGCATCACTTTTTGATGTTGACTTGACCCTTTAATTGTTCAGTTAGTTCAGCAATCACGTCATCGACATTTTTTTCTTTAATACTGACGTGTATTTGCACCATCTCCCCATAAAAGACATCGGTGATATGCGTTGCATATTTTTCTAAGGTACGCCTGGCATGGGACTCATCAGCAAAACTGACTTCGATGCTGATATCCGCCAAGGTCTCAACAGCGATTAACTCTGCCATTTTAAAAGCTTCTGAAATGGCTTGTCCGTAGGCGCGCGTCAGGCCTCCAGCACCGAGTTTGATACCACCCCAATAGCGCACAACAACAGCGAGTACATTAATGACGTCTTTATGAACTAAGACGTTATACATTGGTTTCGCAGCAGTTCCAGAGGGTTCACCATCGTCATCGAGGCCTGATTCGCCTGCACACACTAATGCCCAACAAACGTGTACCGCATGCGGGTGCGCAGCACGAATCTGGCTTAAACGTTCACGCGCCTCAATGCGGCTATGCAAAGGGTACAGTTGTCCCAGAAAGCGGCTTTTTTTGATGTCGATTTCCGCAAATGCGGGTGCTGCCAGTTGATGCATGTAAAGTTGAGGTATGGAGGATGAGCGTTTTAGCGCGGAGAATCGCGTCACACGTCATTCGTAAACAATAGAGGGCGGAGCCAAGATTGCCAGGGACTTGGCATTCCGCTTGCCGCCGATGTTGCTTGGTATGACGATCTGCTCAGGTTTATTGAATGACGAAATTAATCAGGTAGACATCAGTGACGCCGTCGTGCTCTTTTAAACCTAACGCCTGATTGAGTTTCTCTTTAATCTCATTAATCAATTCGCGTTTACCATCGCTGTTCTGAATATCAGACGATTCTTTACTACTCAGTAGCATGATCATAGCGTGTCGAACCATCGGCATCTTGGCTTTAATCTTCTCGCCGGTTTCAGGGTTTCCTAATTGCAGCGTGAGACTGATCTGCAGATAGCGATCAAAGCTCGACAAATTAACGGTGAACGGTTCCAAAGCCACGACTGACGAACTACCTTCGCCACCTTCTTTTTTTTCGTTGGCTTGTGTCGTGCCAGAGCAAAGGGCGAGCACGCAAAAAAGACTTGCTAAAAGGACCTTTATGAATGCATTTTTTCGCATAACATCTCTCACAAGGGAAGGGTTTCGGAACTATCCAGAAAGACGATTATGGTCTGTCTGGATAGATACTTGATCGTACTTATACTGTCAGCGGCTTGTAGCGAATCCGTTTTGGTTTGGCGCCTTCTTCACCTAGACGTTTTTTCTTGTCGGCTTCATATTCCTGATAGTTGCCGTCAAAGAAGGTGACCTGAGAGTTACCTTCAAACGCCAGGATATGGGTTGCAATCCGGTCCAAGAACCAGCGGTCATGGGAAATCACCATTACGCTACCAGCAAATTCTAACAAGGCATCTTCTAGTGCACGCAGTGTTTCAACGTCCAGATCATTGGACGGTTCATCGAGCAGCAGAACGTTGCCGCCTTGCAGCAAGGTTTTGGCCAGATGCAGACGTCCGCGCTCACCACCGGATAAATTACCAACGATTTTTTGTTGATCGCCACCTTTGAAATTGAAACGACCCAAGTAGGCACGCGACGGCATTTCGAAACGACCTACCGTCAGAATATCGGCACCATTGGCGACATCTTCAAACACCGTTTTTGTGTTGCCTAAGTCTTCGCGGGATTGATCAACGAGGGAGATCTTCGCTGTTTGTCCCAGAACGACTTCACCGCTATCAGGTTGTTCCAAACCTTTGATCATTTTGAACAGGGTCGATTTACCTGCACCGTTTGGGCCGATAATACCGACGATCGCGCCTGGTGGAATCTTGAAGCTGAGATTGTCGATCAATAGGCGGTCGCCAAAGGCTTTGGAGACGTTTTTAAATTCGATGACTTCGTTACCTAAACGCTCCGCAACAGGGATAAAAATCTCCTGTGTTTCATTGCGTTTCTGGTATTCATGCTCACTCATCTCGTTAAAGCGGGCCAGACGTGCCTTACTCTTCGCCTGACGGGCTTTTGGATTCTGGCGTGACCATTCTAATTCTTTTTGCAGTGCTTTCTGACGGGCAGATTCAGTCGCTTCTTCTTGTTTCAGACGCGCTTGCTTTTGATCTAACCAGGAAGAGTAATTGCCTTTCCATGGAATACCATGGCCACGATCCAGTTCAAGAATCCACTCAGCGGCGTTGTCCAGGAAGTAGCGGTCATGCGTAATCGCCACCACGGTGCCAGGGAAGCGCAATAAGAACTGCTCCAGCCAATCGACCGATTCTGCATCCAGATGGTTGGTCGGTTCGTCAAGCAAGAGCATGTCTGGTTTCGATAACAACAGACGGCACAACGCGACACGACGTTTTTCACCACCGGACAAGACGCCGATTTTGGCATCCCATGCCGGCAGGCGCAGTGCATCGGCGGCCATTTCTAATTGCAGTTCAACGTTGTCACCGGCGGAGGTGGAGATAATTGCCTCCAGACGTGCCTGTTCATTGGCCAAGGCGTCGAAATCAGCGTTTTCATCGGCATACGCGGCATAGACTTCTTCTAACTTCGCTTTTGCTTCAAACACTTCACCCAATGCGGACTCAACGGCTTGGCGCACTGTTTGTTCTGGGTCGAGTTGTGGTTCCTGAGGCAGATAGCCGATGTTCAGGTTAGGCATCGGTACTGCTTCACCCTGAATATCTTTATCAATACCTGCCATGATTTTGAGCAGCGAGGATTTACCCGAGCCATTCAGACCCAATACGCCGATTTTGGCGCCGGGAAAGAAGGACAAAGAAATATCTTTCAGAATTTGACGCTTCGGCGGAACAATTTTACCGACGCGATTCATTGTGTAGACGTAATTAGCCATTTTTTTAATGTTTTATGAGGTAAGGACAATGAACGCAAGGATACCTTAAGCGGACATTGAGCGGCACATTTTGCCAAATTTTACGAAAAATTGTGCCTTGCACCAAACTTGATGTAGCTCAAACAGCTTTTTGCGGTGCGGAACTACACTTTGTTCATCTTAATTCGACACATAAAGGAAATTAAAATGAAAAAATTAGTCCTCGCGCTCTCTTTGGCAGCAGTTGGTTTTACAGCAACACAAGCAATGGCTGATGAAGCAACAAGCCCATGGCTGGTGCGTGTTCGTGCAGTAAACATCAGCCTAGCAAATCAATCCGATCCTATCGGTGGCGCTGGTGCCGCTGACCGTGTTTCCTTGAGCACAAAAACAATTCCAGAAGTTGATTTCTCCTACTTCGTGACACCAAACTGGTCTGCAGAATTGATTCTGACTTACCCACAAAAGCATGATGTGAAGCTCGATGGCAACACAATTGGTAGCCTGAAACACCTGCCACCAACACTGACGGCACAATATCACTTTGCACCAGAGGCAAAAATCAATCCTTACTTAGGTGCAGGTGTGAACTACACACGTATTTCTGATGTCAACCTGCCAACAGGTCTGAGTCTGGATAACAACAGTTTTGGTTTCGCTCTGCAAGCTGGCGTTGATTTTAAAATCGACAAAAACTGGTCTGTGAACGTGGACGTGAAAAAAGTACAGATTCGCAGCGATTTGTCTTTGAACGGCGCTAAAGTATCTAACGTTAAAGTTGACCCATTATTGGTTGGTGTGGGCGTTGGCTACCGCTTCTAATGTGATACGCTCCTTAGCGTGTTAAGCTCAAAAGTCAGTCTCACCGACTGGCTTTTTTTATGTTTGCCCCTGTTTTTTTTCTATTCATACAGCGATGACGAGCTGAGTCCGTTACCCTTATTCACCCTCCTGCAACGCAAAAGACTCGCAAGCCCTATAATCGAGACCGCTGAACAGGGCGCCTACGATTGATGCCTTGTTGAAGTACCGATTACTTGTATTCATTGTGTCATCCCACTGGAGAAAAAAATGGCGATTTCTATGTACACCGCGTCTGTCCCTGTTTTAGTTCAAATGCTCGACAGCCTGAGCGATGTGCTCAGTAAGGCTGAGGCGCACGCTACGGAGAAAAATATTGCACCCGAAGTGTTTCTGCAATCCCGCTTATTTCCCGATATGTTTGCGTTAGTGCGTCAGGTGCAGATCGCCGCTGACTTTGCAAAGGGGATTGCAGGACGACTTGCTGAGGTTGATTTGCCTGCGTATGAAGATAACGAACAAAGTTTTGCGCAATTGCAGGAACGTATCGCTAAAACCAAAGCGTTTATCCAGTCTCTGCCTGCCGTACAATTTGAGGGGAGCGAGGACCGCGACATCGTTCTGCGTCCCGGCACACCGAAAGAGAAAAAACTCAGCGGCCATGCCTATCTGTTGAATTATGGTCTGCCACAATTCTTTTTCCATGTGACGACAACCTACGCGATTTTGCGTCACAGCGGCGTCGTCTTGGGTAAAAAAGACTACATGGGCGCTTATTAATTAGCAATGAATTAAACAGGAATTCTTTTGTAAAGAATGAGAAAACGCTGGTTTTCTCATTCTTTGATGGCTTCGACGTTAAAATACAACGTGACTTCATCACTCACAAACGGCACGTAGCGGCCAACTTTATAGTCACTCCGGAGTATTTTCGTGTAACCATTCGCACCACAGGCCTGCTTGAGATACAGAATCATAAAGCGGCAATTGAACTGCGTTATTTCGATAGTGACCGGGAGTGTCGTGTCTTTGATCGTTAATTTTCCAATTACTTGGGTCAATTTATCGTTGTCGAATAATAATTTATCCGAGGCAAAGGCGATCGTAGGAAATTTTTCTGCGTCAAAAAAATTGGATGAGCGCATGGCACGATCGAACGTCGTGGAGCCGGTGTTGACCGACGTCGTATCAATTTCTATGTTGATAGAGCCCGATTTTGCTTCTTTATCGACGTGAATACTACCTGTATTTTTATCGAAGCGACCGCGCTGTGTGGACAATCCCCAATGCTGATATTCAAAACTGCTAAACGTATGTTCGGGGTCAATTTTGTAGGTATCGTTAGCAAAGGCGGTGTGGGCTGACGTTAATAATAGCGCTGAAAATGACAGTGCTGAGGATGCAGCCTGAAAAGTGGGACGAAATACCATGACATGCTCCAGATAGCTGCGACACAACAAAAACATTGTGTCGCACGATAGCGATGTTCTTGCGATTTTCAGGGTTTGATGAACTTTAACGTCATCCTATCACTTTCGCCGATAGCCTGATACGCTGCTTTGTTATTGTCTTTGTTGGCATAAGTTGGTGGCAGTGCCCATACGCCACCTTCGTGATCTGCATGATCTTTTGGATTGGCGTTGATTTCTGATTTACCTACCAGCTTAAATCCTACGCTCTGTGCCATCTGAACCACATAAGTCTCATGCACGTAGCCACTGCTCGCTCTATCATCCTGCTCTTTATTTTCGGGTAAGCGATGCTCGACAATACCAAATACACCACCCGGTTTTAAGGCGTCAAATGCGCTTTGGAAAACCGCTTTGACACTGCCATTACTATTCGCTATCCAATTATGAATATTGCGGAAGGTGAGCACCATATCAACGCTGTTATTGGCAGCAAAATGAATATTGCGGGGTGGCTCAAAGACGCCAATGGTCACTTTATCAAACACGGCAGGACGTGCGTCTAAGCGTTGTTTGAATCGCTGATATCCACGTTTTGATTGTTCATTGTCTGATGCTGGATCGCTTGCCGTCGCGATCATCAGCCCATCGTTGCGTAAATACGGTGCAAGGATTTCGGTGTACCAGCCAGCGCCGGGTGCCAGTTCGACGACCTTCATATCGGGCCGGATACCAAAAAAGCGTAACGTCTCGTCAGGATGACGGTAGACATCACGAGTTATGTTTTCTGGTGTACGTTGTGCTCCGTTAATTGCTGCTTTTAGCGCATCATCGGCGAACGCCGGACTACAAATGGATACCATCAGTGCTGACACGAGCGCAAAACGTTTCATGGAGTGACTCCGGAAGTAAAACCGATCAGACTACAAAAACGACAGAATGTTTCGTACGTTTTGTTTTATTTGACTGTGACTATATCCCTTTTCATCGGAGCTAGTCGCGCAATCAGTTTATTCTGAATGGCGAATGGAATATTGCACTTCTCCATTCCTGCTTGTAGATCTTCCGCTAAGGCATTGAACTGAGCACTGGTGATGCCGAGTTTTTCATGGACAATTGCCATCTCGTCACCACTGTATTGACATGGACCACCCGCTACTACGCAAAATTGTTCTTTGAGTAGCTGTGCAAGGCGTTTCATATTGGTATCTTTGAAACCACTTTTGATGCGTTCGTCATTCAGAATCTGTATAACGGTCTCGTCAACGATACGGCTAATCCCACTTTCCTGCCCCAGTGCGTTATATAGCGTTGATTCTTGTGCCGAGACGGGTTTCGTGGCCACCATGATTGTGGCAGCAACGAGCGCAATGCGGATTAATTTGACATACTTATTCATACTGAACTTGCCTCCTCTACTAATTGCCTATTTGTACGGATAAATACCATCCACGCTGATTTTTAGGATTGAACACCGTAATGTCTCCTAAGGTTACGTAGGCGAGGGTGAGGGACAGATTTTTATTAGGAAACCAGGCCAGAAATCCGTCGTAGTATGCTTTTTCGTGGTCAACGCTCAGATTGCTGGGTTTTTGACGGTATTCAACACCGACGGCCACTTTGCGGTTGAGTAAGTAAGCAGCAGACGCTTCCGCCATTGCCTGGTAATGATCATGTTTGTCTCCACCAAAGCCTAATAAACCCATCTGGTTTGCTTTGGTCAGTCTGACCGTGCCGTTGAGCAAGAGACTTTGCGCTAAAAATAACTTAGTAGCGGAAACATAGTAATCCGTGCCCTGATCATCTTTGGCGCCGAGCTGTGTGACGTTGGTCACACCGAGCGCCTCGAGCCCATTGATTCCCTGATCCCGTTTAAACATCGCACCCACCGCAATTTGTGGACGCCAGTTATCCTGATCGGCGACCAGATCGCCTGCTAACTTGAGTTTGACACCGACAATTTCTTGGCTGAGTTTTAATTTGTTTAATGGTGCCAGACTACCGCTGAACTCTTGTTTTGAGAGTGACAGTTCAAGTTTGTCGCAGATGCCGATGGCAATCCCGCTGGTGTTTAATTGGTAATCTTGGGTATTGAGTTGGGTAACATGTGCATTAAAGCCGTAGCTGTTTTCGCTGCCATACCCAGTAATAACTGCCCACGGCACAAGACCGCCACCACCTGTACCTTCGACTTCTGACACGCCAGAAGTCGCCAGGAGTTTACCCTGATCCGGTAAGGGTAGCACCTGTGCCTGAGCGTTTTGGAAGATCCATCCAGCTAAACAGATCGCAACATAACTTGAAAAGTGAAAGAGTCGCATGGCATGTTTAATAGTAAGTTGGCGGGGCACAGTCATTATGTTACTGTAACTTAACCTTGTTTGGCTTGAAAGCACTATTCACTTCGCGCAAAGACCTACCCACTAGCATATATCGTCTGGCGAAGAATGCGTCACACGGTAAAAGCTAATTTTGATGTCTACGTAGGATATAGGATATTTTTGTTGTGTAAGGTTGATTAAATGCAACATCGGTAGTGCGATTTATTTCGATAATTGTTATTTACTGTAGAAGTCAACGCATTTCAAAACGATGAATTAACAGAGAATAATTGACTTGCTTAAAAGAACTGAATTCGTTTATCTTCGTATAATTATCGTTAAATAAAGCAAAAGTTTGCGTTTTTGACATAATTATTTTTCGTTTTTTTGATGTCAGCGTATTCGTGGTTTGCATAGCAAGTTGTTATCTTATGGTTGTTTATTTAATGTAGGTTGTCGAGTCTCTTTATGAGCCGTTCTTCTTTGCGTCGCGAATTGGTTATCCCTATTACTGCTGTGGTGGTGGGTGTTTCTATTGCGATTGGTTGGGTATCAATGAAAGCGGGGACGGATGCTGTCAATGCATTGTCTCAACGCATTCTCGTTGATATGGTCAACCGGATTAACCTGGCAACCGAAAAGCATCTTGATGGCGCCTTAACTGCTATTGAATCGATTGCGCCCAGTGCTAGCCATCTTCCTAGAGAGTACGAATTTAATCCTGATTTGCATGTTCTGGAAGATAAATTCTGGTCTGCAAGCGGCTTGTTTATGGACGTCAATAACTATGTCTATTTTGGTGGAAAGGATGGGCGCTTTATCGGTGTCTATCGTATTTCACCGACAGATGTACAATTATTTTGGCGTGAACCTACCGACTTGCGCCGCTCGGTGTACAAGGTGGGAGGGGTCGGTGATCGGTCTGTCATAATCCGGACGGATGATTTTGATCCACGCAAACGCCCTTGGTATCAGATTGCGATGGGTTCCACAGCGCCAGTCTGGTCACGTATCTATAATAATTTTTCTTTTCATTATCCAACCATTACCCTCGCAAAAGCGGTATTTGAACGCAACCGTCAATTTGCCGGTGTGGTTGCAACTGATGTGACTTTAAAAGAATTATCGAATTTTTTATCTAAGCTCGATATTAGTAAGAATAGTGTTGCTTATATTGTCGACGAGGATGGGTATATCGTTGCGACTTCTGGTAAAGAAATTCCAGAGCGTTTAGTCAACGGCGTTCCCGAACGCATGCGTGCTGTCGACATGAAAACGACGCTGATTAGTCAGACTTACAGAAAACTCAGCCAGCCCATGTTGAAAACAGCGAAAATACAGTCGCTAGATCTGCAGCTAGGTACGGTTGATCTGGCTATTTCGCCGTTAGGTAATAAACAAGGGCTGCATTGGCAAACGATTGTTGCTGTGCCGCGCGCGGACTTTATGAGCAACATTAACAAAGGCTTTTTGCAGAGTGTTGTCATTGCAGTGGCTTGTATATTGTTTGCGTTGACAGTTGGTTTGACGATCGTTGAACGGGTTATTCGGGATATCCGAAAATTAACCGCTGCCGCTGAAAAATTCGGTAATGGTGAAGCGATGCCCAAGCTAGACATCCGTCGTAAAGATGAAATCGGTATTCTGGCGCAGACCTTTACAGAAATGGAAAACAAACTGCGGTTTGATAAATTAACGCAGGTTGCCAATCGCGAGTCTTTGTTTGCCCAAATTAATTACCTGCAAAATATCGCGCTACAACATCCGGAGGCCAATATTGGCTTCACTTTGTTGTTTGTCGATCTGGATCGGTTTAAAAGTATTAATGACAACTATGGCCATGATGCTGGCGATAATGTCTTAGTGATCACTGCTGCTCGCTTGCGCTCAGCCATTCGCGACTCTGACGAGGTGGCACGCTATGGCGGCGATGAGTTTGTATTGCTATTGAAAGACACCAAAAATTCGATTGATATCCATACGATGGTGGAAAAAATTACTTCCCTTGTCGAAGAGCCGATTTCGCTTGAACATGACGTCGTCGGTATCGGCGCTTCAATTGGCTGGGCGAGTTTTCCGGATGATGGCGAGGATTACTTACGGCTGATCAAAATTGCTGATAGCCGTATGTATAACCTCAAGCGCGACAGGAAGACAACATCGTTCGTTCACGCAGTCTGAAGACGGGCAAAGGGGTGACCCTTATTGCTTCTTAAGCAGGCTGGCTGGTCCGCCATTGATTAAGCCATGCGGGCATATTGGTTACTGGCATTGGTCTGCTGATGAAGTACCCTTGCGCTTGATCACAGCCGAGTTCTTTGAGCAAAGCCATGACTTCCGCATTTTCTATGCCTTCAGCAACCACTCTGAGTCCCATATTGTGGCCGAGATCGATCGTTGATTTGACGATCTTGGTATCATCGATATCCTGTTCCATCTTTAAGACGAATGATTTATCGATCTTTAACTCATCGACGGGCAAGCGTTTCAGATAGGCGAGTGACGAGTAGCCGGTACCAAAGTCATCAATGGATAACTCCATCCCCATCGCATGCAGTTTATCGAGGGTCTGATGGGCACGCTGCGGATCATCCATAATCGCGCTCTCTGTAATCTCTAGGCAAAAAGACTGTGGCTGTACCCCATGTAATTGCAGAATTTCAGCAAATTTTTGGGGCAAATCTTGATCCATTAAATCTCTCGTCGAAATATTCACCGACATCTTCAGGTCGATACCAGCCATGCTCCACGCATGACAACATTCTGCTGCCGCATTCATTACCCAGCGTGTGAGCTGACGAATAAATCCTGTTTGTTCTGCGAATGGAATGAACTGATCTGGGAATACCATTCCTTTTTCTGGATGGACCCATCGCACCAATGTTTCTACCGCAATGATCTCGTTGGTACTGAGAGATAGCTTAGGCTGCGCATATAACTGAAAATGATTTTGTTCCAGAGCGATCCGCATATCGGTCAATAAGGACAAACTTTGTTGACTCGATTTATCAATGCCTTGGGTATAGATAACTGGACCGTTTTTTGCCTGTTTTGCGACATACATCGCGACTTCAGTATGACCGAGCAAGGTCTCAGTATCGATGGCATGTTCAGGGAAACCGGCGATGCCGATACCAGCACTGATATCAACGGCTTGATCCTCAATTGAAATGGGCTTTTCCAGCGATTCCAGAATCTTATTTGCTACTCGCAGCGCGTCAACCGCATTAGACGATGGTAATAAAATAGCAAATTCATCCCCTCCGAGTCGTGCTGGTTTAATGTTGCCGATCCCTAGTCCGGCACGGAGTCTGAATGCTACTTCGATGAGTAATAAATCGCCGAAACGGTGACCCATCACGTCATTCACATGCTTAAACCTATCCAGATCCATCATTAAAACGAAACAAGAGTTACCGAGAGATTTAGCCTGCACTATCGCCTCATCCAGCATCTCAGTGAATAATGCGCGGTTTGGCAGGGTAGTTAGGGTGTCCCAATAAGCGAGGTGACTAATTTCTTTTTCGCGCTGTGCAATCGCATCGCGCATGTGAGAAAAGCTTGCAGCGAGATCACCGATTTCATCTTTTCGCTCAATATCAATGTTCACTTTGTAATCACCAGCACCGAGTCGACGGGCAGTATCCGCCAACTGCCGAACTGGGCCAGCAATACGACGTGCGGTGAGGATGCTCAGAATGCACGCCGCGATACCACCCATGACCGTGAGGAGCAGTAAATTTCGTTGGAGTTTTTTATATGGCGCAATGACGTCACTGACGGATAACTGTAAAACGGCAATCGTCGTGCTTTTTTTATTTTTCGCCAAAGGTAATACGCGGGCGCTGTAGCGATTTTCCCCAATCGTGAGATCGCGTATATACGTCGATACGTTGATGCCTGTAGGGATTAATTTAGCTAAGGCTGCCTCTTGAGTCGCGTCCAATGTCGAGACATCAGATATCCAAGGACCATTATTTTTCGAGGTGAATAAGCTTACTTGTAGTAATGATAACGCTCGCATATCATTCACAAGTCCTTGATCAATCGGTATCGCCATGGCAACCCAGCTAATAATGACAGGCGCTTTCACCGGTACCATGACCATTTGATATGGCTTACCGTTGACGATATTGGTGCTCGACGCATTTCCGTTCAGCGTGGCATCGTTTACAAGATTACTGACGGTCTCCTGGAATCCTCTTGCCAGGGTATCACTACTGGCATCGATGATTTTTCCGTCTAGGCCGACCAACATGGTTAAATCCGACTTAATCCGGTCACCGTGATTGAGTAATGCTGAGACAATGGTTTGCGTATCGTTACTCGCAATCGCTTGTCGGAATGCGTAGTCTTTTGAGAGTAAAGTCGCCCCTACCACCAGTCGTTCGGCATTTTGATCTAATAAATGCCCCATAATTTTTTCATTGATGCTTAGGCTTGACTCAATCGACGCCCGAGCATTTTTATCGATCGCATTGTCGATAAAAAAATACCCCGCGAGCTGCAAAACCAGTAGCAGACTGATAAATAAGATAACAACTCTACTTTCCAGACTCTGTAGACGCATTTTCCCCTCTCTTGAAATTGATAAATCAAGTGTAATCTAAAGAACGTCTTTATACATGAAGGTTTTAGTTATTACTCAAACGAACAGGGGGATATGTTTATCGCCGTTTAAAGTTGAGCTTCACAGTCATAGGCGGAATTTCTTTTGCGACTTGTAACACCTGAGAATAGGGTTCGCTGCCTTGTGCTTGCTCATAGTGCCAGACTTTAAGTGTGTACTTACCTGCGGGGAGTGCTGGGAGAGTTGCGTTGCCACGCGCATCAGTCTTGGAAAAAAATGGTGTGTTCACCACATGAATAAAGGCCAGCATCTGATCGTGGATGTTACAGCCGACGGTGACAGTTCCAGCTTTATCAAAGAGCAAAGGTGCGGTTGGTTTTCCGGAATAAAGTTTCAGTTCAAATGTTTTTGCCGGAGAGAACGAATAGGCCTGATGTTTTACATTGTCGTTATTTGGAAAAGAAATCAGTGATCCCACCTGTACGACGGTGACCAATGGAATGAACTGTCTATTTTTTTGCTCAATCACCGCTGGTTCTGGCTTATTACTTGGAAGCGTAAATTCGGGCTCAGCGTACACCACGGCATCTTCTAACTTTTGTCCACTGTTGTCGGTTACAGAGATAAGCGTACTGGCAAAAGCAGCATTGTTTGCGCCGATACAGAGAAGTATAGTCAGTGCAACTGGACGAAAAAATTGGGCTGGCATGGTGATATCCTGGGTTTCAAAAGTGAGAGCGGAAGGCGACAAAAACAGCCTTGATGTCACGTTTTAATCATTTCACCGCAAATCGATTAGACACGAATAGCTTATAAGCCTATCATTGTTTTTGCTACACGATCTACGTTCAACAAAAATTATCATTTCGATCTTGAGTTTAATACTGTCTACAATATGTTGCAGGATGGGTGTTGCTACCATCACTTTTGATTGTCTTTCGATGACATCGTGGGGATCTGGACTATGGAATCCATCATTCAGCATTTGGAAAAAATGACAGGTTATCGTGACCACGATTTGCTCAATATTTCGATAGCGCCCGCATTGCGAGAAATTGTTGATGCATCCTCGGCACGGGTCTTTGAATTTGTTGCCAATGAGGCGGGTACTTTTCTGCGGTCGAAGGTCGATATCACCGCGACAGATGTTACGTTGGTCGAGCAGCAAGAGGTCATCCATCTCTCGTCAGGTGTTTGTTCAATTCCTGGCTTACAAAGTGCAATCACAAATCGTCATCCGGTAGTCGAAGCCACTACCGATACTGGATTGAGTCTTTACTTCTTGTTGTGGAATGGCGAGAAGTTAGAGGCGGTTATCCAGCTATGCCGTCCGGTGAAGCAACATATCAGTATTACCGATGTACTAAAAGGGATGCTTGTTGTCTTCCGAAATTTCCATGCCTTGCTTGACTACAATGAGCGAGACTCGCTGACGAGCTTACTAAACCGTAAGACCTTTGAAGACAGTTACACCAAGTTATTGCGCCTTAATCCGGAGCAACCTGTCGCCAATACTGAAGAGGCAGAGGGTGCGCATTTTCATTGGTTAGCGGTGGTGGATATTGATCACTTTAAGCGCGTGAATGACCAGTTTGGGCGTTTATATGGTGATGAGGTGTTAATTTTAATTGCTAATCTGATGCGCAGTTATTTTCAGACAGATGATTACTTGTTTCGCTTTGGTGGCGAACAGTTCCTGATTTTGTTACATGCGACTAATCTGGCTTCTGCGCAAGAAAATCTGGATCAGTTCCGGACTCTGATTGCGGAACATCAGTTTCCACAGGTAGGAAAAGTTACCGTGAGCATCGGTTTTTCTCGTGTAGAAAGCGGCGAACCAGCGGTCGCTATTGTCGGTCGGGCCGATCAGGCGCTGTATTACGCGAAAAATCATGGTCGCAATCGTACCTGCCACTATGACCATCTTGTGGCTAGTGGCGATTTGCATCAGGAATTCTCTAATGATATTGCTGAGTTTTTTTAACGCAATATCATTTTGCCGGTTTGCGTGAACTTGTCAGCACCATCACGCTACCAAGGATAATCGCCATCGCCAACATCGCTTTGAGTGAAATATGTTCACCACCAAATGCGGCACCAAGGGCGACGGCTATCACAGGATTCACGTAAGCGTAGCTCGCTGCTAGTCCGGTATGAACTTTTGATAGCAAATACATATACGCCGTAAAGGCGAGTAAAGAGCCGGCAGTTACCAGATAGAACCAGGCTGCAATGGCATTGAAAGTGACCGGCCCAGTCGCATGTTCACCAAGCAGGATGCTAGCGACGACTAAAAACAGTCCCCCCACTAGCATTTCGCTGGCAAATCCCATACCTCCGGCTGCCATCTTGAGTTTTTTCTGCGACAAAATTGATCCAACGTCCCAGCATAAGATAGCTGCTAATAACAAGATAACCCCGACTGGTTTTGCTGCAAATTCGCCATCTGATGCCAGCAATAGCGCTCCGGCGAATCCGCATAAGATGCCTAACCATTCATGGCGCCTTGGCCAGTCACCGAATAAACCTGATAAACCCGATAAAATCATTGGTGAGCAGGCAATAAATACCGCGGTCAGTCCCGACGACACATATTGCTCGGCACACGCAGTTAAACCGGTACCGCCGCCCAGCATCAGAATGCCGATGATGCCGCCATCCCGCCATTCACGCCAAGTCGGGATTGTTGCCCCGCGCCATAGTTGCCACAAAAATAGAATCGATCCGGCTGCCACAAAGCGCGTACCGATCATCATTAACGGCGGGAACGATTCAAGCGCCACCTGAATCGCAAAATAAGTGGACCCCCAGACGATATAAACAGTCAGTAAAGCGGTCAGAACGGAGCGGGGTAAATGGCGCATAGGGATGAAATTGAAAATGAAACGAGGCTGCAGAGAGCAGTTAATGTAAAACAGTGTATGTCAATCAGATACGCTTTTGAATGGATAAAACAAGGTAAATAGAGTACATTTCTTTTAAATCGACTGAAAAATCAAGGTTTTACCATGAAGATAGAATTTGACCTGATGGATGCAAAAATTCTCGATATTTTGCAGGCGGATGCCCGCGTGACGCTGGCAGAAATTGGTCGCCGTATTCATCTAAGCCAGCCCGCCGTGGCTGAGCGTATCAAACGGATGGAAGCTGCCAATGTGATCACTGGTTATCACGCTCACGTTAATCCAGAAGCTCTAGGCTACGGGATTACGGCATTTGTACGCATTGCCAGTCGGTCGAGTGATATCCCCGTTGTCAAGATTGCCGAACAAGTACCAGAAGTGATCGAGTGCCATGCGATTACCGGTGAAGATTGTGTGATTGTCAAAGTGGTTGCTCCTTCTGTACGCGAGTTGGAACGCGTGATTACCAGTCTGGCGCGCTGTGGCGTAACGTCGACATCCCTGATTTTGTCGTCCTCGATAGAACGACGCTCAATCAAACCGGTGGAGTAGAGTATGGAATTACGCCAGCTGCGCTATTTTGTGGCGATTGTCGATCACGGCTCGTTATCACGCGCTGCAAAGGTGCTGCATATTGTTCAGCCCGCGTTGACACAACAATTGCAACAACTGGAAGAGGAACTAGGGGCGACCTTGTTACATCGTTCAGCGCAGGGAATGCAGGCAACTGATGCAGGTAAGATATTTTATGAACATGCACTGGCGATCCTCAAACAGGTCAGTGACGCTAAATCGGCGGTAGCGCAGTCAACTGATAAGCCTACTGGAACGGTGGCATTGGGCATACCGCAAAGTGCTTCCGGTGCGTTGGCCTTTCCGCTGCTGACGGCGGTACGTGCAGCCTATCCCGATATTGTGTTGCAGTTGACTGAAGAACTGACCGGTAACCTGACCGAGCAGTTGCGTTCAGGAAGACTAAATCTGGCCGTCTTGTTTGATGACGGACAGCTCACGCATTTCGCTACGACTCCGCTGGTGGAAGAAGAAATGATGTTTATCACGCGTGTTGATTCCCAGTTTGCGTGCAAACGTAAATCCATCACACTTGAAAAAGCATTACAGGTACCGTTGATATTGCCGAGTATTCAACACGGGGTCAGACCCAGGATAGAGAAAGTCGTTAGACAGCAGGGGCTGCATATTGAGCAGGTGATTGATATTACGTCGATTGCGATTTTAAAATCGGCGTTGCAGGCCGACATGGGAGCGACGATTTTACCTGTATCGCCTCTTCTTGCAGAAATCGAACGCGGTGAAATGATTGCCCGTTCTATCAATGACGTCCAACTGTCGCGGACAGTGAGTTTGTGCGCGTCTAAAAATATTCCCTTAACCAATGCCGCACTAGCCGTTGAGAAGCTCGTGCTTGATGTGACGAGGGATCTCTGTATCAGTAAAAAATGGTTAGGGACAAAAAGTCTAATAAACGATGGGCCAGAGCACACTCAATAATCAGTAACACTCTGGTCTGGTCGGATCTTACTTATGCCGCAATCAGTGTTGGAGTCGTCTCTAATAAAGCAGATAGACCGATAAATGCCGGATAGGGTTCAATAATCACAAAGACCGGAATATCGGATAAGTATTGTGTAAAACGGCCTTTTTGTTCAAAGCGGCAACGGAACCCAGATTGGTTGATGTAGTCACCGAGGCGTGGGACGATACCGCCACCAATGTAAATACCACCGCGTGCGCCCAGTGTGACGGCAAGGTTGCCCGCCATTGTTCCCAGCATCTCACAAAAGCAGGATAAGACCTCGGTACAGATACGACATTCCTGATTCAGACCGCGTTGCAGAATCTCAGAGGCTTCGATATCGTCGGCCACCTTATTTTGCATTGCTGCAAGCGCCCGGTAAATCAGTTTCAAACCCGGACCGGATAATAGGCGTTCAGTTGAAACATGCTCAAATTCTTGCCATGCAAATTCGAGAATAGCTATTTCGCGCTGGTTTGCTGGGGAGAAACTGACATGGCCACCTTCGCTATGCAGTGGTTTCCAACCATTTTCTGAAGGAATTAATCCAGATACACCAAGCCCTGTACCGGCACCTAAAAGGCCGATTGCGCTGCCAGCAACCGTGGTACGACCGCCAACTTGTTTTAATTGCTGGTTATTCAATCGGGGCAAGGCCATTGCTAGGGCAGTGAAGTCATTGACCACATCCAGCGTCTCAAATTGAAACTGTGTACGGATTGCTTCAATGGAGAAGCTCCAATGATGATTGGTCATCTGTACCAGATCACCATGAATCGGATTCGCAATAGCAATACCGACATTTTTCACCTGATCTGCGCCTGCTGCTCTAGCCTCATCCGATTGTAGATACGCGCGCATGGCATCGGCTAATTGCGGATATTGCGTGCACGCCAGAATGTTGACCGCACTAAGGACACCGGGTGACGTTTCCAATGCAAAACGGGCATTAGTACCACCGATATCTGCAAGTAATTTAGGGATACGCATGGTTAACTCCTGTTTTTTCTTACAGTAAACTTTGCTCTGTTTCCGGATCAAAAAAGACAGCTTTCGATAAATCAAAAGCCAAGCGCATTTTTTGCCCCGCTGTTGCTGCGGCGCGTGGATGCGTGCGGCAGGTAATCCGTTCTTGGTTAAAGCTGGTAAAGACGAGCGTATCTGGACCAGTAGGTTCAGTCAGATCGATCAGACAATCGACCTCAGTTGGATGGTAATTACTCGTAGATTCAGAACGACGGGCGCTGGTAGCGTCTGTCACGTGTTCAGGGCGAATACCTAAAATGATATCGCCATTCTTATTGCGCAAGCCTTTGATGGCGTTGAGATGAGAAGCCGGGATTGGCAGTACGGTATGCTGACCTGCATGTTCAGCCACAAAACCGACACCGTTCTCATGTGCTTGCAATTTTCCGCGTAAAAAATTCATCGAAGGCGAACCAATAAATCCAGCAACGAACATGTTCGATGGACGATCATAGATTTCTTGCGGACTACCAAATTGCTGAACTACGCCATCTTTCATGACAGCGATTTTGTCGCCCAGTGTCATTGCTTCGACCTGATCATGTGTCACGTAGACGGTGGTTGTTTTCAGGCGTTGATGCAAGAGTTTGATTTCAGCGCGCATTTCTACGCGTAGCTTTGCATCCAGATTCGATAATGGTTCATCAAACAAAAACAAGGAAGGGTTGCGGGCAATAGCGCGCCCCATTGCTACACGCTGGCGCTGACCGCCTGACAAAAGGGCTGGCTTACGATCGAGTAAATGTGTCATTTGTAACGTCTCAGCAACACGGTCGACGATCTTTTTTTGTTCCGCCGCCGGTACTTTACGTATGCCTAGACCGAAGGAGATATTTTCGCGTACTGTCATCGTTGGATATAACGCATAGGACTGAAATACCATCGCTATATCACGTGATTTTGGTGGCACGTTATTGACGCATTTGTCACCAATATAAATTTCGCCTTCAGAGATTGTTTCCAGTCCGGCAATCATATTTAATAAGGTCGATTTACCGCAACCAGAGCCGCCAACTAAGATCAGAAATTCGCCATCTTTGATTTCTAAATTAATCCCCTTCAAAATTTCTGCGCCATTCGGGTACACCTTTCGTACACCGCGGATCGATAAGCTAGCCATGTTTGTTTCTCCTGATTGTTCTTTTACAGCGTGTACAAGACGAAAATAGCTTGTTGTCGCTGTGATTGATCTTTTATGTTTGTGACTGATGCTGTGACTGATCTCGTATTAACCTTTGACCGCACCCGCTGTTAGACCACGTACGAAATATTTACCTGCCAATAAATACAGTCCCAGCGTTGGTAACGCCGCGATAATCGCTGCTGCCATATTGACGTTGTATTCCGTCACGCCAGTTGAGGTATTGACCAGATTGTTCAGGGCAACTGTTACTGGTTGCGCGTCGGTTCCACCGAACACCACACCGAACAAAAAATCATTCCAGATTTGTGTGAATTGCCAGATAAAGCACACCATAAAAATGGGCAGTGACAAAGGTAGAATGACGCTGCGATAAATCCGGAAAAAGCCTGCACCATCAATACGGGCTGCTTTGACTAATTCATCTGGCACGCTGATGTAGTAGTTACGGAAAAACAAAGTCGTGAATGCAACCCCGTAGACCACGTGGACAAATACCAGCCCCATTGTTGTATTCGCTAACTCAGCCATGCCTAATAGCCGCGCCATTGGCAAAATCACGACCTGAAACGGGATAAAGCAACCCACCATCAACGCTGTGAAAATAATTTCTGAATACTTAAATTTCCAATGCGCCAACACATAACCATTGACCGAGCCGATGAGCGTTGAAATCAATACAGCTGGAACCGCCATCTTTACTGAGTTCCAGAAATACGGTGAAAGCCCATCGCAACGTACACCGGTACATGCACCACTCCAGGCTTTTTGCCATGCTGCAAAACTTGGATGCAGCGGGAAATCGAGCAAATTACCACTGCGGATTTCATCAAGTGATTTGACCGACGTGGTCAGCATCACATATAACGGAGCGAGGTAGTAAAGCGCGCAGAACACCAGTAACGCATAGATAAAAATACGCCCTGGACTAAATGTAAATTGAGAACCCGTGGTGTGAGAATCAGTGCCCATGTTTGGCCTCCTTGCTTTCCAGATAAATCAATGGCACCAACACGGCCAATACGGTCATTAACATCATCATTGCCGAGGCTGCACCTAAACCTAACTGACCACGGGTGAATGAAAACTGATACATAAAAATGGCGGGTACATCTGACGAGGTGCCAGGGCCACCAGCGGTCAATGCCATCACCAGATCGAAGCTCTTAATCGCAATATGTGATAACACCAGCAGCACACTGAAAAACACAGGACGCAGTGCAGGAATTACGATACGGCGGTAGATCGTTGGTAAGCTGGCGCCATCCACCATGGCCGCTTTGATAATCGCGTCATCCACACCGCGCAAGCCCGCCAGAAACAAGGCCATGACAAAACCGGATGACTGCCACAGACCCGCGATGACAACGGTATAGATTGCCATGTCTGAGTCCACCAGCCAGTCCATGGAAAAATTCGGAAAGCCCCATTCATGAACCATTTTTTCCAGACCTAGACCTGGATTGAGGATCCACTTCCACGCCACACCAGTCACGATGAAAGACAGTGCCATTGGATACAGATAGATGGCGCGCAGCGCGCCTTCCATACGAATTTTCTGATCTAAAAACACGGCAAGTAACAAGCCGACGATCAGGCAAAATAAAATAAATAAGCCACCAAAGATACCAAGATTGGCTGCTGATACCCACCAACGATCGAGTTCAAATAAAGCCTGATATTGACCAAATCCAGTCAATTCATAATTTGGCATCAGACGAGAATCTGTAAAAGATAAATACGCAGTGAAGGCGATAAATCCATAAACAAACAGCAGAGAAGCAAATACGGTTGGCGATAACACCAGACGCGGTAACCAGATATCTGCAAATGCTTGCATGCGACCAGGCGCAGAGGCTTTTTTTTGTATAGCGGGAATATGTGTTTCTGACGGGGATGTAACCGACATGCTTGTCTCCGGGGGGTGAGTTGAGCTGATGGAGGGGGGAGGTGCTACATCAACTCTCCGGCATCATCAATGACGATGCCGGTACTCGGGTGAACCTTATTTAGTTTTTGCTGCTTTTGCCAGTGCTTGAACAGCGGCTTGCGATGTCATGTTGGAATTCATGAATTTCGCAATCACGTCCTGGATCGCGCCTGCTTTTGCAGAGTCGATCGCCATGCCGTGGGCAAAGCTTGGAACAAAACTACCTGCTTTGCTTGAAGCATCCATGTCATCCATGGATTTTAATGCACAGCTATCAAACTTAGCGCGAGAAACGCCGGAACGTGCTGGAATTGAACCCTTGTTGAGGTTAAATACTTCCTGAAATTCAGGACTCATGACCGCAGTTGCCAAGGTCAGCTGTGCTTTTTGTGCATCCGCACCTTTAACAGCAAACATCGTCAGCGAATCAACGTTGAAGGTAAAGGATTTTTCTGTGCCAGGTGCAGCAACACATAAAAAATCTTTACCAGGCTGTTTGCCCGCAGCGGTGAATTCACCTTTAGCCCAGTCACCCATGAATTGCATACCAGCTTTACCGTTGATGACCATCGCTGTAGCGAGATTCCAGTCACGACCTGCTGCATCTTTGTCGATGTAGGTTTTGATCTTTGCCAGTGTATCGAAGGTTTTGATCATCGTTGGTCCAGTCAGTGTTGCCTGATCCAGTTGTACGATTGCTTTTTTATAGAATTCAGCACCGCCGATACCCAAGGCAACGGATTCAAACACGGTAGCGTCTTGCCATGGTTGACCACCATGCGCGATCGCAACATAGCCAGCTTTTTTGATTTTATCTGCAGCATCAAAAAATTCAGCAAAGTTGGTTGGTACTTTAGCGCCAGATTTTTTCAAGACTTCTGGATTGACCCACAACCAGTTAACGCGGTGAACGTTGACAGGTGCTGCGACATAATGACCTTTATACTTCATGATGTTGGTCAGCATTGGTGGTAAGGAGGCTTCCCATTTACCTTCAGCCGCTGCGGCGTCGATGTTGGCCAAAACGCCTTCATTACCCCATTCCTGAATGGATGGGCCCTTGATCAGAGCCGCCGTCGGAGCACTACCTGCAATGACGCGTGCTTTTAAGGCGGTCATGGCATTTTCACCCGCACCGCCAGCAACGGCAAAGTCTTTCCATGCGACGCCTTTGGCTTCCATCATTTTTTTCAGCTCAGCAACAGATTTTGCTTCGCCACCAGCAGTCCAATAATGCAATACTTCCACTTCGGCTGCGTTGGCGACACTAGTGCCAGCTAGTAAAGTTGTGCCTGTCAGAATAGCAAGTGTCAGTTTTTTGAGTTTCATTTGAGTCTCCGTTATATTTTATCGACTACTAATGTTAGTTCGGGCACGCTACAACATTGGCAGTGTGCCCGTTGATTTTTTCAAGCGTATTACCACCACGCCTCTACTTGAACGCCAGCAGACGTGCCGCTGGTACCGTTGTTGTAGACAGGACCGGAGTTGTTGCTAGCATTGACTGCAGCGGTAGCCGCATTGTTCCATTTGCCATAGCTGACGAAGAAACGCAGTTCTGGGCGTGCCCAGTAGCTTTCTCCCATCGCGATTGCTGGAGCGAAAGTCAGTTTCGTCAGACGTGCGTCTGCACCACCAGTCATCGACGTGACGCGGTCAGTACCCAGTTCCATTTGCAATTTCAGGTGCGGCAAAATGGCGTAGACTGGACGTACACCTAGGCTAGTCCAAGTTGTTGAGCCTGCATTGGATTTGTCTTTTTGCATCAAAGCCACGAATTCAGCACTGAATTGTTTCGTTGGTTGTACGACCAGATCATCAAAAATGCGAGTACGGGTAACATCAGAGCCAAGCAATGTGCTACCAGAAGAACCCATGCGACCGTTGCCAACACCAACACCTGTGCCCGGACCAACACCGTACTGGATGCCCAATGTATTGCCACCGCCCAAGACATCTTGCTTGTGCAATACGCTTAATTGCCAGCCACTATGAGTATTAGTTCCCTGGCCTTTAATTGCAGTCAGAATCGCATCGACTTTGCCGCCTTCATTGACTGGCAGACCTTCGTAGATAAAGTTTTGGCGAATTGCCGCAGTCGTGTTAACAACGAGCCCTGTTGTTGGATCGATGTTCGTTGCATCGTTATCTTTGAATAACGCATAACTGAATTTACCTGGACCTGCCTGAACACCATCAATACCACCACCGGTACCATTCAGATTCACGAATTGCAAATCAAGCATGTGGATATCTGGACGGTAGTAGTAACGTTTACCGATCCAAGCGACGCCGCCTTGCAAGAAATCGACATTTTTTGCTTCAACATAAGCTTTAGCGATTTTCAGTGAGGCATTACCGAAATCAGAATTAGGACTCCAGGCATTTGCCCATAAAGTGCCAGTAAATGTGACGCCATCGACTGCTTTTGCCAATGTGGATGTATAACCACCTTCAAAGTAAGCATCACATTCGTTACCAAGACGGTATTTCATGGTGTTACCACCGAGGCCGAAACAGCTTTGTGGACCATGTGCGGAGCTGGAGCCCGCGCCGTCACGCAAATAACCATGAAAGCCATCTTCATCATGACCAGCATCAGCGTAAGTGAATCCGGAAGAGAGTGCGAGTGCGAGCGCCAAAGGCAATGCTTTGAGTGTAGTACGAGTCATTTTGTCTCCGTAATAGTTGAGTGAACAAGGCTCAACAAAGTCTGTGCTTTTTTATTTTTTGCTTTGAGCTTGTCTTTTTATTGCATGTCGTTTGACAGCGATCGGAAGGTAACACCGCTACAAATGTGATTCCAACTACGGCGTTGAGTAGGTGGTGGTTGTTGTTAAGGTATTGATTTATAAGGAATTGCTATTTTTGATATGACGAAAATGCCTTACGTTTCTTTACAAAGTAAGTCGTAGATCAACGTTAAGAAATCGGATCTCATAGTCACAAGCGTGAAAATGAATATAAATAAAGACAATCATAAAATTTCATAAAAACTTACGTTTCTTTACAAATACCTAGTCTTCATTACGGACGCGGCACCACTTTGGTAGTCACTTCGGCTATAGTGTTCTCCGAGACAAAGAAGGATCCCTCAAGGTGCAAATAGAAAAAAAATTATTGCCCTATGCAGAATTTGCCAGCAAATCGACGCCTAAAAAAAAGTCTGACATCCTGAAGTCAGTGTTATTTTTAATCGTCTTTTTGCTGTTTTTAGCAAATGCGCATGCCCAGACCGTGCAAGTGCTTCATTGGTGGACATCTACTAGCGAAGAGAAAGCCATTGCAGTGTTGTCGGGGCGTCTGGCACAAGAAAATATCGTATGGAAAAATGCTGTGATTCCTAGTGGGTCAGGGATAGGGGCGGGTATTGTTCTCAAAAGCCGCATGCTGGCAGGTGATGCGCCGGAAGTTGCTCAACTGAACGGAGTGATGATTGCGGAATGGGCGCAACTCGGTTTACTTCAGGAAATGGATACCGCTGCCACCGCTGCGCGATGGGAAAAATTGCTGCAGCCAACCGTCTGGCACCTCATACAGCCAAACGGTCATCCTGTCGCACTACCGCTTGGAATACACCGGATTAATACGCTTTTTTACAATCGTAAGCTTTTTGCTAAATACGATCTGACCGTACCAACTAACTGGGACGAATTTGAGATCACTGCCAAAAAACTGCAGCAACTTGGCATCATCCCACTGGCGCAAAGCTCAGAACCCTGGCAATTAGCGACGTTATTTGAGACGTTGGTGTTGTCTGAGTCCGATGCTAATTTTTATCGTGATGCATTCGTGAGTAAAAAATCGCAGGCATTTATTGACCCGCGCTTTGGACGTGCCTTGAGTCGCTTACGTAAGTTAAAACAATATATGCCTGTTCCCTTGACGGAACGCACCTGGTTTGCCACGACTAAATTGCTCGCTGATGGCGATGCTGCGATGCTGGTAATGGGCGATTGGGCAAAAGGTGAGCTGAACTCGTTGGGTTTAGCGACGGACAATGGGTTTTCTTGCACGGTAGTCCCTAACACCGGTAACTATCATTTATACGATATCGATACGCTGGTCATGATCAAAAAAGGCAATACTACCCACCTTGCTCAAGACAAAATAGCCCAAGTCGCACTACAACCTGCGGTGCAGTCGGAATACAATCAGCTTAAAGGATCCATCCCTGTCTTGCGCAATCCTGATCTGAGCAAAATGGACAGTTGCGCGCAAGCGTCCTGGAAAAGTTTTTCTCGTGGTGTAGAAAATCAGGTACCAAGTTTCTCACACCGGATGGCCACCGACGAAATTTCAAAAGAAGCCATTATTGCCGAAGTCATCCGTTTTTTTGTTGATGACCGTATCACTGTCAGTGAGACACAAAAACGGCTGGCAGCAATTTCACGTACTTTACCTAAATGAACCCTCGGTTATGACCCGCAAGATACTTATCGTCGATGACGATCAAAAAACCCGAACTCTATTAAAAGCGTATCTCGAAAAAAATCAGTATGAGGTCAGACTCGCCCATAACGGTGAGTCATTTTTGTCCGAATTTCAACGCTATGTTGATGAGTTGTCGATGGTTATCCTTGATGTCATGTTGCCAGATACCGATGGTTTCGCGCTATGTAAGATTGTTCGCCAACGCTCGAATATTCCGATCATTATGCTCACCGCTAGTTCGGATGAAACTGATCGTGTGGTCGGACTGGAACTCGGTGCTGATGACTACATTGGCAAACCGTATAGCCCCCGTGAACTGTTAGCGCGTATCAAGGCAATTCATCGTCGCATGGGGTCGGAAAGCAACGGCCCACCACGCTATTATCGTTTTAATGGTTTCACCCTTGATGCACTCGAGCGCACTGTCGTAAATGCAGAATCGGAAATCGTACCACTGACAGGGCTTGATTTTCAGTTGTTGAAATACTTTGTCGAACATCCTGGCGATATTTTGGATCGCGGTATCTTGTGCGAAGAAACGCGCGGCCGTGATTCGGGCCCCTTAGATCGTTCGCTGGATGTGCAGATTAGCCGCTTGCGTCTGCGTCTCAACGATGACGCCAAACAGCCGTTTATTATCAAAACGGTGCGTGGTGCAGGTTATGTGTTTTCAGTGGATGTCAGTGTGTCCAATGCCTGATCAGCCTCGTCCACGTCCTTGGTTGCAAAGAATATTGCCTTCGTCGTTGCTTGGGCGATTGTCGATCGTCATGGTTGCGGGGGTGATGCTGACACAGTTTGTCGGTAATGCATTCTGGGCGGCGCAGATGCGCAAGGAATCGCAGATCGAAGTGACTGAATCGTCACAGCACTTAGCGCAAAGTGCTGCGTCGACGATCCGATTTTTTATGAGTCCACCGCCAAATTTCCGGCCTTTAATCATTCAGCAATTTCGTGAAATGGGTGGGACGCGTTTTTACGTTAATTTAAATAGCACACCCATTAAAATTAAAGATATTCCAGAAGAAGCGTTGACGGCGCTTGCCAAAGAAAAGTTTGGTGCTGCATTAAAAAAGGTACTACCTAACATTTCTAAAACGCAGATCAACTTCACTTGGCCTGCCGACTTGGTATTATCGGAAGATGGCGCGGGTATTGGCGATGTCCCTGATCGTTGGGTGCAGCATATTTTGGTGACTAAACCCAATCCGGCACCGATACTGGTATTGCAAATAGAGATGGAGCCTGATCACTGGCTATATCTGGCTACGCTGATGCCAAATCCCTATTTTTTAGACAGCAATGATCCCTTATCTGGTGATCGGGTTGTATTACAGGCGCTATCCTTGGCGGCGGTTTTATTGTTATCAATTTTGGTTGTGAGTTGGATCACTCGACCATTGGCGGCGCTTTCTGATGCGGCCTCGGCATTTGGTAATGGTGAGAGCGCCCCTGAGCTTCCTGAAACGGGTAGCCGTGAATTTATTAACACTGCACGCGCCTTTAGTGCCATGCGTGAACGTATTGCCCGCTACATTGAAGACCGCGAACGGTTGTTTGTCTCTATTTCACATGATTTAAGAACACCGATCATGCGCTTGAAGCTACGTGCTGAGTTATTGGACGATGATGATGTCAGAAGCGAGTTCCACGATGATCTTGATGAGCTAGATATGATGGTCAAAGGGGCGCTACAATGCGTCAAGGATAGTGATATTTATGAAAATCCAACCCAGATCCGTTTAGACCCGTTAATTGGCCGCATGGTGCGTGGAGTCGGTTTGGCTGGTCATCAGATTTCATTTCAAGAGTGTGGCCTCACTGTCTCTGCTAAACCACTTGCCCTAAAACGGGCGATTGGAAATTTGCTCAATAATGCGATTCACTACGGCAAACAAGTCGAAATCTGTGCCTTGGAATCGGATACCGCGATTGAGATACAGATTCGTGATCACGGACCAGGTGTTCCTGAGGAAGCGCTTGCACGTCTGTTTGATCCCTATGTACGGCTTGATCATGGCCGTCAGCAAAACCAGACGGGCTTAGGGTTGGGGCTGAGTATTGCGCGAGATATTGTGCATGCACATGGCGGCGAATTGCTATTGAGTAATGCTGTTGGTGGAGGCTTGCTGGCGTGTATTCTGTTACCTAAACGATCATGACATTGGTCGTCATGGGTGATGAAGGTCGTCTCAACCATCGTTGAAACGACCAGAAACAGCGCTCACACGGTATAGCCTGCGCAGTCCCCACTCATACTAAGAAGTCTTACATAAGCGATGGGATAGATAACGCTATGTGACTATGCATAGTTGATAATCAATGGTGAATGATCGGAGAACCGTTGCTCTTTATAGATCGACGCTGAAGTTGCTTTGGCGCTGATGCCAGGTGTCGCGACATGGTAGTCGATCCGCCATCCAACATTATTTGCCCAGGCTTGTCCGCGGTTACTCCACCACGTGTAGGCTTCTGCGGTGGTATCAGGGTGCAGTCGGCGATAGACGTCGACCCAGCCTTGTTCATCAAATAAGCGGGTCAGCCACGCACGTTCTTCAGGTAAAAAGCCAGAATTTTTCTGGTTGCTTTTCCAATTTTTTAAATCGATTTCTTTGTGGGCGATGTTCCAGTCACCACAAATCACCAGTTCTCTTCCTTCAGCGATGAGATCAGCCAAATGCGGGAAAAATTCATCCATAAAACGGAATTTAGCTTCTTGTCGCTCAGGTGAAGAAGAACCCGATGGGCAGTACACGGAGATAACCGACAGATCGCCAAAATCACAACGGACATAACGACCTTCTGCGTCAAATTCTCCGCTGCCAAAGCCGATATGGATGGCATCTGGCTTTTGTTTGCTATATACGCCAGTGCCAGAATAGCCTTTCTTCTCGGCGTAATGAAAATGACCGTGGTAGCCATGGGGGTTTAAGAAATCGGCGGTCATGTCATCGACTTGTGCCTTGAGTTCCTGAACACAGACGAAGTCAGGATCTTCTTTTTCCATCCATTCAAAAAAGCCTTTTTTTGCCGCAGAGCGGATGCCATTCAGATTGGCAGAAATGATTTTTGTCATAGCAAATCCCAGAAAATCTTCTCATCAACAGAGACAAAAAAAACTGACATGAAGTGATTGTTCAGTCAGTTTCTTTTTGAATTAGGTGCTGAGTTTGTTTTTAAAATAGTGTTGAACGGAAACGCATTCGCAACGTGGCCGTCAACTTAACTACAAACTTACATTAAACCTTATACCGCGCCGTACTTATCGCGATACGCAGCTACAGCCGCTTTGTATTGCGTCAATTGCGCGTCGGCACCAGCGGTGGATAGGTATTCAAATAAATCGTTCAGGTTACCAATCGATACCACAGGCATGTTGTATGCATTGCTGACTTCTTGTACTGCTGAATGGGCAGACAAGGCGTCATCTTTGCCAGAACGTTCCATCCGGTCCAACGCGATCAGTACGGCACAGGGTGTTGCACCTGCTGCGCGGATCATTTCGACGGATTCACGCACGGACGTACCTGCAGAGATCACATCGTCGATGATCACAACTTTACCCTTTAGCTCAGCACCAACGATGGTGCCGCCTTCGCCGTGGTCTTTAGCTTCTTTGCGGTTATACGCAAAAGGGACATTGCGGCCACGTGCTGCCAGCGCAACTGCGGTGGCCGATGCCAAGGTAATTCCTTTGTAGGCTGGGCCAAACAGCATGTCAAATTCAATGCCGGAATTGATCAGGGTGTCTGCATAGAATGCAGCGAGTTTGCCCAGATTCGCGCCGTCATTAAAGAGACCAGCATTAAAAAAGTAAGGTGAGTTGCGACCTGCTTTTGTCACAAAATCGCCAAAGCGGATGACGCCAGCTTTAACGGAAAACTCGATAAATTCTTGTCGTAAATTGCTCATGATGTTTTTTCTTTCACTGCGATGTCGGTCCTGCCGACATCGTTATTCAATCAGCCTGCTAATTTCTTTTTGAGTAGTTCGTTGACCTGCGCAGGATTGCCTTTGCCTTTGGTTGCTTTCATGGCTTGTCCCACCAACGAGTTAAAGGCTTTTTCTTTGCCGGCGCGGTATTCGTCAACCGATTGCTGATTTGCTGCCATGACTTCATCGATAATTTTTTCGAGCGCGCCAACGTCAGAAATTTGTTTCAGACCTTTTGACTCAATGACGTGATCTGCCAGATTGACATCGGCGGATGGCGCTTGCCACATGCCAGCAAATACTTCTTTGGCGATCTTGTTGGAGATCGTGCCGTCGGCAATACGTTGCAGCAAGACTGCTAACTGCGTAGCAGAAACAGGGATGGCGCTGATGTCGATGCCTTCGCGATTGAGTGTCGATGCCACGTCACCCATCATCATGTTGGCGGCAGGTTTCGCTTGCGCAATACCAGCAGCGTTGACCACGGCTTCAAAATAGTTAGCAACGCCTTTGGATTGTGTCAGAATCGTTGCATCGTATTCTGGCAGGCCAAATTGTTCTACAAAGCGGATACGCATTGCGCCTGGCAATTCAGGCATCGTGCTGCGTACTTTTTCTACCCATTCTGCGCTGACTTTTAATGGTGGCAAATCTGGGTCTGGGAAGTAGCGGTAATCCTGCGAATCTTCTTTACTGCGCATGGAGCGCGTTTCTTTTTTGTCGGGATCATAGAGACGCGTCTCTTGTACCACGGTACCGCCATCTTCGATCAGTTCGATTTGACGACGTACTTCGTGATTGATTGCTTCTTCTAAAAAGCGGAACGAGTTCAGATTCTTGATCTCAGCGCGGGTGCCGAATTCTTTTTGGCCGACCGGACGCACGGAAACGTTGGCGTCGCAACGGAAAGAACCTTCTTGCATATTGCCGTCACAAATATCGAGCCACATGACTAACGAGTGTAAGGCTTTCGCATACGCAACCGCTTCCGCAGCACTGCGCATGACAGGTTCAGTCACGATCTCCAACAAAGGTGTGCCAGCACGGTTAAGATCAATACCGGTCATGCCTTGATAGTCTTCGTGCAGCGATTTGCCCGCGTCTTCTTCCAGATGCGCGCGGGTCAGCTGGATGTTTTTGACTTCGGATTTGCCATCTTTTTCAACCACGCAGGCAACGTAACCACCTTGCACGACAGGGATTTCAAACTGACTGATCTGGTAGCCTTTTGGCAGATCTGGATAAAAATAGTTTTTACGCGCGAAGATCGACTCAGGTGCAATCGTTGCACCGACCGCCAGGCCGAACTGAATCGCTTTTTCTACTGCTGCTTTATTCATCACTGGCAACACGCCGGGCAAGGCCAGATCCACTGGGCTAGCTTGTGTATTTGGTTCTGCACCAAACTGAATGGATGAACCACTAAAAATCTTTGAATTGGTTCTAAGTTGGACGTGTGTCTCAAAACCGATAACTACTTCCCATTGCATAGCAGTTCCTTTTCTTTCATCTTGCTGGGACAATCTGAGATACGTCCCGGTCAATTGTATTAAATCGTATGTTGCTGTTTTCTCTGATTCAGACGAACCACTGCCGCGTTATTCTTCGTACTGGCATTTGCCATTACTGACGTCGACTTTCAGTTCGGTAAAATTCATTCTTGATCCACACAGCGCCGGACAGGTTGGCCTGAGGTGAACCGTATCACCTTCGCGTTCAACACGAATGCTGCATTGGTAGCCACGATCAAAATCGTAGCCCCGCTCATTGCGGGCAGCCACGGCATCTTTGAGGGTGATACGCCAACCTTTGTCGGTCACTTCTGCTTGTAACTGATCATCTTTATCAATACTGCATTCGTGACCATGATCACTACGGAGCAGCGAAGATTCCCACTGAAAATTGTCAATCTGGTTTCCTCGAAGTTGTATGTGTGCCTGGTCGGTATAAATCAAGCGTTCACCTTTCCCACCTTCTTGCTTAGTCTGTGTGCACTGTAAATGCAGATCGAGCGCTGGCTCTTGAGCCAGTGCCACGAAACTCGCGCTACTTAACAGCAGGGCGACCAGAAATGTGGGCAGGAAGCGGACCATTTTCATACTGGTGAGCGTTGGTGCCAATCAGTGGCTTGTTGGTATTGATGCGCGACGTTGAGTAGCCGTGCTTCATCAAAATAATTTCCGATCAATTGCAAGCCGACTGGACGTTTTCCATTCTTTTCACCTTGACCAAAACCACATGGAATCGACATCCCCGGTAAGCCTGCGAGACTAGTGGAAAGAGTAAAAATATCTGCCAGGTAGTTTGCTACTGGATCGTCAGATTGCGCACCCAGATCCCACGCAACGGTAGGAGCGACAGGGCCCATGATCACATCACATTGTTGGAAGGCAGCAGCAAAATCCTGCGCGATCAGACGGCGGATTTTTTGTGCTTGTAGGTAGTAGGCATCGTAGTAACCATGCGATAACACGTAAGCACCGACCAGAATACGGCGCTTGACTTCGTCGCCAAAACCTTCAGTACGTGACTGACGATACATGTCGTTCAGATCTTTATAATCTGCCGCACGGTGACCATACCGGACACCATCAAAGCGACTCAGATTGGACGATGCTTCTGCTGGTGCGATAACGTAGTAAACCGGAATCGACAAGGCTGTTTTTGGCAATGAAATATCAACCAATGTCGCACCGAGTTTGACGTATTCATCCAATGCCGCACGAACAGCTTGTTCGACGTCCGGTGCCAAGCCTTCGCTGAAAAATTCTTTTGGTACGCCGATACGCAAGCCTTGCAATGATTTGTTCAGATCCCGGTTAAAGTCCTCGGCTTTACGTTCAACCGAGGTAGAGTCTTTTTCATCAAAGCCGACGATGGCATTGAGTAACATGCCGCAGTCTTCGGCTGTCTGGGCAATCGGGCCGCCTTGGTCCAGTGACGAAGCAAAAGCGATCATGCCGTAGCGAGACACGCTACCGTAAGTTGGCTTGATGCCTGTTACGCCGCAAAACGCAGCGGGTTGACGGATGGAGCCGCCCGTATCAGTACCTGTCGTTGCTGGTGTCAGGCGCGCTGCAATCGCTGCAGCCGAGCCGCCGGAAGAGCCGCCTGGTACGGCTGTTTTGTCCCATGGGTTTTTAACGGGGCCGAAATAAGAATTTTCATTGGCAGAGCCCATTGCAAACTCGTCGCAATTGAGTTTTCCCAACGTTACCATCCCCGCTAGTGCGAGTTTTTCAACGACAGTTGCATCGAACGGACTGACGTAGTTTTCTAGCATGTGCGAACCGGCGGTAGAGCGCAGATGACGGGTCACAAAAATATCTTTATGCGCAATCGGAATACCAGTTAAAGCCGTGGCATTGCCACTGGCCAGTAAGGCATCTGCGGCAGCGGCTTGCTGTAAGGTGAACGCAGGATCAACGTGCAAAAATGCGTTGAGGTCGCTGGCCGCAATCCGGTCTAAGAAATGTTGTGCGAGTTCCGTCGCAGAAATCTGTTTGCTATGGAGCAGTGCAGATAATTGGGCAAGGGTTTTAGTATGCATGTTTTATTCCGGAAATCTTATTCAATGACCTTTGGTACGAGATACAGACCATCTTGTGTGGCTGGTGCGCATTGTTGGTACTCATCACGGTGATTGCTCTCAGTGACAACGTCTTCACGCAGACGCAGCGCCAGTTCTGGCAACAAAGCAGCAATAGGGTGGCTCAATGGCGCAACGCCAGTAGTGTCGACCGCTTTGAGCTGTTCAGCCAGAGAAAAAATCCCATTGAGCTTGTCGAGCGTGGAGTCCGCTTCAGAGGCGGAAATATTTAGTTTTGCCAAATTGGCAATACGCGTTACATCGTTGATGGTCAGTGACATGATTTATGGGCGCTTAAAGCGCAAAAATAGTCCAAAAGAGTGTCAAAAAAGAGTGTTGGAATTGTTACAAAATAGCGCCGCTATCCGGTGAACTTCTTGTTGACGAGAGGTGTCAGTGCAACAAATGACCCGAAATGCACATCTGATGACTTAATGTCATAATTTTGTGTTAATTCCATGTAACTTTTTATAAATCCCGATACGATATTTTAGGTGTTGGTATCGAGTAAATTTAAGAAGATTATAAGGTAGAATGGCGGGTTAATGCCCTAATGGCTTACTAAATCCCTTAACTTAGCGTCATCCGTGGTTTAGCAAAGCGTCTTACACCGCACAGACAGGGTAAAAATTTCGTGGTGCAGCTAACTTCATCGTCGATGAAGGGAGCTATGTGGGAAGCTATAGAGGCAACTACATAGGAAGCTGCACGCAACAATCGTTAAATACAGGACAATACATGTTTGGTTTCTTACGCAGTTATTTCTCAAACGATCTGGCGATCGACCTTGGTACCGCTAATACATTGATTTATGTCCGTAGTCAGGGCATCGTTCTGGACGAGCCGTCGGTAGTAGCGATCCGGCAAGAAGGCGGTCCAAACGGTAAAAAGACGATTCAGGCCGTTGGTAAAGAAGCAAAACAGATGCTGGGCAAAGTGCCAGGCAATATCGAAGCGATTCGTCCAATGAAAGACGGCGTGATTGCTGACTTTACGGTGACTGAGCAAATGCTCAAGCAGTTTATCCGTATGGTGCACGACACAAAATTCTTCAAACCATCCCCACGTATCATCATTTGCGTTCCTTGCGGTTCAACCCAGGTTGAGCGTCGCGCGATTCGTGAATCTGCACTGGGTGCCGGCGCTTCTCAGGTTTACCTGATCGAAGAGCCAATGGCTGCTGCAATTGGTGCTGGCTTGCCAGTGTCTGACGCGACAGGTTCCATGGTCGTGGATATCGGTGGTGGTACAACTGAAGTTGGTATCATTTCGCTGGGCGGTATGGTGTACAAGGGCTCGGTCCGTGTTGGTGGCGACAAGTTTGATGAAGCGATCGTGAACTACATCCGTCGTAACTACGGCATGCTGATCGGCGAACAAACAGCTGAAGCGATCAAAAAAGCGATCGGTTCTGCGTTTCCAGGCTCAGAAGTGAAAGAAATGGAAGTCAAAGGACGCAACTTGTCCGAAGGTATCCCACGTTCCTTCACAATTTCCAGTAACGAAATTCTGGAAGCACTGACTGATCCACTCAACAACATCGTTTCCGCAGTGAAAAACGCGTTAGAACAAACGCCACCAGAACTGGGTGCCGATATTGCTGAAAAAGGCATGATGCTGACCGGCGGCGGTGCGTTGCTGCGCGATCTGGATCGTTTGCTGATGGAAGAAACTGGTTTGCCAGTGATTGTGGCTGAAGATCCATTGACTTGCGTGGTTCGTGGCTCCGGTATGGCGTTGGAGCGTATGGATAAACTGGGTTCTATCTTCTCTTACGAGTAATAGGGCTAGAGATCATAGTAAATTGATATTTTCAATTTTTGATCGATAGACTGATATACGACTGTTTAACTAAGCCCTATTGACGTTTGGTTTTCTGTGATGAACAACGCAGGCCACTGAATGATCTCTACTGGGATCTTTTTTGCTAGTCTGGTTATATTGAGAAGCGCGTGCTGTCAGGGGCTAAGGGCTTGTGGGATAAGGTGATTGCTGATGTCCGCAGGTCTTACTCTGATAGTCACGTAAAAATTGTTGCAGAGCCGGCCGCTAATCTGTCGGCTTTTTGCTTTTTGAACGCGCGCAGCCAGTAATGGCATTGCGATGCGGATAGGCAAACCTGTTTCTGATGATTGATATAGTATGGATTACAGTCCGCCACCCCTCTTTAAGCAAGGCGCATCCGCCCGTGCCAGAGCGATTTTTTTCACGATCCTGGCAATTTTTTTGCTGGTTGTTGACTCTCGTCTGAAATCATTGACGCTCGTCCGGCAGGTCATCGGTACCGTCCTCTATCCGGTACAAATGGTTGCCGCTATTCCGAGCCTGACTGTGGGTAACCTGTCGCATTATTTCGTTTCCATGAATGAACTGGATAAAGAGAATGCCAGCCTCAAACGTCAGCGCACTGCCAATGCCGACGTGTTACAGCAAACGGCACAGTTGCAGTCTGAAAATAATCATTTACGTCAATTACTCGATGCCCGTGAACGTCTGCCAGTGAAATCGGTGCTTGCGGAGATCATCTACGATGCGCGTGATCCCTCGACCCGCAAAGTGATTGTCGACCGTGGTATCAAGGATGGTGTTGGTTTGGGGCAGCCTGTGATTGATGATTTGGGTGTCGTTGGGCAGGTGACCCGGGTTTTTCCATTGACAGCAGAAGTGACATTACTGACGGATAAAAATCAGGCGATTCCGGTTCAGATTTTGCGTAACGGCCTGCGCAGTGTCGCTTACGGACGCGGAGAATCAGCGTATCTGGATATGCGCCTGACCTCAAATGCTGATATTCAGAGCGGCGATCAGTTAGTGACCTCGGGTATTGATGGTATTTATCCACCGGGTCTCTCGGTGGCAAAAGTAGTCCAGGTAGAAAGTAAAGCAGTCACGACCCTGGAAAATATTTTGTGTGTACCAACGGCAGGTATTGATCGCAACAAACAACTATTGATCTTACAGGTATCTACAAATAATTTACCGCGTCCTGACACAGAAGATGTCAGAGCAAAAAAAGAAAAAATTAATCGTAAAGTGACGCGTGATACCACGCCGCCGCCGAGTGACACCAAGCCAGTTGATCAGCCATCTTTAGCGCAGACGGCGAGCAAAGAAGCAGCGACGTTAGATGCAGCCAGAGGACAGGTCGGAAAAGCAGCGCCAGTAAAAGTCGATGTGCCTAAAGTGGATGCTGCCAAAGTTGAAGCGACCAAACCAGTCAATAAGGAAGCAGGAAAATGACGCAACCGCATTACATCTTGTTGCCAGTTAATTCTGTTTTTATCATATTTAGTCTGGCGCTCGCATTTTTACTTAATTTTTTACCGTGGGGCGGATTTATCGCAGTCCCTGATTTTGTGGCATTGGTCTTAGTGTTCTGGAGTATTCATCAGCCGCGTAAAGTGGGGATTGGCGTTGCGTTCACCATGGGTTTGTTGATGGATGTCCATGATGCTATCCATCTTGGTGAAAATGCGCTTGCTTATACATTGCTGACGTATTTTGCGATCACAATCCACCGACGTGTATTGTGGTTTCATCCATTGACACAGTCTTTACATGTATTCCCGTTGTTTCTTTTCGTCCAGTGTCTGCAAATTGCGGTACGCCTGATTGTTGCGCCTGATGCGCATTTTCCAGGGTTGTTGTATTTTTCTGAGAGTATCGTCACTACCGCATTATGGCCAATAGCAACGTTGATATTACTGGCGCCGCAACGACGTGCGATTAATAAAGATGATACCCGTCCGATCTAATTTGCACGCTTATTTACTGTAGTTGCTGTACGCTAACTTAATATCATGAATGAACTAAAGAACACGGAACGCGAACTCTATTTTTTCCGTCTGCGTCTGATATTTATCGGCATATTCGTGTTCGCCTGCTTTGCTGCATTGATCTCACGTTTTGTGTGGTTGCAGATCGTAAAGCATGACGACTACGTTTTACTCGCCGATGAAAACCGTATCGATATCGTCCCAGTAGTGCCGAACCGTGGCTTAATCATGGATCGGAACGGCGTGATTCTGGCCCAGAATTACTCTGCGTACACCTTAGAAATTACACCTTCTAAGATTACGGAGGATATGGATCAACTGATCGATGACCTCTCAGCCTTAGTCGACATCCAACCCAAACACCGCAAGCGTTTTCGTAAATTATTAGAAGAATCAAAAAATTTTGAAAGTCTGCCCATCCGTACTCGTCTGACTGATGATGAAGTCGCCCGCTTTACGGCACAGCGTTACCGATTTCCGGGTGTCGATATTCAGGCGCGCTTGTTCCGGCAGTATCCGCAGGGTGACAGCGCTTCGCATGTGATTGGTTATATTGGTCGTATTAGTCCTAAAGACGCCGATATCATTGACGATATGGAAGACAGTGCCAATTACAACGGTACCGATTACATCGGTAAAGAAGGTCTGGAGAAAAGTTACGAAACCGCCTTACACGGGACCACAGGGTTTGAACGTGTAGAAGTCTCTGCCAATGGTCGTGCTGTTCGTACCTTGTCACGCACGCCACCGACCCCAGGTCAAAATCTGATTTTGTCTGTGGATATTGAACTGCAGAAAGTGATTGAAGAAGCTTTTGGTGATCGTCGTGGCGCTCTCGTGGCGATTGAGCCAGAAACCGGCGATGTCCTGGCGTTTGTCTCCAAACCGACATATGACCCAAACTTGTTTGTTGAAGGTATTGATCAGCAAAGCTGGACGGAGTTAAATACGTCTGAGGACCGACCATTATTAAATCGTCCCCTGTCCGGTACTTATCCACCTGGTTCTACCTATAAACCCTATATGGCATTGGCAGCGCTGGAACTAGGCAAACGTACCACTTCACAAGCCGTCGCCGATACCGGTTTTTTCATGTTTGGCGGTCATCGTTTCAATGATGATAAACCTGGTGGGCATGGCGTGGTCGATATGTTCCGCTCTATCGTTGTCTCATGCGATACCTACTATTACTTGCTAGCGAACGACCTTGGTGTGGATACGATCCACGACTTTATGAAACCATTTGGCTTTGGACAAAAGACCGGTATCGATCTGGAACATGAAAAGGTTGGTTTGTTACCATCCACTGAATGGAAGCGTACTGCCTACAAAAAAGCCGTTCAGCAAAAATGGTATGCCGGTGAAACGATCTCTCTAGGTATTGGTCAGGGCTACAACAGTTTTACCCCGCTGCAGATGGCCCACGCCATTGCAACGCTGGCCAATAACGGCGTTGTCATGAAGCCGCATCTGGTGAAGATGACCGAAGATCCGAAGACACGGCAAAAGGTACTGACTGTGCCAAAAGAGAGTTATCGTATTCCGCTCAAGCAAGAAAATATCGACTTTATTAAAAATGCCATGGTTGGTGTGACGACCGTTGCGGGCGGCACTGGCTTCGCCAAATTCCATGATGCTGAATATATCTCTGGTGGTAAAACGGGGACGGCACAAGTGATTGGGATCAAAAAAGGTGAAAAATACAATGCCAAGAATACGGCTGAGCGGCAGCGTGATAATGCCTTGTATATTGCATTTGCCCCAGCCGATAAACCGCGTATTGCGTTGGCGATGGTGGTAGAAAATGGTGGGTTTGGTGCAGAATCAGCGGCACCGATTGCTCGTAAAGCATTGGATTATTATTTGCTTGGCAAGCGCCCATCAGACAAAGATAAAGCGCCGACCGTGAAAAGCGATGCGGCAGCAACGTCGTCGACGCAGACCGATGGAGCGACGGATCCAGCAGCGCAAGAGATAAGGGATTGATCATGCAACACTCACGCTTTAACTGGCAATCCATGCGATCGCATATTATGGTGTTTGATGCCCCATTGGCCATTTTATTGTTCCTGATTATGTCGATTGGTATCGTCACGTTGTACTCGGCTGGCATTGATTTTCCGGGGCGGGTTGAAGACCAGTTGCGTAATATTCTGGTGTCGTTTGTTATCATGTGGGTATTTGCCAATATTCCACCGCAAACCTTAATGCGATTCGCAATCCCGATTTATAGCTTTGGGGTGGCGTTGCTGTTAGCCGTGGCTGCCTTTGGGATGGTGAAGAAAGGGGCACGTCGCTGGCTCAATGTAGGTACGCCCATCCAGCCCTCCGAGATCATGAAAATTGCCACGCCGTTGATGCTGGCCTGGTATTTTCAGAAGCGTGAAGGTGCGCTACGTTTAAAAGACTTTATCGTTGCGACGGTTATTTTATTGATACCCACGGGATTAATCGCCAAACAACCGGATTTGGGAACGGCGCTGTTGGTTGTTGCAGCAGGGTTTGCGGTTATTTTTCTGGCAGGTTTGTCATGGAAAATTTTGATTTCGCTCATCACGTTTGTTGCTGTTGTGACGCCGACGGTCGTGTGGCCCTACCTGTTGCATGACTATCAACGGGACCGTGTACTCACGATGCTTGACCCGACCCGTGATCCATTGGGTAAAGGATTTCACATTATTCAGTCGACAATTGCTGTGGGTTCCGGTGGCTTACATGGCAAAGGTTGGTTGAAGGGAACGCAGGCGCATCTGGAGTTTATTCCCGAACGGACTACCGATTTTATTTTTGCTGTCTTTTCTGAAGAATTTGGTTTTATTGGTAATCTGGTATTGGTTAGTTTGTATTTTTTATTGATACTACGTTGCTTGATGATCGCTGCTAATGCCCCGACGCTATTTGCGCGTTTGATGGCTGGTTCAGTGACCATGATATTCTTTACCTATGCGTTCGTGAATATGGGTATGGTGAGCGGTATTTTGCCAGTTGTTGGTGTTCCTTTACCGTTTCTCAGCTACGGTGGGACCGCGTTGGTCACCTTAGGTATGGCCGCGGGTATCATGATGAGCGTACAACGTAATCGTAAGTTGGTGCAGACATGAAAAGACCTTTTTCAAAAAAGCAATTACAGCGGTGTTATTTGGTGGCAGCACCAGCACTCTTTTTAGTCGCGTGTGGTACAGCGCCGAAGCAGCCAATGATCATCGCTGATACGGCCAGGCCAGTCGCTACTACCGGCTCGTCCAGTCAGACGCCGGTATTGCCCAAAGCAGGATCTGGCAAAGGTGGCTACTACAAAGATGACGGCCCAGGTGATAGTCCACCTCAAGGCTTAGAATCCACGGTGGATCCCATACCTGTTCTCGAAGACTTTTCGCGTTCAGCAAACAAACCTTATGTTGTTTTTGGGAAAACTTATTCGCCACTGGTCGACAACTCCACGCCATTCATTCAACGCGGTATCGGCAGCTGGTACGGTAAAAAATTTCATGGGCAAAGAACATCTTCCGGTGAACTGTACGATATGTACAAAATTACAGCTGCCCATCCCACCTTGCCGATTCCTTCCTATGCCAGAGTGACCAATTTATCTAACGGTAAACAAATTATTGTCCGTATCAATGATCGTGGTCCATTTCATTCAAACCGGATAATAGATTTATCCTACACCGGCGCATTAAAACTGGATTTGTTAGGTAAGGGTAGTATGCAGATTGAGGTAGAGCGATTATTACCTGTCGATATTGCACGCATGGCCGAGAATCGTAAAAATCAAGCTGGTACAAACGTAGCGATAGCGGCACGCGATGCTTCTCATAACCAGCCTGTTTCACAGGTGCCCGCGCCACAAGTGGTACAAACTAGCGCGACAGTCGCTAAATCTACATCGTCACTCGGTGACACGATTAGTATCGATGATTTGATTGCCTCGCAGCAGGGAAAACAAGTAGGACTTGCTGATAAGCAGGAAAAAACCACCGTCGCACTACCTGAGAGTACGGCTGATAAGCCTTCAATAACGGCTGCCCAACCAGTTGCGCAGCCGACAGCGAGTAGCGCCTATTACTTACAATTCGGGGCGTATGCGATTCGTTCTAATGCTGAGTCCATCCTCAATCACCTGAAAAGCCATGCTGAAAATCGCTTGCCTGGTTTTGATATTGTCCAGCAAGGTAGTTTGTACCGTTTGGTCAGTGGTCCATTCCAGAGTCGTTCTGAGGCAATGACAGCGCTGGCGCAAGCAGGCGACTTAGGCGTTGGACGGCCGCTTGTGGTACAGCGCTGAGACTAACGCCGTAAAGTACGGAAGCAGGGAGTTTCACCCTGCTTTTCATTTCATTCCTCTACTTCGCCTTGCTTCATTTCTAACGCTAGTTGGTACAGCGCATTTTTTTTCAGACCCGTCAGTTGTGCGGCCAGATTGGCGGCCTGCTTAACGGAGCATTCTTCCAATAAAATTGTTAATACTCGTCGCGCTTCGAGATCGTTGTCTCCCTCCGCTTGCTGGCTTGCATCAAGTAAAATGACGTACTCGCCTTTTTCGCGATGCGCATCGGCCGCGAGCCACGCGGGTGCTGCGCTGAGTGGGCAGCGGTGGATTTCTTCAAATAACTTACTCACTTCACGTGCAAGCACGACTTGGTGATCACCACCAAAGACCTCCAACATGGCGTTGATTGTTTCAGTGATGCGATGCGGTGCTTCATAAAAAATCAGGCTCGCAGGGATATGTAGCAGACTGCGCAGGGTGGTTTCGCGCTGTCCTGCCTTCGCTGGTAAAAAACCTACAAAATAAAAACGGTCCGCCAGTAATCCACTCGCAGACAAAGCGCTAATGGCTGCCGAAGCGCCAGGTAATGGTGTCACTGGGACGCCTGCAAGCTTCAACACATCAACGATTTTTGCGCCTGGATCGGAGACACCGGGTGTCCCGGCATCGGAAACTAAGGCAATCCGTTCACCTGCTTGTAACCGTTGCAGAATTTTTTCAGCGACTTCGCGCTCATTGTGCTGATGTGCCGCGATTAAGGGTTTCTGAATGCCATACCGCCCCAAAAGTTGCGCAGTGTTACGGGTATCTTCACAGGCAATTGCGTCGACCAATGAAAGCAAGTGTAAAGCACGTAAGGAAATATCAGCGATGTTCCCGATCGGTGTGGCGACTACATATAATGTGCCGGCTGGATAACTTTGCCGTACCACTGCATCGATAACAGTCGGGCTCATAGTCGGACTTGTCGTCAGTGTCGATTCGGTGTTGCTCATACCCAGCCATTCAAAATAATCAAAACCAGATTGTACGACAATGAGACGTCAAACCGTTCAAGAATGTACCCTAGAAGACAAGAGAACCGATCGCCGTCGCCAGGGCGACGAGGGCGAACTACAGGCAATGCGTTACCTCGAACAAGCCGGACTGCGCCTTGTTCAAAGGAATTTTTTATGCAAGGGCGGTGAGATTGATCTCATCATGCGCGACAAAAAGACGCTGGTGTTTGTCGAAGTACGGGTCCGTAACTCAATGCGCTTTGGCGGTGCGATTGCCAGTATTACACCGGCAAAACTTCGGAAAATGCGACATGCTGCGCAATTGTATTTAATGCAACTCAAATCACTACCTGCATGTCGATTTGACGTAATCGCTATCGAAGCGGGTACAATTCACTGGTTACAAAACATTATTGTTGCCTAGCCACTATCGTATAATCTGACTCACTATGACAAACCAACGCATCCTGGCGCACTTCAATGAAAGTGCCGAATTAAAAAGAAAAGCTGCCGAAGAACTGGCTGCTCCCATTTCTGCTGCTGTGGAACTTATGTTTCAAGCACTGTCTAATGGTAACAAGATTCTCGCTTGTGGGAATGGTGGGTCAGCAGCTGATTGTCAGCATTTTGCAGCTGAACTGGTCGGTCGTTTCGAACGGGAACGTTTGCCACTGCCTGCGATGGCATTAACCACTGATAGCTCGATTATGACGGCGATTGCCAACGATTATAGCTACCAGGAAGTATTCTCTAAGCAAGTTCAGGCATTTGGACAGGCTGGTGACATTTTGCTGGCGATTTCGACCTCGGGTAACTCCACCGGTGTCATCAACGCCATTAATGCTGCGCTCGAGCGAGATATGCGGGTCGTTGCCCTCACTGGTAAAGGCGGCGGTGCGATGAAGAATTTATTAGGTGACTTGGATGTCAACATTTGCGTTCCGCACGATAAAACGGCGCGGATTCAGGAAGTGCATTTGTTAGCGATTCATTGTATCTGTGACGGTATTGATAACGCACTCTTTGGAGAGGATGCTGATGATTAAACAAAGCCTGAGCCGGGTTTCACGGTCTTTGCTGGTGGCGGGTGTATGCGCTGCCGCCGTGATGAGTTTGCAGGGATGCGTTGAGCTGCTTGTTGGTAGCGCGGTGGTCGGTACCTTTGCCACCGCTGATCGTCGCACTTTTGGTGCGCAGACCGAAGACAAGTCGATTGTTGTCAAAGGTGAGTTAACACTCTCTAAAGTCCTGAGTGATAACACGCATGTCAACGTCAATTCCTTTAATCGTCATGTGTTACTGACAGGTGAAGTACCTGATCAGCAGACAAAAGACAAAGCAGAAAACGAACTCAAGGCAGTCGAAGGGGTCGTCTCAGTGATCAATGAAATCCAGATCGCCGGTACATCCAATTTGACCGCACGCTCTAACGATGCACTGATCACCACCAAAGTGAAAGCATCTTTTGTTGATACTAAAGATTTATACGCAAATTCCTATAAGGTCGTCACGGAAGCTAGCGTGGTTTATCTGATGGGACGCGTCACGCAGCGTGAAGGTGAGCGTGCAGCTGATGTCGCCAGTAGCGTCAGTGGCGTGCGTAAAGTCGTCAAGGTGTTTGAATATATGACGGAAGAAGAATTAAAAGCGTTGCTGGTACAACCAGCAAAGTCAGAAAAAAGTGCTGAAGCGAAATAAATAAAACCATAACCGATGATTTTTCATCGGTTTTCTTTTTGTCCGGAGAATAAAGATGACGTTGATCATAGTGTTAGCTGTTGTTGTTCTGATTGGATTTTGGGTCGTCGGTGCCTATAACCGCCTGGTTAGTCTGCGTAACCGATTTAAAAATTCGTTTGCACAAATCGATGTGCAATTAAAACGTCGTTATGACCTCATTCCGAATCTGGTTGAAGTCGCCAAGGGCTACATGAAGCATGAGCGTGAAACGCTCGAAGCGGTCATTGCCGCCCGTAATCAGGCGGTGTCAGCGAGCAGCAAAGCCGGACTTGATCCAGCCGATGCGGCGTCTGTCCAGCAGCTCTCTGCCGCAGAGGGCACATTGACCGCCTCATTAGGAAAAATGTTTGCGCTGTCTGAATCGTATCCAGACCTGAAAGCCAATGAGAACATGATTCAACTCACCGAAGAGTTGACCAGTACAGAAAACAAAATCGCCTTTGCCCGTCAGGCTTACAACGATAGCGTGATGCAATACAACACGAGTATCGAGCAATTTCCAGGCTCCCTGATTGCGAATAATTTTGGTTTCAAAGCAGCAGAATTGTTGCAGGCCACCGAATCAGAGCAAGAACGTAAAGCCGTCAAAGTGGCGTTCTAAGTTCTGTCGCAGAGCCGACCACGATGATGGACTTTTTTGAGCAGCAAGATCACGCCCACCGACAAAGCCGGAAGTTGCTGTTCTTGTTTTTTCTGGCGGTTATCGCGATTCTGATTGCAGTCAACGTCAGTCTGGCGTTGATCTGGAAATGGGCGTTCGCACTACGTACACAGGGACACCCGGGCTATCCGACTGGATTTTTCTTTGTCAATACTGCCGTCACCTTATTATTTATCGGTGGCGGTACCTTATTCGAAACATTCCGTCTTCGCGATGGTGGCGATGCGGTAGCACAGATGGCGGGGGGGCGATTGGTCATGCCTTCTTCGACCGATGTCAAAGAACGCCGCTTATTAAACATCGTTGAAGAAATGGCGCTAGCGTCAGGCATCGCCTGTCCCCGAGTTTATGTATTAGATCGAGAAGACGCGATCAATGCGTTTGCTGCTGGATATCACCAAAATGAAGCGGTTGTTGCCGTGACGCAGGGAAGTCTGACACGCTTAACCAGAGATGAGCTTCAAGGGGTGATCGGGCACGAGTTCAGCCACATCCTTAACGGCGATATGCGCATGAACATCAAGCTCATCGGTATCCTGTTTGGGATTCAAATGATTGCTGGTTTTGGTCAGGAGCTAATGTACTGGGGGTCGCGTTTTGGTAGTTCCCGTGACCGCAATGAAAAAGGACCGCCGATCCAGTTAGTGCTACTGGCAGTGGGTGCTGCTTTATTTGTGATCGGTTATGTCGGCATTTTCTTTGGCCGTTTAATTAAATCAGCGGTGTCCAGGCAACGTGAATTTCTCGCTGATGCCAGTGCTGTTCAATTTACCCGTAACCCAGAAACCATTGGTGGTGCTTTACGTAAAATCGGTGGACTGACCATGGTGAATCAATGCGGCTCCCGTATTACGAATCCGCGTGCTGAACAAATGTCGCATATGTTTTTAGGTGCTGCTAGAGCGAATTTAATGGATGGATTATTTGCGACTCATCCGCCACTCAAAGAGCGTCTGCAACGCGTCTATGGACGTAACGTTGAGTTTTTAGATGCCAGTGAGATTATTGATCCGCCAGAGCAGACCGTAGAGCCGGAAGGGATGCTGGGCTTTGGTGCTGGTCACGCCAACACTCATTCGCAGACATCTGGCGCGCAGACAAACGCTAGTCTGAACGCCGGATTTGGTCAGCATGGCGGTCTTTCTTTTCAGGTGACGCCGGTTGCAGCGGTGAATCCAGTTACGACGGCAGTTCTTAAAGCACGTGGTATCGATCCTGCTATTCTGAGCGCCGCACGTGATCCACGCTTTGCAGATGCACTGGTCTTTGCCTTACTATGCGATCCGACACAAGAGCAGGATTATCAGACACAGCTGGCGCTAATCGCCCGAATCAGCCGCGAAAAAGCCGCGCAAACAGACCAACTCGTGCACCATCTCGATACCATGCAAGCGAGTCCGCGCTTGCCGGTCCTTGATCTGGCCATGCCAGCACTAAAGCAATTATCGACCGAATCCAGAGCAGACTTGCTGTCACTCTGCGCCAAACTCATCGCTGCAGATCAACGCATGAGCCAGTCCGAGTTTGTATTGCAGACGGTGCTTGAGCGTCGTCTCGGACCACAATCAGGGCGTCTGGTGAAGGTTCGGTATAACGATCTGACTGCGTTAAAGTCGGAAGTGGTTCAGATTTTGTCTTTGGTTGCTAGTAGTCACTCGGATGATCAGGTAGCCACCGTCGCATTGATGCGAGCAGCCTTGCTATTGCCTGACTTAGGTTTGCATGAAGGGGATTTGCTCGCCTCATCTGATGTTGATTTTTTTGTTGTCCGGCAGGCGTTGGAAAAATTAAATCAACTGGCGCCATTGGTGAAACCATTTCTGATCAAGGCCGTTATGGCCGCTGCTTCTGCTGCACCAAGTACGCTTGGTGCAGTGCAAGATACTGCCATGGCAGCGTCCATGATTGATCTGGTGCGAGCGATTTGCGCAGCGATCGATGCGCCGGTACCGGAAGTGAATGCCTTAGCAAGCCCTTACTGAGCCTGTTTTATCCGTTGTTTGCGGATGTTAAAAAGCCCTTCGTTCCATGTCGGAAGAAGGGCTGATTTATTTGCAAAGTGCTGGTCGCAGCGCGCGATCAGGATCTGCCGATAATCGATGCCGTTGCCATCAGTTCATCGATCAGTGCGAGCAGCATTTTGCCTGGCATATCATGTGGATTCAGTATCGGTAATGGTGAATACTTGAGCAGCATCGAAGGATTAAGCTTACTCATGTTCACCTGACCCATGGTCCAGCCGCCGTAACGGCGTTCGGTGATCTCTTCGTAGTCCAGCAAAATCACGTCGTTATGACGGGTGTCTTTGAGGATGTGGCTGTACAGTTGATTGACTGCGTCACGCCCGCCTTCCAATACCTGCATAAAAACGGTATCTGTATGGCATAACACACCAGTAATACCATTTTGAGGATTGTGCGAACGCGAGGTTTGCATGATCGATTGCACGGTATCGCAAATATTCGTATCGATAGCACGGCTAGCATACAACAAACGAACTAACATAGGATTCCCTGTCTGGATTAACGTTTAATAAGCGATAAAAATTCACGACGCAGATTAGGGTCTTTTAGGAAAGAACCATGCATGACGCTATTGATCATTTTGGCATCGGTATCTTTCACGCCGCGCCAATGCATGCAGAAATGATCTGCTTCCATGACGACAGCCAGACCATCCGGTTGCATTTTTTCTTGCAAGGCATCAGCCAACTGAACGACGGCTTCTTCCTGAATCTGCGGGCGGCTCATGATCCATTCAGCAATCCGTGCATACTTGGATAAGCCGATCAGATTGGAATGTTCGTTTGGCATGACACCAATCCATACCTTGCCCATAATCGGACAGAGATGATGTGAACACGCGCTTCTGACGGTGATCGGACCAATGATCATCAGCTCGTTCAGATGCGAGGCATTTGGGAATTCGGTCACGGATGGCATCGGTACGTAGCGTCCATGGAACACTTCGTTGATGAACATTTTCGCGACACGGCGTCCGGTATCTTGGGTATTGTGATCACTTTCTGTGTCGATCACCAGACTTTGAAGCACAGCCCGTAATTTTTCTTCGACTTCCGCTTGCAACTCAGCAAGTTCGCCAGGTTCGATGAACTTGGCGATATTGTCATTGGCGTGAAAACGCGTTTTACTCGCGAGCAAACGTTCGCGAATACGTTGGGAAGTGGGGACGCTGACCGCTTGGTAAGCGATGGACGTATCATTAGACATGCATAATTCCTATCGGAAAGGCCTATACGAGAACGACTATGGTAACTGAATTCTTTATAGTTTGCTTTTGGCTGCAATAAGTTCAGTTTTCCAGACCGGCAGACACACGGGACACAGGCAAGTGGCGTCAGGATTGACGCTACCCTCGGGTAAAACTGAGACGTCGAGTGCGGGTAAAACCATACACCAGCATGGCTGGCCGGTGTTGTCCGCTACCGCACAAACGAATTGAGTCTGACAACGTTGGCAAATGCTCATCGTTGTTCAGGCTTTGCGGGTGGTTGATTCGTCGAGTCAGGGTCTTGTGAAACACGGTGCATCGCTTTGCGTAAAAATTGCATCTGACCATTGAAATTGGTGCAGGCGTTGCAAATGGATAAGTGCATCTTCAGACGTGCCCGTTCGCTCAAACGCAATGGTCTGTCTAGCCCTTCAGAGATCATTCTGTGAGCTTGTTTGCAAGAGTATAAGAAAAATTGCATCAATTGGTTCCGATCTATTTAGTGATTGCCAAACCAATTCAGATCTAAGCATTCGCGAAGACGTAAACGTGCACGATACAACACCACCCATAAATTAGACGCGGTTAAGCCTAATTCCTTACAAATCTCTTCGGCATCGAGTTCAAGCCATTCCCGCATCATAAAGACCCGAGCCGTTTTCGGTGGCAAATTCTCAAGGCACATTTCTAGTACACGAAAAAAATCTTTTTCTTGCAATGTCGGTTCAGGCTCGCCCCATGCGCTCGGCATACTGACTGTGTGGCCGTTGGTGTTAAATAAGCTATCAATCAGATCAGTCTCAGACTCGTCCGCGGTGGTATCCAACGGCACTTCTCTCTTAAGACGGCGCAAGTGATCGATAATTTTGTATTTTAATATACCTGTCACATAGGTTCGCAGGCTGGACTGACCGGCAAAACTGTCTGGTTTTTCCAGTACCGCAAGTAAGGCTTCCTGAACAGCATCCTCAGCAGCGTTGTCATTCCGTAATTGTAAAAAGGCGAAGCGAAGCAGGACCGGCCGCATACTTTCTAGTTGCTGATGCAAATCGATGAGGGATGTCATAAATTCAAAATGAATTGGTACCAGTAAAAGCGCTATTATCCTGTAAAATTCGGGTCTATCGAATAAACCCTTCATGATACCTTCAGGATACCGTCATTATGAGCGATTTGAACGCAAACGCAGAAGTACCAGTTGATAAATTAGCCGGTGTCGAACCCGCCATTAAAGCGGAAATTCTGGCAGAAGCCCTGCCCTACATCCGTAAATTCCATGGTAAAACCATTGTTGTTAAATACGGTGGCAATGCAATGACTGAGGAGCGCCTGAAGCATGGTTTCGCTCGCGACGTGATTCTATTGAAGCTCGTTGGTATGAATCCCGTGGTTGTGCATGGTGGTGGCCCACAAATTGACAATGCCCTTAAAAAAGTCGGCAAGCAAGGTAATTTTGTTCAGGGTATGCGTATCACCGATGAAGAAACCATGGAAGTGGTTGAATGGGTGCTTGGCGGTGAGGTTCAGCAAGATATCGTAATGTTGATTAACCACTATGGTGGTCAGGCTGTGGGTCTGACTGGTAAAGACGGTGGCTTGATCCGTGCACGTAAAATGATGATGCCGGATCGTGAGCATCCGGGCGAAATGCTCGATATCGGTTACGTTGGTGAAATCGATGCGATCAACCCAGCGGTAGTGAAAGCGTTGCAGGATGATGCGTTCATTCCGATTATTTCGCCAATCGGTTTCGGTGAAGATGGTCAGGCTTATAACATCAATGCTGATCTGGTCGCTGGTAAGATCGCCGAAATTCTCAAAGCTGAAAAGCTGATTATGATGACCAATATCCCAGGAGTCTTGGATAAACAAGGTAATCTGGTGACGGATTTGTCCGCGCGTGAAATTGATGAGATGTTTGCTGACGGCACGATTTCTGGCGGTATGTTGCCAAAAATCTCTTCCGCATTGGATGCTGCAAAATCCGGTGTCAATACCGTGCATATTATTGACGGCCGTATTGAACATTCCTTGTTGCTCGAAGTGTTGACCGAACAAGCGTTCGGTACCATGATCCGCAGTCATTGATTTGTTACGGTTCTGCTTTTTCATTGACGCCTTACCTGTTGCTGGGTCTGGCGTCACTGCTTCTGCTGTGAGCCGGAGCGTGGCATGAAGCGTCGCGTTCCGCCTTCCCCATTGGTCTGGTTATTTGATCTGGACAATACCCTGCATAACGCATCGCATGCCATCTTTCCGGCAATTAACCGGAATATGAATGCCTATATTGCAAAGGTGCTGGGGGATGGATTGCACCCTGCGGACGAAGCAACCGTCAATGCGGTTCGGCAAGATTACTATCAGCGTTACGGTATTACGATGCTGGGCATGGTGCGTCATCATGGCGTTAAGGCAGAGGATTTTCTGCAAGAAGCGCATACCTTTGAGGATTTGCCGCAGATGATCCGAGCGCAACGGGGTTTACTCAGACTCTTGCGCCAATTGCCAGGCAAAAAAATATTGCTGACCAATGCCCCGCGTGACTATTCACAGCGTGTCATGCGTCACTTAGGCTTGCACAGGCACTTTGATGGGCACATCTCTGTCGAAGAAATGCGGGTTCACGGCAAATTACAGCCGAAGCCTTCCCGTGCGTATTTGCGTAAATTATTAGCGATGCACGGGTGGACACCAGAAAATTGTATTCTGGTGGAGGATAGCCTAGATAATTTACGTGCGGCAAAAACAGTCGGATTGCGTACTGTATTGGTCAATGCTTACACGCCTGCCCACTTACGCCAGCGTCCGGCGGCTTGCGTCGATATTCGTGCTAAATCCGTCGCTACGCTGCCCAGACGAAGTCGACAGTTTTTATCCTCATCTTGAGAATATCGTTTAAGCTGATGAAATAGTGGCTTAAGTCAAGCCTAATTTCTGACAGAATATTCTTTTTATCACTTCACATTCATGGTGGGTTTCACATAGAATCTGAAGCCCGCGACGAACGCGGATGCAGAAACCGTGAATAATTCAAGCGCCAGCAGCAAGTGCTGGTGTCTGCATTATTCGCCCCATGACATTATCTCGTTACTCAGATCAAAGAAAAATGGCAAGTACCAAACCCGGCGAGCGCAAACTACAGATACTCCAGACGCTGGCAAGCATGCTCGAAAATCCGAAAGGCGAAAAGATCACGACCGCTGCCCTAGCAGCGAGAGTCGAGGTCTCGGAGGCCGCTTTGTATCGTCATTTTGCGAGTAAAGCGCAAATGTTCGAAGGATTGATCGAGTTTATCGAGACGTCCATCTTTGGACTGATCAATCAAATTAGCGACCAGCAAGAAGATGGGTTGCTGCAGGCACAGGCGATTATTCAGATGTTGCTCAATTTCGCTGAGCGCAATCCCGGCATGACAAGAGTGTTGATCGGTGACGTATTGGTCAACGAAGACGAGCGTTTACAGTTGCGGATGAATCAGCTCGCAGAACGTATCGACATGGCATTTCGGCAATCTCTACGTCTTGCTGCCTCTCAGGGGCACTTGCCAGAGACGGAAGCGGCTCCGCGTGCTTCTATGTTGTGTAGCTTTATCCTTGGCCGCTGGATGCGTTTTGCTAAGACAGGCTTTAAACAATTGCCTACAGAGCAAGCAACAATTCAGATCGCTATGTTGTTACGTTAACGCTGCAATTTACGCCACGTTTCCTGTTTCCGCAGTATGATGTAGCGCCGGTACGCCAAGTGCCGAGCGCCTGACATCATAAAACTACACAGACCCAAACTGTGACAGGAGACAACATGAAACTTTCTGATAGCCACGCTGGCGAAGGCCAGGGCGCGCAGGTGAGGCGTCGTCATATTGATACTTTGCTCAGTAAATACGCTGAAAGCCATCTGCATCCGATCAACGAAATCATTCATTGCATCTGCGTTCCCGCCATCGTTTTTTCTTTTTTAGGAATGATTTGGTCTGCACATCCACTGGCAGCCTGTGCTGCGGTCATGACGAGCCTGATTTATTATTTCTCTTTGTCCGTACGTTTTGCAACAGGCATGCTCATCATGTCAGCGGCGATGTTGCTTCTGTTGCAGCAACTACCGCAGTCATCGGTGTGGAAAATTTCTTTGTTGGTTTTTGTTGTTGCCTGGATAGGTCAGTTTATTGGGCACAAAATTGAAGGAAAAAAACCATCATTTTTTGACGACCTGCGTTTTTTGTTAATTGGCCCCTTATTTGTGCTGGGTATTCTGTATCGTCGGCTGAATTTAAAATATTAGTCAACCAGCGTTATCATCTGACTGCGAGCTTAAGTATGAATGCCAAAGTCACACGTTGATATCGCCATTTTTCATGGTATCGGGATCATACAAAGACCAGGTATTACGGCCGGCACTCTTGGCGTCTTTGAGTGCTAGATCAGCAAAGTGCAAGAACAACCGTTGATCGATTGCGTGCAAAGGACAGCAGGCGATACCGATACTGCCAGTGACCGCAAAGTGCTGTCCTTTCAGTGTCATCGGCCTTTGCATCGCCAGAACCAGTCGGGCCGCAAGGTTTTTGACGGTGTCCAGATTCTCGACATTGGGTAGGACGGCGGCGAATTCATCTGCATCAACTCGGCATAAGCTGTCAGTATTACGCAGTACCTCAGACAAACGCTGTGCAACGATCACTAAAATTTGGTCACAAACATCGTAGCCATGCGCATGGCTGATGTCTTTGAAGTGATCAAGATCGATAAACATCAATGCCATCATTTCGTGGTTCGCAATAGCATCTTCGACATGATTGGTGAGCAAACGATGAAAATAGTGGCGGTTGGGGAGTTTGGTCAAGCTGTCGTGATTATCTAAAATATGTAGCCGATTTTCTGCTTCACGACGTTCATGGGTCTCACTGTGAACGTCAATCTCCCAAGCCTCAATCCGCGTTAGCATCAGGTTGAAATGTTGATGCAGATTGCCCAGATCCTGACTGGGTTCAATCGTTGAGCGAACGCTGAAATCACCTGTTGCAGCCACTTTTTCTGCGATCTCTGCGAGGATGAAAGTCGGCTGTAGAAGTTGAATCTGGCGTTTGGCGAGTACATACGCGGTAACAATGGCTAGAATGATGAAGCCAGCAAGATTGAAGATAAATAACTGAACAATCCGGCGATATAACGGAGTTACTTTGCTTTGAGTCACTAACTGACCATGAATGCCTGTTGTATCAGAGACAGGTGTACTGATAACCAGACTGGTGGTAGAAAAATAAACCTGTGAGGTTTTCTCTAAGTTGATATCTGTTAGTTTGTCGGTACTGATTAACGTGCCGTTATTTGAGCTCAGGACTGCATGTCCTTTACTGTCGTATAGGGTGACCTCGATAATGTCCGTGTCTTTCTCGGTATTGAGCACCAGGTTTTGCATTCCACGTAAATCACCGGCCACCAGCTGATCTGATAAATTGTTCGCCAGCATTACCGTTTTCAGCAGCATTTCATTGCGGATTTGTTTGTATAGTTCACCCCCTGCAAATGCGGTGCAGAACAGCAGCGCTACGCCCATTGTCAGCGCTAATAAGCGCAAATGCTGCGTAAACATCAGTGCAGCCGGAGAATCTAGGGGTTTTTTTTCCATGTTAAGATGAGATTTGTCGATGTTGTTGCCAATGTTGGATAAGCGTTAAGCGGTTGCGGATGACCAGAGATGGTTCCGTGCCAGCAATTTGCTCAATGTGACGCTGAGGTCTTATAAGACTATCTTGGCACGGACAGGTTGTCTTGTCTCTAACTAAAGTGTAAAGGTTGGTGTTAATTGAACCTTTTTGTGTCAAAAAAATAACTTTTAATATTTTTTAGCAATTTATTGGCATTATGAAACAAATCGGGCGAACATGTTTTCATTTTCATAATGCTAACGGTGACAGTCTTTGCGTCCACTTTTCATTGACGTACAAGTCAATTGATGCAAAGCACTGCATCTGCGAGTAAACTCTGACACCATTTCATGCTTAGTTAAAACCGTGTCTCCAATTTTTGATAGTTCCGCTGTTGTCGCTGGTCTGCAGCAGACAAACCAGGCATTTGCTTTGCTCGATGACGCCCAAGCAGAGGCGTCGCAGTCTCGACTGTATGTCCATTTACAGAAGACGTTATTGTGCGAAAAAAAGTCTGAATGGCCGGCGTTTATACAACAGCTCGAAGCAGCCTTGCAGCAGGGCTATTTTGCCGTGAGTCTGTTGTCTTATGAGACGGGCGAACAATTACACGACATTGCCCCGCGTGAAACTCCCTCCGTTTCAAAAATTCTCATCTTTAAAACTTGCTATCAATTAAGTCAGTTACAGGTTCAGGCTTTTTTGGAGACAATGACGGTACAGGCGCAGGCACAGGCGTCACATGCCACAATTGCTGGCATTGCCCATATTCGCCCGACAATTAACGAACAGCAATTCGAGGCGGCCATTGCCAATGTGCAAGCCTATATTGCCGCTGGTGACACGTATCAGGTCAACTATACCTACCGCTGGCACTTTGATGTTTATGGAAGTCCGTTACAGTTATACCGACGCCTGCGTGAACGTCAGCCTGTGCCATATGGCGCGCTGATCGTATTGCCGGATGGCGAGGCGATAGTGTCTATGTCGCCGGAGTTGTTTGTCCGCCATCATCGCGGGCATTTACAAGCGCGTCCCATGAAAGGTACTGCAGCTGCGACTGGCGATACAGCGCAAGACCAGCAGGCTGCTGCAGCGCTGGCGCAAGATACGAAAAATCGTGCTGAAAATTTGATGATCGTTGATTTGTTGCGCAATGACCTCGGACGCATTGCCGAAGTGGGTTCCGTCACCGTCCCTCAATTATTTGAGGTCACCCGTTTCTCTAGCGTATTGCAAATGACATCGACGATCGATGCGCGTTTGCGTCCACGACTGCAACTCGTCGATATCTTGTCTGCTTTATTTCCGTGTGGTTCGATTACTGGTGCGCCTAAACGTCGCACCATGGAAATCATTCGTGAAATTGAAACAGCACCACGGGATTTATATACGGGTGCCATTGGTTGGTTTGATCCTCCCTCTGACGATGTGATACCGGGTGATTTTTGTTTATCTGTACCGATCCGTACCCTACTGCTACAGGCCCCACAGCCGCAACATCAGCCTCAGCGTACTCCCCAGCGTCGACGTGGTGTGATGGGGGTTGGTGCGGGTATTGTCTACGACAGTGTGGCTACCGAAGAATTTGCTGAGTGCCGCTTAAAAGCGCGATTTCTGACCGGATTACAACCGCAGTTCGATTTGTTTGAAACAATGTACGCAACGCATGAGGATGGTTGTCGTTACCAGCACCAGCATTTAGCGCGCTTGCGCAAATCTGCCGATTATTTTGGTTTTGCGTGGAATGAGTCCAGAATTCATCACCTTTTACAAGATACCTGTAACGCTCTGCCACCTCAAACCCCATACCGACTGCGGCTCAGCTTGCATCCTCAGGGTGAAGTGCAGGTGCAGACTGGTGTCTTAACGCCGTTGAGCGGACGTCCAACCGTGTTGATATCGGCTTTAACGACAGATAGTAACGATTTGTTCTTGCAGCATAAAACCAGCGTCCGTCAGCAATATGATGAGGCGTGGCAAATGGCAGAAAAGCAGGGTGCATTTGATATGGTGTTTTTCAATGAACAGGGGCACCTGACCGAAGGTGGGCGTAGCAATATTCTGTTATTTGTTCATGGGCGTTGGGTGACGCCGCCGTTAGCAGACGGTGTGCTACCAGGGGTGATGCGCTCAGTGGTACTCAATGACTCCCGTTATCGTTTGACTGAGCAGTCCTTAACCCGTACTGATCTCATGAGTGCGGAACGCATCATGCTTTGCAATGCACTCAGAGGTGTTTTTGGAGTGGACTTGGCTGTCTAAAAGTCGTATGTCCTCGTCGGATAGAGTGGGTAAGGGCAGAGGTATGAGCAGTTGTGAGCTAGCTGCGACGTATTCTCTTTAAAATACCAGTTCGACTGGTCGAGAGTTTGTACTTTTTCCGAGTAGCGGGTTAAACTCAAACGAAAGGCAGGAACATGCCTGATCGTTGAATTGCTGATTGTCCAGCAGACCAACTACCCGATTAATTATACTACTCACTATCCGGAGACTTACCCATGAAGCAACGTTTTGTTCTTGCAGCCTTACCCGCGCTATTATCCTTATTCCTGAGTGCTCCAGCGTGGTCACAGATCAAGGTTGGTGTGAACGTATCCGCCACTGGTGCTGGTGCGTCATTGGGTATCCCTGAGAAAAACACATTCGCCTTGTTGCCGAAAGAAATCGCGGGTAAAAAAGTCGAGTACATCATTTTAGATGACGCATCAGACACCACTACCGCAGTAAAAAACGCCCGCAAACTAGTATCCGAAGACAAAGTTGATTTACTGATTGGTTCGACGATTACACCGCCTTCGCTGGCGATGATTGATGTTGTCGCAGAAAGCGAAACACCGATGATTTCTATGGCGGCATCAGCGGTGATCATTTCGCCGATGGATGCAAAACGTTATTGGGTGTTCAAGTCGCCACAAAATGATTCGCATATGTCAACGGCAATCATCAGTCATATGGCAGATGCGGGTGTCAAAACCGTGGCCTTTATCGGTTTTAACGATGCTTATGGTGAAGGCTGGTACAAAGAATTTTCAAAACTGGCAGAGTTGAAAAAAATTAAAATCGTTGCCAACGAACGTTTTGCTAGACCCGATACGTCCGTCACCGGACAGGTATTAAAAATCGTCGCCAGTAATCCAGATGCTGTCCTGATTGCTGGCGCTGGTACCCCTGCTGCGCTGCCCCAAAAGACACTCAAAGAACGCGGCTATAAAGGCAAAATCTATCAGACCCATGGCGTTGCCAATAATGATTTCTTGCGCGTTTGTGGGAAGGATTGCGAAGGAACTTTTTTACCGGCAGGACCCTTGTTAGTGGCGTCACAGTTACCAGCGGATAATCCAGTGAAAACCTCTGCACTAAAATACACAGCAGCCTATGAAAAAGCCTATGGCGCGGGTAGTGTATCGACATTTGGTGGACATGCATGGGATGCAGGTATGCTGTTAGCGAATGCCGTTCCAGCTGCGCTCAAAAAAGGACAACCTGGTAGCAAAGAATTCCGTGCTGCGTTACGCGCTGCCATCGAAGGGACCAGCAACTTAGCGGTTTCACATGGCATCGTCAATATGAACCCTACCGACCATCTTGGCTTCGATCAGCGTTCTCGTGTGATGGTACAAATTGTCGGTGGTAAGTGGAAGCTGATTGGGCAGGGAAACTAATACGGTTTTCTATCGCCATGATTGAACCATAGTAGCATCGCACCGATGATGGCATCCTTCATCGGTGATTGTTTTGTGCTATTTGTCTGAAGACTGAATTAAATCAGAATTAAATCAGAATTAAAACAAGAGTAAGTAACGCCATGCCATGGTGTTTTACCTTTTCATAGCGTGTCGTCCTTACCGTTCAGAGAGTCAGTGATTTATGGATTTTTCAATTGCCGCCATTCTGGCGCAAGATGGTATTACCAGTGGGGCGGTCTATGCTTTGCTGGCACTAGCCCTGGTGCTGGTATTTTCGGTAACCCGCGTGATCTTTATCCCTCAAGGGGAGTTTGTCGCTTATGGTGCTTTAAGTTTGGCGACTATTCAGAGCGGTAAAGCGCCACAGACCGCCAGTTTGTTACTCGTCCTAGGCCTGCTGTGCTGGCTCAAAGAGATGTACGCTGTTTTACGTAAGACAGCGTCGCATACAAGCACTCCCAATCCCTTATCTGGCACACTAATATCCGGATTCAAGCTAGTGGTTTTTCCACTTGCTTTGTGGGGTTTGACACGTCAATTTGCAATGCAAGACTGGCCATTAGTGGTGCAGGTTTTATTGGCCTTAATGCTGGTGATTCCGATGGGGCCGATGATTTATCGTCTGGCTTATCAGCCTCTGGCAGAGGCTAGTACATTAGTGCTGCTGATCGTTTCGGTGGGAGTGCATTTTGCGTTGACCGGATTGGGGCTGGTGATGTTTGGTGCAGAAGGCTCGCGCACTACCGCATTCAGCGATGCCCGTTTTGAGATTGGTGCATTGACGATTTCTGGACAAAGCTTGGTAGTGATCGCCGTGTCAATCTTGCTCATCGCCGTGCTGTATTTTTATTTTGAACGGAGCTTGTCAGGCAAAGCCTTGCGGGCGACAGCGGTTAATCGTCTGGGTGCCCAATTAGTGGGTATCGGGACAATACAAGCAGGGCGCACGGCGTTTACGCTGGCAGCAGCGATTGGTGCGCTGTGTGGTGTCCTGATTGCACCCATGACGACGGTGTATTACGACGGTGGATTTCTGATCGGTCTCAAAGGTTTTGTCGGTGCGATTGTTGGTGGTCTGGTGAGCTATCCGCTCGCGGCTGCAGGTGCGCTGTTGGTGGGCTTGCTGGAATCGTATTCTTCATTCTGGGCAAGTGCTTATAAAGAGGTGATCGTTTTCACGTTGATTATTCCTGTGCTGTTATGGCGTTCGTTGACGGCGGGTGCGCATGACGAGGAGGATGAAGCATGAAAGCGCTGAGACAATACGGCCGCTATGTCTTCATGGCGTTGATGTTATTGGTGCCTGCGTTGCCGGTGCCAGAATTCTGGATTACGCTGGGTAACTATATTGGTTTATACGCCATCGTTGCACTGGGTCTGGTTTTATTAACGGGGATCGCGGGGCTGACGTCGTTTGGCCAGGCGGCTTTTGTAGGAATTGGTGCATATGCCAGTGCTTATTTAAGCACGACGCTCGGCTATTCGCCTTGGTTAGGACTGCTTGTGGGTCTGGGCATTACCATAATGGCCGCCATCACAATTGGCGGGATTACGATGCGCCTGTCCGGACACTATCTGCCATTAGGAACGATTGCGTGGGGCTTGTCGTTGTTTTATCTGTTCGGTAATACCGAAATGTTGGGTAAATACGATGGCTTAAATGGCATCCCAGTAATTTGTATTTTTGGGATGACGCTCGATAGTGGTCGCGCGATGTTTGCGTTGATCTGGGTGATATTGTTTCTATGTCTGATTGTGCTTCATCACTTGTTGCAGTCCCGCCCTGGGCGTGCCATTCGCGCACTCAAAGGTGGCGTAGTGATGGCAGAAGCCATGGGCGTCAATACCTTCAGAATGAAGTTAATTATTTTTGTGATTGCCGCGATGCTGGCAAGTCTTTCCGGCTGGCTCTACGCGCATTTACAACGTGCAGTCAATCCGACACCGTTTGGTCTCAATGCTGGAATTGAATATTTGTTTATGACCGTTGTGGGTGGTGCCGGATATTTATGGGGCGCGGTGCTGGGCGCAACGATACTTACGGTACTTAAAGACAAATTACAAACGATATTGCCTGCGTTGTTGGGAAGTGAAGGTAATTTTGAAATTATCGTTTTTGGGATCTTCATGGTGCTACTGTTGCAGTATGCGCGAGATGGTGTCTGGCCTTATCTTGAGCGATTTTCTCATCGGCTCGTGGATGCGTGGTTGCCAGATCAGCCTACATTCGTTATCGACCCACAAGCACGTCCTCTGCCTCGTTGTCATCAGCCAGACCCTGGCGTTGTGATATTGGAAGTCGATCAGGCACGTAAGCAGTTTGGTGGACTAGTCGCTGTCAATGACATGCAATTCAGTTTGCATGCAGGACAAATTATTGGCCTGATTGGTCCGAATGGCGCTGGTAAATCGACGATGTTTAACTTGATCACTGGCGTGCTGCCATTGACTTCGGGCGCGGTGAGGTTTTATGGTAAAGACGGCTTACAAACGATAGCAGGCTTGCCGTCTCGTGAGATTGTCCGGCGCGGTATTGCGCGGACGTTTCAGCATGTGCGTTTATTGAGTTCGATGACGGTGTTAGAAAACGTCGCAATTGGTGCGCATTTGCGTGATAAAAGTAATGACGTCACAGAAGTGATCGCCAGCATGCTGCGGCGTGATCGTGCGATTGAACACAGCTTGCTCGCTGAAGCGCATCGTCAGTTGGAGCGAGTTGGTCTCGCCCACCTGATGCATGAAGAAGCAGGGAGTCTGGCGTTAGGGCAGCAACGTATTTTAGAAATTGCCCGCGCTTTATGTTGTGATCCTATCTTGCTGTTGCTCGATGAGCCAGCGGCCGGGCTACGTTACAAAGAAAAGCAAGAGCTGGCGGAACTCTTGATTAAATTACGGGCAGAAGGAATGAGCGTTTTACTAGTCGAACATGATATGGATTTTGTGATGAATCTGACTGATCATTTGGTGGTCATGGAATTCGGCACCAAGATTGCTGAAGGCACACCACAAGTGATTCAACAGCACCCTGCGGTCTTAGAAGCCTATCTTGGTGGAGTTGAATGATGCGTTTATTACAGGTCTCGCGACTCGAAGTTTTTTACGGCAAAGTCCAAGCGTTACAACCGACGTCGTTACACATCGATAGCGGACAAATCGTCACTGTCATTGGCCCGAATGGTGCAGGTAAATCAACGATGCTAAATGCCATCGCAGGTGCGTTACCGGCGAGCGGTACGCAGTCGGGCGACGTTATTTTTGGAGAGCAGAATCTGACAGGGTCGGCGATAGAAAAACGCGTCGCATCAGGTATGTCGTTGGTACCAGAAAAGCGTGAACTCTTTGCCACGATGAAGGTAGAAGACAACTTATTGCTAGGTAGCTATCGCAGATATCAAGCCGGTGAAAAAGACTATGCTGATCAGATGCATGTGGTGTATGACTTGTTTCCCCGTCTTAAAGAGCGACGTCAGCAACAAGCGGGTACCTTGTCTGGTGGTGAGCGACAAATGTTGGCCTTAGGAAGGGCGTTGATGGCAAAGCCTCGCCTGTTGATGCTTGATGAGCCGAGCCTTGGATTGGCACCGTTAATTGTGAAGGAGATTTTTCATATTATCCATCGCTTAAAACAGACGGGTGTCGCGATTTTATTGGTTGAGCAAAATGCTCGCGCCGCGTTGCAGGTGGCGGATTATGGTTATGTGCTGGAGACGGGGAGCATTGCGTTAGAAGGCGTGGCGTCTGATCTGGCGCAGGATCAGCGGGTTGTGGAGACGTATTTGGGGTTGGTGAAGAAGTGATTTTTTTGAGGTATTTCTGAGGGGCGGGCACTTCGTGGTGCCAGTCCTAACCATATCGGTATTGTATTTGTATTTATTGCTAAAAAGTCTATAATTAATTCAACACAATTCTGTTGTGAGTTTTCTCCATGCCTATCGCCAAAATTGAAGTATGTCGTTATCGTCCGCCTGAGCAAGTCGCTGCGATGATAGACGCTGTTTATCAGGCGCAACGGGAGGCGCTGAAGGTCCCCACAGACGATAAACAAATACGCTATATTGAACATAAACCAGAGCATTGTCCCGTTCCACCAGGTAAAACAGAGAATTACACTTTCGTTGAGTTTTTATTGTTTCCTGGTCGCTCTTTAGAAGCCAAACGTCGCCTGTATCAAGGGATTGTTCAGCGTTTTGGCTTAATGGGGATTACGCCGTCTGACATCCTGATTGTGTTGCATGAACCACCTTTAGAAAATTGGGGTATCCGTGGTTTACCCGCGTCCAAAGTAGACCTTGGCTTTAATTTGCATGTTTGAAAATGACGAGAGGCAAAAATGGAAATCATGTCTGAAAATGCGTTGCTCATTGTTGTCGTACTAGCGGTCATTGCAGGTATTTTTTTGCGATTTAAAGCCTATACTGGAAAAGACGGCGAACGTTACCGCAAAATGCAAATGCAAGGCCCTTTTGTCCCAACATCGGACAATAGTAAAAATCATCATACTGAATAAAATCGCGACCTTCGAACATGGGAAGAAAAATCGTGATCAAAATTTTGATGGCAATTTCTTTGATATGGTTAAGCGGATCGATTTTTGCGCAACAAAAGCCTCCAGTGAATAATGAGAATTGGGGTGTTTGTCCATTCGAATGTTGCACATACCGTGATTGGACAGCCCAGGAGGATATACCAGTACATCGTCGCCGTGATGATAAGTCAACGGTGATCTTTCATTTGCAACGCGATGAACAGGTGGCGGCATTGACGGGTGTTGTCGTGACAGAAAAACCTGCAATTATCACGATAAATAAAACGGTAGAAGATGGCTTTATCAAGGACAACGATACGCCACAACTCACTCTGCACGCGGGTGATATTGTCTATATGTTAACCCCTTTAGGTGAGGGCGTTTATTTGTTCTGGTATCAAGGAAAAATTTATCAAAGCGGCAATAGTCTGGCCGCTATGCCCGGCGTTGCTGGTAAAGAAGGTGTCATGACTTGGTGGAAGTTAGTGAGAAACAGTGCCGGAAAAATGGGTTGGACGCGTTCCAACAAATTTAAAAATGTTGATGCCTGTGGTTGATTAATGGGTTATTTTTTCAAGTAAAACGTAAAGAATCAAGGTGAAACATCGAAACAAATTTCAGTTGAAATTTCACTTACCTGATGCGGAGTAGGCATGACGGAACTATCGGTAACATCGTTTCCTGCTCAGTGACTGACATGCATGCTTAGATGTGCGATAACGAATTGCATATTAATGAATTGCTGTTTAATTAAGCAGAAAAAAAGATTAGGTGATTTCGTAAATAGTGTGTATATTGCGTCTTGTACTTGCATCAAGTCGTTATATTGTTGGTCCCAATTCCGCATGGCTGTATCCTCTGGCTGTTCTGTTTTTTCTCCTCCGGTTTTATTTCTTGGTTTCAAGTGCCTATAGGCATTCGGACAATTTCGTCTGTGCCAGATACTAAAAGGAAAATAACATGAGTACTCAAACAGGAATCGTAAAATGGTTCAATGATGCTAAAGGCTTCGGCTTTATCGCTCCAGATGCAGGCGGTGCAGATTTGTTCGCTCACTTTCAGGACATTCAATCAAACGGCTTCAAAAGCCTGAGCGAAAACCAGCGCGTTTCTTTCGAACGCACTTCTGGTCCTAAAGGCGACAAAGCAAGTAACATCCAGGTAATCGCGTAATTTTATTGCTCAACTGGCTGACTATTCCGCCGGAATTTGTTGAGAAGTAAAAACGTTTTTACAGGTCCGTTTTCTGTCGTATTGATGTCTGATTGTTCTGAAATACCGGCCTGATGCACTATGCAGATAGCATAGGCATCTGGTGAGCAATTTTCATCTTTGCGACAAACTTTCACATGTCACTAATGCGCTCTAACGCGGATTACTGATGCATCATCCATTCTCACCGGCCGGTGACACCACGCAGATAGCATGGGTTGTCGGAAAATGGTGTAATGGATGGCAGATGTTTCATCATGCATTCTTTTATCAAAGACTATTGAAATGATGTGCGCCATTGGCTGCATTGAATTCAACGAGGTTTTGCTCTGATGGATTTGTGAAAGTTGACATTCGTTTTAACTCTGTCATCTGCAATAAGCTGACACAGACAGGAATAGGCGACTCACCCCGCAAGCACCGCGCAGATAGCACGGGCATTGCTCTAGTTAGTGACACCACGCAGATAGCATGGGTTGGTAACGAGTCGTTGCAATGAATGTATCGCCCACCAATGTTCTTTGGTGGGCTTTTTTATTTCCGTTTGCTCACCATGACTAATGGTGCGGTTATGATTTGCCAGCGACACGTTGCAGGTAACGTACTAATACCTTGATCTCTTCTTCGCTTAAGCCTTTGATAGCAGGCATCTCCCCTTTACCATAACGTATCGCATTTTCTATCGTCTTGGCGTCAGGCTGTAAGCTATCCATATCTGGGCCACTTTCGGCCATCGAATCTGCATGTTTCAGGCTATGACAAAATGCACAGGCAGGTACCGCCTTTTCTGTGAATAATTTTTTCCCTTGCTCATCATCTGTTTGGGCGAAAGCAAAGGTGCTGGTCAGCGTTATGCTAAGCAGCAATAATCCAGAAGTAAAAAAGATTTTTTGCATGATGTCGTCACCGTGTTGATATGGGAAAACTGGGTTTACTGTAAAAAGATATTTACTGCTGCGAGCGTCACGACGGGATTTTCTTCCTGTGGAACATGGCCTAATTCATCAAACATGATTAACTTACTGCCGACGATATCCTGATGAAACAAGGTCGCATTCTCAGGTGGAATTAATTTATCTTTGCCGCCCCATAAAATCAGCGTCGGCATCTGAATGCGCTTAATGAGGTTGTCATCGCCACCGCTATTAAGTTGTTTCATACGAATGCCGAGCGCCTGGCGATTACCCGCACGTAAGGTCATTGCTTCATAACGGTCAACTAAAGCGGCAGTGACTTTCTCTGGATTGCCATAGACGTTTTTCACGCTTTCTTCCACCATCGAATGCGGCAGGCAATGCGTCATGAGCCAAGACATGGCTGGCATTTTTGCCAGTTTAAAACCTAAAGGTACAGAAAGTGGTGTGAAGGGATAGCCTGCGGCATCAATCAAAATTAACCGTTCGACTCTGTTTGGCGCAGCAACAGCTGTTTCCCAAGCGATTTCACCACCCAACGAGTTGCCACCAATGACAGCCCGCTCTACGTGGAGTGTATCCATCAAATCCTGAATAAACTGGGTGTAAGTCGCGATGCTATAGTCGTTGGTTTGATTTGGTCCGGTTAAGCCAAAACCCGGAAGGTCCATCGTAATGACGCGATGCTGTTTTTTGAGTTCTTTTGCCCAAGCTTCCCACGTATGCAAACTTGACGAGGTACCATGAATTAATAGAACGGGCACAGGGTCTTCATGCCATCCTTCGTCACGGACATGGACCATTAATCCTTTCACATCGACAAATTGGGATGGTGGCGACGCCCATTGTTGTTTTAATTCATCCACACTTTTATCTGGTGCCCAGGTCAGAGCGAGCGAAATGAGAGCCATCCCACCCACTGCCGCTAGAGTGAAGGCGATAGCCAAGAGAATTTTTTTCTGAAAACTAAATGGTGCAGGTGTTGTTGACATGAAATTCACTTCATCAAATCGAAGTCGTGATTATAGAATGTGAAGCGTCTGATGACTGGAGATTTATCTTGTCCGTCAGTTGGTCATTGCTGGTAACTGCTTGTCATTGGTTATTTTACCCACACCTTACAATGCGTTACAAGCCGAATTTAAGGTACGTCATCCAATCACACCTGTTTACCGTTATTGACTTACCTGATCACTTTTATACCAGCCCGTGTTGACTTTCTCTGAGGCTGCGCGATCATATCGCTCCCAACTATGATGGAATATGTATGAAAAAATTAGCTTTGTTGGCGGTTGCCGGATTGAGTGGTTGCGTTGTTCAGGTTCCACCTGAAAGAGGCTATGTACAGGCGCCTTCAGGAGGCGTCTATCAGCCTGCTTCGTCAAGTCAGGGATATTATTCAGATAATAATGCGCAACAGGATCAAGTTGTGAGTGCGTATGTTGAGCCGCCCTTGATGCAACCAGAGCCTGTGCTGGTACAATGGGCACCACCACCAATGCTTGTTGAAGCGCCACCTCCACAGCCCTATGAGGCCGCTGTCTGGACTGGCGGTTACTGGGTATGGGAAGGTAACTGGATCTGGGCACATGGACGTTGGTCGGCACCGCCACAATATGGCTACACGTGGGTTCAACCATACTATGAAAACCGCGGTGGTGCGGTCGTGTTTGTGAATGGTTTTTGGGCTGCTCCTGGGATTCACTTCGTTCAACCATCGTACCAATTGCATCTGACTTTTGCTGCTGTCAACCGAGGCGTCATTGCTGGCCCACGTCCTATCGGTCCAGAAGGTGTTTTTGTTCCTCCGCCACCGGGTTCTGTTCGAGGTTTAATTGTGCCTGCACCGATCGGCACCTCGCCAGCCGTAGTGACTGGTGCACCACCAATTGTGCGCGGTGGGATGCGCGTTCACATCGAGAATAATAGTCACAATACAACGGTCATCAATAATGTGAGCAATCATGTCACGCTCATTGCTCCACCAGGCACGACCGCCAATGGTCAGGCGGTAAACAAATCAGTTCCGGCACAAGCACAACTCGCAGCGCAAATGACACCCGTAGTCAGAGCCATGGCACCGGAACCAGTTTCTAACAGACCGATCCCTGCTTACACACCAGGCCGCGCCCCCATAGCGTTGCCAGCACCGCAACCTGTGCATTTCAACAACCAGGCTGGACCTGGGCAAGGGCAACAGCAGATACAACCGCATCAGCCGCAATATGGCCAAGGGCAACAGCAGGCACAACCGCAGTCGCAGTCGCAGCCTCAGCCTCAGCCTCAGCCAGGAGCGCATGTGAGCGCGATCCCGGTACAGCAACGTCAAACCATGCCTGTATCGCAAGATCGCTTCTTGTCGCAACCGCAAGAATATAGCGGACCAGCGCCACGTCGTGCACCAGAGAATGCTCAGCCACAGCAGCAATCGCCGCAGCAGCAGCCACAATATAACCAACCGATAAATCAGCTGAAGCACATTGAATCAACACCCGTTATGCCTGTGCAACGACCTGTGAATGTTCCTAATGTTCAGGAAACCAGACCGGTGCAAAACAATCAGGCAAATGACATGCGGATACGTGAGGAAATGGAAAGAAAATCGGTGCCCGTACAGCGCATTGAACAACGCTCAGAACAACGCGGTCAAGGTAAAGAAAAAGACGAAAAATTAAAAGGACGTGAACAAGAACGTTGATTAATGAGTATCAAATTAATGAGTATTAACATAGACCTTGCATAAAAAAATGGCGCCTCGTGCTCCATTTTTTTATTGTTGATAAATTATTTCGAGGGTGATTTTTCTGGGAACTTTGATGTATCGTTGCCAACTGCCGCCTTTGATTTTCCGTTACCTAATTTTTTAATCCGTACCGCTTTACCTTTTGACTTACAAGGATATTCTGACCACGCGGTGTGACCGTTTTCTTCGCACTTAAACACGGCTGACTGAGCCAAGCTGGTCAATGGTGTCAGCAAAGAGAGGGCGCAAGTCAGGATGATTTTTCTAATCATAATAATTGTATAATTGAGTACAAAGGGGCCAGCGATAGGTGTCGCGGCCTACACGCGCAAGCTTGCCTGATCATAACATGCACGACAAAGTGAATCGCACTTAAAAATAAAAACCCGAAGCAGACTGCCTTCGGGTTTTATTCGAGACCTGTGGAGATGATGCGATCTCCAGACAGACATTTACATCAGATTGAGCCGTTTTGCTTGCTCAGTTAATTCTGCCCTGAAATCAGGATGCGCAATAGCGATCATTTCTTTGGCGCGCTGCTTTGCAGATTTACCGCGTAACTGCGCTACACCAAATTCTGTTACCACAAAATTGATATCGTTTTTGGTCGTCGTGACATGCGTACCCGGACTAAGTGTTGGCACGATGCGGGTAATCGTATCGTCTTTCGCCGTCGATGGTAAAACAATAAATGCTTTTCCATCTTTAGAGCGGTTTGCCGCACGCACAAAATCAACCTGACCACCGGTTCCTGAATACGGCAGATGAGCCAGACTTTCTGAACCACACTGACCCAATAAGTCAATTTGTAAGGTCGCATTAATGGCGACTAATTTATCGTTTTTAGCGGCTAGATAAGGATCGTTCGTAAAGTCGACCGGATGCATTTCCATCATCGGATTACGGTGTAAAAACTGATAAAGTTTTTTTGATCCTAAGGCAAAGGTCGCAACCATTTTCCCTGGCAAATAATTCTTTTTCTTGTTCGTGACCGCACCGCTTTCTACCAATGTCAGAATGCCGTCGCCAATCATTTCAGTATGAATACCAAGATCATGTTTGCTGGTGAGTTGCATCACCACCGCATCAGGAATACCGCCGTAACCGATTTGCAATGTAGAGCCGTCTTCAATCATGTCTGCCACATACTTACCAATGGCTTGCTGAACCGGACCGATCTTTGGTAAGCCAACTTCTGTCACAGCGTCAGTACTCTCGGTAATGGCTGCGACCTGAGACACATGAATCCTGCAATCACCAAAACAATACGGTACGTTTGGATTGACTTCCAGCACAATCGCCCGCGCTTTGGCAATGGCGGCCATCGTATAATCGGCGGCCAGACTTAAGGAGAAATAACCATCTTCATCCATCGGTGACGCAATCGACAATACCACGTCAGAACGGATATAACCACGTTCGATCAGCATCGGCATTTCTGAGAAATAACTCGGAATAAAATCGATGATGCCGGCTTGCCCACCCGCGCGTGATGCGGCGCCAAAGAAGAAGGCTTCATGACGCACGTGTGCTGTTGTCTCTGGATCGAAGTAGCCGTATTTTTTCACAGCCAGAATTTGAGAAATCTTCACATCATGGAATCGACGACGATGCTCAGACAAGGCTGTCAACAGGGCAGGAGGTTCACCGACACCGGTTGGCACGATAATGCTGTCACCATCTTTGACGAAAGAGAGCGCCTCTTCTGCAGAGCACAATTTTTGCTGATATACATCCTGAAATGCCATGTTGCACCACGCTTTCTATCTATGTCGAACTCATGGATGCCGCTTTAGCTGACGGACAACATTGCCATAGCGCGGTGCAGCATGAATTCTTTTTATATAAGGAGTCTCCATCCGCTACAAGTGCCCATGTCAATGCAGATACGCTAGTGCGCTATCCGATGACGCCGATGACCAGACCACGTTGATTGTGAGCCTGAGCCAACACTTGTAGACTTAGACCCTGATCATTCTCCTCAGACCTTACATGAACATGACATTGCGGCTTATACGCGACACTGATTATCATCAAATAGCAACTTGGATTGCCGATCGTGATACTTGGATGCGCTGGGCAGGGCCAAATTTGTCTTCGTGTTATCTAAGGACGATTCGACTGTTGGTGTGTTGATAACCAGTCACTGTTTCAATGAAGAGTGGACTACCAGATCTATACAAAACAATCATTAACCTATACCAATTTGCCATTGCTTTTAAAATAACATTTACTTTATGTTTTGGCAATATTTAGGTTATCTTTCCCTCGGTGACTGCTTACACTTCTGAATCCAATCCAGCACCAGCGTTGTCTCAGCAGATTTCAGAAAACCTCGGCATAATGAAAGGCTATTCCTTTTTATAACCCTTACCACTCACTGATTGAGGTCGCTATGATAGAAGTCCATCACCTGAAAGAATCCCGTTCCCGTCGTATTACCTGGATGCTGGAAGAATTAGCCTTAGACTACACCGTGATCAGCTACGACCGTGATGCAACAACCCGCTTGGCGCCACCAGAACTCAAGGCGATTCATTCGCTAGGTAAGGCACCGATACTTAAGGACAAAGAGCTGGTGTTGATTGAATCCGGAGCGATTCTGGAATATCTGGTGGCTGAATATGGTCAAGGTCAATTTGTACCAGCCAAAGGGAGTGCTGACTATTATCGCCACCTGCAATTGATGCATTACGCCGAAGGGTCAGCGATGTTGCCGTTGTTGCTGAAGCTATACGTTAGCCGTCTGGGTGAAGCAGGTGCGCCATTACATCCACGGATCAACAGCGAACTGGCAAACCATCTCGGCTATCTGAATGCCGAGCTTGAGGGACGTGATTACTTTGTCGGCGATACGCTGACGGCGGCTGATGTGCAGTTGTCATTTGTTGCGCAGATGGGCGTGCGCAATGCCGGACGCACAGTGTTCCCGAATCTGACACGTTTTGTAGATATGATCGAAGCACGTCCTGCTTATCAACGCGCGGTGCAAAAAAATGGCGAGTGATATTCACTCGCCTCATTGATGCATCGTTTTAAGATCACGACATCGTTATAGCGACTGGCGGCGGTATGCGCACCACGCCAGCGTCGCCCATGACAGTAAAAATGCGAGACCACCAATTGGTGTAATCGCACCCAGCCAGGTGATCCCTGTCAGCGCTAGTGCGTACAAGCTGCCGCTGAAAATAACGATGCCTGACAGCATCAACATACCTGATCGACGCAGCAACGTGGCGTCGCTCCATTGTGCCATCAGGATGCCAATTCCAAACAGCCCCAGCGCATGCGCCATTTGATAATGCGCCGCCGTTTGCCACACCGCCAGTAGTTCTGCGCTTAACACCGCTTTCAACCCATGTGCACCAAAAGCGCCTGCCGCGACAGCGAGTAGCATATTGATTGCTGCAACGGTAATGCAAGTAGATTGCTTCATAGCACCTCAGCCTGAGTAATTTTTGCCGGACCATTGGTGATCAGGCGACGCATGAATGGAATTAATACAAATAAGATGATACCGACGGCGACGCTGCCCCAGCCCAACATGCCAAAGACATGACTATATGTCGGATTTGTCGTCACTGGGGTGCCATCTGCTGCTTCAGGCACCATGCCAGAAAAATCACTCGATAAGATCGATGCTATCCCAGTTGCCAGCATCCACGTACCCATCATCACACCTTGATATTTTGCAGGGGCAAGACGGCCAATCATCGCATAACCCAATGGCGATATCAGCAGCTCAGCGATACTCTGAAATACGTAGCTAATAAAAATCCACTTAAACGCCACCATGCCGTTTTCTGGCGCCACCATGATGCCCAGTGGCAGTACCAGAAAACCAATACCGATTAGCACTAACGATGTTGCAAATTGTAGTGAGACGTCGATGTTCCAGCCTTTGGCGCGCAACTGCTTAAACCACATTGCCATTAATGGACCGCCAAAAACAATCACAAAGGTATTGATGTTCTGAATCCATTGCGGTGCAATTTCAATACCCATGACCATACGGTCAACATTACTCACCGTAAATAACTGCAAACCGGTCGGGGCCATCTGGTACAAAGTCCAGAATACGACAGAACCCAGCGTGAACACCAGATACGCCGACATATTGCGACGTTCGCGCAGGTCCGGATGGATGACTGTCAGGTAAATCAAAACCACTGCAACCAGACCACCAATCGCTAGAATAATCTGTGCCGTTGATTCTGCCTGATGTAGCATATAAAACACGACCGGCACCAGACCAAACAAAACGCTCAATCCCACCAGCATTTTTTTCTTGAACTCAGATGGCGTGGATAAGGACAAGGGAGTATCGCGATCTTTCAGGGTCTTCCAGTTAAAGGCTGCAAGAACGATAGAAACAAAATTACCGATCGTCGCAAAAATGAACAGGCTGGAATAGTCCTCCTGTAACTGGTAATAACCTGCTGCAGTAAAGCCGATAAAAAATCCAAGATTCATTCCCGCATAGTTCCACAAGAAAGCGCCTTCGCGACGGTTATCTTCTGGAGTGAAACGTTGTGTCAGCATCATATTGATACACGTGACATTGAGGCCACTTCCAGTTAAGAACAGCGCCAGTCCCCAATATAGTTGGATTACTGTTCCGCCAGAGATACAAGCGCAACCCAACACTTGTAACACCATGCCGCCAACAAATAAATTCCGATTGCTAATAAAGCGTCCACCGAGGTAACCACCGAACAAATGCAAGCCGTAATTGAAAGCGCCAAATACGCCCATCATCGCCGTCGCTTCTTTGACGCTGAAATTGAGTTTATTGGTCGCGTATAAGACTAAGGTCGAATACAAAATGGCATAACCCAGTGTCGCAAAAATTTGTATAAAAAATAAGGCAGCAGAACCTTCTGGTATGCCTGATAGTTTTTGTTTAATGATGGACAAAATTGACTCCTGTTTGTTTGGCGAGCATTGTAAAGCAGAGCTTCGTCTGGCATGTGGTATTTGTACTGTGCGTTGCGACATCACGAATAAGATTCAAAAAAATCAGAAATGACCGAACAAAGGGCGATGTTTTTAGGAGAAAACTGATTTTTTAATTTTTCATTTTTCTCCTTTTTGAAATCAAGAGAAATGAATAGAAATAAATCATAAAGAAGCCCCTGCTAAGTTACAGCATAGAATTTCATCAATTTAGCATTAGCGCGATTCGCTTATTGCCGCGCAAGCAAGCACCTTGATGCTCTGCACCATTGGATGGATAGTGCAACCCAGCCTCTTAGCCTGGGTATAGGAAATGAAAATGTCCTCTCCCCAAGTAAATACCAACCCCTAGTTGTAACGAGTGGAAACTAAAAATCAAAGATGTAATTCTGTTTGATTTCGATATTTTTCCGTACATACAATGCAATAGAACTTAGCCGACTGAGTGACGTACTTAGGTAATCGTTTTTCAAGATTCAATAAGGTGGCTAAGCGCCTCTGCATTCCTTGGTCAAGGTGTGACCAATGTGATGCCTGCAGCTAAATCAGTCGTAGTTGATTACAACCTCATTGTTTGCCTCGTCGTTTCCCTTGAAGACGAAGTATCCAGTGCAACAGGTTGTGTCTTCAATGTAAGAAGATGATAAGAGGTGATCAAAAACAGAGCTGGCGTTAGTTAGTAATTCAACTTTATCAAATGATGTTGGTCCTGAACTAAAAGGGACTGTCTTCAACCCTGATTATTTTTTTTAGTATTAAAAAGAAGGAGGGAATATGAATGAAGTATTCGAGCTGATGGCTGTTGAGAAATTGGTACCTCATGAAAATATCAATCATGATGCCGCCAATGAATTGCATCAGAAACTATTGCGTGACAATGCATGGACGGATCCCATTGTTGTGAGTCGTGAAGGGTTTGTCATTCTCGATGGACACCACCGCTTTGAAATCGCCAAGAGAATGCATCTGAAGTTTGTACCGGCTTACGTGGTCGATTATGACAGTGACAGTATCGAGCTCCGTCAATGGGGTACCGAGGATGATATGGATAAGCTCGCGGTATTAGCGGCTGCCAGAAACAAGACGATGTTTCCGCCAAAATCAACACAACACACGTTCCTCAAAGAACTGCAGCGTACTAACATTTGCCTGTCAGTTTTGCGTTAAACGATTGTCAGATAGTTCAATTAAAAAGCAAAGAAAATGAACTCTACATTGAAAAGCATACTTGCGTGTCTCGGTAATTCGCCTATCGTATCTATCGATAAAATTAATCAAATGTGCGGTACAAATGTGATCGTCAAACTTGAAAAAACGAATCCTGGCGGAAGCATCAAAGACCGCCCTGCGGTTTATATCATTGACTACGCGGAGAGAAACGGGCTTCTGTCTCCGGGAGGTACGATCATTGAATCATCATCAGGTAATTTTGGCATTAGTCTGGCAATGATTGGTGCTGCAAGGGGCTATCGCGTCATTATCTTGGTTGATCCGAAGGCAACCGCAACGAACATTGCATTGATGAAGGCGTATGGTGCTGAAGTCATTGTCGTTGATAAGAAAGATGATTCCGGCTCTTATCATAAAACCCGCATCCAGTTGGCAAACGAGCTTGCTACACAAATACCCAACGCATACCGTCCTGATCAATGTTTCAACGTTCTGAGCTGCTTCGCCCACAAGCATTCTACTGCGCAAGAGCTTCTTGAACAAACAGATGGGGGCATTGCTGGCGCGGTCGCTGCAGTGAGTACTGGTGGTCAGATTGGTGGGCTTGCTGAATATTTTTCTGAACAACCCAGAAAATACGTGCTTGCTGCTGTTGATGCCTACGGATCGACCATATTTGGTGGTGCTGCACATGCTTATAAAATCCCTGGCGTTGGTCTTAGCTGGACGCCGACAAATATCCCTGACGTCAATAAAATTGATTACATATACCGCGTCAAAGATGAAATGGCATATATCGCTGCCAGAGCGCTATGCCGAAATGAAGGGATATTGGTTGGCGTTTCTTCCGGCGCGGTATTGCTGGCGACACTCGCACTTTCTCGTCAATTAAAAAATAAACTTCCTTTGGTTGCAATTCTGGGAGATAGCGGCGAACGATACCTGCAGACCTTATTTAATGATGAGTGGCTACAAGAAAATGATATCTCTACTGATACTAGTCTTGAGTTACTCGACAGTTTGCTGAACGGCCTGGAATGCGAACAACAAAGCCCCTCGATCATGAGAAATGAAAAGCCAAATTTAATGAAAGAGCTTGGCGTCATGCCTTATACGATCACTGATTTCAGTGAATTGACCGAAATCCAATAAAAGTAAAACATAAAGTTAGCATCATGAAAAAAAATCTCGTTTTGGTAGAAACCCTTCACACTGGTTCTGGCTTAGAAATAATCAAAGCCGCTATCGCGCAACAAATTCATATTCACTTTTTAACGGCGGAAATAGATTGGCTTGAGAAAAACGTTCCCGATGAATTAAAGCGGTTGATGTCGATTATTCCAGTAGACTGGAATACAACAACCGTCAAAGATGAATTTATAAAATTGCGTAAAAGCGATGAGCAATTCATCCTATATACGCAGCGCGACGGTTACATTGAAGCCGTCTCTCGTGTCGCAGAAGAGTTTGGCTTGCCGTTTACCTCAGCCAAAGCAGTTCACATTGCCCGCAATAAGGATCTCGCGCGCGAGTTATTTCAGAATACTGAAATTGCTTCACCAAAATATATGCAAGCAGAAACGCTCGACGAGTTTTTCTCCGTTGTTCCGTTGATGACATTTCCATTTGTCGTCAAACCTGCTGGAGGTTCAGGCAGTAAAGACGTCGTCATCGTTTCTGATTCGACAGATCTTCCCTTCGCCGAATCTCTCTTGTCGGCATCGACGGGCGACCGTTTCTTAATTGAAGAATTCAAGGTCGGGCCCTTGGTTTCTGTGGAAACATTTTCCTGCGGTGGCGAGCATCATATTTTGGGGGTGACAAATCGACTGATGAGTCAGCAACCGTATTTTGTGGAGTTGGGCTATGCATTTCCGTGTCGCTACCAGGAAAAAATTAGAAAGCAGCTGGAAGTCGCAACCAGATTTATATTAGAGAAGCTGAACTATCGGTTTGGATTTTGTCATATTGAATTCGTCCTTGCAGAAGATGCGCCGTATTTGATCGAGATCAACCCTCGTCTTGGTGGACTCCAGTTAGGCAAGGTGATGTCATTGAGTTTTGGTGTCAATATCTATGACATTCTCATCAAAGCGCTATTTGATGAGTCGACATTCCCGACGTCACTTATCGCAAAGCAGGCTGCTGCTGGCTATGTCGTCTATGCGCCGAAACCCGGCATTATCAAAGAGATCAAAGGTATTGAGACCAGTAGTCAATACCCCTATGTCTATGAGATCTATCCAGGAATTCGTGTTGGCGATTACGCCAAACCGACCACGGACATGATGGGGTATGTGGCGCAAGTCATCGCCACAGGAGTGATGGCGGAGCAGGCCTTAGTCCATGCCCATTCAGCAGCGACAGCTATCATGATCGAGGTCGAATCTTCATAAAGCCATCAATATTAGACGATTCGATTTTACTTTCTACCCTTTCATCGGTGGTTATTGTCAGATAGAAAATAGGCATCACGTTTCAGATGATGCCTACACGCTAAGTTAGTGATTTACTCCTCCTTTATGTATAGATTTGATATGAATAGTCGACGCGTCGCGATATCCTCCATCACTTTTGTCTTTTCATTTGCCAATTTTTTGATTTTTTACAGTTACCCATTTATGTTGGGAGATCTCAACATATCGGGTGGGATCGCCGGCATCGTCGTTGGCTTTGCCAGTTGCTTTACGATGATCTTCCGGCTTGCATCCGGTATTTATATGGATAAAATCGGTGGGCGATATGTGATGACGACAGTCGCTGCAGTCTACATTGCGTCCTTCGCACTCTTGAACTCTCACATTTACCAGCTGGTGATTTTGGGACGTATTCTTATCGGCATCTCTCTTGGTATGCTGTCGACAATCTTAATGTTTCACAGTATCGCATCTGCACAGTCCAATGCACACAAAGGGCAGGGTATCGCGCTCTATACATTTTTCAGTATGCTCCCGACATGTCTGGCGCCCTATCTGTCACTTGAAATCTTGCACTACGATGGACCAGGGGCGATTGTTGTGGTCGCGATCACCTTGTCGTTCATCGGACTGGCGTTGGCTTTTTCAATCGAGAGTTCCTCCGCGAAAGTCGGCGGTCATGGTAATAATTCTCCTTTTTCTCTGCGTGATGTGGTTACTACCGTAGGAAGTCGCGACATCTGCATTGCACTTGGAAGTTTAGCTCTTCTTTACACTATTAGCGGGACGACGGTTTCCTTCTTGCCGGCGATGTTGGAATCGACAAATCAGCGCTACGCAGCACCATATTTTCTGACATTCTCGATTGCCATGCTTGTGCCGCGGTTGCTGTTAAAAGACCATATGCCTATTAGTGATGTATTTCCTGTGAAAGCATTTCTTGGCGCCGCAGCATGCGCGCTTTGTGGCGGTATGTTGAACTATTGGTTGCTATCCCATCCAGCTGTGTTAGTGGGCGCATTCTTGAACGGAGTGGCTCTCGGTTATATCTATCCGGCAATATCGGCATACGTTATTTGTCAGTGCGCTGACCATATCAAGGGGAGCATGGCCGCCATCACTTCCTGCTGCGCCGATGGCGGAGTAATTCTGGCTAATCTGACGTTGGGAGTGAGCGCGCTCTATTATCCAGGCAAGTTCATTTTATTGTTTCCTATCGTATTTGCGGCAGGCGCTATGGCGCTATTCGTTCTTGCCTATTATTTTTCTGTAACAAAAAAATCAACCTCTTCTCTAATTGCGAGTTCTGTTCAATGAAGAATACTCTTGTTTTTCTTTCTGACTATGAAGCTGCTGAGGAATTCGAAGCAGTGTTCAACCTATTGAGACCACATGGTATCGAAGGAATTTTAGCTAAGCCAAAAGACGTCATTGTGGCGTCTGTGAATGGAGGCCAGCGCTTCTTTTTTAAAGGGCATACGCTCGCGCCAACACTCGTGATCGGCTATGCGTTTGAAGATGACCTTTTGCCTGGCATGCGATTGTTGACGCAGTTCCGCGAAGCGGGAATTAAGGTGTTGAACGATGGTGAAACGCTCTATTGTGGCCAACACAAAGATGTCTCGTCGATGAGATTAAATGCATCGCCCGATATCCGACATATGCCCTACGTGATGTGTTCGGCAGAGTCGGTGCATTACATCATTGATGTCATTGGCTTTCCTTGTGTCGCCAAGCCAATCAACGGTGCATGCGGCTTAGGATTATATAAATTCGACGATGAAGTATCTTTTCGCGCATGGATGTCTACGCCAGTGGCAGCAGTAGGGGTGAATTCAGGGTCACATCGAGATTATTACATCCAGCCGTATATTGAAAAAAAGGATGGTGTTGATTACCGGATTGCCTGCATAGGACATCAGGCGGTATATGCCTACGAGCGACGTTCATCGAATGGTGGTTGGGTGACGAATCTCTCTTCAAATGGTCTTGGCAAGGTTGTTAGCTTGGATATTTTCGGTAACGAGGCGCTGATGATGGCAGAGTCGGCCAGTCGCGCTATTGGATCCCTGTTCTGCGGAGTTGATCTGGCGTTTGACATGCATGGACAACCCTTCATCATTGAAGCAAATACCTGTCCTGCTATTAAAATCAGTCGCTATATCCCAGGTGCCTGCGACGGATTAGAACGTGCATTTGCCACTTATCTGCTGGACAACCATCTGAATCAGATAATTGAATCAGATAACTGAGGAGGATAAACGATGACATTTCCGATTAGATGTATGTCAAAGCGACTCTTGTTCCGGCGCCCTGAGATGAGTGATGCGAGTGCGCTATTCCGTATATTTGGTGATCCTGCTACCAATCAATTCAATCCGGCAGGTCCTCTTGCCGACGAGACTGCTGCCGAGAAGCTGCTCGATAACGTGTTATCTCATTGGGAGGATTATGGCTTAGGTCCATGGGCGGTGTCGCTCAAGTCGAACGCCGATGAGATTATTGGTTTCGGTGGACTGTCTTATAAACAGTATGGCAATGTTGAACGGCTGAATCTAGGATTTCGCTTTGCCCCGTCCTCGTGGAACACTGGCATTGCCAGTGAACTGACGCAAACGGCATTAGCCTTTGCGTTCATGCAGAAGAACATACCGTTAGTCTTAGGTTTGACCCGCCCACAAAATTTGCCTGCACGGTCTATTTTGGAAAAAAATGGTATGGAAAAATGTGGCACATTGAACGATGTACCGGGTGAACCAGAAAGTATTATTTATATGATCACCAAGCTAACATGGGAGGAAAAAAATCTTTGCCTTAGCTGAAAAAATGATCAACATATCCTTCTGTTTTTGTACCCTTTCGCCATATGGGGAAGATGCGTAGAGACATAGGGTGTTCGCTTTTTCTATCAAAAAAAATGACCAGACTAAGCTGGTCATTTTCTATTGGAGCGCGATCTGCTTACGCTACTTTTTGTGGTGCCTTTGCAGTATTAAATTCCGCAATCAGATTCGCTTCTTTATTTTTTGCTGCGACTAGATGACGCTCTTTGACATGACCGTAACCACGGATGTCTTCAGGAATACATGCAACCGCGACCGCTTTGGCTACATTATCCGCGGTCAACAACGGCAGTAATTTGCTGATAGTTTGCTTGTACTCGACAGGTAAAGCACGTTCCATGCGACGTTCTTCGGTATAACCAAAGATATCCAGAGCGCTACCACGCAAGGACTTCATGCTGGCGAGTACGCCAAATGCTTTCATCATCCATGGGCCAAATTGTTGCTTAATCAGGTGACCTTGCTGGTCCTTTTTTGCAAACAATGGTGGTGCCAGATGGAAGTTGATGGCGTAATCACCTTCAAACATGTCCGCAATTTTTTTCTGGAATTTACCGTTGGTATAGAGACGAGCGACTTCGTACTCATCCTTATAGGCCATCAGTTTGAACAGATATTTCGCGACCGCTTCTGTCAAACGCAAAGGCTTGCCATTGGCGACGTTAGTTTCTGCCGCTTTGACCTGCGCCACAAAATCAGCGTATTGCTGCGCATAGGAGACGTTTTGATAGTCTGTCAGGAATGCAATACGATGATTGATTGTGTCTTCCAGAGTTGGTGCGCGTTTTAATTCAACGACTTGTGCTGGTGTGATCAGACGTTTTACTGCGATCAAATCATGCGCTGCCAAACGGCCCCAGTTGAACGCTTGTTTATTGAAATCAATCGATACTGCATTGAGTTCAATCGCGCGAGTCAGTGCCGCCAGTTCCAGCGGTACCCAGGCTTTTTGCCATGCATAACCGAGGATGAACATATTGGTGGCAATATTGTCTCCCATCAGCGCAGTTGCAATCGATGCTGCATCAATCATATCAACGCGGTCGGCACCACAGGCTTTACGGATATCCTGTTCAGCAGATTCGCCTGGGAATTGCCAGTTCGGGTTTTTGATAAAGGTGGATGTTGGCGTACCGTTGGCGTTAATCGCAGCAAATGTACGGCCTTCACCCATGCGTGACAGCGCATCTTTACCAGCGGTCACGATCAGATCGCAACCAATCACCAGATCCGCCATCCCAGTGCCCACACGGGTGGACTGGATGTCTTCTACTTTGTCAGCCAGACGAACATGCGACATCACCGCGCCGCCTTTTTGTGCTAGACCTGTCATGTCCAGTACGGAGCATGCTTTGCCTTGCAAGTGAGCAGCCATCGCCATGATCTGACCGATCGTGATGACGCCTGTACCGCCGACACCTGTCACCAGCACACCGAAAGGTACTTCGGTTTTTTGCAATGCAGGGTATGGCAGCGCGTTCACGTCTAGCGCATTGCCTGGTTCAATCTTTGTTTTTGCTGGTTTTTTGAGTTTGCCGCCTTCTACGGTAACAAAACTTGGGCAGAAACCAGTCACGCAAGAGAAATCCTTGTTGCAAGAGGATTGGTTAATCTGACGCTTACGGCCTAATTCGGTTTCTAACGGTTCGACAGAAAGGCAGTTCGATTGCACGGAGCAGTCACCACAACCTTCACACACTGCTTCATTGATCACTGCACGTTTGGCAGGATCGGGAAAGCCAGGTTTACCGTTCTTGTCGATTTTTTTCCGGCGACGACGTTTTTCTGAAGCACAGGTCTGGTCGTAAATCATCGCCGACACCCCTTTGCACTCGCGCAATTCGCGTTGTACCGCATCGAGTTCAGAACGATGACGCACGGTCACGCCTAGCGCCCAAGGGTAGCCAGCAGGATATTTTTCTGGTTCGTCTGTGACGACAATAATCGGATTGACACCTTCGGCGGCGATCTGGCGCGAAATCATGCCAGGGTCGAGCGGGCCGTCGAATTCTTGACCACCGGTCATCGCTACGGCGTCGTTGAACAGAATCTTGTAGGTGATATTGACGTCGCCGGAAACGGCAGCGCGGATCGCCAGCAAACCGGAGTGGTAATACGTACCGTCACCGAGGTTGCAGAAGACGTGTTTTTCGTTGGTGAATGGGGCCGCACCAACCCAGGTCACACCCTCGCCACCCATGTGGGTGAAGGTCGAGGTTTCGCGGTCCATCCAAGTCACCATGTAATGGCAACCGATACCGGCCAGCGCACGGCTGCCTGCAGGTACTTTGGTGGACGTGTTATGTGGACAACCGGAACAGAAATGCGGTACACGGTCTTTGTTGGCATCCGGTTTGCCAACGGTGTTGAGCATTTGCTCTTTGGCTTCGAGGTACGCAACACGTTGCTGTACGCGTTGCTCAACTGGATGACCAGCAAAGTAGCGCGTAATACGTGAGGCAATCGCGCGGGCGATCTGCGCTGGGCTCAGTTCATAGGTTGCTGGCAGCAACCATTCGCCGTGACCGGAACCATGCAGATTGCTCCATTCGCCGGAATCATCGAACTTACCAACAACGCGCGGACGGACGCTGTCTTCCCAGTTATACAATTCTTCTTTGAGCGCGTATTCTAGGATCTGACGTTTTTCTTCAACGACCAGAATTTCTTCGAGGCCTGTCGCAAATTCGCGCACGCCTTCTGATTCTAATGGCCATGTCATACCGATCTTGTACAGGCGGATACCGATTTCTTTGGCGACCTGCTCGTCGATCCCTAAATCAGCCAGTGCCTGGCGCGTATCGAGGTAGGATTTACCAGCAGTGATAATACCGATCTTTGCATCTGGACTATCCCAGATGATCTGATTGAGTTTATTGGCACGCGCATAGGCCAGCGCTGCGTACCATTTGTAGTTGTTCATCCGCGTTTCTTGCGCCAGTACAGGGTCTGGTGTACGGATGTTGACGCCATCGGCTGGCAAGACAAATTCTGTCGGAAGAATTGGTTTGACGCGGTCTGGATCAATATCAACTACCGCGCCGGATTCAACGATATCGGTCACGCATTTCATGGATACCCACAAGCCGGTGTAGCGTGACAACGCGATACCGTGCAGACCGTAATCGAGATATTCTTGCACGGTCGACGGATACAAGACTGGGATACCGCAAGCTTTTAAAATATGTTCACTTTGATGAGCGGCAGTGGATGATTTTGCAGCGTGATCATCACCGGCAACGACCAGTACACCGCCATGCTTGGACGTACCCGCCAGATTGGCATGTTTGAATACGTCACCACAACGATCAACACCAGGGCCTTTGCCGTACCACATCGCAAATACACCATCGTATTTCGCACCAGGGAACATGTTCACCTGTTGCGTTCCCCATACAGATGTCGCTGCCAGATCCTCATTCACACCAGGATGAAATTTAACGTGATACTTAGATAAATGCTTTTTTGCTTTGGCGGCAGTCAAATCAACGTTGCCGAGCGGTGAACCGCGGTAGCCACTGATGAATCCGGCGGTATTTAAGCCCGCTTTTTCATCTGCCTGACGCTGCAACATCATCAGGCGTATCAATGCTTGTGTGCCGGTCATAAAAGCACGACCGCGTTCCAGCGTGTATTTGTCGTCCAAGGTAATGGTGTTGTCGATCAGCGCCTGCTGCTCGGGTGTGAGGGGTGCGTTCATGGGGTCTCCGTGCTCTTATATTTTCATGCTGTGATGGATTGTCACAACAAAACAGAATCACCTTGTGGGTGCATCATATACTTTAATTTATGGCCGCACATTAACATGCTGTATTGCCTGCCCCAATGGACAGTGCATCACAAAAATACCAGTACAGTATGACTGACACTTTGCCAAAGTGTATTGGTGTTATTTCAGTGGTATCGTTGTGTGCAGGGCTGTAGTAAAAAGGTTGCGGAAACACAACTTGCATTTATACTAAAACAGTATTTTCTGACGGTTTTTTTCTGTTCGTGTAACAATGTATCGACTATGCCAGTCATGCTAAGGAGTAGCCATGTCTTCTTTCGTCAGTAATATGCTACGACCCGCCAGCAAACTGCTCAATCAGTTACAACTGCGGGCTAAATTGTTTGTGGTATTTGCGATTGCGCTGCTTCCAATCTTATGGTTGAGTGGTTATTTATTGCAGCGCGCCAACACTGACTTTGATATTGCTGATGGCGAGTTTGTGGGTGTTACTTTTAGTACACATCAGATGGATCTGATTATTCAGACGCAGAAACATCGCGGACAGACTAATCTCAAGCTGGCAGGTCAACAAAACGATGCTGAGCTCGAAAAAACGCGCGCTGCACTCAAAACGGACATTGATCTCGTTACGCAGGATGTGAAATCCAAACCGGAGTGGCAACTTGCCGCTGCCTGGGAGCCCTTAGTCGTTGAACTCAATCAACTGGCGTCTGGACAAATTTCCACTGTCCCGTCAGAAAACATGCGTCAGCACACGGCACTGATTAAGCGTCTACAACAGTTGGCTTTACTTTCTGCTGAAAAAAGTGGCTTATTACTTGATCCTGAGGCAAATACCTATTTCTTGATCGACACAGCAATTCAGAAATTACCGGTGTGGGTAGAACAAATTGCGCAGTTACGCGGACTGGGTGCGGGCTATATCAAATCAAATGCCATGGCATTAGGCGATAAGTCGCTGGTCGCTGCACGTCTTGATGCCTTAAAAACAGCGCAGGATGCGGTAGACGATTCTCAGGGGCCTTTACAACGCGCAGGAGAGACGATTCCCGCAGAATTGACACAAGCGACCGACGCAAGCAAAGCGTTTGCGGTAACTGCGCAGAAGAATTTGTTAAGTGAAGCAGTCAATGGCGATGCAGTCGCCTATTTTGAACAGGGTACCAACGGTATTAACAAAGCATTGGCCTTGCAACAGATCATGTTGACGCGTTTAAATTTGTTATTAGAGCAACGTCTCCATCATTTGCGTACCAGTGAACATTTGATCTTCGTTGGGTCGTTGGTTTGCGCGTTGTTAACGACATGCTTCCTGCTAGCGTTTTATCGCGATCTGATGACGACGGTAACAACATTGCGTGAATCAGCACAGGCGGTATCGAGCGGTGACTTAACCCGACAAATTCATGTGGATGGCAGTGACGAGCTGGCATTAACCGGGCAGACACTGGAAACCATGAACCTGAAGCTGTCTTCAATGGTGGCTAACGTCCGCAGCAACTCGCATATGGTGTCGCAGGTTGGTCAAGGATTGGCCGCGAATATTAGTGATTTATCGGCGCGGACAGAACAACAGGCCTCCAGCCTCGAAGAGACCTCGGCTAGTATTGAGGACTTGGCCGATACGGTAAAGAAAAATGCGGATAGTGCGAGCAATGTGGATCGCATGGCATCTACCGTCTGCCTGATTGCCGAATCCAGCGGAGAGACGATGCTGCAAGCGGTGAAGTCCATGCAGAAGATTCAGAGTAGCGCCGTCAAAGTGCAGGATATTGTCAGCATCATTGATAGTATTGCGTTTCAGACGAATATTCTGGCACTGAATGCGGCTGTTGAGGCAGCGCGCGCCGGTGAGCAGGGGCGTGGGTTTGCGGTCGTTGCTGCCGAAGTGCGTAATCTGGCCCAGCGCAGCGCAGCATCAGCCAAAGAAATACGCATCCTCATTGACGAGTCCGTTCATCAGGTCAAGGGGGGCGTGCAGCAGATTAACGATGTTAATAAGACGCTGAGCGATATTGTTGAAGGGATTCGCGATCTTGCCGGGAGTATTAACCAGATCTCATTGGCGTCGGTCGAACAAAGTAATGGCCTCAACCAGATTTCTGAGGCCTTACGTAATTTGGATGAGATTACACAAAGCAATGGACAAATGGCAGAGCAGGCCAAATATGTTGCCATCAGCCTTGAAGAACGCGCAGGGATGCTGGCAACGTCCGTGGCTGCCTTCAAACTCCGTCAAGGGACAGCCGACGAAGCGTATACCTTGGTAAAACGCGCTGTTGCTGTGTATCGTCAAAAAGGGCAGCAGGCATTGACGGCGATTACGGCGGACACGCAACGCTTGTTTGCAGATAAAGACATGTATGTATTTGCCTTTAATCGCGAAGGTCAGTACTTGGCTTTTTGTGGCAATGCTGCAAAGCTCAAGGTAAATTTATTCCAAGTGCCGGGTCTGGATGGTAAAAAACTAGTGGCAGATGCTTTTAATGTGGTAGGCGAGGGTGGTTGGGTTGATTATCAGATTACCAACCCAGTTTCAGGCAATATTGAGCACAAAACCTCTTATATTGAAGTGGTCGCCGAAAATATTGTCATCGGTTGCGGTATCTACAAAACGTAATCAAAACGTAGTTAATATGTTTTGATTACAACTCGCCGCCAAAGAAAAAGGCTACTGGTGAACAGTAGCCTTTTTTTAATACGTCAACGAGGTAAAGTGACGATTAGAAAGCGTAAGTAACACCAACGCTGAAGTTTTTAGTGTCGCTAGCTGGTTTTTGGAATTCCAAACGTGCGCCGACATTTGCCGTGAATTGGTACTGAACACCAACGCCATACAATGCGCCAGATTCATTTGCTGAGCTATTGTAGCCAGCGTAAGTAGCACTTGCTTTATTGTTGTTGTAACCCAAACGACCAAACACTTGGAATTCTTTGCTGACTGGAATAATGCCCAGAGCGGAGATAGAAGCCTGAGTGAGATCAACAGAAATTGGGCCGAAATCTGCTTTAGCCAGGTGACGGTAACCAACTTCAGCTGCGAAGTTTTGATTGAATTTGTAGCCAGCAATTACGCCATAGCTTGTTTTATCGCCAGACAAACCATCGATAGTGGTCGAACCAACATCAGCCCCAACGTAGAAAGGAGTTGTAGTTTGTGCTTGAGCGGAGATAGAGAGAGCTGCGATAGCAACTGCAATACTTAATTTTTTCAACATCTGTACCTTGTAATTATCAATTTATTAACAATAAAAATTGGAGGTCGAATGTTACAAGTCAAATATGGTTTTCATCAAATTATTTTTAACAATTTTGTTGTTATTTTGTAACAAATAACGATGTTGAAAAAATTTAGCACCAATGCCATCAGGCGAATTACGTCAGCGCCTTTCGTCTTGCGACGTATCCCGCGATATAATGTCAGGATGAAACTCAAATTCACCAAAATGCATGGCGCCGGCAATGATTTTGTCGTGATAGACGCCATTAACCAAGACATTCAATTCACGCCAGAACAATGGAAGCAGATCGCTGACCGCCGCTTTGGCATTGGTGCTGATCAGATTCTGGTCGTTGAACGTCCGCAGCAGGCAAACGTCGATTTTCGCTACCGTATTTATAACGCCGATGGTGGTGAAGTAGAACAATGTGGTAACGGCTCACGGGCCTTTGTTCGTTTTGTTATCGAGAAAAAACTCACCGACAAGTCGCACATCCGTGTGGAAACCATGAGCGGCATTATTGAGCCCCGGATGGAAGCCGATGGCAGCATTACGGTCGATATGGGCGCCCCCGTGCTTGATCCTGTCAACGTGCCATTTGATGCTGCCGGTCTTAATGCAATACCGCAAGCGGCGGATCGCTTGTGGTCTTTAGACATTCAAGGAAAACCTTGTTTGTTTTCGGTCGTATCCATGGGAAACCCGCATGCGGTGCAGGTAGTTGCTGATGTGGCCAAGTACCCGGTTGGTATTGACGGTCCTGAAATCGAACATCATGTGCGCTTTCCGCGCCGCGTCAATGCGGGATTCATGCAGGTCAATGACCGCCATCACATCGATTTACGTGTATTTGAGCGCGGTGCAGGCGAGACGCTGGCTTGCGGCACTGGCGCTTGTGCTGCCGTGGTTGCTGGAATACGTCGTGGCTTGCTTGATAGTCCGGTTCGTGTGACTATGCGCGGTGGTGAGCTGTCAATCGCATGGCAAGGCGAAGGAAAACCTGTCATGCTCAGCGGACCGGCCGTTACGGTCTTCGAAGGCGAAATTAATCTCTGATCAAAGTAATGAATTCAACTGACATCGCAACCTATCTGATCCAGCATCCGCATTTTTTTGAAGAACATGCCGAATTGCTGAGCTCTATCAAGCTTACCAGCCCTGTGATGGGGCGTGCCATCTCCCTGCAGGAGCGGCAAATGGAAGTGGTGCGCGAAAAATACCGCGCTCTGGAATTAAAACTGGCTGATTTGATGCGTATTGCAGATGAGAATCTGGATATTAGCAAAAAGTTTCAGGTCTGGACCCGGACGTTGTTATTGGCACGCAATGACGTCGATTTGCCCTATATTCTGACGCAAGGTTTGCAAGATATTTTTGATCTCCCCCATGCGACTTTGCGTTTGTGGGATGTTGCTCCGGAGTTTTCTCATACCTGGTTTTCTGAGGCAGTGAACGAAGATGCAATGCTGTTCGCCAAAGGCTTGAAAACCCCGTTTTGTGGCGCAAATCAAGATTTTGAGGCGACACGCTGGATTGATTCGACAGAGCCAGTGCAGTCGACGGCGATGCTGCCACTGCGTCTATCCGCGACTTCGCCTACGTTTGGCTTGCTGGTATTGGGTTCGCCAGATCCAGCACGTTATACCAAGGACATGGCGACGGACTTTCTGGTTAAAATTGCAGATACCACCAGCGCTGCGTTGGCGTGTCTGATTGACCAATAACGACAACGCAATTCTGACCATGGAACAACGTGACCTCCATCCTGGTACAACGCAGGATGGAAGTTCCCATCTCGACAGTATCAATGCCTATGTCGACTACCTGCGCACGCAACGCCAATTGTCGACACATACGGTGCATAGCTACCAACTTGATTTGCAAGAATTACAGCAGCTGGCTGGTTCGCAAACCTTATCTAGTCTTGATTTTCAACATATTCGACGCTTTACGTCACAGCTTCATGCCAGAGAGCTCAATGCACGCAGCATCGCCCGCAAGTTGTCGAGTTGGCGCGGCTATTTTAACTGGCTCATTGAGCTGCACGGACTGGGAAACAACCCAGTCGATGGCATCCGCGCCCCAAAGAAGAGTAAGCCTTTACCTAAAGCACTGGGTGCAGACGACGCGGTAAGGTTGGTCTCGCAGCATGGCAGTGATCAGCCGACGGCCCTCGCGAACCGTGCCATGTTTGAACTGTTGTACTCGAGTGGTTTGCGGGTATCGGAACTCACCGGTTTAGATATCAATTATATTGAGGATGGTAGCTATCGTTCGGAAGGGTGGGTTAATCTGGAGCAGGCAGAGGTGCATGTTACCGGCAAAGGGAATAAGCCGCGCATTGTTCCGGTCGGTGCGCCCGCGATTGCGGCACTGCGCGACTGGATCGCGGTTCGCAGTCATTTGCTCAAAACTGATCCGACACCGCTCTTTCTGACATCAAAAGGGACCCGTATCTCACCGCGACTGGTGCAGTTACGGATCAAAGCCCATGCACAAAGTTTGGGCATTCCTGCCAATGTACATCCGCACATGCTGCGTCACTCGTTTGCGTCGCATGTGTTGCAATCGTCGGGAGACTTGCGTGCGGTGCAGGAAATGCTAGGGCATAGCTCGATTGCTGCAACCCAAGTCTATACCTCGTTAGATTTTCAGCATCTGGCAAAAGTCTACGATGCTACCCATCCTCGCGCAAAAAAATAGCATACTCCCCCACCTTGTCCTAAAAATAGGGCGTTTCCGATAGATTTTTAGAGGAGTTTTAAAAATACTCCCACCAGTATATTTTTTAAGTGGCTGAAAATGTGCCATTTCTTAACTTATGCAACTCAATTGCAAAATAGGGCATAATGTTCGCTTCTTCGCCTGCGATTGCATCATGAAATCAACTCAACTTCGTCACGCTGCTGCTGAGCCTGATCCGGCGACAGCCTTGTTACTGGCCAATGGTGTCCGCGCGACGGGAGCCAGAAGTCAGGTACTGGCAGTATTGCTCGACAGTAAGCGTGCTTTATCTCATTTGGAGGTACAAAGCGCTTTACCAGCAATGGACCGTGTAACGCTGTACCGCGCACTGGATTGCCTGACCGATGCAGGAATTGCCCATAAAATATCCGGCGACGACCGGGTATTTCGTTACAGTACTGGTAACGAGTCGGCAAGTGCTGGTGCCGCGGCCGGATCGCAACACACGCATGGACATTTCAAGTGTACCCGTTGCACACGCGTGTTTTGCCTCGATGATGAACAACAACCTGATTTGATGTATGAGCAGTGGCAATCGCGTCTACAAAACGCACTTGGCCCCGGATTTCAAAGCCAGGAAATAGAATTGACGATCAAAGGCTGGTGTGCAGAATGCGCCAATTAGATGGTTATCAGCTCGGTGACGCTTCCACTCAATCCCCCGATTTAACGTAAAGACGACGTACTTATGGCTCTTATCCCCACCACCATCCTTACCGGCTTTTTAGGCGCTGGCAAAACCACCTTGCTCAATCGTATTCTGCAAGAAAATCACGGCTTCAAAATCGCAGTGATTGAAAATGAGTTCGGTCAGGAGAATATTGATAATGAAATTCTGGTGCAGGACAGTAACGAACAAATCATTGAAATGAACAACGGTTGCATTTGCTGTACCGTGCGTGGTGATCTGATCATTGCACTCAGTAAGCTGATACAACAAAAAAATGAGGGTAAGATCGATTTTGATCACGTCATTATCGAAACAACAGGATTAGCGAACCCCGGACCTGTAGCGCAAACTTTCTTTGTTGACGAAGAAGTTGGCACCTACTACATGCTCGACGCTGTCGTGACCGTGGTTGATGCACGGCATGGCATGCAACAGCTTGATGCGCATGAAGAAGCGCAGCGCCAGGTTGGCTTTGCCGATAAAATTTTAATGTCGAAAACGGACCTTGTTGACGCCGGTGAGGTCGCCACGCTGCGCAGCCGCTTGTCCCGCATGAACCCACGCGCCCCTGTCTCGACGGTAGACTTTGGCAAGATCGCTATCGCGGAGGTGCTGTACCTGAAAGGCTTCAACCTCAATGCCAAACTTGATCTCGACCCTGATTTTTTGCTTGCCGAAGAGGCCGAGCATGAACATGCACATGAGCACAAAGATGAGCACTGTGGAGAAGAATGCCAGCATGATCATCATGAACACCATGACAAACAACACCATAATCATCATCACTCGCACCACACTGACGATATTGCAGCGTTTGTATTCAAAAGCGCCCGACCTTTCAATACAGGACAACTCGATGAGTTTCTCGGTGGATTGGTCCAGGTTTTCGGACCGCGTATGCTACGTTATAAGGGGGTGTTGTATATGCAGAACGCCGATCGAAAAGTCATTTTCCAAGGAGTTCACCAAATTATGGGTACAGATGTCGGCGCAAAGTGGGCAGATGATGAAATAAAAGAAAGTAAAATTGTATTTATTGGTAAAAATCTACCGAAAGACATATTTATTCAAGGTTTAGAGCACTGTTTGGTATAAACTATCGGGCTACTGATAATGGGCTCACAATAGGGCTCACGCAAAATCGCCCCAGCGTCATGATGGTAGCGCGTTGCACCTTGTGTGCCGCAACGTTTGCTCCATCGGCAGGGACAATTTTGTGTGAGTCCTACGAATATTGCCTGTTGTATAATAGGCAAGCATGACGTATGCAATTCACCCTATCAGTAAGGGGAGGATAATTTTCTAAAATCACGCATATTTTAGATTTTTTCTACGTATTAACCCGTTGTATCGAAAGTAAGCGAAGTGGCAACTAAATCACCTAAATCGACTGCTACAGTCAGCGCCCCCGAAGCTCTGCTCACCGAGGAACAAATCCTCGCGATGGGCGAGCAGGATTATATGAACGCTGCACAACTGGCATTTTTCAAGGCCCGTTTGCAGCAGCTTGAAAAGGATTTATTGAAGAATGCCGATGAGACGACCGAGCATCTTCGAGAAACAGTGCTGGTGCCAGATCCAGCAGACCGTGCCACGATAGAAGAAGAGCACGCGTTAGAGTTGCGCACTCGTGATCGTGAACGCAAACTCCTGAAAAAAGTGCAGCAAGCGATCGCCAGCATCGATGAAGGTGATTACGGCTGGTGCGAAGAAACGGGTGAGCCTATCGGTGTACCACGTTTGCTGGCACGTCCAACGGCGACGTTATCACTTGAAGCGCAGCAACGACGTGAAATGAAGCAAAAACTGTACGGCGATTGATTATTCAGATTTGTCTGATATAAAAGCGTGCTGCTGACAGCACGCTTTTTTGTTGCTTAAACGAGGAATTATCCTCGATCACCATCGCATCGCTCGTCGCCCTTTCACTGTTGAGTGATGAATATATTCTCTTACGCTATTGTGCCGTTGTTGACCGCAACTGCTAGATTTGTTGGACTAGTAGGAGAGTAGAAAATTGTTGGAAAAAGGTGCGAAAACTGGCAAGAAATTGCATCTATCTTTGACAGTGTGTTACCAATTGTAAAATGCAACTTATTGAAAAGTTGCAATGAGTAGTCTTAAAAAAGGCATTCTTCGGTTTTTCTTCCAAAATCAATATAAAGCAATGTGAATTCTCCAAAAAACAATATTTTTTAGTGCTACGCAGTAATTTTTTGCGTGGAAACTAAAAAAAAAAGTTAAAGCTTGTTTCGGTGTCTTACAAATGCTGGTTGATTCAGAATATACTTAATGCATATCACTTTATTGCTGTTATAGCAGCGTCAATTACTTCGGGATTACAGTGGGGATTTTTTCTCTTTTTGGAAAAAAAAGCGGCAGAAAAGAAGATCACTCCGCTGAGAAGTCTTCTGATAAGAAAACTCGCTCAAAATCTACCAATACAGTTATCACTGGCTTCCACGAAAGCGAAATTTTTACTAATTCCATCATTGCGCAACGCCACATTGCACGTGCCACTGAGCGGAAAATTGATGCTATAGAATTTGAAATGTCTCGCGACATTGTCAAGACTCGACCTCCTGTCTTGTCGAAAATGGATGCGCCCAAGCGAGCAGACGTTTCTCGTGGTCAGACCAAATACGACCTTGCACAGCATACACAACCACTCGATCGTCGATCCGCAGTTGGCGTTGATTTTCAAACAACGCTACCAATGAGTATGCCGACCGATTATCTGCTGGGTCATTATTCTGAGATGTCGGGATCGGCGGTTGCGTACAGTGAATCTGTCCCTGTGCTAGAAGAAGCGGCTATTCTGTTCGCCAGCGGTCAGACCGAAGTGGCAGAACAAATGCTCAGCGGTGCAATCCACCACCAAAAATTAAGCACTGCCGAGGAAATTGCTTGGCAAATGTTGTTTGATCTTTACCGGATCACGCAGAATCAGCACATGTTTGAGAGTCTCTCGCTGGACTACGCGAATAAATTTGAAACCTCGCCGCCACTGTGGCCTGAGACCACTATTTTTGCAAATACCGATACCCGATCCGACACCGACAGCGGGACACCAAGCATCGTATTTCCTGCGAAGCTCGACGCTGGTATCGTGAAAGCATTAGAAAAAATGCACTTATTGAGTGCTAAAAGTCAGTCTCTAAAGCTGGACTTTAGCCGGATTGAGGTTGTCAATCCGATTGGTTGTGGCTTATTGCTGCGCTCACTGAAGAATCTGAAAAAGACAGGCCATGATCTATTGCTTGTAGGTGCGCAAGAACTGGCTGAAAAAATTCGTAGCATTCTTCAGGTAGGCCGCCGTGATGAAACCGAGGCGCCTTGGCTACTGTTACTAGAAGTGCTGCAACTACTTCATTCTGAACGTGCCTTTGAAGAGGCAAGTATGGACTACTGCATTACTTTTGAAGTCTCACCGCCTTCTTTTGAAGCACCTAAAGTCAACGTAACGAGCTCATTTCCTGAGATACACATACCAGAAGATGACGAGTTTCAGGATCGTTTTATGATGCCTGCGTTTATTGAAGGTAAGGTTGAACCACTGATTAAGCAGATTGTTGCCAAAGCAGAAGTATTAAATCCTCTGGTACTCGATTGTTCTAAGTTAGAGCGGGTGGAGTTCAGTGCCTCAGCAGAACTTCTGAATGGTCTCGCACCTATCGCGGGCAAACGTGGTATGACGATAGAATTTCGTGACGTCAACTACTTGGTCATGATGCTATTCAATGCCATGGGCTTAAAAAATATCGCTAGCATTACACTGCGCAAACACTAATCTTGTAATTTTTCAGAAACGCCCCATTTTCTTTGAAGTCCGCTTGCGTTGACAGCACAAGCCCCTTGCATTTGTTTCCATAAAACAAGTGCAGGTTTCAAACATGCATGAGGTAACTATGGAACAATTTCACGGCACGACAATTCTGACTGTACGGCGCGGCAATGTTGTCGCTCTCGGTGGCGACGGTCAGGTCACTCTTGGCAATATCGTCATGAAAGGTACGGCGCGTAAAGTACGCAAGTTGTATCACAACAAAGTCTTAGCCGGTTTTGCTGGTGGTACGGCAGATGCCTTCACCCTTATCGAACGCTTTGAGTCCAAATTAGAAAAACACCAGGGACATCTCATGCGGGCCTCCGTTGAGTTAGCCAAAGACTGGCGCACGGATCGTATGCTGCGTCGACTTGAGGCGATGTTGCTAGTGGCTGATAAGGACACGACCTTAGTCATTACTGGTAACGGCGATGTCCTCGAACCAAACCAAGGTATTGGTGCGATCGGTTCTGGTGGTACTTTTGCACAATCTGCAGCGATTGCTCTCTTTGAAAATACCGAGTTGTCACCCGTTGAAATTGTTAAAAAATCACTGACTATCGCTGGTGAGTTGTGTATTTACACCAACTTATCTCATACGATTGAGACGCTGGAATAAGTTCACACCACGTATCGTGATTTCATGCGATGCAGACTAGGCATCTATCATCATTTGGATGTCAAAATTGATAATGAGAACTCTCTGTTCACCACGAAAGACCGGTGCATCGAACAGGGAAAAGATAGGAATAAGTATGAATATGACTCCACAAGAGATCGTTTCTGAACTCGACAAACACGTTGTCGGTCAGGCTAAAGCTAAACGCGCAGTGGCCATTGCATTGCGTAATCGTTGGCGTCGTCAGCAGGTGCAGGAGCCGTTGCGCCATGAAATCACCCCAAAAAATATCCTCATGATTGGCCCGACTGGTGTTGGTAAAACAGAAATCGCCCGTCGCCTCGCAAAGTTAGCCGACGCGCCATTTATTAAGATCGAAGCAACGAAGTTTACCGAAGTAGGCTATGTTGGTCGCGACGTCGATACCATCATTCGCGATTTGGTCGATATCGGCATCAAACAAACCCGTGAAGCGGCCACCCGTAAAGTTCGTGCCCGCGCCGAAGATGCCGCAGAAGATCGTATCCTCGATATTTTGTTGCCACCACCACGTGATTTCGGCATTCACCCAGAGAACACCGAAACGACGCCGCCCGATAACACCACTCGCCAGACTTTCCGCAAACGCCTGCGTGAAGGCGCCATGGATGACAAAGAAATCGACATTGAAGTTGCTGAGCCAGTGACGCAAATGGAAATCATGGCACCTCCGGGCATGGAGGAAATGACGGAACAAATAAAAACCATGTTCTCTGGTATGGGCAATGGTAAGAAAAAGGCGCGTAAGCTCAAGATCAAAGAGGCCTTGAAATTATTGACCGAAGAAGAAGCCGGTAAACTGGTCAACGAAGAAGATCTGAAGCAAGAAGCGATTCGTAATGTTGAGCAAAACGGTATCGTGTTCCTGGATGAAATCGACAAGATCGCGTCCCGTTCTGAAGCCGGTGGAGCTGAAGTTTCACGTGCTGGTGTGCAGCGTGACTTGTTGCCATTGGTTGAAGGTACGACCGTCAACACCAAATATGGCATGATTAAAACGGATCATATTTTGTTTATCGCGTCCGGTGCGTTTCATTTTGCAAAACCATCAGATCTAATTCCTGAATTGCAAGGCCGTTTCCCGATCCGTGTGGAGCTCGAATCTTTATCTGTTGCCGACTTTGAACGTATTCTGACTGGAACCGATGCATGTCTGACACGCCAATATCAGGCGTTACTGGCAACCGAAGGCGTAACAATTGACTTTACTCCAGAAGGCGTCGAGCGACTCGCTGGCATTGCGTATTCCGTCAACGAGACCACTGAAAATATCGGTGCGCGTCGTTTGTATACCGTGATGGAGAAATTGCTCGAGGAGATTTCTTTCGATGCCCATCAAAATAGCGGAAAAACGCTGATGATTGACGCCGCCTATGTAGATCAGCGCTTGCAGGCGTTGTCTGTGAATGAAGATCTGTCACGTTACGTGCTGTAAAATTGGGCTGTACGGCACGAATGATGCCGTACATATTGATAGTCACAACGACAGGAAAGACCATGTTTGAAACTGCCGCAGCAAGCGATAAGCCTGATTACGTACTTTTGGCACGTCAGGTAACGAGCATTTTAGAAGGTGAACGTAATCTGAGCGCGAATGCTGCTCAGTTCTCGGCCTTGGTATATCACAGCATCAGTGACTTAAATTGGGCAGGTTTTTATTTGTGTACACCTGCGAAAAATCCGACACCAGCGTTCCCGCACGATCTGCTGGTCGGACCATTCCAAGGCAAAGTTGCCTGTGCACGGATTCCATTTAATCGTGGTGTTTGTGGCGCCTCAGCTGCACAACAAAAAACGATTCTTGTGGAAGACGTCCATGCGTTTCCTGGCCATATCGCCTGTGATTCAGCCTCGAACTCTGAAATCGTTATCCCGGTGATGAAAGACGGCGTCTTGTTTGGGGTGTTTGATATTGACAGTCCACGCCTGAATCGCTTCACCGCAGAGGATCAACAAGGCTTGGAAAACATGCTTTCCGCCTTTGTAGATGCCACTGATTTTACTTAAGCGATTGCTTGACTGCATAAGATCGCTCATACATGGGCTTGTGCAGAGGATGCATCATCCAAATGCCAGCGCAGATGCTGGCATTTTTTCTCGTCGCCAGACTAGCGCATTGCGAGTTCGTCATCTACACTGGTGAGCATATATCCTTGAAGGAGATTGCCATGTCTGGTTGTCGTCGCCGTAAAGCACAACGCAAACACATTCAGCCTTTGCGACGGCGTGATCTTGTTACGCGTTTTCTGGTCGACATCGGCATCAACTATGAATCCGTGCTCGGACAAGCAGGCGCGATGAATTTTCTCCGACAACAGCAAGTTTCTGAAAGCGTTATTCAGCGCGTCTTCGTGACGCCGCAATACCGCCGCTACGGCTAAAGCAGGCTCTCAAGATAAACAACGGCTGACTACGTCAAAGTACTTCTTGCTTTGCATCCCGCGAGAGCAGACGCTCGATCATATCTGTTGCTGATATGCCATCAAATAGAACACCCGCAACGGCGTTCGTAATCGGCATATCGATCCCTAAGGTTGCCGCCAGTGTTCTTACTGCTTGCGCACAACGCACCCCTTCGGCGACGTGCCCCAGTTCTTGTACGATGATTTCCAGTGTTTTGCCTTGGGCTAATGCGAGACCGACTTTGCGATTGCGTGATAAGTCGCCGGTGCAAGTCAAAATCAAATCTCCTACCCCAGTGAGTCCCATAAGCGTTTCTGCTTTGCCGCCGAGAGCGACGCCAAGTCGGCTGATTTCAGCGAGACCGCGCGTCATCAGGGCAGCTCGCGCATTGAAGCCCAGTCCCAAACCATCGGCAACGCCTGTCGCAATGGCGAGAATATTTTTTACTGCACCACCTACTTCGACGCCCACTAGATCATCGCTGGAATACACGCGCATTGCATTGACATGTAATGCCTGCACGACTAATTGGCATAAGTCGTGTGAATGAGAAGCGATTGTCAGTGCGCAGGGGAGGCCTTTTGCGACTTCTTGCGCAAACGAGGGACCCAGTAATGCGCCTGTATTGACATTATCGCCAAGAATTTCTCTGGCGATCTGGTGTGGTAATAACTGCGTTTTCTCTTCAAAACCTTTACACAGCCAGATCACATTTCTCGGATGGAAGGCCTGGCACGCTAACAGCGTTGGACGTAAGCCGGAGACCGAGGTGGCAATGACTAATAAATCTGTTTCACCAGATGCATGACGTATTGCTCGCTCAAAATCGGCGCTAATGTGTAAATTCTCCGGTAGAGGATGACCGGGTAGATAGGTCGTATTTTCACGCGTGGACTGCATGTGCTGCATGGCTGCGGCATTGCGCCCCCATAACAGGACATTATTTTTTGCCGTTAAAGCAATGGCAACTGCTGTACCCCAGGCGCCGGCGCCCAATACGCTGATGTTCATGGTCCTATCCGATATTCAAATTGAACGGTATTTGGTGTCAAATAAAAAGGACAGCATGCTGTCCTTTTTATTGTTCTGTGAGCAACCAAGGGGACACGAGGAATCATAGCCCCCATACCTCATTGATCTTCACAAATCCTACTTGTCCATCACGATGTTTGACTTTTACCCAGCCGTTCGCGGCCGGTTCTGCCATTTCTAGCAAGACGCTTTTATCCGCGGTAAAGAGCAGCGCTGAGGAGTCATCGGCGTTTTCACGGATGCGGGCGTTAGCAACCCGTACCATCAAGTTACGGCGGGTAATCAAATCTTTCGACTCCACCCAGCTTAACTCACCGGACATATCTCTGACTTTGCTCCACGCACCGGAAGTAAACACGACTTCCAGCGGCATGCCGCGCGGTGCGACGTAGAGTTTGCCACCTTTTTGTGATGGGGCATCGTACATCACCACAGGAGATGCACCGACTGAGCGAAATTCGATTGCCTGCGCCGCAACACTGACCATTAAAGTCAGTAAACAGACACTGCAAGTTGTCATCAAACGAAGCATGGACTGCTTTCACAACCAAACTGGCCTACACTCATCATCAAGTCAGACCAGATTGGTATAGAGAAATTATTGGATAGTTGTCGGCGCTTCTGTATTGCCGCCTTCTGCCAATTTTGTTTGTTCAGCAGCCATTTGCAAACGCTGCGCATAGAACGCTTCAAAATTGATTTCAGACAAGTGAATTGGTGGGAAGCCTGCACGTGTGATCGCATCCGCAACGTTGGAACGCAGATATGGGTACACAATGTTAGGGCAACCGATACCCAGCAATGGGTCGAGCTGATCTGCAGGGATATTGCGTGCTTCGAAAATACCCGCTTGTTTGCCTTCAACCAGAAACGCTACTTTGTCACCGATTTTTGCCGTAACAGTCACAGTCACTGTGGATTCGAAAATGCCATCAGCCAGCTTTTCAGAGCCGACATCAACGGATACTTCGATGGCAGGCGCCTGTTGTTCCAGAAAAATAGCTGGAGAATTTGGCTGTTCAAGCGACAAATCTTTCAGATAAACGCGTTGAATTTGGAATACGGGCTGCAGATTTTCGTCAGACATGTGAGACTTTCTAAAATGCTAAAAGATTAAATAATGAGGACTTACACAAGACCGCCCCAGCAGCGATATGGCTTCTCGTCGTATTCTTGTAACGCCTTCGTTGCTATCATATCGCTTTGCCGGGACAATGTTAAACAAGCCCTGACATTGAACAGCGAGACTGACAGATAAGGCCATTTATGACCATTTCAAGATCGCGCCAGTATATTGTAGCAAGTAGACCCTAGAAACAGCAATTTACCGAACAAGTCCGAATAAAATCCGGAAAAAAATCCAATAAAAACGAAAAAAGGTGAAAAAAGGCGAAAAAAAAACGCCAGCCCTGAGAACGCGACCACCTGTCGATGAATTGTTAAGGTGGTCAGTATCGAGTGCTGACGTTTTTTATCTCGCCTGGCTTCAAGCCTCGGGATGCAATAATACGTCGAGTTTGCCGGCACGGTCGAGTGCGGACAAGTCATCAAAACCACCGACGTGGGTGTCACCGATATAAATCTGCGGCACGGTACGACGTCCAGTTTTTGTCATCATTGCTTCGCGAACGGCTGGATCGAGGTCAACTCTGACTTTTTCGATTTCTTCCACGCCTTTGGATTTCAGCAAACGTTCTGCCATCACGCAATATGGGCAAACCGCGGTGCTGTACATCAGGACTTGAGCAGTCATGTTCTTACTCCTACTTATTTAATAATGGGCATGCCTTGGGATTTCCAGGCATCAGTACCACCTTCCAGGCTAAATACCTGGGCAAAACCGGCTTTACTCAACAATGCTGTCGCATTGCCTGAGCGCACGCCTTTCGCACAAACGGTAATAACTACCGCATTTTTGGATTTTTCAATTTCTTTTAGACGATTATTTAATTCTGCCAACGGAATATTTTTTGCATTTGGCAAATGACCCTCGGCAAATTCTCCGGCATCGCGTACGTCCAGTACCAGGGTTTTTCCTTGGTTCATATACTGGGTTGCCTGGAATTGCGACACTTTGGCACCACGACGTTGCAGCATCGGGAACAGCAAAGCACCACCAGAAATCAGGGCAATACCGATCAGAAAAATATTATCAAGAATGAATTTCACAGTTTTCCAGTAGTAAAAATGGTTATCAGAAGCTCGTCATTATAAAATAGATGCTGATGACGCATATTATTTAACGCATGAATGCAAAATTGTTAGTATGCACGCCCTATTTATTTAAGACTACCAACCACTACCTTACTATTCCATCATGTATAAAATTGTTTTAATGCGCCACGGCGAATCCACCTGGAATCTTGATAACCGTTTCACTGGATGGACTGATGTCGATCTGACCGCCAAGGGCGTTGCTGAAGCTGCACAAGCGGGCAAACTACTCAAAGAAGCAGGTTTTAGCTTTGATGTTGCCTATACATCCGTTCTCAAGCGCGCGATTCGTACGCTGTGGGGCACGCTCGATGCGATGGATATGATGTGGTTGCCAGTGGTCCATGACTGGCGTCTGAACGAACGTCACTACGGTGCGTTACAAGGTCTCAATAAGGCAGAAACTGCCGCTAAATATGGGGACGAGCAAGTGCTAGTGTGGCGTCGCAGCTATGATACACCACCGAATCCGCTGGCTGAAGATGACGACCGTACCTCGTTTAATGATCCACGTTACGCTGGTCTGGACCGTGCACAGATTCCTTTGACAGAATGCCTCAAAGATACCGTCGCTCGCGTGATGCCAGCATGGGATGACAGCATCGCGCCAGCTATTCGTGCCGGTAAACGTATTCTGATTTCTGCACATGGCAATAGTTTGCGTGCGCTCATTAAAATGCTCGATGGCATCAGCGATGACGATATCGTGAACCTTAATATCCCGAATGGTCAGCCACTGGTCTATGAACTTGACGCTGATCTCAAGCCAATCAAGCATTATTATTTGGGTGATCAGGCAGCGATTGATGCAGCACTCAAAGCCGTTGCCAGCCAAGGTAAGTCTAAATAAGCCTGAATGCTAAAACCGACCCGTTTATTGATTTCTGCCACGCTGTGCCTGTCTTTTGGCGGCACAGCCTGTCTCAGCTTGGGCGCGAGTAATGCCCGGACGCAACAAAAAGCCCAAGCAGAGACCGCGCGTGCAGATTTACAACAAAAATTAAAAGCACTGAAGACCGATATCAATAAAACCGAAAGTGCCAAAGATCATGCCAGTGATGTACTCGCAGAATCTGAACAAGCTATTTCGGAAGCCGATCGTTCTTTACGTGACCTGCAGCAGGAACAGATCCAGACAGAAGAAAAGCTGCAACAACTGCTGAAACAGCAACTTGACCTCAAAGCGCAGGTTGAAAAGCAAAAGACCCAGTTATCCCGTTTTTTACGCAGTCAATACATGCGTGGTGATAGCGATCGTATCAAATTGTTGCTATCTGGTGATGATCCCAACCGTATTAATCGCGATTTGCAATACATGGGTTATGTGTCGCAAACACAGGCAAAAATGATCGATAGCCTGCGCAGCACATTACAAGCGGTAGAAAAAAATACCCGCGATGCACAAGTTGCGAAAGAGGATCTGGATGACATTGCGGAAGAACAAAAGCAACGTAAAGAAACATTAGAAAAAGAAAAGAAAAAGCATGCCGCGATAGTCAGCCAATTATCTGACAAACTCTATGCACAAAAAAAACAGGCAGATAATCTGCAAAAAGATGAACAAAGGCTGAGTAATCTGGTCTTACGTCTGAACCAGTTGATTGAAGAGCAGGCAAAAGCGGATAAAGAACGTGCTGAGCGCGAAGAAAAACAGCGTCAGGAACGGATCGCGGCAGCACAAAAAGAAAAAGCAAGACAGGCAGCACAAGCAGCATTAGACAAAAAGGCAGGCAAAAAACCAGCACCGGCGCCGCTAGTGACGGCTAAAAATGCAAATAACGCCGGCAACACTAGCAACACGAGCATTACAAGCAACGCCAGTAACACAAGTAACCCAAATGCCATTGATGCAGACGAACCTCCCAAGAAGACCAGGGTGGAGGCGATGCCGTCAGGTGAATTTGAGCGCATGAAGGGGCAGATGCATTTGCCTGTCAAAGGTGACATTCTCGCGCGTTTTGGCAATAAACGTGGAGATGGTCCAAGCTGGAAGGGGCTGTTTATTAAAGCATCTGAAGGAGCTGAGATCAAAGCCATTGCGCCGGGTAAAGTCGTCTTTGCTGACTGGTATAAAGGTTACGGTAATATGATTATTGTTGACCACGGTGACCAGTATTGGAGCTTGTACAGTAATAATCAGGCCGTGTTGCGGCATGTGGGTGACACGGTCAAGATGGGCGATGTGATTGCCAGCGTGGGAAACAGCGGCGGCAATGAGCAATCAGGTTTATACTTTGAAATCCGCCATCAAGGACGGGTATTTGATCCGCTTAACTGGATCGTCGTTAAATAGGCTTTAGGTGAAACATGGGCAGCAAATTTAAGAATTTCAGTTTAATCGGCCTGGGCATGGTCGCTGGCGTGGCAGCATCCATGCAATTTTCAGCAATGGCACAAAAGAGCGCTGGCAGCCCGCTTCCGGTTGAAGAGCTGCGACAGTTGGCTGATGTCTTTGGTCTGATTAAATCCGACTATGTAGAGCCTGTCGACGACAATAAGTTGTTATCAGAAGCCATCGCTGGCATGGTCAGTTCACTCGATCCGCATTCTGCCTATCTCGATAAAAAAGCCTTTAAAGAACTTAAAGAAGGTACACAGGGTAAGTTTGTTGGACTGGGGATCGAAGTGGGAATGGAAGATGGTTATGTGAAGATCATCTCCCCGATCGAAGATTCTCCTGCTTACCGCGCTGGTCTTAAACCTGGTGATTTAATTACGCGTCTGGATTCAGCACCAGTCAAGGGCTTGACCCTCGATGAAGCGGTGAAAAAAATGCGTGGTGAGCCCAACACCAAGATCACGTTGACAATCGCCCGTAAGAACGAAGATAAACCGATCGTTGTCACCATTACACGTGAGTTAATTAAACAACAAAGCGTGAAAGCAAAAATGGTTGAGCCTGGTTATGCGTGGTTGCGCATTTCTCAATTCCAGGAACCAACCGTTGAAGACATGGCGAAGAAAATCCAGATGCTGTATGCCCAAGACCCATCCATTAAAGGTCTGGTGCTGGATTTACGTAATGATCCAGGTGGCGTATTGCCAGGTGCCGTTGGCGTTGCTGCTGCATTTTTACCAAAAGATGTGCCAGTGGTCTCAACCAATGGTCAGATTCCTGACTCAAAAGCGACTTTTTACGCGAAACGCGAATTCTACACAGCGCGCACTTCTGGAGATCCTTTAGCTAAATTACCTGAGGCGATCAAAAATGTGCCAATGGTCGTGCTGGTGAATACAGGTTCGGCTTCTGCTTCAGAAATCGTGGCAGGTGCGTTGCAAGACTATAAGCGTGCAACGATTATCGGTACACAAAGTTTTGGTAAGGGTTCCGTGCAGACGATTCGTCAAATTTCTGCCGATACCGCCGTTAAATTGACAACGGCACGCTATTACACGCCAAATGGTCGTTCTATTCAGGCTAAAGGCATTGTGCCGGACTTTAATGTCGAAGAAACTGCAGAAGGCGACGGCTTTAATAGTTTGCGTACCCGTGAAGCCGATTTGCAAAAGCATCTGAGTAACGACAAAGAGGCTGAGGCAACACGTCCGAAAGTCGATGAGCTAGAAGAAGAGCAACGTCTGATTGCGTTGGCGAAGAAGAGTAAGCCATTGGAATACGGTAGCAAAGATGATTACCAGTTAGCACAAGCGCTGAATCACCTCAAAGGCTTGCCAGTCAAAGTCACTGAGCCAAAAGACGTCAAAGAGAACAAAGACGGTAAGGACAGTGAAAAATCAGATAAGCCAACGAAAGCAGACAAAGCAGATAAACCAGATGCCGCTGATAAAGACAGTAAGTCTGATAAGAAAAAATAAGTCGTTTCAATCAGTCAAAGGCCGCCCTACAGCGGCCTTTTTACTATCTACTATTATCGAGTGTGTTTAGTTGTTGTTCGTATTTTGGTCCGTATTTTGGTCTATACAATGACATTTCGTTTTCACTATATTACTTCTTAGAGCATTTCTCAGTCAGATGAACGACAATCAACTTTTGCGTTATTCACGCCATATCCTGCTGGAACAGATCGGTATTGAAGGGCAAGAAAAAATTAATGCCGCCCGCGTGCTGATTATCGGTGCTGGTGGTCTGGGGTCGCCAGCAGCGCTCTATCTTGCCAGCGCTGGGGTCGGACAGATCACCTTGGTCGATAATGATACGGTCGACTTAACCAATTTACAGCGACAAATTTTGCATACGACAGAACGTGTCGGTATGCCGAAAGTGGAGTCAGGCAAGCTCAGTCTGCAACACATCAACCCAGAGATTCAGGTCACCGCGCTACAAGAGCGTACCGAAGGCGCAAGACTGGAAGAGCTGGTGCAAGGGGCGGACGTTGTTCTTGATTGTTGTGATAATTTCGTCACGCGCCATGCGGTCAATGCAGCCTGCGTTAAGTATGCGGTACCGCTGGTTTCTGGTGCTGCGATTGGTTTTGACGGACAAATCAGCGTCTTCGACCGGCGACATCCAGACGCGCCTTGCTATGCCTGTGTGTTTCCTCCACAGCAGCAATTTGAAGAAGTTCTCTGTTCAAGCATGGGCATATTTGCACCGCTGGTGGGTATCATTGGCACCATGCAGGCAGCAGAAGCGCTCAAGGTCGTGATGCAAATTGGTCGTGTACTCGCAGGACGACTGCTGATGCTCGATGCCATGAATATGGAGTGGACGCGAATTGGCATTAATAAAAATCCGGCGTGTCCGGTTTGTGGTCATCATTCTCATTTAACACTGTAAGGAAGAATCGCTATGTACACACTGTATTACTGTCCCAGCACTGCCAGCATGGTGGTGCATCAGGCGTTGTTAGAGATTGGTGCCGAACATGAATTAAAGTTGGTCGATTTTGAATCTAAGCAGCAGAAGGACCCAGCATATCTGGCATTGAATCCGAAAGGTGTCGTGCCGACGTTGATTGTCGATGGGCAGCCGTACGTCGAGTCCGCTGCGCTGCTGATGTTATTGGCAGAGCGTCATCCAGAGGCAGGATTGACGCCGCCATTGGGCAGTGTGGAACATGATCGCTGGCGTCAGTGGATTGTCTATCTGAGCAATGATCTGCAATCGACGTATCGTTTCTGGTTTTATCCTCAGGATCTAGGCTCGGAGGAGCATCCTGAGCCAGTACGTCGCGCTTTACAGCATAAAATTGAACACATCTTCGCCCAGATCGATGCACATTTGAGTCAGAACGGCCCCTATCTACTGGGTGAACAATTTTCAGCTGCTGATTTATTGTTATGTATGTTGATGCGCTGGTCGCGCAATATGCCGAAGCCGGCGACCGAATGGCCTGCGTTGAACCACTTGGTAAAATTGATCACATCGCGTCCTAGCTGGAAAAAAATGCACGCTATCGAAGAACTGAGCACCTGGCCAGAAGTGAAAATGGCGTGAAGCAAGCCATTGATATGTACCGTGCCCAACAGCGGGCGCAGACGCATCCTGAGGTGAGTATTTCAGAGTTTATTGGGGTGCGTAACCTGCACTTGTCATCGGATGCTATTCAGGGATCGATGAGACTGGCGATGCCGGACCAGATCGAGCTCGAATACGTGCAGCAAATGATGATGTGGTTATTGTTTAAAAAAGACCCTCGCCACATTGCGCAGTTAGGGCTAGGCGCGGCGGCACTAACAAAATTTTGTTACCGCCAGTTTCCGACAGCCAACATCACTGCAATTGAACTCAATCCTCACGTGATCAATGCCTGTCATCAGCATTTCAAATTACCTGATAACGATGAACGTTTGCAAGTAATCGAGATGGATGCGATGGATTTTGTCACGGATCATCGTCATCACCGCAGCCTTGATGTCTTGCAGGTCGATTTGTATGACGCTGCTGCCGAAGCGCCTGCGCTTGGTAGTCCGGCGTTTTATCAGGCATGTGCAGACTGCTTGACCGACGACGGCATGCTGACGGTCAATCTGTTTGGCAACCCTGATAATTACGAAGCCAACTGCACCGCTAACCTAGAAGCGCTCGAAGCCGCCTTTGATGCCGTGGTGTGGTTGCCGATGGTCCATGATGCAAATACGGTCGCCATTGCTTTTAAACAGTCTCCATCGGTGGATTTTGATGCACTCTACGAACGTGCAACAGAAATCCGCGTGACAACTAAACTACCTGCCGCAAAGTGGGTGAATGGATTGAAGGCATGGATGCAGGGAGCAGACTAGGAGGCGGTTGGCGATGAACCGTATTTACAAATTGTTGATGATGTCGCTTAACAGATGACTTCTTACCACTTAGTTGCAAGTTGGTGACTACTTAGCTTTCGCGGGACAGCAATTGATCAACATGCTGATCATGGACATGTTTTGGCGGCAGATTGTTAGTAATCCTCGGTTCACTGAAGGCTGCCTGAATGGCGAACTCGTCAGGCAATAATTTGACGTGCCAGCGTATTAAGCGTAATTCGGCATCGTTGCATATTTTATTTTTTGTGACGGCGGCTTGTTGTTGATGGGGGTGCGCAGGGCTAGAGTCGTCGAGCTCAATAGCCGCGATCACGCTGAAGTTTTTATCGCATACGACGAAGTCATAGCTGAGATTGTGAAGACGTTTATGCCAGTGTTGAAAATGATAGTTAGGCATCACGCTGAGGATGCGTGATGCACTCACTTGTGCCAGGACGATATGCCCTGGAAGTGCCTTGATTAATCGAAAATAAAGCACTTGCTCAGCTGCGCCCATCGGACGTTTAACGTAAAACGGCCATTTTTGTTCACTAACGACCATGTGCTGAGTTTTTTTTAACAGATAACTGATCACGAGTGTTAGCACAAATGCGAGCAGTATCAACGCCAGAATTTTCAAGGTAAGTCTCGCAAAAGTTAAACTATTAACAATAGAATATATAGTGCGATATAAATATAAAAAAGGCAATTAAAATTTAATGTGGTATTGCTTTCAATCATGATAGTGATGAGAGGCAATCTATTTCTTATTGATAAGAAGAGGAATAATTGTCGTTAATTAAGACTTTCTTTTAATTATTATTTTTTGCAACTTTATTTAAAAGTATCTAAATATAGGTGAAAATTTAATAAATTTACTTAATTTTTATTTCAGATAATTTCAAATAAAAAAAAGGTTTAAAGAGTTCCGAGTGTTTAAATTTTTCATTAGAGAAATTTATGACGCCATCCTAATAGATTAAGTGGTCTTATTATTAAATTGATACTGTTGTTTTTATTTGTATTTTTTCTGAAGAAAAAATCAGACGGTTTGATGTGCTTGCTTCTGTGTAATGAATTCCAGATGGCGAGGAAGTTGGCGCGATGATTAGGCGCGTATAAATTTTTGCAAAATCGCTATTACATCATCCGGCTTTTCCAGTGGTGACATATGTCCGCAGTCTTCGAGGATGTGGTAGGTGGGGTCAAGTAATTCGGTGACAATATTGTCGGATTCAGCCAGAGCTCGCATCTGATCCTGGCGACTCGCCACAACCAGCGTCGGACAAAGGATGTGCTTGAAATCGGCGTAACCGTCCTCTCGGATAATGCTTAGTTGCCGCACGAAGACGTCTTTCCCTAGAGTGAGTGACATATTGTGTAAAAATGTCAGTAGTGCCATGTTGTTACTCTGGTCAGGATGCAGGGCGCACTTGAGTGCAGTGAAGGTTTGACCTTTATACGGAAACGTCTGCAGCATTTTAATCTGTTGCTGGTTGCGGATAATTTCCTCTGGCGTGGTTGCCCGTGCTGATGTATTGAGCAGAATCAGCTTGCTGATTCGGTTTGCTGCCAGCACAGCAATGCGACGGGCGACGTAACCACCTAAAGAAAAACCAATCAGCACACATAACTCTGGCAAATGATTGATGATTCGTAATGCCATTGCATCAATATTCTCTCCTTCGTTTAAGTCTGCAAGATGCACTTGCCCTAGTTCTTGTAAGTCAAGCATGATCGTTTGCCATAGCGTTGCATCACACATAAATCCAGGGATCAGCACGATGTGCAACGGCCTCGGGGATGGAGTCATTTCTTTACTCTTTCAATCAAATCAGACATTGAAAACAGGTAAAGACGCGGATCCTAACGTCAGTCAGCGTTGAACGCGTAGTGACGTAGCAGTTGAAAATCGTCGCCAGAAGCTGCTTCATAAAACAAAGCGATGCTGTGTATGATCAGCGGTTCGCCAATATCGAAGTGTTGCCGCGCGCCCCTTTCAATGGCTTCTGCTGCGTCGGTGTTATTGAGCGCGTCCGTCAACGTCATGTGAAACCGGTATTCTTCAGCAGTATAAGGGTAGCCCCAGTGTTGCAATAAGCGGAGTTGACGAGCGCTTAGTTGTTGTTGCTGGCGGCGCGCCAATTCCTCAGGTCTGAGTGGCGCGCGCAGATAGTCAAAATGGCTCACACATTGCATGGCGAGTTGATGAATAGCGCTGTTCTTGTCGCCCGGTCTGAGTGCCAGAAAGTTGCCGATCCATTCAACTTGCGGTGATGGGATCTCGATGGGCTTTTGTCGTCGACAAAAAGCCGCCAGCGATTGTTCTAATTCACCCAAGCCATGCCCCTCTGCCAAGCGAAACGGTGCTTTTAATGTCGCATGGAAGCCATAGCGCCGCGCATCGGTTGTCAGTCGTTGTAAAACCTTGGGTATCACATTAGGTAGTCGGATTTGTTCGAGAGAACGCTGGGATGTCGGATCGCGTCCCAACCATTGGCATCCAGCCTGCCACCATTTACTTTGTTGTTTTGGTGCGAAATAAAGTGCGTAACGGCTCATATTTCTGGAAAAAAGTTACCGACGTGAAAGGTCGGAGAGGGTAAGGGGCTGCCTAATAAAACTTCTCTTGGTTCAGGCGTAGAAAATCCTAAGCTGAAAGCTATATAAATAATTGTTTTACTTCATTTAATTTAACAGCCAATACGCAGTACAAAAGAGTGAATTCATCGCGCTTTCTTAAATAAGATTTTGTTGAGACGGATAGACATTTAAAAATATTAATGAATGACATAAAGACGATAGTTATTTATTTTGCAAATATTTGTAACTTTCGATTAAGGTATTCGGAGTTTTTACACGAAGCATGGTAATCTGATGCTTGATTCAGTTTCCATAGGGCAATTTTTTCATGAGTTTTGATCAACGTACCGCATTTTCTATCCGTAATGCACGTGTAGTCACCGCTGATCAGGTCTTTACTGGTGGAATCTGCGTGCATCAGGGAGAGTTCAAGGACGTGACTTCAGCCGGCCATGGGTTGTCTGGTGACGACTGGGGTGGGGATTATCTCTTACCCGGGTTGGTCGAAGTACATACAGACAACGTCGAGAAACACCTCCTGCCACGCCCTAAGGTGTGCTGGCCTGTACCCTCGGCGATTTTGGCGCATGACGCACAGGTCGTGAGTTCGGGGATTACGACGGTATTGGATGCGATTGCTGTTGGTGACTTAGAACCGGATAGCCTACGAACGCAGACGCTCCATGCGTGCGTCAAGGGGTTTGACGATGCGAGAGAGGCTGGACTATTACGTGCAGACCATTATTTGCATTTACGGTTAGAGTTGGCAGAAGAAAAACTATTGCCTCTTTTTACGCCGTTAGCACGCCATCCGCGCTTAAAGTTGTTATCACTCATGGATCACACGCCTGGCCAGCGGCAATGGATGGACTTAGCTGCTTACCGTTCACACGTTTCCGGTAGACATAGTTGGTCTGAGCAGAAAATTGATCAGATGCTTGCGATTTTCGGCGATCGACAACAACGCTACGTGAACCAGAATCGAGAAAAAGTATTGTCATTATGTCGTGAGCAGATGCCCTATATTCCACTTGCGACCCATGACGATACCCTCCCAGAACACGTGGCTGAAGGTGTACGCGACGGCATGAGTATGTCCGAATTTCCGACCACATTGGTGGCCGCTCAGGCGGCGCATGACCATGGCCTCGCGATTGTGATGGGGGCGCCGAATTCTGTACGTGGTAAATCCCACTCTGGTAATGTCGCTGCGGCAGAGTTAGCGCAGCACGGTTTGCTTGATATTTTATCTTCGGATTACGTTCCTGCAAGTCTGTTGCATGGCGCTTTCTTATTACAGGAAAATAACTACACACTACCCCAAGCGATCGCAACGGTAAGTCGTAATCCTGCCCACCGCATTGGCATGACAGACAGGGGGGAAATTGCCGTCGGGCTGCGTGCTGATTTCCTACGGATCCGTTTGTTTCAGGGGATTCCGGTGGTGCTGGGTGTATGGAAGCAAGGTCGTCAGATTGCCTGAATAAACTGCGACTCTGTGATAGCGATACCGAGACCCGTTATCAACAAAAACAACTATCGGCGCAACGAATACTCAACCCCCTTTTAGCATCACGTCCATCGCTGTCAGCGCCTCCACGGCGCCGGCTGCCAGTCCAACGTCAAGCACGTTAGCGACTCCGGATTCGCGTAAGTTAATCCTGATGAGCCTGCCGCCATGCCGCTGCAGCACTCTCTGACTGAAATGGCGCACTGTTGGAATTGCGGTTCCAGCGCCGATTTCTATCACCAGTGGACGACGGACGGTATCTAACCAACGTTGCTGACGTTCCATTTGCCGTTGCTGGTGATGTTCCAGCCAGCTCCAATCGTCAAACATGAGAATATGGGGGCGTGCCAAGCCGCCGCAGTGGGGACAAATCGGTAATGCATTCTCTAGGTGGCAATTGATCGTATCGACCTGTGGATGAAACGCCTGCGCAGGCCAGATCGTTTCGCTACACGGCAACATACATTGCATCTGATGAATTGAACCATGGCATTCATTGATCTGTTGCGCTGAAAACCCTGCGCGTTGAAATTGACCATCGACGTTACTCGTGAAAATACTATAACCACCAGCCGTCGATGTCGCCCATTTCAACAGGATCTGAAAACCTGCATGCGGAATGGTATGTCGGTATAAATTCAGACGATGACCATAAAAGCCCCACGCCTCCGTCGGGTGCCGCCGGAATGCTGAAGGACTAGCTATTTCATGAAACGCGATTTTTTGTGCGCCAAGTGAAGGATAGGCTTTCCAAAAACCGTCCGTGCCCCGAAAATCTGGCAGGCCAGAATCTACCCCCATACCAGCACCGGCCGCAATAATCAGTCCATCGCATTGTTCTAGTAAATGAATGGCAGACTGGAGTTGTTTTTTAGAAAACATAATGAGTCTGTTTGTGTCTATTTACAACACTTTGCCATTAATATTGAGACGATACAACAGCGAGAGGATGCGGAGTTCTCTCACCGATCGAAAATCAGCGTATTACCGAGGACAGGCGCTGATCTACACCATTTTTGTTGCTATAAAAAAACAGCTAATTTTGCAACGAATTCAATCAAGTTGGTGTGGGTCGCTGAGGATTACAGGTTGAAAACATTTTGTTCCTCGGTTACGGTCTGTCTCGTGTAAAAATGGTGAGAATAATACGATGCCCGCTAGCGGTATTGATTATTTCTTTCCTGCGGGTTGTCGTTTTTCGTTGCTTTGCTTTGCCTAGACTACTCACGGTAGTCCGATAGATACTCATTGTTTTGAAATTTTTGCTCGAAAGTTCAGGAGAAGAGATGCGCATTCAATCTAAAGTTATTGCGATAGTCACTAGTACTTTATTTTGCATGATGACTGCAAGCCACTGTTTGGCACAGGATGCACCAATCCGAATTGGCATTATTGGCCCATTTAGTTCGAAGTCTTCTTCGGATATGGGCGAAAGTATTCGTGGTGGCGCGCGCGTGTTTGAGAACGATCTGAACCAGATTGGTGGGGTATTAGGACGAAAGATAGAGCTGGTGGAGCGTGATGACCAGGCAAAACCTGAAGTAGGTGTTGCCATGGCAAAAGAATTGATCGAAAAAGAAAAGGTCGTTGCCGTTATCGGTTTCGCTAATACCGGTGTGGTGCTGCAGGCAGCCAATGTCTTTCAGAATGCCAAAATCCCTCTGATCGTTACTGCAGCGACAGGCGCTAAAATAACGAAGCAGTTTATGCCGCCAGCCGTGCCGAACAGTTATGTCTTCCGCGTTGCTGCCAGTGATAATCTGCAGCCAGTTTCTATGCTCAATGAAGTTATCGATAAACGCAAAATCACGCAGATTGCGATTTTGCATGATGACACGCCCTATGGTGAATTTGGCAGTGAAAGTCTGATCGCAGAAATGAAACGCCGTAGTCTGACACCGGTCGCGGTAGAGAGCTTTAAAATTGGTGATCTGGATATGACACGCCAGATAGCACACGCCAAACAGATGGGCGCACAAATTATTGTGTCGTATTGCCTCGCACATGAGGGCGCTGCCCTTGCCAATAGTATGGGCAAAATCAGAGCGGGTATTCCCTTGGTTGGCTCATGGACCTTATCGCATTATGGCTTTCTAGACCAAGCTGGAACAAACGCTGAAGGTGTGCGGATGCCCGTGACGTTTATCGAGAATGAATCGACTCGCAGTGATAGTTTTGTGCTGTCTTATCTACGCCTCAATAACGTTAAACGGATCCCTTCTGCTGTCGCTGCCGCACAAACGTATGACGCGTTGCGCATACTTAGCCTAGCCATCATGCAGGCCAATAGCACAACATCGGAGCAGATCAAAAATGCTCTAGAAGATATGAAATATGAAGCGACTTCCACGGTCGTGACAAGGTACAAAAAACCGTTTTCCAAAACAGATCATGAAGCCATTACCCAGAATATGTTATTCATGGGAGAAGTTCGGCACGGTAGGGTCACTTACGCCTACAAAGAAGACGCCAGCAGTGGATTGATTGTCAGAACCAAATAAGTGGCAGTTGAAGTTGCTTATTTTTCATTATGTTTGACGACGGTTACTGTGCAAGCAGCTTCTGCTACGACTTGCGCTGAGACGCTACCGAGATAGCGTCTCAAGGCAGAGGTGCCCCGAGAACCAATAATGATGTGATCGACATCGTTGTTGTGCGCATAATCAATAATCGCCATCGCTGGGTCCGGCGACTCTAGCACATGGAAGGTGATTTTATCCGTACTCAGATTGAGCGGGCGCGCCCAGTGCTTGAGTTCGACTAATTGCTTAACGTGAATATTCTCACCCTGCTGAATCAGACTCTCATCCATTCCCAGACGGCTAGTTTTGCGGATAGTCAGACAAGCGAGACGGGCGCCGGGTTCTGTCTGTAACATACGGCGGGTGATTTGTCGCAAGCTTTCAGCCAGCGCGACAGAACTGTGCGTCAGATCCAGTGCGACAACAATAATCGGTGCTTTTGAGAGCTGCTCAGAAACACTATGCTGCAATAGTAGATCTGCCCCCACGGCTTTAAAGCGGCGTTTGACGACCGCCAGATACCCATCCTGATGATCTTTGCTGGCGCGGTTAGTGAGTGTGAGCTGATTTGGATGCTGCAATAAAAATGCTAATTGTGCGGCCGTATCAAACCGCGCTTTCGGATCGACTTCAAGACAACGCAGAATAATTTCCTGCAGCCATTCAGGGACGTCTGGCCGATGATTGCGTGGTGGAATCGGATCGCGGTAAAGGCGTTTCTTTAATCCTGACACCGAGGTGGGATGACCAAACGGTCGTTCGCCTGTGACAAGGTGGTACAGCAGTACGCCCAACGAGAACAAATCACTGCGTGGCTCGTTGCGCACGCCCATGACTTGTTCAGGTGAGATATACGGCCCCGTGCCCATCGGCAGGCGGAACTCTTCGTCTAACAGATCAGGTAGCCGGTCATGCCGAGATAAGCCAAAATCAATTAATACCGCTAAACCATTGCGGAACATGATATTGCTAGGTTTGATATCGAGATGAATGACATGCTGGCGGTGCAGATCTTGCAAGGCATTGGCAATTTTGATGCCGACGCTGACGACTTCATCTAAAGGTAGCGGCGCTTGCTCAAATCGGCTCCGCAGGGACTCGCCAGCAATCTGCTCCATAACAATATAGGGCTGCGCATCAAAATCACCTGCCCCAAAATAGCGCGGAACATGCTCACCTTTGAGTTTAGGCATGATCATTTGTTCGACTTCGAAAGCCACAATAGCGGTTGGATCATCGCTACTAAAAAGCAGTGGCACCTTCATGATCAGTGGTGGTACGCCTAGTTCCAACCCTGGCTTATTGACATGACGTTGGCGTAAATCGGTGACCCGCCATAGCGCCGCCATGCCGCCCGTATGTAATTTTTCCTCCAGACGGTAGCCATCAAATTCCATCCCGATTTGTAGGCTACGCGTACTCATGTCATTCTCCAGTTAAGAGACGATTCGCTAATGCCGCTGGGAGACCCGCAGCGAGAATTTTTTTTGCCGCACTCTCATGGTCGTAAGGAACCCGGAAATATGTCAGTTCTTGGGTTTCTGTATCGAAAGTTGCATAGCAGGCAGCGGGGTTGCCGTCGCGTGGTTGGCCAAGTGAGCCAGGAATCACCAGCCAGCGGCGCTGTTTGCTCAGAGGAATACTATTTTCGGGGGTCGGTAAAAATTCACCGGTCTTTCCGGTCAGGGTCATGTGGTACAAGGTTGGCATATGCACATGGCCGCAGAACGTAATGGCGGCTTTGCACGCGTGCATGCTACGCATGGCTTCCATCACACCGTCGATATATTCCCATTTATCTGGCGCCCAAGCGTTGGCGTGCACTAGCAACATATCCTGCAACTCGATGCGATAAGGCAGAGCGGCGACAAAAGCGATTTGTTCTGGACTCAGTTGGGCACGTGTCCATTCGACGACCTGCTTGGCCACTGGATTCATACCACTTCGGTTCTCTTGCAAAATGGCAGCATCATGATTGCCCATCAAGGCCCAGTTACCTTTGGCGACATAGTCCATCACTGTTTGCAATACCCAACCCGGATCAGCACCGTAACCGACGATGTCCCCCAGAAAAGCATAGTGCGTTACTTTTTGTTCTTCGGCATGGGCCAAACATGTGGAAAGCGCTTCGCGGTTCGCATGAAGGTCGGTCATCAAAGCTATCAGCATAATATCGTTACAGTCACATCATTAAAATCAAGTGAGGCAAGCCGAGGAGGTACGACAGACCGTGCCTGGCATGGCCCATATACAGCGCATCAGCGCCTATATACTAGAAATGCAATGCACAGACCTCGCGCACCACCCCCTTGGTGGATGGTAAGAGCTTATTCTAACGCTATCCTTACAAGTTGATCTCGTCGGAGGAAATCGGCTTGTAATGCCTTAGCCGCGACTTTTGTATTGCTGATAACCACGGGCGCGTAATTCACAAGCGGGGCAGGTGCCGCAACCATGTCCCCAATCATTCAATGCACCCCGCTCACCGAGATAGCAAGTATGGGTGTCGGTGCGAATCAGATCGACCATCGCAGTGCCGCCAAGTTGCTCTGCTAATTCCCAGGTTTGCGCTTTATCGATCCACATGAGGGGTGTTTCTAGCTTCAGGCGTGTTGCCATGCCCAAATTGAGCGTGACTTGTAACGCTTTCATGGTGTCATCGCGGCAATCAGGATAGCCAGAAAAATCTGTCTCGCACATGCCCCCCACTAACACATTAAGTCCGCGACGATAGGCGAGCGTGGCAGCGACCATCATGAACATCAGGTTGCGTCCAGGTACAAACGTATTCGGCAGGCCATTTTCTTGCATCTCAATGGCAATGTCTTGTGTCATCGCGGTTTTTGATAATTGTGAAATGAGTGACAAATCGATCATATGATCTTCGCCTAGCCGCGCTTCCCATTCTGGTGAAAACGCGCGCATATTTTTTAGCAGATCTGGTCTGACAGTGAGTTCAATTGCGTGACGTTGGCCATAGTCAAAACCAATTGTTTCAACATGGGAATAGTTGGATAACGCCCATGCCAGACAGGTCGTTGAGTCTTGTCCGCCACTAAACAGAACAAGGGCACGGTCATTATTTAAAGTTGGTGTCATATATAACGCAAAGTAAATGTGGAGCCAAAATTGTAAAATACGGAAACTCTTTTTACATCTGGCTACAGTGATGGTAAGGTTCGCCTGATACGAATGTTAACGCAACCCCATGAATTTTTCTAAAAAATTTCTTTCCACTTCTTTTATTTCAGTGATTGATCAAGGCATGCTGAGCGCATTGAACTTGCTCATCGGCATGCTGCTTTGGCGTTTGATCGAAAAAAGTGAATACGGGCTGTACAGTCTTTTGTATGCCGTTGGACTGTTGGTTGGATTGGTCATTGATTCGTGGATCGCGGGTCCGCTCTCAACGGTCGCCAATGTCGTCCACGAAAGTGCGCAAAAAATTCTGTTGCGGCGATATTGGTATCGGCAAGTCTTTTGTACGTTGTGGATGGGTGCCGGTACTTTTCTGGCAGTGGAGTTTATTCCGGTCTTTAGCTCCCATATCAACATTACTGGATTTACTGGGGTGGTTTTTGCTTGTTATGTTATCGGCAATGGGTTACGCGAGTATGGCCGGACAGTCGGTTTTATCCAGTCTGATCTACATACCGTCTTCCGGCAGGACATCGTCTATGTATTGGCCGTTATCGCTGGGTTGGGGATTTTAATCACCAATCAGCACGTCGATGTGATTTTCGTCTTTGCAATACTGGCTGGCGCCTCATTTTTGTCCGCTTTATTTAGTATTGAACGATTGCGTGAGCGTACGGCGACGACAGAAGCAGAGATTGATAACGAAGATATGGCACTGATCGCGCAGCATCAGTCCACCATTGCCGGACACGGCCGCTGGGCAGTTGTGGGAGTGATTGTAGGATGGCTGACAAACTACAGTTATTTGTATCTGGCCGAGCTGTGGATGAATAGTGAAGCTGTCGCTGATCTCAATGCATCCCGCACCTTGTTGATGCCGATTCCGTTGATTGTCGCGGCATGGTCAAGAGTTGCCAAACCCGAGGCGGGGCGCCTGATTGCCTCTCAGCAATGGGATCGTCTCAAAAAATTCACCTTTCTCTCTATTGCGGGCATCGAATTCATTGTTATCGCCTATGTCGGGCTTTTGTTGGTGACTTTTCCTTATATCGAGATTCATTGGATCGGCAGTCAGACCAAGTACCATGGTCTGAACCCCCTTATGATGATGTGGGGCGCTTATTTTGCCGTGAATGCAGTCCGTTGGATTGGTACGACATGGCTGATGAGCGGCGGCGCGTTTCGATCCATGTTTTATCTGGGATCAGTCACTTTTTTGCTGGTGATCGGAATCACGTCTTACACGATTCCGCATTGGGGCACATCCGGCGCCATTTTTGCCCTTATTTTTGTTGAGCTATTTGAAACGATTGTGGTCTGGAAATTTATTTTTCCACGGTTGCAGAACCCACTTCAAACCGTTCAGAAAAGTGCGTAGTAATGAGCTTAATCACGTGTTGTTGCGCCCATCGTGGGGTGAACGTGTGATCGGAGCCCTTAAAGATCTCTAAGCAGATTCTTGGGCTCTTACCCAAAAGTACACCATGTCTGCCAAAATTTTCAGTCATCAGATCAACGCTGCTATCACCGGCATCCATTATCATTAAAATCTCGGTACCTCTGGCTTCCATCTGCCTGAACTGTCGTGCTATTTTCCCGAGAAAATGATGACTTTCTACAAATTTTGTCACGAATGCCTGCGACATTATATGTAGTCGTTTTTGTACCCGTTTCGACAGCTTGACAAAAATCTTTCTAAACTCAATCTGTCCGCGCAAGAGCCGTTTCCATGTGTGGAGACTGCGGATCGCTTTGACATAAAAATGCGTTGATTTAATCGATTGTTTCTTACGTATATCGAGACTATCACCTTCGTTCCAGTGATAGACCAATTGATTCATTAAAATTAAGCCTTTGATGTCGGGTTCAGCCAGTGCCGTCAGATAGCAGAAATAGGCGCCGGAACATAAGCCACCTGCAATGAAATTCTCCGTATCGTAGTGACTCCTTAAAAACTGCATCGCCGATTGCATGTCAGGTAGGCCACTCGTTCCATACACATCGTTTTCTTTGCCGTCTGCATTGGCTTTGCTGTAGCCGATGCCCGACTTATCGAATCTGAGCACAATGAATCCGGATGCTGCCATCGAGCGTGCCAGATTGACGTACAACTGATGCGTTCCTACGCGGTGGTTTGCGCCGATATTGGTCAGCAAAACTGCCGTGCGTTGGGCAGGATTGTGTTGTTCTGGACGACTGACAACGCCAACGAGCCCCTCAAATGTCACCAATTCTTCGATCACAGTGTGTTCGTTGAACTGCATACGGGTGCTGGTTCTGACGGTGTTTGCAATGCTGGGCTGTGTAGGATGAATGTCGAACTGCGAGGTGAGCCAAGCGACGACATCGAGCAATAACTCATTGGGTACTTTTGTTGCATAGGCGTCAGCAGGCATCATGGTGGCGTAGCCAGGGCTGGTGCTCAGGTGCACGTGTGCATTGGTTTGTCCCCAGTGGGCAACAAGTTTTTCTTCTTGTCCGATCACGTCGTCGCGGGCGATGATTAACACGGGAATTTCCGGTACCGGCATCTTTAACATGTCTAATTTTGCGATACTGCTGCGTGTTACTGCGCTAAATTCGTAGCCAGTTAATTCATCCTCTGTGACTTGCGATGTCAGTTCTTGATTGAGCGCTGGTGTATCCGCTTGCAGCGCGCTCATGTTCCGCAGTAGTTGCAATTCTCGGCAATACGCCCGTCCTGATACCGCTGGCGCAAACATGATTAAGGCCGCGGCCTCAACTTCATTGACAACACTGGCTGCGAGCAATGCACCTAAGCGTAAACCAAACAAACTAATGTGTTGTACTCCAGCGATATCTCGTAGTTGACGAGAGGCAGCCAAGATATTGGCTTGCCAGAGTGCCACCCGGTCGCCCTCGGCATTGGCTGAATCACCACTATTGTTGTAATCAAAAAAAAGTACATCAAAGCCCGCCCTTGCGAGCGCTATGGCCAAATGCTTATAGGACAGATAAGACACCATGTATTCATGTCCAAACGGCGGACAAAGAACGACGCCGCACTGCCTGCTACCACCAAGATCGCACTGGCGTGCCGGTTGGTACCAGCCAAGTAGCGGTGCCAGTTCATCCCCAAACCATAAAGCCTGAGGGGTCAATAAGATATCTTTACTAGGATGAAATTGAGCGACCACGTTAACCTGTCGATTATTCTAATAGTGAGGGATTAATATTCAACGGGCACTTAATACTGCTTTGCATATTCAATGCCATGACACTGACCTTCGGTACGGTGTCGGTCGTAACGGCATGGAGACGCACGTGCTTTAGTACTCCGGGACTGAGATGGAAGTAATTGTCGTCCGGTGAAAAACCCGGGGCTGAAATACAGATCGCCTGTGCCAGACGTACAGTCTGCAGAGACAAGATCAGTTCACCCTTCTCATCCTGTATTATCGTTCCACTGATGCCCAGATCACGTTCAACGGGCAGGTCGTGACCGCTTGTGAAATGGTAATCACTGTCAAGCGGTGTATCGACGCCCCGTTGATAAAGATGTACTGCGGCTTGATGATGGCCTGCTGGTCCAAAGCGGTATGCATAGCTGGTGTCGAGAAAGTAAGGCAACACTGCATCGGCACGTATCATGTGGCTGCTATGGGCAGAAACCGTGACTTCTTGACGGGCGCGGGCAATACAAACTTCTCCATGCTTGTAGAGACGCAACTCAATTTCACCACTGAAGTCGTGAGCAGTATCGTTGATGATATGTAGTGCTAAGCCGTTTAATCCTTCGTCCGTAAAGAACGCCGACAGCGGTGCCATCGCCCGTTTTAAAAAATAATAAGCCGCCTTGGGTTGACCAAGTGCATCGATCACACCCCATCCTGCGCCTGCCCACAAATCGCGCCAGAACCAAATTAATGCGCCGTGACAGCTTGATCCATGTCGGCGCCATTCATGGATTGTGTGCGCCATCACTTCACCGGTTGTTGTCCGTGCGAGCGCCTGATAGCGTTCGCGTTCGGCATAACGTAAGCGCATCGGGTCAACACGATATAGGCTTGCCATATAGTGATCACGGATATCTTCAAAATCCCAGCCGGTGCCGTGGTCACGCGGTACACGACGTTTCCAGTCAGGATGCGGACCAGGTACAACGCCATTGGCTAATAGACCGTCAATCAAATTTTCTTCGGGCATATTGGAGAAGCCCAGGCATTCCGAGGTAAACCGGACACCACTGCGACGGGCATCGTCTAAAGGACGTAAATACGCCCCAACCCCAAAATAATGGGCGACGCCTGCATCAACCTGGAACGGCATCACGCCACCGGAGGGGCTCGAGGGCCAGTAAAGTGCATCGGATCGCAGTTCATGACAAAGCTGCGGCAGCGTTTCTGCAAAAAAGGTATTGCACCAGCGCTCTTGCGGTTGTCCTAACATCGCCGCCTGTTGCTCGATTTCACTGTTACCACACAGGACAGCGATACACGGCGACATCTGTGTTCGCTGTAAAAACTGTTCTGCTTCGTTTTGTATATTGAGTGCAAACTGCAGATCACTGACCGGATAATCCATATTAGCAAACATAAAATCTTGCCACACCAGAATACCGAGTTGATCACATAAACGATAAAACGCCGCGTTTTCGTAGACCATCGTTCCGACGACACGCAGCATATTCATCCCCGCATCGCGTGCTAATGTGAGCATTGCTTTTTGTGTCGCTTCGTCTGCATTCAACGATAAGAAGTCGGCAGGTGTCCAGCATGCACCGCGACAAAAGACCGATACGCCGTTGACATGCAAATGGAAGTCATCGTTGGACTGCACCACATGAATCTGCCGGAAACCGAGTTCCCCTAAAGAAAAAAACTGTGATGGCTGCTCACTCGGATGATGACTGATCACTTCGACAAAGGTCGTGTATAAATGGGGTTTGCCATGGGTGTGCGGCCACCACCACTGGGCATCCGTCAAGACCAGTTCGCCGCTGGCCACCAGCTTGCCCTCGGTATTTTTTTCTATCCATAGTTCCTGCGTTCGATCACCGACATGCAGCCTGATTTGCTGGATGTGGGGATGAGCATCAAAGACGAAGGTCGCCTTTACAATGCCATCTGTACCCATCAATTTACTTTGTAAATGATGGTGATGCAGGCGGAGCTTGCGCCGTTGTTCAATCGTGATGTCACGGTAAGGACCGACCGCAGGTACTGGTGGCGACCAGCCTGGCATACGACCAATCAGACTGGTTCGTAGCCAGCGTAATTGCTGCTGTTCGACTAATTTTGTTTTCCAGCGTGGTCGTGGGCGACGTTCTGCTAGTAAGGTATTGAGCGCAACGAAGCGCAAACTGAGCACACCCTTGCCACGTAACTGGTGCCTCTGTACGTCCAGACTGTGCCGCACAAACATATTGTCGTAGCGTACCAACAAGGTGTCGTTCCAGAACACATCGACGATACCAGCTAAGCCGTCGAAATGGATGAAGGCGCAATCCTCGCTGATGTCTGTCTCACAACTGAACCAGATATCGCGTGCGTCAAACTGGCATTCATCGTAGTGAAATTGCCCGACGTCGCGTAGCGCAGATGCGGCCGTGCAAGGCACCTGTGCTGGCCATTCTGGTGTCTGCTGTTGTTTTAGCTCAGATGGAACCGAACATGATGATGGCGACGTGATGTACATGCGCCAGTCGGCAATGAGCATGTGCGTTTCGTGACTGTCAGGAGTACGACTCAACATAGGTCAGGTCACCTTATGCAGGCAACGATCAAGTGCGACCATCCCCTGATCCCAATGGTTTGCCAACTGCGTCGTTAATGGTGCCAGATCGACGGTTCTTTTTCCCATTACTGCACGTGCTGTTTTCAGCAACAAGGTTTTGGTGGTTTCTGAAATGAGATCAAATTCTTGTGCTGCACTACTGAAGTCGCCCTGACCGTGTTGTTCCAGCCAGCGCAGGTATTGTGCACCCAGACTAAACCCAGCACCAAGCTGGCGCAAGGTGGCAAACGCATATGCATGATAAGCAGCCAGACCTTCCTCTTTCAGCGCTTCAACGTCGCGTAAAAATACCGGTTCAAAGGCACGTATCGGATTGTTCTCAGGGCGACGCGCCAGGTGTTTATGCAACAGTCCCAGTGAGATGGTAGCTAACGCGGTTTCGTCTCGATGTTGCACGCGGTCAAGCCGGACAAATTCAGCAAACAAGGGCATGAAAGTCGGGTCATACGGTTTGCCAACCCGGAAGGTTTCAATAAAATCTTCGCCCTGCAACGAGTGGTAACTGCTGTTATGAAAATACCCCATGCGTTGTGCGTCCAGATCGATTTCCTGGATCGCAATCGTCGTTTTGACATGGTTGGTGCGGTAATCTGTGCCGGATGTATCAGGCAAGTAGAACGCGTCACTTTCGGTCAGTACCAGACGGCCACGCTTTAATTGTTCGCAGGCATTCGGCAATAATCCGCGCCAAACATTTAGTTCTTGCACATCGATGCCATATAACGCAAACAGATCTTCATGCGGTGGCTTGTAAAACGTCCACTGATCGCCGTCAAAGTCATTGGCGAATACCATCGCTAGGCAAGCCAATGGGTTGAGTCCTTGCGCATGCAAGACTTCCACCCAGACGTCGATATAGCAATTGGTCTCAGCCCACGCCCGCTCCGCGCCGTGGAGCGCGTGAGGTTGATAGGCCGTGTAATCAATTTTTGGTAAAGCGCACAGAGTCATAAACCAAGAATGTCACGGGTTGTGGTTGGCCACGTGGCAATATCCATGCCGTGGGTTTTAAATAAGGCCATGACGATACGTTCCAGACCAAAACCGAGACATGCCGTGTGTGCCACGTCACCTTCGGCCGTTTTAATGTCGAACAGCTTACCAAAATGGTCCTGATGATAATTAAAGGAACAAACGGCAGTAGGCTTTTCTTGTGAGATCACTGGCACCACGACTTCGAATTTCAGTTGTTGTTCACGCTGATTCGCCGCTAACATACGTCCGCCACGACCAAAGAAGGGGTCGGATGCGACTTCAGAATGCGCTGGCAGTTCCAGTGAGTGCAGAATGTTGATACCACGTTGTAGCCATGTATCACGCCAAGCGACGACCATATCAGGCGTACCGACACGGACGAATTCACGGACGCGGAAAGACTGCATGCGTGTAGGTTCTGGTGATGGTTCGTTGCGGAACACCCAGTTTTGCATGTCGACTAGCTTGCCTTCGGCTGGCAAGGTACCAGTGAAACTTGGATAGACCGGATAGCACGCGGCCGGTGTCAGGCATACGCCTGTCATCGTTTGTAGATGCGTCCATGGACGACCTTCGTGTACATTGTCGATCAGTTCTTTATGCTGCGCTTCGTTGCCGGTAAAACTAAAAATAGTCCCCGCTAATTGCGGGAAAGAATCGAGATACTCACTGCGCTCTAACACCTTACGATCAAGGCAAGGTGGGAATGACATCTTGGTGGCGTTATCCTCAGCTGCGACGCGTGATACATAGTCATCAAACTGACGTAGTACTTTTTCAAATACCGGACCACGACCAAAAATACCCTGCACGCCGACTGGAATTATATGACCAGCTTCGACCAGATCATTGGTCAGAATTTCAGGAGAAAAATCGATAGACATGGGCTTCCTTGTTGTTATGTTTAGTCGTCTTTGAGAACAAGTAATAGATTGGCGTTGGTCGCCAGAATACGGTCATTACCTACCATCAGCATGGAAGACAACGCGTCACGCAAATGTCTGCTCATGCTAAATTTAGTATCGTTTTTGTAGGCCAGGATGCCGCAGATCGATAAGGCTTTGATAACGATCTGTGGTAAGGCTTGTGTTGCATCTACTTTCAAGTTGTTCATTTTGAGTGAGTAAGCGATCGATGACAAGACGCCATTGGCGGCATTATCTTCAGCAGACAGTTGTTCGTACTCAGTCAGACATGCTTGTACTGACGTCCGTAAGCTTTGCAACATACTGACTAACTCGGCGAGGCGTAGTGCCGTCGGTGGTACCGTGCCAGGATGAGCGCGTGCTTGACCACGCACAAAAGCGCGTGCTTTATTGACCGCTGCTGATGCACAACCCGTCCAGCAGCCACCCCATAAAAGATGCGATACGGGTACCACGGTTTGTGCTGACATAGCACCAAATGGCACTTCCATAATCTGCGCGACGTCGCCGCTGGCAGTCATGAGGAACGGTGGACTGCACGTACCACGCATGCCCATCGTGTTCCATTGACCTTTTTGTTCCAGCGTGTAATCTGCCTTGCGTACCAGAATCAATGATTGGTCGCTATTTGCCGCATCCGGATGACGGCGTGCTGTCACTAACAAATCATCTGCCTGTGCACCATAAGAAATTGTGGTCGCATCTTTCATTAATGAAAAACGTGAACCGTTGATGTCGACTGCACACTGACTACGTCGCATTTCACCACCCACACCAACCTCAGATGTGACGGAGGCAATCAGATACTGATGTTCAACCAGATCCTTCAGATATTGACGGTACCAAGGGTGGTCTAAGGCGTGTTCGACGATGGTAATGACCTGAATCTGGTGCATGGCATAGACCATGGCTGTGGATGCGCACTGGCGTGCCAGTACATCACAGATGTCGACTAACTCACTCAGGCTGGCTCCGGCGCCACCAAGTTCAGCCGGGACATACGCACTTAATAATTTTGCTTGTTTCAGGGCGTTGACTGCCTCGATCGGAAAACGTGATTCTTGGTCAACCGCATCGGCATGCGGCGCCGCAAAGTCGCGTGCGACTGAGCGCGCAGAAGTAAGTAGAGTAGAGGCGGTTGAACTGGCGGTTTCGGTTTTCATGTTAGGAAGTCAATTCTTCGATGGCAGCGTTGATGGCGTTAATACTTTCAAACACGCTGCGTTTAAGCATCCGGTCAGGAAATTCGAGATCAAAAGTATCTTCCAGTGCCAGCATGACGTTGACACTGGCGTGCGAGGTCATACCCGCTTCGTATAAATCGGCATCATCTGCGATCGTATCGATATCAGCGGAAAATTTACCGTGTTCTTTTAATACCTGACGGATTTGTTCTTTGCTCATAAAAGTCTCTCGATTACTTAATTAAAATGGAATGAGTTTTGCAAAAATCATGGATCATCGTTGATCAACATGGATGATAGTTACTTCATTGCTTGATGAACGTGTGTTCCTGTGTGTCTTATCCATGACCCTTACATTGACGTTGGCGATCACAGTTGCTATCGCATATTCATGTTCGTGACTGAGACTCAGGATGCATTCTCCTAGCCTTGCCGTACGGGCTAAGGCCTGCGCTTCGCGATGCAATCGTAAGCCCGGGAGGCCATTTGCGTTACGGGTTACTTCAATCGAATTCCAGGGAAGTGCGGTATCTTTATTTAAACCTAATATTTTCATCGTGGCTTCTTTTGCCGCCACTCTGGCTGCCAGCTTTTGATAATTCAGTTGCTGTCCTTGGCGACAATCCTGTAATTCTTGCAGAGAAAACATGCGTTGTAGATAACGATCGCCAAATTGCACCACTGATTGTTCAATTTCGGGTATCCAAACTAAGTCAGTGCCCAAGCGCGTTATTTTTTCTTGGCAAGTTGCCTTGAGGTAACGATGACGCACTCGAAAATGAGGAAACGCTTGGACGTAAGCCATGTTTAATAAAATTTAGCGACACTTAAGCGTACTAGAATAGCCTATAGCCAACTTTTTTAAGTAAAAAATGGTAAATTTTTCTGCTATTTTGCCAATATTTTTCGAAAGTAATGTACGGAAAACGAAAAATTTTGCCTCGAAGAAATTTTATTTTGCAACTTTGATGAAAATCATAGCGCGTTCTCCGCACAGCTTATTGATCTGCTCCAATGTTGCACAAAAAAATTGTGACTTGGAAGGGCGTGCCATGTCAAAGAAGTATTCGCACTCAATGAGAAAGTTGGGCGGTGTTGAGCCCCGTATCAAGGACATGGAAAAGGGATCAGGCCTGCGCATCAAATCAATATTGCGCATGCCTTTATTTGAGTAACACAGTCAGAAAGGATGACTGTGTATTTACAGCTTTTTCACACTGTCGAGCATTTGATCAATAAATTCGCCGTTAGCGTCGCTGAACTTTAATCTGACCGGGTACCATTCAAGATCCGGCGCGAGCCAGATATCAAGTGCTTGGCCTTTCGAGTCTGGTGGGGGGGCTTTGCTGATATGAACGGCATTTTGTTCGCCCATTGCTGTGGTGATTTTTTCGTTAGCGATGACTTTGAAACTCCATGGCTCCGCATCACGGCGACCCGCGACAAACATCTTCCACTCGGAACCTGGCCTAAATTTATCGCCGGCAGCACGCGCTTGTGCAACGAGTTGCCAGGTGGCGCTGGTGCGATCTTGTTCGCCACCTTTGATGACGTAAGACTCCTGCGATTCGGTAAAACGGATGGTTTTGCTGTCACGATCAAATGTCGTCGTGGTCGCTTGCTTACCGAGGCGTTTTTCGATTGATTTTTCAGGTGCGAGACCAAATTCATCGATACCACCAATGCTGCTGGCATCGAGAATTTTGCCAAATAAATTGGCATGTGTTTCGGTCAGAATCTGATAGGTGTGGTTCGCTGGCAACCATTTGACGTTCGCTGATCCGCCTAGCGAAATACCGCTTTGTTTAGCTTTAATGCTGTATTGCAATTCAGCTGCAGGAGGAAGCTGAAAGGCGACTTTATTGATGTTGTCAGCACTCAATGCAGATGTTGTCTTTAGCGCGCCAAGCAAAAAGAGCGTGCTACAAAGCGTGATTGAAGGGAGGGAGCGAAAGCGCATGTTAGTGTTCCAGAGAGGGAGTGAACTGAATCTGTGTCACTGTTTGAGTGGTGACTGCGCCATTTGGTTCCGTATTGCGGATTTGCAATGGATACCAATGATACGCGGGTGCAAACCAGAGTTCTAATGTCGAATTGTAAAAGCCCGGACGAGGAGGTCGTGTTACGTGCCAGGTCTGCACTTTTCCTAATGGCGTGGTGATTTCTTCCTGTCCCTGAACCACAAATTGAAATTTTTCTGCCTCGCGATTTTCTGCAACTTGTATTGTCATCTTTTTGCCTGAGACAAATTGTTCGGGAGCAGCGACGCCGATACCTGCGAGTTGCATAAAGATACTTGCTTTGTCTTGCGTGCCGGCACTCATTTCTACCTGATTTGCGTTTGCCGAAAAACTGATCATCTTCGTATCATAATGAAAATGTGTCGCTGTCTCGCTGCGGCCGCGACGGCTTTCAGTCATGCGTAGCGGTGCAATGCCATGTTGTCCTAGGTTGCCTTCACTTTGCAATTGATACAGGCGCAATGTCGTGAGTAATAGATCAAGTGACGCGTCAATATGCATTTCATAGCTGCTGTCTTTTATCGTCCATTGGATTCTACCCATGCCGTAGACAGGATTTAGATTTTTCGCAACGTAGACCAGTTTCATCTCCATTGTGCCAGAGGGTGGTGGCACAATGTGCAGATTGGATAGGTCGATGACCTCTTCTTGTTTTGTCTGATTTTCAGCTACTTGTGTGGTCTTAACAGCAGATGTCGTCGATGTTACAACAAATTCTTCGGATACCTTTGTTGATATCGCTGCGGGCTGTGAGGTATCAGAGGGGGATACAAGTGCTGCTGTAGAAACTGCGCTGTCACTTGGGGCATGCTGTTGTTCCACAATCTGTTCATTTTTCGGAGCGTGCGCTTTGGCATGCGTAACGGTGTCAGCGGGTTCGTTGGTCGTTAGGACTGGCGTGAGTTTTTGCAACGTAGCGGTATTGGCTACATTCAACAATTGCACCGTGACTTCTTTTTGTTCTGAACTATGCGGTGGAGGTAATGTCGTTATCTCCGAAAGTCCGTCCCAAAGTAACCAATGACAGAGCAGGGCAAGCCCTGCAAAGGTCATCATTCTGAGTGGAATTCGTGACTGCAACTGAGAAGTGGAAAACAATGTCATACAGCCTGGGTTGATGTTCTTGATCTGTGTCCTGCGTCGCGCTCTGGCTTGTTAATGATACGGGTAAAATAGATGACCGTTGCAGACGGTTGCGATGCGCCTTGATATTGATGTGGGTCAGGGGTTCGATTCATCTTTCATGTCATTCTGATTTCCTCTTTGAAAAATAATACCATGCGTTTTTCTTTCTCTTCATTTTCGATAAAACGCGTCTGTTGTATCGTCATTTGTGTTGTTCCATTGTTGACCGTGCAAATGCAAGACGCCTTCGCCAAGGAAGCAGCGGAAGTCTCCGCATTTTTGCCACCGGTTCGTATCGCCATGATCGACGGATTAAGCGGCACATTTACCAATGCCGGTCAGGCTGTGCAACGGAATATTCAGTTCGCAATCGACAACATCAACGCTCAAGGTGGCGTATTGTTGCCCGATGGACCGCATCGTCTTTCTTTCATCATGTTTGATAATAAGCAAGGCGTTGAAGAGTCCTTAAATGCCTTAAAGCAGGCGACTGATCAGCACATTCCGTTTATTGTGCAAGGGAATAGTTCTGCTGTGGCATTGGCATTGGTTGATGCCATCAATAAACACAATCAACGTTCGCCGGACCATCGCGTGTTATTTCTGAATTATTCGGCGGTTGATCCTGCGCTCACCAATGAAAAATGTAGTTTTTGGCATTTCAGATTTGATGCCAATGCGGATATGCGTATGCAGGTTTTGACTGACGTCATCAAAAATGATTCGCGTGCGAAAAATGTCTATTTGATTGGACAAGATTATAGTTTTGGGCGTGGCGTCAATAAGAGTGCTCGCACTATGCTGAGCAGCAAGCGGCCAGATATGCACATTGTTGGCGAAGATCTGCACCCCATTGGCAAAATCAAAGATTTTGCGCCGTACGCCGCTAAAATCAAAGCCAGTGGCGCTGATACGGTAATGACGGGTAATTGGGGGAATGACCTGACCTTGCTGATTAAAGCCGTTAAAGAAGCGGGGATGAATCTGAAGTTCTATACGTTTTATGCCAATGCGCTTGGCGCTCCCGCGGCGATTGGTGACGCCGGTGTCGGGCGCGTGCGCGCCGTGGCAGAATGGCATCCGAATGTTGGCGGCAAGGACAGTGATGCTTTTTATCAGACGTTCAGGTCACGTTATCCAAATCCTCAGGACGATTACTTGTTCATGCGGATGCACGTCATGATGGACATGCTGCGCCGAGCGATAGAGAAAGCACATTCAACCGAGGCGGCACCTGTTGCCAGAGCCTTGGAAGGGGCTAGTTTTAATAACGGCTTTCATCAGGCACAAATGCGGGCACAAGATCATCAATTGCTGCAGCCCTTGTATGTGTCGGTGATGCAAAAGAAAGGTGAAATGGGTACCCGTTTCGATAACGAAGGCAGTGGTTACGGTTTTAGAACCGAGGCTTTTTTTGATTCTCGATTGACGGCATTGCCCAGCTCATGCAAGATGAGTAAGTAATGTAATGAAACTAACAAAACTGCACAAGAACACCGCAAAAGAATAGCCCCAAAAATAATCGTAAGGCCACCCAATATTGAGGAGTATTTTGATGAGCAATCCGTTTTCTGGTAATGATGCATCCGGCACAAATTCGATGGGTGATCCACTGGGATTTATTAAGAATCTGTGGGGTAGTATGAACATTCCGGGGATGGTTGCACCGCCGATGTCGGTCGATGAACTCGATAAAAAAATCAAAGATCTGAAGACCGTCGAATCCTGGTTGAACGTCAACATGAACATGCTGCGCGGCACGATACAGGCACTAGAAGTTCAACGAGCGACGCTTGCAGCACTGCAGTCACTCGGAGAAACCTTTGCCCAGCATGCGCAGCAGGCAACGACACCCCCTGTTAAGCCAGCGGAGCCACGACAGCAAAGCAATAATGCAGACTGGCCGATGCCATCTGGTGGTCAGAAGATTCCTGAGCCAGCGGTTGACGATGAGGAAGACGATGAGGTTGCTATGCCGCCAGAGCACAATGAGCCTGCCGCAAGCGCCAATCCGGAACCCATAAAAACGCCACAAGCGGCGGCCGCTACGGATAACAACGCACCGTTTTCGACGCCAACCGCGTGGTGGGGATTGTTACAGGATCAATTTAAACAGGCGGTCAGCAAAGCGCTTGAAAGCGAACCAGTATTTCCGAATGGTATCGTGACACCGGCGACACCGACGAAGCCTGGCCTAGCGAAAACGTCTGTTGCTGAGGTGAAGAGTAAGCCGAGGACAGCAGCCAACGCGACAACTAAACCGACAACTAAACCGACAACCAAAGCAGCCAGCAAAACGACGACTAAAGGGGTGGTAAAGGCGGAAGCGAAATTAGAAGCGAAGCCAGCAGCGCGTAAAACAACGCAGTCAGCGACGACAAAAAAGGCGACTGCGAAGACTTAAAAAAATGAAAAAGGGGATAGTCGCAGATCGTTTTTTTTTGCTTTTGCTACTATCCTCATCTCCTGCTCACGTCGATTCCACTCCCTTACTCTCCTCCATCAATCTCATTCGACACAGCTCCCGAAACCGTCGCAGTCCACCAGAGAGGATTTTTTCCTGGTGATAGACCAGATAAAATCGCCGGCTCAGTTGCGCCCATGGAGTATGAATGGGGGCGAATTCACCGCTCAGTAATTTGTCATGGATCGCGCGTTCAGAGACGCAGGCAATGCCCAAACCGGTACTGACCGCACGCATAATTGCTTCGGCACTCCCCAATTCTAATACGCTATTAAGTACGCCTAGATGTGGCGCAAATGCGGCTTCTGTGACTTCACGCGAACCTGAGCCCGGTTCGCGCAGTATCCATGCGGCCTGTTTTAATTGCGATAGTTCAGGTGTCGTATTCGCCAATGGGTGAGAGGTATGGCAAAACAATTGCATCTGATCATGTAACCAGGGTTCCGCGACGAGGCGGCTGTCGTGGCATGGGGCTTCAATTAGGCCAAAGTCCGCGCGAAAGCTCAACAAGGCTTCGGTTACATCCTGCGAATTTCCGATCGCGATCTCCAGACGGCTGTCGGGCTCTTGCCTGAGAAACTGCGCTGCCAAGCCAGGTAGAACGTCGTTGCCGATGGTCATACTTGCATACAGGCGCAAACGGATGGGAACGCCCGTTTTAAAGCTTTGCTCGATATCGTTCGCTCCCTCCAACAAGGCTTCTGCCTTCGGTAACAGATAACGCCCGTTTTCATTGAGTTGCAGACGCTTACCGATACGATTAAAGAGCGGCTCGCCCAGTTGGTTTTCAAGGTCGCTGAGTGCGCTACTGGCCGCTGATTGTGATAAGGCTAATTGATTGGCGGCGGCTGTACCGCTCCCAGAGCGCGCAATGGCGACAAAGACTTCGAGTTGGCGCAGGGTGATATGCATAGAACAGCGATCGGTTGAATGGGAGGCAAGACGCTAGTTAATCGGAAAAATCGATATTGATTATAAAAATAATCTGTTTTACCTATTTAAGCAAGGAAACTACACTGGCGTCACTTAAACGTTTTCCGCATAAGCTTATAACAAATAGGCAATCATCATGAATAAGCCCAATCAACACGCCGTTGTAGTAACTGGCATCGGATTAACAGCTAGCATCGCGGCTATTGCTGTGAGCGTGAGTCATACGCAGTTTGCTCAACAGAGCCACGCCTCCGCGTTGACGCTGGCGTTACTCATAGGGATGTTGGTCGGCAATACCGTTTATCCGAAGATCGCGGCGCAGACGTACGAAGGTGTTTTGTTCTCCAAGAAAACTCTGCTGCAGCTTGGGATCGTGTTGTATGGCTTCCGAATTACCTTTCAGCAAATCAGCCAGGTAGGGTGGGCAGGGATGCTGATTGATGCGGTGGTGCTGTGTTCGACATTTTTTCTAGCCTATCAAATCGGTACCCGCGTACTAAAACTTGATAGCAAAACTTCTATATTAATTGGTGCAGGTAGCGCTATTTGTGGTTCTTCTGCGATTCTGGCGACTGAGTCAGTCGTCAAAGCGGACGCGGCCAAAGTGGCCGTTGCTGTATCAACAGTGGTGATATTTGGGACGCTGGCGATGTTTATCTATCCTTTACTGTTTCAGCTCAATCATCAGCTTGGCTGGTTAGTCGATGCACAAAGTTTTGGGATGTACACCGGTTCAACCATGCATGATGTCGGTCAGGTGGTCGCCGCTGGTATGCAGATGGACGACAATACCGCTGCTTCCGCTGTCATTACCAAGATGTTGCGGGTCATGATGCTTGCCCCATTTCTGGTCTGTTTATCGCTCTGGTGGGATAGCAAAAAACATCAGGGACAGGCTGATCAGCAATGTCATGCAAAAACGCGTATCACCATTCCGTGGTTCGCGCTGTTATTCATTGCTCTCGCCGGTATCAATTCTCTGCACGTCCTGCCGATCGCAGTCAGCGAATTCTGTCTCCGTCTCGATACCTGGGTCCTCGCCATGGCAACTGCCGCTTTAGGTCTGGCAACGCATGCGAAAGCCATTCGTCAAGCAGGCGTCAAACCGCTCCTATTAGCTGCCATGATGTTTGCGTATCTGATTGTTGGTGGTGCGCTGATTAATCATTTGATTCGGGCGATGTATTAGGTCAAGGGTGGGGAAGTTGTCCTTGGTTTGATTCTGGTAGATAATTGCGGCTATGAACGATATCTCTCAACTCCCCCCATTACCGGACCGCTTGTCGATTGATCCAAGCAGCCCTTTTTTTAACCGTGACGTGTTCCAGCACGATGTTGGTATCAAATTCAACGACAAAGAACGTATGGATGTCGATGAATATTGCATCAGCGAAGGATGGATCAAAGTGTCCGCTGGCAAAACCCTCGATCGCAAGGGGAAGCCGATGTTGATTAAATTGAAAGGCAAGGTCGACGCGTTCTACCGCTAATCTGGCATCGACTTACTAAGTTACAACGATAATGTGAACAAGGGCTCGCCTGGTCAATACCAGCGAGCCCTTTTTATGGCTGTATGTCTGCGTCATCCAAGGAGGTATTCTCATCGTCCCGTAGCATCGCAATAGCTTCTTTGGTCCATTGCACGCGGCTTTCTTCAAAGGCAATACCGGCCTTCAGAATCAGATAATGCACCTGTGATTCACGGGAGAGCGTTACGGCGCTGAAGTCGCGTTGCTCAATCTCTCGATAGGTTTGCAGTTCTTGCTCGTGCAATCGCAGGCGGCGTTCAAATTCGTCAGCCAGTCCCAGCGGTCCCACAGCGGCATCCGCTCGCAGTTTGACCATCATGTCGTCGCGTAGGCGTATCGGCTCACTTTGCTCACTTGCCCAGCGCTGCAACTCGTGCCGACCTGCGGCTAAGACGGCAAATTCGCGTTTGCCTGCGCGCCCCCCTTCAACCTCCATTGAATGTACCCAGCCTTGCTCTTCCATGCGGGCCAGTTCGCGATAAATTTGCTGATGCGTTGCATGCCAGAAATAGCCGATAGATTTATCGAAGCGGCGCGCCAGTTCGTAGCCCGAACAGGGTTTTTCGACCAGAGAAGTTAATAAAGCGTGCTGTAAAGACATAAAAAGGCAGAGTTAGAGTGCATGCTCGATGTAGTTTAACGTCAATTTTATATGCAACTGGTTGCATAAACAACGTTCTTTCGCTATTCTTTTCTTTATTATTTCTACATACACCACCTACCCAACACCGCTCACAACGCTGTTGGGTATCTCCCACTTAACGAAGAAGGAAACGCCATGTCTTTTTATCCTCACCTGACAAAGCCATTAGATCTGGGATTCACGACTTTACCGAATCGCCTGTTGATGGGTTCTATGCACGTTGGTCTTGAAGAAGTGGACAATGGCTTTGAACGGATGGCGGCGTTTTACTCTGAACGCGCGCGTGGTGGCGTAGCACTGATGGTGACTGGCGGTATTGCGCCTAACGAACGTGCACGTCCTATGCACGGCGGAGCCATGTTGACCACTGAAGCAGAAGCAGAACACCATAAAATTGTGACGAGCGCAGTCCATGCAGCGGGCGGTAAGATTGCGATGCAAATTCTTCACTTTGGCCGTTATTCGTACCAGCCAAGTCTGGTTGCGCCAAGTGCACTCAAAGCACCAATCAATCCTTTCACGCCGCATGCTTTAACGACAGAAGAAGTCGAAGAAACCATTGGTGACTTTGTACGCTGCGCAGGTCTGGCACAGTTCGCGGGATACGACGGTGTAGAAGTGATGGGCTCAGAAGGTTATCTGATCAACGAGTTTATTGCTGCGCGCACTAACCAGCGTGATGACGAATGGGGTGGCGCGTATGAAAACCGCATGCGTTTTCCAGTCGAAATCGTGCGTCGCATTCGTGAAAAGGTCGGCACGAACTTTATTATTATCTATCGCTTATCCATGCTCGATTTGGTGGAAGGTGGCTCTACATTAGAAGAAGTCATCCAGTTAGCAAAAGCGATTGAAGCCGCAGGTGCCACCATCATTAATACCGGTATCGGCTGGCACGAAGCACGTATTCCGACCATCGCGACCAAAGTTCCTCGTGCTGCTTTTGCGTGGGTCACGCAAAAACTCAAAGGCCATGTGACTATTCCATTGGTGGCGACAAATCGTATTAATACCCCAGAAGTGGCTGAGCAATTATTGGCAGACAATTTCTGTGACATGGTGTCGATGGCGCGACCATTGCTGGCAGACCCACTGTTCTTGCGCAAAGCAGAACAAGGAAAAGCTGATGAAATCAATACCTGTATCGGCTGTAATCAGGCCTGTCTCGACCACACCTTTGGCGGCAAACTGACTTCGTGTCTGGTCAATCCACGTGCGTGCCACGAAACAGAGATCATCGATGCACCAGTTACCGCACCGAAGAAAATCGCCGTAGTCGGCGCGGGTCCTGCTGGCCTCAGTTTTGCGACAACAGCCGCAAAACGTGGTCACTTGGTGACCTTGTTTGATGCCGCATCAGAAATCGGTGGCCAATTTAATATCGCCAAGCAGGTGCCAGGTAAAGAAGAATTCTATGAAACCCTACGCTACTTCGCAAAACAGATCGAATTAACTGGCGTTCAGTTGCGTCTGAACACGTTTGTCACACCTGACGAGTTGGCTGATTTTGATGAAGTCGTGTTAGCGACCGGTATCACTCCACGCACACCTGAGATTGAAGGCGTTACGCATCCAAAAGTGCTCAGTTATATCGAGGTGATCAAAGAAAAAGCACCTGTCGGAAAAACTGTCGCGATTATCGGCGCAGGCGGCATTGGCTTTGACGTTGCAGAATATCTGAGCCATGCGGGGCAGAGTGCTAGTCTGGATCCTACAAAATTCTTTGCGGAGTGGGGCGTCGATACCAACTACAAACACGTGGGTGGTCTGACAGAAGCACATATTGAAAAATCACCACGCAATATTTATCTGTTACAGCGTAAGACTTCTAAGGTCGGTGATGGTCTCGGCAAAACAACGGGTTGGATTCACCGTACTGGTCTTAAGAACCATGGTGTGCATATGTTTGCTGGCGTGACTTATGACAAAATCGACGATGCTGGTTTGCATGTGACGGTCGATGGTCAACAAAAAACACTGCCTGTCGATAATGTGATTTTATGCGCTGGTCAGGTACCACGCCGAGATTTACAAGCAGCACTTGAAGCGGCAGGTAAAAACGTCCACTTAATCGGTGGAGCAGATGTTGCCGCAGAGCTCGATGCCAAACGTGCGATTAACCAAGGTACGCGTCTCGGCGCAACAATTTAAGACCACTAGTCTTAAGGCTATCGCTTGTGTTTACCGATGTGAGGACGGTAACTCGAAGCGGTAGCCTACACCGTAGACTGAGTGCAGACACTCGGGTTCGGGGAGCTTGCTTTGAATCTTTTTGCGGATGTTTTTAATATGAGAATCTATCGTTCTATCATTGATATCGCGTTGGTCTTCATGGGCGATGTCGAGCAAATGCTGGCGCGAGAATACGCGGTTGGGATGACTGATCATTTCAGCCAATAAGCGGTACTCGACAGGTGTTAATGGTAATGTACTTCCCTCAAACAATACACGCTGTCCGGCGGGATCAACTGAAAAGCCAGAAGCGGAGGGTGTTTTCCCGCTATGGCGACGCAGATGGATTTTCGCTCGCGCAACGACCTCGCGTGGACTGAATGGCTTGCAAACATAATCGTCAGCGCCCACTTCCAGACCAAGCAGACGGTCAACTTCTTCTACTCTGGCGGTTAGCATAATGATAGGAATCTGGCTGAATTTTCGGATTGACTGACAAACTGTGATGCCATCCATGTGAGGGAGCATCAAATCGAGTAATACCAGATCTGGTGGGTTATGTTGTACAGAAGCGAGTCCGGATCTTCCATCATGTTGTTGCTCGACCAGATAGCCACTAGCTGCAAAGTAATCTTGCAGCAATGCTGCAATTTTTAAATCATCTTCAATAATCAAAATGCGCTGAGGTAAGGTGTCGTTTATCATTTTCTTATTACTTAATCAGAGGCAAGCGAATCAGTACTTTGAGACCGCCGAGCAGTGACGGCATTGCATCAATATCCCCATCATGGGCACTCAATAATGCTTTGCAAATCGATAGTCCGAGACCGCTTCCGCCGTGGGCTCTGCTACGTGCCAGATCAACTCGGTATAACCGATCAAAAAGCAAGGTATGTGCATGTGCGGGGACTCCAGGAGCGCTGTCTTCAATGCTGATATCGACAAAGTTCCTGCTAGTCGTCATGGAGCACAGAAGCGTGCCTGGGTTATCGGTGTAACGGATGCTGTTTTCCAGCAAATTACTGATCACTTGGGTAAGCCGTCCGGCATCAGCGCGGACAAAGGCTGACTCAGGAGGGAAGTCGGTCTGAATCGCTAGTCCTGCTTTTTGTAAGCGTAGAGTGTACCGTTGCAAGACCGATCTCAACAGGCTGGTGATATCAATTCTTGCAAACTCGTAGCGTAAATCACCGGCATCGGCGAGGGTCAATTGACGTACATCATCGACGAGCTTGTTCAAATGAATCACCTCTGCGTGCAGCGACGCCATGGCTTCTGGCGTCGATTTTCTGACACCATCGATCAGTGCTTCAATCTCTCCCAGAATCACGGTCAGTGGCGTTCTGAGTTCGTGTGAAATATCTGCAAGCATTTGTCGTCGCTGTAGTTGGTTCTGTTGTAGCGACTTCGCCATGCTGTTGATATCTTTGGACAGTTCTCCCAGTTCATCTTGATTAAGCACTTCAGCCCTGGCCTGAAACTGACCTTTTGCAATGCGTTTTGCGACTTTATGTAAAGACTTTAATGGTCGCAGCAAGTGTCGCGCCAAGTAGATCGATAAGATCAGCGCAATCAAGACGAGGCCAATCGCTAACCAGATTGTTTGTTGAATCTGGATCCGCACAAAATCGAGGCCGCTGGTATTGGAAATATTCTGTAATGGCGCAAGTCGGAGACTTCCTACAACCTGTTTATCGACAATAATATTTTGCCGGTTGTCATCGGGTGCATCAGCGGTATCTGGCGATCCAATGAGTATCTTGCCGTGGGCATCGATGAGCGCTAGTCGTTGTGCAAAGCCCATCGGATCAGTATGTATACGTTGTGGCAGTGTGCTTGGTCTAGTTAGTTGTGACTGGTCGCCTGCAGCGATTGATAATGGATTATTTACGTTGTTATTATTGGATGGGCGCGGATGTAACTGCTCAAGTAATTCTTGTAAGCCTTCGCGGTCATGATAAAAACGATCAAAATTACCAACACGTCGGTAGTCTTCTGCTAGCAACTGACTTAATTTTTTCAAATCCTGTTGTTCAACTTCGCCAAGGTAGGAAATGAATCCGCGTTTTAGGTTCTGACTAGTGATCCATGCCATCGTGCCAATGCTGAGCATCACCACGGTTGTGATGGTAACGGCGATCTTTTTAGCAATGGTCAGGCGCATAGCGTCGCTTGGTATGTTTTGTCAAAAATAACGATTCGCAATCAGGTTTGTGGTCTGCTGCTCGGACATATAGTAGCCCTTAATGATGGAGCAATAAAGGAGTTGCCGATGTTGCAAGTAGGATCGTTGAGGTTGAGCGCAACTTGACGGGGCATAGAGAATTCGCTCATGCCCCGTCATTCTTACAAATGCGTCTTTGAGGACGGATCAACGATCATTCGTTTTAGGTGTCTCAATGATCGAAGACGACATCGTCTCTTTTATTGAATGCAACTGCCTACGGCGCAGCAGTAAAAAAACTACCGGCACCACAAACATCGACAAGAGTGGTGCAGTAATCATGCCGCCGACTAACGGTGCTGCAATACGCTGCATCACTTCAGAACCAGTACCTGAGCCTAGCATAATCGGTATGAGGCCAGCGAGAATAACGGCAACCGTCATGGCTTTAGGTCGTACACGTAAAACTGCACCCTCGCGAATTGCATCCACGAGGTCGGCTTCGCTCTGCCTTCCAAGCATATTTCGTGCGTCCCATGCATGTTTCAGATAGAGGAGCATGATTACCCCAAATTCAGCCGAAACACCAGCTAATGCAATAAAGCCCACGCCACTCGCAATCGAAAAATGATACCCCAACAACCATAAGAACCATATTCCACCTGCCAACGCAAATGGCATTGTGGCCATTATCAGCATCGCTTCGTCAAACTTCTTAAACGTCAAGTACAGCAAAATAAAGATGATAAGCAATGTCATCGGCACGACGATGTTCAGTTTTGCTGTTGCCCGTTCTAGATATTCAAATTGTCCCGCCCACGAAACGGTATACCCGGCGGGTAACTTTATTTCCTTCATGACCGCTTGTTGCATGTCATGCACGGCTGAACTCAGATCGCGTCCCCGTATATCAACATAAACCCATCCTGACAGCCGAGCATTTTCACTTTTAAGCATGGGCGGGCCGTCTGCGACGCTGATCGTGGCCACATCCCCCAGAGTGATCTGGGCACCACTTTCTGTTAAGACCGGTAATTGTCGCAATTTTTCAACGGAATCGCGCTCTTCACGCGGATACCTGATATTGATCGGAAATCGTTGCAATCCTTCGATCGTTTCACCGATATTTTCACCGCCAACCGCTGTCGAAATAATACTTTGTATATCGGCAATATTCATGCCGTAGCGTGCTGCCTCATCGCGGTTGATATGAACATTGATATAACGACCGCCATTGAGCCTTTCGGCGAACGCAGATGAGACGCCAGACACTTTTTTCACAACTTGTGCAATGGCCGTGCTGATCCGATCAATTTCCTGTAAATTTGCTCCAGCCACTTTGATACCAACCGGGCTTTTAATACCGGTAGCCAGCATATCAATGCGATTTCTGATTGGCGGTACCCAGACATTGGATAAGCCAGGTACCTGAACAATATTGTCCAATTCTGCGATTAATTGATCGGTTGTCATGCCTGCACGCCACTGATCACGGGGTTTTAACTGAACGGTGGTTTCAAACATTTCCATTGGTGCCGGGTCGGTGGCTGACTCAGCTCGACCTGCTTTACCAAATACGGATTGTACTTCCGGCACAGTTTTGATTAATCGATCTGTCTGTTGCAATAATTGGGTCACCTTACCAGTAGAGATTCCTGGTAGCGCTGAAGGCATGTATAACAAATCACCTTCATCGAGCGGCGGCATAAATTCTCCACCCAAACGAGTGATCGGCCATAGAGTCACCATCACAATCAGTAATGCGAAGTAAAGCGTTGTCTTCGGAAAACGCAACACCCATTCCAATGCAGGGCGATACAATGCAATAAACAATCGGTTAATAGGATTTTTGTGTTCATCTGGAATCCGCCCCCGAATCAGATACCCCATGAGCACGGGTATTAATGTCACTGCTAATAGTGCTGACGCTGCCATTGCATAGGTTTTAGTGAACGCCAGCGGAGAGAATAGTTTTCCTTCTTGTGACTGAAGGGTAAATATTGGGATGAACGACAGCACAATAATTAACAACGAAAAAAATAATGCGGGACCAACTTCTGCTGCTGCATCCGCGATGACTTGCCAATGATCTCGGCCACTCAACTGTTCATTGGGATGTTCATGGTTCCATTTTTCAATATGCTTGTGGGCGTTTTCGATCATGACCACCGCCGCATCGACCATGGCACCAATCGCAATGGCGATTCCCCCCAGAGACATAATATTGGCATTAACGCCTTGGTAATACATAACAATATAGGCTGCAAGTATGCCTATTGGCAGTGATACGATCGCAACCAGTGCGGACCGGAAATGAAACAAAAACAACACACAGACCAACGCGACGACAATAAATTCTTCGATGAGTTTATGTTCAAGATTCGTGGCGGCACGGAGAATGAGGTGAGAGCGGTCATAGGTTGGCACGATTTCAACACCGGGAGGTAAGCTCGATTTCAGTTTGTCCAGCTTCGCTTTGACTTCAGAGATCGTTTCCAGAGCGTTTTTTCCAGACCGCATAATGATGACCCCACCAGCAACTTCCCCTTCTCCGTTCAGATCAGCGATGCCACGTCGTATTTCTGGACCAATCTGAATATGTGCGACATCACCTAATCGCACTGAGACCCCGGAGATTGTCGTGATCAGTGGTATTTTTCTGAAGTCATCCAATGACTGTAGATAGCCGGAAGCGCGGACCATATATTCCGCCTCGCCCATCTCAAGCACTGACCCACCCGTTTCTTGATTCGCTTTTTGGACTGCATCAATAATTTTGCTTTGTGGAATGTTATAAGCACGTAATTTATTGGGATCGAGCACGATTTGATATTGACGTACCATGCCACCAATCGTCGCGACTTCTGCAACGTTAGCCACCGTTTTTAATTCAAACTTCAGAAACCAGTCCTGATAGGCGCGTAACTGCGATAGATCCATTTTCCCGGTGCGATCGACCAGCGCATATTCATAAATCCAGCCAACGCCTGACGCGTCTGGCCCCAGGGCTGATTTCGCTTGTGCTGGTAATCGGGACTGCACCTGATTTAAATATTCCAGCACACGAGAACGTGCCCAATACGGATCGATACCGTCTTCAAACAAAATATAGACAAACGAGTCACCGAAGAACGAATAGCCGCGCACGGTTTTAGCACCAGGCACTGATAGCATGGTGGTTGTCAATGGATACGTAACTTGATTCTCAACAATCTGTGGAGCCTGCCCCGGATAGGTGGTGCGAATAATGACTTGGACATCGGATAGGTCTGGAATGGCGTCGAGCGGAGTATGTTGTACAGCCCAGATTCCCCACACTGCAACAATGACGGTAGCTAGGAGCACAAAAAAACGGTTGGTCATCGACCAGCGAATCAGTTTGGCAATCATTTCATGGCTCCCTGACCTGTCACTTTTGGCGGCGTGTCTGACATGCGACTTGCTGTTCCTTTGAGATTGGCTTCAGAATCAATCAGGAATTGACCTGAGACGACCACCTTCTGGCCTGCCTCCAAGCCTTTTGTTACTTCGGTGAGTCCGTTTGCTTCGTTGCCAGTCTCAATCTCGACAGGCTCATAGTTCCCTTGTGTCTTTTCAACCATAATGACGCTGCGGGTGCCTGTTTGAATCACGGCTTCCGAAGGTACCAGTAGCGACTCCTTGTTGGATCGGGTTGATAAAAATTGAATGGTCGCAAACATCCCAGGGACTAACTCACCGTGTAGATTGGTCAGCTCAATACGAGCTTTGAGGGTACGTGTGGTTGGGTTGACTTCAGGAAGTACCGCATTGACGCGGCCTTTAAATACGACGCCAGACAAAGCGCTGACACGGGCTTCTACTGCATCTCCCGGGCGTACCTGAGAGGCAACATGTTCTGGTACTTCAGCGTTGACCCAAACGCTGCTCACACCGTTAATGCGAAATAGTGCTGCGCCTGGATTGATGGTCATTCCTTCGCGCGCAGTCAGCTCCGTAACAATACCGCTCACTGGTGTGGTGATGGAAAGTCGCGTCTGCACTTTTCCACTTTTTGTTACTTGATTGATCTGTTCATCACTCATCCCCACGAGACGCATGCGTTCACGTGCGGCATCTGCCATGCCTTCCAAATGATTTCCATTCATTTTGAGGACAGTCAGATATTCTTCTTGCGCAGCAATCCAGTCTGGCACGTAGACGTCCACCAACTTTTGTCCTTTTTTGACAGGATCCAGCGGTGCACGAACATAAACGTGTTCGATAAAGCCGTTACTACGTGATTGCACTTGTGCAACGTCACGTTCGTTATAAGCAATGTTGCCAACCGCGGTCAGATGTGTTGCTAATGTTCCTTGAGCGACAACAGCCGTTCGAACACCGAGATTTTGCTCAACACGGGAGTCAATAGTGACACCATTTCCCTTGCTGGCATTGGTATTGTCATTGGCATAGACAGGAACCAACTCCATATCCATAAACGGCGATTTTCCTGGTTTATCAAATCGTTGATTTGGCACCATGGGGTCGTGCCAATAAAGAGGCTTTTTTTCTGATGCTGTACTTAGTGTGGTGTCGGAAACCTTCATAGCATCCAGCGCCTTTGGTGCGCCCTGATTGAATCCCAGTCGATAGGAGGCATAACCGACAGTAACAAGACTAATAATGATGATGAATGATCTGATTTTCATGGAAGTTCCTTAGTCAACACCGCGGTCGATGTGGTTGGCGTTAAAAAATGAAGCTGCGCCCATAACCGTGCCGTTTCGTTTTGGAGCTGAAGTAATTGAAGATTCACGTCGATTTCCTCGCGGCGTGCCGCCAATAAGTCTAAGAGACTGGCTTTTCCGCCACGATATGCGGCCAGTACAGCCTCAATACGTGCAGTGGCAAGCGGCAGTAATTCGAGTTTGAATCGCTGGACTCGATGACGATCATTTTGCCATTCGCTGAGCATGGCCCGTGTTTCCGCCACATGTTGTCGCAATAGTTCGTCGCGCTCAGCGGTTGCTTGTTCTACGGCCGCTTGTTTTGCGTATAACTCAGGGTTCTGACGATTCTTTTGATCCCACTGAATGGGCAACGACAACTCTAATGAGATCATGTTCGAATATGCTGCGCCGCGCTGCTGATAGGCTAGCCCGATACTCCAATCGGTACTTTTATTAGCTTGCGCTAATTTGGCATCTGCCTCAGCCAGATTAATTTGTTGGTTTAACACGGCAATCTGCGGATGATGCTCGAGCTCAGCATCGAGCATGGACGGATTAAGTCGGACGGTTTCCATGTCAGGCAGATCTTCTGGCTCCACATCGGCAGAGTTACCAATCCAACGCGCTAAGTTGGCTTTTGCACTGACTGACTTTTGTTGAATTTCACTGGCTTTGTCTTCCATGACTACTAATGCGCTGCGGGCCGACAATAGGTCGGACTGACTCGTGCGACCGGTACGATAGGCGCTCTGGGCCGCTTGAAGCTCAAGTCGGTTCTGATGAAGCTGTTCTTTGATCATGGCGACCATTTTCTCAGCATAAAATCGATTTAACCAGGCAATCGCGGTATCGCGTTGGATCGCAGCGATTGTTACACTTTTTTCTGCGCGTACTTTATCTGCCGTCCGTTCATAGAGCTGGGCACGGGCATGACGCTTATCCGTACTCGTCAACTCTTGCGTGATGCCAATTCTACGCATTGTCATAAAATCATTCGTCAAACTTAAGCGATCTATGCCGCTGACTGGCAAATTATCAACGCCAAATTTTAGGATCGGATCCGGCAACTGACCAGCAGCAATTGCCATTTCCTGGGACGAGTACGCAGACAAATCTTGGGCCGCAAGTTGTCGAGAGCGGCTAACTGCGATGGTTTGTGCTTGAGTCAACGTCAGCGTTAAATCAGCAGAAAGAGCCGGTGTACTTGAGCACAATACGAGCGCCGATATACAACTACTTATCCCACGAATATGAAAACGTGGTTTAAAAATGGAAGCCATAAATTCTCCAGAATGCAGGAACTAACAACGCGCGCAATCACTGCGCGACGACAACGTTCTAAGATACTGAAAATATTAAATGCGGAAACAGCAATGAAGAATAGAGGTGGGTGGTGCGGTAGAGCGAATGAGTGAAGTCGAATTAAGTGGGATTGTTGATGAAAATGCCGCAACATCAACAACTTGCAAAGCCAACATGAGTACCGCAGGAACGAATGGCTGCACCTGTGGTAAATCTGGCTTATCCGCAGTTTGTTTCACTAACTCACCCGTCGCATGGAGATGGCAAAGCGTAGATTGGTCGGCGTCCATGCCATCACAATTTGCCATCGCGCTGACCGATGCCTGGCTTGTTATCATCATCGGACAAGCATACGCGCCCACAGCAAGCTGCATAAACAGCATGCTGAACAGTGCGATACACGCGACGTTGACCCGAAGTGATTTAAGCGTTTTCATGAGTAATGTTGATTTTACCTCATTTATTTGCTTCGTTTGGGTTTATAGAATAACAAAGGAAATCGATCGTCGATGAACAACGGTCGTTCTGTCCACGAACGAATACCGTGATTTGTTGCTGATTGACGATAGGATCGTTTCGGGGCGTAGTCGGTGTGATCTGTTTATGTTTGTAAGAAGTGCGAAAAGAACAGCGTACTTAAAACTATTGCTATTAAATTAATTAACCGACATGATGTATTTAATTATAAAAACACTTCGCACAGACTTGGCGGTATCTGTTATTGCCGCCAACGAGAACTTGGTCACCTTCGCTCACGCGTAGACCTTTTTCATCAGTGCGGATATTCATCGTGGCTTTCTTGCCGCACTGACAGATTGTTTTTATTTCTTCGAGGCTATCTGCCAAGGCCAAGAGTGTCGCAGAACCTGGAAAAGGTTCGCCTCTAAAATCTGAACGAATGCCGAAGCACATGACGGGTGTTTTTTGAGTGTGAACCCATTTATGAAGTTGATGGACTTGGGGCGCTGAGAGGAATTATGCCTCATCAACCAAAACGCATGCAACGTTGACGTCTTGGAGTAGTTCGTCAAAGTCGGTTTCAGCACTGTAAGTCGTGGCTTCGGCTTTTAGTCCAATGCGTGAAGCAATGACACCATATCCATCGCGCCCATCAAGTGCTGACGTAAGAAGCAGAACATTCATTCCGTTTTCTTTGTAGTTGTGGGCAACCTGAAGCAAATAGGTACTCTTACCTGCGTTCATTGCTGAATACCTAAAGTGAAGACTTGGCATCGAACTATCTTTCTTAAATTAAATTATAGGTTCATTCAAAAACTGCTTATCTCTACCATGTTTGCAGAGTCGAGTAACGCATCAAGGTTAACAATTTGTTCTATGCAAAACGGCTTTGACCTAAGTCTCTTTAAATAAGATCAGAGATTAGGCTGATTTCAATCAACGATGAGAGAAGTTTGTCTAGTCAGTATGGAGTAATCAATGCTGAATTTCTGAAATAAAGCGCCGCTACAAAAGATTTTTGTTTTTATTTTGAAGAGCACATATTGTAACTGCACCCTCTAATTTCAAGTCTGATTAATGGTGAAAATAAGTATATTTTTTGAAAGTAAAAATGTAAGAAAAAAAACTAAAAAACGAAATAAAAACGCCTTGAAATCAAAAAAAACCACCTTATCTTGTTCTCAGCAGATGCTCATGAGAGGTCTGTAAAACAGCGTTCATCATTCAGTTTGTTTACCGCTTAGTTTATTTTAAATTTGTTTTTAATTTTGTTTTCAGTTTGATTTATATCGCTTATTTTTAAAAGGATATCACCATGCGTAATTTTGATTTTGCCCCTTTATATCGTTCAGCTATTGGCTTTGATCGTCTGGCACAGTTGTTTGATGATGCACAACGCAACGATACCGCGACTAGCTATCCACCATACAATATTGAATTAATTGCTGAAGATAAATACAGCATCACGATGGCGATCGCCGGATTTGATCGTAGTGAAATCGACATCGAAAGCGAACGTGATACATTAAAAGTTGTCGGTCGCAAACAAAAGGATGAAACCGCAAAAAATTATCTGCATCGTGGTATTGCCTCACGTGATTTTGAACACCGTTTCCGTTTAGCTGATCATGTAAAAGTCATTGGTGCAAGTATGAATAACGGCTTGCTCAAGATCGAATTGGTACGAGAAGTTCCTGAAGCCTACAAACCACGACGTATCTTGATTGATGGTGATAACCTGCAATTGGTTCAGACGCAGGCAGCCTGACCTGATTAAAAAAGACATGGCATCTCCCCGGCCATGTCTTTTCTTTTTTTATAATTAACCTGATAGGTACCGAGTTACTTTGACCTGCCTGTTGGAATGGCATCCACATCGCCTGCGTTACATTTTATAAGACGTAATCACGGCATCACACCCCAGTTTCTGTCGATTTACGCTCCCTCGCTTCACCATTCTTATTTTCGTATTGCTGCAAAAAAGTTGCCTGACATTCGTGTTGAATTAGGTTACCTTCTTGTTGTGCGTATTTGCAATACGACAAAAATGGTTCTTTTTTTATCTTTAAATAAATATTTCTAGAAAAAAATATTCTTATGGTCGCAATCTCGTTACTATATTGAAATGTATTATTTAATAGTCTATTTTTGTCTGTTTTTTTTCTAAAAATTAAATGTAAGTTGATATTTTCAACGAGAACTTTGTGAAATACTGTTAACTGTGTTTTCTCTGAGTTATTATGGAATTTGTGTTGATGCAATAGATTGGGATGCAATCGTGGTCAATACTGAACACAAACACAAATTTTATTCTGTTGTAAATCCTTCAGACAAGAGTAGTTCTTGCATTATTCATCAAGAGAGGGTGTCGTATGTCCAAGACCGTCATGGTGGTAGATGATTCAGCTTCAGTGCGGCAAGTCGTCGGATTGGCCCTCAAAGGTGCGGGGTATACCGTTATTGAGGGGTGTGATGGTGTTGATGCACTGTCGAAACTTAAGGGACAAAAGGTGCATCTGATTATTTCGGACGTCAATATGCCGAATATGGATGGTATTAGCTTCGTACAGGAAGTCAAAAAATTACCCGCCTATAAATTTACGCCAATCATCATGCTGACGACAGAATCGCAAGAGGGAAAGAAATTGCAAGGACAAGCAGCGGGCGCAAGAGCTTGGGTAGTGAAACCCTTCCAGCCGGCGCAAATGTTGGCGGCAGTCTCTAAACTCATTTTGCCTTGAGACGAGGTGCAGAATGAAAACTCAAGCGATTGAAGGCGAGTTAACGATCTACACCGCAGCAATCGAAAAGCAAAGCCTGCTCAATTTTCTTGATACTGATATCGAGCTTGAATTAAACCTGTCACAGGTCACAGAGATGGACACGGCAGGACTACAAGTGCTGATTCTGTTAAAAAATGAAGCACGTCGTCGTGGTAAGACGTTGCGTTATGTCATGCACAGCAAACCTGTATTAGAAATCTTAGAAATGGCTAATGTGACCGCTAGTTTTGGCGACCAGGTCGTCCTGACCTGATTTTATTGTATTAGTCTGCGCATTCGTCGTTTTTAACTCCACACTCTGTACACTGACCCAATAATCAGATGTATCGTAGTGAGTAAAGAAGCACAGCACTCCATAGCCATGTAAAGCGGAGGATTGAATGAGTTTCGATAGTGAAATGAAAGCCGCAATGGAGACGTTTATCGTCGAAAGTCGCGACTTGTTGCAGGATATGGAAGATTTATTGCTCGGCTTGGAGCATAGCGACGACAGTGTCGACGCGATCAATGCGATCTTCCGCGCTGCACACACCATCAAAGGTTCTTCTGGATTGTTTGGACTTGATCATGTGGTGAACTTTACACACGTATTAGAAAGTGTGTTGGACAAAGTTCGCGATGGCGAAATTCCTATTTCATCAAAATTAGTAGCGGTACTGCTGCCATGCCGTGACCACTTGAGTTTATTGATTGATCGTATTGCGGTTGGTGATACGACGGCTCCTCCTGAATTGATTGCGGCGGGTGCAGAACTGCATGTGCAGTTGGGATATTTTCTTGATCACAAGCAAAGCGGAGACGCTAGTCGTGTAGTCCAGCGTGAACATCAGGATGCAACGCAAACCAGTCGCACTGAAGGCAGTATGGTGGATGCAGGGAACTGGTATCTTTCACTTCGCTTCGGACCTGATTGCCTGCGCAATGGTATGGACCCACTGTCTTTCATTGGCTACCTCAATACGCTTGGCGATGTCGTCCATATTGTCACTATCACGAAAGACTTACCCGAAGCCGATTTGATGGATGCAGAGACTTGCTATCTCGGATTTGAGGTCGTACTGCGCAGTAATGCGACCAAAGAGGCTATCGAGAGTGTCTTTGAGTTCGTAAATGAAGATAGTGTGATTCGTATCCTCCCGCCAAACAGCAAAATTGATGAGTACATCGACATCATTCATTCGCTGCCAGACGATGTAGAGCTGCTTGGTGAAATATTGATCAAAAGTGGCGTATTGACAAAAAATGAACTTGAAAGTTGCCTGCAATTACAAAAGGATAAACACGACTATCCTTCGTCAAATTTTAGCTCAGAACAGCTTCCTATCGGAGAAATACTCGTTAAGCAGGAAATGCTGCAAAAGCCGGTTCTCACCGCAGCACTCAATAAACAGCAACAGGTCAAAGACTCCAAGGCACGCGAACGGCAAAGTATCCGTGTCGATGCAGATCGACTGGATAAATTAATTGATCTGGTTGGAGAGTTAGTGATTGCCGGTGCCGGAGCTAATTTACGTGCGAGCAAAGTTGCTGATATGGCGTTGCTGGAGTCGACCAGTGAAGTCATGCGATTAGTCGAAGAAGTTCGAGATAGTGCCTTGCAATTACGTATGGTGCCGATCGGAACAACTTTTAGTCGCTTTCAACGTGTCGTTCGCGATGTCAGTATGGAGCTAGGCAAAGACATCGTTCTGGAAATTGCTGGCGGTGATACTGAGGTGGATAAATCAGTTGTCGAAAAAATCGGTGACCCATTGATGCATCTGGTCCGAAATTCGATGGATCATGGTATTGAGGCATCAGCCGTGCGCTTGGCGCGGGGCAAGCCAGCACAGGGAGTGTTACGTCTTAACGCTTATCACGAATCTGGCAGTATCATCATTGAGGTAAACGATGACGGTGGCGGCTTAAATAAAGACAAAATCATGGCCAAGGCGATCGAACGCGGTCTGATTACGCCAAACACGGTCCTGAGTGATAAAGATATCTATGCACTGATTTTTGAGCCTGGCTTTTCAACTGCCGATCAGGTATCAAACTTGTCCGGTCGTGGCGTTGGCATGGATGTGGTTAAGCGTAATGTCACTTCATTGCGCGGAAGTATTGATATCGATAGTGAAATGGGCGTCGGAGCCACGATCAGGATTAGATTGCCGCTCACGCTGGCCATTATTGATGGATTCTTGGTTGGTGTTGGTTCTTCCTCTTTTGTTGTGCCACTTGATCATGTCATTGAATGTGTTGAGCTACCAAAAGAGAGCGAAGACAATGATTATATGGATCTGCGTGGTGAAGTATTACCTTTTATCCGCCTGAGAAGTTTTTTTGAAATTGAAGGCGAATTACCACGTCGTCAAAATGTGGTTGTCGTCGGCTATGGTGAAAATAAAACAGGCTTAATTGTCGATCGTTTGATGGGAGAATTCCAGACGGTCATCAAACCTTTAGGACGAATATTTAATCACGTCAAAGGTATTGGTGGTTCGACCATCTTAGGTAGCGGCGAAGTGGCACTCATACTGAGTATCCCCGCCATGACGCAACTGTATTCAGCACAAGAACAAAGAAAGCATCTGAGTATGAGTAGACCTGTGATTGGCAACAAAAAGCTTACTGAGAAATTTTGATTAACAACTTCTGTTCATAGTACAAGCTATAACATACAGAAAGGAAGCACTAATGAAATCGCTTTTGGAATCATTGAAAATGTGGCAAAAATTTGCCCTGGTTGGTTTGTTCGTGATTGCCCTATTTGGATTGCCGTTTGTGTTATATCTGAATGCGGCAAACCAGGAAGTGCACGATTCCGAATTTGAAAAAAGCGGAGCACATATTCTAGTGCCAGTAACAAAAATACTGCAATTAGTGCAAAGACATAGCGTGCAGAATCAGGCATTTATTCTTGGCGATAAAAATTCCCGGAGCTTGAGGGATGCCACAGCGCAGGAGTTAAATACAGAATTAGACACCACGCTTGCATTAAGTAAGCAGAGCCCAGAACTCAAACTTGATGAGAAAATTAGTCAAATTAAGCAAATCTGGATGAGTTTGGTGAGTGAGCAGGAAGGAATGTCTTCAGAGCAAAATCGGGCGTCGCATAAAAATCTGATTAATCGGTTATTTGAACTCATTGAGCTCGCTGCCGATAATGGGAACTTGTTGCTCAGTCCTGATCCAGGAACTTTTTATCTTGCGACAATGAGTAGCGATAATGTTATCCGCTTGACTGAGCAATTCCGAGTTTCCCGTGCTCTGGGTATCGATGCATTAAGTAATAAAACTTTAGCTGATGCTGATCGTGGCAGTCTCGCTGCTAATAACGCTGTCATTACCGATCATGTTAATAAGAACGAAAAAATATATGCAAAACTGATCGCTGTTAGTCCAGCCTATAAAGACGCCATGGGCGTCAAGATGGACGAACAAAATAAGCGGAGCAAGGAAGCGATTCACTTAATTACCGAAAAGCTGTTGGGAAGTAATAAATTTGATACAGAAGTACTTGACTATGCCCAACGGATCACGGCCATCATTGATGGAACCCATGATTTAGAACAAGTAGCGTTAAAAGAGTTAGTCAAACGTACTGAAGAACGCAACAAAGAACTGAAGACAAAGCGCCTAGAAACGGTCGGTGCTTGCCTTATTATGCTTCTCATTGTGGTGCTGTTAGCGTGGTTTATGATCAAGATGGTGATTCGTCAAATTGGTCAAGAACCGACAGATGTCGTTGAGTACGCTAATCGTGTTGCTTCTGGAGATTTTGCTACATCCCTTGAATTGCGTGATAACGATATTTCTAGTATCGCCGCCAATTTGTCAGCGATGGTAGGCAATATTCGTGCGCGCATCGAAGAAAGCGAGCAAGTCGCAAAAGAAACACTGCGAATTAAAATTGCTTTGGACAATGTTGCTACGAATGTGATGATTGCGGATAACGATAGAAATATCATTTACTGCAATAAATCGATCGTTGAGATGTTAAGTACAGCAGAGTCCGATATCAAAAAAGCGTTGCCGACTTTTTCTGTTGCTCATTTAATGGGATCAAATATCGATCAGTTCCATAAAAATCCAGCCCATCAAAAACAGCTCCTGTCGACATTCACTTCAAATCATCACGCACAGATCAATGTCGGCACTCGTATCTTCACGTTATCCGCTAACCCGGTCATTAATGAGACCGGTGAGCGACTTGGAAGCGTTGTTGAATGGGCGGATATTACTGCACAGTTGGCCGCACAACGCGCGACAGAACAACTGGCTGCAGAAAACTTGCGTATTAAAATTGCGCTCGATAACTGTGCCACGAACGTCATGATTGCCGATCCGGATCGCAATATCATTTACATGAACAAATCCATCGTTGACATGATGTCGAATGCTGAGGCCGATATCCGTAAAGTGATGCCGAACTTTAATGTCTCAAAATTGATGGGTTCGACGATTGATCAGTTCCACAAAAACCCAGCACATCAAAAAGCGATGTTAGCCAGCTTCACCAGCAACCATAAAGCAGAGATCGTGGTCGGTACCCGAACCTTTGCCTTGTCTGCAAATCCTGTCATGAGCGATCACGGCGAGCGTCTGGGTAGTGTTGTTGAATGGTTGGATCGTACTGCCGAAGTCGCTATTGAACGAGAAGTAAGTAATATCGTTGAGCAAGCAGTCGCAGGTAACTTTACGACCCGCATTGTTGAAGACGGTAAATCCGGCTTCTTCGGTAAGCTCAGTGCCGATGTTAACCGTCTGATGAGAACCAGTGATGAAGGCTTGAACGAAGTATTACGTGTTTTGGCAGCGATTGCAAAAGGTGATTTAACGCAGACGATTGACCGTGATTACGAAGGTACCTTTGGCGCATTGAAAGCGGCAAGTAATGAAACCGTTGAACGTTTATCGCAAATTGTGACGGATGTGATTAACGCTACCGATGCTTTATCCAATGCGTCTGAGCAGGTCAGCGCCACCTCTCAAGCCTTGTCGCAGGCAGCCAGTGAGCAAGCGGCCAGTGTCGAAGAAACTAGTGCCAGTATCGAGCAAATGGCAGCCGGTATTAATCAAAATGCTGAAAATGCCAAAGTCACTGATGGCATTGCTGGCAAAGCCGCTAAAGAAGCCAACGAGGGTGGTGTTGCCGTTAAACACACCGTCACTGCGATGAAAGAGATCGCTTCTAGAATCGGCATTATTGATGACATCGCTTACCAGACGAATATGCTGGCATTGAACGCGGCGATTGAAGCTGCCCGTGCGGGAGAGCACGGCAAAGGATTTGCTGTCGTCGCCGCCGAGGTCAGAAAACTTGCTGAACGTAGTCAGGTGGCAGCAAAAGAAATCGGTGACTTGGCGGGTGGTAGTGTCAAGACGGCAGAACGTGCTGGTGAACTGATTGACGAAATTGTTCCAGGTATTGGCCGGACTTCGGATTTGGTGCAGGAAATTGCTGCTGCATCGCAAGAGCAATCTGCCGGTGTTTCACAAATCAACACCGCGATGAACCAGATGAATCAGATTACGCAACAAAATGCATCTTCGTCCGAAGAGTTAGCGGCTACATCAGAAGAAATGACTAGCCAGGCGGAGCAATTAAAAGATTTGGTTGCTTTCTTTAAAATTTCACAAGAAAGCAATTATGCACATACGGCAGAAGTGAAATCAAACCGATCTGTATCTAGTACAAGTAAGCGCGGCCGTATGGTCTCGTCGAGTGGTATTGATGAAGCTAAGTTTGAACGCTTCTAGGAGCATAATATGGGAGCTATTATCGATGCAAAAAAGCATTCAACAACCGTCCACGGTACGGAGGCAAAGAGTTCAAGTCGTAGCTCGCAATACCTTACTTTTGTTTTAGGTGGTGAGATATATGCCCTCGAAATTCTTCATATTAAAGAAATCATTCAATATGGAGAATTAACCGAGGTACCGATGATGCCTAGTTTTATCCGAGGTGTCATTAATTTGCGCGGTAAAGTTGTTCCGGTCGTCGATATGACTGCCCGTTTTGGGCGTGGTGTGACCAGTGTCGCCCGCCGTACCAGTATTGTTATCATTGAACTAGTGCAAGAAGCAGAGAGCGAATCTGAGGCGCAAAGTATTGGTGTGATGGTTGATGCGGTGAATGAAGTCGTTGATATCGCTGATAGCGACGTCGAACCACCTCCGGTCTTTGGTGGCAAGATTCGGGCTGACTTTATCAGCGGTATGGCGAAGCGGAATGGCCGATTTATTATTGTTCTTAACTTGGCACAGGTGCTGTCTATCGAAGAAATGGTGGCATTAAGTAGCTCCATGCTCGAGGGCGTTGACGTAAGCGCAGAGACAAATCCAGAGATGGATGGGAATGCGGAGTCGGAGCATGACCGCTAACGCTTTAATTCCTAGAGTGGTTGCGTCACTGAAAAAAAATGAGTTTGAATGGATTTCCCGATTTTTGTATGAACGGACCGGGATTTCTCTCAGTGATGGTAAGCAGGCAATGGTTATGGGACGTCTCGATAAGCGTTTGCGTAAGCGAGGTTTGAATAATTATAGTGATTATTTTAATTTGCTTGGAAAGCCAGGGTACGAAGATGAGACGACGGTGGCAATTGATTTGTTGACCACCAACGAAACGTATTTTTTTCGGGAGCCCAAGCATTTTGAATTTTTAAAAACAGTTGTTTATCCACAGCATGATAAACAACATAAATTCCGGATCTGGAGTGCGGCAAGTTCGAGTGGTGAAGAGGCCTATACGATCGCGATGACATTGGCTGAGTACTTCTGGGAAGATGGCTGGGAGATATTAGGAACGGATATTTCAACGCAGGTATTGGAGAGAGCTGTTCGGGCTTTGTACCCGATGGCAGCAGCAGAAAAAATTCCTACCTCTCTGTTAAAAAAGTATTGCCTCAAAGGCCGTGATGAATTCGAAGATTTTTTTCTGATTGATCAAGTGTTGCGTTCGAAAGTCAGATTTCAGTCGTTAAATTTGATTGAACCGTTACCAGAGATTGGTGTATTAGACGTGATCTTTTTGCGCAACGTCATGATCTATTTTGATCTCGAAACAAAACGTAAGCTGGTGCAAAGAATGATCGAAAAATTACGTCCGGGTGGCTATTTTTTTATTAGCCACTCCGAGACTTTAAATGGCTTAAATAGCAGTCTTAAGATGGTCAGTCCTTCGATTTATCAGCGCGTAGCCTAAACATTGTTTTATTGAAGCGAAAGTTATTTTCGAGGTTATTTGATGTTATTTTCGATATCCTCAGGCATTGTTTAATTTCAGTTGCGACTTGCATGTAACGTAGTTCGTTAAGATTATTTTCACCGACTAGTGACTGTGTTTTGCTGTAAAACACAAGGTTGTCGTTGATGAGCGCGACGCCCGACTTTTTCAAGGAAAGTGATCTGTTGGTATGGAAGCGCCCCCTTTTTATATCGATATTTTTTTGCAGCCCGGAGATTTTTATTTTGGTGACTGCGATACCCGTATCCGTACCATACTTGGTTCGTGTGTTGCGATTACGTTATGGCACCCAATATTGCGGATAGGGGGAATGTGTCACTATATGCTGCCGAAAAATAATCGTCGGGAACAGCATGTCCATCTGGATGGTCGTTATGCAGAAGATGCAGTGCAATTGTTTCTGAAAGAAATCAAAAAATCCCGTACCCATCCGCGTGATTTTGAAGTCAAGATGTTTGGTGGCGGAAATCAGTTCCCGTCACAACATGTCGGTGAAATGACCGTCTCTGACAAAAATATTGAGCTAGGTCGTCATTTATTGTCTCAGTATGGGTTTGAGGTCCGTCGTGAGCATATGGGTGGAGTAGGGCATCGCAACATCATGTTTGATTTATGGTCAGGTGACGTCTGGGTCAAACATGTTGAGAAAGTGATTTTACCGTGAGTACGAAAATAAAAGTCATGCTTGTGGATGACTCGGCTGTTGTGCGTCAGGTGTTGACCGCTTTGCTGGGGCGTGATCCTGATATTGAAGTCATTGCTGTAGCCCCTGATCCCATTTTTGCAATGGACAAGATGAATCAGCGCTGGCCAGACGTCGTGGTACTTGATGTCGAAATGCCTCGTATGGATGGGATCACCTTTCTTAAAAAGTTGATGTCGGTCAGACCTACGCCAGTCGTTATTTGTTCCACGCTTACTGAAAAGGGGGCTGCGACCTCCGTGCAGGCGTTGGCTGCAGGTGCGGTCAGTATCGTTACTAAGCCCAAAGCAGGATTAAAGAGTTTTCTTGAGCAAGATACAGGTGACATTGTCCAAGCTGTCAAAGCTGCTGCCCTAGTTGATATGCGGCGCGTGAAAGCCATGACAATGACGATGCTCAACCCTACTGCCAAATTGACGATCAGCGAGGCCATTCCTGCCTTTGAGGCCAGAACCGGTGCAGCGATGTCAGTGACGACCAATAAGATTGTGGCAATCGGTACCTCGACTGGTGGCACGCAGGCACTCGAGCTGGTATTAAAGGACCTCAGCCGTACATCTCCTGGTATCGTTATCGTGCAGCATATGCCTGAAAAATTCACCGCTGCGTTTGCTGACCGCCTCAATAAAATTAGTCATATCGAAGTTCTTGAAGCAAAAAATGGAGATCGTCTGATCAACGGTCGGGCGTTGATTGCGCCGGGCGGACGCCACATGCAGGTCAAACGTAGTGGTGCGCAGTATTATGTTGAAATTTTTGATGCGCCGCCTGTCAATCGCCACCGTCCTTCGGTCGATGTGTTGTTTCGCTCAGTGGCGAAGTGTGCTGGGTCTAATGCCCTTGGCGTTATCATGACAGGGATGGGTGACGATGGTGCCATTGGCATGAAAGAAATGCATGATGCCGGCGCAGAAACGCTTGCACAGGACGAGAAAACTTGCATCGTTTATGGGATGCCGAAAGAAGCTGTGAAATTAGGGGCGGTTGATACGATTCTGCCCCTCAAAGAGATTGCAGGGATGATTGAGGCTTATGGACGGAAAAATATCTGACCGACAGCCTCAACATAATCCCGATCAGCGAATAATCGTACTCAGGCCCACATCTCGGATATCTTTCGTGCCAGTCAGTGCCATACTGACATCGAGTTCTTTTTGCAGAATTTCCAGCATTTTGGTGACACCCTCTTCACCCATTGCGCCCAAGCCATACAAGAAGGCACGGCCCACCATACTGCCTTTAGCGCCGAGCGCGGTCGCTTTCAGAATATCCTGCCCTGTGCGGATGCCGCCATCAAACCAGACTTCCGTGAGATGACCGACCGCGTCGACAATCCTTGGTAATGCCTCGATAGAGGACATGGCACCATCAAGCTGACGACCACCATGATTACTGACCACGATCGCATCTGCCCCGGCAGCGACGGCCAGCTTCGCGTCTTCTACATCCAAGATACCTTTGAGAATCAGCTTGCCACCCCATTCTTTTTTGATCCATGCCACGTCATCCCAGTTCAGGGTTGGGTCAAACTGACTGGCGGTCCACTGGCTCAGCGTCAGAATACCGTCGCCACCTTTGACATGGCCGACCAAATTACCGAATGTCTTGCGTCCTGTTAACGCACGCAATGCCCAGGCGGGTTTTGTCGCCAGATCAATGATATTGGCCAGTGTCAATTTTGGTGGTACGGACATGCCGTTTTTTAAGTCTTTATGGCGTTGTCCTAAAATCTGCAAGTCCAGCGTCAGCACTAATGCCGAGCATTTGGCTGTTTTGGCGCGCTGAATCATTTCTTTGACAAAGCCGCGGTCACGCATGACGTATAACTGGAACCAGAATGGTTTGGTCGTGACGCTGGCAACATCTTCAATCGAGCAAATGCTCATGGTCGATAACGTGAATGGCACGCCAAATTTTTCAGCGGCGATCGCGCCCAGCATTTCACCATTTGCCCATTGCATTCCTGTTAGGCCTGTCGGTGCAATGGCGACCGGCATGGTGACTTCCTGACCCACCATCGTTGTACGGGTAGAGCGATTTTCGACGTTGATTGCAACCCGTTGACGCAGACGGATTGCCGCCAGATCACTGGTATTTGCCTTATACGTGCTTTCGGTATAAGAACCACTATCAGCGTAGTCATAAAACGCTTTAGGGACGCGCTTTTTGGCAAGCAAACGCAAATCTTCTACACAAGTTATTACAGGCATGGTGACACTCCGGACGGAAATTTAATATTCAAAAGTGTAGGGGATATTCGCCCATTGATGGGGGAAAACGTTTCAGTCTTTGCGTGAAGTTTTTTCAGCTAAATTATTCTTTGTAGGATAGATTGACTTCATGCTTCTAAAAAATGTTCAGAGATGAAGCTTCTTAACCACAGATTGCCTGCATCCTGATGATAGCGACGATGCCAGAATACATTTGTTTGCAAAGTAGGTAAGCGCAATGGTGGCTTGGCATAGCTCAAACCAAACGGCGCGGCGGCACGTTCTGCCAGCTTTTGCGGTACGGTCACCAGCAAATCACAGGTGCTGATAATATAAGGAACAGCGACAAAATGCGGTACTTTAAAGTGGGTGGATGCCACTACACCTGCTTTTTCTAGTGCCTGATTAATTTTGATATAGGGCTGCTCTTGTGAGGAAACAATCAGATGTTGCGCTGCAAGAAAATCTTTTAGATCGATGTCAGTGCCTGCCAAGGGATGATCATGGCGAAACATACACGCGTAATGTTGTTTAAAGAGCCGCCGCTGGTACCACGCCTCAGAGAGATCATCAAACGCCCCAATCGCAAGATCGACGCGGCCTGATTCCATTTCAGTTTTCAGATCAATACTACTCGCTCGTACGGTCGTCAGATGAATGTTGGGCGCATACGTATGTAATTTTGCAGCGAGTAAAGGCATGAAATACACCTCACCGACATCCGTCATTGCTATCGTGAATTGTCGCGGGCTGGTGCTGGCGTCAAAGTCTTCTTGTGGATTCAACGCTAGTGTGATGTGCCTGAGCGCCACCGTGACCGAATCGGCGAATTGCTCTGCCCGTGGGGTTGGCTGCATACCGCTTGCAGTACGAACAAATAACTCATCGCCCACCGTACGACGTAAGCGGGCGAGGGCATTGCTGACGGCAGGTTGTGATAAACCAAGCTGACGCGCAACGGCAGAAATTTGTCGTTCCTGAAAGACGCGCTGAAATATCACCAGCAGGTTCAGGTCAATATCTTTGGCTTCTAGCATTATTGATTTGATGAATGGTCTGTATTTTTGTATTTATATCGTAAAAATCGTCGTCATGCACTACATTCTGAGCTGAGCCTGTCATCTGTCGCTCGCTTTCATAACTTGTTTCGATCTTGTTTCGATCTTGTTCCGATGTTGACGATGACTATGTTGCAATACCTTATTAGGGAGACATCATGAGCACACCATTGAGCACGTCGGCCTCCGGCGATCAGGCACTGGTTTATCAAACTGGTTTCGCCAACGAATACGCCACGGAGGCGTTGCCAGGTGCTTTGCCGCACAACCAGAATTCACCACAAAAGTGTGCCTATGGTTTGTACGCAGAGCAGATTTCTGGCACCGCATTCACTGCACCGCGTCATGCAAACCGCCGTTCTTGGACCTATCGCATTCGCCCAGCCGCGATGCATCAGCCTTTCCGTCAAATCGACAACGGTCAGATGACGAATGATTTTGCCCAGACGCCATCGACACCCAATCAGTTGCGTTGGGATCCACAACCAATGCCAGCGACACCGACCGACTTTATCGAGGGGTGGGTGACTATGGCCGGTAACGGATCGGCCGATGCGCAAACGGGATGTGCGATCAATGTCTATGCGGCAAACAAGGATATGGTGGAGCGTTTTTACTATAACGCGGATGCTGAATTATTGATCATTCCACAGCGAGGTCGTCTGCATTTGCGTACCGAAATGGGTTTGCTGCATATCGAGCCCCAAGAAATCGCAGTGATCCCGCGTGGTATCCGCTTCCAGGTGCAATTACCTGACGGCGAGGCACGCGGCTATGTCTGCGAAAACTTTGGCTGTATGTTGAAATTGCCGGATCTAGGTGTGATCGGTTCGAATGGTCTCGCTAATCCGCGCGATTTCCAGACCCCAGTTGCTTGGTATGAAGACAAAGAAGGTGATTTTGAACTGGTCGCCAAGTTTAGCGGCAATTTGTGGTCTGCCAACATCGGTCACTCACCATTAGATGTTGTCGCATGGCATGGTAATTTTGCGCCGTATAAGTACGACTTGCGCCATTTTAATACGATAGGTTCGATCAGCTACGATCATCCTGATCCATCGATTTTCTTAGTGCTACAGGCACCTAGCGATACGCCAGGGGTTGATACGATTGACTTTGTGATTTTCCCACCACGCTGGCTGGCCGCTGAAAACACCTTCCGCCCACCTTGGTTCCATCGCAATATTGCATCTGAATTCATGGGCTTGATACATGGTCAATACGATGCCAAATCAACCGGCTTCCGTCCTGGTGGTGCCAGCTTGCATAATTGCATGAGTGGACACGGGCCCGATGCGCCGACTTTTGAGAAGGCCAGTAACGCAGATACCAGCACACCGCACAAAGTCGATGATACGATGGCGTTTATGATAGAAACGCGTAACATCATCAAACCTACCCGCGCCGCGATGGAATCTCCGCAATTGCAGGCAGATTATTACCAGTGCTGGCAGGGTATTAAAAAGTATTTTAATCCGGAGCAAAAATAAATGACGGTTCAACTCAACGAAACCCATGATATCAATCTGCGCAGCTGGGTAGCCTCTGCCAACAACGCGGAGACTGATTTCCCTATCCAGAATTTACCGTACGGTATGTTCCGTCGTCAGGGGAGCAATCAGGCGTTTCGTATCGGTATCGCGATTGGTGATCAGATTCTGGATCTGGCGGCAGCGCATGCGGTACATGCATTTGCTGGCTACACTGAATTGCAGGGGGGTCACTTTACTGCGGCCGTGAACGGTCAGACTCTGAACGGCATGATGGCACTCGGTGCACCTGTGTGGTCTGCACTGCGCTTGGCGCTGTCACGCGTGTTGCGTGAAGGCTCTTCGCAACAAGGTACCTTGCAAGCTTGTCTATTAGCGCAAAGTGCTGCTGAATTTGCATTGCCTGCCCACATTGGCGACTACACCGATTTCTACACATCGGTTCACCACGCAACCGCTGTCGGCAAATTATTCCGTCCGGATAATCCATTGCTGCCAAATTACAAGTGGATTCCGATTGGTTATCACGGTCGTGCATCATCGATTGGTGTTTCCGGGCAGCAGTTCCATCGTCCAATTGCACAAACCAAACCGCCAACAGCCGAGACGCCAGTATTTGGTCCTGCGAAACGGATGGACTATGAATTGGAAGTTGGTATCTTTATTGGTCCTGGTAATGCACTCGGTGATGTGATTAACATGGAGAAAGCCGAATCGCACGTGTTCGGTTTGTGTCTGCTAAATGACTGGTCCGCGCGTGATGTACAAGCGTGGGAATATCAACCACTAGGCCCATTCCTTGCAAAAAACTTTGCATCGACGATTTCGCCTTGGGTCGTGACCTTAGAAGCCTTGGCACCGTATCGCCTTGCTTGGACACGTGATGCAGCTGATCCGCAACCGTTGCCGTACCTTGATTCTCCAGCATTACGTGATCATGCAGCATTTGATATCGAGCTCGAAGTCTTGCTGCAAACTGAAAAAATGCGTACAGAAGGCACACCGCCGCACCGTTTGTCGTTGTCGAATTTCCGTCATTCTTACTGGACCGTATCACAACTGGTCACGCACCATACGGTAAATGGTTGCAATCTGAATCCGGGTGATTTGCTGGGTTCTGGAACGCAATCAGGGCCTGCACCAGAAGAAGCGGGTTCGTTGCTGGAGTTGACTGAAGGCGGAAAAAAATCGATCGCTTTGGGCAATGGTGAACAGCGTATCTTTATAGAAGATGGTGACACGATCATCATGCGTGGTTGGGCGCAAAAAGAGGGTGTGGCACGCGTGGGGTTTGGTGAAGTGATGGGGACGTTGTTGCCTGCGCGGAGCTAATCAAGTAGGGCGAGTGCAACCAGCCAAGCCTGTGTTGATACGTGTTTGATTAATTAAATCGTTTGCCTTTCGTGGTGGCAGTCCGAGGTGGCTCGGCGGCCACTTACTTTTCTTTGCTTCGCCAAAGCACAGTAAGCAAAAGAAAGACGATCGCAGACTTTGCCCTTCGGGTGCGGTCACTACGTGTCGGCACAAATTGCTTTGTCTCAAGCGGACAAGGTCAACATCAAAACTTTAAACCTCAAACCTCAAACGTGCGTCAGCGCTTTGTTTTTACACCGCGCTGCTTGGCAGCTCCACAACCCTCAATCCATCAAACTTTGCGCACAAGGCACGCGTTCGAATTCAGCTTGCAACCGGTCCAGAAAGACCCGTGTCCGGGCGGGCATTAAGCGGCGGCCGGGGAATACGGCCCAGACGTTGATGGATGGTAGTTGCCAGTCAGTGAGGATTGGTATCAGTGCGCCGTTTTCTAGGTAAGGGCGGATGAAGGTGTCGGATAGCATTAGAATACCGTCGCCGTTTAACGCCAGCCGGGTCAGTAAGTCAGGAGAGTTCGCGGTCGCGCGTCCTGGGGGAATGCCTTCCCATTGTTCTTCGCTACGAGTCATTTTCCATGGGGCGGGTTCGCCGTTGCGGCCTAACAGGCGCAGGGCGTCATGTTCCATTAGGGCTTCTGGCTCAGTCGGCGTGCCACGTTTTTCCAGATAGGAAGGCGCTGCATACAAGCCAACCTTAAACACCGTTAGCCGTCGTGCTGCGAGTGATGCGTCATCGGGTAAATCACCAATGCGAATGGCAACATCAAAATTCTCACCGATTAGATCTACCCTGCGTGGTGAGAGATCGAGTTCCAGAGAGATGGCCGGATAAGTCTGAATCAACGAAGACAAAAAATCGCTCATTTGCCGGTTGGCGAAGTCCCCCGGCATTGATACACGCAACCGACCTGAAGGTTGCGCCTGGCGGTGATGGGTGAGTGCCAGCGTCGCTTCGACTTCATCTTGTACCTGCTGCGCATGCTGTAGCACGCTTTGGCCGAAATCGGTGATCGTTAATTGCCGGGTAGTCCGTAGCAACAGGCGTTCGCCTAATTGTGTCTCCAAGGCTGAAATGCGGCGTGAAAGGCTGGATTTGGGCATCGCGAGCTGCTAAAGCTCCCTTCTTCGATCACGCGGGCGAATAACAAAAGATCATTAGCTTCGAGTTGCATAGTCTATTTTGCCAAATATGGAACGATGATATCCATTTTATGCTCTTCCGCTTCAAAAATGGAACATATAAAGTACATCCATCGTCATTCTTTATCAGTACTCAGGCATCAGCAAGTGAATCAGTGATGCCGGATTGTTCAACAAACACAGAGGCTACTATGAAAATTTTACACATCAATTCCAGCGTTCGCGCTGCTGCATCTCACTCCAAACATATTACGCAGACCTTGGTGGATGCGCTTCGTACGTCGCACCCTGACGCACAGTTAACCGTCAGAGATCTGGCGCAGAACCCTCATCCGGTGCTCGATGAAACGGCATTGCAGGCCTTGTTCACACCCGCCGACCAACGTACCGCCGAACAACAAGCCCGTGTGGCGCTCGATGATGCCTTGATTGCTGAAATTCAGTCCGCTGATACGGTCGTCCTTGGCGCACCGATGTACAACTTTGGTATCTCCGTCCAGTTAAAAAATTGGGTCGATGCGATTTCGCGGGCTGGTGTGACGTTCCGTTATGGCCAGCATGGACCAGAAGGTCTGTTGACGGGTAAAAAAGTGTATGTCGTGCTGACCCGTGGTGGCATGTATAAAAATACAGCAAATGATAGCCAGATGCCGTATCTGAAAAGCTTCTTTGGCTTTTTAGGGATGACAGATATTCACTTTGTCTACGCAGAAGGCTTGGCAATGGGACCTGACTCTGAAGCGACTGCGTTAGCAGGTGCCACTCAGCAAATCCACGCGTTGTTAGCCGCTTAACTCAGAGAAGGAGCAGACATCAAATGAAAACAAGTGAAAATATTGCAATTCTGGTTGCACGTGTGTTGATGGCATTGATTTTTGTTGCGTCTGGCGCTGGAAAAATTGCTGACTTTTCCGGCACGCTTGGATATATCACCAGCAAAGGCGTACCGTTTCCTGCCATCGCTGCAGTGGCTGCAATCATCGTTGAACTAGGTGGTGGACTGATGTTATTGTTGGGCTGGAAAGCGCGCTGGGCGGCGCTCGCAATGATGGTCTTTACCTTGGCTGCTGGCTTTATTTTTCATGATTTCTGGAACTCAGCTGCAGATGCGGCACAGAATCAGATGATTCATTTTATGAAAAATCTGTCGATGGCTGGTGGCTTATTGTTCGCGGCAGTCCACGGTAGTGGCAAGTTTAGTATTGAACGTGCCTTGAGCAAGGCTGCATAAAACAGAACGACGAAACGATAACATGTTTTAAGTACATAGAAAAACACCTGAGATCGAAACGGTCTCAGGTGTTTTTTATTTATCGCACTTCAACGATATGACGGGATCAGTCTTGATCAATATGCAAAGAAATCACGCCTGTCGTTGGTGTGGAGCATGGTTCATCGTCAAAAGCGATATCACCATCTGCACGCGCCTCACCATCGATTTTCAGGTCGTTGAAATTAAACAGGTCTTTATCCATCAGATGCGATGGCGCAACGGTCGATAAGGCAGAGAAAATATTATCCACACGTCCCGGATATTTCTTATCCCATTCTCGCATCAGACCTTTGATTTGTTTGCGTTGCAGGTTTTCCTGAGAGCCGCATAAATCACAAGGGATGATGGGGAATTTTTTGACTTCCGCATAGCGTTGCGTATCCGCTTCTTTGACGTAAGCCATCGGGCGGATCACGATATGTTTGCCATCATCGGATTGCAATTTAGCAGGCATGCCTTTGAGCTTGCCGCCGAAGAACATATTCAGGAAGAAGGTTTCCAGAATGTCGTCGCGATGATGTCCCAACGCGATTTTGTTGGCGCCTAATTCATCAGCAACACGATACAAAATACCGCGACGCAGACGTGAGCACAGCGAGCAAGTGGTTTTGCCTTCGGGGATCAAACGTTTGACGATACTGTACGTATCCTGATTTTCGATGTGATACGGAATTCCCAGTTTTTCGAGGTACGCTGGTAATATTTCTGCTGGGAAGTTTGGCTGTTTTTGATCGAGATTGACAGCGACGATATCAAAATGAATCGGTGCGCGTTCGCGCAAGGTCATTAGGATATCGAGCAGGGCATAACTGTCCTTGCCGCCGGACAGACAGACCATGACCTTGTCACCGTCTTCAATCATATTGAAATCACCAATCGCCTGACCAACCAGACGGCATAAACGCTTATGCAGTTTATTGTTTTCGTAGGTGATTTTTTCTTGCGATTTGGTTTCCGCGCCGCGCTCTTGCGCGGTGTCGAGGACGATCTCTACCAAAGATTCTTGATTAACTTGCATGATACTTACATTTCATTTTTGATCTGGAACACTTCAACGCCAACACCTTCACAATCCGGGTAGACATCAGGCTTCATGGTGGAGATACACACGGCACGGACGCGTGGGTGTGCGAGCATGAGTTTAGCGACGTCATCGCACAAGGTTTCTTGCAAATGAACGTGACCTTCAGCAACACGCTGAGCGATCGAGCTACGGATAAAATCATAATCGACGACTTCATCGAGCTGATCATCTTTTGGCGTTGACAGCGCCAATGGGATATATAAATCGACGTTGATCAGTACACGTTGTTCGCCTTTTTTCTCGAACTCATGGACACCGATATTGATCGAAATTTCATAGTTACGCAAAAACAAGCGGCGGCAGTCGGTGAGTTGCGGGTGGTGTAGGACGGATAACATAATAGGCTCGATTAATTAATTAAGAGTGTGATTCGGTCGCAGTCGCGACAAACATGACGTCGCGTTGCAAAGGGATGAGGTGCTGGCCGCCATCGACCAGTATCGTGGTACCGGTGATTGCCGGACTGTCAGCCAGAAATAAAACACTACGCGCAATGTCCTCGGGTGAACTGGAGTAACCCAATGGGGTAGCCTGGTGCGCGACACTAAAATCGGCTTCGGTCTGATGACCTGAGACTAGCGTAATTCCTGGTGCAACGCCTACAACCCTGAGTTTGGGCGCTAATGCCTGTGCCAGCATGGTGGTGGCACATTGCAACGCCGCTTTTGACAAGGTGTACGACAAAAAATCCGGATTGAGATTGTACAGCTTTTGGTCTAACAAATTGATCACGCAGGCTTGCTGGCCATCGGGTGTGGCCGCATGTAAGGCTTGCGCCAGAAGCACAGGTGCTGCCAGATTGGCGTGCATGTGCTTATCCAGGTAGGTGTGTGAAAACGTACTGGCTTGGTCTTCTTCAAACAAGGAGGCATTGTTCACCACGCAATGAATCGCACCCATCGCCTTCAGTGCTGAACTGAACAAGGTCTTCGTTGCCTGTTCATTGGCAAGATCAGCCTGAATGGCGACAGCACGTTGCCCCATGGTGCTGATTTCTGTCACCAACGCTGTAGCATCCGCAGCAGAAGTGCCATAATGGACAACGATGTCCCAGCCTTGGCGGGCCATGGTCAGTGCAATATGGCGACCGATACGTTTCGCTGCTCCTGTAATAAGAGCAACTCTGCGGGCAGCCTCTGCCGGCTGGCTTGATGGACTAGGCAATGACTGGTTCATGGAAATTCTTCACTGAGTGTTCGTCGTTTTTTATACAATGCCGGAATGCAAAAATTATCTCTACCTCTGCCGGCTCCCGATGCCCTGGCTGCATCGCAAGCTTTGCAACAAATCATTATTGATGAAATTCACCAGCAACAAGGCTGGATTTCCTTTTCGCGTTACATGGAACTGGCCCTGTATGCGCCGGACCTGGGCTACTACAGTGGCGGCGCCACAAAATTAGGCAAGGACGGCGATTTTACAACGGCGCCGGAAATGTCGCCGCTGTTCGGCGCTACTTTAGCGAATTTAGCAGCCAGTTTATTCACTCAGACTTCAGCCCAGGTGATGGAGTTCGGTGCCGGTACTGGCAAACTGGCACGGGACTTCTTAACGGAATGTCAATTTTCAGGAATCACGATAGACCGCTATTTTATCGTGGAATTGTCCGGCGAACTGCGTGCGCGTCAGGAAGATTTACTCAAAGACTTTCCACAAGTCATTTGGTTGCAAGAAATGCCAGCTTCTTTCTCTGGGCTCGTGATTGGTAACGAAGTGCTTGACGCCATGCCGGTTGATCTGGTCATGAAGACGGAACAAGGGTGGCGCGAACTGGGTGTCGCAGTATCGCATGCAGAAACGCTCGATGAAAGCGATACAGCATTGCCGCGCCTCGTGTATCGGGAGCAGCCTTGCGATCAGGATAAGCTGGCGCAGATCCCAGGATTGGAGGAGCTGCCGCAGGCTTATATGACGGAAGTCCATGCGGTGTCGACTGGCTTTATGCATAGTCTGGCACGTATGTTGAAAGCGGGACAACAAGAGAGCGGGCGTGGCAGCGCAGCAATCCTCATTGATTACGGTTTTCCGGCGGGAGAGTATTATCATTCGCAACGCAACGAAGGCACGTTGATGTGCCATTACCGACATCATTCGCATCCTGATCCCTTTTACTTGCCAGGCTTGCAAGATATAACTGCACACGTTGATTTTACAGCGATGGCGAAAGCTGCCCTCGATGAGGGGTTAGATTTATTAAGTTATACCAGCCAGGCTGCCTTTTTGCTGGAATCTGGCATTGCCAGCTTACTGGGGCGGCAGTCGGCTGAGCAGGTACTGAGTTATCTGCCGCAAGCCAATGCTTTGCAGAAACTGGTGTCCCCAGCCGAAATGGGTGAATTATTTAAAGTATTAGTCGTTGGCAATGGCGTCGATTTGCCTCAAGGACTATTACGCCATGATCGCTGTCATCGCTTGTAGTATCAGCAGATAGACTGGTTTTCTAATTTAATGCGGGAGTACCGGATGATCCGCTGGGTGTTTGTCATTTTTATTATGGTTATCATCATATCGCGCTGGTTGCCGTGGTTGGAAAAATTGGGCTTGGGTCATTTACCTGGCGACTTACGTTTTCGCTTTGGTGGACGTCACTATTCTTTTCCATTTGCCTCCACGATTCTGTTGTCAGTGATCGCATTATTATTGGGCCGTTTTTTTAAGTAGCCACGAAAACTGCACGCAACATACAAAAATATCTGCGTCATCTTATTATTTCCCAGAAACATTAAAGTTTCTGCGCTATTTGGCCGACACTTTAATATAATGGACTAGATCAAGACGGGCTATTTCATGGCAAGAAAAGCCGCACCCCCAGAACTTGAGGCAACTGGGGTTAATAAAAAATCACGCTAAAGGGTGAAATGAGCGAACTCAGCGACATCAGGGCATTGCTCATTGAACCGCATCAAGGGATGCGGGTCAGTTTGCACAACATGCTGAATTTATGCGGCATTACAAAAATCGAACATGCGTTGACCGCTGGCACTGCCGTGCGCACTATCCAGGCCAAAGTGTTCGATCTGGTTCTTTGTGAGTACGATCTTGGCGTCGGTCAGGACGGCCAACAGTTGCTGGAAGACGTGCGGCATCACAAATTAACCCCGCTCTCGACTATTTTTATCATGGTGACAGCAGAACGTGCCTATGCCAAAGTGGTCAGCGCTGCTGAACTCGCCCCTTCCGATTATTTGCTCAAACCGTTTACTGCCGATACGTTACTTGAGCGCGTTATGCGTGCGCTTGAGAAGCGAAAAGCCTTTGTTGACGTTCATCGTTTCATGGAATCAGGGGCGGTAAGCGAAGCAATTGCTGCTAGCCATCATGGCGAGCGTGATTATCCTAAATATGCCGTTGATTTCATGCGTTTACGTGCGGAATTACATGTTGTGCTCGGTGAAGCTACTGAAGCCGAGGCCTTGTACAAGCTCCTCTTCGAGCTCAAAGCAGTAGCCTGGGCGCGTCTGGGATTGGCAAAAACCTTGTTTATGCAAGGTAAATATCAAGAGGCAGAGGCGATATTAAAGAAATTGGTCGCTGAGAATAACAAGTTTATGGATGCCTACGACTGGCTCGCCAAGACCCACGAGATGATCGGCGAGTTACCCGAAGCCAAAGAAGTGCTTGATACGGCTGTCGCTGTCTCGCCCCATGCGGTGCGACGTTTGCGCAATCTCGGACGGATTGCCATGGAGACAGGAGATATTGAGACGGCAGAGACAGTCTTCAAAAAAGTGGTCAGTAAGGCCAAATTTTCTGAATTCCGTGATCCCGAAGACCATCTAAATCTGGTTAATGCGCTGGTAAAAAAAGGAGATACCGACCAAGCGAAAACTGTCATCCGTGACATGGAAAAAAACATGAGCGGGCTGAAAAAAACCGAGGCTTGTCGGGCGATCTCCAGTGCTATGGTACATGCAAAGACGGGTGATTCGCGCCTCGATAGCGAGCTTGACGCGGCGGTGGTTGCCACGCGCGAAGACGTTGGTTTGTCAACAAACGCGAAACTGGGGCTGGCTAAAACCTGTCTGGAAAACGATAAAGAAGGTGCAGCTTCTGAAATCGTACTTGGGGTCATGAAAAATGCCAGCAATCAACGCATGATTTCTAAGGCTGTGGGTATTTTCGAAAGTGCCGGTAAAGGCATGTTAGGTAAAGAATTAGCACAGCGTAGCCAGCGGGAAGTGATGGATTTGGTGGCGCTTGGGGTGCAAAAAGCAAAACAAGGCGATTTCCGTGGTTCTGTTGATTTGATGACGGCTGCCGCCCATAAATCACCGGATAACCCGCAGGTCGTCTTGAACGCTGCGTTGGCTGCCTTGAAATGCCTCGAGAACATGGGATGGGACAGTGCTATTGGTGAACAGGCAAAGGATCTGATTGAGGCTGGACGTCGACTTGATCCAATGAATCCACGTCTGAAAGCGATTCGTGGCTTGTATGATGAATTGCAAAAGAAATATGGAATGAGCGTCAACCGAATGGCGAAGACCTGAGTCATCGTTGTTCAGAAGAAAATCATTGCTTGATCCATGTCAGATAAAGTGAAATAAAATCAGAGTACCAGCAAGCACACTAGCTTGCTGGTAGATTATGGAGAGCTTACTCTCCCGAAATTGGTCGCGACCGCTATTGCACAACTTATGGCACAGACAGAAACAATCAACACATCTTCGATGTTGCCAGGCTCTCAGCGTGAGCGTCTTCTCCGGAAAATTAATGAAGAATCTGAGCTCCCAAGTTTAGGCGTGGCGATCGCAAAGGTAATTCAAATCACCTCTTCAGGTGAAGATTCGGTTGCGCAACTCGCACATTATGTCCTTTCCGATGTCGGTTTGACGCAAAAAATCCTTCGTTTATCTAATACAGTTCAATATCGCACCAATTCTGGCGGAGCTGTGACGACGGTGTCGCGCTCGATTTTTTTACTTGGGTTCAACACAGTTAAAACCAGTGCGATGGCAATGCTGTTAGTTGATCGTTTCAAAGATAAGGCACAGGCAGTTAATGTTCGTAAAGAGCTAGTGCGTTCACTGTGCGCCAGTATTATTGGGAGAGAAATAGCCAATCGCGGTCGATTTCCAGATGGGGAGGAGGCGGCTGTCGCCGCGTTATTCAAAAATATCGGAAGAGTACTCGTTGCGTCTTTCGATCATTCGCTGTATCTGCACATTCAACAACTCATCGATGCTGGCGAAGTACTGCCAAGTGATGCCGTACAGGTCCTGTTGGGGTGTAGTTTTGAGCGCTTTGGTGAAATGGCATTGCAAGAATGGAAAATTCCTGAAGCCATCATTCAGTCCCTTGGCCCCTTACCAAAGGGGGAATTAAGGAGGGCGACGCATCGAAACGACTGGTTGAAGCAGGTCGCGAGCTTTAGCGATTCATTAGCTGAAATCATGATCATGGGACGGCACGATGTGCCAGGCTATGCAGAGACCTTGCTGAATCGGTTCGGTAAAGTGTTAGAAATGGAACCAAAGGCACTTGAGTTGATGCTAGAAAAAGTCGAGGCAGAAACAAGAGAATTGGCAAAAAGTCTCAATATCAGCTTACCAGATGGTTTTGAAGAGGCAGAAGAAGCCAGCAATGGACAAGAAGTCCCTATTGAGTTCGTTTTAAAAACCGAAGAACTTGTTAGTCCTGATCAGTCAGCTAGATACCCAAGCGGCAAACCCTACAACGCCCGTGATTTATTGCTGGCTGGGATTCAGGACGTAACTCACATGTTGTCTTCGGATGACTTTCATCTCAACGATCTCATTTTGCTGGTACTCGAAACCTTGTACACAAGTATGGGTTTTCGGTTTGCCACAGTTTGCCTGCGAGATATGAAAGCTGGGTATTATGTGTCGCGGGTGGCTGTAGGCGAAAAGTATGTGGAGCGTCAAAAAGGATTTCGCTTCCCGATCAAACCAGAGGCGGATTTATTTCATCTGGCGATAGGGAACAACGTTGACGTGATGATTGAGAATTCGAATTTGCCTAAAATTCGTAATTTACTACCACCATGGCATCAGACACTCTTGCCCGATGCACGTAGTTTTATTGTTCTTCCGTTAGTCATTCAGAAAAAGATGCTGGGCTTCATTTATGCTGATAGAACTGTGCCAGCAGAAGAGGGCGTACCCGCAGATGAAACGGCGTTGATCAAAACTCTGAAAAGTCAGTTATTGGCGGCGATGATGCGCGGGTAACTCTCTCTGTCAAAGAGGTTGTCAAAGAAATGAAACCAACATAATCACCAGCAGCGTTAGCGTCTGGTCGATCTATGCAGATTTACGGAGAAATAAAGATCAACAAAAAAGGAGCATTTTTGCTCCTTTTTTGTTGAACGTTTTTTTGAATCCAGCGTGGTTTGATTAGTGACGATCCCAGTGACCCTCATGGAATCGCCAGCCGCCGTTGAAGTGTTCCCAGCGATGTGGAACCCAGACATAACCCTGGCGTGGCGCTTCCCAGTGGCCTGGGTGCCAAACGTGACGTCCACTTTCCCAGTACCAAGCACCTTCGGTCCAGAAATGACCGTAAATAGGTGGCTGTCCGATGACTTCAACTTGTGGCGGTGGCGGCGCGACGGTCACCACTGCTGGCGCATAATATTGGTGGCGCGGTGCCTCAACGACGCAGCCACTCAACAATATCACTGCTGCTGCACTAGCTAATACAAAGGTAATGCGTTTCATAGGTTCTCCAGAAATACCATCGTGGTATTTGTTAGATTCGATTGATCAGCGATGCCATAACAGCATGACGAGTCGGGCGTGCTATCAATTTTTTGATGAACATACTATCCGGACATCTTCTCATCGGTCAGCGGTAAAGCTTGTGTACTCAAGGCGCACAAGATGGCCGTGATACGATATGTGGCTTTAACGCACCAGATCCTTGATCGGTGCACCAGTGCGTTAATTTTTTGAGAACCTTGACGATCGTTCAGGCGAGGGTAATACCCTGTTTTTTCGCTAACGCATCGACATCCTGCCAGATCGTCATCTGATTGAGTAAGCGTGTCGCAGGGTCGATCATGGCACTCAGATTGAAGAATCGTTCTAACGCTGTTTCATCAAATTGACTCTTCTGCGAGAAATTAATCCTGCCATACTGCTTTCTGAATGCGGCTAACAAATCTCCTGGCGCATCTTTGTGCCAATACTGCATCAATCCACCAACCATGAGTGCAGTGTCAGTCGTCTGTTCAAGACTACGTGGGTTTCTGGCAGTGGTTACATCGCGATAATCGAGCAGGCGTGGGAAATAGAACTGCTTAATCCATCCTGCAGGAATGCCGCCATCACGTTGTAAATAGGCGCTGCGCCAGAGCTTCCAGCTTTTATCGATCTCGTTATCGCTGACAAAATGGCGGTCTGCAAGCAACACGCAATCTTCTTCGAGAATAATCTCTAATACAACTGGCAAGCCTGCGTGTTGTGCAATCGCCTCTAGTTCAGGCATGACTGGTTTCTCACCACGCTTGTCTTGTAATGCCCCCACAAAGCTAGCCATGACATCCTGATGCTGATGGTGTATGTCGCTCGTATTGTTGCAAAATCCAGCGCAAGCCGAGAAATACGCCATCAGTTCGCCGATGTGTATGCCCGGCGTCACATTTTTCGTCCCTATCTCTGCACTTGCTTGGAAATGATGTGCTGGGCTATTTTGCGCCAGACCATATCGCAAAATAGGATAAAGCTGGCTTGTCGTTACGCCTGTTTTAACGACGCTACCCGCCGCGAGTTTAAATTCCGTCATGCTCAGATACTTTCTTTAAATAAGGCTAATACTTGCTCAGGAGGTCTTCCAATTGCAGCTTTTCCCTGAAAGCTGACAATGGGGCGCTGTAATAGTTTTGGATGGGAGATAATCGATTCCAGAGCGCGCCGATTGTCGGCCTGCTCCAGTTGCAGTGTCTGATATTCGTCTTCGTCGGCGCGTAGCATCGTTTTTACGTCCCCGCCTAGTTGTTGCAAAAGCGCATTGAGCTGTTCGAACGATAAGGCTGTCTTTTGATAATCAATCACGCTGATGTTGAGCTTCAGTTGTTGTGCTACTTGCTCAACTAGCGCTAAGGTTTCGCGTGATTTAGAACAGCGTGGATTATGATAAATGTGAATCATGAGTCTGATATAAGTCTTATTTTATTGATAATGCCTACCCGCAGCATCCATTCTGGTATTGATTGCTCTGGCAGAAGATGCAACCCAGCGAGTCTAACCTTGCGCTATTTATTGATCAATGAATAACGCAAATTTCTTGCATAGCGTGCGGGATGGTGAATCGTTCCCCTAACAGTAGACGCCCTTTTTCATCTGGCTGGCGATGGTATTTTTTTATTCATTCGCGCATGTCGAGGATGAACAACGCCATGCCGCTTGATTTGCTGCCGTAGGGCGCGGATTATACTGCATACGATTTTCTGCACTGGCAAATCGATATGCCGGCAATGCACAACAATATTAAAGACGACCATGATCCTTCGTGCGATGTGAGTGCCTACTTTTTATGCGCGCAAATAATCACGGCAGATTCCTGCTGCACATCATGCTTACTCGTTTCTGTGAATGCAGTTACACTTGTAAGCCTTTTATGGTTGTAGAGCAAGATATATGCATGAATTTCTGAGTCAATTGATGGTTTTCTGGTCCCCTGCAGAACTCAATGCGAACATTACTATTTTCTTAAATCTGGGCGGTGCATTGGTGTTGGGATGTATTGTTGGCTACGAACGCTCTTATCATGGGCGAGCTGCAGGTATGCGCACTTACGGGCTCGTTTGTATGGCGTCCGCCGCGTTGGTGGTCTTGGTTGGCTATCCGGAATTCTGGTTTGGCGGGAAAATTCTCACACCGTCTGCGGCCGATCCCACGCGCGTTATGCAGGGCGTTGTTACCGGCATTGGTTTCTTGGGCGCTGGCGTGATCATGAAAGAGGGCTTCAGTATTAGCGGCCTGACAACCGCAGCATCGATTTGGGCTTCTTCAGCTATCGGTATTCTGGTAGGTGTTGGCTTTTATGCCGCTGCAATCCTGTTGTCGCTATTATCGGCTGCCTGTATGGTTCTGGTGCATCGACTTGAAATATGGCTGCCAACGCAATCAGCGATCGCCATTACGATGCATTTCAGAAAGGGATATCAGCCTAAGGAGGCTGTTATTGATACGATGGCCAAAGAGCGCGGCTACATGATGATGAAGCGCACCTTGGCGATCAATGCATCGGAAAACGGGCAAGAATGGCGTTTTATTGCCGTAGCCGCGAACAAGCATGTCGCGATGTCAATATGTGAACTCTCGTTGGAAATGGAAAAAGTTGAAGGAGTGGAATCATTTCAGCTTGCGCATGCAAAAAGTTGAGGTTTTTCGACATCTTTCTCAAATAGTCCTTGACAGAAGGTCTTTGCATCTCTATAGTTCTGAGTTCCCTACGGAGGGGTGGCCGAGTGGTTAAAGGCGACAGACTGTAAATCTGTTCTCTCTGAGTACGCTGGTTCGAATCCAGCCCCCTCCACCATAGGAAAAAGAATTTTTAAGTAAGTATGCGGCTGAAGTGGTAGCCCCTGCGGGTGTAGCTCAATGGTAGAGCTGAAGCCTTCCAAGCTTATGACGAGGGTTCGATTCCCTTCACCCGCTCCAGTTTTATTTGCATGGTGTTTGTGCGAAACGAGCTGCCCTTGTAGCTCAGTGGTAGAGCACTCCCTTGGTAAGGGAGAGGCCACGTGTTCAATCCACGTCAAGGGCACCATGTAAACTGGTGTAGTCAAGTCTGAATTTGTCGGGCGCGTGCCTGAATGTTCTCATCAAAATCGTTAGGAGTCCAAAATGGCAAAAGGTAAGTTCGAACGCACCAAGCCGCACGTCAACGTCGGTACAATTGGTCACGTTGATCACGGTAAAACTACACTGACAGCAGCGATTGCGACAGTATTGTCCAAGAAATTTGGCG